>Ga0307515_10000069_pt1 | contig 240743 bp, 181 predicted proteins | sample 17_EM_MG_FD_194513 | JGI IMG/M metagenome (GOLD analysis project Ga0307515, IMG submission 194513) | Populus trichocarpa ectomycorrhiza microbial communities from riparian zone in the Pacific Northwest, United States - 17_EM | ecosystem: Host-associated > Plants > Roots > Unclassified... | reverse complement strand
CAGAAAATCGTACCGAATTTAAGACTTCTTCTTACAACTTAAAACGTTGATTATCTTACCCTTTCAAAGTATTTTCTCTAATGGCCGCCATTAGAAAATTTCTCTAATGACTTTTCTGGGTTTAATTATTTACTTCGTCAGCAATTCCCCGGTTTACGAAAGACTCCAGTTAGTTGTCGAGTTCCTTCAGGCATCAGGGTATCAACGTTGACGTGCTAAAAGTTTCTTTTCCTTCCTCAGCGGATATACCTTGTCACCTGGATATTAAAAAAGCTGATACAGGTTCAGCGTTTTGAACCTGTATCAGCTTATATAATCACTGGTGGCTGTGGCACAAACCCAGCCGGTGATTCAGAGTTTCTTAATTTTTTATCTCATCTCAATCTCATCTGTATTTTCATCTCACTCAGTTGAGATTTTTATTCAGAAGCTGATCGTTAATAGGAATCGGTGCCCAGTAAAATGCATGCGTAACATCGTCCGGAGTGCCCACGAGTTTTTGTTCTGATGCATCACGATTTGAATTTGCTTTTGCTACTGTTTCTGTTCTTTGCAGATCAAACCAGCGCGCAGCAGGTTCACAACCTGCAAATTCCCAGCCACGCTCCACAACCACTGAATCGCGGAATGCTTCCGCTGATAAGCCTGCTGTGAGGTTTTGCAGGCCGGCACGTATTCTCACCTGGTTAATAGCATCGTAAGCAGTAGCATCCACACCAGCAGACATCGCTTTTGCTTCTGCATAGGTAAGTAACACTTCTGCATAGCGAATGATAGGTACCGTATGGCTTCCAACCCAATTCGATGTTACGTGATTAACTGGATTAAAAGCAGCATCGTCCCTATATTTCTGAAAGTACGGATGTCTATAGGTTGTCTTGGAATAATCAACTGCTTTAGTAGTATCGTTGCCCGGGTAATACACCATTTGATAGGTTGCATCTTTTCGCGGACCACTTGGAAAATTCTTGTAAAAATTCAATTCTCCATAGCCGTCTCCCCACGCACCTTCATCACTTGGGCTATAAGCCAGTAACATCATATTGGTGTTGGGGTAAACAAACTCAGCTATGTTGGTATTGTAGTAGATCCCATAAACTGTTTCACTGCTAAAGTTATTTTCTTTTTTCCATAAGATATTTATATCCGCCAGCGAATAGCCGTACGTTGCTTTGTTATCGATCACTTCTTTTGCTTTGGCTGCAGCCAGCGCATATTTATCCGTTTGTTTCAGCGGCCATCCGGCCATGGTTAAATATACATTGGCAAGCATTGCTTTCGCTGACCCGGAAGTAGGAGCGATGTTTACACCGTTCTGGTATCTCTTGCTGTCATCTTTCCAGGTATCAGGTAACAAGGCCTCTGCTTTTTGAAGATCAGAAATAATCTGCGCATATATATCTTCAACAGATGATTTCTTCGTAGCATAGTCGATCGATGGATCGGTAACCAACGGAATCTCGCCCCATACCCGCGTCAGAAAGAAATAACTCATTCCACGTAAGAAGTATGCTTGCCCGGCAGTGTTGTTAAGTTGTACTTCAGTAGCATCAGTAGCTTTGGTATAGTTCAGCAACAGACTATTGCTCGATTTTATCGTCCAGTAAAAATTACCCCACCAATAGTTTAACAGGTTGTTGGAAGAGCTTGCACGAAACGTATCGAAATCTGACCAATCGGCTTTATTACCATCTCGCGTAGCAGTCATATCATCGCCACCAAACGTAGAGGCAAAGCCTGCTGTTTGATTAAAGGTAAGACCAATGAGATTATATAATCCCGTTGTCGCCATATCCAGATCGTTGACAGTTTTATAAAAGCCTTCGGTCGTTAAGCTTGCCTTGGGATCTTCCGTAAGAAGATCAGAGCATGAGAATGACAGGAAAAGCAACCCTGCCATGGCTATATATTTTTTCATATTACTAGTGATTAAATGATAAATGATTTTTTTAAGTGAACACCTTTTTTAGAAGGTTGCCTGTAATCCTACAGAGAATGAGCGGGATGACGGATAGGCTCCAACATCAAATCCACCATATGCATCACTGGTACCCGTTGTTGACAGACCTGTAGAAGTACCTTCGGGGTCATAGCCTATATAATGAGTAATGGTCAGTAAATTTTGCGCACTTACTGTTAGCTTAAGATTTACAAGGTTAAGCATGTCTTTTGGAAGACTGTATGAAAGACTGATGTTCTTCAATCGTACGTAGCTGCCATTCTGTAAAAATTGCGTTGACTCGATTTGGGTTTTATTCACAGAGGCAGGGTCAGCGAACCTGGCACGTGTGTTTTCTGGTGTCCAGTAATTAGCAGCAGCAGCCAGCGTAGGATATTTTACTGTACTGTTAGAGGCTGCAATAGCTGCATAGGTTCCGTTGAACACTTTATTGCCCTGGCTTCCCTGAATGAATACATTCAGTTCAAAGTTCTTATACCTCAGGTTGTTGTTGAAACCGAAGAGAAATTTAGGTGTCGAGCTACCAACAATTTTTCTGTCTTCAGAACCAATAGTACCGTTGCCACTTACGTCTTCATATTTAGCTTCTCCTGCATGATGTATACCTTCATCCTGCTGGTATATACCTTGCCATGGAATAAGGTAGAAGGCTCCCAACGGCTGGCCTACTTTAACAACCTGGATGTTGGTGTTAACAAGACCCCGGGCCAGATAACCCAGGTTGATTATGTCATCGCCACCCAGGCTTACCACTTTATTTTTATAGGATGTAACATTAAAGCCAGTGCTCCATGAAATTTTTTCAGAATCTATAATCTGTCCATTCACGCTTACTTCAAATCCTTTGTTTTGTACCTGACCCAGGTTTACCAACATACTTCCTCCACCATCGTATAGCGGTATAGGTTTATTGAGCAACAGGTCTTTCGTATTTTTTACATAGTAGTCCGTTGTAACATTCAACTTGCCCTTGAGAAAAGCCATCTCTAAACCGACATTAGCCTGTACGGTAGTTTCCCATTTCAGATTGGGGTTTGATGGATTACCAATAGTATAGCCCGGGTATAACGTTGTTGTTCCGAAAGAAGATTGATTTTTCTCAAGCAGGCCAAGTGTACTGTAAGGAGTAACGGCCTGGTTACCCGTTTTCCCATAGCTTCCGCGCAATTTCAAATTCGTGAAGACATTCAAATCCCTGATAAAGGGTTCTTCTGAAAGACGCCAGCCGGCTGCTACAGAAGGAAAGTATCCCCATTTATTAGATTCCTGAAATTTGGAAGAGCCATCAACACGATATGTAGCCATCAACAGGTATTTGTCTTTTAATACATACGAAAGACGACCTACATACGAAAGCAGCCCCCAGTTACTATAAGAAGAACCAATGCTTTGCGTTTTATTAAGAGCCAGGTTGTAATACCCGTTGGATTCAGACGTTAATCCGCCACCGTTGGCAGCCATGCTCTTATACGCACTGGATGTCTCTTCCACTACACCGGTGACCTTGATATCGTGGATATCAGCAAACATTTTGTGAAAGGTAAGTATATTACTGTTTTGAAGTGTGTAGCTCTCCGAAGAGCTTTGTCCGGAACCAGGGTTTGTAGGTGCTATCCAGTGATTGGTGAGATAGGCAGCGCTTCCCAGATTTGCATTTACTCCCAACACCAGGTCGTACGATAGCCAATCCGTTATCGCATACTTTACAGTGCTGTTCAGCAATACAGTGTTTGAGGTTGCATCGTTTAACCGCTCCTTTGCCATCAGATAAGGGTTAACGGATATAGGCGAGCCGGTTGAACTCATGCGGTTATATACTCCCGGACTACTATAGATACTTTCGGTTGGGCCCCATGATACGGCCGAATGCACAACCGATGTAGCTGCGTCATCGATGTTATGAGAGTTCTGGCGAGAAATAAAAAGCCCCATGCTCAAATTCACCCTCTCGCTGATCTTCGAGTCTACATTAGAGCGAAGCGAATATTTCTTTTGTCCCGAATTGATGATGATACCGGGTTGATCTACATAATATCCCGATATATAGTATCTTGTTTTTTCTGTACCTCCGGAAGCTGATAACTGATGACTTTGAGTTACGCTTGTACGAAATATCGCATCCTGCCAGTCGGTGCCTGTACCAGCCAATGCATCGGGGTCTGCATATACCGAACTTCCTGATATGTGGTTGGCCAGTTTGGCGTAGCCCACAGCATCGAGCAGATCGTATTTTTTTCTTACCGTGTTAACCGAAACAAAACTGTTATACTCTACTTTCATGTGATCGGCTTTTCCTTTTTTAGTAGTGATCAGGATCACACCGTTGGAACCACGCGATCCATAGATGGAAGTTGCTGATGCATCTTTCAGTACTTCGATGGATTCAATATCATTCACGTTGATATCACCCAATCCCGCACTAAAGAGAGCAACACCATCTACTACATATAACGGATCATTGCTTGAGTTGATGGAGTTGGAACCGCGCACACGAATCTTGACTTCTCCACCAGGAGCACCCGATGAATTCTGTACGGATACACCAGCGATTCTTCCCTGTAGTGCCGCAGAAGCAGTTGCAACCGGTTGATCTTTATATGCGTTTGGTGTCAGTGAGCTTACAGAGCCTGTAACATCCGTTTTCTTTTGCTCTCCATAACCTACCACCACTACTTGCGTAAGCATTTCAAGACTTGGAATTAATGATACGTCTATAGTCGTCTGATTGGTTACCGGAATTTTTTCAATATCATAACCAATAAAAGAGAATACAAGCACAGTGTTTGCATCTGTTACAGCTATGGAATACTCACCGTTGGCATCGGCAGTAGTGCCCAGAGTGGTGCCCTCTATATAAACACTTGCACCTGGAAGCGGGAGGTTTGTTGCATAATCGGATATTTTCCCTTTTATGATAGTTTCATTTATGCTATTGGCCAGCGTCACCTGGCTGAGTAAAGCAAATGCAAGTACCATTGCGAAACGAAGCAGTGCTTGTTTCATCGGCACATAACAATCTTCTATTAAGATGGGTATATTTCTGTTCATTCTATAGTTTATTTAGTTAATTTTCTATGTTCTGATTTGAATCAGGCAGGCAGTATCGGTGAAGTTGAATCAAATTTCCTTGCTCAGATTAAGCAGAGCACTGGAGACCTTAAGACTTCGTCCGTCAAGAGATGATCTGTTAACCGCAAAGCCCAGTTTATTATTATCTCTCAAAAAACTGATGCATGCCCCTTTCTTGGTGAGCCCTGAGGTTTCTGTCACAATAAGAATGCTTTTTTTATAGGTATTTTCCAGAATAGCACCAAGTATCGGATTTTGACCCTCCGGAAGAAACACAACGTCACATGTTACCGCATCCGTAGATACTATTTTCTTTACCCGTATAGTAGTGTTATTGCGTGATTGCAATATTTTCTCGAATTCATCATGTACTTGCGTCTCACCCACAATACCCACAACAATATTTCTTCGTTCATCCGGCCAGTTTATATTTTCGATAAACTTGTACAGAAATATTGCTTCGAATTTTTCATTCTGCGCAACAGAAACTGCCGGGATAAAAAGAAAGAGCAGGTAAAAAAAGATTAATCGATTTCTCATAAATACATTCATCGTTTATTTTTTTAGTGACATTTTTTAATTCGCTGAAGACAAAAGACTTAGCCAAGTCCATTATAGTCTTTCAATTGAAAACTAATGTGGTCTGTGCTTTCTATACAAGTGCCTTAACAAACTGATTCAAAGGAATTCTATTTGCAGATAGCGCGAAAAGAATCATCGCTACAAAAAAGTTACAACAGGTGAACAAAAGGGTTTACACTCTGTTACACATGGTTAGCCCATGACAAAAAGGTTACACATTTTTGTCAGATGAATTTTGCAGCCAAGGTTACGGCATCTTTTTACACATGTACTATTTCACTGCAAAAGAAAGAATACCAATAACAGTAAGGATTATTTTTGCGCTTTAATTGTATGCCTGGCAGAATATATATCACCGTTGCTCTTATACTACTACTCGCTCCCTTCTCTCTACTGCATGCTCAAGAAACAGGAACTATTGATAGTCTTCAGTCGATTCTAAGAACACTTCCTGACGACACGTGTCGGGTTAATTCCCTTATTGAATTATCCTATAGTTATGGCGAAATTGATGTCCTCAAAATGATTGAAACAGCCCATAAAGCATTGGCGTGCGCAAAAAGAAATAATTTTGAAAAGGGAATTGCACAAGCGTATGGACTGCTGGGAGGAGGATATGCAGAGGCTGGCAATAATCGCAAAGCCGTTGAGTATTATTTACAGGCATTGCGCATAGATGAAAAGCGAAAAGATTTACAGGAAATAGCGCAAAATTATCACGATATAGGGTGTATATACACAACAGAAAACGAATTTGAAGAAGGACTACGCTATTATCAAAAAGCAGTAGCCCTCTGGCAACAAGTGGGGAATAAAAAGGGGCCAGTCACGGCTTTGTATAATATTGCCCATAGTTACCAAGAACAGGGCAAAGACTCCATCGCCTTACAATACTATAATCAGGCTATCCGACAAGGTGAAGAAATAGGTCATACCTATGTACTTACAGTCTCCATGATTAATCAGAGCGCCATCTATTTAAAACACAAAGACAATGTTAACGCCCTGAAACGTATAGAGAAAGCTTTTAAACTAGCGACAGACGGTAATTTCAAAAATATAACTGCCGAGATTTATGGCACATACAGCGATATCTATTTAGCTCAGGACAATCCCCAAAAGGCACTCCACATGGCCGAAAAAGGATTAACGCTCGCTAAACAGGTCAATATAAAGTTATACATCCTTCAAAACTACAAGCGTATTGCCAACATATATCAGTCAATGGGAAGCCCATCAAAGGCGTATGATTTTTTATCATTCTACACGGCATTAAATGATTCACTTAAAAACGAAGAGAACAAAGCATCTATTGAAAAAATGGTACATGGCTATGAGTTGGAAAAGAAAGATCTGCAACTGGCGGCCCAGGCTCACCAGTACGAATCGGGAATATTCCGGAGAAATGCGTTTATAGGATTACTGTTTGGTCTTTTACTGCTTAGCCTTTTAATTTATATTTTAATATATAATAGAACAAAATTAATACTGGCTTCAAAACAACAACAATTAAAACATTACACGCAAAATCTGCTGGAAAAGTCAGCGATCATATCGAACATTAGCGAAGAACTCGAGGCACTGAAAAATGGCACGGCAACAATTGATGACGACATGGAGAGGTTTAGCAGGATTCTTCATTTAAAAATTCATACTGAAGAAGACTGGGAAAATTTCAAAAAAGCCTTTGGAGAAGTATACCCGGATTTTTTCAGTAAACTTCGCTACAAATATCCAACCATAACGGCATCAGAACTCCGGCTGGCAGCCATTACAAAATTAAACCTATCAATTAAAGAAGCTTCTACAATGCTTGGGATTTCACCCGAGAGTGTTAAACAATCACGCTATCGCCTCAAAAAAAGAATAGACGTGCCCGAGGATTCGACACTGGAGAAATTTCTTGAAAGCCATATCAAATAAATTTCCTTTTTACTCAATCTCTTCTAAATTAAAGGCACGATGCGATAGTACGTTGAAGCTTTCCAACGATACATAACCAATCCAATTAAAAAATACAGACTGACTGTTCGTTTTTCTGTAACTATTTTTTTAAGTCTGTTTGGCATCGGTTCAAATGCAACGTACTATTCTATAGTTATTCAATGCTAAGAATCCAGGTATCGTGGATAGAATAACGAGACATCTGTCCCATATTCATCCCGAATTTATAATTTAAAATAGCAATGACACACGCAACGATCGCTATCTCCGATCTTGTGTCCGTGAGGCGAGAATCTATCTGATTAACTGTGCGTTATCCTACACTCTCTCCAAAATAGAGCACGATAGAAAAAACTTAGTAACTTGTACAACTGATTACTCAAGAATTGAAAATTCTGTTTACAATTAAAACGAAATTAGCACTGCTGTTTCTGGTGACTGCCTCTGCTACTTTTTGTGCAGCACAATCAGGGCATCCGGATTTCCAGCCATTGTTATTTAAGAGAATTTCTACTGAAGAGGGATTACCTCAACCCTCCGTAAATTGCATACTTCGTGACTCCCGTGGCTTTGTATGGCTTGCTACGGAAGACGGATTAAGTCGTTTCGATGGCACTGAATTCAGGACATTCCGCCATGACCCTGCTGACTCAGCCAGCCTGAGTCATAATGTTGTACATTTTATTCAAGAGGAAGAATCGACCGGTAATTTGTGGGTCGGAACAGTTTCCGGCATCAATTATTTTAACCGGTCATTGGAACGCTTCACGGTTTTTAAAACCAATGATCCTGCGGGCACCGTCTATGCCAATGCTGCTTTCGATAAAAAAAGAAACCGCTTATGGCTCGCCTGCACAATTGGTGGATTGCGGTACCTGGATTTGTCTCTGCAAAAAGTAGTTGATTTTAAGGAGCCCCAGTTGGATAAGGAAGTAGTATGGACCGTCAAAATAACGGGAGACAGTTTAATGATCGGAACGCTTCAGGGTTTAAAGATTTTAGATTTACAGAACCATCAAATCTCCGCACTCTATACCCTCTCTCCCACCCGTGCTCTGTTGATTGATCAAAATGATATCTGGTTCGGAACCGAAGGTCATGGACTGGGCCGGTTCGATCGCAACACAAAAAAAACCACCTATTATAACCGGGAGAATGGTGGAACAAACAACAATGACATCTGGTCCCTGGCAAAAGATAAAGACCATAATCTATGGATCGGTACAGATGGCGGTGGATTAAATATTTTAATGCCCGATGAGAAAATCTCCCATTATTATCTCCATTCCGAATTCGATGAAAGAAGTTTAAGCTACAACACGATTCGCTCCATCTTCATTGAACCCAACGGAAATGCATGGCTTGGCACCTATAATGGTGGTGTAAGTTATCACGAAGTTGCTCCTATTGCATTTCAGTTATACAGAAAAGAATTTCTCAATGAAAATTCGTTGCAGGACAATGCTGTTTCAGCATTCACAGAAGCAAATGATGGAACGATATGGGTTGGTACAGATGGCGGAGGGCTTCACTATTTAAAGGATGGGATTGTTCACCGTTATCCACTCCCTCGTAAATTAGCGCACATCACCGTCATCACTTCTTTACAAAGTGACGGTGATGGTTTGTGGATCGGGTCATTTCAAAACGGGCTGATTTACCTGGACGGTCACGGAGGATGGAAGCAATTCGTACACCACCCTGATGATCGAACAACGATTGGAGCGAATACGGTATGGTCCATCCAGAAAGACTCATTGGGCTATTTGTGGATTGGTACCAATCGCGGAGTGAACCGGTTTGATCCGAAAACAAAAGTGTTTCATCATATTGATCATCCCCTCAAAGGAAATATCAACAATCTTTTTAAGAACGTACAAGCTCAGACTATTTTAATTTCTTCCGACCATACTCTTTGGGTCGGATCGTATGGTTTGCTGACAGCCTATCTGCCGGCTACCGATTCTGTTATCGAGATTAATGGCATTGGCAGGAATGGACGCAGCATACCGGATCTGCGAGTGAAGGCTTTATTGGAGGATCATGGAAAAATCTGGATCGGTACCTATGGAAGCGGTCTTTGTCAATACGACCTTTTCACTGGTTCATTTCACATTCTCGATGAGCGTGACGGATTGCCTGATAATATTGTACTCTCCATCGAAAAGGGCGAGCCTGGAAGTTTATGGTTAACTACCAACCGGGGATTAGTTCATTTTAGTGAAGCGGATACCGTTTTTACTGTGTTTGATTCCGATTACGGTATTCAAGGGACCACATTTAACCGAAACGCTTCTTTGCAAACCAAGGATGGCCATCTGTTGTTCGGGGGCACAAAGGGTTTTAATGTTTTCAAACCTCAAAAATTCACATGGGATCAGAATTCGCTTGCTGTCGTGTTTACCGGTTTTCAGATTTTCAACAAGCAGGTAAAACCAGGAAGCGATTTTTTAAAACAGAGCATAACGGAAACACAAGAACTTGATTTGTCGCACACCGATTCAAGATTGATCGCCTTACACTTTTCAGCATTTAACTTTTTATCACCGGACAAGGTTATCTATGCCTATAAACTGGAAGGCTTTAATGATGATTGGCAGATCTCCGGTAAAGATCATAGCGCCACCTTTACAAATCTCGATCCTGGGAATTACAAATTAATTGTCAGAGCATCGTTTAACGGACGGCTTTGGGGGCCACAAAAATCATTGGTGATCACCATTCAAACACCCTGGTGGAAAACTTCTCATTTTCGCGCGATCTCCTTTCTCCTTTTTTGTTTCGGGATTTATAGTTTTTTTCGCTACCGAACCTTTCAACTCAAGCAACGGAAGAAGGAGCTTGAATATTTGGTCAATCAACAGAGTAAAGAAATCAGCAGCCAAAATCATGAGTTGGCCGCTCAGAATGAAGAGCTGAAAGCGCAAAATGATGAAATGATAGTGCAACAACATACAATCACGGCACAAAATCTCATGCTGAATGAAGCAAAACTAAATCTCCAGACTATTAACGAATCGCTGGAGCTGGTTGTTCATCAACGCACAGAGAAATTAAATCAGACTATTCATCAGCTTAATAAAACCATAAAAGAGTTAGATGCTTTTGTGTATAGCGCCTCTCATGACCTGATCGCTCCATTGAAATCTGTATTGGGTCTTGTCGATCTGGCACGAAGACAAAACAAGCAACAGGAAATCGTTAGTTATATCGATCATATTGAACAAAGCATAAAAAAACTGGAGGATGTTATCCAGAACATGATCCATTACTCACAGAATTCGAGTATGGACGTTCTGTATGAAGAGGTAAATTTGTATGAACTTGTTCAGGAGTGTTTTTCGGATATAAAGTTCCTGCCCGGAATAGAGAAAATTACCTTCGGGGTAAATTTAAATCGGGATGCACACGTACTGAGTGACCGGAAACGACTCAAGATTATTTTAAATAACCTGATCGGCAATAGCGTCAAATACCGCGATGACAGAAAAGATTCCAATACGGTGCAGATCGCTTTTGAAAAAGGAAAGACTGTCTGGAAACTGGAGATCACTGACAATGGAATAGGTATCGACAAGCAATACCTCAGCCGGATATTCGGAATGTTTTACCGTGCCACAGATCGTGCACAGGGTTCCGGGCTCGGTCTTTACATCGTTAAAGAAACCGTTGAGCGACTCCAGGGAGAAATCGATGTTGATTCTGAAAAAGGCCAGTGGACCAAGTTTACCATTACTGTGCCACATGAAAATATGTATCTCCGGAAAAAATAGCCAGCGCTCAAAACTACTCTGCTCCCTTTCTCCACGATACCGGCTATTTGTGTTGACCTGTGCAAAGCGCGCCCTTGCGATAACTCGATTTTCTCTGATCGGATGTCCGGCAGATATCAGCACTTCAAATCAGTTACGAACAGGATGATCTTATCTCAGGTCTCATCAGAATGTTTTACCCAGGCACGTGTCACACAAAAATCAATTCTCCAGTCCTTTGAACTCCGCATCATCCAGATTCTTTCTGACTTCCCCAAGAACGTCATCCAGTTCATTGGCTGAAAGATTCAGGTGCTGAAGTAACTCTCTCCCTTTTTCACTCAATTCCATCTCGTGTCCGATCAAATTCACCAAACCCAGGATACGTGCCAGAGGGCTTCTTACTTTATGCGCGTTGATGAAGGCGTGGTAAACAAATTTCTTGTTTTGCTCGATGATTGTCTGGGTTCTATACTCAACAAGACTATTTAAGTTTTCGTTGATTTGTTTGAGCTCCTCTCCTGACGCTAATAATTCTTCCTCAGACGTCCTCAATTCTTCATTCTTGTTTTGTACCTCCCTATTGACGTCCATCAGGTCTTTGTTGAGTTCATTCGTTTTATCCATGCTTTCCTGGAGTTCTGCTTTTAATTCCTCCAGCACTTTAAGATTCAACGCATCCTGTACGGTTCGCTTTCGAATATTGTAGCTCCATACGGCAGAAATAAGACATACACAGGATGCTAACACTCCATGAAAAAGGAAGGCAGTTAAATCCATGTAATCCAACTGCGTAAAATAGATTTCCCTGTACCCGATATATTGTAAATACGCAAAGGTGCCATGATGAATAACAACAATGGCAATCAATGGAATCTGGAGTCGCCAGTTCTGGTAGATGATCAGAATGGTGGAACTGATGAATACCCAAAAATGCATTTCGGCCATTCCATGCATTTGATAAATATACTGGGCCGCAAAGACGGCCGAGATTGCGCTGAGGACATATTGATACAAGTCTGATTCGGGTAAGAGTTTTTTGGTGATGGAGTAGGCAAATATGCACAATCCCCCCACCCCTAAAGCGATCAGCCAGGTGTCATAAAAAAAAGCAATGAATATCCCGAAAAGAAACATCAGCACCAGTAACCCTCCCGTTAGCTTATCGGCTTTGGAATAAATGCCCTTATACAGTTGCCTGAAATCCGGATCGCTCAATAAGTATTGAGCGTGTTTAGTGCGATAGTTCATAGAGGCTCAAAATGTGTCTTCTTTTTTTGGAATGCTGCATCCGTAGGAATGGGTGGCCAGTTCACTGAAATGTGGGGGTCCTTTTTGATTCAGCAATGAATCCATAGCCATTTGTACAAAATTGCTGGCCGGATCTGTGCAATAGCGTGACCGGTTATAGTTTCCTCTGAAATATAACCGGTTGGTCGTTTGAATGAGAGCTGCCTGTGGTGTTGAATAGATACCACAGGCTTTCGCGAGTCGTTCATCTGCATCTACTAAAATGGTAATCTCTTTTTCTGACAGGAGTTTTTTTGCAGCCGGTACTTTCTTCTGGCTGGCTACCACGACATAGAAATCAATCTGATGACCGTATTTCTTTTGTAAAGTATGAAAGTGCTTCAGGTTGAACCGTGAGCACGGGCAGTCGGGGTTGAAGAAGTGTAATAATCTGGGTTTGGAATATTGCCGGGGAATCAGGATAGAATCATATTCAATTACTTCGTTGGGTAAAACAACCCGATAATCTTCCGGCACCGGAGTGGGCAGCAGATATTGCATTTCCTGATACCAGAATATTCGAACTATGGCTGCCAGCACCCCAACCAGAATAAAAAACACAATTCCTGTCCTCAACATATCATTTAGCTACTCACGGCCAACACGATCGGCAACATAAAATTAAATATAATCTGCTAAGATTAATAGAGTCAGAATTCTAATGCAAACTTCCTTACATAAATGGTTTGGCCGATAGCTGACTTGTGGCATCGAATAAACCCAGGTATGACGAATCAGGAGGCAAACACGCTAACCGATTCCTGGTGCTCCATCACTTTTTTTTCCGGAGCGCAGTAGCTCAGCGACTGAATTGGTTTATGCATCGTGGGGATTCCCTGACTGGCCATCTGCTTGCGTGCCCAGTCACTCAAGAGCTGAATGAAGGGAATGAGTTCATAGCCGGATGCGGTGAGGCTGTATTCCACACGTGGTGGCAATTCAACAAAAGCCTGGCGCGATATCAGCCCATCCTTCTCCAGCTCGCGCAGCGCCTGGGTAAGCATCTTGTGCGTTACACCCAATATATTTTTACGAAGTTCACCATACCGGCATGTGCCCGCATAGAGGTGCCATAGAATTCTTCCTTTGTACTTGCCTCCTATGCGTTGGAAAGCATAATCGACTGAACACTGCGGTAGCGGATCAACAGAATTTTTCATTCTTTTTAATTTTTTTGTTCCTCATTCTCAGGTTACTCACCATTTGGTAAGCTGGGGACGGAAAAGTGCATACTTGATAACAGCTCTATACTCCCCCAGATTTGCTTCCTAACAAAAAAAATATGAAAGCAATTCAATTAAAGAAATTCGGTATTGAAAATTTAACCGTGGTGGAAGAAAAGAAGCCTTCTCCCGGCCCTCATGAAGTGCTCATCCGGGTGGAAGCCGCATCCATTAATTTCATTGATCTTGCCACGGCCCGTGGTCATTATAATCCTTCTATCCCGCTGCCACGTATTCCCATATCGGATGGTGCAGGGGTAGTGGAAGCCGCAGGAAGTGAAGTGACACGATGGAAAAAGGGTGACCGGGTGATGGTTAACTTTTACCAGAAGTGGCTCTCAGGCAAACGATCGCTACAGGCTTTTCAAAGTCAAACCGGGCAAGCTACGCAAGGTGTGCTGGCAGAATATACGTGCATTCATGAAGAAGCGCTGGTACGCATTCCCGATTACCTCTCCAGCGAAGAAGCATCTACACTGCCCATTGCCGGTGTTACCGCATGGAATGGTCTCTTCAACTATGGCGAACTGAAAGCAGGACAAACGCTGGTGACGCAAGGTTCCGGTGGTGTTTCTGTCTTTGCATTGCAACTTGCCAAAGCAGCAGGTGTAAAAGTAATTGCCACCTCCAGTTCAGACGAAAAACTGGATAAGCTGAAGAAGTGGGGTGCCGATGAGCTCATCAATTATTCGCAGCACAAAGAATGGCACGAGGAAGTGTTGCGCCTTACCCACGAGGAAGGTGCCGATGCTACCCTGGACATAGGCGGAGCACAGACTATTAAAAGTGCCATGCTCGCAGTAAAGCCACACGGCTTTGTAGGATTAGTGGGCTTTCTGGGAGGAAACATTCTTCCGGTTGATTTCTTTCGGGCCGTTCCTTTCATGATCACCATACAAGGTATCTCCGTTGGTTCACGCGAATGCTTTGAAGATCTTGTCCGTGCGTTGGAAGTTTCCAGACTGCATCCCGTTATTGATACTGTTTTCCCTATTGAAAAAACACAGGAAGCCTATCGTTTGATGGAGAGTGGGAAGTTCTCCGGAAAGATTGTGGTTAAGATTTAACACCGTGTCAAGGGTATCACCCACGTCTGTACTGATGTTCTTCAGCAACATGTGAAATTATTTGCTGGTGAAGAAACCAACAAAGGCACAGGATTATTGCTTGTCTATGACAGCCGTGGGTGCATAACCGAACTGTTTCTTAAATGCGTGCGAGAAATGTGAAAGGTTCTCGAACCCTACTTCAAGATACACATCAACAGGCCGATGCTGTTTTTCTTTCAAATGATAGAATGCCAATTCCAGTCTTTTCTTCGTCAGCCATTTTTGAGGTGTAGTGTGGAATGTCTTTTTAAAATCCCTGTTGAAGGTGGTCAGGCTTCTTCCAGTGAGGTAACCGAATTTTTCAATAGACATATTGAACATAAAGTTCTTTTCCATGAAGACAGCCAGATCAATTTTTCCCGGTTCTTCAAAGTTTGCCAGTACATCATCGATTTCCGGTTCAATCGTTCTCAGTATACTGATCGCTTCCTTGATTTTCATTGCAGCGATGTGCCCGGGAAATGTACCGGGCACATCAAAGTAGGGAATTAAAGACGCAAGACAGCTTTCCAGTAAAGGATGCTTCCTGAAATGATGGGTCTTTTGCAATGGTGCGCCTTTGGTTTTGATATGCAGATCAGCATAAAAACTTTTCAATCGGTCTGTGGTCAGGTGCATCACCACCGTTTTATGCGGAAACCCATTTGAAGGGTAATTAATAATAGTGGCCAGCTGATTTCGTGGAATCAGGAAGATGTCTCCTGCCTTGAATAGGTAAGTCGCGTCCGCCTGTATCACCTTTGTTTCTCCCGAGATAAACCACACGAGCATGTGATGCTCAAACAGGATTTCGTCTTTAAAGAACTTGTCTTCAAAGCTGGACAGTTTGATATCTGGAGTGATGTACTTTGCCTGAAATTCCATATTTAACTATTACCGGAATGCTTCCTTCTGCTGATGCGTTCTTTTGATCCCTAATTTACGGGAAATATGATACCGGTCATTTCTTCGCTGAGCTTCCATAAACGTTTGGCGTTCGCTGCATCTACGGAGTAAGGTTGTACACCATGCAATGTAGAAGGCTCATCATAGTTGTGTGCGATGTTTCCTAAATCAATTGGTGCGATGTCTGCATCTTCGCAATATACCCCTCCTAGGTTATTGAGCAGTGGGCTGGTCGCACACCAAACTGATGTGGCTGCACCTTGTGGAAGGGTCTTTAATTTCTTTTCTACTTCGGGATAGATATTTCCGGCTTCATCGTGCGTACCCATTTGCTGGAACAATTGCATGGGCGCTTCCCGGCCCAAGTCCGTTCCGTATACCGAACCCGGATGCAGCGAAAAAGCTCTTACCCCAAATCCCTTGCCCCGGTGATCGAGTTCAACGGTGAATAAATTGTTAGCTGTTTTCGATTGTCCGTAGCCGTGCAATGTCTCATAGTTCCGGTTCTTAAAATTAGGGTCATCAAAATTGAACGGTGCCATCTGATGTCCATACGAAGATACCGTGATAACTCTTGCATTGTCCGCAGCCTTAAGGGCTTGCCAGAGTCTTGCTGTAAGTTGAAAATGTCCGAGGTGGTTAGTTGCTAATTGTGATTCATATCCGCGGTCGTCATATCGCAGTGGCACCCACATAATGCCTGCGTTGTTGATCAGGATATGAAGTGGCTTGCCCGTAGCCAGAAAGGCCCTGGCAAACTCATCAATGGAGGCAGGATTCATCAAGTCCATCGATTTGATGGTTACGTTCTCAAGACCTGCCAGATTTTTTCTCGCTTTGTTGATGTCGCGTGCAGGTATCCATACCTCTGCGCCAGCGTTCGCCAATGTCTTTACTGTCTCCAGACCAATACCGGCATAGCCGCCCGTAACGATCGCTACTTTGCCACGGAGGTCAATATTTTTTATTGCATCCGTTGCTGATGATGTCGCTGAGAACCCAGAATGAATTGGGTTTTGCAATAACCCGTTGTAGTTGTCTGCTTTTGCTAATTGTATCATTTTATAAAGTTTTAATACAACAAAAGTAGAACGCACTGCCTCGTGCGACTTTGTTTAAAACGCCATTTTTGCTTTGTTTAAAAAGTCAACTTCGATTTAGTTTATCAAATACACAGGCCACGCCATGACCTGTAAAAAGAAAAATAACGGGTAGCATGGGTATTAAAAACCGGCCATCCCAATCTTCAGAAGTCATGCATACGCTGAGCAGATGGATCAGCAGATAGGTTTCAGCAAACATCACGACCTGTGCTTTTGCCTTCTCCTGCCGAAGTGTCTTTACGCAAAACCAATAGGAAGGAAGTAAAACAACAAGTGAAAACAAATTATGCCCCCACGACCAGAAGGGCCTGACATGTAGTAACAGGTAACCCGCTTTGGTAAAAAACAAACGAAGCCAATACAGCGGGTGATGAAAGAAAAATGAGATGATTTTAAGCAAGGGAGGATAATTTACCGGTGGCTGGTAAATGTTTTCAGGTGGAGAAATGATTAGTGATTTAACTTCAGGGCGATCAGTAACGGTTGTTACCGCATAGATTACTTCACCCAACTGATAATTTTCCATTATCAGGTAAGTGGTCAGCATCCGATTAACTAAATAAAGGAAAATACCTCCTGCAAAAATAATTATCCCGGCAAAGACAACCCGGTTGTTTAATTGTTTGAGGAAAGTGTACATCACCACCGAAAGCAAAGCTCCCGCCAGCGCTATACCAGTAGGCTTAATGAAAATCGTAAAAAGAACAAGGATGCCCGTAAGGGCAATGAACCAAAAGTCTCTTTTCCCATTGTACATAAGTGTGAGGCAGTAAATAGAAAAGCAGGTAAAGCTGGTGTATAGGGATTCCGTAAGTACATAAGAATTCCATGAAGAAATATCGATAAAGAGCAGGTATATTAAAATGGTAGCCAGGGCACTTCGTCTATTCTTCCAGATAATAAACGAGGTCTTATAAAGCGCAAGTACCGCAAAAAAAGCAATCACATATTGCCCTGCTACAATAGCGGTAAAACTTCCCTGCAACAACTGAATAAGCAAAATATAAAGACTATAACCGATATACCAGAAATTATGTGGATCGAAATAAAAGCCTGAACGAAGAGTGGTAGCATACTCCACATACCGACCGCTATCCGTTACTACTTTGATACCATACTTCTGGAATAGAAAAGCATTGATCAATAGAAAAACCAGCAAAATAATTACTAATTCATTCCGCATGAGGGATGTCCGGAATAATTTCAATGGATTCAGATTCACAGGCAACCGTTTAATTCTTTCAACAAGGTTTCTCTTAGCAGCAAGAGCTTAAATTCCCGACACTTCTCCAAGCAAAGCCTGTCCACGGTAAGTTAAAAACAGTTCCCATCTGATTTTGATACCGGCTTCAGTAATCGCTGATGCAAATAAATCACACCAAATTCATCTTCCTTTCCAGAACGAACATAGTGTGCGTTGTTCAGTGGGGTATCATGTAAAATGGCGAGATCACATTTTAACATATCACCGGGATTACAGGTGAAGGTTAAATCTATTCCCTCCCGGATTGCTGCTAATCTTAAATAGAAATTCAGGTATTCATCCTGCCGGTCCGTAAATATGAACCTGGGATGATGTATCAAAATACAATTTGTTTGCTTGGTAAGTCGTTCATAGAAATAGTTATCCTGCAAGCTTCCATTCGTTTTTTGCCAACCGTTGTTGAACAGGTACATACTACTCCACACTTTCATCACCAGTAACAAGATAGCCACAACAGCACTGCTTCTTGATTTTACCATTACTGCTACAGGTGCAAATGAAGCAATAGCAACGGCCAGCAGGGTATAAAAAAGAATAGTGGTATAAATAAAAGCTCTGGACGGAGGATAAACATGAGTTATCAGGATGAATAACACCAGGGTAAAGAGCGTAGAGATATTTAATACTATAAGGATTTTAAGTTTTTCATTCGCCCTTCTGAAGCAGATAACACTCAAAAGGAGTACGCCTGCCAGCAGCAAGTAGCTTTTGCTGTTTACTTCCGTCATTACACTAAAAATCTCAAGCAGAATGGGAGACTTCAAAATGAAATCATGACGAACACTATCAATACCAAAAAAGGCATTGGCACCTGACCACAGTAACATAGGAAGATAGAGCAGTGCTGATAAAAACAAAACCAATAATGTTGTTGCGATTATTGTTACCATCCTTCCTTTTTGCCCCTGATACAACCCAACAATAACCCACACCATCACTGTTGACATGAACGGAATAATGAACAGCTTGCTGCAATAAAACCCGAGTACGCAGCTTAAAATATATAAACCATATCCGCGACTATGATCTTTAAAATGAAGTAGCAATGAGATAACACTTATAAGCCAGCATAATGCCATCAGCGTATACGAATAACCTTCAACACTGTAAATAGTAGTCCAAAACGTCAGCCCCGTAAACAGGAGTACAAATAACGCGCTCCCAAAATCAAAAAAATACTTTACCACGGCATAGAGCAGAACATGAATAAGCATACCCGACAGTATGCTGGTAAGACGAGATGCCAGCACAGGATCGCCTGTCCATTTCCACCAGAAGGAGGCGATAAGGTTATAAAGCACATGATTGTTTGAAAATATACTGATGTGCAAAGGGCCTTTGTCAATGAAAAAGACAAAATTGAATACCTCATCTACCTGGTAAGGAAGCGCAATGAAAAGATAAATCTTAATAGCCAGTAGAAAGATGAAACTGATTGCAAGCACGGCTCTTTGCACAAAAGACAGATCGAAAAACGATTCTTTAACGATCCTGATGACAGTCCCCGAATCGCTTATTAAGCGACTAAAAAAAACAGCTATCCCTCTTCTTTTCAAAAGCAAAACGATAACGGCTGAAAGAAGAAGGAGAATTAAAAATGGCGCTGCCTGCCGGATACATGCATAGTGTGCTAACGTAAAATAGCGTATACTGTAATCACTGACTAAATAGGCGTCCGGATATTGAGTAGTAAACCATGAAAGCAGATTGGAATAGCTGAAAGCAAACATGCAGATCAACATTATTGCCAGATACAGGCAATAAAAAATCAATAGCCAGAATACAAGCCTTGCTAAAATTATTTTTACAGGAAAGTTCTTCAAATCAGAAGCCAAATGGGTTTTGGAAAGATACTCTTTTACACCATAAAGTGAGCTTAATGAAGTGATAAGTCGTTTTACAAACCGGTAAAGCTAAACTATTTCTGGCTTTGCTTAAGAAAGCTTTGGTGCAGTAACTGATGGGTTAATGAAATGATTAACGGTATTATTCCAATGAAAAAATGCTACTAATTTACACGCGATTAAAAAAAATATGATTATGAATAGGTTCTCTTCCCGATCGAACGTGGCGAGTAGGGTGTTGCTTCTGGTTATTATATGGATCTGCTTCTCCTGCAGTGAAACCAGAAGCGGCAAGCCAAAAATATTGGTGTTTTCCAAAACCGCTGGCTTCAAACATGCTTCTATTCCCAATGGGATTGCCGCTATTCAAAAGCTGGGAAGCGAAAATGGCTTTGACGTAGACACTACCAAAAATGCATCGCGGTTCAGTGAAGATTCATTAAAACAATATGCAGCTGTCATTTTTCTCAATACCACGGGCGATGTACTTAATGCTGAGCAGGAAGCTGCTTTTGAAAGATACATTCAGGCAGGAGGCGGGTTTGCCGGTGTACATGCGGCTACCGATACCGAGTACGATTGGAAATGGTATGGCCGGCTGGTCGGTGCTTACTTTAACGGGCACCCTAAAACACAGTCCGCACGATTTATCATAAAAGACAAATCCTTTGTGGCTACCAGTTTCTTCAAAGATTCGGTTTGGCTTCGTACAGACGAGCTTTACAATTTTAAAGAGCTTATTCCCGATATGCATGTGCTCATCACCATCGATGAAACATCGTACGAAGGAGGTACCAACGGAGCCTTTCATCCGATGAGCTGGTATCATGAGTATGATGGAGGGCGCGCTTTCTATACGGAATTGGGTCATGTGGAAGAATCCTATACGGAAGAGAACCACCTGAAACATTTATTAGGAGGAATTCAATACGCCATCGGCAAGAATAAGGAGCTGGATTACGCCAGGGTAAAAACGCAGTTCCCTCCCGATGACGATCGCTTTGTAAAGACACAACTCGCGCTGGGTGATTTCTATGAGCCTACCGAAATGACCATTCTCCCTAATTTTGATATTCTGATTATTCAAAGACGGGGCGAAGTTCTTTTATATAAAAACGAAACGCATAAAGTAAAGCAGGTTGGTTTTCTTAACGTGTATTACAAAACATCGATACCCGGTGTAAATGCGGAAGAGGGAATGCTGGGGCTCGCCAAAGATCCGAACTATGCAAAGAACAATTGGGTGTATATCTATTACAGCCCGGCCGGCAGCGATGCAATCAATCGCTTATCGCGCTTTACACTTAAAGATGATACCCTTGTCAATGCTACTGAAAAAATTATTCTCGATGTAAAATCACAACGTGAGATCTGCTGCCATACGGGTGGCTCTATTGCTTTTGGTCCGGATGGATTGCTTTACTTTTCAGCGGGTGATAATTCGACACCCTTTGATGAGAAAGGACAGAAGTATGTGAACAGTGGTTTCGGACCATTGAATGATACCCCCGGCCATCAGCAATACGATGCACGAAGATCAGCCAGTAACACCAATGACTTGCGTGGAAAGATCAACCGCATTCGTATAAAAGACGATGCTACTTATGAGATTCCGGAAGGCAATCTGTTTCCGAAAGGCATCGCCAATACACGTCCTGAAATTTATGTGATGGGAAACCGAAATCCATATCGTATCTCGGTGGATCAAAAGAACAGCAATCTTTATTGGGGCGAAGTGGGTCCTGATGCGGCCAACGATAGTCTGGATACGCGAGGGCCACGGGGCTATGATGAATTGAATCAGGCACGCAAGGCAGGATACTTCGGGTGGCCGCTCTTTGTGGGAAACAATTATCCTTATCATCAATATGATTATGTAACCGGGAAGAGCGGGCCGTTGTTCGATCCGCAAAAGCCAGTCAACAATTCAAAGAATAATACAGGGCTTACTGCATTGCCACCTGTATCACCCGTCTTTATCTGGTATCCTTATGGCGCATCACCCGATTTTCCGCAGGTAGGCACGGGTGGAAGAAATGCAATGGCCGGCCCTGTGTATTATACCGATCTGTTTCCTGAAGAGACCCGGCTGCCGGATTATTACAATGGTAAGTTAATTATCTACGACTGGATCCGCGGATGGATGAAAGCAGTGACCATGTTACCCAATGGCGACTTTGAGAAGATGGAGCCCTTCGCTAAAAACGTTAAAGTGAACTCATTAATCGATATGGAAGTTGGTCCTGACGGAAGATTATATCTTCTTGAATATGGCAGCGGCTGGTTCTCTAAAAATCCGGATGCGGGCCTCGCGCGCATTGATTACATCGCAGGCAACCGCGCACCGAAGATTACTGGCATTGATATCAATACAACCACGGGAACGTTACCCTTTAGTATAAAGGCAACGGTGAAGGTGACTGATCCGGAGAAAGACAAGATGACTTTCAAATGGGATTTGGGTAACGGCACAATAAAGGAAACCGATGTTCCCGAACTGGAATACACGTATACTACTGCCGGAGATTATGCGCTATCGGTAGAAGCAACTGACTCGAAAAAAGCATTCGGAAAAAGCAATGCATTGAATATCTATGCCGGTAACGAAGAACCAAAGGTGGAGGTGAATTTGACCGGAGCAAATAAATCGTTTTACTTTCCCAATAAGCCTATACCTTATTCAGTAGAAGTAACGGATGCCGGAGACTCATCAACACCTGATCCTGCCAACTTCTTTGTATCCTATGAATATGTGGAAGGATTTGACAAAGCTTCTTCTGCCATGGGGCACCAGCAGGGACAAGCTACGATAAGCGGGAAGAACCTGATGCTTTCTATGGATTGTAAAAGCTGTCATAAAGAAACGGATAAATCCATTGGTCCTTCCTATTTGCAGGTGGCGCAACGTTACGGTAAAGAAGCGAATGCTCTGAATTTGCTTACTGAAAAAATTATTAAAGGTGGTGGTGGCACCTGGGGAGAAGTAGCCATGCCTGCCCATCCTACTCTGGCAAAGAACGATGCACAGCAAATTGTAACCTGGATCCTGTCATTGGATAATAAGGAGATTGCAAAGAAATCATTACCTCAATCCGGAACGATTATACCCACAGCTCAACAGAAACCCAACAGCGTGCTGGTACTGTCAGCCAGCTATACTGATAAAGGCGGAAATAATATCAAAGCGCTGACGGGTAGCCGTAGCATTGCTTTACGAAACAGTATGCTTCTCTTTTCAGGTAAGGAAAAAGTAAAAGGATTTACTCCGTTCAATTATAATGGAAGCGTTGCCTTGATTATACCATCGGGTGAAGGCTGGATTGAATTGACCGACATTGATTTGACTAATGTGAACGCTGTAAACATTATAAGTGGGTGGCAGGAAGCACCACAGTTTGGCTTCGCTTTCGAAGTAAGGCTGGATACACCGGAAGGCAAACTGATTGGCCATGGGAATATGGCGGTACCTAAAAAGGGGCAGGTTACAGGTATAGCACCTGTTTCCCTGGAACCGACTACAGACGGAAAATTTCATACCGTCTATATTCTTTACAAACCCATTGATCCAAAAGGAAATGCTCAGGCGGCTATCGGATCGCTGCAATTTGTCGCTAAATAAAACTTTCTCAAACAGGAAGCACCTTAACAAAGGTCGCTTAGTCCAGACAGGATTAAGCGACTTTGTTTTTGAACGACACGCAAAGTGAACGGAAACAAAACTTTTGTCTGTGAAATACTGATAAAGTGAAGCAACTCTATCCTCCGTAAATAACGGCTGGCGCTCATCACCGAATTAGGGGTATTAATCCTCAAAAAAGTGCCATTTATCAACTATTCACACGATTGCAGAACCGATTTTTGCCACCTTCGTTATAGTAACTAACCGGCTAAAAATTTCCCGGCCACGACAATTTCTTAAAAACATTAAAGTATAAAATTTATGAAAAAGACACTTGTTCTTTTATTGATGCTTGGAGCTTCGATAATGATGTATGCTCAACAAGGTTTGCAAAGAAACGTTAAACTTAAACAAGAGGAAGTTCCTGTAGCGGTAGTAAGCGCATTTCAAAATGACTTCTCCTCTATTTCCAGTGAACTTACCAAGGGTTCCTGGTCAGTGAATGCCGAAGAGAAAAATGGTGTGTTAAAACCACTTACCTATTCCTATAAGGCAAAACGTGGCTCCACTAAATTTGAAGCACGCTACACTCCGGATGGAACGCTGGAAAGCGCCAAGGGCAGCGACAAAGACAAAGTAGCTGGTGCTGATAAATAAGAGATTTAGGTTTTAAAGGCTTAGGTTAAAAGCAAAAAAACAAAGAAAGAGAGCAGGTCATTCAGACCCACTCTCTTTTGTTTTATATCCTACCCTTGTTATCTATTCAGCCCGCGTTAGTAGTATAATTCGTATTGGTATCGCCTATGGTTATACTCTGGTTTACTCCACCTGCATTAACTAAAATTATTTTGTCACAGTCAGTGCCCGACAAGCCATAATTTAATTGCATTGCTCTTCCATCCACAATAAATGTAATTTCTCCTTCCGAAGGAATAACTATCCGGCTGGCCATGCATGCTGCCTTAAATACCAAAGGCGTAGATATTAAAATGGAATAGCACTTTGAATCGCGGGTACTTCCCTTGGCTGTCCCTTCTACTACCCATTGTTCATTTGCCGTTGCCGATGGTAATACCCATATCCGCGTATAGTCAGAAACGCGGGTGATATAAGTGTCGTCATCAAAAACTGCTTTTCCATTATCTTTTACTCCAAACGTGATGCTGGTGGCGGTTACTGATGCTGTCGTCACTGTACGCATGCCGTTTATCCGGATACCGTTTACTGCATACTCATCAAATGTGATAACGATATGAGAACCGGGAACAAAGCGATCGCCTGAATAGGTGACAAAGATTTTTCCTTTGCGAACCGTGCCGGACGGATCGGTCACTCCTTCTCCAAAATCAATTCTGATTATTCCCTGCGGTTCCGATAATGTCCCTGAAGCCTCCAGTGCAAGCTTTACTCCCGAAAACCGGATATCATTCGCTACTGTAAAAGCTAATCCACCTCCCGAATCCGTTCTGCCCGAAAGTATTTCCTGTGAAGGAGAATGATACGCAGTGGTAGCTAAATCACTGGCATCATTAAAATAAGCATCTGCCACCGCTTCATCCTGAATAGCAGAAGACTGCCTGGCGGACATTCGTTCATCGTCTTTGCAGGAGCTAAGAAAAACCAGTCCTGCCACGCACAAATACATCACTTTTCTCATACTCTTGTTTTTTAGATTATATAGACAACCAAAACATAGCTTAAAAAACAAGTGCCACATCGATGCTGCATTGCCCGCATTTGCAAGGCAGCGAATAAGGGTTAGTTATCCGGTACGGATAATTGGATTTAGCCTTAAACGTAAAGAGAGCATGCCTTTTGCTGGCATGCTCTCTTTACTGACAAAACTCCTGAACGATTAATTCACCACTACATTCTGGGTAATTCCATTTACGTTAACTGTAATTACTTTATCGCATGCCGCACCGGCAACACCATAATTTAATTGGATAACTGTTCCATCTACCGTAAGGGTGGCCTCTCCTTCTGAAGGAATGAATATCTTGTTCAGCGCGCACTCCACTTTGAATAGCAAAGGAGTTGTGATCAGGAGGGAATACGACTTCGAATCGCGGGTGCTTCCGCTTGCTGTTCCTTCCACTACCCATTGTCCCTTCACGGTTGAAGTAGGAATTATCCATTTGCGGGTATGATCAGAAACACGGGTTACGAAGGTGCCATCCGTAAAAATCACTTTCCCGTTCTCATCCTTTACTGCAAATGTGATACTCGTACTGGTTACCGATGTGGTGGTCACCGTACGTTTACCGTCTACTTTTATGCCGTTTATTTCATAACCATCAAACGTGACCACAAAATAAGAGCCGGCAACAAAACGATAACCTGAATAAGCTACCAGAATTTTTCCTTTACGCACTACACCGGACGGATCGGTAGTACCTGTACCAAAGTCGATGCTGATTGTTCCCTGCGGAACTGAAATTGTACCTGTCGCTTCCAGGGTAAGAACGGCTCCGTTAAAGCGGGTATCTCCCGTAACGGTAAAAACTACTAATTTACCACCCGAAGCAGCCCTTCCCGAAAGATTTGATTGGGAAGGAGAATTATAAGCGGAGGTGGATAAATCGCTGGCATCATTAAAATAAGCATCTGCCGTGGCCTGATCCTGAACAGCGGAAGATTCCTGGCTGGATATTTTTTCATCGTCTTTACAGGAGCCAAGAAAAACCAATCCTGCAAGGCAAAACAAACCTATTACTTTTCTCATGATTCTATTTTTAATTGTATGGCAAACAAAAAACATAACTAAAAACAAGTGCCATTGATATCTCTATTCCCTGGCAATGTAACCTTTTGCCAGGAATGGAATTCAATAAAAAAAAGGAAAGCCCCCTGAATAAACAGAGAGCGAATCCATGAAATTATCCAATGTGGTTTCAGATATCTCCTCTTACCACTACTTCTTCTGAATTTCCATTTTCAGTAATGGTTACTTTTCTATCACAATCACCACTTCCATAATCAATCGTTATTTTTCTGCTTTCAGTAATCAATTCTTTGGTTCCCTGCACAGCGATAAATACACGATTGCTCACTGCGCACTCTCTTTTATATACCAGGGGTGTGGTAATATTCACCTGATATGTTTTGCCGTAACGGTTAGTGCCCGAAGCAGCAAAGTCTGAATCAGCAGTCTGGGAAACGATCCACTGATCTTCCAGCGGATTAGAAGCACGTTGCCATTCACGTGTGCGTCTTACTTCACGGGTGGCAGTAGTTCCGTCCGGCCAGGTGGCTTTTCCTCCGATCACTTCAATGCTGAACTTAGGATTTTCATCTGTGCTTCCTGCAATATTCGTTACGTTACGCATGCCCTCCACGGCTACACTGTTTATGAAATAACCCTCTAAAGTAATCGTGCGTGTGGAGCCAGGTGAATAACGTCTGCCGGCATAGGCAACAATTATTTTCCCCTTTCTCGTGTTGCCCTTGGAATCGGTACATCCTGTTCCAAAATCAATGGTGATTGTCCCTTGCGGGTTTGCCGAAGTGCTGCCCGTTGCCGGTTCGATTGTTACTGTTGCACAGGAGAATCTCAAATCCGAAATGGTTACCCTGCGTGCTTCACTGGAGGCAATTTTCCCTCCGGCAGTGGCATCGTCCGACCAGACAGCGACAGAGGCAATGTCATCAGTATCTTCAAAATAACCGTCTGTGGTGGCTTCATTCTCTACATTTTGCGAATCATTAGTCGTGAAATTAACTTTATCGTCACTGCACGAAGCTAAAAACAGGAAAAGCCCGATCGCTACATATACCAGGCTTTTCAATTCCAATCCTTTTTTCATAGTTTTTATGGTCAGTTTTTGTTTGTTTTAGTGCTTAGAATACAATCACCCATCAAAGGTTTAATGACTCCGAAAAAAAATATCACTCTTTTTAAAATCATTGCTTTCTGCATCACTTTGCTGATCTCCGGGTCAACCGTACATGCGCAGATAAAAATTGCCAAGCTCAAATACAATGGTGGTGGCGACTGGTATGCCAACAAAACTTCGTTGCCTAACCTGATCAAATTCTGTAATCAGGAACTGGCCACCAACATCGCGCCTGAAGAGGAAGTAGTAGAAGCGGGAAGTGCTGATTTATTTTTATATCCCTATGTGTATATGACAGGGCATGGTAACGTGGTCTTCTCACCGGAAGAAGCATCGAACCTGAGAAACTATTTAATCGGTGGCGGCTTTTTGCATATCGATGACAATTACGGACTGGATAAATTTGTTCGCATTGAATTAAAAAAAGTCTTTCCCGAACTGGAACTGACGGAGTTGCCTTTCGATCATCCCATCTATCATCAGAAGTTTAATTTCCCAAAGGGCCTTCCTAAAGTTCATGAGCATGACGGCAAGCCTGCGCAGGGTTTTGGATTAATTTACGAAGGCCGTCTGGTTGCCTTTTATTCGTACGAATGTGATTTGGGAAACGGATGGGAAGACCAGCGTATCCATAATGATCCGGAAGAAAAAAGACAGCAGGCATTACGCATGGGTGCTAACCTGATCACCTATAGTTTCATCAACTCTTTCTAATTCCCTGCGATGAAATATTTTTTGTATTGCGTTGCATTGACAGGCGCAGTCATTATCACCATGGTCAGCTGCGAGAATAAGGCGCAGAAGGGAGAACGCTTAGCCAAACACTACTGCAGCAGCTGCCACTTGTTCGCAGCACCCGGATTATTAAATAAAAAGAACTGGGAAAAGAATGTGCTTCCACAAATGGGATTCCGTATGGGCTTCTCTGATATGCACATCATGTCTACCTTTAGTGAAGAAGATCTGAGTATAATTGTTCCGTCACTTCCAGACAGGCCTATGGTTTCGGAAGAAGAATGGGAAGCGATAAAAGAGTATTATCTTACTAATGCACCCGATTCAATCATTCCGATTGCACATGAAGCGAAAAAAGTACTGACTCAGTTTGATGTTACTCCGTTTACTTATAAAGGGCTTAATTCGCTGGTGACCCTGGTAAAAACAGATGCAGCCGAAGATTACATCTGGGTGGGCACCCGCTCTTCATGGCTCTATCAATTAAATCTGAATTTATCCGTAGAAGATTCGATCCGGTTAACCAGCCCACCTTCTTCTATTCAATTTGAGAAAGACGGGAATCACATCATTACTGCCATGGGAATCATGGATCCGAACGATCAGCCCAAGGGATCGCTTCAGTCCTTATCATTCAAAAATCATACGGCTGTCCCTTTTATTGACTCCCTGAAAAGACCCGTCTATTTTGAAAAGACGGATTTGAATAAAGACGGATTGGATGATTACGTGGTCTGCGCTTTTGGGAATTTTACCGGCTCACTCGTAGTCTTCGAAAATAAAGGCAGGGGCCAATTCGAAAAACATGTGCTCCTGAATCAACCCGGGGCACGAAAGGTGATCACTAAAGATGTGAATGCTGACGGTCTGAAAGATATTATCGTATTAATGTCGCAGGGAGATGAACAGATTTCCTTATTAAGCAACGCAGGCAATTTCAATTTCAGAATCACCGGGTTACTGCGCTTCCCTCCTGTTTACGGATCGAGTTTTTTTGACATTGCCGATTTTAATAAAGACGGGCATTTTGATTTGCTCTATACTAACGGTGATAACGCAGACTATTCCATCATCCTGAAATCGTACCACGGTGTGCATGTATTTTTAAACGATGGTAAAAATTCATTCACGGAGTCGTGGTCGTATCCCATGCATGGTGCTTCGCAGGCAATGGCGCGCGACTTCGATGCTGATGGAGATCTTGACATTGCCGCGATCTCTTTCTTTCCTGACTTCCATTATCCCGAAGAAGGGTTCATTTATTTTGAAAACACCGGGAAAGGTTTTACTCCCCAGATCACTCCCGTTTCAGCCTCTGCACGCTGGCTAGTAATGGAGGCAGTTGATATCGATCGCGATGGTGACGAAGACGTGTTGCTGGGCGCGCTTAATTTCAATAATGGTGTGCCGCAAGCTCTTATCAACCACTGGAAGGAGAAGGAATACTCGCTTCTTGTTTTACGAAATACGCTTAAAAAATGGAAGTAAAGCTTTTACTAATCGAATAATATCCTTGTTTATAATGAACTAAATACTTAGTTTTAAAACGGATCGATTAGTTAGAAGTATGAAAAATGTCTTTTTCCTGCTATTTTGTGTAGTAAGTCTTCCTGATTTTGCACAGCAATTGGCCACTACCTTTAAGAAGGCGATTGACCAGGGTATATCCATTGAGAAGCTGGATAGTATTTATAAGCCGGCACTAAGTTCCGATTCATTAAAGTCTGTCTTTGTTGGAAAAGAAAAAAATTCTACGAAGGCTATGTAAGTCTTTTAAAAGAGTTGGGTTCTTTTTTAAAAAGTAACAATTATACCTGGAACAAAACCACGCGCTGCTTCAACCGGATCTATCTTAACAAAGAAGGGCATATTGATTACTTCCTTTTCAATTTTAAACCGGGAGAACTGGAGCCAGGTAAAGAACAGCAATTTGAAAAACTACTAACCACATTTATTCAAACGTATCGGTTTCCATTGAAGGCAGACTCAAAATTTGCGCAATGCAGTCCGGTCACTTATTCCGATTAGTCAAAACGAGAATTACTATAATGATAAAAGAACTCACCAAAGCAGAAGATCAGATCATGCAAATTTTATGGAAGCTGCAAAAAGGTTTCGTGAAAGATATTGTGGAAGAGATGCCTGATCCAAAGCCGGCTTACAATACGGTATCCACCATCGTACGCATACTGGAAACGAAGGGCTTCATCGATCATAAAGCATACGGAAAAACACATGAGTATTTCCCGCTGATCAGTAAAGACAAATACATGCAGTTTTATCTCAACAACATGATCAAAGGATACTTCAACGGATCATTTCAAAACCTGGTTTCTTTCTTCACTAAAGAAGAGAAACTGAATGTGAAGGACATTGATCAACTGGTAAAATACCTGGAAGAACTTAAAAACAAAAAATCATGAGCTCATTCATCAACTACCTGATTGAGGCGAACATTGGACTATGCCTTTTTATGCTACTCTATGTGATCGCACTAAGAAAAGAAACGAATTTCGGATTAAAGCGAATCCTCCTGCTATCAGGTATTATGGCTTCTCTCCTGTTTCCGGTTATTCATTTGAATATAACCAACTCCCCCGTTCCGTCACTCACAGAGTTGGTTCCCTCCTACTTATTACCTGAAATTTCCATCAACGGAAACGGGCATAAAACGATTACCTCCGCACAACAAAGCTTCTGGAATAGCATCACTGCCATTTACCTGGGAGGCGTTTTGTTTTTTACCTTGCTCTTTGCTGCCCGGCTTTTCAAACTAATCCGGTTGATCACTTCCTCGACCACCTATACCATCAATAATTTCATCGTTGCAGAATCGGCTAATAGCAAACTTACGTTCTCTTTCTTCCGATTTATTTTTATTGGTCAGGCTAACAGCATCTCTGCCGAAGAGAAGCAGCAAATGCTGAATCACGAACGTATTCACGCACAGCAGTGGCATTCATTCGACATTATGCTGCTCCATAGCATAGGAATTCTTTTTTGGTTCAATCCTTTACTTCATGTGTATAAAAAGATATTTGTTCAGCTTCATGAGTTTGAAGCCGATGCGCGCGCGGTGGAAAGCCATGAAGTGAATGAGTACTGCAGCCTTTTGGCAAGAGTTGCTCTACAGTCGGCCGATTTTACGATTGCCAGTCATTTCAATCAATCTTTAACCTTAAAACGAATTGCTATGATGCAAACCATGAAAACTAAAATAAAAACCTGGAAAATCGCAGCCGTTATTGCTGTGTTTCCAGCCTTCTTTATATTGGTGGCCTGCCAGGATCAACTGACAGACGATTTAAAAACGGTAGCGAACGCTTCCGCTGTATCGCTGGACATACCTGCCGATATCCAAGCTAAAATAAAACAGTTGAAGGCCGATCATCCGGAGAAAGAATTTGTGGTAATTGAAACCACTACAAAAGAAGGGAAAATGACAGCTGATAAAATGGATGTCTCTAAAATCGCATCCCTAAACGTAATCAAATCGAAAGACCGGTCATTTATTATTATCGAACGCAGCCAGCAGAACATTGCTTTTGCTCAAAATGCTTCAACAGATAAAGTCTACACGTTAGTAGAACATCAACCTGAATATGTAGGGGGAAACGAGGCGATGAGAAAGCACATTATGGATCACATGGAATACCCGGAAGCAGCCAGAGATGCAAAAATTGAAGGCACTACTTTTACGTCTTTCGTTGTGAATACCGATGGAACGATGAGCGACATTCAAATTGTAAAAGGATTAAGTCCGGAGTGTGACAAAGAAGCAGTACGGGTGATTCAACTCATGCCGAAATGGATTCCGGGCAAACAAGATGGAAAGAATGTGAGTGTGCGTTTTGTACTGCCGATCAAATTTGCTTTGTCGTAAGGCATGGCTAAAACCATTAGAACTAAACTTATGAGTCACTCCAGGTTTTAACCTGGAGAAAAACACAAGTCAAAAGAATCACGTCACTACTATCTCTTTGAAATGTGATTGCACTCTGGCGCGAAAAGTTTATAACTCGGTTTGAAGAACGGAATGGAAGTTAAAAGCTCCATAGGCTGAACTACATTCTGCCTCTTATTTAAGAGAATATCAAGATCAAAAAGAAGCCGGCAATATTGTTTTCTACTTAAACCAGTCCTTCAGTCTTTCATACGGGATAATGATTTCCGTAGTGCCCATAGCATAGGCCGCTATTTCGTAACTATTAAATACGAATACAATACCTTCTTTGCGGAAACCATAATTCTCGTTAAGCTGAAAACGGTTTTCAGGAAACTCAAACCCCGCTGCATCCAATGTAGTGGTATCAGACATATCCAGCTCTTTACGAAACTCCTCTTCACCCAACTGGTTAAGGAAACTCTGATAACCTGGTTTTAAGAAGCTATCCAGCAAGTAAAGGGCGCCTGTTTTTGGGTCGAGATTGATAAAGCTAGTGCTGAACATACCATGTGCTCCACCGGTAAATACATCTGCATCGGCCTGGATACTGATCAGCGAATCAGAAGTCAGCAGCACACGTGCATCGCCTTTGTAATACCATCCCATGCCATACTCAGGCAGTTCTGCTTTGGTCTTCTCATAGTCGGCAATAAAATCCATGCCGGCCTCTTCGAATGATTTTGTACCTGCATCTTCGGCTGCACCGGAGATCACCTTACTCAACTGATTTTTTAAAATCAGTTGCACTGCGGTGTCCAGCTGGTTAAACTCCGGATAGGTAAGATCGTATGTTGCGCAGGCCGATGAATCTTTTGCACAGCCCGGTGAAGTGAGGCTGAATGATTTCATTTCAAAGGCTGCTTTCGACTCTTCCTTTTTATTAAACTGAGAACACGAAACGATTAAAAAGCCAAATACGCCAAGAGCGAAGATAATTCTCATCCTTTTTTCGCATTAAATACTTCTTCCAGTTTTTTCTCCAACGCTGGTCCACGCAAATTTTTGGCTACAATTTTTCCCTCGGGATCGATCAGTATCGAAAAAGGAATGGCGTTGATATTATAATCATGTGCTGCCTGCGAATCGAAATATTTCAGATCGGAAACGTGCGTCCACACCAAACCATCCTGCTGAATAGCCTGCACCCAGTCTTCTTTAGTACGATCCAATGAAACGCCCAGTACCTCGAACCCTTTATCTTTAAATGCATGATATGCCTTTACGACATTCGGATTTTCTTTGCGGCAGGGACCACACCACTTCGCCCAGAAATCCACTAATACATATTTGCCGCGAAAAGAAGATAGCTTCACCACTTGCCCTTCCGGATTAGGCAACGAGATTTCAGGAGCCGTTTGCCCGATAGCAGTGGCTTTCATCTTTTCTACCATCTCGGTAAACTGTTTGGTGTACTTCGATTCCGGCCATTCTTTCTTCAGTTTGTCTGCAGCATCCGTATACACATCAAAATAGTGATCACGATCCAGTAAGCCATTGTTTTGAAGAAGATTGACAACCCCTAACGAGGCAGGCTGTTTCTTTAATAAATCCGCTATCTGAGCGTGGCCTTTATCGAGTACCTCCATGTACTTCGCCTGTATCTCTTCTATCTTTTTCTGATCGTTCGCCTTTACTGCGGGCTGGAATTCTGTTTCCAAAGCAACAATCTCAGGCGAAGTCTGAATATCACTCATCATTTTTTGCACCTGCTGAATCAAATCTACCTCAGGAGATCCTTTCACTTCCTGAAGCCCCATCGGGTCATTACCATCCACATTCACTTCTACATCGCTTTTGCTCAGGATGAGGCTTACTGCCTGCTTGCCGAAAAAATTTAACTGGTAATAACCTGGTTCGGTTAAATGTACTTTCGCAGAAAAGGTATTATCTGAATTCAAAGTGATGAGACTATCCGTATAACCTTTTCCTTCTTCGGTCATTTCCTTTAATTCAATCTTACCGGTTTGCGGGTTTTGAACTTTACCTTTTACAGTAATATCCCAGCCACTATCGTTTTTCTTATTCGGAGCGGAACAGGCTGCTAACAGGGTAACGATCAGGATAACGATCCAGCTATTTCTTAAATTCATAGGTTTGCTTTTTTCTGATTAACTCTCACTTCTACTTTATTTGGGATACATATTCGTGCCTACTTATGCCTCCAGCTTTTTAAGTAACAATTCATTGGCCATTTTCGGATCGGCCTTGCCATTACTTCTTTTCTTCACCTCTCCCATAAACATACCGATAATTCCCTTCTTTCCTTTCTTATATTCCTCCACCTTCAAAGGAAACTCTTTTATGATTTGTTCTATCAAAGGCAAAATTGAGTCTTCATCGCTATCCTGAATGAGGTTCAATTGCTGGGCAATTTCCAATGGAGACTTTCCTGAATTAATTATCAGCTCAGGAAAGATGCGCTGCGAGGCGGCAGTAAAGTTTAATTTCCCTTCTTCAATCAATCCGATTAATTCTGCAATCACCTTTGCTGAAACAGTGAAAGCATCAGCCTCCATTTTTTGTTCATTCAAATAGGACTTAACCGGTCCCATCACCCAATTTGAAGCAGCCTTATAGTTTTTAGTGTACGAACAAACTTCATTAAAATACAATGCCACCTCCTTTGAATCGGTGAGCACCTGTGCATCATATTCAGGCAGCCCGTATTCTTTTATATATTTTTGATACAGCTCACGTGGCAATAAAGGCATGGAAGACTTTATTTCATTCAACCATCGATCAGACATCTCCAGCGGGCTTAAATCCGGATCAGGAAAATAACGATAGTCATTCAATTCTTCTTTGGTACGCATGCCATGTGTCAATCCGGTATTTGCATCGAACGTACGCGTTTCAGAAATGATAGAATCTCCTTTCTCGATCATATTGATCTGCCGCTCCACTTCATGGTCAATCGCACGCTGCACATTACGAATGGAGTTCATGTTCTTTACCTCCACTTTCTTTCCGAATACTTTAGCATCATTCAGCATCACCGAAATATTGGCATCACAGCGAAGCGAACCTTCCTCCATATTACCGTCACAGATTTCAAGGTAACGCACCAGCTTGCGCACTTCGCTGACAAAGGCAGCAGCATCTTCCGAATTACGGATAACCGGCTCAGTTACAATTTCAATGAGCGGAACACCGGAACGATTAAAATCAAGCAACGTATCCTTTTCCCCTTCGAGGTGAATTGATTTGCCTGCATCTTCCTCGATATGAATGCGATTCAGTATAATATCTTTTTCTCCTTCTTTGGAGGAGATAGTCACGTGACCCTGCTTGCAGATCGGAGTCCGGTCTTGTGTAAGCTGATATCCCTTGGGAAGATCAGGATAAAAATAATTCTTACGGTCAAAAATCTGGAAGCGGGAAATCCCGCAATGACAAGCCAGTCCCATTTTGATCGCAAACTCAACAGCCTTCTTATTCAGCTTTGGCAATGTACCCGGGTGCGCCAATGTAATCACGCTGATGTTGGTATTGGGAGCACTTCCATACTCGGCTGAATCCGTATTATAGATTTTGCTTTTGGTAAGAAGCTGAGCATGCACTTCCAGGCCAATGACTACGGTATATTTATCACGAATTACTTTATCCATACTACTTTTGCCTTAGCGTCTGATATAACTATGAGACACACCTATAAGCAACTTAGTTAATCATTGTTTTTGCTTTTACCAATACCGCATCTAATCCACCCAGGTTCTTTCCACCTGCAGTGGCAAAGAACGATTGTCCTCCGCCACCTCCATCAATCTCTTTCGCCAGCTCTTTTACCATATTGCCGGCATGGAACTTCTTCGTGGCTTCCAGCTTCTCACCCACCATCACTGCTACCTGCGGTTTGTTCTCCACATCCGCAGCAAGTATCAATAGTAAATCATCAAACTGGTTACGCAATGCATACGCGATGTTCTTCAGTGCATCCGCATTGGGTACGGTTATTTTTTCAAGAATCAGGGTATGTCCGTTTGATTTGCTGGCCTTCTTCACCAGTTCATCTTTAATGTGATTGGCCCGTTCCTGATTGACTACTTCCAGTTTCTTTTCCAGGGCGTGCTTCTCTTCAATCAGATTTTGCAATGAAGCTGCGGTGTCTTTCGGATTCTTTAAAAGCGTTTTCAATTCATTCAGCACGGCTAATGACTGATTGAAATATTCATACGCTCCTTCTCCTGTTACCGCTTCTATTCTGCGTACGCCTGCTGCGACCGAACTTTCCGATGTAATCTTGAACAAGCCTATGTTTCCGGTAGCCTGCACGTGTGTACCACCACAAAGCTCCACGGAAAACCTGGGATCAAATGTAATAACGCGGACAAATTCACCATATTTTTCTCCAAACAGTGCCATCGCACCCAGCGTCTTTGCCTTTTCGATCGGCACATTGCGCTGCTCGTTGAGCGAAATGTTTGCTCTTATCTTTTCATTGACGATACTTTCCACTTTGGCGATCTCTCCATCGGTCATCGCAGCAAAATGAGAGAAATCGAAACGTAAGATCTTCTCATTGACTAATGATCCCTTTTGCTCCACATGCTTGCCTAATACCTGGCGCAAGGCAGCATGAAGCAAGTGGGTAGCCGAGTGATTGTTCATTGACTGCGAACGCTTCGAAGTATCGATCTTCACTTTCCAGTCGCCTTCGAGTTGTGCAGGGAGTTTCTCCGTGAGGTGAATGATGAGTTCGTTCTCTTTTTTGGTATCGATAACAACTATCTTTTCATTACCCGCTTCGATCACACCCGTATCACCTGCCTGACCACCGCTCTCTGCGTAGAAAGGAGTTTTATCCAACACCAGTTGATAGAGCTCTTTATTCTTTTGCTTGATCTTGCGATACTTCGTTAAGCGCGAAACAGCATCCTGATTATCGTAACCAATGAATTCTGTTTTGATATCATCACCAACAAGCGTCCAGTCTCCAGTTTCTTTTGCTGCGTCTGCTTTAGAGCGGGATTTTTGTTTGGCCATCTCTTCATTGAATCCTTTCTCATCAACAGAGAAGCCTCGTTCGCGAGCAATCAATGAAGTAAGATCAAAAGGAAAACCAAACGTATCATAAAGTTCGAACGCTTGCTCACCCGAAATTTTATTGCCGATTAAAGTATTTGATACCTTCGTTGCTATCTCACTTGTCTTTATAGTGATACCAGTCGAATCCATGTAATCACTCAATCTTTCGATTCCCTTGCTTAATGTCCTTAAAAAAGAAATCTCTTCTTCATGCACTACTTTCCCTACAAACTCTACCTGCTGATGCAGCTCAGGAAACACTTCTCTCAATTGCAATGCAAGCAATGGAACTAAGCGGTGGATGAATGGTTCTTTGAAATTCAGATAAGAAAATCCATAACGGATAGCTCTTCTTAGAATACGTCTGATGACATAACCAGCTCCGGTATTGCTGGGCAGTTGTCCATCGGCAATAGCAAAAGATACGGCACGGATATGATCCGCCATCACGCGGATAGCGATATCCTGTTTTTCGGTGGCAGCTCCGTTTCCTGGAGTAGAACCGGCATACTTTACTCCCGCATTCACTGCAATGAAATCCATCAACGGACGGAATACATCCGTATCGTAATTGGATCTTTTCTTTTGTATCGCCATGCACAAGCGCTCGAACCCCATACCGGTATCCACATGCTGAGCGGGAAGTTTTTCCAACGAGCCATCTGCTTTGCGATTGAACTCCATGAATACCAGATTCCATATCTCCACTACCTGCGGATGATCGTTGTTCACCAACTCCTTGCCGGGTTTAGCTTTTATTTCTTCTTCGGTGCGAAGGTCTACGTGAATTTCAGAACATGGGCCACAAGGTCCCTGCTCGCCCATCTCCCAGAAGTTATCTTTCTTATTGCCATGAAGAATGCGGTCTTCGTGAATAAATGTTTTCCAAAGTGCTTTGGCTTCTTCATCCACAGGAAGGTTATCACCCTTATCACCACCAAAGACGGTAACATATAATCTGTCCTTGGGAAGCTGGTATACTTCGGTCAGTAATTCCCACGCCCAGGCAACCGCATCTTTCTTGAAGTAATCGCCAAAGCTCCAGTTGCCCAGCATCTCGAACAGGGTATGATGGTAGGTGTCCAGCCCCACATCTTCCAGATCATTATGCTTGCCACTTACGCGAAGGCATTTTTGTGTGTCCGCTATGCGCTTATATTTAGGTGTGGCGTTTCCCAGAAAATTGTCTTTGAACTGCACCATACCGGAATTGGTGAAGAGCAGCGAGGGATCGTTTTTCAACACCAAAGGTGCCGAAGGAACAATCTGATGCCCTTTACTTGCGAAAAAATCGAGGAATTTGCGCCTGATCGTACCCGAATCCATTACTTCTAAGCTCATTTTAATCTTTGCTGACGTAAAAATTTAATTATCTTTAACGGTTTGAAGGGCCAAATTTACGGCAATTAAGCCATTAGTAAAGGGATAGCCTGAAAATAGAGAGAACGAGACAGCAGAAACACATTATTTAAGATGCCGATTTAAAGTACGCTGATGAGCCGATCAAAATATTCTTACAACCCTAAAACACTGCGTTATGAACGTGCCCTGTTCGCATGGGGAACGTGGATTATGCGTGGATTGGGTCTGCTTATGGTCAGCGTTGGCTTTTTCTATGGATTAGTGCTTCTGCAGAATCATTTTTTTGAGACCGAAAAGGAAAAAATCTTACGTGCGGAGAATGAAGCGTTCAAACGCCATCACTCCACGATAGAAAATGACATCGAACAAGCCCAGGCTCAGCTGGCCACATTAACCGAAAAGGACCAGACCATATATAAGCGTATTTTCCTGCGCGACAAACCTGCATCAGGCTCTTCACAAAATACAGCGAAGGAGCTGTTGCATGCCGAGCTTTCGGATTTTGAAAACATTGTCAGCGATCTTTTAACAAAAGCGAATAAGGCCCATCAAAAGGCCATGATCACCAACGCTCATTTCTCCAGGCTCTTCTGGCCTAAAAAAGGAGATGTAGGTGAGCTGCAATATTATCCTACCCGCATTCCGATCAAAAACTTTACGGCCAGCCAGCTGGCGTGTGGCTTTGGTGAACACATCAATCCATTCCACAAACTCTTGTATCGCCATAAGGGAATCGACATTTCTGCTGAAAAAGGAAGCGAAGTAGTAGCGGCCGGCAATGGTCGTGTGGTGTCGATCGTCAATCAATCCACTCCTTTTGGATTAGGTAATTATGTCGAAATCGAGCACGATAAGGGATATCGTTCCCGTTACGCTCACCTTGACGAGATTAAAGTAATACATGGACAAAAACTAAAACAGGGCCAGACGATTGGCACGGTGGGAATGAGCGGAAGTGCCGTATCACCTCACCTCCATTACGAGATTACAAAAAACAGTGAATCAATTGACCCGGTCTATTTTTTTGCGGAGCAATTGAATGAAAGAGATTGGTTGGGACTGATAGAGAGTAATAAAAAAATTAAACAAGCCTTAGATTAAACCCATGGCAAAAATCCTCTACCGCTATAATGCTGCTACGTGTCAGTATGAACCGATTTTTCTGACGAGTACGCAAAACACAAAACGGGCATTTGCTTTTATTGGCTTAAGCCTCTTATTAGCCCTCACCGGACTTTGGTACTACAATGCCCGCTATCCTTCCCTCGATGAAGTAAAGCTTCAAAAGGAAAATCAGAAGATGAAATGGGAATGGGAAGTGTACCTCGATAAGATCAACGAACTATCCAATAACCTCAACCGGCTTGAAGCCACTGATGATAATCAATACCGGGTTTTATTAAGCATGACTCCGCTTGATCAATCCATTCGCACAGCGGGTAGCGGTGGTCATGAGCCGTACGTGCTGGGTGCAAAAGATCAGATTTCAGAAATCAAATCTTCTTACGAGCAGCTTTACCGTATTCTTAACCGCCTGGATGTAGAATCACAATCGGTGGCCGAGCTGGAAAAAGAAATCAATAAACAGGAAAAGAAAACCTCTACACGCCCGGCCATGATGCCGATCGACAATCGCCAGCTGATCCGCTTTAATTCTATTTTCGGATTACGCCTTCATCCTATTTACAAAGACTGGCGAAACCACAACGGCCTTGACCTGACCGCACCACAAGGCACACCGGTGTATGCCACCGGTGATGGTATTATCACTGCTACGGAATGGAGAGGCGGATACGGTAATGCGATATTCCTGAACCATGGCTTTGGATTTGAAACACGCTATGGTCATCTGTCCCGATTCAATTCAAGCAGCGGCCAGCATGTAAAACGTGGCGACCTGATTGGCTTTGTAGGAAGCACAGGAGCATCCACCACTCCGCACCTGCACTATGAAGTGCTTTATCAGGGCAAATATGTTAACCCGATCAACTTCATGTATCGCGATCTGAAGCAGAAGGAATACAATAAAATTATCAAGCGGTAATAAGTTTAAGTTAATCGTTATGAGTTAATGATTAACAGATGCAAGTGAGTACCGTTGCATTCGATTATTAACTGATAACTATAACTGATCACCTTATTTCCAGGCAGAAGATTTGCCGTGGACGTGAAGCAATGATGATCTTATTATCAAATGCGACCGGGGAAGCTTCAAACAGATCGGCTATCTTTTTCTTATAGATAAGCCTGCCATCCAATCCATCAAACAGCATGACATAACCGCGGCTATCCGCCTGGAAGATGTACATATTTCCTTCGGTATCGTAAATATCCAGCGGACTGGACCATGCATAATTATCCAGTGTGTTTTGCCATACAATCGTACCTGTTGTTTTATCAAAAGCGACCAGCAATCCTTTATTAATCGTTTCATAACGCGATATGCTGCATATAAGCAGCTCTTTTCCTTTCTCCTTCCCTACTACGGGAGTTGAAAGCATGCCTCCGTTTACCGGATGTGGACCCCGCACTGTAAAGGCAGGAATCTTCTTTTCCCATACCGTGCTTCCATCTATGGCGTTTATCTTTTTAATAAAGCTAAATCCTTTAGCCCCCTGTATGTCCACTTCGCTTCCTGTAAAGAGATACGGAATACTGTCCTGCACTTCCATCACCATCGTAGCATCGGTGTCATCATGATTGGATAAGATCCACTCTGGTTTCATGGTTGTCAGGTTCACCGACTGAATGTATCCATTGTTATCTGCAAAGAAGGCATGATCACCGTACGCTAAGACACTGTTCTCCATGCCCTGCAATTGATTGGTTGAATTCTTATAACGATAACGGGTGATCAGTGGTGCGATGGAAATCCTGGCACTGTCAGGCTTCCAGTTAGTATGCAGGTTGATAGAATAGAATACGCCATTCTCACCTCCCAGCAGTAGTTCGTCTTTCTTTGCATTGATTAAAGGAGATCCATCGAAAGCTCCCCAGGAACGATGAGCGTAGGAATCGCGGCCATTGAGATAAAAAAGTCTTTCCTGGTTGATCAGGCTAAAGATCCGAAAGCCAAACTCACTGGTATTAGGTATACCCTGCCCGCAATACAATAATGGATAACCGCGCGGATCAATGGAAGGAGAACCTTTAATCGGATTCTTAATGTCGATTGCCTTTCGTGTGGGCTTGCCTGTTTTTAAATCAAGAAAATAAATCTTGCCATCCAAAGAAGGATGAATGATTTCGGTAAAAGACGAATCGGTTTTAAATGAAGGGTGGATATTCATCACTGCCCGCAACGAATCGGGCCATTGTACAATATTAGGTTGTCCTGTCCATCCGGCACCACCTCCCCATTTGGCATCCGCACCTGTAGCGTAGGACCACACCACCTTTAATGAATCCGGCCTTTTGCTAATCCGGCCATAAGAAGGTTTGTTTCGCAAGGGACCTCCTCTGAACGTAGTCACCCCTTTCAATGCAGTATAAGAAGCTTCCTCAAAAGAGATCGCGAGCGTGTCCAGGGTACGGAGCAGCGAATCGCCTTTGGTCCGGTGCATCTCAAATCTGAATGATGAACGGGATAAAGTATCTGTTTTGGATGCAGACTGCGAAAAAACCGTTGAAAAGGAACCAAGCAGGAAAGCAATAATTGTGGATAAACGATAGATCATTTCTGTTTTCAGTAAATAACAAAGATAAATTGCTTTATACGTATACCAAGTGCAATTCACGAATTCCACATTTCCACGTTGAAAGCTTGTGCGATTATTTTATTTACCATCATTGCGCTGCGTAATAAGAATTATTACTTTGCATGAAGTTCGTTTCAAAAAACTCAACCAATCCGAGCGTTTCGATTGCTTCATGGCCTACAAGGAAAAAGAAATTGAGAAGATCTATTATTCTATCGGTGAAGTAGCCGAGATGTTTAATGTAGCTCCTTCACTTATTCGCTTCTGGGAATCTGAATTTGAACTTATTCAGCCTAAAAAGAATCGCAAAGGCAATCGCCAGTTTACGAAAGAAGATATTGATAGCGTTCGCACTATTTACCACCTGGTAAAGGAGAAAGGCTTCACTCTTCAGGGCGCAAAAGAAATGCTTAAAAACGATACCCAGTCCATCAAAGACAAGATGGGATTACTGGAGTCATTAAAGAAAGTACGCTCCTTCCTGGTAGAGGTACGCGAAAAACTTCATTAAGAATAATTTTAAAATTTGAAGACGCTCCGATTTGAAAAGATCGGCTTATTCCGCATTTTCAATGCTTCAATTTATTTATGAACCAGGATCGCCTTTCTTTTCTCGCCTTACATTTTATTCCCGGCATAGGAGATCACCTGGCCAGGCAACTGGTAAGCTACTGTGGCGCTGCGGCCGAAGTATTTAAAGTTCCAAAGGCAAAGCTGCTGAAGATTCCGGGAATTGGTGAAGTTACTGCCTCTGCCATTAAAAACGGGAATACTTTCGACAAAGCAGAAAAGGAGTTTAGGAAAGCAGAAAAAGAACATACTGAAATTCTATTCTTTACGGATAAGAAGTATCCATCGCGATTAAAAGGCATTGAAGATGCACCTTCGCTGCTCTATGTAAAAGGAAATGCCGACCTCAATGCTCTCAAAACAGTGGGCATTATCGGGACACGGCAGGCTACGGTATATGGTAAAGAAAATGTGGAGAAGCTGGTGGCTGATCTGTTGCCTCATCAGCCATTGATTATAAGCGGGCTTGCTTATGGTATTGATATCCATGCACACAAGCAGGCGCTAAAACATCATTTGCCGACAACCGCTGTAATGGGCAGCGGTATGGATATCATTTACCCTGCTGCACATAAGGACACGGTAAAGAAAATGCTTGATGCCCAGGGTGGATTAATAACTGAAAATCGCTTCGGCACCAAACCTGATGCACATAACTTTCCCGCACGTAACCGCATTATTGCCGGGCTTTGTGATGCGCTGATTGTTATCGAGGCTGCAGTGAAGGGCGGAGCGCTGATCACCGCTGAAATTGCCAACAGCTATAACAAAGATGTCTTTGCCATCCCTGGTAATACCCAGCAAACTTATTCGGAAGGTTGTAATAAGCTGATCAAGACCAACCGGGCTCATCTGCTCACCTCCATTAAAGACCTGGAGTACATCATGAACTGGTCAGCAGAAAATAGTAGTAAGAAAACCCCGGCACGTTTGCCCAATCTGGAAGATTTCACACCGGAGGAGCAGGCGCTCATCATTATCATGAAAGAAAAAAACGTACCGGTATTGGTGGATGAACTCGCCTGGAAGTCGGGCTTGCCGCAGGGGATGCTGGCTTCACTGCTTCTTACTTTAGAAATGAAAGATGTAGTGCAGGTTTTACCAGGAAAAATGTTCCGGTTATCTGCCAAATAAAAAACTTCCTTACGTTTTCACGAAAAGGAAGTTCTTCATCCAATTTTAGAGAAGAGTAAGCATTAATTATTTTTCATCCGGGTTGCCGGATTTCTGATTACACTTTTCCTTGATCGCATCATACGCTTTTTGATCACCTAACTCACCGGCCTTGCTTAAATCAAGACATCCTTGCTTCTGATCACCAAATTCAATCCGAAGCAAGCCGCGCATATAATAGGCATCTGCACTTTTGGGTTTGATCTGAATGATCTTGGAACAGTCATTTATGGCATCTTCATACGCCTGCAGAAATTGTTTGGCCTTGCCCCTGTTGAAGTAAGCTTCCACATAATTTTCATTAATTACAATGGCCGAAGTATAATCTGCAATGGCGCCATAATAATCCTGCAATTCCATTTTGGTATTACCCCGGGCAAAAAAACTATCCGATAACTTGGGATTCAGTTCTACCGCAGAATTATAATCCTTCATTGCTCCATGAAAATCTTCAAAAGCGGATTTAATATTACCACGAACAAAATAGGCCTGGGCATACTTCGCATCTACTTCAATGGCTTTGTTCAGGTTGAGAATTGCTTCCATGAACTCGTGCTTTTCGTAAAGCTCCATACCCTTTTGAGTAAATTCTTTGGCCGATTGACCAACTGCCGAAAATGAAATCATAGCGAGCACTACTATGCCTGTGATGGAATTAAAGCCTTTCATATAGTTATCTTCAATAGGGTTGTGTCAGCAAAGCTAAGCCGTTGCCTCGCCTTAATTCACTTCTAAAAGCAGGTTCTGGCAGACATGTACTATTTTTCAATGATTAGGAAAAGTAGCGTCAGCCAGAAGCATAGATTGGGCCAGCGCCCCGCGGTTCAGCGTCAATATAACTCCTTTTTTATCCAGATAAGAAATCAGGGTTTCCGTTGCCAGATTACCCACCAGTTCGTCTTCGGCCATAGGGCAGCCGCCAAAACCTTTGAGCGCTCCGTCAAATCGCTGGCAGCCTGAAGCATAAGCTGCCTCGATCTTTTCAAGAGCCGTAGCAGGGTTAGAATGCAGATGTGCTCCAAATTCTATTCCCGGGTAGTGCTTCGTCAGAGAAGTGAACAAGTGCCTGATCTGATCCGGTTTTGAAACGCCAATGGTATCGGCCAATGAAATAACCGTCACTCCTATCGCCTGCAGAAGTTCAACAAACTGCGCTACAATCGCAAGTTCATACGGATCGCCATAGGGATTTCCAAATCCCATACTGATGTACGTTACTAACGTTTTGCCCGAATGTGTGCAAATTGCTTGCATCTCTTCTACCGTATGTAAGGCTTCTGCAATAGTTTTGTTTGTATTTCTTTTCTGAAAAGTTTCCGATAAGGAAAGAGGGAAACCGAGATACGAGATCTTTTCAAATGCCGATGCTTCTTCAGCCCCTCGTGTATTTGCAACGATCGCTAATAATTTAGTTTGCGTTGTGGATAAATCCAGTTGGTTTAAAACTTCCGCGGTATCGCGTAGCTGAGGAATCGCTTTGGGTGAAACAAAACTTCCAAAATCGATTGTATCAAAACCTACGCGTAACAATTGATTAATATATTCTATTTTCTTTTGAGTAGGAATAAATGTCTCAATGCCTTGCATGGCATCCCTGGGGCATTCAATGATTTTCATAAAATAAAGAGGTGTTAGACGTATGGTAAACACATAATGGAGGAAAAATTAGCACAACTGTCGGTATAATCTGCCATTTATCCGTTAAAATGCATTTTATCTATTCATTCTCTGGATTAACTTGAGCCACTTAGTTTTTAACCCATGCCATTACCCGAATTTACCGGTACTCTCGGAATAAAAAGAGCCACTCACCTATTGCACAGAGCAAGTTTTGGTGCAACCAAACAGCAAATAGACAATTTTGCTACGCTGACACCGGCTTCTGCCATGGGGCAGCTTTTCACGAACGGACTGCCCGATCCTAAACTTCCTGTCGATGCCAAAACCAATGCCGACTGGTTATTGAACGGACCTACCGATGCCAACAGTGGCGATGGTGACTTACAGGAATTCTTCAAAGGATGGTTTCTTGCACAGATGCTTAGCCAGGGCATTCCATCCAGTCAGTCATTAGCCTACTCCACCAGGGAAAAAGTAGTCTTCTTCATCCATACGGTGCTCACTACGATTCAAACCAAAGTAGATAGCAGCCGCGCGCTTTATTTTCAAAACCAGCTTTACCGGCTTTTTGCTTTTGATAAGTCGAAAGATACCAGGTTCAATTTTAAGAACCTCACCAAGAAGGTAAGCGTGGATAATGCCATGCTTCGATTGCTGGATGGCAATCTTAACGTGAACGGAAGCCCCAATGAGAATTATGCGCGGGAGTTGCACGAGCTTTATACTATCGGCAGAGGGTTAGAGGGTTCTGTACCTCCGATAACCGATGCCGGAGATTACTTTGTTTACCGCGAGCAGGATATTCAATCGGCAGCTAAAGTCCTTTCGGGATGGGAAATTTTAAACCTGGGTCTGAAAGGCGTAGGCGCAGTGCCCGTGAATGGCGGACCAGCCAATGCGAATATGCCTATTGACCCGGACACCAATTTGCCAAGAGGTAAGGTAAAAGGAAGCATCACCAATGCATCGGGTCATGATAATTCAGTGAAACAATTCAGCGATCGTTTCGGCAACGCACAAATTACTCCCGATCCTACGCTCACCAATGGCAACAACGCTACCGAAGCAAGCGCGCTGAAGGAACTTGACGATCTGATTGAACTGATCTACTCGAAGACGGAAACAGCTAAAAATATTTGCCGCAGAATTTATCGCTTCTACGTCTATCACAACATTACTCCTGATATTGACAACACCATTATCAGCGAAATGGCAGCAACGTTTCAGGCCAGCGGTTACAAGATCCAGCCCGTATTGGAAGAGCTTTTCAAGAGTCAGCACTTCTATGACGGAGATATCGGAGTGAATGATGACAGCTTCGGAGGGATCATTAAATCTCCTCTCGATCTGATGATTGGAACATTCCGTTTCTTCAATGTGCAGTTGCCTGATTTCTCTTCTTCCCCTCAGTCATTTTACGATAAGACCAACGACCTGATCAGTCGGTTAACGTTGATGGGGATGCATTTCTATGAACCTTTTGATGTAGCCGGCTATGATGCCTATCACCAGTATCCGATCTACCACCGCAGCTGGATCTCTACCAACTATTTAACCCGAAGATACGAACTGATCAAAAATCTTACGATTGACAATCTATCAGAGCCAGGAGCATTACAGATTGATATTATTGATTTTGTAAGAACTAACTTTAGCAACACAACAGCCTCTAATGCGCGTTCACTTATTATCGAGCTGGCCAAATATCTTTTGCCGATAACTGATAACCTTACTTACGATACAGCCGTGGATGACACTTCAGGGCTTACTGCTGAGCGGATGAATTATTTTCTTTCTGCATTCTTAGGCACCATTGATTTAAATCCGGAAGCCGCATGGACTACCCGATGGGGAACAGGTTCGAATTTTGCAAATGTTGACACCGTAAGAGGCCAGTTGCAAAGTCTTTTCAATGCCATGATGCAGTCACCCGAATACCAATTGTATTAATTTCAAACTCTTAATAACCATTGCCGCAGGGCACTGATTACTTTTAATTAAAGCATATGAAGCGAAGAAGTTTTATACAGAAATTATCATTAGCCGCTGTTCCTTTCACCATTGGTGGCATACCCATTAAACTGATGGGCGAAAATTCACTCACACGCATGGCTGAACAAAGTACCAACGACCGTGTGCTGATCATCATGCAAATGCACGGAGGGAATGACGGGCTCAATGCATTGATTCCAGTAGAAGCCTATGATCTCTATTACAAGCGAAGAGCCAACATTGCGATTCCTGCAAAGAACTCCCTTCGCAAAATGATTACGCTGGACAGCACTCTTGCTGCAGAAGCCCAGATCGGTCTTCATCCGGATATGGTTGGTATGAAAGATCTTTATGACCGCGGACGCATGTGTATCGTGCAGGGCGTATCGTATAAAAACAATAATGGATCGCACTTTCGCGGAAGAGATATCTCATTCATGGGCGGTAGTTTTGACGATTACTTTTCTTCGGGTTGGGTAGGAAGATATCTCGAACAGGAATTTGCTCCCAAGCATTATCCTGCCGATTTCCCTAATGCTGAAATGAAAGATCCTTTGGCAATTGAAATGGGAAGCGATGTATCCCTGATCTTTCACCAGGAAGGAAACATACCTACGTCCATATCGATTAATGATCCTGAAAGTTTTGCCAAGCTGGTGAATGATCTGGAGGGATTTACGGATACCGGAATTGATCCCCGTGGCAAACCACCTGTTGCATTGAATGACTCTCCTTATGGTAAAGAACTAAACTGGATTCTTGGGCTGGAACAGAAATCGGAAGACTATGCAGAGCGCTTGTATGAAGTATATAAGGCAGCACCCGAAACGGCAGCTACTTATCCTGAAAAATATCCTTTTAATGCACCGGCAGGTAGCTTGAATAATGGATTGACACCTCAATTGAAACTCATTGCCAAATTGCTGGATGGCGGTGGCCCCGGCCTGGGAGTAAAAACAAAAGTATTCCTGGTAAAGATAGGAGGCTTTGATACGCATGCCGACCAGGTGGAGAGCTATGACCCTACCATGGGTGGACATGCTGCGCTGATGTATCACATCTCCTCTGCAATGAAAGCCTTTCAGGATGATTTAAGATTGCGTGGTCTGGAAGATCGTGTGCTTACGGTTACTACTTCCGAGTTTGGAAGACGTGTACATTCCAACGGAAGCTATGGTACCGACCATGGAACCGGTGGCCCTGTCTTTATTTTTGGAAAAGGGGCACATCCAGGCGTAGTGGGCAACGTGCCCGACCTGACCAAAGACAATGTGGAGATGCAATTTGATTACCGCCAGGTATATGCCAATATTCTTAAGGACTGGATGCTGGTGGATGAAACCAAGATCAATAACGACATCTTCTTTAAAAACTTCCTGAACGGACCGAAGGAAGAAGGAGCAGGTAATTATGAACCTTTGCCGCTTGCCGATCAGATTATTTCAGGTGTGCAGGAGAACTTTATCAGCAGCCGTTTTGCTTTAAATGATTGTTATCCCAACCCGGCAAAAGGCACCGTTACATTTGCATTCAAGATCAACTCCACCGTGAACGTAGAGCTGAATTTGCTGAACACACAGGGTAAGCAACTCAAAAACGTACTGAATGAGCAGAAAGAAGCAGGTGAACATTCTGTAAAGGCAGATGTATCAGAACTGGCTGCAGGTACTTATCTTTATCAAATCAAAGCCGGCCTTCTCAATGAAACAAAAAAACTGATCGTCACCCGATAGCTTATGAAGCAAACCTTTACCCTACTTCTCTGCCTGTGCATGCTTTCTCTTTGCCTGGCACAAAAGCAAAAAAAACCAGCCTCCTTCAACAGTAAAACTCGCGCCTCCGTCAAAAACAAGTTTTTGGACAAACAATGGTGGCTTGGCTTTAAGGCCGGTGTTAATATGAGTGAAGCTGATCCTGTTAAAAGATATTCGGTAGTTACTCCTACCAATGCTTCCGCATCCGCTACGGATAAGACATACGATAATTTCAGTAAGACGGGTGCACAGGCCAGCCTGGAAGTTACCTTTACTTACAGAGGCTTTTCTTTTAGCCTTCAGCCTACTTACCGTCATTCTATTTTCACGTACTCCAATCAATTTGAATGGGTGAGTACAGAGAATGTCAACGATCATTTGATCCTGAATTACGATCAGCAGCAAAACATCGACTATGCGGACATTCCATTCGTTGTCAAGTACGAGATCACCGGAGATAAGCTAAGACCTTATGTACAGGCAGGTATATTCTATTCGCATTTGCTGAATGCAACCAAAACAGTGACCATGACAGGAACTGATTATGCCTCAGGAGGAAGCAGCCAGTTCAATAATGAAGCGGTGATTGTTGGAGCCAAGGATCAGTTCGACAACTATTGGGGGCTGATTGCCGGAGCAGGTGTTTATTATAACCTGGGCAATGTCAGATTGGTACTGGATGCTTCGTATCACAAAGGTATGAGCAACATTGCCAATGTAAAAAACCGGTTCGGTAACGATCGCCTCTCAGGTATTGGTGATGCGCAGGACGATCTCAAGCTGAATAACATTGTCATCTCGGCAGGTTGTGTTTTTCCTTTGCGTTTCCTGGGTAGCGGCTTCAAATCTTTAGAATAATTGCAATGAACAATTCGATGAACAGATATCTACTGCCTTTACTTTTTCTGCTTGCTGCCTGCTCTAACGACTCCGATCCGGCAGCCGATAAATCCAACTTTACAAAGATTTACGATAGTAATAAATACAGTGCTTCCTATTATCCTATCGATATGAAGCAAACTCCTGATGGTGGCTTTTTAATATTAGGAGGAAGACGCGTGGAGGATTCAAATTTCCCGGGCACCTATGTACTGAAAGTAGACGAAATGGGTGGTTTTGTTTTTGATAACGAGATTGGCACTGACCTGGTAAACCCTGTAGGACTACTTGAAAGTAATGGAAAGTATTATTTCTTTGGCATGAAGGCCGAAAATGTAGAAACACAACTGGTGGAGATGGATGCAGATGGAAACATGAATAGTCCGATCCTTATCGGGAACTCCTATCCCACCGCAGTGGCACAGGATGGATCTAATTTCATTTTACTTAACTATGATCATGGCAATAAACAAAGCGTGGTCTCTGTTATTTCACCCTCCGGGCAGGTAAGCAAATCAAAAGGGTTTGATATCGGTGCCGGTGATGATAATGTAGATGAGCCAATCATTGATCATTTCCTTCGTACAGGCAGACAGCTTCCTTTTTTTGTCGGAAAGAGTATATCCGGTCAATATTACTTCAATGGCTTTTACAATTATACACTCTCTTTGGTGTTTACCGATCTCAATGCAGACGAACCACAAGGTGAAGTGCACGGATATCAGGATGACGGTGGTATCAGCCAGGCAATACCTTTAAGTGGTGGTCAATTCGCCATTTCAAGATTTAATTTTGGCGATAATTATTTTTTACCAAATGCTCCGGTAAAGGCGAGCGGATTATCATCAAGTGTAGATGACGATAACCTTAAAGGCTATTCGCTGCCTGAATTAACACCCAATGCCCCTGTCAAAATTATTAGCGCTACAATAAATGGTAAGGAGCACCTTATTTATGCGAGTAATACAAAAAGCAGACAGATTGGTTTATTTGCTTATGATCAGGCTACAGGTGAATTTAAAGGAAGTCATTATTTAGGATCCACTAATCCATTTGAAGTGGCCAGTCTGTTGGTTACAACAGATGGTGGCCTTGCCGTATGTGGTACCACTTATGTAGCAGGTCGCTTTCCTCGCATTTGTTTGTTCAAGCTATCGGCTGAACAGCTATCAGCATTGTTTAAGTAGTATAAGGAGTATTTCCGTCTATGTAGAAATACTCCTTATATCATTGCCTTCCACTTTCATTTCTCACAGGATTTTTATTCCTTCGATGCCTTGTTGATATGATACGCATTGAAGAAAACATCCGTTTAAAGCCTTACACTACATTTGGTATTGAATCAAATGCCCGGTATTTCACCCGAATAAGCTCAAAAGAAGACTTTCAGGAGTTAATCAAAACAAAAATTTATCAGGAAGCACCTTCGCTTGTTCTTGGAGGAGGAAGTAATATTCTGTTTACAAAAGATTTTGATGGTTTAATCATCAGGGATGAGTTGAAAGGCATCTCCATTGTTGATGAAACAGAAGCGTTTATTAACATCAAGTCGCTTGCAGGAGAGAATTGGCATGAATTAGTGCTGTACTGTGTGCAAAACAACTATGGTGGTATTGAAAATCTATCGCTGATACCAGGTACGGTGGGTGCTGCACCCATGCAAAACATAGGTGCTTATGGTGTGGAGATGAAAGAAGTAGTGAAAGAAGTGGAGGCAATAGATCGTATAACTGGTGAAGTACGAACCTTTACTAATGAGGAATGTCGCTTTGGTTATCGCGAAAGTGTCTTTAAGCAGGAGCTCAAAGAAAAATATTTTATCTCAAGTGTTACTTTAACTCTCACTAAAAAAAATCATTCATTCAACATCAGCTATGGTGCTATTCAAGATACATTAAAGCAGATGAATATAACACAATCATCATTGCAATCGATCAGTGATGCAGTGATCCGTATACGTCAGAGTAAGTTGCCTGATCCAACAGTAACAGGTAATGCAGGAAGCTTCTTTAAAAATCCTGCGATCACCTTACATCACTATACTGAATTAAAAAATCAATATCCGGAAATACCAGGATATATTTCTGAAAATCAGTTAGTTAAAGTGCCTGCAGGATGGTTAATCGAACAATGTAAATGGAAAGGAAAACGATTCAATGATGCAGGTGTTCATGCACATCAGGCATTAGTACTTGTCAACTATGGTCATGCAAAAGGAGAAGAAATTTTTCAACTTGCCATGAATATAAAATCATCAGTAAAAGAAAAATTCAACATTGATATCACTACTGAAGTGAACATCATTTAATGTGATCATCATCATCCATCATCACTCCATTTTTTACAAATTCAACTCTGCACTTTTTTCGACATTAGAAAATTTTTTCATGAAAATTTTTGTGAATTAATTTTTTATCATACCTTTCGTGCATGTTTTACATTAAAAAATAAAACGCTATGGCAAAGAAACCCGCTAAGAAAGCAGCTAAGAAGGCTACAAAGAAAGTAGCTAAGAAAGTTAAGAAGGCTGCTAAGAAGAAGAAGTAATTAGGTTTACCTAATTCTTTACAAAGGGAAGCAATCAAGGATTGCTTCCCTTTTTCTTTTTAATCGATCTTTATTCACTCCTCCAATATTCCATCTTTACGTCACTCCTTATCTCTTACATAATCATCTGTATCGTAGGATTCATTCACATCTAAAGACAGATAAGATAAGAACTTATCATTTGCTTCAACAGATCCTGATGATCTCACAACTCTTTCCAAAGCGTCTTTAAGTAAATACAGAAGTTTTATACTTCTACAATACTTCTCCCTCGCAACACTGGTTTCTTCGTATGGTTATTGCCGGAACGAAGCCGTTCTGAAGGAAGTATCTTTGTATTCACCGTTTATATTTCTCCATATCACGGCATTGTATCTACTCCTTTACATACATTTATAGAGTAAAGATCAATGCCCTATCCTGATCAGAGATCCCTAAATGGCATTTGTGTATTAAATTACGCTACAGCACCCGGAATGACTTTAGTAATGATACCTGTCATAGCCGATTTGTATCGGTTGCGTAAAATTTTGTGTTTCAGATACTTGTTTAAGGATCAGAAGCTTACTTACTTTTGTAAACCAATCACAATTCTATGGCAAAAGCACCCGCAAAAAAGACGAGCGAAACAGTGAAAGCTGCCGCTCCAAAAAAAGCACCGGCAACTAAAGCTGTCCCTGCTACAGACAAAGATGCTATTGAGACAGCCTGTATTAATGCGCTGGCTAAATTAACCGCACTGAATATTGAGCCACAACTTCAATCGGATATTGAATGGTGTCTTGGCAGCTATAGTCATGACAAGAATCCTGTCGGGCTCTATGAGATGATTGAACGTGCCATTGAAGTATTTAAGGCCGAAATGGCAAAGAAGACCAAAGGAGTGACTGCAAAATTTGTTATCGACTTAGAGAAGGTGGTAAAAGCCTGATCAGTTCAATTCACCCTTACGATAAAACAAAAAACCGAAGCGCTTCGAACACTTCGGTTTTTTGTTTATAGGGGTAATCTATAACTATATATTATATGCTACAGCGCTGAGTGTACCTCCATATTTCACACACTCCACGCCAAACTTGTTAAGAAAATCAACCCCTTCATCGTTGGCTAATCCCTTGTATTCGGCATACGAGTTTAGATACATCACTTTTTTGATGCCCATGCTATAGATAATGCGGGCACAGGCAAGGCATGGGGATAAGGTTACATATAAACCAGCCCCTTCTACCGATGTTTTGTTTTTTACTGCATAAAGTATTGCGTTTTGCTCCGCATGAATGGCCAATGAGCACCCTCCTTTCGAATCGCGCGGACAACCGGTACCTGGCCATTCTTCATCACAATTATGCGTTCCCGATGGCGGTCCATTATATCCAATGGAAATTATGCGTGTATCTTTTGTTAATACCGCGCCTACATGCCGCTTGATACAATGAGAGCGCCTGGCAAGGTTAACAGCCAGTTCCATGTAGATATCATCAAATTTTGGACGAGTCATGCTGCAAATTAATCATTGACATCAAAATTATTATCTTCGCTACAAAAAGTAGTCCATGAACAGGTATTCCTTCTGTGTGCTCATTGTCTTTTCACTTGTCGTGAGCACTTCACTGGCGCAGGAAGCCATCGCGCCCCGGCCAAGTCCCTTAACCGTGCTTACAGCACGTTATAAAGATACGTACCTGAAGATTGTATACAGCCAGCCACATAAAAGAGGAAGGGAAGTCTTCGGTCAATTGGTTCCGTTCGGCCAGGTATGGAGAACGGGCGCCAATGAAGCTACTGAAATCACCATTACCAAAGATATTTTTATAAAAGGCCAGCTTCTTACGGCAGGCACTTATTCTTTATTCACTATTCCGGAAAAAGAGAAATGGACCATCATTCTCAATAAAGATCTGGGCATGTGGGGCTCCTATAATTACAATCCCAAAATGGATGTATTCCGGTTCGAAGTACCTGTTCAGTCGGTTACCAATGTAGTTTACGAGCCTTTTACTATTCTTATTGACCAGAAAAATAATAAAGCGGAAATTTCGCTTTTGTGGGATAAAACCAAGGTCAGTTTTCCCGTTGATTTTATAGAACCAAAGTCATAGTTGTGAATACACGCATATCTCTTCTTTTCTGTTTACTAATCAGCTCATTTAACATTTTCAGCCAGGACTCCGCAGAGCTCGCACGCAGAAATGGATTTAAGAGCATCAAGCTTGGGTATCCTGTTGACAGTGTGAAAGGAACCGAGTTCAAAAAAGACATTAAAGAGAAAAATGAATTCGATGCGAAGCTCTACGAGGTGAGTCATCCGGAATACAGTAGTATTGGTGAAGTGAAAGTGAGAGAGATCGAACTGAAGACCTATAAGAACCTTGTCTACCAGATCGATGTCATCACTAACAAAGACACTCGTCTGATGAAAGGATTAGTGAAATCATTTGGCGAACCTAAATACATACTCACCACCGATACCTATAACTGGCTGGCTGAAAACCTCAGCCTGACTTTTAAAAACCACTCTAAGAATGAAATCAAGCTTACTTATCGCTGCTACCCGGTGCTCAAGATGATGCTGGCCGATAAGAATAAGAAAGTAGATGATATTGCGGAAGATTTTTGAGAATCGCTATCCGTTGATAGTTAACCGTTATCAGCTAATTGTGGGGATGTCCTGCTATTAACTGATAACGATTAACTGATAACTTCCCTTACCCTTTATACGTGATTCTATACACTACACCAGCCTGATCATCAGAAACCAGCATTGATCCGTCAGGAAGCAACAGAACGTCTACAGGGCGGCCCCAGGCTTTCTGAGTGGCATCGTCCAGCCAGCCGGATGCAAATGTCGTATAAGAGGTTGCTTTGCTGCTGGCATCCACTTTAACAAGGCTGAGCTTATACCCGCTCTTCTTACTTCTGTTCCATGAACCATGCTCTGCTAAAATGATCTGGTTCTTATATTCCGCAGGGAATTGTTTTCCGGTATAAAACTTCAATCCAAGCGGAGCCACGTGTGCACCCAGGTTTTGTGCGGGTTTAGTGAATTCACTGCAGGCACGCTTTTCTCCAAACTCGGGATCTTTAATTGTTCCTCCATGGCAATAGGGATAACCAAAGTGTTCTCCTGCTTTGGTAGCCGTATTCAATTCACAGGGAGGAACATCATCTCCCAGCATATCACGGCCATTATCGGTAAACCAGATATTTTTAGTTGTCGGATGCCAGGTAAAGCCAACCGTGTTTCTCACTCCGCGCTGCACTACTTCCATGCCTGTACCATCGGCATTGATGCGGGTGATACTTGCATACGGATCTTTCGGTTCGCAAATATTGCAGGGAGCACCTACCGGAACATATAATTTTCCATCCGGGCCAAAGGCGATGTACTTCCATCCGTGATGTGCATCGGAAGGATACTTATCATAGACTACTTCCAGCTTCGGGCTGTCCAGGTTTTTCTCTACATCTTTGATTTTAGAAATCTTACTTACTTCTGCGATGTACAGGTCGCCATCTTTGAAAGCCACTCCATTGGGCATGTTCAGCCCCTTTGCCAAAATCCATTTTTTGTCTGCTATACCATCGCCATTCGTATCTTTTACCGCATACACTTTATCTTCTCCTTTATTACCGATAAAAAGTATACCGCTGGGGCTAAGCGCCATAGATCGTGCATCTTCCACTTCCGCATACACGCTGATGGAAAATCCTTTTGGTAACTTGATTTGGTTAAGAGGCAGATCGGCACTGGCATCGGTGATGGCGGGTTCAGAGGTGTCTGCAACCGAAATATACTTCGAATAAGAACGATCTTTTGTGGTATAGCCGCTTAGCAAGGCTAAGGCAGCCAGGCCAAGCGCAGGAATATATTTTACAGTCTTCATAGCATTTAAAATTTTACCTAAAATTAAATCAACTAATCTGTTTATCCAGAACCGCTAACAAGCGTTTTTTGCCCGCTGGAATAGTATCTTTGCACGTTTTCCAATCACTGTTATTCGTAAATGGTCTCTATTTCCAACATCTCTTATTTTATTGGTGGCCGTCCACTCTACCAAAACGCCTCTATGTTCATCAAGCCGGATGACAAAATCGGTCTGATCGGCATGAACGGGCGTGGCAAATCCACACTTCTGAAAATTATCAATGGAGAATACCGACTGGATGAAGGCTCTATCAGTAAATCAAAAGATTGTACGATTGGCTTTCTCAACCAGGATTTGCTCTCCTATCAAAGTGACGATGCTATCCTTACGGTGGCGATGGGTGCATTTAAGGATGCAGTAGACACACAGCGGCAGTTGGAGAAAGTAATTCATGATCTGGAAAACGAGTACTCTGACGAACTGGTGAATAAGCTTACCAGCCTTCAGGAAAAATTTGAGCAGTTGGACGGCTACACTATGCAGTCGAAAGCCGAAGAAGTGCTGGAAGGAATTGGTTTCTCTACGAAAGATCTGCATCGCCCTTTGCGTGAATTCTCCGGAGGATGGCGCATGCGCGTAATGCTGGCCAAGCTGTTATTGGAAAAGCCATCATTGCTGATGCTGGATGAACCAACCAACCATTTGGATCTTCCTTCAATTGAATGGGTGGAAAATTACCTGAGAGGTTATGATGGTGCCGTTGTTATTGTATCTCACGATCGTACTTTCCTTGATAATGTAATCTCCAAAACCGTAGATGTTACCAACCAGCAACTGGTAACGTATGAGGGCAATTATACTTTTTACCTGCAGGAAAAAGAACTGCGCGAAGAAATTCAAAACGGTGCTTTTGAAAATCAGCAGGCAAAAATCCGCCAGACCGAAAAATTCATTGAACGCTTTAAGGCTACCGCCTCTAAAGCAAAACAGGTACAGTCGCGCGTAAAGTCGCTGAACCGGATCGACATGATTGAAGAAGTGGTGAACGATACCGCTGCGGTGAACTTCAAGTTCACATTCAAGCAAACTTCCGGAAGGCAGGTGGTAACGATGAAAGACGTTTCCAAATCCTATGGAGACTTAAAGATCTTGAATCATTCCTCTGCCGTTATTGAACGTGGTGATAAAATTGCATTGATCGGTGCCAACGGAAAAGGAAAGTCAACATTACTTCGTATCATTTCCAATACCGAACCTGTCGATGGCGAACGTGTTGTTGGCTACAATGTAATTACAGGTTTCTTTGCGCAGCATCAGTTAGAATCACTTCGCGTGGATAATGAAGTACTCGAAGAATTAAAGCAGGCGGGATCAGGAAAAACCGATCAGGAATTAAGAGGCGTACTGGGTTGCTTCCTGTTTTCAGGAGACGATGTATATAAAAAGATCAAGGTGTTATCCGGGGGAGAAAAATCGCGCGTGGCACTTGCCAAAACATTGATTTCAGATGCAAATTTCCTGTTGCTCGATGAGCCAACCAATCACCTCGACTTTATGTCTGAGAATATTCTCATTCAGGCATTGCAGCAATATCAGGGAACCTTTGTAACTGTATCTCACAACCGTCACTTTGTTACCAAGGTGGCGAACAAAATCTGGTGGATTGAAGACAACCAGATCAAGGAATATCCGGGCACTTACGATGAGTATGAATACTGGCGCAAGAAAAACGAAGCCGCTGCTGTAAAGGCGCCCATCCCGGTAAAGAAGGAAGAGCCTAAAGAGAAACCGAAATCACAGTCTCAACCTGCGGACAACAAGAATGAGAAACGACTTAAAACACTTCGACAGGAATTAAAGAAGACAGAAGACGCTATTCAGAAACTGGAAGAAGAAAAAGCTAAAGTGGAAACAGAGCTGGCCAAACCGGAAGTATACAGCGACCACTCTAAACTGCAGGGGTTGCAGCAGGAATTTGAAAAAACGAATACTGCCTATGAAGCGGCCAACAAGAAATGGGAAGAGCTGGTAACCGAAATTGATACGCTCGAAGCAGAAGCATAATTCACAGATAGATTCGCAGTGTTAAACACATCGAATCTATCTTATTACCTCCATCCTACCGACATACTTACCACAAAGCGATTCATACTTTCACTTAACGTTTGTGAATTGGAGGTATATCCACTAGGAGCGGCATAATTGAAATAATAGTAGGTCAGATATTCATTATAAACTTTTACATCCTGATGCCTGTATCCTGCCAGGATCGCCAGTCGCACATCACCATATGCGATACGATACCCAATCATGGCAGAGAATGTTTCCCCTCCATCAATTTTTTTGAATCCATACACATCCTTTAAAGCAGGACTCCATGCATAAGGAGCCCATCCATAATTCAGCTGAACGAATATTACATTTTTCTCTCCAAATAAATCCCACGAAGCACTTCCAAATACAGGTAATGTCTGTGCATCTTCAAAGGAATCAAAACCAATACCCGCTCCCACATGAAGTCTCTTTCCTAACTTCACACCATGAATGGTAGATGCAGAAAAAGTAACCTGATCGCCAAACAAAGCGCCCGATTGTATTAAAAAGAAATAACCACTTTTCTTAGTTGCTACACCAGCACTATCCGCTTTAGCAATCTGACTATAACTTTTGATACCGATGGCGGATACGAACAGCCATATTATCAATTTAGCCATCTTCATTTCTGCAAGTCTAATGTGCTGAGTAATTTGATAGCAAGTGGATTAGAGTAATCGTATTGATACAATCCATCCTCTCCGATCATCATCGCTATGTTCTGGTACGGAATAATATCCAACGCATGAATCGCATCGTAGTGCGCCAGTTGATTATCACAGATTTTAGTTACATCCGTGGCATCAAATACACGAAGGCCACTTTCGCCATCACACACAAAGAGCGTTCCTTTATCAATTCCTAACCCATAAGGACTGGTCATGGGGCAGATCTTTACTAACACAGGCGAAGTAAGATTTGAGATATCAATTACTTCCAGCTGGTTGGTAAAGCCTGCACACGCACTACCGCTTCTCAATGTTACATAGGCATAGTTACCTTCTACTACTACAGGATCACAGCTACGAATATGACTATAACGGCTAACCAATGCAGGGCTTTCCGGATTTTGTATATCATAAATAAGCATACCGGTTTGTGTTCCAAAAAACAGGTTGTTTCCGTAAGGAAAGATCGTCTCAACATCCCACGAAACGGCTACTTCTTTTTGAGCTCTGGGCTTTGATGGAGTTGACACTTCAACAATATCAAGATTGGCGCCATCCAATGCATAAAGATGATCTCCGCTAATGGTAAAACGAGCCATTGAGCCACCTACGCCTGCTCCTGATTTATTGGATGGGGCAATCGCTGCCTGTGCACTGAATGAACTTGCTGAGGCGCTGCTCAATGCAATTCCGCCATCATAATAAATTCCACCCCAATACTGTTGCTGATCGCATTCTGTTTCATATACGTTTACGTTATCTTTCTCCTGCCAGTCGACAATGATTCCTTTATCTGATCCTACCATCATGCCCATAGAAGTATAGTTATTAAACAGCGATCCGATGCGGTTCACCTCTTTCACGTTCTGAATGTCGGTAATATCAAACGCTACCAGGTCGATGTAACTATCTGCGTACAGTGTGTTGTCTTTAATGGCCAGATCGTAATTACCCGGAATATTGAGAAAGCTTACTGGCTTCGGGCTGGAAGGTATACGATTATCGATAATATGAATTCCCTTACCTATTTCATTGATAAACAGATAGCCATCCTTAAAATAGATCTTACCTGCATCCGTAAGCGAGTGAGGTGCCTGTAGTGCTACCTGTGCCTTTAGTTCTGCCGAGGTAGCATATACCGGCTCGTAATACACATAGGTGCTGGTTACTTTGCACTGATCTGAACACCGGGTGAGGGAAAACAAAGAAGCAATAAGCGCAATACACCGAAAGAAGTAATGTGGTTTCATAAGCATTAGGGGTTGATTGCTTATTTGACACGGCTTTCTTTCCGAAGGTTGTAAGAAGCTGTAAGTAATTGTACTTCTCTTAGCCAGCAGATGACACCGATTCACCTTCGGCTAATCACTATGCTTTTTTTTGAATTCAGTGGCGATGTTCTTTGTCACTCAAAGATGTAACGAAACCGGAACCCGATATCCATTATCAAAGGATTACCGGTACCTGATTGGGATTTCAAAGCAGACTGAAAGGAATAACGTACGCCCGGAACCAGGGAAAGACGATATTGACGACCCATTTTATAACTGATCTCTGTGCTGGTCAATGCAGCCATGTTAAGAGCACGGTAAGGTGAATCTGCACCACTGCCTTGTGTGTACCTGGCTGATTTACCCGACTGATCCTTAAGTGTATTACGAAGGAATATATCAGTAGCCACCCCGGCATTCCATTGCAGTGCCAGCTTTCTGTCGATTAATAAGTAACCGGCCTGCACCGGCACTGAAACAAACTCCATACTACTGTTGACTTTGTAGGGCTGCGTGATCGACAAGGGGGCAGTAGTTTTATCCGCATAGTCAGCAACGAATGCAGCACGATCGTTTGATGCCGTATAAGTCGCGTAATTAGAAGTAAACGAGATCGCCTGATTCATATAGTTCACTCCCGTCTGCACAATCCACCGCTCTGCTACTTTCTTTCCAAACGATAACCCAACCGAATAAGCAGAGCCAACTGAAGACCGCGTATTACTTTGCGGTGCAGATTGGTTATTGATACCCGCCATGGAACTTTGCATCAAAGAAGAAGAGGTCGTATACGAAGAGGACGAATTGCCAGGGTTATAACTTCCTGCTGCTGCTCCAAAAGAAAGCCAGGTATTTTCTTTCGTCTTTTTATCCTTTGAAGAAGTGGTCATCAGGGAAGCCGGCATTTCCGGCAATACGCGCTTCTCTTCTTTCATTGCCACTACTTCCTTTGGCAATTCTTTATTCTTCAATTGAGGTGAGAAAAAAGAAGACATCTTACTGAATCCATTATTCTGAGCTAATCTGCTTTCCTCCGTATGCGTATTTAAAGGAGTTGCCTGAAGTAGCGGAAGTGGAATGCCCGGATCTGCTATCGCTCCTTCTGTCTGCGTACTACCCGAATTTGTTTCTTCCTTCTTCATGGCAGCGATTTGATTGGCATGTATTACAGAAGCAGTGTAATCGTCTTTATTTGCTGATTCAGACGAAGCTTTCTGAGATTTAGTTGTTAACACCTTATTTCCTTCTTTTGAAGAAGAAGCAATGGATTCAGATTTGCTACTGCGTAACTGTTGCTGATCAATGCGTCCATCAACTTGCGCGCTATTGTTTTGTTTACGGGATTCGTATCCGGCCTCGCTGATGCTCTCCTGTTGATTCTTTGATTGTGATGAAGCTGTCAACCGATCTTTTGTTTCTGAATCAATCTCTTCCGGATTTAGTTTTTTAATATCCGATTCGTTCTCACTTTTTTCTTCTGTTCTCTCTTTTGCGGTACCTGCTACCTTTTCTTTCTTTTTAGTTGACTCCGTTATCTGTTCCTGCCCGGGGGTTACTTTTGTTGCAGAAGCTAAATCATTCCTTTGATTTCTATTATAATATCGAGTTCCTCCTATTCCGATTAACAAAGCAAAAAGCACTGATGCCGCAGCCAGACGCTGATAAAAAATCACTCTGCGTTTCATCTTATCGTTGTCCAGCTTCAGGTCAATGTTATTCCACACTGAATCGGAAGGGTCCATCTCCTGGCCTTCGAAAGCTTCTTTCCAGCTCTCCTCAAATTTTTGTCTTTCCGTATTTTCCATAACTCATTTCTGCAGCTCCTAACTTTGCTCTCAACAAAACCTTAGCACGGTTATATTGCGATTTTGATGTCCCTTCACTGATCTCAAGCATTTCACCTATTTCCTTATGACTATAACCTTCAATGGCGAAAAGGTTAAAAACAATCCGGCATCCGTCAGGTAAGGACTGGATCATCGCTACCAGTTCAGCGAGGTGAAAACCCGACAGGCTGATCTCTTCGCTTTCCGGTAATTGTAATTCGGTCACATCCACCATAGGGAGCATGTACAGCTTTTGGCGCTGACTGTTCAATGCGGTATTGATCATGATGCGCGTCATCCACGTATCTAACCTGGCTTCGGCCCGGAACTGATGGATGCTCTTGAATACTTTTATAAAACCTTCCTGTAAAATATCTTCGGCTTCGGCTGTAGATTTTGCATAGCGCTGACAGAAAACCAGCATTTTACGGCAGTAACGTTCATACAAAGCCTTTTGAGAGGCCCTGTCCCCTCTGGTACAGCCATCGATAAGCTCCTGGTCGCTGAGCATGCTTGCAATATGTATCTTTGACACCGACACCACCCTTCAGGTTGGAATGCAATTTGTAATTAATTGAGCCGTTTCTAAAGTAAAAAAGACCCTATGCGTATAGCGCTTCTCTTCCTTTTATCTGCCTTATTCTTATCTGCCAAAGCACAAAAACAACTTTTCTTTGACGACCGGGCCTATGAAGAGCAGATTAAAACCATCCTGCTTTATCCAGCTTCGGAAACCACCCGCGCAAATTTACTCCCCGCAGCGGCTCCTTTGCAACAACAAAACCTGCTGCTGGAGTTTGATGATATTCAGGACTCCCGAAACAATTACTACGCGAAGTTAATTCATTGCAATTACGACTGGACGAAGTCGAGCCTGATGGATCTTGATTTCATGACCCAGTACAACGAAACTACCATCAACGATTATGAAAATTCTTCCGGCTTTTTTCTCCCTTATGTACATTACAAATTGGAAGTGCCGCGGGTAAAATTACCCGGCAATTATCTCCTGATCGTTTACCGTGATGGCGATAAAAATGATCTTATCCTTTCAAAGCGTATGATGATCTACGATCCGCGTGCGGGATTAGTACAAGACAATCAGATGTCGGGCACAGGTGCATTGAAAGCAACCAATCAACAGATCAATTTCACCATCAGCTACCAGGGTTTGCAGGTTATTAATCCCATGGAAAGTATTCACGTCACCATCCGCCAGAACCAGCGATGGGACAATGCCCGCATGAATGTACAACCCAGCTTCATCCGCGAAGACATCAGTCAATTGGAATACCGGTTCTTTGATCAGGACAAGCAATTCAGTGCGGGCAATGAATTTCGTTTCGTAGACTTTCGCTCGCTCAACTTTCCGGGGCAAAATACAGGCACATTAAATCGCAGTGTAAAGCCCTTTGAGCTTTATGTGCAACCGGAGAAGTCCCGCGAAGGATTAGCCTATGCACAATACAGCGATCTCAACGGTGGTTATGCCATAGAAAATTCCGACTATCAGGATGCTTACGTAAGTGGTAATTACATCTTCGTCAACTTTCTATTAAATGCGAAACAGGTAAACGGAGAGGTGTACATCAATGGCGCACTAAATAACTGGCAACGGAATGACGACAATAGAATGACTTATAACGCGGCCAAATCTGCCTATGAAGGCCGGATGCTTTTAAAACAAGGTTGGTATAATTATGAATACTGGGTGGAATCGAAAACACTCCCCGGAAACTATCTGGAAGGAAGTCATTTCGAAACCGAAAACACGTACGACATATTGGTGTATTATAAGTCGCTTCAACCCAGTGCTGACCTGCTGATTGGCTATTTCAGTATGGATATCAATCCGCGCTAGCGTAGTTCAATTCCTGTCCTGCTTCTTTCTTTACCGATTCGTTGCCTGCCACATCCAGCATACCAAAACCTTTATGAGAGAAATGGCCTAGTCCATTCTCATACAAAAATTGTTGTACCGGCTGCGGTGCATATAAGGTAAATGGAAAAGTATAGCCGCGCACTTCATATTTGATGTCCGAATCGTAAAGTGGATAAATGCGCGCAAATTTCTTGTGTGACGACTGAAGACGGTTGATATAATCCTTGTCGGCTACTAATTGGAACTTATAGTAGTCAGCTAATTCTTCCGGTGTGAACTTCTTGCTCGCTTCCATTCTGGCGATAGTCGAATCGTAAAGCAAATCAGAAAACTCATCACTGTCCGGAGCTACAAAACGTTTTCCTGTTTCATCGTTAAATGAAGCAGGCAAAAGAACAATGGGAGATATGCACAGGAATTTTACCGAATCAGTAATCGTCACGGGGTCCTCACTTTCTACCGCTTCCGGCATCAGCTGCAGGCTTCCAATAACAATGTCCTTCTGCTCAAACAATACTTTAAGCAAGTAATCGAGGAACTCTTTATCGGAGGCGGAGAAGACCAGCGTTACTTTTGACGAATAAAAATGCAGCCCTTTACGGCTGATCTTGGTCTGTCCTTTCAGTCCCGAAAAATTATATTGTGAATAATCAAAAAATGATTTATTCCCACCGGAGATAACCAGGCCTTTGATAGCCTGCGCCAACAAAAACTGGTGGTGAAACGGAACATAGGCACCCCTGTTTTTTAACGAAAAAACAATCCGGATTCTCAAGCTGACTGGTTTTTGAAACACTGCTTTAAAAATAAAACCACCGCATTAAAAAATAGAAATAGCGGTTAGCTAAATTACTAAAAATCAGGTGAATCAATAGCCTTAGTGCAAGGAAAGTTTAAAATCAGAAGAATTTCGAAACAAGAGCATCGAAACACACCTGAAATCCTGTTTTTAAACCGTTAAACATTAAAGCGGAAATGCATGATATCGCCATCAGCAACCGTGTACTCTTTTCCTTCTATCGACAGCTTTCCGGCCTCGCGGCAAGCCCCTTCCGATCTATACTTCTGAAAGTCAGTCAATTTGATTACTTCGGCCTTAATGAATCCTTTTTCAAAGTCGGTATGGATTACACCGGCAGCCTGTGGCGCTTTCCATCCCTTCGTGATGGTCCAGGCTCTCACTTCCTTTACACCGGCTGTGAAGTACGTAATCAGGTTGAGCAGGCTGTAGCCGGCCTGAATCATTTTGGCAAGGCCCGATTCATCCAGCTTGTATTCCTCCAGGAACATTTTCTTCTCTTCCTTGTCGGTGATCTCCGCAATCTGCGCTTCAAGAGCCGCGCATATCTTTACAATGGTTGCACCTTCGGCAGCCACCGCATCACGCAATGCTTTTACATGATGATTATCTTCATGGATAAACTTCTCATCCACATTCGCTACATACATCATTGGCTTCATGGTGAGCAGAAACAGATCTGCCACTGCTCTCTTGTCGTCTTCTGAAACTTCAAGGCTACGCGCATTCTTACCTTGTTCCAACGTAGTCTTGTATCGCCTTAATACCTCCAGTTCCGATTTAGCTTTGGTATCGCCTGCCTTAGCGGCTCTTTCGATACGGGCAATCTTTTTGTCCACCGACTCCAGGTCTTTCAGCTGTAATTCCATCTCAATAATTTCCTTGTCGGAAACAGGATCAACAGGTCCTGCAGAACGTACAATATTTACATCATCAAAGCAGCGTACCACATGCACGATCGCGTCTACTTCACGTATGTTGGAAAGAAACCCATTTCCTTTACCATCATTTTTACTGGCTCCTTTTACCAATCCTGCTATGTCCACAAACTCAATCGTGGTCGCCACTACACGCTCAGGGGTTACAATCTCCGTCAGTATTTCCAGGCGCTTATCCGGCACGTCAATGATCCCTACATTGGGGTCGATGGTTGCGAACTCATAATTGGCCGCTACATTCTGAATGTTAGTGAGTGCTGAAAACAATGTTGACTTACCCACATTTGGCAACCCTACAATACCGCATTTTAATGCCATAGACTTTGATTTTGACTTTTGAATTAACCGGATTTTGAAGTGTTTTCAACAAAATCGGGTGCAAAGATAACCGCTAACCGGCCCACTGCAAGTAATGTGTGGAAAGTGAGTCATATCATTTTGCGGGGGAAAAAGCTATCGGAAAGCATCAGCTAACCTGCCCCTGTATACCTCTGATGAGCAAGATTACTGTAAAGGTGTATTGGTAGAAAAACTCCGCTGGTGAGTTTAAAACACCTAAACCATTCGCCAATAGTAAATCTGCTTATGAATTGCTTCTACGAAAAAAAGCCCCATCCGAAAAATCGAAACGGGGCCTTTTCAGGTTTAGGTTAAAGTTTTTAATTCATAGAATCAGTCCCATTTCAATTCCGTATCAATGGTTGTCGGAGTTGGCTTTGTTGCCTCTTCCGTTTCTTCACGGTGATCAAACTGAGTGAAATCAACGCCAGGCATCAGTTCGGTTTTTACGTGGTTGACTGTATTATTAAGTGCTTCAATGAATTTATTAAAATCTTCTTTGTAAAGAAAGATCTTATGTTTTTCATAAGTAAAGCCCTCATCATCCTTATTATACCTTTTCTTACTCTCGGTAATAGTAAGGTAGTAATCGTTCGATCTCGTTGATTTTACATCAAAGAAATAGGTTCTTTTACCTGCTTTTACTTTCTCTGAGTAAATCTCATCTCTTCCGTTCGTCTTGTTCTCTTCCACAAAATCAGGTGTTTTAGGTTATAGTAGGGATATTGCTTTAAATCGAAGGTAATATTTAATAAATAGATTGCAAACAGAAGCGTTTTGGATTACGTTTCGGTTTGGTAACAAAGCCTTAAATAATCATCAAAACGCCATATTTACAAATTCGTGAGTATAAACTTTGAAGAAATCAGGCCTTCGGGCAGCCTCGAATTACTGGCCCGCCAGTTGGTAGAGGGTTTTATTACGGGACTACACAAGTCTCCCTACCACGGATTTTCGGTAGAATTTGCCGAACACCGTCTTTACAATGAGGGCCAAAGCACGAGGCACATCGACTGGAAAGTTTTTGCGCGCACCGACCGGCTGTACACCAAGCAGTACGAGGAAGAAACCAATCTGCGCTGCCTGATCGCTATCGACTGCTCATCCTCCATGTACTATCCGTTGCCTTCTGCAGGCAAACTCAGGTTTGCGGTATATTGTGCTTCAGCATTAGCCTACCTGCTGCACAAGCAACGTGATGCGGTGGGTCTCTGTTTATTTTCCGATAAGGTAAATGAATATACGCCCATCAAATCTTCTTCTACTCATTTAGATAAGCTGTTCACTTTACTTGAAAAAACGATTGAGAAAGGAAGTCAGGAACAACGCAAAACCAAAGTAGCTGAAGTAGTGCATGAGATCGCTGAAAAAACACACCGCAGATCGCTGATCATCCTCTTCAGCGATATGTTTGACAGCAACGAAGATCCAAATGAGCTATTCAAAGCGCTTCAGCATTTAAAACATAACAAACACGAAGTATTGCTCTTTCATGTCAGCGATCATGAAACAGAGCTTGCCTTCAACTTTCAGGAGCGGCCTTACGAATTCATTGACCTGGAAAGTGGAGAACGCCTGAAACTGAACCCTTCAGAAATAAAAGAAAATGTAAAACGCGATCTGACTGCCTTTCATACCGAATTAAAAATGAAATGCAATCAGCTGAAGGTTGACTTTATAGAAGCCAATGCGACAACCAACTACTTCGAGGTGTTGCAGGCTTATCTGATCAAGCGATCGAGGATGAAATAGTAAGCAGGTGCGTAAAGGCATACCACGGCTGGTTCCACAGAATAGCCTAACAAAAAAATGGTCTGTGAGGACACAGACCACGGTTATCATTCAGTAAAATAAATCGAAATTAAAATCAGGATAAAAATCAGCTCTGCAGTTCTTCGTTATGAAGCCATGATTTTTTGGTCATGAGCTCTTCCTTCGACTCCACATAATCCGGATCGGGTACACAGCAATCAACAGGGCAAACGGCAGCACACTGGGGTTCTTCATGAAATCCGGTACACTCGGTACATTTTCCGGCTACGATATAATAAAACTCCGGAGATACTGGTTCCTGAACGGTTTTAGCATCTACCTTAGATCCGTCTTCCATCTCTACCTCTGTCAACGCAGTTCCTCCTGCCCAGTTCCACTCGCGGCCACCTTCGTAAATAGCCGTATTAGGGCATTCCGGCTCGCAAGCTCCGCAGTTGATACATTCGTCTGTGATCTTTATGGCCATGTTTCTTTATTGTTCCTGTTTAGCTGAAATTTGTGTACAAAAATACGTTCTACACTTAACGAAACCAAAACAGGAAGGGTTAAGCAAAAGTTTAGTATATCCATGAATTTAAAAGAAAGAGTGAGTGCATTTGCCCGTTTGGGGCGAGCAATCGATAGCGTCCCTGCAGAAGTGAAGGAAGAATTGATAAACAATGTCAAAAACGAGAACGCCTGGTTTACTGAAAATTCTATTGAGATCGCCTTAAAAGGCATAACCAGGTTCTTAGCTACTGAAAATCTCACCACCTGGACCTCTCGCTACGCTTTAGAACCTGCCTCTGCAAAAAAAATAGGTGTAGCCATGGCCGGCAATATTCCTCTGGTCGGATTTCACGACTACTTGTGCATCCTTTTATCGGGGCATCACCTTATTGCCAAACTCAGCTCGCAAGATGCTCTTCTTATCCAATTCTTATCGCGGGAGCTGACCCGGATCGAACCACGCTTTAAAGAATTCATTCACTTCGAAGAATTACTAAAGGGTGTGGATGCCGTGATCGCCACCGGCAGCGATAATACGTCCCGTTATTTTGAATATTATTTCAGAAACATTCCTCGTATTATTCGCAAAAACAGAACCTCATGCGCAGTATTGCTGGGCGAAGAACCCGCAGACCAGCTGAACCGGTTAGGCATCGATGTATTCACCTATTTCGGATTGGGATGTCGCAATGTTTCCAAACTGTTCGTGCCGGAAGGCTACAACTTCTCTCCTCTTCTTGATTCATGGCAGGGATACTCGGAAATCATCCATCATCATAAATACGCGAACAATTACGATTATCAGAAATCCATCTTACTGGTTAACGGAGTTCCTTTTCTCGACAATGGTTTTGTAATGCTCACCCAAAACAAAGCATCGGTCTCTCCTATCTCCGTATTGTTTTATGAAGAATACAAAGACCTGGATGATCTAGCCCAGAAATTAGCAGACCATAGTGAAAAAACACAATGTATCGTTTCCGCCAGGAGCTGGTATAGAGAAAGCATTGCGTTTGGAGATGCACAGTTTCCCGAAGCCTGGGACTATGCTGACAACGTAGATACGCTGAAATTTTTGAGTACACTTTGAGTTGAATAGTTAATAGTTATCAGTTAGTGGATGACTACTAACCGGTAACTATTAACCGATAACCTATTTTCCTCTCAGGATTTCTATCCAGCCAGTGAGCGTATCTCCTCCTGCCTTAAGTCGATAGTAATAAATTCCATCTACTGTCGCCCCGCCATTCCAGTCATTTTGGTAGGACTTGGACGAGTAAACTTCATTACCCCATCGGTTGGAGATAATCAGTTGTGAATCGGAAGGAAGATTCCGGATGTAGAAGAAATCATTCACCCCATCACCATTGGGTGTGAAGATGTTAGGTATTGCATTGATACTGAATGTAAAGTCCAAAGGAACCCTTACATCAAATTCCACCTTGCATCCACCGGTTTCTTCAACAGTAACATGATACCTTCCTGCATGAAGCTTGTTATAATGCTTAACGTATCCGAATGTACTATTCAGATTGGTCACCTCTTCCATGTCCGTTTCAAAACCAGTTTCATTGATTGGATTTGCGGCAGAGTCAAACCGGATAGATGCAAAGTAAGGCTTGGTTCCTCCACCGAAGCTCACCAGATCAAATGCACCGGTAGCAATGTCGGAGTACGAAGGCAGGATGTTAGCAGTACTCACTACCAATGCTCCGTTATTCGTATATCTCGAAACGGCAGAGCTGATCGAACAGCTACCTTGCATTTGAACAATTTTAATCTCGTAGTCACCTGTTGCCAAAGGTAATTCACCATCCCTCACATAATAAATGCCTCCTGCCGGAGTACCTGCCAGTGTGATCACATCAGGAGTAGTATCTCCCAGCTTGGTGATCTGAATTTCAAAAGATCCGGAAGCAACATTTATATCCGAAAGCTTCAACACCGGGTTTCCTTGTTCACAGGTCATCTCTTGTGTAAATGAAATGCGGGAAGGGCCGCCAAGAATATCGATCGCCCTTTCGTTAGGGCAACCATTTATTTTGGACTTGACAGTAACATAATAACGTCCTTTAGCAAGATTTTTATACTCCACAACGCCATTCGTAGGAACGTCTTTGAAGACAGGAGTGCTCCTGTCGGCATCTTGTGTGATCGCCACCTCATTTGAACCAGTTGGGAACTCCACGGTGATCATACCGTCTTCACCATTACCAATACATGAGGGGTTAGCAACCGTTACGTTAGTAAACTGAATCAATCCAGGACTTGCTACAGCAAACTGAGTTCCGCTCAATGTAATTGAGCATAGCTGGTTATCAATCACTTTAAGGATATGGTTACCACCACTCAGATTTCTGATGATCTTGTCTGTTGGCATGGTAAACGAAAGTCCATCTAACTCAAACTTATAAACAGTTGCATCACCACCGGAGTAAGCAACCAATACAGAGCCATCGTTATTGTTACATGTAGCGGCCTGCTGAGGAGTAATGGTAGCGGTAATCGGTGTGAATTGATCTTGTATCGTGATCGTGACCGCTGCATTACATGGATCCGTAGAATTCCTGCGAACACTGATTACACGTTGATAAGCAGGAGCTACTCCGGCAGGAATTCCTGTGATCTGATTACCCGCAGTAAATGAATTCCATAACACACCATCAAGCGACCATTCCAATACATTTCCGGTTTCACCGGGAACATCCAGGGTAACGGAACCTGTAGGCTGTCCGGCACATGTTGGCCCTGTTACATTTGTAGCGGTAGGAGTTCCAACAGTACCGGATCTGTCAATCGTTACTTGTCCTGTCTTTAAGCAGCTTACGTCTCCATATTCGATGGTATAATTATATACACCAATAGGCAATGCCGGGAATGATGGATTATTAAAGTTAGTACGGGCGATGGTGCTGTTCGTGGTGGATATACCTGTGATCGTAATCTTCACACCGGTGTTATTCACAACCGGAACTGCCGGGTTGATCACAAAATTAATCGCACCATTTGAAAGGGTACATTGAGCAGGAGTAGGCACAGGGGTAATCACTACAGTTGCACAGTTGCCGGTACCAGTACCCCCACACAGCGGGTCAGTACTTGCCAGTACAGTTACACTGGCAGTAGCAGTCAGTTGCACAGAGCACGTCCCTACACTCGCCAGAATATTGAATGCGGTGTTGATCGTTAAGTTGCCAGTCGGTAAAGAAAGAATTCCTCCATTACCCGCCAGTGCTGTTCCAATAAGTGCATTGGTGGCATTATTACGCAACTGATAACTAACTAAAGGATTTGAATTAGCCACCTGGATATTCGTTCCGGTATTGGCACACACGGTTGGGTTTTGAGCAGTCACACCCAGGGAAGCTACTGGTGCAGCAGTTACCGTTACGCTCGCTGTAGCAGTCAGCTGAACAGAACAGGTCCCATTGGAAGCAAGTACATTAAAGGTTGTGGTAGCTGATAAATTACCTGTTGGTAAAAGAAGTGTCGCTCCGTTACCCGCCAGTGCTGTTCCGATAAGTGCATTGGTAGCATTGTTACGCAGCTGGTAATTCACCAAAGGATCTGAATTGGAAACATCAATGGTCGTAGCTGTTCCCGAACAAACAGGGCTTGCATGGGCAGTTACAGCTAAGTTAGCCGCTATGGTGCCACTCACGGTTACCGAGACGGTAGTATTCATTTGAACAGGTGTACATGCCCCGCTGGAAGCTAGTACATTAAAGGTAATGGTAGCCGCCAGATTGCCTGTTGGCAACAGAATGTCAGCACCCGTACCAGCAACAGCACTACCAATCAGGCTATCATCCGCATCATTTCTAAGCTGATAACTAACTCCCGTTTCCGAACTTACTACGGTTACAGAAGTAGATCCATTAACACAAAGTGTTGCTGGCGGTACAGTTACAGCCAATGCAGGGTTGGGATTCGATCCAACAATGACAGTAACCTTATTTGACAATTCTGCTGAACAGGTTATACTGGAAGCCAACACATTAAAGGTTATTGATGGCAACGTAGTCAGATTTCCGGTTGGCAATGGAACAATTCCCCCATTACCGGCCACCGCTGCACCAATTAAGCTATCATCTGCATCATTGCGCAATTGATAAGTTACCCCCACTTCGGAAGCAGATACATCAATGGTCGTTCCTGATCCGGAACAAACGGAAGGGTCAACAGCATCCACCGATAAGTTAAGTGCAATAGCTCCTGAAACAGTGATCGTCTTTGTTGCCGTCAGTTCTACGGGTGTACATGCACCGCTGGTAGCCAATACATTGAAAGTAGTCGTTACGCTAAGCACGCCTGTTGGTAAATTGATTTTGTTTCCATCTCCTGAAACAGGAGTTCCAATAGGGCTATTATTTGAGTCATCACGCAATTGATAGCTCACTCCTGCTTCCGAATTGGCAACCGTTATAAAAGCCGATCCGCCCACACAAAGAGTACCAGTAACATCCGAATCTACTACTAAGGAAATATCAGGGTTGCTGTCAACCCCGATTGTTATAAGCGTGGTTAACTCAATCGAGCAGGTACCATTCGAAGCGAGGATATTAAATGTAACTGAAGGAAGGGTGCTTAGATTACCCGTGGATAAAAGAATGGCTGGTGCTAATCCGGTACCGGCAACAGGAGTGCCTATCAGACTGTCGTCAGCATCGTTTCTCAGCTGGTAGGTAACACCGCTTTCAGAATTAGCTATCTGAATAGTAGTTGCTGTACCTGTACATACAGAAGGGCTTGCAGATGTTACGGTTAATCCGGCATTAACAGTACCCGATACATTTACGGTAGGCTTGGTTGCCAGTACCCCCGAACAACTGCCCGCAGAAGCCAGAATATTAAACGTAGTGGTTACCGCAAGTGCATTGGTCGGCAGTATAATATCTCCTCCGGTGCCCGTTACGACAATACCAACCAAGCTATTATTCGAATCGTCTCTTAACTGATAACTCACCCCGGATTCTGATGTCGTTATCTTTATTCCGCTAACACCTCCTGAACAAACAGGGTCAATCGTAGGAGTTGCTGTTAGTGTTGTATTCACGCTATTGATCACATTTACCACCACGGCAGTAGAAAGTCCCTCTCCGCAGGCAAAAGTGGCTGTAGCATAAAACGTAGTAATGTTAGCCGTGGTCAGATCCAACTCGGTAGCTGATGGAGTGTAAGCTGCGGTAGTAGCGACCTTATTCAGTAAAGTGGCATCTGTGTACCAGTTAAAGCCAGTTACGCCAGGATCCGCGCTGGTGGCCGTCAATGTAGGTGCTGTTCCATTCACACAAGCTGATCCGGGGGTAATGGTGGCAACTGTCGGAGCAGTGCTGAAAGTGTAACTAAATGTTGCTCTTGCAAAGCCTCCTCTTTCATAATATTCAATAACCAGGTCATGCGCACCTGCGCTTAAACACTGAACGGCAGAACTATAGGTAATATAGGGATGCGTATTAAAAGACCCATTGGGAGCCAATGCTACTGCTGATCCATCTACAAATAAGCGTACTCCGTCATCTGAGCTTAATGAAAAGGTGTATGCGCCTGCCGCAAATGTCTTTCTCATTTTAAACCGGATACTATAATTATCCAGATACGATCCGCAAATATCCGTACCCGCCAATGGTACTGCGTTGCTGAAGTTAAGATCGAATGCATCGGTGGCGGTAGTATAAGTAGATGTTCCGAATCCAGCTATGTCTCCTTCATCAATAAAGCCTCTGTACTTAGTGCTTGCGAAATCGACAGTCCCTGGAGATGCTGCATCCGTGTAGGCATAACCAATCCAGGTATCCGTACCAAACGTCACCTGGTCTCCCATAATTGGATTCACCGTAATAGAGGCAGAACCACTTACGGTACCTGCTCCACAAGCAGTATTAGAGACTAAAACAAGGCTGTATGTAGTCGTGGTAAGAGGTGAAACACTGAAGGTAAATGTACTTGTAGCAATACCATTAATAGGGAAGCTTGTTGTACCGTCAGTGTACACCACATCCCAAGGCTGTATACCTGTTAGATTAAGGGTAATTGTTGTTGAAGTACCTGCACAAACTGTGGCAGTGCCACTTATTGAAGCCGTGGGCACATCGCTTACACTAAGAGTAACAGAGGTAGCTGTTCCTTCACATCCATTGGTGCTGGTTTCTGTCACATATACGGTGGTCACATTTGCAGCTGCACTGCTGAAGCCTAATTGCGTATTCGTTGGTGCAGTGCTTGTAGTCAATACTGTCGTAAGTGCGGCATCGCTATACCACGTGTAAGTGCTTGTCCCAACTGGTGAGTTCACTACGGGTGCGGTAATCGCTGATCCGATACAGATAGGAGTCGGATCAAATGTAATTGATGGAGCACTGGGTGAAGGGTTTACAATAACACCTACCGCAGTGCCAAATGAAGTACCGGTACAGTTGGCATCACTCAATGCCGTAACCGAATAAGATCCTGCCGGTGCAGTAGGAATAGAAAATGTAATACTGTTATGACCCGTTACCGCTACAGGCGTAGTACCATCGGTATAGGTAAAGTTGAAAGGCGCTGTACCGGTAAATGTAAACGTTACGGTAGGTAATGGATCACTGGCACAAACTGTACCACCTCCGCTAACAACAGCAGTAGGCAATACCTGGTTCGAAACACCAACCGGAGTACCAAAGCTAAGTGCGGTACAACTGGTAGCATCATTGAAGGCCGTAATGGAGTACGTACCAACTGGTGCGGCTGTAATGGTATAAGTAGTGGTGGGATGAGCCGTTACAGTTACGGGTGTAGTGCCATCGGTATAGGTAAAATCAAATGGGGCTGTGCCGGTGAAGGTAAAGATTACATCCGGCTGTGGACTACCGGTACAAACAGGGCCGCCTCCACTGATTACTACATCCGGTGATGGATTAACAATAACATCTACCGCAGTGCTAAATGAAGTACCGGTACAGTTGGCATCACTCAATGCCGTAACCGAATAAGATCCTGCCGGTGCAGTAGGAATAGAAAATGTAGTACTGTTATGACCCGTTACCACTACAGGTGTAGTACCATCGGTATAGGTAAAGTTGAAAGGCGCTGTACCGGTAAACGTAAACGTTACGGTGGGTAATGGGGCGCTCGAACAAACGGTACCCCCTCCGCTAACAACAGCAGTAGGCAATACCTGGTTCGAAACACCAACCGGAGTACCAAAGCTAAGTGCTGTACAACTGGTAGCATCATTAAAAGCAGTGATTGAATAAGTACCAACGGGTGCAGCAGATATCGTATAGGTGGTGCTGGGATGGCCTGAGATCGTAACAGGCGTTGTTCCGTCTGTATAGGTAAAGTCAAATGGGGCTGTGCCTGTGAAAGTAAAGATTACATCCGGCTGTGGATTACCTGAACAAACAGGGCCGCCTCCGCTGATCACTACATCCGGTGATGGATTAACAATAACGGATACCGCGGTGCCAAAGCTGGTAGCAGAACAACCACCCACATCACTCAATGCTGTTACCGAGTAAGTTCCTGCCGGTGCAGTAATAATAGAAAATGTAGTACTGTTATGACCCGTTACCACCACAGGTGTAGTACCATCGGTATACGTAAAGTTGAAAGGCGCTGTACCGGTAAACGTAAACGTTACGGTAGGTAATGGATCACTGGCACAAACTGTACCACCTCCGCTCACAACAGCAGTAGGCAATACCTGGTTCGAAACACCAACCGGAGTACCAAAGCTAAGTGCGGTACAACTGGTAGCATCATTGAAGGCCGTAATGGAGTACGTACCAACTGGTGCGGCTGTAATGGTATAAGTAGTGGTGGGATGAGCCGTTACAGTTACGGGTGTAGTGCCATCGGTATAGGTAAAATCAAATGGGGCTGTGCCGGTGAAGGTAAAGATTACATCCGGCTGTGGACTACCGGTACAAACAGGGCCGCCTCCACTGATTACTACATCCGGTGATGGATTAACAATAACATCTACCGCAGTGCTAAATGAAGTACCGGTACAGTTGGCATCACTCAATGCCGTAACCGAATAAGATCCTGCCGGTGCAGTAGGAATAGAAAATGTAGTACTGTTATGACCCGTTACCACTACAGGTGTAGTACCATCGGTATAGGTAAAGTTGAAAGGCGCTGTACCGGTAAACGTAAACGTTACGGTGGGTAATGGGGCGCTCGAACAAACGGTACCCCCTCCGCTAACAACAGCAGTAGGCAATACCTGGTTCGAAACACCAACCGGAGTACCAAAGCTAAGTGCTGTACAACTGGTAGCATCATTAAAAGCAGTGATTGAATAAGTACCAACGGGTGCAGCAGATATCGTATAGGTGGTGCTGGGATGGCCTGAGATCGTAACAGGCGTTGTTCCGTCTGTATAGGTAAAGTCAAATGGGGCTGTGCCTGTGAAAGTAAAGATTACATCCGGCTGTGGATTACCTGAACAAACAGGGCCGCCTCCGCTGATCACTACATCCGGTGATGGATTAACAATAACGGATACCGCGGTGCCAAAGCTGGTAGCAGAACAACCACCCACATCACTCAATGCTGTTACCGAGTAAGTTCCTGCCGGTGCAGTAATAATAGAAAATGTAGTACTGTTATGACCCGTTACCACCACAGGCATAGTACCATCGGTATACGTAAAGTTGAAAGGCGCTGTACCAGTAAACGTAAACGTTACGGTGGGTAATGGGGCGCTCGCACAAACTGTACCTCCGCCACTAACAGAGGCAGTAGGTAAAGTATTGGTCGATACTGTAGTGGAGCCGCCAAGTGAAGTAGCCGGACAGCTAGTAGCGTCATTCAGCGCAGTAATCGAATAGGTCCCAACGGGCGCAGCAGATATTGTATAGGTGGTGCTGGGATGGCCTAAGATCGTAACAGGTGTTGTTCCGTCTGTATAGGTAAAATCAAATGGGGCTGTACCGGTAAAGGTAAACGTTACATCAGGCAATGGGCTACCTGCACAAACGGGACCACCTCCGCTAACAACAGCGGTGGGTAATGGATTAACAATAACGGTTGTACTGGCGCCAAAGTTAGTAGCCGCACAGGTACTGGCATCTGTCAATGCTGTAACCGAATACGTGCCGGCAGGAGCATTAGATATGGAGAAAGTAGTGCTGTTATGGGCTGTCACCGAAACGGGTGTAGTGCCATCGGTATAGGTAAAATTAAACGGAGCGGTGCCGGTAAAGGTGAAAGTCACAGTAGGCAATGAACCCGCACAAACGGTGGTTCCTCCGCTTGCGTTCGCAGTAGGAAGAGGATTAACTGTCACTGCTACAGGTATGCCAAAGGTAGTAGCCGCGCAGGTATTGGCATCACTCAGTGCAGTAACGGAATAAGTACCTGCCGGTGCTGTCGGTATAGTATAGGTAGTGCTGTTATGAGCGGTAACGGTTACTGGCGTAGTACCATCCGTATAGGTAAAATTAAAAGGTGCTGTTCCTGTAAAAGTAAATGTTACAGCAGGTAGTGGGTCGCTCGCACAAACAACTCCGCCTCCGCTGATCACCACCGTAGGTAATGGATTAACGATAACTGTCTGCGCAGTGCCGAAGCTGGTGGCAACACATCCGTTGGCATCAGTAAGTGCGGTTATTGAATACGTGCCGGCAGGAGCATTAGGTATAGTAAACGTAGTGCTGTTATGGGCAGTAACTGAAACGGGAGTAGTTCCATCCGTATACGTAAAATTAAATGGAGCAGTGCCGGTAAAGGTAAAGGTGATGGTGGGCAATGCATTCGCACAAATAGTAGCACCTCCGCTTGCGCTGGCTGTAGGCAGCGGATTAACGGATACTGCTATAGGTGTGCCAAAGGTAGTAGCCGCGCAGGTATTGGCATCGCTTAATGCGGTAACGGAATACGTACCCACTGGTGCTGTCGATATAGTAAAGGTAGTGCTGTTATGACCAGTGACGGTTACTGGCGTAGTACCATCCGTATACGTAAAGTTAAAAGGTGCTGTTCCTGTAAAAGTAAAAGTTACTGTGGGTAACGGATCACTTGCACAAACGGGGCCTCCACCACTGATTACCACCGTAGGCAATGGATTAACCACAATCTGAAATGAGCCAGTGCCAGCTACAGTACATCCACTATTATCTGTAATGACAGAACCAAAGCTATAGGTAGTAGTAGCCGCAGGAGTTACTGTAATCGGAGAACCATTGTATCCCGCCACAGCACCTAATCCGGTTACCGTAAAACTGTAAGGAGCCGTACCTCCGGTGATATTCGCCTGAATGGAGGAGTTCTGTCCTGCACAAATCGGTGTTGCTCCTGCAAGTGTTAGTGTTGCAACAGTTGGTGGAGTACTTACATTCACCGAAAGGGTATTGGTACTAAAGATGGGAGTACAAATAGAACCAGTCAGTTTCCCCTCCACTCGTATATTACTATGTAAACCTGTGCTTAAGCCTGAATATACAATTTGAGAAGTAGGCCAGGTAACAGTAGTGCCTATTGCTGTAGCACCATCATAAAGCGTATACTGGATTCCGTTAGTTGGAGTGGCCGGGTTAATGTCCACAACCAGGTTTTCACCATTACAAAGAAAAACATCAGGCGATGAAATCGTAAATGTACTTGGAAGTGGGTCTGTGATGGTAAACGGAGAGGAAGAGAAAGTACAATTTGCTCCCTGGTCAGTAATGTTTACTGAATAGGTTCCGCCTTTCAACGAAGATATATTCTGAGAGGTACTTGTAAATCCTCCTGACCCTGTCCATGAATAAGAGTAAGATCCCGAGCCTCCGGTGACTGAATTAATAGTAATGGATCCATTGGGCGTGAGGCAGGTCTGATCAGAATTATTCACTACAGTAGTATTGATACCACTAATTGGTGTAACCGAAGTTACGACTGTACTGTTGCTATAATTTGGTGCAGGGTCTCCATCAAAAACAATAATCAGGTAACTATCATCAGGCAAACTGGATATCGTAACAGGAACTCCACTTGTAGCAGATTGATTAATAATTGTACCTTCATTTATACCAATTAACCGAATACTAAGTGGTGCTACACCCGTAACAGTGAAAGCGATGCTTCCGTTATCAGAAGTGCCGCACGAATTGGTCACTGTGAAAATCACGGAAGCCTGAGCCTTTGCTTCCGAATGGACAAACAATGCAACAAAGCTGAAAACAATACAAGGAAGAAATTTCAAGTAAAAATTACGCATAAATTTTAGTCAATCTTAACCTTGATATGTTTCACACAAAAACGCTTATTTCTATCGATGATATAAAAGTCATAATAGCCCGATGGCAAATTCTTAAAAGCCAATTTGTCATCAGAGAAACTCTCATCCGTAGTAGGCCCTGCAAGATGTGTCTTCCATGTTCCACCTGAAGAGGGCTTGAAAGTTAATTCTCCTGACCTGCCCCCAGCGGCATGTTTTATTTCTACTTCCACTTTTAACGAATCACACTTTTGTGCCAGTGAAGTGCTTGCATAAAAAAATGAACAACTGAATATCAGCGCTATGGCTATTTTCATCTCGATCTTAAATTTTAAAAAAGTAGGCAATAATGGATATCGTTCAAAAAATGTTTGTAACCAATTAATCTCAGTAAAGGTGATATTTAGTTCAAAAATCTATTGCGCAAAAAAATCCTTACTCCAATACGAGTAATATTTAGTTAAAAAAATAACTTTTAGAACTTGGGCTTCAATATCTCACTCATAATGAAAGCCTTCTTAAAACTTTCCGGATCCTGAAATTCTTTCGCATAATCGGAGGCTGGAATCCATTGCTCAATATGCTGATAGCCTTTAAACTGACCGAACTTCATATCGGTATCCTGCAGCTTCATGGTCTCTTCCAACGAAGGCTTTACAAATGCTTCCTGCTTTGCTTTTTCGTAGGCCGCATAGGTCGCATCTTCATTGCGGTAGGTATAGTCGGTCTGCTCCAGGTCCTTTTCTTCGTCCTGTAAATCATCATCATAGTCGACATATTCGGTCTGAGGAGCAGGTAAAGTTGGTGCAGACGGAGCTTTGGAAGTCTGTATTTCGCGCAGAAGCTCCTCGAAAGTCAATGGCTTCGGATTGAAATCCGGACGGGATGGAGTAGGATTATTTACGGGACGATCTACAGGAGTCTCCTCTCCAGGCTTCTTTTTCACTGCCCTTGCGATCAGAGATACCACAATGACAATCAACCAAATCCAGAACTGTATGTCCATAAGTATTTCAAAAGTAATGAAAATAACGATTTTTTCATGCACTACCTACTCATTTTAAGCGTTACATACAGTTATTCTTTCGTAAAAGGATAATTTCCTACATCCATCCTCTTCAGCTACAAAATAGCCCTCATAGCCCCTCAGGCGAAAGCCGGTTGAAGGCCAAATCAGTTAAGTTAAAAAAAACGGATCAGCTTAATATTAGCTCTCAAATAACCTTACTTTGTTTTCAAACCAAATTCAGACGATTATTTGGTTGCCGGGGGGAATTTGAGGTATGCCTTTTTTAGCATAATCTCTTGCTGTGATCTGACTGCCCTGGTTACAGGCACACCTCTACCACATTGTGTTTAAAATAGGGATAAATTGTGGATCGTTTGGCAAAGAGCAAGTTTCCAAATGATCTGTCTGCCGTTATATTTGCCGACTTTACTTGTTGGGTAACACAGGCATTGGGACTTAGGCTTTAGGTCTTAACCCTTGGGATTCAAAGGTATCGGAAATCAACCACTATTATTACTAAAATGCAGTTATCGAAGCTGGAGGTTAAAGGATTCAAGAGTTTTGCCGATAAGGTTGTCATCAATTTTGATGAGGGTATTACCGGAATTGTCGGGCCAAATGGCTGTGGTAAGTCAAACGTAGTCGATTCGATCCGCTGGGTATTGGGCGAGCAGAAAACCAGTGCCTTGCGCTCAGAGAAGATGGAAAACGTGATCTTCAACGGCACCAGCGGCCGCTCTCCCCAGCAGATGGCAGAGGTTTCCCTCACTATTAACAACACCAAGAATCTCCTCCCCACTGAATATTCACAGGTGACGATCACCCGCAGGCTTTATCGCTCCGGAGAAAGTGAATATCTTCTTAACGGAGTGGAGTGCCGGTTAAAAGACATTACCAACTTGTTTCTGGATACCGGTGTGGCATCCAACAGCTATGCGATTATCGAGCTGGGTATGGTGGACGACCTTTTGAATGACCGGGATAACTCCCGCAGGTCGTTGTTTGAAGAAGCTGCCGGCATCTCCAAGTTCAAGAAACGTAAAAAAGAAACGCTTAAAAAGCTGGAAGACACGGATACGGACCTGGAACGTGTAGAAGATCTGCTCTTTGAAATTGAGAAGAACATGAAGAGCCTGGAAAAGCAGGCCAAGCAAACCGAGACCTATTATAAAGTAAAAGAAGATTATAAGGAGAAGAGCATTCATTTGGCCAAGGTGGTGGTGAACAAGCAGAAAGAAAAATTCAGCGCGGTAACCAAACAGGCCGAAAACGAAAGCGACCGCAAAACAAAATTAACTGCTGAGATTGCAGAGAAGGAAGCTTTAATTGAAAAGTCCAAAGCCGACCTGATCATCAAAGAAAAGACACTCTCCTCCCGTCAGAAGGCAATCAATGAATTTGTTGGCAGCATTCGTAAATACGAAAGTGAGAAGCAAATCAAGAATGAGCGTCTTCGCTTTCTGAACGATCGTGTGACCAACTTAAAAGAGCAGATCGATCAGGATAAGAAAAGTAATGAGCGCGCGCGTTTCAGCATCCAGAGCCTGGAAGCTGAACAAGAGTCGGCACAGGCTATCCTGAAGGAAATCAGCGATAAGGTTTCTGCATTCAAAGAAGACTACGAAACCCAGAAAGCAACTACATATACCTTACAGGGGGAAGCCGATGCATTGCGACAAATGCACCGCACCCGTCAGGAGGAGTCGTTTCAGATCAACAAAGCCGTAGAGATTCGCGAGATACAGGTGTCCTCTTTCAAACAGGAATTGGAACGTACCGCTACCGACACCAATCAGCAAAGTGCAAGCCTTGCTGAATTTGAAAAGAAGCTGGTGCTTCTGCAACGTGAGATCACAGAGAAAAATACCTATCGTGATAAGCTGAAGCACGATGAGGAAGAGGTTATTCTACGCATCACCTCATTGGAGAAAACCATTGAAATGATTCGCGAAGAGATGACCACCACAGGTCGCAAGCTGGACTCGCGTCAGAATGAATATCAGCTTACCAAATCGCTGGTCGAAAACCTGGAAGGGTTTCCCGAAGCGATCAAGTTCCTGAAAAAGAATGTAGGATGGACTAAAAATGCTCCCCTCCTTTCGGACATTATTTCCACTACGGAAGAATATCGCGTACCGATTGAAAACTACCTGGAGCCTTTTCTTAACTACTATATTGTTGAGCACGAATCGGAGGCCTACGAAGCGATTAATATATTGAGTGATGCCAGCAAGGGCAAAGCCAACTTCTTTATTCTCGATGCGTTCGAAAAGTTCTCCTCGTCCGACCTGCAGATGTATCCCAATGCATTTCCGGCTACGAAGATTATCGAGTTTGATTCGAAGTACACCAAACTCATGTCGTACATCCTGGATAAGGTGTACATCTATGAAGGCGATGTGAAGACGTTGCCATCGGGCGATGACAATACATTTATCTCCAAGAGCGGTAAAGTAACCAAGCGTAAGTTCAGCTTATCAGGCGGATCGGTAGGGCTCTTCGAAGGAAAGAAAATAGGACGGGCGAAAAACCTGGAGAAGCTCGACAAAGAGATCAAAGAGTTCAGCAAGAAAGTAGAAGAGATACGTCACTCTTTACTGGAACGCCAGCGTGAACTGGAAAAGCTGCGCAACAATACCCTGAAGCAACAGATTGAGGAAGCTCAGAATTCCATCAAGCTGGTAAACGATGAATACATTTCTGTAAGTACCAAGCAGGAGCAGTTTGCTCATATGCTAAACAATGCAGACTTGCGTAAGGAAGATATTCTTGAAAAAATTGACACACTGGTAACCGAGCTGGATGAGTTGAAACCAAAAGCTCAGCTGGCGCAGATTGAACTCGTGCAGCAGGAAGAGAAACTGAAGGCCATCACGATTGATCTTGCTGCGCAGAGCGAATTATTAAGTACTAAATCATCGGGCTATAACGAGCAAAATATTTTCTTCCATCAGCAGGAGAATCGCGTAAAGAGTGTAGAGCAAGAGATGCGCTTCAAGCAGGAGTCCATGGACCAGAGCAGCCAGCGTGTGGAAGTAAACAGCGAAGAGCTGCGTAAGAACGAAGAAGAAACCAGAACCATCATTGAAACCACGCAAAGCAATGATGAAGACCTGATCGCGATGTACACCCAGAAAGAGGAGATGGAAAAAGGTCTGGGTGAAGCAGAGAAAGAGTATTACTCCGGTCGTGGGGAGATCGATCAGTTCGAAAAAGACCTGCGCGATATTTCACATCAGCGCCAGCACATCGATACGTTGCTGATGGAGTTACAGAATCAATTGAATGAAAGTAAGATGCACCTGAATTCTGTAAAAGAGCGTCTTTCTGTAGAGTTCAACATCCAGCTCGATTCCGTACTTGGTCAGTCTACACCGGAAGAGACAGCCGAGTTGATTAAAGCCGATGAAGACAAGATCCGTGAGCAGGTAAGCAAGATTCGTGAAAAGCTGGATAACATGGGCCCGATCAACCCGATGGCCATGGAAGCCTATACCGAAATAAAAGAACGTAACGATTTCATATTGACGCAGAAGGATGACCTACTAAAAGCGAAAGAGTCACTCTTCAGCACGATCAACGAGATCGAAAGTGTAGCGAGTGAAACGTTCATGCATGCATTCAATGAAATCAAGACACACTTTATCAGGGTATTTCGTTCCTTGTTTACAGAAGGTGACGAATGCGACCTGCGATTGATTGATCCTTCCAAACCATTAGAATCCGATATTGACATCATTGCAAAACCAAAAGGCAAACGCCCGCTTACCATCAATCAGCTATCAGGTGGAGAGAAAACTCTTACAGCCACTGCCTTGCTTTTCTCTATGTATCTGCTGAAGCCTGCACCATTCTGTATTTTTGATGAGGTCGATGCTCCGCTGGATGATGCCAACATTGATAAGTTCAATACCATCATCCGTAATTTCAGCAAGGACAGCCAGTTTGTGATTGTAACTCACAACAAACGCACAATGATCAGCACCGATGTCATCTATGGTATCACCATGGTAGAAAAAGGTGTGTCGCGTGTGGTGCCTGTAGATTTAAGAGAATTGGCTTAAGTACAGCAACACAACATCTTAAGAAGCCCATTGGTTGAAAAACCTTTGGGCTTTGTTTTTGAAATAACGCTCTTTGCGGTAGTATCGGTAATTCAGGCTGTAGATTATTTCAATTCTTTAAACAAAGTCATTATCTTCCGGTCAAAACTTTTAATCTTAGCGGGGACGGATTGCCTATGTTTCGATTTCTACTGATCTTCTTTTGTTTCATCTCCATATTCAGTTCCGCTCAAACTGCACAGATAGTTTCCGGGCGTGTAACCTCTCAAGCTGAGCCCAACGGACTTCCCGGAGTAAGTGTATCGATCAAAGGCACCGATAGAGGGGTAATCACCGATTTGGAGGGTCACTTTTCGATCCAGGCATCAGTAGGTGCGATTTTTATTTTTTCTTTTATCGGCCATCAAACACAGGAGGTCATTTATATCAATCAGCCTTTGATTGGCGTGGTCATGAAAGAATCAGCCCAGGAGCTTTCTGAAGTGGTTGTAGTCGGGTACTCTTCTGTAGAACGTAAAGATCTAACGGGTGCCGTTACATCAGTGAAAGCAGAAAAATTCAGAGACATGTCTTTGAGTAGTATTGATCAGGCGTTGCAAGGCCAGGCTCCCGGTGTTCAGGTGACTCAATCATCTGGTACTCCGGGCGGAGGTATATCCGTTCGAATACGTGGGAATACATCCATCAACGCATCTAACGTCCCCTTGTACGTAGTGGACGGTATTCAGGTAGAAACAGGTACACTGTCACTAAGTAGTTTCGGAGGACAGGGTGATAACGCAATGTCATTAATTAATCCTAACGATGTCGCTTCCATACAAATATTAAAAGATGCATCAGCAAAAGCCTTATATGGTTCACGTGGAGCCAATGGTGTAATCCTGATTACAACTAAGAAGGGAAATAAATCACTAACAAGAATCAATTTCGACATCCAACGTGGGATTGTCGATCCGACAAAAAAAGTAAAACTACTCAACTCCACTCAGCTACTCACACTTCAGCGTGAAGCAATGACCAATGCAGGTCAAAATCCTGATGCGGCTGGACTTATTCCTGGTGTAACTGATGCGGTTAATACTGACTGGCTGGATGCAATCTTTCGAAGAGGCATCATGCAACAATATCAATTATCAGTGTCAGGCGGAGATGACAATACCAGCTATTACTTAAGCATGGGCTATCGTGATGAAGAAGGAGTTCAGCTTAATAATCGCTTTCAGCGATTCAGCACTTCATTGAATGTGGAAAGAAAATTCACTCCAAAGTTTACTGTTGGTAATACGCTTGTGATGGCTTACTCAATGAACCATCGCGTAAAGGGAGATAATTTTCTGGACGGAGTTTATTCAGGTGCTCTTAAAAGCCTTCCCTATTATGCACCTTACGATGAACAAGGTCGAATCATTGGCCCGTCTTCTCCCGGGTATGCAGCTTTCCCCAACTTTAATCCCGTAGGACAAGCAGTGCTACCTCGTTTTTTAACCAGCACAGTAAAAATAGTGTCTAATTTCTATGGCATTTATAAATTCAATTCTGATTTTCTTCTCAGAAGCCAGGTGGGTATTGATTACACTGATGTTGTCGAAGACCGCTATGAATCATCTCAAACAGCTATTGGTGGTTACTTATCTTCTGTAGGAGGTCAAGGTTATGGAATATTTAGCACCGTTAAAATAGCCAATCTGCTTGCTAACTCGGTTCTTAACTATAATAAGAGTATTGACAATCATCACATTACAGCATTACTTGGAGGCGAAATAATTCAACGTCCTGAAATTTCCAGCAGTGTGCAAGGCAGGTTATTTCCCAGTGATGATTTTACTTATATTGGTTCAGCAGGCATTGTTGATCAAGGAGGCTCAGGTAAACTCCGTAGTGGTTTAATGTCAGTTTTTGCGGAAGGTAAATATAACTTTAACGATAAATATTACTTTACTGCAGGGTTTCGAGCTGACGCCTCATCTCGTTTTGGAAAAGGAAATCGTGTAGCTTACTTCCCTGCATTATCCGGTGCGTGGCGCATCTCACGTGAATCATTTTTTCATTCCAGTGTAATTGAAGAACTGAAATTAAGAGGAAGCTTCGGTTATACAGGTAATCAAAATTTTACTGATTTTCAATTTTTGGGTTTATGGGCAAGTGTACCCTACAATGGTTCAACAGGAGTAGCTCCTAGCAATTTAGGAAACCCTAATCTTCAATGGGAATTGACACGTGAAATGAATCTCGGTGTGGATATTTCACTTTTTAACGGGCGTATCCAATCAACTTTAGAAACTTACCTTAATAAGACTACTAAATTGTTATTATCCGTTCCTTATGCCTCAACCACAGGCTTTACCAGTGTATTTGACAATATAGGAAGCCTTCAAAATAAGGGTATAGAGTTTTCCATTTCAACGATAAATCTTGATCGGGAATTTAAATGGAGTACGGATATCAATATTTCCAAGAACATAAATCGTATTCTCTTCATAAATTCAGATCAACCTATTTATAGAGGCTACTCTGGGGAGGGTACTTCCGCCACCAATATCGTAGAGCAGGGACAGGCGCTTGGTACATTTATCGGCTTAAATTTTCTTGGAGTAAATCCTGCTAATGGAAATGCTATATATGAAGACCGTAACAAAGACGGGAAGATTACGAATGACGATCAGATGGTGATTGGTAACGCAGTACCAAAAATGTATGGAGCATTTACTAACCGATTTGGTTACAAGAATTTTGAGCTTAGTGTCTTCTTCCAGTTCTCTTACGGCAATAGTGTACTCAACCTCACTAAAAATTCACTACTAAATTCAGGAAGCGACCTGACTACCAATCAAACAACAGATGCATTAAGGCGCTGGCAAAAGCCTGGTGACATTACTGACGTACCCCGGTATATTGCAGGCAATACTTTTAATAATTACACCAGTAACCGCCTTTTGGAAGATGGCTCCTACTTACGATTAAAAAATCTAAGCCTTGGTTACTACCTGCCAAGTAAATTAACCAATCGATTATTACTTGCGCAGTTACGCGTTTATGCTTCAGCCACCAACCTGATAACATTCACCAAATACTCCGGGGCCGATCCTGAAGTGAGCACATTAGATGGTTCTACTGCAGCACAAGGGATTGACTTCTTCACATTGCCGCAGGTAAGAACAATTTCACTTGGACTTAACGCCACATTGAAATGAGAAAGCACTACTCCTATTTAATCATAATTGCATTTACACTGGTATTAAGTTCTTGTGAATATACACTTGAGCCAAAACCTGTTGATCTGCTTACTGATGATCTAGTTCTGAATGAACCCAAAGATGTCGCCAATGTAGAAGTGGGCTTGTATAATGCATTTCGCAATGTCATGCCTTCCACTGTAATCGCTGGAGATTTTACTGCAGATAACCTCACCCACAATGGTACCTTCTCGCAGTACCGTGAGCTGGGGAACAAAAACATTACTTCCGCCAATGCATCGGTAGCAGCGTTGTGGCAAAGTATTTACAACACCGTTTATATTTCCAATTTCATTTTAGAAAAGCTACCTGGTATAACTGGCGTAAGTGCCACAGAGCGTAACCGTGTAACGGGTGCTGCTCACTTCCTGAGAGGATATGCTTATTTCATTGCACTCCATTCGTTTGGCGGTGTGCCTGAAGTACTAACTACTTCTATTGAAACCAACAGGAACATTCCAAGGGCATCCACGGATGACATTACGCAACTTATCATTGATGATTATTCTGCTGCGTTGGGCAAGCTACCCGATGTAGCATCCAATGCAGGCTATGCCAGCAACTATGCGGTACGTGCAGCATTGGCTAAGTTTTACTTATATGCTAAGAATTGGCCACAGGCAGAAACTTATGCTTCGCAAGTCATCGACTCAAAGCAATACATATTAGAACCTAAATTCGAAAACCTGGTATTGAAAGATTTCACTAATGAATCTATCCTTGAAGTGGGTTACACAATTACTGATGATCCAGGAACGGATAATAACTTGGGTTTGAACAGTCTTTTTCAGGGAAGAAGAGAAATTATCCCTTCCAATCAGGTAGTAGTTGCGTTGGCATCAACCGAATCCGGTGATCGTTACTCTTCTATCACATTTGACTCTAATGACCTGGCGGGAACAGACAACGGATGGTCGGTTGCCAAGTATGGAACACCTGATCAGGACAACAATAATATTGTGGTGATGCGATTGGGTGAAATGTATCTGATCCGTGCGGAAGCAAGGGCAAACCAGGGAAAGATAACAGGTACAGGCAGTGCAGCAGAAGATATAAATGTTCTTCGTACAAGAGCCAATGCTCCCACTATTACATCGGCTACTCAAAGTCAGATGATCACTTTAGTGGAGCAGGAAAGAAGATATGAACTGGCCTTTGAAGGACACCGTTGGTACGATATAGTACGCACAGGACGCGTATCTCAAATTATGCCAGTATTCAACAGCAACTGGAAAGACACCTACAATGTATGGCCAATTCCTCAGCGCGAAATTCAAAACAATCCTGCTTTGGCAGACAATCAAAATCCGGGGTATTAAGATGAAGCGGGTTTATACGATATTACGTTCATTCAGTTTTGTATTAGTTCTGCTTTCCATTAGCTGCGAAACAGAACAACTTACTTTTAAAAGTACTGACTTTGTACGATTCACAGATGCTACACTCACTAAAAAAGAAAGTGATGTTCAGCCTGTAAAAATTGAAATCAATTCAACAAAAGCTCCGGAACAGGATCTGACACTTTCTTATTCCATCGGTGGTACTGCACGTGAAGGCGTGGACTATACTATTACCAGTGAACGTGGAAAGGTAGTCGTTAAAAAAGGTGAATACTTTGCATACATTGAAGTAAAGCTCATCAATAACTCAAACAACATCCTGAGAAGTCAGGATATTACCTTTACGCTGCAAACGGCAAGTAATAGCTCGGTAGAAGTAGGCCAGGGTATCAGTGCCATTGGCAAATCATTTACGTTTACCATACAGGATGATTGCATTCTTGCAGGTACTTATAGCGGAACAAGAAATGCTTTCTCGGTACCAGTAGAAAACATATCGATTACGAGCAACGATTGCGAAACGTATACCTTATCGAATTGGAACATCAGCTTATTCACTCCACCGTACGATTATAGTCTCACATTCACTGACAATGGAGACAATACACTGACTATACCTGAGCAAGATGAAATGAAAGGCAATGGTGTAATCGACCCGATTACAGGAGTCATTACCATGAATCTTCTTTTCATTGCGCTCAATGAGGATGGTTCAGACGCTACCGCTACTATCACCCTTACACCCGACAAGCAATGAAGACGGTATTGAAAATAGTTCTGCTAAGCCTACCCCTGTTGTTCTCAGCATGCTCTGAAGAATTAGTACCTGATCCCCCACAGTATTATCACATCTTCACAGGAGAAAATAAAAAGACCTGGAAAATCACCAAACTTGTATGGACTGGGGTAGGTAAAACAGATGTAAACTATACCAGCCAGATTTCATGCTACAGAGATGACTCGTATATTTTTCATGCTGACAAAGACAACTCCTATGAGATCATTGGCGGATCAACCAAGTGCAGTACTGACGAACTCTCTACACTGGTAAGCGATCAATGGTCTTTCGTCAACGCCACGGCTACACTTAATATCATTATGCCATTACTTTCGGATAGTACTTTGCCTTTTTATGTGATCAAAGCCACCAGCAGCGAAATGACTCTTGAAATCTACCTTGATCAGGATAATCAATACAGCTATCAGGTTACTATGCAATCTGTAAGCACAGAATAAAAAGAAGAGTGAACGAAATGAAGAGTTTAAAAAAACATTTTACAGTTGGATGTGGCTTATTCTTCCTGCTGTTCCTGCATCAGCAAACAGTAGCGCAGGTTATCCCATGTGCTACCATGAAGCAAGATAGTATAAGTCGTGTTCGCTTTCCACAACGGGGTGAGTTAAATGATTTTGAATTTCAAATACAAAATAAAATTAAAGAGATCAACGCCCGATCCAGATCGGGAAGAACGCAGGCTACTGTTCTCACAATACCTATCGTTGTTCACGTCATACACAATGGAGAGTCAGTAGGCACCGGAGCTAACATCAGCCAGGAACAAATTAAATCGCAACTGGAAGTATTGAACGAAGATTTCAGAAAGAAAGCAGGTACACCCGGTTTCAACAACAATCCGGTTGGCGCGGATATCGAAATTGAATTTTGCCTTTCCCCGGTAGATGAAAACGGTGTGACGTTAACAGAACCCGGAATTGATCGTGTACGTGGGGCCAACCAAACCTGGACACGTGCACAGATTGACGGAACATTAAAACCATCCACTATATGGAATCCTAACTTGTTCTTTAACGTATGGACTTTAAAATTTGGTGGAGAAGATTCAAATCTCTTAGGATATGCTCAATTTCCTGATCAATCCAGCCTATCTGGTTTAAATGAAGTAGGAGGACCAGCTACCACTGACGGAGTAGTGATTCTTTATACTTCTTTTGGTTCCGCAGATAAAGGGACTTTTCCAGTGATGCAAGCTCCTTACAATAAAGGACGCACGTTAAGTCATGAGACAGGACATTTTTTTGGCCTTCGCCACATCTGGGGAGATGGTAGCTGCGCAAATGATTTTGTTGATGATACACCTACGCAACAAAACGAAAGTCGCGGATGCCCCACCAATAAACTAAGCTGCGATGGAAGCACACCTGCCATGGTTCAAAACTATATGGACTATAGTGACGATGCCTGCATGAATATTTTCACCAATGGACAGAAGGCGCGTATACTGGCGGTAACTGAATTAAGTCCAAGAAGAAAGACCTTAGGACAGGATAATCTCTGTAGCGGCCTGGCCGACAGTAAACCTGTAGCCAGGTTTACCACTGATGATCAGAAATGCATATTATTAGGCAGTGAAATTACATTCACTGACCTTTCCTCTAATTTTCCCACCTCCTGGAAATGGACCTTCCCCGGTGGGGATCCTACCTCCTCTACAGAGCAGAATCCTAAAGTAAGGTATAATGCTGCGGATACATTTGATGTAACGCTCACCGCTTCTAATGCAAAAGGAGATTCTACTATCACACTCAAGAAATATATTGCTGTCAGTGGTCAGGGTCTATGCAATACCTTTTCGAACTTCAGTGAGGAGTATACTCCTTCCCTGCTGAAACTTTCTGCCTTTGGAAATTATAAGGGATACCTCGCGGGGCATAATAGTGCAAAGAGCCAGGCATTTTCAGAACTCTATTCCAATGATTGCGGATATGAATACATCAGCGGAGTAAACATACAATTTGGAAAACTATACACGCTACACGAAGATGCTACTGTAAATGTAGTGGTCTGGAATGCACGTGGTCCTCAGAACGGCCCGTCAGCTGTAATTGAGCGCAAAGAAGTGTTACTCAAACAAATCAAAGACGATCTTGCCGCTAACCAACCCACTTCAATTGTACTAGACAGGGAGACTCCAGTCTTCGGAAAACCATTCCATGTAGGTATTGAAATCAGTTATACCAACGGTGATACCCTGGCTATTCAATCTTCCGCTAATGGCGAAGCCTCCAACGCTACCTCCTGGATACAAAATGCATCCGGCACATGGAGTACGTATGCTGTTGCTTTCGGGGCGAACATTGCACTTAACATCAAACCTTCCGTAGGAATGAATCCTTCCGTACAGGTCTCTGCTTCCAAGACATTAATCTACCCGGGAGAAGAAGTGATACTGAACGGAAAAGGTGCAAGTATTTTTATCTGGAACGCGACAGACGGATCGGTACAAAATGTAGCCGGACCACAATTAACTGTTCGCCCTGATAAAACCACTACCTATCTAACAGCAGGATCAGGTCTTGAACTCTGCCAGAACTCCGCGCAAACCACTATTTACCTGCGCGCAGGAGAAGTAACCGGACTGGAAGAATCGTTGCCCAATGGCTTGCAGATTTATCCTAACCCAGGCTCCTCGGAACTTCAGCTTGAATTGAATAATTCGTTCAGGGGAAATGTAGATGTACAGATTCACTCTGTCCTGGGTAACGAACTTATAAGGGGTTCTTATAGTAAAAGCTCGGCTTCCTTTTCCACTACTGTAGATGCTTCATCGTGGGCGCAAGGCATCTACCTCATTACCGTATCCTCAGGTGAAGAGAAGGTGGTGAAAAAGTGGATTAAGATTCGTTAAGTCAATTCACTTTTCAATCAGGAGGATAAAGGAAACTGCACATAAAAAATTGTTCCTCTTCCCTCCTGTGACTCCAGCCAGATGGATCCCCGGCTTTGTTCTATCCCTTGTTGCACGATAGCAAGACCAAGACCCGATCCGGATTTCTTTGTGGTGAAGTAGGGAGTAAATATTTTTTCTTTCACGTCATCGGTGATGCCTCGTCCGTTATCCCGAATCGTAATGAGAACATTGCTTTCTTTTGTTTCTACCCGGACATCTACAACCAATGGTTGGGCAGACTCCCCCGCTTGTAGTGCATTTAAGATCAGGTTCGAAAAAATGCGCATCAGCAATTGTTCATCACCCATTACAAAAACAGATGTATCAGAAGGAGTCCAGTTTAATTTTCCATAGCTGTTATTCGCATACAAATCAATGGTCTTCTTCACTACCGCATTTAATTCCAGCCTGGCCATAACTGGTGACGGCATACGTGCAAATGTGCTGAATGAGGACGCAATCTCGTTCAGGATCTCTACCTGTGAAAGCAATGTCTTCACAGAACGTTCGACACGTTCTTTAGAAATCCCTTCTTCTTTCTTCAGCATCAGCTCCATTTGCTGAAGGGTAAGTTTCATAGGAGTAAGCGGATTCTTAATCTCATGCGCCACCTGCTTGGCCATCTCGCGCCACGCACTCTCCTTTTGCGTTCGTGCCAATTCAACCTTGCTCTGCTCCAGGTTTTGCACCATGCGATTATATTCCTTCACCATCACCCCAATCTCATCATTCGAGTTCCACGCTAATGGTTCATTATGACCGGTAAGGGTGGTTCGCCCCAACGAACGTGCAATGATGCGTAGTGGATGTGTAAGGCGATCGGCTGCAAAAAGTGAAAGGATTGAAAATACCAGAAGCACTACCGTAAATACGGAAAGTATATTGCCAAGTATTGTTATCTGTGTCTTCTCCAGGGAAGCAGCCGATCCAAAGAAAGGCAGGGAAACAATTCCAATCAATTCGCCTGACTGTGGCGACCGGATAGCGCAGAAAGCACTATAGTATTTTAATGAGCCGATATGATCCTCTTTTACAAAGGAAGTTTCCTTTTCCTTCCTGATCTTATCCAGTGCTTCATGATCAATCCACTCCGATTTGAATTGATAATCAAAAATCAAAGGCTGGCTCGAACCAATCAGTTTACCCGAACGATCATAAACGGTTGCATCCACGTCCGATACGCGTGCAAGATTTCTGATTTCTTTACCCAGATCATCGCCATTGGTTTTATCTTCCTGTTGACTGACGAGATTCAAAGCTAAGGACTCACCCAGTAGCTTCGATTTTTCAATGTACTCTCTGTTGAGCGCTTCCGCTGCAGATCGCGTGGTAATGCTTAAAGTAGTAATGCTTACCACCAGAAGAGGAAGAAGAAGACTCGAATAAAAATACAGCTGCACCCGCAGGGAGTAATTAACTCTCTTTCCTTTCATCCAGTAATAAATACCCTGAGCGATCAGACCAAACAGAACAAACATCAGGCCTGTTACCATCCAGAAAGAAAGATTGATAATGATATTTAAAAATGGATAAGCCGGTGTAGAGACAATCGCCACGCGCTGGTCATCATCTTCCACGCCCAGATGTGAAAAATGATTGATCGTCAGCCCTCCCTTGTAAAGAGTTTCATTCCTTAGCTGTGATGGGTTGAAATTCCTTTCATAGTTAAATTCCCCAAAAGAACTGATAAGCTGTTCTTTTGAATAAATGGCATAGCTATACTCCCGGCTTCGGAGATAAGCTGCAAACCGATTATCCACCAGCAGTTCGGGATATACGTTTCGTGGAATCAATTTTTTCATAGACAACTCCATTACGATATAGCCCGCGGGTGCCTGCGCTCTTTCTACCGGTACAATCACCAGGTACCTGCGGTCGGTCTGGCCTTGCGGATTATTTGTAAAGTAGATTCCGTTATATCCCGTTGTGCTGGCCTGGTTCTGATAGGTCTGAACCTGGCTGGCAAAGTCAAGAAAAGGTTCTGAATCGACCGGCTCACCCACCGTATTGTATAAATAAATCCGGATGTCATACCGGTCAAAATAGTTGTTGAGATAAATCTGTCTCACCTTCTGCCGTATACTCGCCTTGCTTAAAAAGGGATTGGCAAGACTGGTTTGAATAAACGGATCCTGTTTTATTTTAACTACAGTTTCACTGAGAAGAAATTCGCCAAAGAAATCGCGGCCTACCAAAAATTCATTGGCGAACCGGTATTGGGAAGTGATCCGTTCTTCGCTGGTAAAACGTTTTATGCTGAATGCTCCCTGAAAGGCAAAAAAGGAAATGATCAGTAAAAAGTAAAAGAAGGTATGATACGAAACCGTCTTTAACGTGCGTGCAAGTCCGAAGAAATAGAGTAAAGGAAAATAGACAAGCCCGCACAAAATAGTAATCCAGTAATTGCGCTCCAGAACAAATGAATAAATAACCAGAACTAAAGCGCTCACTATTAGCAATGGAATAAAAGAACCCCGTTTGTATTTCGAAAGAGAAAGAAACAGGCGAAAGAAAACATGAGCAAAGCAGAAGGTAGCGATGAACGAGATTGCAACACTGATAAAGGCGACTACACGAATCAAATCAAACTGAATTGACTGAGTGATATCCAAAGAGATAGAGGAGTTGTGAAAAATAGTTTCAAAGCCCAGAAAAGGAAAAAGCAATGTAAAAAAGCTTATGGTGATACAAACACAAGCTACAAACTGCCTTTTGCCACCGGATAGCAGATACAGCCTGTTGATGATCCTCCATCTGCTGTAAGTGAAAAACAAGTAAACACACAACACGCCAACAGCACATGTGTTAAGCAGCAGATCTCCTAACGAAGGATTAAAGGATGAAGAGGCAAAAAAGCGGGGATTGAAAAGGTCCTGTGCGTTTAAGAATCCCGGAATATTGAAGTAAATGCAAATGAACCGAATTGAAATCAGGCTCACGGCCAACAGAAGAAATCCAACCTCTGCTTTTCCTGAGCGATAAAGGATGTATGACCCTAAAGACAAAGAAATCAACAGGGCAATAATGCCCACCCACCAAAAGAGCAAAGCCAGCCCGTTTCCGGATTCGCTGCTAAGAATAGACTCAGCCGGATGAATACGAAAAAGAATTAATTCATTTTGTAAAGTAATGGGCTGGCTCTCCAGGAAAATAGGGTCCACAATTTGAATATCCGATGCCGGGAAGATGGCACGATTCCACTGAGGCTCAAGGAAGTTATTCGAAATCTTATAGCGCTGTATAAGTGGAATTACGCCAATTAAAAACCGATTATTTTTTAATATCTCTTTCCTGATTACAAAATCTCCTCTTTGTGTTTGAATCCACCGAACAGTAAATGAATCCTGTAACGACTGCAGGTCAGGAACAAAATCATTCTGATTCCAGCGCAAAATCTGTTCGCTATCCATCAAAAAAAAAGAGTGCACTACTTTATCCCAATTGGCCGAGTCAATAAGAATTTCATTTGCTTCTTTATCGATTTCATCAAGCTGCTGCTGAAGATTTGCCGAAACGATCTCAGCCACTTTTGCGGGAGGTAAAAGCGGAGAAGAGATCATGCGAATCCCATAAGAGGTCGCAAGACAAAGTATAGCGATTACGATTGAAAGGCGAGTGCTTTTGATGAGCATTCGGAAAACGGTTTCTTTAAAGATAAGAAATCAGGACGAGCTTTTCGGATCGTACTGTATACCGCCAAAGGCGTGGAGGAAAATGATGCGGGAATAACGGAACGAAAAAGGAATGAAGGCAAACGAAGCACCAACGATAGATACGACATAAACCCATTCGGGCGCTTCTGTCAACGTGTACAGCCCCACGCCAAACGTAATGAGCAGTACAATGTTGAATGCATAACTTACGTACATCGCTCCGATATAAAAACCTGGCTCAGGTGTGAAACTCACTCCACAATGCGGGCAGGTAGGATTCATTTCAGCGAAGCGAATATTCCACACGCTGTACTTGAAAATACGGCCTTCCCTGCAATGCGGGCATTTACCCTGCAAAATGGCGCTTAATGGAGTCTTTGAGGGCATTATTTTTACTTGTTCGATACCAGAAGAAAGCAATCAACCCTACGGCAAAATAGGGAGCAAACAACAGATACAGTATACCAAAATTGATACCCAGAGCAATACCTGGATTCCCATTGCTAAGGTTATTCTCTAAGGTAGCTCTGCACATAGCACATTGAGCAAATGTTTCAACCGTGGCTGACAGGAGAAGTACTAATAAAATTGCTTTGCGTTTCATGACTCTTCTACTTGTAATATGGACTGATCATCAGATAAACGATCACACCGGTGATTGCTATGTACAGCCAGATCGGGAAAGTAAATTTAGCCAATTTGCGATGTCGCTCAAAATTACCAGCCAGCGCTCTCGAGAACGTGAACAGAACCATTGGCGTAATGAATACAGAGAGGATAATGTGGCTGATGAGAATAAAATAATAGATGTACTTGATGGTTCCTTCTCCTCCGTAAGGCGTAGGTTCGCTCGTCATGTGGTATAAAATGTACATCACCAGGAACGATGCAGACAGCCCGATGCAGATTTTCATCAGCAGCTCATGCAGCGATCGTTTCTGGTTTTTAATCGCCCACACCGCAACTATCAATACAATGGCGGTAATGCCGTTGATGGTGGCATAAATCGGGGGTAAAAAAGAAAAATCGAACCCATCAATTTTCACCCGGAAAAGAACGGCCACCGCTACCGGTATAATCACCGATAAGGCAATAATAAGCTTACGATAAGGTGCTTGTTGTTCTGCAATAACCATTTTAATAATCCTTTAAAAGTATTTTCATTTCAGCAATCAGCCGGTCAGCGTCTTCCCTTGTGGCCGGAGTATAATATCCGCGAATCCTTCTCTGTTGATCAATTAACACGGTTGTCCGCGATTTGTTAAGGAACAAAATGCAGGGGAGTAACGGATCGCTCTCTTTTTGTTTTACTGTCACAAAGGTATATTGGCCATCGCCTAATTCTTCTTTTACCCGCTCAAAATTTTTCATGGCAGAAACACCTGAATCGATTGTAATAAGCATTGTTCCGGCATTATTTTTCGACAGCCGGGTTAAAACAGAATCAGGGATCACATAAGGCTTATCATATTGAAACCGGCATCCGGGCAAACTATCGTTACTCACGCCCTGTTCGTAATAAACCGGGATATTAAACTCACTCTTTCCGAAAAACTGTAAAAAGAAGGTTAAGCCAATAGGAAGGAAAAAAGCCAGGAAAAGATAAACCCATTTAAACTTCATTGTGCTGCGCAGTTAAAAGAAAAGGCTAAAGTTTTCACCTTAGCCTTCTTTATTTCTTTCTAAAAATAAGTTACCTCAAAAAATTGATTTCCGATATTTTCATGCCTTCGTAAACAAATGCGACCAGCATCCATACTACGAAGATCATTGGGATCAGGATGGACCAGAACAACACTTTTACTTCATATCTCAAATGCATAAATTCCAATACGATGTAACCGGCTTTCACGATGGTCATCGCCACGAAAATGAAAACGCGGGTATTGTGATATTCGTGAGGAACAGAGAATGCGATGATGAACTCAAGGATCGTGATCAACAAAAGGATACCTGCTGTTTTCCAAAGTAAAGCAATCTTTGCCTTGTCCGGAGGAATTACAACTACTTCAGGTTCATGTGAATGATGTGCCATTGTCTTTTATATTTTAATGTTTTAAACCAGATAGAAGAAAGTAAAAACGAATACCCAAACCAGGTCTACAAAGTGCCAGTATAAACCTACCTTTTCTACCATTTCATAGCTGCCTCTGCGATTGTAAACGCCAGTTACCGTATTATAGTAAATCAGGAAATTCAATAGTACCCCGCTGAATACGTGGAAACCGTGGAAGCCCGTGATAAAGAAGAAGAAGTCGGCAAAATCCTGAGGCCCATATTGATTGACATGCAGGTTAGCTCCGAATATGTCTTTTGTAATCCACGCACCATCGATAAAGTATTTCACTTTAGTTGGAGTAGCTGAACCCACAATGAAGTGAGTCCATTCCCATGCCTGACAGCTTAAGAAAGTGATCCCTCCTACCAATGTCCAGAGCATCCATTTCTCTACTGCCTTGCGATCCATACGATGACCGGCTTCTACTGCCAATACCATGGTAACACTGCTCATAATCAATACGAAAGTCATGATCCCAACGAACACTAACGGAAGAGGAATCCCATGAAGGAAGGGAACCGATTCAAAAACTTTTTCAGGCACTGGCCAGTACAGCGTAGAGAAGGTGAAGTCAGCCACTTTTCCTACATAGGTGGGGTGTGACGAGCGTACCAAACCGTACGTAATTAATAATCCGGAAAAGGTAAATGCATCTGACAGAAGGAAGAACCACATCATGAGCTTGCCGTAGCTGGCGCCCATGGGTGAGGTACCTCCATCCCAAACGCTTCTTCCTGGTGCAGTTGCTGATGCGGCTGTTGAGTGTGCCATAGTTTAGAAAATGATTATCGGTTCAATAATAAAAAGACGAACAAATATAGCCAAAGTCCTCCCAAAAAATGCCAATAGGTAGTACACATTTCTATCTGTGACATGCTTTTGGAATGGATTTTAAACTTAAATGAAGAATTCAAAACGATCAAAACAAATACAATGGCGCTAAGCAAATGAACTCCATGCACCAGGGTCAGCAAAATTACAAAGGAGCCGGAAGGATTGCCCACCAGGTAAACTCCCTGTTCGGCCATCTGACCCCATCCAAAAAACTGGCCCACAACAAAGGCCAATCCTAAAAGCGCAGTAACACCTACTGCTACTTTCACCATCTCCAGGTTATCTTTCTTCGCTGCGAAGTAAGCCCATTGCATGGTGATGCTGCTCAGTAAAATGATAACTGTGGTGTAATAAAACAGATCAGGCAATTCGAAGTACACCCAGTTGCCCTCTGCTCTTCTTACAATATAGGCAGAAGTAAAAGCTGCGAAGAGCATCAGCACGCTCGCAATAAAAAGCCACATGGCAAATTTCTTCGGGTTCATCGACAGCGGCTTCTTGGGCTCTTCGATGATCTTAAATTCAGACGTTATTATTTTTTCCATATCATCACACTTTATCCAACAAATACGCAATCTGAACTACAGGTAAATACAGGAACGATCCAAACATAATTCTTAATGCAGATTGACGGCTTCCTGTTTTCATCAATGAAAAAGTCTGTGCCGAAAATGCAACACCACATATCGTTACTACCAGGGCGGAAGTGATTCCGGTGATTCCAAACTGTGTAGGTAAAAGTCCCAGGGGAATCAGGCATATAGTATAAATCATAATCTGGATAGCTGTATTCAGATCTTTTCCGCCACCTGATGGAAGTAATTTAAACCCTGCTTTCTTGTAATCTTCATCCGCTACCCAGGCGATTGCCCAGAAGTGAGGAAACTGCCAGATGAATTGTATACCAAAAATAATCAGCGCATCATGAGAGATTGAACCAGTAGCAGCAACCCATCCTAACAGCGGTGGAAGCGCTCCCGGAAAGGCACCGACAAATACCGCTATAGGCCCTACCCGTTTTAATGGGGTGTAAACAAAACTATAAAGGATCATGCTCACTACAGATAAAACCACTGTAAGTGGATTCGCATAGATCCAAAGGATAATTAAACTTAATGCCATGCATAGCAGCGTGATCACCGTAGCTTCATTTACCGTAGCACGGCCTGTGGGAAGCGGACGGTTCATCGTGCGCGGCATCAGCTTATCGAGGTCTCTTTCGAGAATCTGATTGATGGCACTGGAGGCGCCCGACATTAAAAATCCACCTAAAGTAAGCATGAGCATTACATCCCATTTCACATTACCGTGTGTTGCCAGTGCATAACCAAAAGCACACGACCAGGCAATCAGTAAAGACAAGCGCACTTTCAGCAACTCCACATACGCCTTCATCTTTGCGGCAGCAAAAGCAATTCCTGTTAATGTTTCTATCTGGCTGGTCATTGTTTTACTACTTCACTGTCTGCATTCATTCTGAAAAACAACAGCAACTGCGTTCCAAATGTCACGGTTGCGATCAACAAATGTACAGGCTGCAAAAAGGCCGGAATAGAAAAGTAAGCCATCCCGACACCTGTTAATAATGTGCCCAAAATTAAGATAATCAGGGCACGGGATAAAGTTTTGTCCACGTTAGTTTTCTGTATTTGCACTACTAAAATCACGTGTATAATCAGCACCACCCAGGAAAATCCGCGGTGAAGAATAAATTCGCTCCCCAGCTGGCTCATCCAGTCTGTTCGGGGTATCCCTGCAAACGAAATACGGTCAATTGCACCCCTCACCTCAGTACCAAAAACCACTTGTGTGAGAAGAAGAACCATACATCCCGCAAGAATCCACTTCACTGCTGATTTAGTGTTGATCTTCACTACTTCAGAGTCAGTAATCGTATACAAATAAACGACTAACGCTACGATCACGAGTGCTAATAACATATGGGCTGTAATCGTCCATGTGGTAAGATTGGTAGATACTACAATGGAACCGAACCATCCCTGAAAAATGACAATTGCCAGCGTTACTGCAGCTACGATGAAGAAGCGCTTGTTGATTTTCCGCAGCGCCCATGATCGCCAAAAAAGAGCAACGATTAGCAAGCCGATCACCACTCCTGCTAACCGATTCACATATTCTATGCGCGTTTTAACAGGGTTGAAATTTGATTCTACGAGAACCGATTTATCATTGACAAGCTTATCCGCTGTATCATTCAGCCCAACAAGCCGAAGGTATTTGATGAATTTTTGATTTTTCTTATCGCGGTGAGCAGAATAGACTTCTTTGTAATCGGCCGGCAATTCATTTTCTGAAGTTGGAGGAACCCACTGCCCAAAGCAGCGCGGCCAGTCGGGGCATCCCATGCCGGAGCCGGTAGTTCTTACAATCCCGCCTACCAGGATTAAAAAATAAACAGCGATCAGGGTAGACAAACAAAGTTTGCGGAACGCCCTGATCGCTGTTGTACTCAATGTGGTATCAGTACTTAGAACTGATTAATGATGTCCGTGACCGTCTTTCTTATCCTCCACTACAATGGATGAGCCATTACCCATTTCCAATTTGATCAGCTCATTCTCGTGAGGGAAATTAGATTCGGGTGTTTCAGAATAAGGAATAGTCTGAGGGATGAAGTCTTCTTTAGCTCCCGGCTTGCTATAGTCATACGGCCAGCGATAAACGGAAGGAATCTCTCCCACCCAGTTACCATGCTTAGGATTACGCGGTGTAGTCCATTCCAGAGTAGTAGAATTCCATGGATTAGGAGGAGCCAGGCGGCCTCTGAAAATGCTATAGAAGAAATTAAACAGGAAGATGAACTGCGCTGCCAGGGTAATGATAGCGGCAACACTTACCAACATATTCAGATCGGTGAATCCACCAAACGTTTCAAAGTTAGTCCAGGAGTAATATCTTCTTGGGAAACCTGCAATACCAATGTAGTGCATGGGGAAGAACACGAGGTAAACGCCAACAAATGTTAACCAGAAGTGAATTTTACCTAAGCGATCATCCATCATACGGCCAAACATCTTGGGGAACCAGTGATACACACCGGCAAGCATTCCAAAGAAAGAAGCGCTACCCATTACCAAGTGAAAGTGAGCGACTACGAAGTACGTGTCGTGCAATTGAATATCTACTGCGGAGTTACCCAGGAAGATACCTGTGATACCTCCCGTAAGGAAGAACGATACCAGACCGATAGAGAAAAGCATGGCCGGTGTAAAAACAATGTTTCCCTTCCACAGCGTAGTAACATAGTTAAAGATCTTCACAGCCGAAGGAACGGCAATGATCAGTGTAAGCAAGGTAAAGATCGAACCAAGGAAAGGGTTCATACCTGTTACGAACATGTGATGCGCCCATACCACGAAAGAAAGGATGGCGATGAACAACATCGAACCGATCATCGCTTTATATCCGAAGATAGGTTTGCGTGAGTTAGTGGCTATGATTTCAGAACTGATGCCCAAAGCAGGTAATAACACGATGTACACTTCCGGGTGACCAAGGAACCAGAATAAATGCTGGAACAACACCGGACTACCTCCTTCGTGCGCCAAAGCTTCACCGGCAATATAAATGTCAGAAAGGTAAAAACTGGTACCGAAGCTTCGGTCGAAGATCAACATCAGTGCTGCTCCGAATAAAACCGGGAAGGAAAGTAACCCAATGATAGCCGTGAAAAAGAACGCCCAGATAGTAAGTGGCAAACGGGAGAACGACATCCCCTGTGTACGCAAGTTAATAATGGTAGTGATGTAGTTAATACCACCGAGCAGTGTACTTACAATGAAGAAAGCCATCGCCACCAACCACAGTGTCATCCCTAAACCAGAGCCTTGTATCGCTTGGGGAAGGGCGCTTAACGGAGGATAAATGGTCCATCCACCTCCGGCAGGGCCGGTTGATATAAACAGGGAGGTGAACATGATCGCACTGGACAAAAAGAAGAACCAGTACGACAACATATTCATAAAGCCGGACGCCATATCGCGTGCACCGATCTGAAGCGGGATAAGGAAGTTACTGAACGTCCCACTCAATCCTGCGGTCAATACAAAGAACACCATAATAGTACCATGCATCGTCACGAGGGCGAGATAGAATTCGGGATCGATCTTACCTACCTGAGTGGCAGGATCTACTACGATCCATCCTCCCAGAAAAGGTTTTAGCCATGTTAAGTCAGCATCGGGAAATCCCAGCTGAAGACGGAACAATACCGAAAGTGTACCACCGATCAGGGCCCACAAAATACCAGTGATCAGGTATTGCTTGGCAATGACCTTGTGATCCTGGCTGAAAATATAATTCGTCCAGAAGTTTCCATGATGCTCATGTTCGTGTTCATGGTCATCGTGATGGTGAACCGGAGGGTGAGCGTGTATATCTACTGTTGCCATTATTAAAAATATCTTAGTTTAATGATACCGATGTTGTCGTTGTTTCTTTATCCATCGGAAGTCCGGATTTGATCAGAGCTGCCTCGCGCAAATTTGCAGGCACATATTTCAGGTAGTCGGGGTTTTGTTTCAACCATGAATCCTGAGACGCTTTCCATTTCTCGTAATCTTCTTCTGTATCATGAACAAACACCGGGAATTTCATGGAGAAGTGACCCTTACCACAAATTTCGGTGCAGGCCATTTCGTAATTGAAATTCGGATTGCCTGTTTCCGTTCTCATCTCCGAAGTGGATTTAGTCACTTCGAATTTGAAATGCGTCTGCATACCTGGCACCGCATCCATCTTCACACGAAAGTGAGGAAGGAACACGCTGTGCAATACATCTTTCGCACGAATCTTCAATAGAATCTCCTTATGCGGAGGAAGGTGAAGCTCCAATGATTTAAAGTCATCAAATGAATTCTTGTCTGTTAAATCCAAACCAAACTCATTCGAAGCATCAATCAGCTTAAAGCTGAAAGCACCCAGCTCATTATCTTTTACGCCAGGGTAACGTGCCGTCCAGGCAAACTGCTGGCCGATTACTTCAATAACTTCTGCATCTTTCTTGGCAGGGCCGGTGATATCATTCCATGCACTCAAGCCTTTAAAAATCAAAAGGGTCAATACAATGGCAGGAATGATCGTCCAGGTCAATTCCAGATAGTGGTTATCGGGAAAATATTCTGCTTTACGACTCTTGCTGTAGCGGTACTTGAACGTGAACCAGAACATCACGATAGAGATGATTGCAAATGCAAGAACCACGATCACCATCGTGATCCAAAAAAGATTATCAGTAATGGCACCGTGCTTGGAGGCTACCGGCTTCACATAATCATCCCAGTATGCATACGAATACCAGAAGAACAGTGCTAAGCTGCCGATAGTGAAAAACATGAATAAATAGCCATGAATACCATTGCTGGCATCTTCCTCTTCCTGTGTTTTGGGTTTTACTATCCCTACCAGATTCGTAATACGAAAAATCAAGTAGAGAATGCCCAATACCAGTACTACACCTAAACCGATTATAATGGTCATCATATTCTTTTCTTTATACTTTCTTAATCTGCGATCTTAAATGTGATGATTTAAACTTTCTTCCATAAACGGATGATGTTTCGCTACCAACTGCACCTTTGAAAGTGCGTTGAGCACCACAAACAGAAACACCGAAGCAAAAGTCAGGAACAATCCAATTTCAAGAAATCCTATTCCCCCATTGCCTTTCATCACTCCTGGCGTAATCATATTGTAGAAATCAAACCAGTGACCAATGATGATGATCGGGCAAACTACTTTCAACATAGAAAGGTGGCGCTTGGCATCTCTTGTCATTAATAACAGAAAAGGCAATATAAAGTTTAAGAACAGATTAGCGTAGAAGATCCAGCTATAAGGTGCGTTGTCCATGCGCTGAAGAAAGTAAACCGCTTCTTCAGGAATGTTTGCATAATAGATCAGCAGGAACTGACTGAACCAGATGTAAGTCCAGAATATACTGAAGGCAAAAACAAACTTACCCAGATCGTGAAGGTGATTGGCATTTACCATTTTGAGGTAACCCGCATCTTTCAATCCTGCTACAATGAATGTAATGGTAGCTAAACCAGTTACCCACCAGCTGGCAAATACATACCAGCCAAACATGGTGCTATACCAGTGCGTATCGATACTCATTACCCAATCCCAGGCCGACACGGAAGAACTTACTGCGAAGATAACCAGGAATATAGCCGATAGCTTGCGTGCTTTCAGCCAGTGCAATGTTCCTCCTTCAATGTCTTCGGCAAGCATTTCTTTTTTGATCCATATAAAGAACAGGTACCAAAGGGTGAAGAAAACGACCATGCGAACAATATAGAACACAGGGAATCCTCCGCCTTGTTGTCCGGGTACAAAAAAGAAGCTCGCCTTGCCGGAGATGATTTTATCATAATCCGGAGAATTTACATCGTAAAGGCTGGCGTGTGTCCAGTGGAAGATATCACCTTTCACTACAAACCATATAATTAACATTAAAATACCCGCAAAAGGAATCCAGCTTCCGATAGCCAATGGAATACGTTTGATAGGCGCTGACCATCCGGCCTGAGCCGCATATTGAATAGCGATAAAGAATAACCCGATGATACCAATACCGGCAAAGAAGATGTTGTTGTGCCAGAGTGAAGCAAAAATCCGTACGGCTAACGGAGAGCTTCCATGGTGCTCAGCGGCACCCGCTTCATGTCCTTCGGCTGCAGCAGCATGCTGTTCGGTGCTTGCTACCAGGTTCTTCGAAGCTTCCATAGCGGCATGGCCTTCTTTTACTGCTCCGTGGCTTTCATGACCACCAGAACCTGATGCCATAAAAACTCCCAGTGCAAAAAGAACAATACCCACTATTCCAAGGATAATGATTTTCTTCTTGGTCTCTGGTTTGAAAACGTATATCTCGTCAGCTATCATTTTATGTTCAATTACAAATTGAGATTATTTCTTTTGCAAAGCTTTTACATACTTGGTGATCTTCCATCTGTCTTCAGGGCTGATCTGCGAGCCGTGTGGCTGCATCAAACCTGCACCGTTAGTGATCACCTGGAAAATGTGTGCCTCTGACATGGCCTTGTAGGTATCTCCCTGAAGATTGGCCACACCAGCATACTTATCTGCTACTTTTCCATCGCCTTCACCTTTAGCTCCGTGGCAGTGCTGGCAATACGAAACATACAATGCTTTTCCTGCGTTGATTACTGCTACCGTTGAGTCCAAAGGATTTTTCAGATTAGCAGTTACAATATCAATGCTGTCTTTAGGTACACGAGGTGTGCGGTAAGGAAGCCATCCCTGCGCATTACGCTTCACTGTGTTGGCAGGAGGAACCCGCATCGTCATCTTATGCGGATTGTAATTATTCGAATTATAGTATTCACCTGTACGATCACTATGTTCCAGTGAGTTTGACCATGCTCCTGCATCCGGATCGGTGATCTGAGACATCGGTTCATAAGCTACCGAGTGATACATGTTCGGTGCATATTCACGACCGGGATAATTTCCGTTTGCGGTACAGCCTGCCAGCACTACTGCTGCCGATGCACCGAATAATAAAGTCTTCACTATACGCATTGTCTGCATCCGGTTAAAAATTCTTTTCATTTACTTCTGAAGCTCCGCTGTCCTTCAGGATAAGGCTGATTTCATCCTTACTCAATTTGTTTTCGGCCAGGTCAATCGCCATCACGTGCTTATCGTCTGTGCTTCTGTTATCAAACTGACGTGGCCATTTATAAGGTTTCATATCGCTCACGATAAAGAAAGTGATAACCATACCAAAGGCAGACAGAAGTACCGTCATCTCGAAAGTAACAGGTATAAAAGGAGGAAGAGAGACAAAGTCCTTACCACCAATGATCATGGGCCAGTCGTAGCCCAGCATCCAGATCTGCATGATCAGTGCCAGTGATGTTCCCGTCATTCCGAAAAAGAAGGCAGCTATCGGAAGGCGGCTTCTTTTATAGCCAAGTACTTCATCCAGGCCGTGTACGGGAAATGGACTGAATACTTCCTGGATTTTCACGCCTTTTCCACGAATGTTTTCTACCGCATGAAGAAGTACATCTTCATCGTTAAAAATTCCTACAACAAAATTCTTATTGCTCTCCATAATCTGTTAATGCTTCTTTTCGGATGATGACTTCACAATACTTTTCACTTCGGCCATGTTAATTACCGGGAAGAATTTGGCAAAGAGTAAGAAGCAGGTGAAGAAAAGTCCAAAGGTGAATACGTACTCCCCGATATCATACATAGTCGGGTGGAACATCGTCCAGCCGGAAGGGATATATTCCCTGTGCAGCGAAGTAACGATGATTACAAAACGCTCGAACCACATACCGATGTTTACAATGATCGATAATACAAAGGTAGCTACGATACTTGTCCTGATCTTCTTGAACCAGAAGAGCTGAGGGGAAATTACATTACACGTCATCATCGACCAGTATGCCCACCAGTAAGGTCCCTGCATACGGTTATAGAATGCATATTGTTCGGCAGGTACTTGTCCGTACCAGGCGATGAAGAATTCGGTGATATAAGCAATACCCACCACCGATCCGGTTACGATGATAATGATGTTCATCAGTTCCAGGTGATAGATGGTAATGTAATCTTCCAGTTTGAACACTTTACGTGTAATGATGAGCAGTGTTAACACCATCGCAAATCCGGAGAAAATCGCACCTGCCACAAAGTAAGGAGGAAAAATAGTGGTGTGCCATCCCGGTACCACCGAAGTGGCAAAGTCCATGGATACAATAGTGTGAACCGACAATACCAGTGGCGTAGAAAGACCTGCCAGGATCAAAGCAACGGATTCGTAGCGCATCCATGTTTTAGCTGCACCGTCCCATCCAAAGCTTAGTCCGTTGTAGATCAATGCCCTTACTTTATTTCCCTGACGTACGGCACGGTCGCGGATTACTGCAAAGTCGGGAATCAAACCGATGTACCAGAATACTAATGAAACAGAGAAATACGTAGAGATTGCAAATACGTCCCAAAGAAGCGGGGAGTTGAAGTTAGCCCAAAGCGATCCGAACGCATTTGGCAATGGAAGCGCCCAATAGAAACCTAACCACAAACGGCCCATGTGAACGAGCGGGAAAGTGGCTGCGCAAATTACCGCGAAGATCGTCATCGCTTCTGCGGCACGGTTGATTGACATCCTCCATTTCTGGCGGAACAGCAACAACACGGCTGAAATCAATGTACCCGCGTGACCGATACCTACCCACCATACGAAGTTGGTGATGTCCCATGCCCAACCTACTGTTTTATTAAGTCCCCATGAGCCAATACCGTTCCACAGGAGATAGCAAACACAGTAAAATCCATATAGTAATAAAACAACAGAGACCCCAAAAGCCATCCACCAGCTTTTAGAAGGCTTCCCTTCCACCTGCCTGCTGATGTCGTGAGATACATCGGCTACCGTTTTACCACCGGTTATTAAAGGTTCCCGTATCGATGAAGTTGCTTGCATATTATGAGTTCCTGATTTCGAGTTTCTGATTAGTTCAAGTGAATATTAAGCGTGTTCTTTCTTGCCATCCTTGTTTCTGATCTTCGTCAGGTAATAGACATTGGGTTTCACACCAATTTCTTCGATGACGCGATAAGCACGTGGATTACCTACCGTTTTATCTATACCGGTCGGGCGTTTTGGATCTTTTTCAATCTTCAACAATTTGGTGATGCGGCTTTCAGGATCATTCATGTCACCGAACAAGATTGCTCCGGAAGTACATGATGCCATACACGCTGTAGTTACTTCACCATCCTTCACTGGCCTGCGTTCTCTCTTGGCAGTCAACTTACCAGTTTGAATCCGTTGCACGCAGAAGGAACATTTCTCCATTACACCGCGTGAACGAACCGTTACATCCGGATTCAACACCATACGTCCAAGGTCAGTGTTCATGGCAGGGTTCGCCTGGTAGAACTGCTGGTTGTCGTGGTATTTAAACCAGTTGAAACGTCTTACTTTATACGGACAGTTGTTCGCGCAATAGCGGGTACCAATACAACGGTTATACGTCATCTGGTTAAGGCCTTCAGAGCTATGTGTGGTTGCGGCAACAGGACAAACTGTTTCGCAAGGAGCATTATTGCAATGCTGACACATCATAGGCTGGAAAATCACTTCCGGATTTTCAGCTACCTTCTCAAGATCCTGATAATTCTCTACATCGATACCTTCAGGATTGCTATAGTAGCGGTCGATACGCAACCAGTGCATTTCCCTGCGGTTGATTACTTCCTGCTTGCCTACTAAAGCTACGTTGTTCTCTACATTACAAGCGACTACACATGCACCACAACCTGTACAGGTGTTCAGGTCGACCGCCATTCCCCAATGATGGTTCTTATAATCGTGACCTTTCCACAAACTCAACGTGCTTGGATCTACTTTTTCATCCCAATTGGTAACCTTTGGAGCTTCTTCTTTGAAGTGAAGCGGGTTGGCATTGAAATCGGTTAAGAGTGATTCCTGCACCACATTCTCTCTTCCCATATAAGTATGGTGAATCTGAGTTTGTGCCAGTTGGAAAGGTTCTGCCGTTTTTTCGATCTTCACTCCTGCTGTCGCTGCATAGTTCAATGAACCATTCAACAAGCTCACCAGCGGATAGGCATTTGTACCAATGTTCTCGGCTACTTTACCTACGTTGGTTCTGCCATATCCTACCGCAATACCAATGGTTCCGGGGGTCTGGCCTGGCTGAATGAGCACAGGCATCTTAACGGTTTTGCCATTTGCAGTAAGGTTGACCAACAGGGTGTTTCCTTCTGCATCATTGTCAATCTCAAAGGGTGCTTTTTTAGCATCGGACTGAGCAACGGTGATGTAGTGATCCCAAACCGCTTTGGTAATCGGATCCGGAAGTTCCTGCAACAACGGGTTGTTGGCTTGTGAGCCATTACCTACTGCATAGCTTTCGTAAACCGCTACTTCAAAACCTGTATTGGTTGCTTTATAAGTTGCGCTGATGCTGGATACTGCTGCACTAAGATCTCCTGAGAAGGAAGCTCCCGCAAATCCTTCTGCGGCATACTCCAATACACCATCGTATAAACATTTATCCCAGAAAGATTGGAAGTCAACTGCTGTGGTTGCTCTTCCGAAATGCCAGCTCTTCCAGTTATCTCTTACAAATTCAAAGTAATCGCTATTGGATTCTCCTGCCCACACCAGGAAGCTTTGCTGTGCCTGACGTGTTTTGAAAATCGGAGTGATCGCAGGTTGCGATAAGCTGAAGAAGTTCTTTCTTGGTTCGAAATCATTCCATGATTCCAGGTAATGATGGTCCGGAGTTTTGAATGCGGAAGCCGAAGCCGATTCGTCTTCGGTATACGAAGTAGAAACGGACAGTGTGATGTTCTTTAATGCCTCGCCCAGTTCTTTACCCATCGGGTGATCGTAAACCGGATTGCTGTTGTAGAAGAATACAGCATCTACCTTTCCTTCTTTCACTTCCGTAACAAAAGCGGCCATGGCCTCATCGTTACCCTGACGGAAATAGGTAGGAATGTTTGGCAGAATAGTTACTCCGTAGCTACCCAATGCATCATTAATCGCATTGATCACTAACTGAACGGCCTTGTCATTTGAACCGGAAACCACCAGTGCTTTACCACGATTTTCCCAAAGTTCATTGGCTGCCTTTTCAAGATGATCTACTTTATCAATGCCTGCCGACAATGATCCTTTACCTGCTTTGGCTGCAATGAAGTTATAGAGCTGAGCCACTACCAATCCTTCCTGCGAAGGCTTGATCATAGTTCTGTAATCGGCATTCGCTCCGGTTAATGACAGGTTGGTTTCAAACTGATAAAGACGTGACATGTCACGCTTGGTTTCTGTAATATCACGTGTAAGTGCGAATTGCTTTGTAAACTCGATAGGAGAAACCCAGGTACCCAGGAAGTCAGCACCAATACTCACGATGGTCTTGGCCTTGCTGAAATCATACGATGGAATGAATGCCGATCCAAAAGATTCTTCATTCGCCTTCAGGATACCGTAGTTGGAAACCTGATCGTACTGAACGTGCTGGGTGGTTGGATATTTTGCTTTGAATTTTTCAATCGCAGCTTTTGTACTTGGGCTGAGGATGGTATTGCTTACAATTCTGATCTGACCGTTTTTAGCAGCTATTTCACCTAACTTTGCAATGATCTCTTTATCGATGGTTTCCCAGTCGCTTGCTTTCGATGCTTCGCCTGCTCCTGCTTTAGGGCCTCTTAATCTGTAATTATCATATAGCGAAAGAACAGATGCTTCTACCTGAGCGCTGGTGCCTCCCTGGGTAACGCTTGAAAGCAGGTTACCGTCAATTTTGATAGGGCGGCCTTCGCGTGTTTTTACTACGATGCTGCAATAATCACCACCGTTCACATACGTGGACGCATAGTAATTAGGAATACCCGGATCAACATCTACCGGCTTATTCACATACGGTATAGCTTTACGGATTGGCGCTTCGCAGGCGGCCAGTGAAACAGCAGCTACGCTGAATCCCATCATCTTCAGGAAGTCTCTGCGCGAATGACCCGGGTCTTCGCCAAATTCTTTGTCCGCATTTTTTATAAATGACGGATCATTCTTCAGCTCAGGAAGGCCTTTCCAGTATGTCTTGGTTGATTTGCTCATACTTAATCTATATCGAAAATCGTAGGGTAAAATCTAATTCTGTAATTCTATTAATAATGGCACTTGGAGCATTCCAGACCACCGATGTCTTCCACTTTCATGGTTTTCTTATCATGCACCTCAAGCAGTTTGTCGTAATACGCATTGCCTTTGGCACTTACATCGGTGGTGCGGTGACAGTTGATACACCATCCCATCGTTAATAAAGAGTATTGCTTCACAATGTCCATTTCCTGGATCGGGCCGTGGCAGGTCTGGCATTCAATGCCTCCTACGTTAACGTGCTGAGAGTGATTGAAATAAGCAAGATCAGGGAGGTTGTGAATACGCACCCACTGGATAGGTTCTGTCTTGCCGCTGTATTGTGAGGTAGCTGGATCAAATCCTACTGCTTTATAGATCTTGGCAATCTCGCCTTCGCCCGTGTTAGTGCCAGACTTGATCTGCACGTGACAGTTCATACATATATTGGGTGAAGGAATGCTGGCCTGTTTGCCTTTCATTACTCCGGTGTGGCAATACTTACAGTCAATTTCAAACTGGCCTGCGTGAATCTTGTGAGAAAACGCAATCGGTTGTTTCGGCTGATAGCCCTGCTGAATACCTATCGTGTACAAGCCATCGATTACTGTTTTGAAACCCACTGCTGCTACAATAAAAACGATAAGGAATATAAAGCCGGGGCTCTGCACGATCGAACCTACCGAGTAGGGAGATACGACTTCTTCTTTATCTTCTTCGCTAAGTTCTTTCTGGACAAGGTACTTCTTTAATGCACTTACAATTAATCCAAGGATCACCAGAAGGAGAATCAGGATGATGATCATACCTGCTAATATCACATCGAGGTAGGTGGAAGAGATCGCAGGATCACCAGTTGGTACCTTAGGAGCATTCGGATCAACGACCGGACCAGCAGGAGTATCTGCTTCTTTTTTCACATAAGCCAAGATATTCATGATCTGCTCATCACTCAGGCTGGTGAAGGCCGTCATCTGGCTTTTGTTATACTCTGCGTAGATCTTCACCGCATATTCGTCACCGCTGGCAACTACTTTTGCGGAGTTATGAATCCAGTCTTTCAGCCATTGAATGGATGGAACACGGCCTTCAACTCCTGCAAGGGCGGGGCCAACTAACTTTTCTTTTACTTTATGACACGACTTACAGTTCGCTTTGAACAGTGCTTCTCCTGCGCTTATGGCAGCAGGCTCAGTAGGAATTTCTTGTGCGGAAACAAATTGAGTGCTGAAAAGAAAAACGAGAAGAGAGGTAACGATTAAGTGACGACAGGTACGGTACTTCATCATGATGTTTAGGTCCCGCTTTATACGGAATCGCACAAATGTAATGTGCGATTCACGTTATTTCAAATAAATTTTCAACACCACAGGATTATTTTCCACACATTATCATCGATCAGATTACTGTTAATAAACTACGAATTAATCAATTAGGATGAAATCAAAAATCGTCCTTTTATCTATTTAGAATGCTTTTAAATAATAATCAATTCATTGGAATAAACTTAAAATTCAAAGCTCCTTCAAAAGCTACAAAATAAATGAGCAGCTTTAACACTGTTCAGTAATTACTTACACCGGACAAGATGTGGTACTATTCTGTCTTCATGGCTGACTCGTTATTCCTTCGATAATGATCCGATCATTCTGCACTCTTCTTCCACTCTCTGTCCACTCCTCCTCCACTCTTGATTCGATGTGACTTCGATCTGTGTTAGAGTAAGAGTTTGGATAAGCCGGTCAGATCGGTAACACACCACGTTGCTTTTGTGCGAGCCTCAAATGATCGTTCTGATTTTTATAAAGTATTAAACATCCAGTTTACCAGCCATTGTGCAAAGTCCAGCAAGTTATTAAGAGCAATTCGGACGAAGAATTTGATTCCTGAAGATGAGGCATTTTTGAATTACTTTAAAATGACCTTAAAGTGTTGCTGATAGTCAAGAACTTTCACCCTTAGAACATAATTTCCAGGTTCTTTACCATTCAGGTCTAAAATTATTCTGTTCTCATCTAAACTATAATGAGGCACAATACTTTTTCCGTTTGCATCGTACAATTCAATATTAATTTTATCAGGGATGTCCTCCACGGATACAGGTACCTGTATAGTCACATTACTGCTGGTCGGATTTGGATACAAAAACAGGTTGGATTCACTTGAACTGACGTAGACCAGGAGCACTTCAAAGTATTCTTTCCTTGCGTCAAAATCAGTCTGAGATAACCGGTAGTAATTTTTCAAGAAAGGATGCATATCCACATAGCTGTAGGTTTGGCGTTTTTTCGTTGTGCCCGCACCATTAATTTTGGCAAGCGTAGTCCAATCTTCCCCATTGGAAGATCGTTCTATAGTAAAGTAACTGTTGTTGAGTTCACTTACGGTTGCCCAGGAGAGACAGACCCCATCGTTGTTCGGTTCGCCTTTCCAGTACAGTAATGATATAGGCAATGGTCCGCTGACTCCGGGAAGAATACCATCAGCATCTGCACTGCCATCGCTTGGCGTAGTTACCCCACCGGCAGCATACGTAGGTGAGCCCGCAGTTGAATTAGCACCTCCGGTTCCAACGGTATTAGTTGTAGTAACATTGGTAGCAGGTGCGGCAGACGAAAAAATAATCACTCCTTTACCACCACCACCGCCACCACCGTGAGTTTGATTACTGGGTGATCCGCTACCCCCAACACTTCCCCCATTTCCACCATTTGCAGCTATCGTCAAACCGCTGACGCAATTAAGGGTCCAGGTGGGAACCTGAAATATAATACTTCCTCCGGCACCACCACCACCACCTCCGTCAGCGTTTGTGGCAGGGGAAGGGCTGATACCATTGGCAGTAATCGAAAAGGCGGAGCCACATGACACCAGTGTTGTTACCGTATTGGCGCGGATCATAATTATTCCCCCGCCATTTCCTCCTGCCTGACCCGAAGTATCCCATTGTCCTCCCCCGCCTCCGCCTCCCATGTAGATACGACTGGCTGAAATGTAACTGCTGAAATCTATTCCACCTAGGCCTCCTGCTACCGGAGAGCATCCAGTACCACTCATTGCCCAACCAGGTCCCCCCAGCCCACCAAGTGTATAATTTCCGCCTCCGCCACCTCCGGCATTGGCTGAGTTTCCACCTCCGCCACCGTTTAATATTTTCCCGCGTGCAGCGGCATAGGTTGCAACCGTTGCTTTATAAATTCCTTCTCCTTTATTGCCATATGCGTTAGCGGATGCAGCAGCATACGTACCACTATTACAAGCTCCCATCGCGCCAGCGGCATTTGCAGAACCTGCCCGAAATCCTTTGCCATCCATACTTATATTTGCTCCGATGGTTAATGTGCCTGTGACATCTATTGCAAAGACTCCACCCACTGTGCCATTCCACGTGAGGGCGGAGTGCGCAGCAGACACCGTATAGCTGGCATAACTTGGAAAAGTAATGATCTGTACTGAAGAATTGGTTCCGGTAGTGTATGTATTAGTGAGCGCGGCAGTAAGAACAATTGAATTTGGTAACGAGGCCGCCTCCGTATGGCTTAAAATAGTGGCTACTTCGTAATGCCCTGCATTTGCAATAGCTGAAAGATTTCCAAAAGTGGCGCTGGTAGTAGTGGTGTTACTTCCAATCACGTTATCCTGCATTTGCATGAGGATGATTTTTTCGCCATCCTCAAATGTATCATTGGTTTCATTGACAGACGAAACTGTCAATGTCGTACCGGATATGTTGGTGACATTTGCATAACCATTAATAACGGTTTGACCTGATGCGGAAATCCATGCGAAAAAAATCAACCCTATGCCAAAAAAATGAGAATGTCTTTTCATAATCGTTAGCTAACTGTTGGGAACTGAAGGAAGATAAGATAAACTAAAGACCCACCCAAATAAAGATGGACGAAATGCAGAGTAAAAAATAAATTACAAACTGAAAATGATAAGGAGCAAACGCCAGACGATAGCTCGAACTCTTCTAAAAGGCATCAATAGCCCGAACTATACATTATGTTTTTCCCAGTCATCCATGCCTGTTATAATTTCCGTCTTTTGTAGCCGGTTGTACTGTTTCCTCCTGGCAGGACATAATAAATCCGGATGTGAAAACAAGGAGAATCAGAAAGAAAAGGGTTTTCAGGGGTTTCATATTTTCAGTTTTAATTAAACATAAAACTCTTTTTAAAGTATCCTGAATGCAGCGGTTTTTTGTGCATAATCAATTACGTAATCGTATGGCAAACAGGATGTCTGAATAAAAATGTATAACAGGACTCTGACGGGAGGTTAGCTTTTCTTCTTGCCCTTTTCTTTCTTACCAAAAATCTTTTGAAGAAATGTCTTCTTCTCTTCTTTAGGGTTGTCCACCGATGCAATACTGATTTCATGATCAATAGAAGGCTGAATAGCTCGGATGAACGCATTCTGCAATATGTGCGATATGGCATACCATATATTGGTGTCGGGGTTCTTAAAGCTTCCTTTAAACGGAATCTTGGTAGCAACCTGATCGTTGGGTTGATTTCGAAAAACCTCGCCTACTGTACCCGCCAATCCTTCCCATAATTTCCTGAAGATATTATCGTCCCTGTCTTCTTTACCAAGTACATCCAGGTCTTTAATTAAAGGCTTCACATAACCGGTAAAGTTTCCTTCTTTAGCAGCGACTTCCGTATACAAGCCAAACGTTCCTTTGTTCACATCAATTTTGGCATACGCCTGAAAGAATTCATTCAGCTTCACCAGATTCGTGTTTTTAAGATCGGCATTCATATCAAAGGTAGGCTCTTCTGCCAATGGATTTAGTTTCATGCTGAAGTCCAGCTCCCCTTCGTAGATTTCGGCACTGGCCGAAACTCTGGCAGGTAAGAGTACGGAAGAGTCATAACTGTTCTTAAGATTTAACGCCAAAACATTTACGTGCGTCATGGCAATATCTACTTTGGGCTTGGACTGCGTGTCGATGTATTGAATGCTTCCGTTACTGATCTCAAACCGGTTCACCTGCAAGGGCATAAAGTCATCCAGCAGTTTTTTGAAATCGGTGGAGTCGTTACGAAGGTCTTTGGGCTCTACTTTTTCTTTTGTGAACTTCATTACCGGACTTTCAAAGACCAGCTCTCCTACAATGGATCCATGAAAAAGGGCTTTCCATTCCACTGATAAATCGATCATGGGCGCAGAGAAGAAAGGTGTTTGCTTCTGAGTATTGGTATCCATTTTATTCAGATACACACTATCAATTTTATAAGCGCCACGAATCAGTGCCAGGTCAATATCCTGAATGTGCCCGTAATATCCTTTCATGTTGGCCAGCGACTTGTTGGCATAATGCAATACCACAAAAGGTAGAATAAGCCGGATCACAACAAGTACTGCGATGACTATAAGGAAAGCCCTGGCTACTTTTTTTTTCTTCGATACGGGCTCTTTCCCGGCATTCATATTAGTTCAGATCTTATCCTCTGAATTAGTAAAAAAGTGATGCCAGAGAATTCAATGACGTGCGTGGCAAAACCCAGGCGGTTTTAGTAATTCGTTCTCTTGCCAAGGCAGATAATCACTTCCTTCAGCCACTCCGACTTTTCCCTGCTCAGCAGCATCTTCTGGCTTTTAGAATTTATGGTAAGTTCTAAATAAGTAATCCGGTCGGTCTTCAGTTTTCGATAAAAGAGTTCATCTTCATCGGTGAGTAAAGTTCCCAATCGTGTTTCGGTAGGCCGGATAATGGCGAACGTGATTTTGCCTGTATAGAGTCGCTTGCTTCGTGCTATAAATTCTGCCTTCTGATCCTGAAAATGAATGGTGAGAATATCCCGCATTTCCGCGGGCCTGCCTTGCTTATCCTTAAAAGTAAAATCAAAGTTTATGGTCTCCTTCCTACCGGCATCATTGACTGACAATTTACCGGTCACTTGTTCATCCAGTAAAAAAGTCAATGCCGAATCAGATTGATAAAAGGTTTTTTGTATTACTTTTTTCGATTTGACAACAAACCGGTTACACTCGCTCTGGCTGAAAACAATTGTACACGAAAACATCAGCGATAAGCAAAGCAGTATTTTCAGCATGCATGATGGGAGGAACGTAAGCGAACTACTTCACCACATCAAACTTATATACGGTTCGCTGGGTATATGTGTCCCAAGGCTTCAGCACCACGGAAGGAAAATCTTTTTCATTGGGAGAATCCGGAAAATGTTGCGCCTCGAGGCAAAACGCACTGCGTTTTGGATAATACACTCCGTTCTTTCCTTTATCTGTTCCGTCCAGGAAATTACCGGAATAAAACTGGATACCGGGTTCGGTAGTCCAGACTTCCATTACGCGGCCAGAGACAGGCTCCGTAACTTTCGCGGCCAGTGTAAGCGCGTTATCTTTTTTATTGAGCACCCAGTTGTGATCGTACCCTTTGCCATATTTCAACTGCTGATCCTCCTTTTCAATGCGTTCACCAATAGTATGTGGTTTCGTGAAATCAAAAGGCGTTCCTTTTACTTTTTTTAATTCACCGGTGGGAATCAGCGAACTATCTACCGGGCAGAAACGATCTGCATTGATCATTATTTCATGGTTCAATACATCTTTACTTCCATCTCCTGTAAGGTTAAAAAAGGAGTGATGAGTAAGGTTTACAATGGTTGGCTTATCAGTAGTGGCTACATAATCGATAATCAATTCATTCTTGTCGCTTAATGTATAGGTAACTTTTACATTCAGATTTCCGGGAAAGCCTTCTTCACCATCTGCACTGAGATAGGTCATTTTCAACGCTTCGCCTTCCGGTGTGGATACTGGTTTTAAATTCCACATGACGTTGTGAAAGCCTTTGGGGCCTCCGTGCAGGGAGTTGGGGCCGTTATTCGTTGCAAGCTGGTATTCTTTTCCTTCCAATGTGAATTTGCCTTTCCCAATACGGTTGCCATAGCGGCCGATCATTGCCCCAAAGTAAGCGTTGCCGCTGATGTATTGCTCAATGGTATCATATCCCAATACAATATCACCCAACGCCCCGTTCTTATCCGGCACTTCAAGCGATACAATCTTTCCCCCCAGCGGGATCACTTTCATCTTTAGCCCGTTTTTGTTTTTGATATCCAGCGCCATAGCGCTTAATGACGGCTGAGCCGCTGACACATTCACGGTGTCCTTCTGTTCACTCACTTGGTTCGGTTTTTTAGAACAATTACTTAAAAGCAAAACAGCTATCAATAAAATGATGGTATTCTTCATGCCGTTAAGTTAAGGAATCGAAAATAAAAAACCCGCTGATTTTTTTCAGCGGGTTCTGACAGAATATTTTTATGGCCCGGAAGATTACAAATCGGTAATCGGCTTATATTTTGGAACCAGTGTTTTCATTACCATCCAGGCAACCAGGTAAGCCATGGAGCATATCGTAAACATGATGGTATAGCCGGTTTCGATATGGCCCAATGCTTTATAGTGATCAAATAAAGCTCCGCCTAATTTAGTAAGAATAACGGCCCCTAATCCTCCCGCCATTCCACCAATACCCACCACCGAACCAATTGCCTTCTTGGGAAACATATCGGATACAGTTGTAAAAATATTGGCACTCCATGCCTGATGAGCGGATGCGCCTATTCCAATAAGGATTACCGGCAACCAAAAACTAATGCTACCCAATGGCTGTGCCGCCAATATCACCAGCGGGATTACTGCAATCAGCAACATGGCTCGCATCCGTCCTTCATACACCGGATATCCTTTGTTGATGAAATACATCGGGAACCAACCTCCGGCCACACTTCCTACCATGGCGAGTGTATACAACACGACCAGAGGAGCCATCACGGCCTCATCCACAATGGCGTATTGCGCTTTAAGATAAGCGGGCAGCCAAAACAGGAAGAACCACCAAACACCATCAGTCATAAATTTACCGAAGGTAAAAGCCCAGGTTTGCTTGTATCCCAGCAGTTGTATCCACGATACTTTCTTCTCTGTGCCCGCAGCTTCGTTAACAATTGTTTCCGATACGCTGTCGCTATTAATATAATGCAGCTCTGCTGCAGAAAGGCGTTTTTGTTTTTCTGGTTTTTCATATAGCATCAGCCACAAGATCAACCATACAAAGCCAATGGCTCCGATAATAATAAAGGCTGCTTCCCATCCCCAGTTCCGGTAAATCCACGGAACGGTAAGCGGTGCAAGTATGGCACCGATGTTAGCCCCCGAGTTAAATATACCCGTAGCGAAAGAACGTTCTTTCTTCGGAAAGTATTCGGCTGTAGCCTTAATGGCGGAAGGAAAATTTCCGGCTTCACCAAAAGCCAGCAACGCACGGGAGAACATAAAGCCCAGCACTGAAACAGACATCGTAGCTATACCCATCCATCCTACTAAAGCTGAAAGACTTTCCCCCACCGGTATGGCAAGAGCGTGAACGATTGCACCCACAGACCAAATAATAATGGCCAGGCTGTAGCCTAACTTAGTACCGAGCTTGTCAATAAGACGGCCTGCAAAAAGCATGGAGATTGCATACGTGAACTGGAAAACAGCAGCAATGTTTGCGTAATCGCTATTGGTCCATCCAAAGATCTCTTCCAGCCGCGGCTGCAGAAGACTTAATACCTGGCGATCGAGATAGTTTACGGTAGTTGCAAAAAAAACAAGAGCACAAATAGTCCACCTGTAGTTGCCGATGTGTGGTTTCAGTTCTTCACTCATGAATAGATCAGTTTAGGAGGGCCGGTTTATTTCTTAATCTGTTGTATGATGTCTAGCGAAGATGCTACTTTTTGTTGCAACAGCTTCCAGTTTTTGGTCTCCAGTATTTCTTTGGTGAACAAGTGCGAACCAAGGCCCACACACATGGCACCGGCTGTAAACCAGGAAGAAAGATTTCTTTCGTTGGGCTCCACACCTCCTGTAATCATCAACTGAAGATCGGGAACAACAGGCATGATGGAAGAGATAAAATTCGGACCCAATACCGAGCCGGGGAATACCTTTATTACTTCGGCTCCGTTTTCTTTTGCTGTTACAATCTCCGTTAACGTGGCACAGCCCGGTATCCAGTGTTTATCATACTGTTTGCATACTTCTGCCATCTCCAGTTTCAAGATGGGCGATATGATAAAATCAGCACCTGCATCAATAAATTTCTTTGTTGTCGCTCCATCCATTATGGTACCAATGCCTAACATCAGATCAGGATATTTATCCCGCTGACTGATCAGGTGGCTGAATACTTCAAATGAGTTTTTTCTGCGATTTGTAAATTCAAATACACGAACTCCTCCCTTATACGCAGCTTCCAATACCTGCTGGGCTTCGTCTGCATGATCATGAGTAAACAAAGGAACAAGTCCTGTGCTCTTCATGGTGTCTGTTATTTGTTTCTTACTAAATGTCATTATCAGTTAATTATTATCTGTTAATTGTTAATATGCAGTTGTTATCAGTCAATTGTTACAGTAGCTCCTATTAACAAAAACTATTAACATCACATCAGCGCAAAAGCTTCCCTACATTTTCTCCGTTCACCAAAGCTTCAATCTCTTCCACACTGGCAAGGTTGACATCGCCTTCTATGGAATGTTTCCAGGCACCTGCTGCCGTGGCGAATTCCACTGCTCTCTGCCCATTTTCATTTTTCAATAAACCACAAATTAATCCGGCCATGTAAGCATCACCAGCTCCTACTCTATCTACAATATGCGTGAGATCGTACTGGCGGGATTGAAAGAGTTCTTTACCGCTCCACAGTATGCCTTGTAGTCGATTATGTGACGAGCTAATTGTCTCGCGAATGGTGGTGGTTATTAATTTAACTTCAGAAAATGTTTCGGTAAAATTCCTGCAGGCCATCTCGTAAGTATCTCCTGAAACACCTGCACAGTTTTCCATATCGGTGATACCTGCCACGATAATATTTGTTTTTTCAATCAATGCGGGCATGATATCCCGCGCAGTTTTTCCGTATTGCCAGAGGTTTCTCCTGTAATTAATATCTCCGGATATCGTCAATCCATTTTTCTTTGCTTCGGTAATGGCTTCCAGGCAAACATCAGCAGCTCCTTGTGAGATGGCTGGTGTGATCCCCGTCCAGTGAAACCACGAAGCATCTTTTAATACCTCCGGCCAATCGATCATTCCCGGCTGAATGTGAGCAAAGGCAGAATCAAACCGATCGTAAATGATACGTGAAGAGCGTTGCATGTTTCCATTCTCCAGAAAGTAAAGCCCCATGCGCTGATCTCCATAAACAATATGACGTGTATCAACTCCTGTTTTCTTTAATGCCTGAGTAGCCGCCAATCCAAAATCAGTATCAGGAAAGCGGGTAACATGTGCTGACGAGATGCCGAAGTTGGATAACGAAGCCGCTACGTTTGCCTCTGAGCCGGCATAGATGATATTGAAACTATTGGTTTGTGTAAAGCGTGCGAAAGCTGGCGTTGAAAGCCGCATCATTATTTCTCCGAATGTGACAACCTTTTTATTCATTGCGTTTATTCTTCTTCGTTTGATCTCTGCTATTTCTATGACGTGGTTATCGTCAGCTGACCCTTAATCAATTTTATATTAATTATACTCCTGCAAAAGCACTGAAGGCTCCATCCACCGGTACTACAATTCCGGATACAAACTTTGATGCATCGGAACATAACCAGATCAATGTACCGCATAACTCACTGGCTTCACCAAATCTTCCGAAAGGAGTATTCCTGATAATAAGGTCACCACGTTCCGTCAAAGTTCCATCTGCTTTGGTGAGCAAAGCCCTGTTTTGTTCGGTCAGGAAAAACCCGGGAGCAATTGCATTGACACGAATACCTTCACCGTATTTTTTTGCCATCTCTACCGCCAGCCATTGCGTGAAGTTACTCACCGAAGCCTTTGCCGCTGCATAGCCGACTACTCGTGTCAGAGGAAGTATAGCCGCCAATGATGAAATGTTAATAATGATGCCTTTCTTTTTTTCAACCATCGCCTCTCCGAAAATCTTTGATGGCAGAACGGTACCGGTCAGGTTGAGCTCCACTACTTTTTGAAAGTCATCCATCTTCAGATCAAAGAAAGTCTTGTCGGGAGAAATAATGGCTCCGGGAATATTTCCGCCTGCTCCATTAATTAAAATATCAATTGCACCAAATTGGCCGATGATCTTTTTGCGTGCTTCGGTAAGCGCATCTTCTTTTAATACATCAGCCGGAATACTTAATGCTTCGCCACCGGATTTTATGATTTTACTCACTAATTCATCCGCGGCCTCTTTTCTCCTGCCCAGCACGACTACTTTGGCTCCTGCCTGTGCAAGCCCTGTACACAGCGATTGGCCAAGTACTCCTGTACCACCAGTAACTACAGCGACTTTGTTTTTTACTCCAAACAATTCTTCGATATACGACATTACCCCGTTATTTTAATTGCTCTTCTTGATTGATTGCTTTCATAACATAGCTCGATCAGCCGGATGACCTGCCTTGCTTCTTCCGGTTTTACAGCCAACTCTTTATTTTCCCTGATCGCTTCATACACGTTCTGATAGAAGTCCATGTAGTCCCCTTTCAGCGTTTCAATCCTGTCTTCCACGTGTATTCCATTAATGGTGGAATTGATTTTTCCCCAGCTTGATTTATCTTCTACTCCCCAGCCCGCACTGCCAGGCATCTTTCCTTCTTTCAATGCTTGCTCCTGCGGATCGATACCGTATTTAATGAATGATCCTTCCCTGCCATGAAGAATGTAGCGGGGGCCTTGCTCTCTTACGAGATAGCTTGATTTTACAATCACCAGAAAATCGTTGTATGCCAGGCGGATGTCATAATAATCATCCACTTTTCCGGCCGGCCGCTGTGTTCCTATGCGTGCATCTACTTCATTAGGCATACCGAACAGCACCAGCACCTGGTCCAGCATGTGTGAGCCCAGGTTATAAAGTATTCCAGTTCCCGGCTTCCTTTCTTCTTTCCATGAATTAGGTTCGACATAATTACGGAAGCGATCATAGTGTGCTTCAAACTCTGCGATGCTACCCACTACTCCATCATTAATTACTTTTTGCAACGTCCGGAAGTCACCATCAAACCTTCTGCTTTGAAAGACAGTAAGAGTTTTGTTTTTCTTTTTCGCCAATGCGATCAGCTCATCTGCCTCCCGGGTATCAACGGTAAAGGGTTTTTCTACAATGACGTGTTTTCCTGCCTCCAATGCTTCTTTGGTATAGGAATAATGCGTCTCATTAGGTGTGTTTACTACCACCAGTTCAATGGAATCGTCCTGTAAAATCTGCTGACGGTCTTTCACTGACTTTACATCCGGATAACGAAGGGCTACCTTTTGTTTACTTCTTTCCACTACGCTTTTCAATAGGAAGCCAGGATGCACATGCAGAAAAGGAGCATGAAAAAGCTCGCCCGACATGCCATAAGAAAGTAATGAAGTAATAACAGGACGAGCACTCATGCCGAAATACGATAATCGTAAGCAACTGATTTTTTGACTTGTGCGATATTTTTCACGGTCTGATAAAAGTTAATTTCCATTCTTGCCCAGTCTTTGGTGAGGATATCATTTCTGCGAAATAAGCGATCGCCTAACCGAAGACATAAGGCTCCGGCTTCAAACCAAAGCGGAACATTATTCTTGCGCAGCTCTATCCCTGCGGAAGGTACAAAATACATATCAGGAAAATCACGTGTGCACTGGCGAAGAACGTCCAATGCAGGAACATTGCCCTGTACAATATTAATCATATCCGCCTTCAGCCGGATAGCTTCTTCCACTTCTTCCCGGGTAGAGCAGCCTGGTATCCACATCACATTATAGTCTTCACAAATACTTCCCATTTCCGGATGCAGAAAAGGAGACGAGATAAACTGAGCACCTGCTTTAATATATTGGTGAGCCGAAGCCACATCCAGCACCGTGCCTGCGCCAATAGTAAGGCCTGAAAAATCGGAGGCAAGTTCAAGTAATTGAGCAAACGCCCTGATACTTCTGCTGTCGCGCAAATGTTTAAACTCCAGGATGGATATACCCCCGCGATAAATGATGCGCATGGCCTGGAATAAAACCTCGGTATGGGTATGATGAAATACAGGTAAAATACCCGTGGATTTCATTTGATCGATTAAATGTATTTTATTTAGTGACTTGGCCATGCTGTAGCGTATGTCTGAGATTTATAATTTTAAAGATTGTCGTTTTCAAACACGAAAAAGTGTGTAGATTGCGCAATCGATTGCGCAAGTTAGTCTTTTTATTAATATGTCAAACCGTTTTTTAAAAATTCATCCTTCCGATAATGTCTGGGTGGCATTATCCGATCTCAAAGCCGGAGAAAAAGTTTTCATCAATGAGTCATCACTACTATTGACCGATGATATTCCCGCCAAGCACAAGTTTGTTGAAAGAGAACTGAAACCGGACGATGAAATTATCATGTACGGCATACTGGTTGGCAAAGCCATCCTGCCCATTAAAGCAGGCGGTGCCATTGGCACACACAACATCAAGCACAAAGCTTCTCCTTATTCGGGTAAGACCAAAGATTACTCGTGGACACCACCCGATGTAACGAGGCTCAAAAACAAAACCTTTATGGGCTACCACCGTGCCGATGGGCAAGTGGGCACGGCAAACTACTGGCTGGTGATCCCTCTGGTATTTTGCGAGAACCGGAATGTGAATGTGATGCGCCAGGCTTTCGAAGAAGGTCTCGGTTTCAGCAAACCTGATCTTTATAAAAGTTATGTCAGCGAATTAGTACAGCTTTATAAAGAAGGCAAAACCGATTCCATTCCGGCCGCTTCATTGCAAACCGTCAAGCCAAACGGAGATCATCGTTTGTTTAAAAATATAGATGGTGTAAAAATGATGTTGCACGAAGGTGGATGCGGTGGCACTCGCCAGGATGCCAATACATTATGTCACCTGCTGGCAGGATATATTCACAACCCGAATGTAGCCGGAGCTACCGTACTCAGCCTGGGTTGCCAGAATGCTGAAGTGAAAACACTGGAAGAAAGATTGAAGAAGCTGGATCCGAAAGGTACTAAGCCGGTCATTATATTGGATCAGCAAACGTCAGGAACAGAGCAGGAACTGTTGAGCAATGCCATACAAAAAACATTTCTTGCGCTGATCGAAGCCAATAAAATTGAACGCAAGCCAGCACCATTAAGCAAACTTACAGTTGGATTAAAATGTGGCGGGTCAGACGGCTTCTCCGGCATATCAGCAAATCCGGCTATCGGTCACACGTCCGATTTGCTGGTGGCGCTGGGAGGAAGCACTATCCTTTCAGAGTTTCCCGAACTATGTGGGGTAGAGCAAGAGTTGATTAACCGCTGTGAAGAAGAATCAGCAGGAGAACTTTTCATTAAGCTGATGCGCACCTACTCCGGTGCTGCAGAAGCTGTAGGTTCCGGTTTTGATATGAATCCTTCACCAGGAAACATTAAAGACGGTTTGATTACGGATGCCATCAAATCGGCAGGGGCAGCGAAAAAAGGTGGTACTGCTCCCGTAGCGGATGTTCTCCAATATGCCGAATACATTAAAAAACCTGGATTGAACTTATTATGCACTCCAGGCAATGATGTGGAGAGTACCACGGGCACAACAGGCTCCGGTGCACAAATCATTTTGTTTACCACCGGACTGGGTACACCTACCGGCAACCCTGTATCGCAGGTAATTAAAGTGGCGACTAACACCAAGCTTGCTGAAAAAATGCCGGACATTATTGACTTTAATACCGGCTCTATTATATCAGGCGAAAAAACAATTGATCAGGTAGGTGAAGAAATTCTTGATTTTATTATTGAAGTAGCCAGCGGAAGAGCTGTAGCAAAGGCAGTTGAACTGGGGCAGGATGATTTTATTCCGTGGAAACGAGGGGTATCGTTGTAATTAAAACGTCACTCCTTCATAAAGTTCCTGCATTGAAATAGTCAACCCTAATGATTCCAGCAACATGGAGTCATTAGGGTTTGTTGTTTCACTTAATATCCAGGTATTGTTAGATTGGTTCTTTACAAACTTCTGAAGGCGAAAGTCAAAAGAAGAAATGGTCCAGTATTCTTTTAACGATTCGATAGAACGATACAATGCAAACTTGCCTCCGGTATCGTAATCAGTAGTTGATGGAGAAAGTACTTCAGCAATAAAAGCAGGGTTGAGGAGTGTATCAAAACTATTATTTAAAAAAGCTTCTTTACCACAGGCAACAACAATATCCGGATAAGTATAAAGTGTATTAACTGGTATATGCAATCTCATATCCTTACTGTAAGGCTGACAATCCTTACCCTTAAGCTTGGAATGAAGGAGGGCAAATAAATTACCGTTTATAATATTGTGAGATCTGGATGCTCCCGACATCGCAAATATCTCGCCTTTGAAATATTCACTTTTCAATTCTGCTTTGCGCTCCAGTTCAAGATACTCTTCCTGAGTATATTTCTTTTTAGGTTCCTTTATAACAGCCATATCTGTAATTCTGTTTTCAAAGATACATTTTTGAAAATAAAGCTAAAAATCAAAAAGACTGCCTTTTCACAAGCAGCCTCCCGAATTAGTACAGTGCTAATCTTATTCACTATTGCTTCATTATCTTTTCCAATAGCTGCTTCCTGGTCAGCTTCAGTTCCTCCTCTCCTAATTTTAATCCCGACAGTTTACTCCACGAAGTTAACGTTGCTTTATCTACAGGCGCTGACAAGCGGGCCTCCCATTCAGGCAGGTAACCCAGCATGCCCATACGCTGTACGAATATAAAATCAGGATCACTATACTTTACGTCACGATAGTAGATGAGCGTTGCCTTCTGATCGAGAAGTACACGTTGTATTTTCTGCTCATTCACATGGCGGACTTTACTTTGATCATCGATCGCAACAGAAGCCGCTACGCCAGCTGCCTGACCCAATGCCATCCAGCAGGGTTCCATTCGTAGGGTTGAAAAACCAATATGACTTCCCGATACAGGAACAGGAAGCAACAGATTGTCGACCGCTTTGGGAACAATCACTCCATAAGGTACGGTATACACATCCGAGGGATAACTCAGGAACCCGTCCAGGTGAACACGACCTGATTCGCGCTTGCGCACTGCGTGAGAATCAAATGCATAATGGCTGGCGGTAATGCTTGATGGATGAAGTGGTGGACGCATGCCCGGCAGTACAGCAGTAGCATCTTTCACTGTGAAAAAATAGACTCCTTCAAAACGTCTTCCTTCACGAACATACACCTGCCTTGGAAAGTTACCGTTGTCGGTATATTCATTTTTTGCAAAGCCCCATTCTTTCGCTGCCTTCCTGAAATGCTCCGGCAGCTCTTTATCATTCTGGGCAAACCAAAACAATCCTTGCGTGTACTCCTTTAATCTTTGTGCATACTTGTCTCTCCACTCCCATCCGGAAGTCGGCCAGGGCCAGTTTTCCTCCGGGAGATCAGTAGAGATCAATGCCAGGTGCTGATTGTTCGCGTCCGTCTTGGCATTAGGCAGCTTCACCATGTTAGTGATCTTGGCGATGCCCCATACATCACCGGGCAGTTGTGTCGGATTACCTTTCGCGATGTGCTTTCTGTTTTCTTCCAGCATCACTTCGGTCACCTTATCCATTGCTACTCCTGCATGACGGCCCGTCCATACATCATCAATGAGGGAGACATATTCTTCCCGGTTGTATCTGGCTGGCTTTTGAATAGCAACACGAATGGCCGGATCGTTAGTGAGGCACAATCTGTAATTATAGGACTCCACCGCATTATCACCCTGGAAAGTACTTCCTGGCTCTTCGGGGCCTCCCCAGTATTTATATACTCTTCCGGCTCCGGGTTCATTGAATTCTTCTTTTCCTTCGCGCCCAACGCGAAACGGAACTTTGGCAGCTGCACCGAGGTCACCTTCATAGGTTGCATCCACGAAAATCTTTCCCGTGTATTCTTCCTCTTTTCCATTTTCTCTGTTGCGTATTTTTATTTTCTGTATACAATCATTGGCCATGGATATATTTTCATCTACTGCATCGAACTGGCGCATTTTCAGTACCGTGATTTTGTCTTTATGAGCAGCCAGCATTTGCCCGAAAACCATTTCGGCCACGGAAGCTTCGAAGTGATAACCATCGCTGCAATCTTTTACCTGCTGCGAATCCTTCCCGTACTTCGCGATGTAATAGCTTTCAATGTTGCCGACAAATTCTGCAAACAAACCCGTAGTAGCTCCACGTGTGGCAATGTCAGTAGCTCCTAAACCATTGGCAGGTAGCCCACCAATATGTGTAGTGCGCTCCAGCAACACCGATGTTTTTCCAAGCCGCGCGGAAGAGATGGCTGTCATAATTCCTCCTGGGGTACCACCCACAATCACCAAATCGTACTGTGCATACGCCATGGAGGACATGACAAGCAATAAAAACAATAGCCCGTTTTTAAATTTCAGCATACTTATTTTGAATTTGCAGGCACATAAACAATCGCATCGGCATACACCGAGCCGTCTGAATTTTTGGTGCTGATCTCCACATACCCTTTTTTACCTGCAGGGAAATCGTAGCTGCCCAAAAGAACCCATTCACCAGAAGTTTGCCCTTCCACCAATACATCTGTCTGCCTGATCACCACCTCTTTTAATTGTTTGCCGTCAAAAACAGTAAACACGGTCTGGCCCGACATATCGGCCAGTTTGGGAAAATAAGTATAGACGTTGTACCTCCCCTTTCCGGTTATATTTGGAGTGAACCGAACGCTTTGAACTTCTTTTCCTTTTGCATTGATTGAAAGTAAAGAGGGGCCATAACCACCTTTCGTTAAAACAGACCAATCACCATTAACAGTTACATGCTCTTTATCTTCATTATCAACCAACAGCTCAGGCCCGCTTCCGTCCACGAGGGGATTCGTTCTCAGTTGGGATTGCAGCTGTTTAATATCTACGGATTGCACATCGGTTTTTTTATCGATGGCCATGGATGCCGCAATCGCTGAAGACTGCGCTAACACCATGAAGACCGGTTCCATTCGGATAGAGCCATACGCGATATGCGTTGCCGATAAACAAACGGGGACAAAAAGATTTTTACAATCCTTCTTCAGGGGAATGATGGAACGATAGGAAACAGGATAAGGACCAAACCCACCTACCTCCACGTTTCCTTCGTTCTTCACCATCCCATTAACCACTAACCGCGAACAATTATGTGAATCCATTGTGTAGGCCGCCATGCCAACTCCATCTGTAATCAATTCTTTTCCCTGGCAATTGGCCTGTGTCATAACATAGCTACCACGCATTCTTCGTGCTTCGCGCACATACAACTGGGGCGACCAGTTTCCATTCTCCACGTATTCATCTTTTGGATATCCCCATTTTAACATTTCTTCTCTCAATTCTTTGGGTACCCGCAAATCGTGTCCATAGAAATACAATAAGCCTTTGGTATACACTTCATGCTCATGGACAATCTTTTCACGCTGATCATAACTGGCCGAAGGATATTGGTAATTCATTCCGATCATATCGGTAGAAAAACCACCGCGGTTATTAATATCCGTTTTGTTATTGGGCATCGGGCTCCAGATAAAATAATCGTTAAGCTTCCTCCTGCCCGGTTGCTTTTCCAACAGCCTTAGCGCCAATTCATATTTCGTGGAATCATATCCCTGCGGTTTTGTAATCGCGACCAGATTCGAAGGATCAGAGGTGAGACAAATCCGGTAATTATAAGCTTGCTCTTTTTTATCACCGGCACCTTCGGGAAGCAGCCGCTCATCACTTATTCCCCATAGCAAACCACTTTCCGGTTTGCCGGCAATCTTATACGGATCAATGCCATCGGGAAACTGATGACCTTCCTTCAGCTGAACTCCATTGATGGTTTCGTTGAACTCGCTGTTTGCCTCACGCCCTACAGTATACGTAACTCCGGCAGCAGCCATCAGGTCTCCTTCATAGGTGCAATCGATAAACATTTTTGCTTTTATTGTTTTATTCGATGCTGAAGCAGGCTGAAGACTATTTTCAACAACAATGGAGGTAATACTTCCTTCTCTTTTATCTGCCGAAATAATACGGTAGGAATACGTGACTTTAATCTTCTCCTTATCCAGGTACTCCTGCAGAATAGCTTTTGCTACATGAGGCTCAAAGGTCCACTTCTCGAATTTATTGTAGTGTTGCCCGATACGTCTGTAAAAGTCTTTTGCTAAACCGGTGATGGCATATTTGTTTCCGATATCCGTTTGTCCTAAACCTCCTGTGGTCATTCCACCCAGGTGAGCAAAGGGCTCTATCAGGATGACGGACTTACCCATTTTACTTGCTGTATAGGCAGCGATCACTCCTGCGGCAGTGGCTCCATAGATGCATACATCGGCAGTTTGCACTTCGGCTTTTTGTGCAGAAGAGACCCTACAGAGGGAAATGCAGAAGAGGAGGACAAAGAAAGACTGTCTTTTAAAAATCATAATGATCAGTTAGTGTGTAAAAGAAAGACCTGCACCTGTTGTACAGGTCTTTGAGATAAATTTTAATAGCCGGGATTCTGATCGGCCGGAGTCATTGCTTTGTTATAGAGCAATTCTGAATTGGGAATAGGCCACAGCATGTGTTTCTCTGCAACAACAATTCCTTTTACTTCCAATATGCGCTGCTTGGCGATACCTAATCTTTTCAGATCCAGCCAGCGTTTGCCTTCATACATGGTTTCATATCCTCTTTCGCGCACGACCAGATCAATGAAAGTAGTAGCATTGTAATCGGCAATTTTAAAATCAACAGGCGAAACTGTATTCGCATCATAGCCGTATGCCCTGCGATGTACCTTGTTTAAACTTTCCACGGCCGCCACGGTGGGTCCATTGTTTGCCCTGCTTTCTGCTTCGGCATGGAACAATAACAAATCGGCATACCTGTACCATGGAAAATCATTTCCTGCACCCAGGTTAGTCGCAACCGGATCGCGGTATTTCCGATACAGGCAGGTGTTTAACCCAAGGCCTACATCTACGTTGTACAGGATATGTGTTTTGCGTAAATCTTTCTTATCCCAGGTTTTAATAAATGAATTGGAAGTGGAATCGGTGTATTGGGCATACACTCCTCCTGGTCCATAATATTTATACTGGGCAGTAGCACGATGGGCATAACCTACTAATCCAAAACCCTGCTGACGCGAGTACTTGAAGTAGAATATCTCTTCCGGTGTAGTAATTACTTCTGGTCCGTATATCTTCTGAAAATCTTCGGATACACTGACACCCACCAGCGAAAATTTATTGGAAGCAATCACTTCCTGGGCTTTATCCCGTGCTTCTGTATAGCGGGCACGTGTTAAAAAGACTTCGGACAGCAATGTCTTGGCCGCCCATTTACTCGGCCTGCCGGGTTGTGAGGCCGCATCCGGAAGATTACTTTCGGCATAGGCAGCATCACTGAGTATCAAATCATATATCTGGTCCACCGAAGCACGTGGTACTTCGGCTACATCGATGTTTTCTTCTGTTCGCAACGGAACACCCGCCCAGTTGCGTACCATAGCAAAATAGATCAATGCTCTCAGGTATTTTGCTTCTGCTACCAGGGGCGCAGCCACCTCTGGTTTTATCTCTCTGCCATTCGGAACATTCTTGATCACAATGTTTGCATTGCGGATGGATTGATAAAAATTATCCCAGATCGTTCCTACCCGGCTGATGTTGGTATTGTCCAGCCCCTGGTATAAGCTCACAGGAGTTTGACTACCCCGTGAGTTACCATAATCAGACAATCCCTCAAGCTGCGAAGGATAGTTAATACTGAGGCAATTGTCCACACGCATCGGTCCGTAAATGGCATTTACAGCTGCCGCGGCTTCATCGGGCGTATTGTAAAAAACTTCTGCCGACAATGACTTCGGTTCTTCCTGAAGCACATCGGAGCAATTCCAGAGAATACTGCTTGTTATTATCAGTGCTATTATCTTTTTCATAATGTTCGTCTTTAGGTGTGATGAACTAAAATCCAAGGCGCAGACCAACGGTGTATGACTTTGCGGTAGGATAGCCATAGTGATCAATACCCAGTTGGGTAGAGTTTGCACCTCCGTAAGAGTTGATTTCCGGATCGTACCACGAGTAGTTCGTTAACGTGATCAGATTTTGTCCGCTCACATAAATCTGCGCATTGCTGAGCCAGTTGATATTCAGTGTAGAAACCGGCAAGGTATAGGTCAGCTGAATATTCTTGAAACGCATGTACGAACCATCCTCCACAAACCGATCTGAAATCTGAGGCTGCGAAGACGTCTTGATCACCGGATATTTTGCATTGGGGTTTTCCGGAGTCCAGTGGTTATATAATACTTCACGAGGCATGTTCAATGCCTGACCGTAATCATTAGTCTGGTTCACTGCGCTCAGATTAAAAATATCATTGCCCTGCGTACCCTGGATGAATACATTCAACTCAAAATTCTTGTAGGACATCGTTGAGTTAAATCCATATACCATTTTAGGATTTGGGTTTCCAATAATGCGTTTGTCGCCTGCATCTCTTGTGCCACTTCCATTAAAATCCTGATATACCACCTTGCCCGTGGCATCATACCCATTTTCCACATAGCCATAGAACGCTCCAATGGATTCGCCTTCGCGGACAATATTTATGTTATCGCCTACCACCGCGATATTAATTACATCGCCCAATACATCAAGGCCTCCATATAAGGACACTACTCTATTTTTGTTGAAGGCAACATTGGCGGAAAGATCCCACTTGAATAGCCCGGTAAGTACCTTGCCGGATGCTGCCAGCTCAAAGCCTTTGTTCTGTACCTTACCTATGTTTCGGATGGTTGTTGTGTATCCATAGGAAGCCGGAAGCGTTACGTTATTCAACAGGTCGCGCGTGTTTTTAATATAATAGTCTGCGGTAATACTGACCCTGTTTGCCCACAAGCCAATATCAATTCCAAAATCCGTTTGTGCAGTGGTCTCCCACTTCAAAGGGCCTGCCAAACGTGCACCTGGTGCATAATAGGTGGTTAATGCATCACCAAATACTACTTTACCCGAAACCAATTGATTCAATGTCTGGTAAGGGCTGATGGCCGTACTTCCTGTTTCCCCATAACCGGTGCGTAGTTTCAAATCGGAGATAACGGGAATGTTTTTAATAAAATCCTCTTCCGATAAACGCCAGGCGAGGGAGGCAGAAGGAAATGTTCCCCACTTCTGACCTTCGCTGTAGCGGGAAGATCCATCGGCACGAAAGCTTACCGTAGCCAGGTATTTATCGCTCAATGAATAGTTCACTCTTGCCAGGTAAGACAGCAACGCCCATTTGGAATACGAAGAGCTCGGCACACCTTGCGTGGACGCAGCACCAATATCAAATGATTCAGGTACATCACTTACATATCCGCTGCCAGTGGCATTTAAGGAAGTAGTTGTATAATCCTGATAAGTAAAGCCTGCTACTGCCGAAAGGGAATGCTTACCCCACTCTTTTACATAACTGATGGTATTTTCATTCAGCAAACTGCTGATCCGCGAAGTATAAATACCAGCGGAACCGGTGGAATTAATAAACTTCTTGGTCGTGTATTGATCGGTACGGTCATCCGTATTTTCAATACCGCCCGATATTTTTATCGTTAATCCTTCGATGGGCATATACGATAAAGCTCCATTCGTCAATACTTTATTGGAACGAATATGTTCGGTTTGCTGCTCAATCCAGTTCAGCGGGTTGATGATCGCATTCGAACCCCACGAATAAGCAGAAGAAAGATTGGTATAGGTGCCGTCCGCATTATACAAACCAATGGTTGGATAGCCAGAGAGCATTGCTGAAATCAACGAGCTTCCACGGTTTCCTTTTTCAGAATTTTTTCTGTCCGAATCCACACGGCTTAATATCGCATTCAGATCGAACTTGAATTTCTTGCTGATATCTGTGCTCAGATTTGCCCTGACCGAATTGCGCACATAGTCACTTCCTTTAATGATTCCGTCCTGATTAAAATTTCCTACCGATATGGAATACTTCGAATGCTCACTCCCTCCGGTTAAAGACACCGAATGATTTTGAATGGGAGCGGTACGAAGCGCAGCATCCTGCCAGTCAGTTCCTTCACCCATGGCATCAATTTCTGCCTGCGTAAAGTGAGGCGCCAGTCCATCATTGGCGGCCTGCTCATTGTAGAACTGGGCATATTCTTTTGCATTCATCAGATCGATCTTCTTACGAACGGTTTGAAACCCCACATAGCCATCATAAGTGACTTTAGGCGTACCTGACTTACCTCGCTTGGTCGTAATGATGACTACACCATTGGCACCGCGCGAACCGTAGATGGCCGTAGCCGAAGCATCTTTAAGAACATCAATCGATTCGATGTCTGCATTATTCAGTAGAGTAGGGCTACTGGAATACGGAAATCCATCTACTACATATAAAGGTTCGTTCCCTCCCTGTATGGAGTTGGTTCCCCGGATACGTACGCTGATCGGACTTCCCGGTGAGCCATTGTTTTGTGAAATCTGCACCCCCGGCACGCGGCCGGACAATGCCTGCACCATACTGGTAGCCGGGTAGGCATTTACCTCACCGCCTTTGATGGATGCTACTGATCCGGTAAGATCTGATTTCTTTACTTCACCATATCCCACCACGACTACTTCCTGTAGCGAAGTGATGTCCGGCTTTAGCTGGACATTTAATTCAGACCGGTTACCGATGATATATTCCTGTGTGGCATAACCAATAAAAGAAAACGTCAGTACACTGGCATCTCCCATCACATTGATGGTATAACGTCCGTCTACGTCTGTGGTCGTTCCATTGGTTGTACCTTTTTCAATAATGCTTACTCCCGGCAGAGGCTGATCGGTGTCATCGGTAATGATGCCACTAATCTGCAGGCGAATGCTGCTTTCCGTAGTTGAAAGGCTATCGACACTTTCTCCTGAAATGATCGAACTTAATATGATCTGATTACCTACTACTTCATACGTTACGGAAGTATTGAAAATCTGATCGAGCAGATCGCCCACCTTTATTTCAGCAAAATTGCCAGAAATGTTTTTTATGTTGCGAATCACCCGGGCCTGGTAGGTGAATTTAAGAGCGGCCATCTTTTCGATTTTAGTCAAAACCGATTTGGCTGTCTCATTTTTTATACTGATCGAAATTTTCCTGTCAAGAAGTTCCTGGCCATTGGTTTCAAAGCCATAAGCGAAAACACTGAAAAAGGCAGCGAGCAGGAATTGAATCAGCGTTATTTTCATAAAAGCAAGAATGATATCTTGAATAGGTTTGGTCTTATTCATACTTTTAAAAGTTTTTGTTAATAGAAGCGAAAACACTGCCTGTCGATCCCTTGGAAAAACAGGCTTTAAAAGCCGGTGATGCTTGCAACATCACCGGCTTCCTTTTTTAGTACGGATTATGTAAAATTCATCATAGGCATAGTGAAACGGTTAATGGACGATACATCCTTTACTTTTTATTATAATCAGGGTTCCGTTCAATTCGTAAGAGCCATGAATTGCTTTACAAATGATATTCAACCGGTCATACAAATCTTCATCGGAAAGCGTAGTGGTAAGCAGACACTGGCTCAGCAACTCTTCATCGAATACAATGTCCACACCATAGGCTTCTTCGATGGCCGTTAAAATGGAAGGCACCGGTTCTTCATCGAATTGCATCAGCAATTGGTTCCCCTCCCCGGTAATACGTCTCGGTTTTTCCACCAGGGCTGCCATTACATCGCTGCCGTCATAGATCGCTTTTTGGTTAGGCGTGAGAATAATTTCCTCGGTAAGGATATGCAAAGGACTGGACGACTTCTGCTGTGTTTTGGTGACCGATACGCGGCCGGTTTTTACAGACACTTCAATTGATTTTTTCAGATCCCGGGCATTTATCGTAAAGCTTGTACCTAATACCTTAGTGGTAATCTCACCGGTATAGACAAAGAAAGGATGTGCTTTATCGTGTGCTACTTCAAAAAATGCTTCACCTTCCAGGAAGACTTCGCGTTTTTCTACCTTCGAAAAATTCTTTACCCGAAGCTTGCTGTGAGGTTTTAGCGTTACCCTCGTTCCGTCTTTTAACACCACCAGGCGGGATTGATTCGCTTCCGATACCATTTCTTCGTCTGCCTGATCCGGAAGAATAGCAAGGCCGGAATCGATTATCGTATTCTTTGCCAATCCAAAATAGAGCAGTGCTGAGAATGCAAGGAGTACTGCGGCAGCAATGCCTGCTGTTCGCCAATAGTTGAAGTTGAACCGATCTACCTGCTTAGGGTCGGATTGCTTTTGTTGTCCCTGAATTTTGAGAGAAATAGCATTCCAGAGTTTGTCTTCGATCTCTTTCTGCTGTTCAACATTAAGATGCGCCCGCGACTCGTTACCAAGCGCCTCATACCATTGTTCTATAAACCGTTCCTCATGAGGCAAGCTCTGACCCTTACTATAGCGGCCCAGGATTTCTTTGAATTGTTCTTTTGTGAGATTTCGGGGTGTCATGTACAAAAGACGCACACCTGCCCTGTTCTCCTAAACCGATGGCCGGTTATTTTAAAAAAAAGTTGAAAACAGGAAAATCCACATCGATACGACAAAATCCTTCAGGTATCGCTTCAATTGCTTAAGCGATTTGGTGATGTGGTATTCCACTGATTTTTCAGACAACTGAATTCTCACAGCGATCTCCGAATTGGAAAGGCCATCCAACCGGTTGAGTTTAAAGATCATTCGACTCTTTTCAGGAAGCTGAGCAATTCCTTTCTCAAGTGCTTCTTCCAGTTCGTGGGCGATCACTTCTTCTTCCACTTCCATGACCGGAAAATACGATTTGATGTAGTGCCAGTATTTTTCTTTGGTCGCATTTCTGCGGATATGATCAATACATCGGTTCTTTAGCGACACATTAAGGTAATGGCTAAGATTAGTGATCAGTAAAACATTGCGTTTTTCCCAGAGCGTCACCAGCAAGTCCTGAACAATCTCTTCGGCAACCTCGTGCGACTGTACTTTGTTATAGGCAAGTGAATAAAGATGGTACCAATATCTCTTAAAGATGACTGAAAAAGCATGCTGATCGCCTGTTCGGAGCGCTGTCAGCAAATCATTTTCATCTTCAAAAGCAAGCTGAGCCATCGGTTAAGTTCAAAACTTCGGTCAATTATAAAATTAAAAGAGATTAATTGCAATCGTTTGAAGATTAAATTTATAATGATATTTTCTAAAAAAATAGATTTATCTCACAATCAGCAATCCTGGCTGATCACAAATTAAGGAATACCGCAGGCAACCCATCCGTCTTTACGCTCACGACACTCTTTCCCTTATTCGTCTTCACTTTGATGACAGCATAACCATTGTATAATTGTACATAACGCGATCCGCTGGAGGTTCCCTGATTATCGATCAAGGCTCCATCACCGGTTAATCCGAAACGCACAAAGCTGACGGCATCGAGACAAAGAACATTTTTATTATCTGTTAACTTTACCTGCAGAGTAGCTATGCCCTCTTCTTCCTTTATTTTTTCAAGTACCAGTTTTGCAGGCGTTGTCCATTTCTCTGTTTGATAGGTTAATGTAATTGCATCTTCTACTTTCACTTTTGCCTTCGTAGCGATAACACGAATTCTATTTTCACCTTCATTAAATTTCAGCATCCAGCGAAGTCCCGCTGCGGGAAAATCCTGGCTACTTCTTTTCTTTATGCCATAGCTTTTTCCATTGAGGAACAATTCTGCCTCATCACAGTTCGAATATACTTTCACCATTTTATCTTCTTCCTTTTCGCCCCAGCGCACTGGCCATGAATGTCCATAGATATGCACCATCGGCTTGCTCGTCCACCACGACTGGAAAACATAATACGATTCTTTCTTTGTAAAGTCGCGCTCCACCACGCCTTTCTGATTCATATAAGGTACCGGATTATCCGGGCGCACTGGTGTAGAAAAATCCTTGAAAGGCCAATAGGCAGTGCCTGTCAGCCAGGGCATGGTTTCCTGTTCTTTCAAATGCCAGTCGATAAGATTACAGATGTACGATTCACTCCAGTCGCCATCTTTGGATACACGTGCTGAACCTCCGAATAAAGAAGCATCACCGGCACGCTCATCGGCACCTTTACCTGTCTTTACTTTACTCAACGCATTGTCCGGATTTTCCGAATGGCGTCTTGCATGGCTATCGCCACCCCACTCCACATGCAGAAAGTGACTTACTTTATTCATTTCTGTTTCAGAAGTCGATTTGTATTCAGTATAAATTCCTCTGTACCATCCCGCCCATATCGAGGGAGAGTAGACATCGACAATGTCTTTACAGAAATCGCACCTGCGAATAGCGGTCTTACGCGAAGGATCAAGCTGATGTGACAGATCGTTCAGCTCTTTCATAAACGATCTGATCTTCTCCTTATCAAATTCAGGGAAATCACCCGGCCAGTCATTTTCGTTTCCTAATCCCCAAATGATAATGGAAGGATGATTGTAATGCTGTGCAATCATATTCGTGAGCATTCGCTTTGCCTGCTGTTTATAAGTGTCTCCACCCAAACCACCACGACACCATGGAATCTCTTCCCATACAACAATACCCAGGCTATCGCACAGATTCAATACAATGCGCGATTGCTGATAATGACCCAGGCGAATAAAGTTCACACCCATCTCTTTCATCATCACCATTTCGGTACGGATCATTTCTTCCGTCATGGCCGCAGCCACACCGGCATGATCTTCATGGCGATGCGTACCTCGCAACAACAGGCGCTTACCATTCAATATAAACGGGCCCTTCTCCACGAACTCAAAATTTCTGAATCCGATCTTTTCAACATGCTTACTTTCTCCTGCTGAGGTTTTCAGTGATATTTCAATCGTATAGAGAGAAGGTTGATCGGTTGACCATCGTATTGGCCTCTTTATTTCAAATGAGGTCAGTGCAACATTGCCTTCCAGTGACCCAATTGTTGCCTGCTTCTGCTGGATTGTTTTCCCTGAAGGATCGAGGAGCTTTATCATTACGTCACCGCCAGCCGCTTTACTCGGATTCAAAAAAGTAGCGCTTACTTTCACGTTGCCCATCTTACCTTCTTTATCTGCTTCCGCGAATGCGAAGACTTTTTCAATAGAAACAGCCGGTGCATAAATCAAATTCAGATAACGGTAGATACCGCCATAGATGTTGAAGTCTGACAAGCTGGATGGAATCATCTCCAGGTCACGCGAATTATCGGTACGGATAGAAACCGGTACTTTTCCTTTGAACTGCTTTTGAAATGCTTCACTCTTTTCGAATTCGTTTACCGCATCTGTTATATCTACGGTCCATTCATCATAGCCACCCACGTGCTCTCCTACTTTGGTGGTATATACATATACTTCTGTTTTTTGACCAGCTCCTTCAAAATGAAGTAACGTTCTTCCTTTGCTATATGGATTATCGATGAGCAACTGAGTACGATACCACGAGGGGCCCTGGTAATAATTCACATCCGGATCAACGGCATCGAGCGCATTCACACAATGTGGTAACGAAATGGAATCCCATAACGGAACGCTTTCCGGATTTCCTTTTCCCACAGGACGAACTGCTTCCCATATCCCACCCAGATCCTGCTTCAGGAATTCCCAATCCCGATTCAAGCGCATTTTCTGCTGACTGCTTCCTGTAATTCCGGACACCAGTATTACCGATAAAAATAAAATTCGTTTCACAACTAACGTATTGAGGTTTTGTTTATCATGTGATGGATACCCACTTCCAGTCCGCGTAGTTCAGCCAGGCCACGAAGTCTTCCTATAGCCGAATATCCAGGATTGGTTTTCTTATTCAGATCGTCCAGCATCTGGTGTCCGTGATCAGGACGAAACGGAATCGGCTTCTTTCTCTTTTGCTGCTCACTGACCAAAGCATGCATTACCCCTGCCATATCCACATCACCGGCAAGGTGATCCGCTTCAAAGAAATTTCCTTCTTCATCGCGCTTCGTGCTACGCAGGTGGATAAAATTGATACGCTCACCTAACCGCTGCACCATTCCAACAAGATCATTATCCGCACGCACGCCAAACGAGCCGGTACAAAAGCACAATCCGTTATAAGGTGAATCATAAGCTTCAATCAATTGCCTTGCATCGGATTCGGTGCTCAGCACACGGGGCAATCCGAAGATCGGATAAGGAGGATCGTCAGGATGAATAGCGAGCTGCACTCCCTCCCGTTCCGCTACCGGAGCTATCACTTTTATAAAATCATATAGATTGGAGCGTAGCCTTTTATCATCAATACCCGCATATTCATTCAGCACTTGCTGAAAGGCTTCCAGCGTATAACCTTCTTCTGCACCCGGCAACCCAGCGAGAATATTTTTTTGAAGCTGGTCAATAGACTCCTTAGTTGCTTTTTCAAAGTACGCTTTGGCCTGATCCACTCTCTTTGCAGAATAATCCTGCCCTGCATTTTTTCGTTTCAAAACAAAAAGATCAAAAGCCGCAAAAGCAATCGCATCAAAGCGAAGTGCTTTCGATCCGTCTTGTGTTACGTACGTCAGATCAGTACGTGTCCAGTCCAATACCGGCATGAAGTTGTAGCATACCGTGTTGATGCCACATTGAGCAAGATGGACGATACTGTTCTGATAGTTTTTCAGATATCGTTCAAAACCCGGCTTTTGTTTTTTGATATCTTCATGTACAGGAATGCTTTCCACTACCGACCACACCAATCCTGCTCTTTCAATTTCTTCCTTTCTCCTGGTGATCTCAGCCACGCTCCACTCTTCTCCATTCGGTATATGATGCAGTGCAGATACGATCCCGGTTACTCCCGCCTGACGGACATCGCTGAGACTTACAGGATCATTAGGACCGAACCATCGCCACGTTTGTTCCAGTTTTATCATTAATTTTTTATTTACGATTTTAGATTTACGAAGTACTATTTTAAAAATTCATTTCGCCATTTTTTTTATCTTTTCAATACACCAGTTACCCAACCCACCGTGGTCTGTGTCCTCACAGACCACTACCATTTCAATCAAAATAATTTCGGTTTGTGAAGACACGGACCGAGGTGATCATCATTCTTTAAATTCGTACCTCTTCGTTCACTTTGTCATTCTACTTCAGCCAAATCAAAGGGTGTCCAACCTCCGTGGTCTGTGTCCCCACAGACCACCACCATTTCAAAATCAAATAATTCCGGTCTGTGAAAACACAGACCGAGGTGATCAGATTTACGAAGTGAAATTCCAAACTCGTGCTTCACCTCACTCTGTCATTTAATTCAGCCAAATCAACGGGTGCCTGATGGGCAAATTGCGAATTACCTCCTCCACCTTAGGATCATGATCCAATACCTTCCAGGTTGCCATCCATTCTTTTTCTTTATAAGCCACCGCACCGAAAAGCAAAGCAGGTTGTGCCACCGGCCAGTTGTTCCAATACATCACATCTTTCTGATAGGACCATGTTGATTTATCTTTTATATAAGGATATAAAAACGCAATACCTTTATGGATCGATTTTCCTTCTGACGTTTCAAACTCCCATAAATTATTTTCTTTATCGGATAAAACCTGACAGATCATTACCATCGCATCCAGATTGAAGATGGAATAACCATACGGTTTAGTCCGTTTCAACTCAAGAGGAAAACTACCATCGGTTGCCATTTGATTAGGAAGCAGAATTGTTTTATAACGATCGCGGCAAAAGGCAAGCAATGATTGATTGTTCGTCAATCGTGAGAAAGCAGCTACCTGCATTACCCAGCATGTGCCATGATTATTCTGTGCATTCATCTCCTCTTTTCCGTAGGGATGTGAGGTCAGCCAGGTGAGATAATCACTGAACCATTGCTTCACCGCCTCCGATGTTGCTTTATCCATTACGCTGGACTTCTCCATGATGAGAACACCCTGCGCCACTTCCATCAGCTGAATGGTGTCGATGATACCAATGCCTCTTCCGGTAGCTTTGCCTTTTATCGCTTGCGCGAATTGCAGGTTAGGATTCATTCGTGTTGCTGCGTTGACAAACCAGGCCTGAAAGTGAGTAACCGCATGGCGAACATATTGATCATCATTCGTTAAGCGATAAGCGGAAGCTAGTGCGCCAATGATTTTACTGAAGCGAATCATGGCCAGGCGATGCGCGGTGAAGTTTTCCGGATTGGTCATTCCATCGCGTTGAATGTAGGGGCCATCTCTATTTGTTGAGTCAGGCCACCAGTAATCACCTTCCGAATAGAAATCATGAAGAGTACCTGCACTGCGCAGCGAAGATTGAGCAGTTACTGTAACTGGTTTTTGCTGCAATGCCCATTCGGCTTCTTCAAGCGTTTGCTTTTTTAATACAGCAACAATTTCTTTTTTAAAAGCACCCTGACTCTGTCCTGATTTCTGGAAAGCGAAAAAGGAAAGAATAAAAAGAAGCCGGATAACTAACTGTCGCATCACTTATAGCTTACCTGAAGTGGAGAACTGATACGCTGGGCAAACTGACCTAAGTAGTTACTCCATGCTTCCGGAGAAGTAATCACACCGGCTTTGCTCCATCCAAAACCAGGATAATACGTAATTACAGCTTCGGGCCTAACGATGATGTGCAATTGGCTCAGATCTTTCTTGGTAGTACGGTAATCCTCATACTGCAACAATGACTTCGGATCGATAACAATACCGGTTCCTATTTCGGAATCATCCACCGGTTCCCAATAGCTGAACCATCCTTTGCCTTGATCGGCCTGCACTTTTCCTTTCTTATCGTGCAGCGTAACACCGATAGTAATATTAGGCAACGTACCATTCGCTTTGATCTTGTCCTCCACTTTGTACATCTGATTTCCCAAATCAATGGTGATCCGTTTTGTTTCGTTGATGGTGATCCCATCCGCCTGCCATGGTGCGTAGGTTAATTCGAATATGTTGCGCACCGGGCCTTCGGCTATTTTCTTATATGAAATAAAATTCTTCGAAACATACAGGGAATCGTTTTTCCATACCCCAATGCCGCCACAACCCCGACTGTCACCTACATGGTAAGGATCATATCCTTCTCCCTGATCATCTTTATGATAGCTGCCTCCAGCTACATATTTTTTATACCATTTATCGATCACCGGATAGTTGACACGCTTGAGCCAGCAATCCATTCCGCTGGTCAGTGTGCCTCCTTTCTCTTTTGCATCTACAAGGCGTTGTGCTTCGGGGCCATACGTACGAAAAGCCACGAGATCATTTTCCCATGCATAGTCATCAATGCGCTCAGGTACCAGGCGCGAGTACGTGCTTCTTTTAGTATCAGGAGACGGAACCTGATCCGTTGCTTCAATAATAAAACTTTTTTCTTCCTTAGCCGCCAGTGTCACTTCAAAGACTAATTCTTCAACAGCTGCATCTTTGTTATCGATCACCTGACTTAGAACAATTTCACCGCTTTTCTTTTCCTTCACGATCAATCGTTTTTTGGGATCCCGACTTTGGATTTCTTTCAGTTTATTTAAAGGAATAGCCACAATCTCATGACGTTCTGTTGTAAGCAGGTTCTTTACTGCAATTTCTTTTTTCTTTCCGGCAGGTGAGAAGGCGAAAAGAATAGCAACAATTAGTATGGATACGTACTTCATCGGACAAAAAATTTAAAATCTAAATAGCGTGATCAACCGGCACTTCCATTCCACTCCATATTTTTTTATTGGTCCATGGTTCTCCGGGTGCCGTCCAGAAAGAATCATTGACCGCTAAACCCAGTGGTAACAATCCCACTGTGCATAGGTACAAACTTCCGGTAGAAATATACTGCTCCGCTACACCGGGTTGATGTCCGCAAAATCCAATCTGCAACCAGCCGTTCTTATCGAAGGTACCGGGAGCATTCATCATCCTGGAGATCACCGATGATAATGCACTTCGGACTTGTGCCGGCTTTATTTCCTCCGGCAGTTGTTTCAATAATGAAATCTGACCTAATAGCTGAAAAGCTCCGAAGCGATAAGCTAATGATCTTCCGATAGCAGGAAAAGTGCCTTCCGGTGATATCAATCTTTCCTGAACTGCCGCGTAACGTTTCCCGCGCTGAAGAATGAGTTGATATAAATCATTTTTTTCTTTACCGGTATCAACAAGCACTTTTACAATGTCCAGTAACATGGGCTGGATTACATAGCTGTTGTAATAATCCCAATGGAAATCGGCACCATCACCATACGCGCCATCACCTTTGTACCACTCCATGTGTTTTTTGATTGCAAAGTCAATGCGTGTGGTGTCACCTTCTTCATTGATCTTTAGCAGAAACGTTTCCACCATGGCGGTGAATAAAAGCCAGTTGTTATAACCCGGTTTTATTGCCCGGCTCGATTTTAACGCGTTGATTACGTTTTGTTTTGTCCGTTCATCCAATGGTTCCCACAATTGCCTGGGCGCCCGTAATAGTCCATGCGCTAAAAAAGCAGTATCTACCAGTGCCTGACCATCTTTATAAAAATCCATGTAGTCGTGTGAGCCCGGATCAACGGCCTGCGCTATACATTTCCTTGTCAGCAGAATATAGTCAGCACGCAGCTTTCCTTCTGAAGTAGCATCTTCACCTAACTCCAGCCAGGGAGCCATTCCTGCCATCAATCTTCCGAATGCTTCAAGATGGGTCACACTTTTCCGATCGCGGGTGCTGGTTGGATTGATTTCTACCGGCATGTTCGCTTTCAACTTGCCTTCGCTTAAGTGCAACAACACGGGATCAGCAATTTTGGTGAGTACCGAGATCCAGTATTCACGCGAGTCGGTCGTTATTTTTTTCTCTTCCCTGGTTTCCGTCAGCAATTTTTCAGGGAGTGAAAGCCCTATTCCGAATACCGGAAATGATCTTATAAAATTTCTCCTGAACATGGCTTTTTCACTTTTAAATCCAAAAGCCTAAAATACTTTTTTCATTTGTCATTCGGATTCGACCTCTCCTATTTTATCTTTCCTGTCTTCAACATCTGTTCATAACGAAGTAATGCCTCGATGTAATAATAATCCGCGTAAATAATAGGTGTATCAATTTCTGATTTAGCCGGCTTATGCCCCGTGCTATGCATTAATATAAAATCATGATTAGTTCCTTTCTTCGCCAGGTAAGCCGGGCTTCCCAAACTCACTAACATTTGCTCCGCACCTTTTATGAATGGAGTACCTTCTTTTACATAATTACTTAACTCAAGCAGCGCGGAAGCAGCAACGGCAGCGGCAGATGCATCCCGCTCTTCATTCGGAATAGCCGGTGCATTAAAATCCCAGTAAGGTACTTTGTCTTTGGGCATATTGGGATGATTCAGATAGAAGTCAGCAATTTTCACCGCATGTTCAAGAAAGCGCTTGTCTTTCGTTTCGCGATAAGCAACAGTATAGCCATACAATCCCCAGGCCTGTCCGCGTGCCCATGCCGATTCATTGGCATAGCCCTGGTGTGTCACTTTTGAAATGACATTACCAGTAATCGTATCATATTCTACCACATGATAACTGCTGTTATCCGGACGATAATGATTCTTCATCGTTGTTAATGCATGCGTTACAGCAATTTTATAAAAACTTGAGTCGCCACTTACTTTGGTAGCCCAGAATAATAATTCAAGGTTCATCAGATTATCGATGATGACAGGAAACTGCCATTTCCCATGATTCCATGATCGTATCGTGCCTGTGGCCGGGCGAAAACGTGTGGACAAAGAACGGGCACCTTCCAGTAACACTTCTTTGTATTTGAGATCATTCGTTAGCCGAAGTCCATTGCCATAGGAGCAATAAAGAATGAACCCAAGATCATGCGTTGTTTTATTCCATTTCTCTTTCTCCAATCCTTTCGTCCATCTTCGTGCTGCCTGTTCCCATTTTTTATCTTTGGTGTATTCGTACATGTACCAGAGATTGCCCGCATAGAATCCGCTTGTCCAGTCGCGCGATGGCACGGCAAATAGCGTATCTGCCTTTACCGAACGAGGGAAATGAAGTGTATCATGAAAGTGCTGCAGACGTTGCTCCAGTTGCTCCCGGGCAGCAGTAAGACTTTTTTTCGGATTAAACTTTTTAATGGTTACAAAGGCAACGAGAAAAAAGCAGGCAATACAAAAGACAACAATTTTTTTCATCTGTTAGAAATTCCGGGCGTTAACTAAAAAACTTCAAGCTGCGGATAGTATCCGCAGCCTGAAGCAATAAACTAAATCTAAACTAAACCAATTTTCTTTCACGTATTAAAATCCAGGGTTATTAGGCAACAGGTTCTGATTAAGCAAAGTCTCTGTCTGAGGAACAGGAAAAAGAAGGTACTTATCGTCCAGATCTCTGTTATAAACTGTTTTTTGTACTTGCTTCAATCTTCCCATTCTGATCAGATCATACCTGCGATGCCCCTCCATACAGAACTCCCACGCGCGTTCCTGTAATAAAGCAGTTACGAAGTCATCCTTGGTAGGGGTGGTTATGGAAGTCAGTGGCGCAAGTCCGGCACGGGCACGAACTTTATTGATTCCGTCAAACTTCGTTATATCACCCGAATTAAGATTATTAAGTGCTTCGGATTGCATCATCAAAACATCGGCATAACGCAACACCAACCAATTGCATCTTGAATTGTTCGAGCCATTGGCTGTACGATTGGCATCTCTGTATTTATAGACAAAATAAAAGGATAATGTTTTTGCTCCTGCTTTGTTACTCACCGTCCAGTCTTTTCGAACATCATTGGCAGCATAGGAAGTAGCAAAAATATTGTTTAGTTTAAATGATCCGGCACCAGCACCCCCCAGCATAGCCGGTTCTATCGGATACATCATGGCGATAACGATGTTCCCGGTGCTCACGGTAGGTTCAAACTGAACGGAGAAGATATGCTCCGGTCCATTTTCTTTTGCCGGATCCGGATCAAACACGTCAGAGAAGGTAGTCACTAATTTGTATGTATTCGAAGCAATGACACGGTTACACGCATCGAGTGCAGCCTGATTATCACCCGTTTCTGCAGCCGAGGAACTTGCACGCGTCAGGTATACCTTAGCAAGCAATGATGCTGCGGCCCCTGTAGATACACGTCCTTTCTCGGCAGATACGATTGCACTTTCTTTTACACAATTGGCTTCTGCGAAAGTCAGGTCCTCAATGATTTGTTTATATACTTCAGCGATAGGCGCACGTGAAGGCGTCAGGTTATCACTCGCTCCCTTGATCGTGTTCAATACTAACGGTACATCACCGAAGCTGCGGATTAAATCAAAGTAAGCAAGGCCTCGCAGAAAACGGGCATTACCCAATATGTTGTTTTTCTTGGCTTCATCCATCGTGATGGCGGGAACCTGTTCCAGCAAATCATTGGCACGATTAATCATAAGGTACGCATTGGTCCACCAATTGGTGATCTCTGCATTTCCATCGGTATAATAGTAACCAGCTATCTCATCACGGGGAGCATTGGCGAGGTTAGTTTGCAAATAATCACCAGGAAGTTCTGAAACAAGCCAGGCCGTTCTCTGGTAATAGGTTTGTGCTTGCAATGGACTAAATACACCGTTCAAACCAATGGCTGCATCTTTTTCAGTTTTGTAAAAATTGTTTCCCAAAAAATCGTAAGGCGTTTCTTCAAGAAATGTATCGCACGAAGAAAAAATGCCGATCAATAAAAGAATCCCTATATATTTTTTCATACTATCTAAATCGTTATTCATGAAATTAAAAATCAGAAGCCCAGACGTACACCTGCAATAACCGTTTTGGAAGCGGGATAGGCATTATAATCCGTATTCAGGCTCAGGTTATCCGATCCAAATGAATTTACCTCGGGGTCAAAGCCAGTGTACTTAGTGAATGTGAGGAGATTCTGCCCGGTGACATAAATGTTTGCCGATTTCAATACGCCTCCAATTGCTTTGGGTACAGGTAAATCATAACCCAGTGTAATTGTTTTCACTCTCAGGAAGCTTGCATCTTCCAGCACTTCGGTGGTAACACCTGTCGTTCTGCGTACGGTACTATTCGCTTTAGGCAGCGTATTACTTGTTCCCGGGCCTGTCCAGCGGTCAAGCATGGTTCGCATTTTATTGGTATTGACAGTGCCTGATTCGAGTTCATAGCGATTCAGGTTAAGTACATCCTGACCTTGAACACCCTGTAACAATACGGTAAGATTAAGGCGGCCATAGCTGAAATTATTAGTCATGCCGTAATAAAATTTTGGCTGTGCCCGGCCAATGATCACGCGGTCATCGGAAGTGATTGTACCGCTTCCATTCTGATCAACATATTTAGGATCTCCGGGCAGGTACTTCGGAGATGTAATTCCGGAAGCAGTGATCTCTTCCTGTGTCTGCCATATCCCGTCAAACACATATCCATAAAATGAACCGATCGGCTCGCCTACACGAAGTATGCTTGTGGTGGAAGCGCCCGAACCGGGAAACAAGCTGCCGCTGGATGAACCGACAATGCGTTGGGTCTCTCCATTCAGATTAAGTACTTTGTTTTGATTGCGTGTCAGGTTAACTGAGCTGGTCCATTTAAATTTACCTTCATCCACATTAATTGTACTCACTAAAAATTCAAATCCTTTATTGCCCACTTTTCCGGCATTGAGCAAAATACTGCTTTGCCCCGTGGTTTGAGGAATGGAAGCCTGCAATAACAGATCACTGGTTGTTTTGTCATAATAATCTGCTGTTACGGTAACTCTGTTGTTGAAAAAACCTGCGTCAATACCGATGTTGAATGAAGCCGTAGATTCCCAATGTAAATCGGGGTTCGGAATATTGGCAACCGATTGCCCTACAAGGCGTGTGGTACCCGCTACATAATTGGAATTTTGATAGCGCCTCATGGATTGATAGGAAGCAATGTCCTGATTACCTGTAACACCATAACCGACACGTAATTTCAGGTCGCTCATTACTGCCACATTTTTCATAAAGCTTTCTTCAATCACACGCCACGCAAAAGCACCTGAGGGAAAATAGCCCCATTTCTTATTCGGACCAAAACGGGAAGATCCATCGGCACGCATCGTTACTGTAAATAAATATTTATCGGTAAACTTATAATTGACGCGTCCGAAAAAGGAAGCCAGCGTGTTGACTGATTTGTTGGATGTAGGTGCTGCTACAACAGATCCCAATGCCATGTTATTGACACCAAGCACATCCGTAAAGTAACCCGTGGCTGAAGCACGGAATCCTTCATTGTAGAATTTTTGAGCACTGAACCCACCTAAAACATTAATACTGTGGTTTTCATTAAACTGTTTATCATACGTTAAATAATCTTCGTTCAGCCAGCTGAATTTATTAACGGTTGCTTGTGCCGCTGCTCCAATGGTAGTAGCGCCACCAAAATAGAGACCCGATGGAACATACGAATTGTTGTTACCGTAATTCAAATCTACTCCTCCCAGCACTTTCAATTTCAATCCTTTGATGATTTCGTATTCTCCCGCAGCATTGATCAGGCTACGGAATACATTACGATGATCAGTAGCTGAATTGGCATAGGCTACGGGATTACCTACCTGAGAAGTTTCCACATAAGGAGAAGGACCATTTCTTAATGTATAATTGCCATCCGCATCGTATACCGGGACACCCGGATTGATACGCATCGCATCCATTACCACACCACCGGCAGTTCCACCTGAGGTATTGACCAATGCTTTATTTTCAAAAGAACGTGTAATCTGACTGGTAAAACTGAAATTTAATTTCTCACTTACTTTCCGATCCAAATTGAAACGGATTGAGCCTCGTTTAAGAAAAGAGTTGATGATAATACCTTCCTGATCAAAATAATTCATACTTACGTTATAGCGCGTACCATTACTGCCACCATTAAAACCGAGCTGATAATTTCGGATTGGAGCACTGCGAAAAATCTCATCCTGCCAATCCGTTCCTTTTCCTAATGCATCCAGGTCGGCCTGTGTGGGATAAGGAAGGGCGGTGGTTGTACCGTTCTCCTGATTGTTGCGCGTTTGCACGTCATTAAGATAGGCGCCAAATTCCTGAGCGTCCATCAGGTCATATTTCTTGCGTACTGTTTGCACACCGGTATATACTTCAAAAGAAATAGAATTCTGATCCGCCTTACCTCGCTTGGTAGTAATCATCACTACGCCATTGGCTCCGCGACTTCCATAGATGGCGGTGGCTGAGGCATCTTTCAAAACATCCATGGTTTCTATATCACCCGGGTTAATCGAATTAAGGTCTCCGCTAATGGGAAAACCATCCACAACAAAAAGCGGTTGATTGCCCGAGTTAATCGAATTTGTTCCGCGTATACGTATGGAAATATTACCTCCCGGCTCGGCATTGGTCTGGGTGATTTGTACACCGCTTACACGGCCCTGCAGCATCTGATCAGCTCTTGTTACGGGCACATTTCTGATCTCTCCTATTGGTACAGAAGATACGGCTCCTGTAAGATCACTTTTCTTTTGTGTGCCATACCCCACCACCACTACTTCTCCCAACTGTGTAATATCCGTTTGTAATGTCACATCAAGCTGAGTACGTTCGCCTACCGTTATTTCCTGATTTCTCATTCCTATGAAGGAAAAAACAAGCACAGAGTTTGCTGATACATTAATGGAAAACTTTCCATCCACGTCCGTTACAGTACCGTTGGTAGTACCTTTTTCAAGAACATTTACACCGGGGAGCGCTTCATTCGCATCTGTTTTTACTACTCCGGTCACCAGCCTGTTCTGGGCCTGAAGCGGTAATGAACATAGCCATCCGAAAAGCACCAGCACACCGAAGTGATGCGTTGGCTTTAATCTGCATAGTAGACTTTTGATCATAGTTTGTTAGGATTAAGTCGATTTTTCAAAATCTGTGCAATCGATTAACCTAATGACGCAAACGATAGCTGCGCTCCCCTACATAACCATGAGAAAAATTAATGAAGCAGCATTTCCTGTTCCGGCACAGGAACTACCATTTTGCTGGATGATTTACGAATGACCAGCTCGGGCATGAGCACTATTTTTTTAGGAATAAACTTATCGGACGAAGCCTTTACTTCTTCGAGGAAAATTTCGGAAGCGGTGTTCCCCATCCGCTTGCAGTGCTGATCGACAGATGAAAGTGGCGGATCGCTGAACATGGTAAAAGGCTCATTGCTAAAACCAACAATGGCTACCTGCTCCGGAATTTTAATATTGTTTTCTTTTAATACCTGTAAAGCTCCCATGGCACTCAGGTCGCTGCTGGCAAAAACTGCATCGGGAAGAACAGGCAGCTTCAATAGCTGATCCATACTCTCACGCCCATCCTCCAATTGCAAGTTGCTTTCTACGACCAGCTCTTTTAAAAAAGGTAATCCGTTATCTTCCAGCGCAGCTTTATATCCTCTTAACCGCTCACGGTAAATAGGAATTTTCTGGAAGTTGGTGAAGTGTGCGATACGTTTACACCCTTGTTTCGCCAAATGCTCCACTGCCTTGTAAGCACCCAGGTAATCATCAATCACCACGTGGCTGATTTCCAGCTCATCACTGGAGCGATCAAACAAAATCACTGGTATTCCTTTACTCTTTGCTTTACGGAAATGATCGAAGTTCTCTGTTCTTTTTGCCAGCGATGCAATGATGCCATCCACGCGTGAGCTAAGCAGCGCTTCAATGGCTGCAGCTTCCTGCACCGGGTCTTCGTGCGTCTGGCAAATCATTACCTGATAGTTGGCTTTAATGGCCACCTCTTCGATGCCGCGTACGATCGAACCAAAAAAATTACGGTCAGCCGAAGGGATGATCACACCGATCACGTTGCTCTTACCATTGCGCAATGCGGCTGCCAGCCGGTGAGGCTGATAGTTAAACGCTTTGGCAGCTTTATCAACTGCCCGTTTGGTCTGATCGCTGATGCGTGGGTTATCATTTAATGCCCGTGATACGGTAGAGGCTGCAATGTTCAGTTCCCTGGCAATATCATGAATAGTCGCTTTCTTTTTTTCCATCCTATTTACATTAGCCCTTCGTCTTCTAACCTGCGACTTATCCGGTTGAATTTATTTTTCAGCTCACGGTCCGTTGCCTCCTGTTTATCAAACATCAACAGCTTCAGGGTTTCAAAATCGGCTTTCAGATCCGCATCGGCAGCAAGTAACGCCTCCCACCGAATAGCTTCCTCAAGAGAAGATTCTCCGGTCAGGCAGCGCGCCATTAATTCATCTATTTCTGGTGGATATGATTTCACGTCAATGATAAAGACGGTAAAATCACAAATTACCCCTACAAAGGGGAATAGGAAAGAAAAACTGATTTATTTATCTAAAGTTTAATCTCGCTACGCAGGTGCCTGAGTGCACGGCCCATTTGAGTGTCCACTGTTTTAATGCTGAGATTTAATCGTTCAGCAATTTCTCTGTACGTCAATTCCTGCTCGCGGCTCATCTGAAAAATAAGCCGGCACTGGGGTGCCAGCGACTGAATGGCGGCATTGATGCGTCCGCTTAGCTCCTCATACTCCATTTGTTCATCTGCGATGGTTTGATTGCTGAGATAATCAGAGGAGCTGTCCAGCATGGTGTTCTTCTGGTTCTTCATTTTGCGAAGACAATCCAGCGACCGGTTGCGAACGGAAACCAGCAAATAGGAAGTGAACGAACTGCTGATGTTAATGCTCTTCCTGTTTTTCCAGAAGCTAAAGAATACATCGTCTACAATTTCTTCCGCCTGCTCGATATTATGAACAATTCGGGAGGAAAGCAGGCAAAGCGACTTATAGGTACGGTTAAAAATCCGCTCAAATGCCTCGCTGTCGTCCTGCCCGGCTACACGCTGAAATAAGGCATCTGTACTTTCTGCGACCCCGGGCATATTAGCAGCAATTTGCTTGGAATGTTGCGGTACAAGGTTGGATATTTGAGGTATCATGCGCAATCGATTGAACTAATTTTCACACGATTGTAGTAATATTTATTAATGATTCGTTGCATCTTAAAATATATTTTATAGGGACCGTTCCCGGGAACGATCCCAATGTTTCATAAGTAGCCTTATTTATCCAAAATCTGACATAAAAGTTCATGAGCAGCGGTTCCGTCACCATCAAAGACATTGCGAAGATCCTGGGAATATCGAAGTCTACCGTGTCACGCGCGCTGTCCGAACATTCGGACGTAAATCAGGAAACGCGCAAAAAAATTCTTGAAGTTGCACAACAATTAAACTATCAACCCAATGCACTTGCGCTTAATCTAAAACAGCAGCGCACCAATACCATCGGGGTGATCATTCCTGAAACGGTGAATCGTTTTTTTGCCAAGGCCATAGGAGGCATTCAGCGTGTAGCTAACCTGGCGGGGTATAATGTGATGATCTGCCAGTCGGATGAATCGTATATCACGGAGAAAAACAACCTGCGCTCCCTTATTGCTTCACATGTAGATGGAGTGATCATCTCTGTCTCCAGCGAAACCGACCGCACGGATCACTTTGACATGCTTCTGCAGAAGAAAATTCCCGTGGTGTTTTTTGATCGTATCCGTGAGGACCTGAACACCTCGCAGGTGTTTACCGACAATTATGATATTTCACTGGTCGGTACGGAGCACCTGATCCAGCAGGGATGCAGGCGCATTGCCATTATTGCGGGGCCACAAAATCTTCACAATAGCCGCAACCGCCTTAACGGATACCTGGATGCATTGAAGAAGCATGACTTACCTGTAAAAGAAAGTTACATCGTTCATTCTAATTTTACGGGTGGAAATATCGAAGAATATACGCGCTACCTGATCAACCTGCCCCACCGGCCCGATGCTGTGTTCGCCATCAACGATTACGCAGCGGTAGAGATGATGCACGTATTCAAAAAGAATGGCTTACGCATTCCGCAGGATATTGCCGTACTGGGTTTTAACAATGAGAACATCTGCCGCTTTGTAGAGCCTCCGCTAAGCACCATCGATCTTCCTTCGTACGATATGGGAGCGGTATCTGCAGAAATTCTGTTAGATCAAATCAGGGATGCCTCTTCACCACTTCAAAAAAAGCTGGTTAAAAGTCAGTTAATTATCCGGGAATCTACGCACCGTAACACATCGAACCAGGTTACCTGATCACAACACTCTTCTTATTCACTTCTGCACCCAGCTTAACCTGGTCCGTATTTTTGAAATCGGTTTTCTTAAACGAAAGATTGGTGGTCAGTTCACCCCGCACCGCTATTCCTTCCGGAGATGGATAAACAAAGCCACTGACCGATGTATTCTTTACATTCCTTAGCTGCATAGCAGCTCCTTTCGCAGTACTCACATATACTTCCTCCAACTGCATCCCATCGGCATCAATCATTTCTATTCCGTTCACCGCTTCGATATGTATATTAGTAAGCTGAATATTCTTCAAATTCATTTCCGGAAGACCCTGAAGAAATGCAGCACGCCCCGCTCCTTTGCAGGTGATGTTCTTCATAAAGATATTTTTAAAAGAAGGAGTCTCTTCCGTAACCGGTGGAACTAAAGCTGCCAGTTTTACTTTATCGGATGTCTTTTCCTCCGCAGTAGGTACAGGAGAATTTCCGCTGTAATACAAATCGAACAACAATGCTTCAGCAGGAATATTCATCATATTGATATCCGAGATATAAATATTTTCCACTACACCTCCCCTTCCCCGCGTACTTTTAAAGCGCAGTCCCACATCTGTTCCGATGAAAGTACAGTTGGACACATGTACATTCTTTACTCCGCCCGACATTTCGCTTCCCACCACAAAGCCACCATGGCCATGATAGACAATGCAGTTATCGACAATAACATTTTCCGTAGGCATGGCACGATCACGTCCGTCTTTATCCTTGCCCGATTTAAAACAGATTGCATCATCGCCCACATCAAAATTGCAATTTTGTATCAGCACATTTTTACACGACTCCAGGTCAAGCCCGTCTCCGTTTTGCGAATACCATGGATTGCGGATGGTGAGATTACGAATCGTCACCTCTTCACTCATCAATGGATGCAGGCACCAGGCGGGTGAATTCTGAAACGTAGGACCATCCAGCATTACTTTTTTACATTGCACGATACTCACCATCACGGGACGTAAAAAATCCTTTACGGCTTCCAGCTCTTCTTTCGTTTTCAGATTAGGGACATTAAAATTCTCTGTCAGCTTTGCTCCGCGCAATGATTTTTCAGAAGGATACCAGGTATTGCCTGCTTCATTCAGCACACCGCCCGATGCGACCAGCTTCTTCCATTCATCGCCCGTGAGTTTGGATTTCTTTACCTGGCGCCAGGCCTCTCCCGATCCGTCAAATATTCCGGAACCAGTGATAGCAATGTTCTCCAGTCCTTTTCCATAGATCGGTGAAAGACACCGTGTGGTATTCAAACCTTCAAATGAAGTTTCGATGAGCGGATATTCTTCAACGTTTTTACTGAAGATGACTAGCGCTCCATCCTCCGCATGCAGGTTGATATTGCTTTTCAAAATAATAGGACCGGTAAGCCATATCCCTCTTGGAATAATAACCTTACCTCCCCCTTTTTTCAAGACTGCATCAATGGCATCAGCAAAAGCTTTTGTATTTGAAGTGGTTCCATCTGATACCGCGCCAAAATCCCTGATCGATACCGAATAGGCAGGAAAAGAAGGCTCCACCACTTTTGTCATCCTGAATTCCAGATGGCTATAAAGATCACCGGACTGCGCCTGAGCCACTGCATTTACAAAGAGCAACACAAGGCAAAACAGAATTGATTTAATTGAACTACTCATGGATTTGAAAGTGCTTTATTTCTTTAAAAATTCTTCGCGTATCGGATTGAAGCTGTCAATCAATCGGGCAGTTTTCGAAAGGAGTTGGATGGTGTGTTTTTTATTGCTGGGCACACTGAACAAATCTCCGGCTTTTAACTTTTGATCGGGCTCATCTTCACAAAAGAAAATAATTTCGCCTTCAGCGATGTATGTGGTCTGCTCATGAACATGATCATGGGGAGGTTCAGGCTCACTCCAGGGTCCGTTAGTAAAATCAATGACTGCTGTCATCAGGTCATTAGTATGGATGAAATGACGATGAACTCCCGGCTTGATTTGTTCCGCCTTTATTTCTTTTGATTTTAGTACAGGCATATTAATTTACTTTCCAGTCTCCGAATATTTTTTCCAATGTATAGTTCCTCGCGTCTTCTTTGGATAGCTGATGCGACCACGCTACCCGTGACTTCACATCCGCACCCGGCCCGCCCGATTGATATTCGCCATAATACGAAGTCTTTTCTGCATCGGGTTTATTCCAATTATGCCAGCCTTCCGGTTTTATCAGGTTATCCAAAAAGCAATTCACAAAAACCGTTTTGGCAAAGGGTCTCCAGGGTCTTCCCAGATAAACAGAAGCTTCTGGTGCATCGCCTGTTATCTTACAATCCATAAATACAAAACCATAAGGAGTTCCTTCTATGGTAGATGCCGCGGTAACATACAGCCCTCCCTTCTTCGTAAAAATGGTGCAATGATCAAACACTGCGGTAGACCATCCGAAAATATAATCAACTGTTCCTTCAATGTAGCAGTCTTTATAATATTGCCTGCTCTTCTCTCCATGCGGATAAAGTGTATCCTGAAACCCAAGAAACCGGCAATTGATAAACGTTGTCATATCTCCATCCACACGCACAGCTACCGCCTGCCCTACAGGTCCGGAAGAATTTTCGAATGTGATATTTTCTGCCGTAAATCCATCCGCGAAGGCATAGAAGCTCGTGGAGCCTGTTGTACCGATCTCTTCGCCAAACGTATTCTTTTTGGAAGCATAATCATCGTAGGTTAAAATGGTTTTAGTTACCTCTTCACCGATGAGTCGCACATTCGTTTTGGATCCGGCCAGGATCAGTTTTTCTTTATAGATTCCATTCTTAACTAAAATAGTGGTTGTGTTTTTCCTGAAATCAGGAACGGCATTGAACGCTTGCTGAATGGTGGTATAGTTTCCCGATCCATCTGTCGCCACCACATAGTCATAAGCAGGCACCTGGGCCGCAGCAGCCAGCACGATAAGCAGGCATGAAAGAACTATCCCCGATTTCTTCATGGCTTTACCAATCCATTCAGATACACTTCAATATTGGTATATGCTTTATCCAAATCGTACCCGTTGCCATCTATCCCTTCTGCAGGGTTTCGTTCATTTTTTGTTTCCCACACATCGGGCATTCCATCATTGTCCGTATCGGCAGGGGCAGGTTCCGATTTCAGTTCAGGCCAGCCACCTACATCGGTCTGCGAATCGATGATTCCATTCCTGCTTTTACCCGACTTCGATTCGCCCTTTTTTACTTCTTCTACTATACGGTGATCAACAGCGTCTCTTCGTAAACTTGCTCCGGCTTTTTTCAACACATCATCAAAGGCTTTCTCTGCTTTTTGTTCCGGAATAAAAGCCACCACAAAAGGTATGTTCGCATGCGCGGAATCCGGATGATCTGCCTTTACACCTTGCCAGTTATTTTTTGTGATCAGCTCGTTACCATACATGCAATTTCCATAAAGGAAAAATTTACCTACAGGCGAAGATGGATTCACCATCCATGGTTTTTTCGATTTCGTGGCAGGACCCGCCTTGTAAAAGTTATTCACCATATTATAGCGTCCTTTCTCTCCGCCATAGGTATTATTGGCGGCCCAGTTATAGATGACGTTGTTCGTAAAGTCGACCAGTTCATCGGGTGAATTCGGTGTAGTGGATGATCCGCTGAAACGCGGCATGCGGCTGGTATGATTTGCCATCAGGTTATGATGGAACGAGGCCCCTTCTCCTCCCCATATTCCTCCATAGCCATGGTCTCCCTTTTCATGTACAGAATGGTTCAGGCTTTCAGAAATGATACACCATTGCAGGGTAAAATTTTTGTTTCGATAAAACGAAGCGCACTCATCCGTAGCCCAGCTCATCGAACAGTGATCGATGATGATATTCTTTCTTCCAACCCCGTTGATGGCATCATCCTGTTGCTTGCGTTCATCTCCCAAACGAAAACGCATATAGCGGATGATGACGTTATCTGCGCTTACCTGCATCAGGAAATTCTTTAAACAAATACCATCGCCCGGTGCCGACTGTCCTGCAATGGTTACGTTACCTGAATTGATCTTCAATGGTGACTCCAAAGCAATGGTACCCGAAACAGCAAATACAATAGTTCGCGTTTCCTTCTTGCTTATGGCTTCACGCAAACTGCCGGGGCCACTATCGTTCAGGTTAGTCACTATCCAGATTTTTCCTCCGCGCCCTCCTGTGGTGTACTTGCCAAAACCTTCTGCTCCCGGAAAAGCGATCGTGCTATCTGCGTAAATCGGATGAGCAAATGAATTTGTAAACATCCCTGCGATTCCCAATACAATGATCAATAGATACCTTTTCATTTTAAATCTTAATTCGTTTTACCCCGGTCTGTGTCCACACTGACCGAAATCATGTTTAATTTTAATTTACTCGTAGTCTTGCGAAGACACAGACCATGGATACAGAAACAGACCACCGATATGCGAATAAAACATTACTCTTTAAAATCAGCCATTTCATCGGCTGACTATCTTTTCACACATAAACAATGCCATCATTTCTTCGTCACTCTGAACCAGTCAAAATCAGCATAGCCGGAATCATTGGTTTGTGACGAACGTATACAAAACAAACCCATCTTTGCCCCAATCCATTTACCCGCTTCTGCCTGAAACGGTTCATCAATGGCAACAAACTTTTTTGTATCTGTGCTATAGCTGAAAGTACACCTTCCGCCCCTTGCTACCGAAACACGCAGATCGATTTCATTACTTTTTAATGAAGCAATTATTTTCTCTGTTTCCGGATTTCCCTTCACAGCATCTTTACAAACCGCATACACCAACTGTATACCTTGCTTTGAATTCTGCACTGAAAGATGTGCGTAGCTTTGACCCATAATGATGAGCCCCGCTTTCTCATTTTCCAATTTTACATTCGGCCTGAAAGAAACCCGGGTAGTAACCACAAACTCTTCGGCAGGAAATTTTTGCAATAAAATATTGGGAGCATCCCACAGATTATGAGCATCAGCAGGTGGCTGAAGAGAATATAAACGTAAAGAACCAACGGCTGTGTTGGCAAAATACCAGAACGCTTTGGGATTGGCCTGCCATTGCCATTGCAGACCAAATTCACGGTTACTGAACTCATCACTTTCAGCAGGAGTCTCCGCCCGCAATGATTTCCCAACATCCGGTTTTCTATACTCCATTACGGGCTCACCCTTTCCATCTCCATCCTTATCTTCACCGATCACGGGCCAGTCATTTACCCACTTCATTGGCTGCAGATGCACTACTCGTCCGTATACTTCCTTATCCTGAAAATGAAGAAACCAGTCTTGCCCGGATAGCGTATTCACCCATGCGCCCTGATGAGGGCCATTGATTATTGATTTGCCCTGGTCCAGCACCACCTTACGTTCATACGGGCCATAGATACTTTTTGACCGAAGTACCAGTTGCCAGCCGGTGGAAACTCCTCCTGCCGGAGCAAAGATGTAATAATAGCCATTGCGTTTATAAAGCTTCGGGCCTTCGATCGTTGGATCCGTTTCATGCCCATCGTATATAATTGTTCCTCCATCAATTACTTTATCACCTGCCTCATTCAGCTGCTTGATGACAATCACACTTTTAATTCCTGCACGGCTTCCGGCAAATGCGTGTACGAGATAGTTTTTACCGTCCTCATCCCATAGCGGGCACGGATCGATTAATCCTTTCCCTCCTTCTACCAGTACCGGATCGCTCCAGTCTCCTTCCACATTTTTTGTCCTGATCATGTAAATACCAAAATCAGGATCGGGATAATAGATGTAAAATTCATTCTCGTGATATCGGATAGCAGGAGCCCACACACCATTACCATGTTGTGTTTTAGAAAAGTGCTCCTCGGGAGGCTGGTGCTGAAGCGCATGCCCGATTATTTTCCAGTTCACCAAATCCTTTGAATGAAGAATGGGAAGCCCAGGCACAGCATCGAAGCTGGAGGCCGTCATATAAAAATCAGCGCCCACCCGTGTCACATCCGGATCAGAGTAATCGGCATGCAGCACCGGATTCTTATATGAACCATTACCCAGATCGGCCATCCATACTTTCGACAATGTATCCTGCGATTGCCCAATCAATGATACGGTAATGAATAAGAAGCAGAGGGTGAATAACTTTATCATTGATCAGGATTCCATCTGTTAAAAATCGATTTCAGTGTAAAGGCTTTCGCCTCCTTATCATTTAATTGTCTCGACCACCGCGCCCTTGCTTTGCGATCACTTCCTGGCCCTCTGTTTTTATATTCGGCATAGCGGGCCGTTTGTTCATTAGCAGCCTTGCGCCAGTTATCCCATCCTTCCGGAATAATGTGGCTACCCAATTCACATCGCAAATAGGCTACGCTTGAATACGGTCTCCAGGGTCGTCCCAGCGAAACTTTATTTACCGCAGAGTCAGCAGTAAGCTTACAGTTTAAAAACACAAAACCATACTTTATTTCTTTGGGTGTAGATGCAGCGGTGATGTGCGAATTTTTCTTACTGTGGATATGACAATTCTCAAACACTGCCGTGGAAGGGCCAAAGATAAAATCGGTAGTACCTTCTATGTAGCAGTCTTTATAATACTGCCTGCTGCCATTACCACTGCAAAAAAGGACATCCTGAAATCCAATAAAACGACAGTTGGTAAACGAGAGCTGGTCGCCTTTGGCAAACACAGCCACGGCTTGCCCGGCAGTGAATCCAGCATTATTTCCGAAAGTAATATTTTGCGCGTTAAAGTGACTTGCCAAGATAAAGAAGCTGGCCGATGTCCAGGTATTCACGGTGTCTCCATCCGGCAAAATCGTTCCGGTGTGATTATCGTAAGTAAGCACGGTAGTGCCTTTATCTTCCCCGACAAGGGTAACAAAGTCTTTTAATGAATCGAGCACAAGGCGTTCTTTATACACTCCGCTTTTGATATAAATGGTTATTCTGTCTCCAACGGGCACCGCATCCAAAGCTTCCTGCACTTTCTTATAATCACCACTTCCATCTTGTGCCACCACTATTTTCTTTTGAGCACTAACAGGAATTGAGATGAACAATATACCAAGCAAGAAAACCAGCTTCATTTCTTCACCACTGGTTTTATAATACGACTGGCCAGTTCCAGTTTTTGATCTTTGATATCGCTCAAAACAATCTGAGCAATCAGACGGGCTCCCAATTCACTGAAATGGGTATTATCATTTTTGCCATCAGGGTAATTGGGGTGTTCACCCGGAGCCAGTTGAAGAAATAATAGTTTAGATTGCTCTTCCCCAAATCGTTGCAGCAACTCTCTGCTCTTTGCATCAAGGTCAATCAATGGTACATTCTGATTCCTGGCGACTTCAACCACAAGCTTCGAATATTCCACATGTGTCTCTTCGATCTTTCCATCTTTAAATCTTCTACGTGTAACAGGGGTAAGTAAAACAGGATGCGCTTTCTTCGCTCGTGTTTCGGTAATGAATTTGACGAGGTTCTTTTTATATTCTTCCGGTGAGGTATAGCGATCGGTTTTCTCTTTCGACTCATCGTTGTGACCAAACTGCATAAAAACATAATCACCTTCTTTCAGATGATCCGCTACGGGTTGCCATAGGTTCTCCGAAATGAAAGTCCGGGTGCTTCTTCCATTCTTCGCCCGGTTATCCACCACCACAGTGGAATCAAAAAAGTAACGGAAGGGCATCCCCCACCCCGTTTCCGGAAAAGCTTTGGTTTCTTTATTGGCAATGGTGGAGTCACCAATGAGATAGACGGTGATTTTGTCCGAAGCACTCCGAAATGAAAACGCGCTGAGCGCGCAAATGAAAATCAATGTTGGTCTTAGGAACTTCATAACACACAGTTCTACATCTTATATAAAAAAATTAAGAGTGTGTTCACTTAAAGCGAACACACTTTTGCAATTGTTATCTCAACGCCATCTGGGATCGCCCGCACTGGACTTACCTATAAAGTTGGCATCTTTAATTTTGAAATTATCGTTATTGGGATCAGTGAACAAGCTTGCTGCTGTTCCGCTATAAGCAGAAATGCCTGGTACCGGACTATTATTATTCACAAAATCAGATGTACTATACGTATTAGTTACTGATAGCGTAGTGCTCGATCCTGTACGAAGACCAAAAACAGCCGTACCAGTGGCTGTTTCATCCCACACCTTTCCGATGATGGAATTCTTCATCGTCATGCTTGACGTATTGGCTGAACCATAATCAATAAAATAATTAGCAGCGACAAGGGCTCCTGCCGGCAATTCGTTGAATGTACAATTCTCTATAGCCAATGATGAATTTCCAGCTACGGAATGAACAATAAACCTTCTTGCTCTTGATACAGTACTATTGCTAATTTTGATATTTGCAATAGCATTGGATCCGGCTGCCACTGAAACCACTCCGTATTCACGAACACTATCAATCACACAATTATTAATCAGGTAGTTAGTTACTTTCGTACCTGTAGTACCTGTTTGTAATCGAACCAAACCTCTCAGGATCTTAATAGTGCAACCCTCCAATCTTATTTTCCCAATCGTACTCACCGCACTAGCGTTGAATATATAATCTGCAGAATAACTACCTAAACTTGCACGCACACCTTTAATCACCAGATCCTTAAATACAAGCGAGTCAATAGTACTATTGGCTACTAAATTAAAATTTGAACTAAGACCTATTATTGCCAGGTCAGTACCAAAATCCAAACCACTTTGAATCGTTACCGATTTATCAAAGTTATAAACAGATGTAACATTATAGCGGCTTCCTCTCTTAAGCAAAACGATACTACCCGAAGCAATATCGGGTAACGTGTCGATAAGTATGTTGGGTTTTAAAGCGACCGATATCCCTCTCAGGTCAATCACATTGCCAACAGTAGCGAATTTAGTGGTAAATACTTGCGTTCCCTTACTCTTTGCCCCGGCAAATATCTCAGCCGTGTAAGTAGTACCTGCCGTCAGATTATCGATCTGTTTTAGAGTGGCTGCCTTATCAGCATCCGTGAGGTTTATTTCAACTGCTGTTCCTCCTGTCGGAGTAATGACAATTTTAGTAAGTTCAGGGTTTGCTTTCCAAGTAAGGCGCACTGATTTATCGATGGTATTTTCAGAAGTTACAGGCAACAGGAACTGTTCTCCCAAAATACGGAACACATCACTTACAGTCCAACGGGAATCTTCTACTCCGTCCGCACCTACTGCTTTAACACGAGCATAGTAATTCTGTTTGATCGTCAGCTTTTCGTCTGTAATTACCACTGCTGCAACTTTTGTAGTAGCGGTGAAAGCAACCGGGCTAAAACTGGCCGCATCAGCAGATACTTCAATCACATAATCTACTTCACCTGATGTAGTGAATAATGATGGGCTCCATTCTATTCCTACTGCAGTCTCTCCGTTGGTCGTTTTTATTACCGATGGTTTAAACTGCCGGCTCAGCGCCAGTTCTTCATTGCTATCATCCTTACACGATACAATCACCATTATTGCAAAGCTCAGAAGCAACGTGGTGGATAAAATATATCTAATCTTCTTCATGTCTTTTCTTTTAAATCAGTTAGTTTGTTCAATATCCATAATCCTGCGAAAGGCTCGGATTAGAATCAATCACGGAAGTATGAATAGGAAGCAGTTCACTCTTGTTAGGCGTGAATGCCACCGCGTAGTAAGTAAGAATAGTAGAGGTGATTGTATTGCCCACCCAAACTACAGCGGTCGATCCTGCAGGGGCAGTAACGGGGGCCGGAGCATAAAGTGAATTTTGCCAAATTAAAGTAGGAGAGGCAGTTTTGAAATACATGGTAGTAGGTAGGTTATCGTAAGGAGGCTGACTGGCCGCCATGGCGGCCAGGTTTACTTTTGTTTCTGCTATTCGCTGAGCCAGCATGTTCCAGCGCAGTAAATCATATTTACGAATTCCTTCTCCTGCAAACTCCCATGATCTTTCTTTTGTCAATGCGGTAAAGAAGCCAGCATAATCGGAAGGAGTTGTTCCTATTGCATTGGCACCAAAAGCTCTTTGTCTTACGGTTTCAAAAGCGGTAATGGCATCGGCTGTGGGCGAGTGATTGATTTCATTTTCTGCCTCGGCAAACATGAGTAATACATCGGAGTAACGAATGACCGGCCAGTTTAAGCCGAAATACTGTGCATCTGCCCCAATCGCTGGCTCAGGATTTTTGATCCAGTCTCTCCTGAATTTTCCATCCACCATAGTCGCTAGTGTACGCGCTGCGATGGTTTTATCCGCATTCACATTGTAAGGGGCGCAGGTTACATCGCGCCTGGTATCATTCACATCATAAGAGTAAAAGAAGGTGGGCAATATCGTTAATGCTCCATTTCCCTTGCTGGCGACAACAGGACCATTGTAATAGCCCAGTTTACTATCACCGGTAGCGCTGCTTCCCCCCGTCATAGCAATCTCCCACATGACTTCTCCGTTAGGTTCCTGACGGTGTGCGGTTATCGCATCCTGGAATACGGATTGAAAGCTTGGATTCAGCTTATGATCTCCTTTATCGATAATGGTTTTACATTCATCTCGGGCAATCTGATAATACTTCAGGTAATCAGATCCGCGCTGCATCGTATTGTCTCTGCGCAATGAGTATCCACCACGTGCTAATGCGATACGGGCACGCAAACCCCGCACTGCACCTTGAGTAATTCGTTCACTTGTATTTAAGTCGCTCCGCCATGGAACAAGTACGGAGGCTTCCTCCAGATCAGCCAATAACTGATCGTAAATTACATCGCGATCTTCTTTTTCTTTAAACAGCTCTGTTTCAAAGCTGGAAGGTAAGAACTGTGCAGGCACATCTCCCCAGTTACGGATAAGTTCATAGTAGTATTGAGCGCGCAGTGTCAGTGCTTCGCCATGCAATCTTCTTAACTCTTTCTTTTCCGAATCGGATCCATTTTCATACAAGTCCATCTTAGGGATATAATAAATGCAAATGTTTGCTTTTTCAATACCGGCATACATCTGGTTGAACGGGCTTGCTAATTGAGTATTGCTGGGCTGAACGCTATAATGGGCAATATCTCTTCGCTCGTTATCCGGATAAGGTGTAGCGCCTTGTCCCATCATCTCATCATTATCATACGGATAATACATGGTGATGCGTATACCATAACCATTATCTCCGCCTAATGAAGCATAGGCACCCATTACCGATTTGGTAGCGTTGGTGATGTTACTGAACACATAATCGGGACCGAAGGAAGACACGGGTTGCACTTCCAGGTAATCTTTACAGGAAGTAACTACTCCCAGGATAAGGAGAGCAACCAAAATAGATTTATTAAATAATTTCATCTGTTTAAATTTTAATGCTGTTAAAAATTCAGGTTCACTCCAACGATATACGCGCGACTTCTGGGGTAAGCAGAATAATCAACACCGGGCGTAATAGGTGAACTGTTACGAACATTTACATCCGGATCGTACCCTGAATATTTACTAAACACTGCGAGGTTATTTACCGTACCGTACACTCTCAGTTTATTTATTTTCACTCTACTTAACAGATCTGCCGGTAAAGAATAGCCCAACGTGATATTGTTGATACGAATGAACGATCCGTCTTCCACCGCCCAGGAGTTTACATAGAAAGAAGTAGAGCTCTTTGAAGGCGACCACAATGTCGCATTAGCATTTAATTCGGCCAATGCACCCGGATCAGTCACTACCTGACCTTCTGCATTAATGTTGGTCCAGCGCCCGTTCATGATCGACAACAAGTTAGAATTAGGGGTGTATCCACTGGTGAATTCCAGTTTGTTGGCATTGAGTATCTTATTACCATATTGAAAGTTGACAAAGACGCTCATGTCAAAATTCTTATATGTGAATTGCTGATTTAATCCTCCAAAGAATTTAGGGGTTGTATTTCCGATGATGGTACGATCACTGTCGTTTACCTGGCCATCATCTGTCCGATCAACATATTTCATTAAACCCGGTTGTGGATCTACAGAAGTAACACTTTTATTATTCGGCACTCCGGCCTTCAGTGTATAAATACCATTACTATAATTAAAATCATCTAACGTATAATAGCCATCTGACTGCAGTCCCCAGATGGAGCCTACTGACCGACCTACTTTGACAATGTAGTCGGAAGGTGCTGCACTGCCGGCCCAGCCCGAAGAGAACAGGAAGGATTCCTGGCGGCCCAGACTTTCGATTTTATTCCTGTTAAATGAAATATTGAAATTAGCCTGCCAGCTAAAACTCTTGCGCGTGATAGGCGTACCTGACAATTGAAGTTCTACACCTCGATTAGAGGTACTTCCAATATTTTGCAGCTGAGTGGTATAACCCGATGAGGTAGGTACGGGTGTATTGAGTAAAAGATCTTTGGTCTTATTTTGATATACATCTACCGTAAGCTGAATGCGATTATCCAGGAAGCCCGCATCTAATCCGATGTTCTTTGATACTGTTGTTTCCCATTTGAGGTTTGAGTTGGCTAGTGAAGCTGGCGAATATCCCGTAACGGTGGTATTGTTCTGATCATAAAAAGCATTAGGACTAAATGTGGTCAGGTATAAAAAATCAGCTATCCGGTTATTCCCAATCTCCCCGTAGCTCGCTCTTAGTTTCAGATCGTTTATACCCACGGTCCGCAGCGATTCCATGAAAGTTTCATTACTCAAACGCCAGGCCACTGAAGCAGAAGGGAAATATCCCCACCGATTTGCTTCACCAAATTTTGATGAGCCATCAGCCCGTACTGTAGCAGCAAAAAGATACTTGTCTTTAAAGGAGTAGTTGACCCTGCTGAAAAAAGATAATTGCCTGGCTTTGGCTTCAAAGGAAGTGGGTATCTGGGGGGTACCTAACGACATATTTCCAATTGCTCTGTCTGCTGAAATTCCCACCGGAAAATTACGGCTCTCCAGATAGTTTCTCCTCTGCAGGCTTTGTAGAATTTCCTGGCCTATCATTACATCCAGTTTATTGTTTTCTGCAAATGATGGACTGAGTTTATTCAAAGAAAAAGTCAATACATTAGAATTATTCAAGCTGGTCTTTTCAGCCGTAGTAATGGATACAATCGGCTGCTTGGCACCATTCAATCGTGAATTATTGGTTATCGTATCATAAAAATTATTGATACGCTGATTCGTAATATCAATACCTACTGTACTTCTGAAGCTGAGAAACTTTGTGAAATCAATCGCTACCGAACCATTGATGTTGGCCACAGATGAACGGTCTTTTTGATATTCCGCTTTTGCCAGGAGAAGTGGATTTACAAGAGAAAGGCTGTTTGCATTTGTTTCCTGGGCATAGCTTGCATCATATAGGTCTTCTTCCTGACCGGGAAATAAAAGAGGTCTGTATTTTACGCTTTGTCTCAGGCGGTTCACAGAGGAAGAGCCCGTATTAGAAGTCCCGGCACCATTCACTACTGTATTATTATAGCGTACATTAAAGCTGGTATGCACACGGTCACCCAGTTTATTGTCGAGCTTAAAATTAAGCAACTTGCGATCAAAGTCGGATTCCACCATCACACCTTGCTCTGTATTGGAGCTGACACTAAGGTTAAATTGAGTGATCGCATTTCCTCCAGAAAGACTTACATTCTGGGTTTGCATTACCGCATCACGTCCAAATGTTTTATCCTGCCAATCCTGAAAAGGAACACCTTTATATAGCTCTAAATCTTCAAATTGGCCATACGCTTTGGCAAACGAGGCTTCATCGGTACTGTTGCCACGGCTTCGTTCATACTGGTATTTTACAAATTCATACGGATTCATCACATCCAGCTTATTTGCCAATTGCCTTACCCCTACTAATCCATTATATGAAACATTCAGCTTTGCTTCTCTTCCTCCTTTGGTCGTGATCATCACCACACCGTTCGCGGCACGTGCTCCATAGATTGCTGTCGCGGAAGCATCTTTTAGTACATCAATCGATTCAATGTCCTGGGGAGAAATAACAGATAACGCATTATCTACCTGTATCCCATCCACTACATAAAGTGGAGTATTGTCTTGCGTAATAGATCCACCACCACGCACCCTGATCTGTATTTGTGCATTGGGGGATCCTTCTGAACTTACCACTTGCACACCAGCCAACCGTCCGGCCAGCGCCTGCGCAGCGGAATTGAGTGGTATATCTTTTAATTGTTTTGCACCTACTGATGATACGGAAGTGGTCAGGTCTTTTCGCTCTACAGTACCATAACCAATTACGACTACTTCACTCAATTGAGTTACATCAGGATCGAGTGTGATATCGAAAGCCGTCTGATTTCCCACAGCTACCTCTTTAGGAGCCATACCAATAAAAGAAAAGACAAGGACAGCATTGTCTGTAATACTGAGGGAAAATTTTCCATCCACATCAGTAACCGTTCCGTTGGTGGTTCCTTTCTGCACCACCGAAACACCGGGTAGAAATTCGTTGGGGCCGGACTTAACCGTACCGGTCACCACTTTGGTCTGGGCGTGCAACCCGTGGGGTGCCAGGAACATTATCATCAGCACCAAAGCCGACAAAAAGAATCCTCTTTTTAGTAAAGATTTCAGCATAGAATATTTATTTAATTACTTGGGATAAAGGTTTTAAAGCACATTTACGCGCAATCGATTGCACAATGTATAACTTTTTTCTTATTCAATGCAAACGATTTCTTCAATGACTTAAAAATTATTTTAATAACCGGAATACGGAAAATTGGGACGAGTATGTGCAATCAGTTGCGCATTGTGTTAAAAAAACACAAACAGGGATTATTTCAGCTCCATACTGACATACAAAAGTGCACCGAGTCCTTTATAATCGTTGATTCTACGCTCGGTGGAGATGTAGTAGGCATAGTCGCCTTTGGAGGTTTTCATATTCAATGTGCCCACTTTCACGGTCTGGTCCAGGTATAATTTCCCTGCATCATCGAAGTAGACATAGTTATTAATTAAAGAGTCGAATGCTTTTCGCGCTGCTGCCTGATAGCTTTTATCCAGATACCCCTTGCGACAGCCCTTGGCAAATGCATACGCAAACATGGCCGATCCGGAAGTCTCGATCCAGTTGCCTTCCCGGTTTCCTTTATCTACCACCTGGTACCACAGGTTTGATTTTGCATCCTGGTACTTCAATACGCTCTTTGACAGCTTTTGCAGAATAGCCACCACTTCTTTCCGCTCCGGATGATTTTCAGGAATGTAATCAAGGCACTCCACTAACGCAGTCATGTACCAGCCGATAGCCCTGCCCCAGAACTCCGGTGAGGTACCTGTTGCCTGGTCGGCCCATACTTTATTTTTTGATTCATCCCATCCGTGATACATCAAACCTGTTTTTACATCAGTCGTGTGCTGATCAATCAATTTAATCTGGTGAATAGCTTCATCGAAAAATTCAGGCTTATTAAAAAGAGCTGCATAATGCGTTGAGAATACATCGCCCATGTAAATCCCGTCCAGCCACATTTGGTTGGAATAGATTTTTTTGTGCCAGTATCCGCCATCGCTGGTTTTCGGTTGATGGAGTAACTGGTCAGCCAATTGATCGGCTACCGTTTTATATTTTTCCTCTTTCGTGGCTTCATATAAGAAGAGTGCAGGCCGTCCGGGAATAATGTCATCGAGCTTATATTCCTTCACGGGATAAAAGACCGAATCAATTTTGCCTTCACTATTAATAAAGCGATCGGCCCACGTTTTAATATAACGCAGATAAGCAGCATTGTTCGTTTTGTGCGATTGGTTGTACATCGCACTTAGAAAGATTCCTACCTCATAATTCCACTTGCCGGGAGAATTGATGGTCAATGCGGTTGCATCCAGATAGAAGCGCATCGTGCTTTCTATAATCTTATCCGGCCAGCTGTTTACCGACTTGCTTTTACCCGAAGACGTGAGATACGTGATTTCCAGGTGAGGGTTTATATTTATCTCCGAAGAGATCAGTGATGGTTTTTCTTTTGAAGGCTGAATGAAAAAAGTATATACCGGGTCATTGGACGTAAACGTGAAATCGAAAACAATCTGATCAGCTACTCCATTACGATCACTATCATTTAATTGAGAAGGAACAGTTTTACCAAAATTCCAATCCGTAATGGTAAACCCTGATTTAGCCAATGCGGGCAGGCGCTTCACTGCTTCTTTCAGGTCCAGTACAATCTTCGCTTTCTCTGTGGATGGAATCGGCTCGGCATTTCGCTTTATCACAAAAAGCAGCTTTTCTTTTTCGGCAGGAGCTGAAAAGCCCAAAACAGAAAAAAGACAGAAAACAAAAAGAAGCACTAATGCCTTGAAAGAATTCATGCGCTCTTACTTTTTAGATTTAATGAATTCTACTTTTACAGGATTAGCCAATTCAACTGCCACACGATTCAGATAAGCTTCAAACTGCTGCTGATCTTTTATTCCATTTGGTTCTTTCACCCACGCTCCCAGAAAATAATAATCCACTTTGCCCTGCACAGGTTTCAGTTTAATAATATGGCTGTATTCATCTTCTGTAAAGTCAACCAGATCCTTTGATCGGAAAAATACAGCAAGGCCAAGTTCATCTCCGTCATTCAGACTTTGCTTGCCATACGTGGCAATATACCCAAAATGCTGCCCGTCACCTTTACTCTTTAATAATGGTGCAGTTTTATCTTTTACAATTCCTGTACTGATGTTGTCTGGATTATTGCTAATCGTGATGATCTCATGCGTCAGGCGTGTGCCGGCATGAATGGTCAATCGGGATTGAAGATCGTGTTTCTTCTCTCCGATCTTCCATCCATAATAATTAGTGAGTATAGAAGAATACACATCCCCGTTTTCGGTAATACGTGAGTTGACACTGTCTGTCTTTTCAACACGTGTTGTTACTCCGTTCACTACTGCAGCAATCGATCCGATCCCTAATGACTTACCTGCTTTCATGATATCCATACCCCACGGCTGAAGATGATGATACGAATCAAATCCATCGAGGCCCACCTGCTGTAACACCATATCGGTGGTCAGCTTGCCATAGATATCAGTTGCATTGCGCTGATCCAGATAAAAGCGATACCCCACCAGATCCGATTCCCATCCGGGCCCTTCGTAACGGATAAACCAGGAGTGATCTTTATGTTCAGGTGGCACACGCAGGTAGTCTACATTTTTAAACTCACCTCCGATGTATTCCCGCCCTTTCCATTCACCGCCTGTTTTATGAGATAGCTCTGCCTGTGTACGTTTGTGATAAGTTCTTTTTATTTCTCCTTCTTTATTATATCTCACCTGCAGCACACGCGATTCGTTGGGGTCTAGCTGATCCACGACCACAGCAATGCCGGATAGATCCACATCCGCTCTGTTATATTGACTGGCAATTTCTTTGCCGTTATCCAGCACGACAAAAGCATTGGGATTAAAATCACCTGCGTTTTTCTTTAAATCGGCAGCAGTGATACTGATTAAAACATTCGCTCTCTTTTCGTTTACCGGATTGGTTACTTTCACGCTGAACGAAAGAGGAAATTGTTGTTTTAAATCCTGAGCATAACTACTGATGGCACATAGTATCAGGCATACTATATATCTTGTTTTTGTCAGTATCATAGAATTCCTACTTTTATTAAGACATCTCGGGCACTTCTGATTCTCTCAATAAAGAATAATTAATGAGCAATCGATTGCATTTTAGGCAGGTAATCTGAAATAAGCAAGTTTTTAGAGGTTTTTTGTCTTCTAAATGGATTGCAGCCGCTATTTTAAATCATCATTTATTTATCTCTTAATCCAAGATAATCCTATATATTGCGCAAACGATTACACAAATCAGGTGCAAAAATCTATGAGCTCAACTTATTCTGTTCGTTACGCCTCCCACCCTGCCGATTTTAAATCCTACGACACTCAAAAACTTCGCGAGCTGTTTCTTATTGACGACTTGTTTACAACGGACACCATTAAAAATGTCTATAGCCATTACGACCGCCTCATCATTGGTGGTGCTATGCCTAAATCAAAATCCATAGCGCTTGAAACGTTCGTTGAACTGAAAGCAAATTTTTATTTAGAACGAAGAGAACTGGGCATCATCAACGTAGGCCCTGCTGCCTCGGTATCCGCTGACGGCACTACTTATCATTTAAAGAATAAAGAAGCACTCTATATAAGCAAGGGAGTGAAAGAAGTGATCTTTCATCCTTCCACCGAAGGACAAGCGCTTTTCTATTTCAACTCTGCTCCTGCTCATATGGCTTATCCTTCACGCAAGGTAAGCCTGGAAGAAGCAGAGAGGGTGGAATTAGGTGCCCTGGAAACCTCCAATCATCGGGTGATCAACAAACTCATCGTAAACAGTGTATTGCCCACCTGTCAATTGCAAATGGGATTGACCGAATTGAAAACAGGAAGTGTCTGGAATACATTGCCTCCACACACGCACGACAGGCGCATGGAAGCGTACTTCTATTTTAATATTCCGGAGAACCAGGTGGTGTCTCACTTTATGGGACAACCGGATGAAACACGTCACCTGTGGGTGAAGAATAATCAGGCGATCATTTCACCTCCATGGTCGATACACTGTGGCGCAGGCACAAGTAATTATACTTTTATCTGGGGCATGGCGGGTGAAAACTTAGATTATGGGGATATGGATGGCGTGAAGCCTTCGGAGCTGAAGTAAACAAATTGACAATAAACAATTGACAAAGAACAACAAGGATATAACCGGAAATAGGCAACCGGTAACTTGTAACCTAATGATATGACCTACTATGAAGTTATTTGATTTAACAGGCAAGCGCGCGCTCATTACAGGAGGAACCCATGGCCTTGGTATGTCGATGGCAAAAGGATTAGCTGCTGCCGGAGCGGAGTTAATTATCAATGGTCACTCACCTGATAAAATGGAAGCGGCTTTAAGCGAATACAACAAAGCGGGCCTCAAAGCGAAAGGCTATCTCTTCGATGTAACGAATGACGAACAGGTAAAACAGTCCATCGATAAAATTGAAAAGGAAGCTGGACCAATCGATATACTCATCAACAATGCAGGTATCATCAAACGCATACCCATCGTGGAGATGAGTGCGGCTGACTTTCGCCAGGTTATTGATGTGGATCTGGTAGCGCCATTCATTGTGTCTAAATATGTAGGGCAATACATGATTCAGCGTAAAGCCGGGAAGATCATTAACATCTGCTCCATGATGAGTGAGCTGGGAAGAAATACCGTAACGGCCTATGCAGCAGCTAAGGGTGGACTGAAGATGCTCACCAAAAACATGGCTACCGAATGGGCAAAGTATAACATACAAGTGAATGGCATCGGCCCGGGTTACTTTGCCACCGAACAAACTGCACCGATCCGCGTAGACGGACATCCGTTCAATGAGTTTATCATCAGCCGTACACCCGCAGGGCGCTGGGGCGATCCGGATGATTTAATGGGAACCACGGTTTTCCTTTCTTCGAAGGCAAGTGATTTTATAAACGGACAAATCATTTACGTAGATGGTGGTATATTAGCTACTATTGGCAAGCCTTCCAATGAAGCATAGCCTTCAACGAGTATGAAAAAAGAAAAAGCAACCATACACGATATTGCTGAGAAGCTCAACATCACCGCTTCCACGGTTTCGCGTGCGCTGAAAGATCATCCGCGCATCAGCACGGAAACAAAGAAGGCGGTATTGAAGGTTGCCCAGAAGTTAAACTATCAGCCCAATCATATTGCTGCTGCCCTGCGCAACGGCAAAAGCAATATCATCGGTATCATCGTACCCACAGCAGATCGGAGTTTTTTTTCTTCCGTCATTCGGGGTATTGAAGAGATTGCCAATACATCGAAGTACAATGTGATGATCTGCCAGACGTACGATAATTTTGAAAAAGAAGTACAGACGGTAGAAGTATTACTTAATGCACGTGTGGATGGCATCATTGCTTCGCACGGAAAAGAAACCAAAGACTTCAGTCATTTTATTAAAGTGAAAGAGAGAGGTATTCCATTGATCCTCTTTGATCGCTCCAACAATGATCTTGAAGTAAGCCAGGTAGTGATTGATGACTTTCTTGGTGCCTATAAAGCGACCGAACACCTGATTCAGCAAGGCTGCAAACGCATTGCCCACTTTACCAACACACTGAAGATTTCGATTTATAAGGAACGCCTTCGCGGATACCGTGAAGCACTTCTTAACAACGGATTGAAATATGATGAGTCACTGGTGGTAGAAAGCAACCTGCAGGTGGAGGACGGTCGTAACAGTATGCTTCAGTTAATGAAGTTGCCGGAATTACCAGACGCTATTTTTTCTGCCAGTGCTTTAGGGGTGGTGGGCGCCATGCAGGTGCTGAAAGAAAACAACATCAAAATACCAGACGAGGTAGCGCTGGTCGGATTCAGTAATGAGTCGTTTACCTTATTTACTGACCCCACACTCACCACGGTAGATCAGCACAGCATGCGCATGGGCAATGCCGCAGCAGAAATATTCCTGGAAGAAATATCCAGCGACAGCCAGAAATTTATTCCACAAAAAATAGTACTCAAACCAGAGCTGGTCGTTCGCCAGTCATCATTAAAAAAGAAAGATTAAAAGCGCAATTCATTGGCGTAAATCAAAATAAAAGTAGTGCATGAATTCATTTCTTAACGAAGACTTTCTCCTTCAAACCGAGTTTGCAAAAACATTATATCATCAGTACGCAAAGTCACTTCCTGTCATTGACTATCACTGTCACCTGTCACCGGAAGACATTGCTACTAATCGCCAGTTTCAAAACATCAGCAGCATCTGGCTGGCGGGTGACCATTATAAATGGCGCGCCATGCGCACGCTGGGTGTCAATGAAAAATACATCACCGGTAATGGATCAGATGAAGAGAAGTTTGATCAATGGGCTTATACCGTTCCCTACACCATGCGTAATCCACTTTATCACTGGACACACCTGGAGTTGAAACGCTATTTTGGTATTGAAAAATTAGTATCGCCCGATTCCGCCAAAGAGATTTATAAAACAAGTTCCGAGCTTCTCCAGACACCCGATTACGCTACCCGCTCTTTGTTGAAGAAGATGAAGGTAGAAGTAGTATGCACTACCGATGATCCGGCTGACACTCTTGCACATCATCAGGCCATCAGAAAAAGTAATCTTGAAACGATGATACTTCCTACGTTTCGTCCGGATAAAGCGTATGGTGTTGAAAATCCTGCTGCTTATAAAAGTTATCTCGGGAAACTATCCAACGCAGCGGGCATAGAAATCAACAGCTTTGAAACGCTGATGCAGGCATTGCAGAACCGGGTCGATTTCTTCCATTCACTGGGGTGTAAATTATCCGATCACGGATTAGAGCAACTTTATTATCCTGCACATAAACAGGCCTATTCGATTCAATCGCTTTTCAATAAGCTATGGAAAGGAGAACTGTTAGATAAAAGCGAGACACAATTCTTCAAATACAATGTATTGATTGAATTGGGAAGAATGTATCACACCAAAGGATGGACACAGCAATTTCATTTGGGCGCACTGCGCAACACCAATGAGCGCATGCTCACCAAACTGGGTCCGGATACCGGCTTTGATTCGATCGGTGATTTTTCACAAAGCATAGCATTATCGAAATTCCTTAATGAGCTCGATGGAACCGATCAACTGGCAAAAACCATTCTCTACAATCTCAATCCATCCGACAATGAAGTGATGGGTACCATGATTGGAAACTTCAACGATGGTTCGGTAAAAGGCAAAGTGCAATTCGGTTCTGCCTGGTGGTTCCTCGATCAGAAAGACGGAATGGAAAAACAAATCAATGCCTTATCCAATCTTGGATTACTCAGCTGCTTTATTGGCATGCTTACTGATTCACGCAGCTTTCTTTCCTTTCCGCGGCATGAGTATTTCAGACGCATACTTTGCAACCTGATTGGCAAAGATGTCGCCAACGGAGAATTGCCATGGGATGAAAAATGGCTGGGCAAACTGGTTGCTGATATCTGCTATCATAACGCAAAAACGTATTTCAATTTCAAGTAAGCGTGATTAGGAAATTAAACAGAACTACTGCTTCCCTCCTGCAGCAGCGCAAAGTTAAAGTGCTACAATTTGGAGGAGGGAATTTCCTGCGCGCCTTTGCCGATTGGATGATCGATGTAATGAATGAGAAGACTGACTTTAACGGGGCAGTGCAAATCATTCAGCCGGTACATAACCGAAAGGGAGTAATTACCGATACCCAGGATGGATTGTATCATGTGATCCTGAATGGAATTAAAAACGGTAAGCCATCGCAGGAAACCAGGCTCATCACCTGCGTGGATGAAATACTGAACCCATTTGAAAATTTCGATGCCTACCTGAAGACAGCAGAAAATCCCGATCTGCAGTTTGTCATTTCAAATACAACAGAAGCAGGTATCATCTTTAATGCAGCAGATGTTGATCCTAATCGTCTTTCAGAAACCTTTCCGGGAAAGCTGACTACACTGCTTTATCATCGCTTTGCTTTCTTTAAAGGTGCTGCAGATAAGGGCTTAATTCTTTTACCGTGCGAACTGATTGAAAAGAATGGTGAAGCGCTGAAGAGCACACTACTGCAATACATTGCACACTGGAATTTACCTGAGACGTTTAAGCAATGGATCATCAACAATAATACCTTCTGCAATAGCCTGGTGGACCGTATCGTTCCGGGTTTCCCCAAAGACACCGCCAAAGAAATACAACAGGCAACCGGCTATGAAGATAACCTGATGGTCATGGCAGAGCCTTTCCACCTTTGGGTGATTGAAGCGCCTGATGCTGTGCGTGACGCATTTCCTGCTGACAAAGCCGGCCTGCAGGTAAAGTTTGTAAAAGACATGGCCCCTTATCGCATCAGCAAAGTGCGCATACTAAATGGAGCGCACACCACACTTGTGCCTGTTGCTTATTTAAATGGGCTTCGCACTGTTAAAGATGCAGTAGAAGATAAAACAACGGGCGAGTTTATACATAAAGCTGTTTTTGAAGAAATCATTCCTACACTTGATCTTCTTTCAAAAGAAGAACTGGAGCAATTTGCACAGGACGTATTGGAGCGATTTCAGAATCCATTCATTCGCCATGAGCTGATGAGCATCGCGCTCAACTCCATTTCAAAATTTAAGGTGCGGGTGCTTCCCTCGCTATTGAAATACATCGAAGTAAAAAAACAACTTCCGGAAAACCTGATCTTCTCCCTGGCCGCATTAATTCGTTTCTATAAAGGTGAATGGCAAGGCGAATCAATTGAATTGAAAGATACACCTGAAGTGCTTGACTTCTTTAAAAAAGCATGGGCAGGCAATGATATTTCAAAAGTGGTGCATGATGTGCTTGCTAATAAAAACTTTTGGGATATGGATTTAACCTCGATTACCGGACTGGAGGAAGAGGTAAAGAATAACTTCAAAAGATTGAGTTGCTGAATATAAATCGGGTCTATAGGTAATCAGAGTTTTGACAATTTGATTAAAGTATTTTTTACATAAGCTATTCGGCCGGGCAAAGGTGAATAGCCTATTACAGCACTGATTGCCTCCTCTGTATTTTTTTCATTTAATAAATTAGTAAAAAACGCGACAAGAAATTCCTTTACGGGATCATGACTGCTGTTTACTTCTTCTATTAACTCCTTCCTGTTTTCAACTACGTAAATAATGTCTTCAAAGTCAGTACTCAGTCTTTTATCTCTTGCTCCTCTTTGCAGGTAGGCCTGTATTTTCGAAGCCACATAAAACGGTGAGGAAAAGATTCTAATCTCCAGTGATTCATCAATTCGATAGAGAACTGCATTTTTAATCCCTTCTTTGTACCATCTATTTGTAAAACCGATGATACCGGCATTGTCAGGCATAATGTCTACGATGATGCCTTTGTATTTATATCGGCAAATAACTTTTGATTCATGATCCGGATTAAATCCTGCTGCAAGTAATTTTTCCTGCAGCGTAGCATATTCTCCATAATGAGCAAGTTCTGATACGACATCAATATCGTCTGTCGGACGGGCTTGTTCAGCTACGCTGGAGGTTACATAGCATTCAACCACTGATCCACCAACAAATACAAATTTCTCATCTAATGGCTTCAATCCATTCGCTATCGTTCTAATTGAATTGACTAAAAGCATACACCTTTATTCAGTAATGATTCTCTTTAACCACTCCCGTGCAAAATTTACTTCGCGCGTCTGCCCTACCCGAAGCATATCGCAGGCACACAAAGCCTGATATAAAAGATCATCTTTTTTAGCAGCCAGTACTATATCAGGATACAAGGGTGAAACGGAAATACCACGATGCTGCCCCTCATAACTTTCCCAAACATAATTTGTACCCCGTATCCCACCCTCCTTTAATGCATTTACACCCGTTAACACACCACGGGTTTCTGATCCTATAAATGGAGGGAATGTAATCTTGAGTCCATATATAAGAAATTCATAAAAAGTAGTTCGTTGAATCACGTTACTATTTGCACTAAAGAGGCCGGTTGCTTGTAGCCGAACAAATACCTTTGTGATCTCCGAATTGGATAAACACAGTTCATCCGCAAGGTCTTTTTTCAACCAGGAGATATTTTTTTTACCCAGCACGATAAGTTTTATAAGTACCACTATATCCTGAGGTCGTATGGTTATCTGACGATTTATCATGAGGTAAAGTTAAACGATACACATTTCGTAAAACGTGCAATTTAATGTAAATCAAATATATACAATTTAATTTCATTCAAAAAAACTAAATTATTTAGCAATTCAGTTTTCAAACCCGTTACTTTGAGATGTGGATCGAAACATCATACATCTTGATTTTGACGCTTTCTTTGTAGCGGTTGAATGCAAAAAAGAACCAAAGTTTAAAGGCATCCCTCTGATTGTAGGTGGCCAAAGCCGAAGAGGTGTGGTAGCGGCTTGCAGCTATGAAGCGCGCAAATTCGGTGTTCATTCTGCCATGCCGATGTACCTGGCGCTCCAGCTTTGCCCCGATGCGAAAGTAATCTCTGGCGATATGGAAGCGTATAGCCAGAACTCTCACTTAGTTACTGAAATTATTGCCAACCGCTCCCCTCTTTTTGAAAAGGCGTCCATCGATGAATTTTACATTGATGCAAGCGGCATGGATAAATTCGTTGGCGCTTTCAAATGGTCCATTGAGCTTAGAAAAAAAATCATGGCGGAAAGTGGGTTGCCTATCTCTATGGCATTATCTGCTAATAAGCTGGTTTCGAAAGTGGCTACGGGTGAATTTAAGCCCAATGCACAAAAACAAATTCCGTTGGGAGGTGAAATTGGGTTCCTGGATCCACTCTCCATCGACAAAATTCCGATGGTGGGAAAGCAGACCTCTTCGTTTCTTCATGATATGGGCGTACGCACTGTAAAGACGTTGCGCGAAATGCCACTTCCCTTCCTCGTCAGCGCGTTTGGTAAAAACGGCATCAGCTTATGGAACAAAGCACAGGGTATCGATGAATCGCCCGTAGTTCCTTACAGTGAACAGAAATCCATTTCCACCGAAAGTACTTTCGAAGAAGATACTATCGATGTGAAACGCTTAAAGTCAGTGCTTATCGCGATGGTAGAAAAGGTAGCTTTTCAATTGCGTGATCAAAAGAAACTGGCTTCCTGTATTACGGTAAAAATCCGCTATTCCAACTTTGATACCGAAACACGGCAGGTTCATGTGCCCTACACGTCCTCCGATCAGGAAATCCTGCGCGTGGTAAGTGAACTCTTTAATAAGCTTTATAACCGAAGACTACTGATACGACTGGTGGGTGTACGACTCAGTTCACTGGTACATGGCAATCACCAGATCAACTTATTTAATGACACGGAAGAAGATATTAATCTTTATGAAGCCATGGATTTTATCAAACACAAACATGGTATAGATAAACTGATACGCGCCACCACGCTGGACGTGAATAAGCGTGTACGTATGGAAATGAATATGTTCAAAGGTAAAGTGACAAAGAATCTGATCAACTAATAAAGTCTGTAACCTCGGTCTGTGTCCCCACAGACCGAAATAACAAACAAACATCAATAACATGGAACCCACACTCAACGAAATGAAATATGGAATGCGCAATTCCAAACTGCTTTTGAGTGAAGTGTACTTTTGGACTGATACTATTAAAGGTCGGAAGCACTTATTAGAAAACAATCATTACAAAAACATTATCATTAATAGCTGGCGTGTATTGGTAAAAAGAGGAAAACTCGTCATCTATGGTTTTGTCATCATGCCCAATCACTTACACCTGATTTGGGAAATGAAAGAGAAGAATGGAAAAGAAATGCCTTACGCCAGTTTCAATAAATTTACAAGCCATCAATTTCTGAATGAATTACGCGCGAATCATACAGATCAACTTCCTTATTATATAGAAGAAGATCCTGAACGAAATCACCGTTTCTGGCAACGCGATGCATTAGCAATACATCTGGATTCAAAAAGCAAAGCAGAACAAAAACTGAAGTACATTCACCTGAACCCACTTCAGGAAAAATGGAATTTTGCCGCACGACCAGAAGACTATAAATGGTCGTCAGCAAAGTTTTACGAGACGGGTGTTGATGATTTTGGGTTTTTAACAGATTATAGAGAACGATTTTAAGACAGTACGTTTCGATCTGTGAGGACACAGACCGAGGGGGTAGCGTGTACGTATGAAGATGAATATGTTCAAAGGTAAAGTGACAAAGAATTTGATTAATTAACCAAAAGAATAACCTCGAGACAACCTCGGTCTGTGTCCTCACAGACCGAAATAACTAATTCTATATGGAACTCACTATTAACGAAATGAAATATGGAAGAAGATCTCGAGAGAAATCATCGTTTCTGGCAACGGGATGCATTAGCTGTACATCTGAATTCAAAAAAGAAGATAGAACAAAAGCTGGAGTACATTCATTTGAATCCGCTTCAGGAAAAATGGAATCTGGTCAACCGACCAGAAGATTATAAATGGTCATCGGCAAAGTTTTATGAGACAGGTGTGGATGATTTTGAAGTATTAACAGATTATAGAGATCGATTTTAAATTCAGTTCGTTGCGGTCTGTGAGGACACAGACCGGGTGAATAAATTAAAATTAATTAGATATCGAATTTTTAATCAAATTAAAAAATGGAAACATCTTCTATCCATCAGTTTTTTATTATTATCTCTCCTCCTAAAATCGTTAAGCAATACGTTATTTATAAAAAGAAATGTGTAAAAGAATCCATTGGTCATTTTGAAAGCGAATCGTCCATCGCACACATTACTTTATTTAACTATGAAGACAAACACAATGATAACCGGTTATATCATTTAGAGTCGCAAGTCTCGCAATTTTCTTCCTTTGGACTATGCACTAAAGATTTCGGTGTTTTTGAACATGGAGAAAACCGAACTATCTATATTGATATTATCCATAAAAACCCTGCCCGTGAAGTTGCCGAAAAACTGGATGGACGCAAGATTAATCCTCACATCACCATTGCCAGAAATCTGGAGCCTCACGCGTTTGATAAGGCCTGGAAGCAATTTAAAAATGAATCTTTCAGTCATTATTTCAAATGCAATTATATAACCGTGTTGAAAAGAACGCCCGGCTGTTATTGGGATAATTATATGAATCTATATTTTTCACACTGAACTATCTTAAAGAATCCTCACCCCGGTCTTTGTCCACAAGCCGAAATAATAAAACCCCATAAAACAACAACACAATAAGCCATGAATGCCTTAACGATCCTTCAGGAAAAATTCGGATACGCTGCTTTCCGCCTGGAGCAGGAAGCAATCATTAATTCCGTATTACAAAAAAAAGACACGTTTGCGCTCATGCCTACCGGTGGTGGTAAATCGTTATGCTACCAGATTCCGGCACTGGTTTTTGAAGGGCTCACGATCGTGATCTCCCCGCTCATTGCGTTGATGAAAGATCAGGTAGATGCATTGCGCGTTAACGGAATTCAGGCTGCGTATTTAAATTCTACACAAGGTTATCAGGAGCAGGAAAGCATTCTGAATAAAATACAGTCCAAAGAATTAAAACTCCTCTATCTCGCCCCGGAGAGTGCTTTCTTCAAAAAGCTTTCTTCCTTTAATATAAGCCTGATCGCCATTGACGAAGCCCATTGCATCTCCCAATGGGGTCATGACTTCCGTCCGGAGTATTTAATGCTGGCTCAGCTAAAACGGACCATGCCGCATGTTCCTGTTATTGCGCTAACCGCAACAGCCGATCGCTTAACACGGAAAGACATCCTCGAAAAACTGGAGCTGAATAATCCGGTAACCTTTGTCTCCAGCTTTAATCGCACCAATATTCGTTATACCGTGGAAGCCAAACGAGGGAGCTTTGACAAACTGCTTTCATTTTTAGAGACGCGAAAAGGAGAAGCGGGCATTATCTATTGCCTGTCGCGTGCATCGGTAGAAACACTGGCACAGGATTTAAAAAATGTTGGATTCAATGCCCTTCCCTATCATGCAGGCCTGGAAAAAAATATTCGCATCAGACATCAGGAACTGTTTCTTCGCGATGAAGTCAACATCATGGTAGCAACAGTCGCTTTTGGCATGGGTATCGACAAATCGAATGTACGCTATGTGGTGCACATGGATCTGCCCAAGAACATCGAAGGTTATTATCAGGAAACCGGTCGCGCAGGCCGTGATGGACTGGATAGCGAAGCGCTTCTTTTCTATTCGTATGCCGATGTAAGTAAACTGAAAAAGTTTGTTGAGATTGAAGGCAATACAGAGCAAACAAAAATACAGCTACGCAAGCTGGATCAAATGGCAACGTATGCGGATAGTCTTGCCTGCCGCAGAAAATATTTACTGAATTATTTTGATGAAACCACCGTAAACTATTGTGGCAATTGTGATGTCTGCCTTACACGCACCGAGCAAACCGATGGAACTATCCTTGCTCAGAAAGCCCTGTCGGCTGTTTCGCGTTTGCAGGAACGGTTTGGAGCAGGCTACGTCATTGACTTCTTACGGGGATCAAATGCAGCCAAAATTCAGGAAGAGCATAAGCAATTAAAAACGTTTGGCATTGGTGCCGATGTAAGCAAGGACGAATGGAGTGCCCTCTTCCGGGATCTTGTTTCACAAGGTTATCTTACCAAATCAGAAGGGGTCTATCCGGTCTTAAAACTCACGGCAACCAGTGCACAGGTATTGAGGGGAGCAGAGAAGGTGATGATCACCAAAACGAAAGAAAAAATCGAAATACAAAGTCAGACAGCTGACTACGAAAAAGAACTTCTGCAGCAGCTCAAAAACAGAAGAAGAGAATTAGCAACAGAAGAAAATGTGCCTGCCTACATTGTACTGTCTGATGCTACCTTGATGGAAGTCGCCACTTACCTTCCACATACTAAGGAAGAGATCCGGAAAATATCCGGCTTTGGTGAAGTGAAAATTGACAAATATGGCAATGAGTTCGCAGATATAGTGGCTGATTATTGTATCGAAAATAAATTACAATCACGCATCCATCTTAAAGCTTCGAAACCAGAACGCAGGGAGAGGCCGGAGCGTGACACCGATACAAAACAAAAAAGTTTTGAACTATTCAAATCGGGAAACTCCATAGAGGAAATTGCATCACTGAGAGGACTTAGCCTCATTACTATTGAGGGGCACCTTGCTTTTTATGTTCAGCAGGGAAAATTAAGTATCGATCAGCTCATTGATACTTCGAAAATTCCTGAGATTAAAAAAGCCATTGGACAGATAGGAGGAAAAGTATTAACTCCTATTAAAGAATTACTCGGTGATAAGTACAGCTACGGAGAGATCAGAATAGTAATGGCAGAAATGGAACGACCTAAAAAATAGTATTCACATAGAATAATCATTTGGCCATTGGCACATTTTCAATCCCGATAGCTATCGGGACTCATCTTCAAATTAGTTTATGTATCTCAATTGCCATACGGGTTATAGTTTCAAATACGGCATGCTGCCTATCCTGACTCTTTTTGAAGAAGCAAAGCGATGTGGTGTACATCAACTCGTATTAACGGAAATCAATAACACCGCCTCCTACATCGAGATGCTGCGGGTATGTGAGGAGAACAAGGCTCAGAAAGAGGGCTTGACAAAATTCGGAAAAGCACCTTACCAGTTGGAAATCATCGTGGGCATTGAATTCCGGATGGATAATGAGTTGCTTTACATTGCGATTGCAAAAAGTAATAAAGGCTTTGAAACCCTTAACCGCTTCCTTTCTCATCATAATCGTGAGGGGAAACCCTTTCCCTTACGCGCTCCTGAGTTTGAAAACGTTTTTGTTATTTATCCGCTGGGAAAACTGGAACCCGATCAGCTTCTGCCCAATGAATACATTGGAATAAGCAAACACGATCTCAACCGCTTTTCTGTTTATACCAATAAAAGTAAAGAAGACCACTTTAAAAAAGCAGTCATTCTTCAACCGGTCACTTTCCTTCCTCCGGAGTTTGTGCCGGCCACAAAAAACTCAAAAGAGAAATGGCTGTATCGCGATCACAATGCACACCGGCTGCTGCGATGCATTGCCAATAATACATTACTCAGCAAATTACCCGAGCATCACCAGGCGCGCAAAGAAGAATTCATGTTGCCCGAAAGCGATCTTGAAAAGATGTTTGATCAGCATCGGGAATTAATCGCGAATACAAAAAAATTACTTCACGAATGCTCTTTTGATTATAAAATGGGGGAAGACAAGAACAGGAGGTATTTCAGGAAGAGCAGAGAAGAAGATGCTGCCTACCTGCGCGAAGAGACCATTAAAGGTTTTGCTTTGCGCTATGGAGATAATCCAAAAGTGTGGACCGAAAATATCGAGAAGGAGCTGAACATCATTGCAAGAAAAGAATTCACAGCCTATTACCTCATTGCTTATGATCTGGTCAACTTTGCCAAACAGAAAGGGTATGAGTTTGTGGGACGTGGAAGCGGAGCTAACAGCACGGTCGCCTATTGCCTTGGCATTACTAATGTGGATCCCATCGAACTGGATTTATACTTCGAGCGCTTTCTGAACGAAGAGCGCGTCTCCCCTCCCGACTTCGACATCGATTTTTCGTGGGATAACCGGGACGCCATTTATGAATACATTTTTAAAACGTATAACCATGATCATGTTTGCCTTTTGGGTACCCATGTCACCTACAAAGCCAGATCGATCATCCGTGAATTAGGTAAAGTGTTTGGCTTGCCTAAAGAGGAAATAGAAGACCTGGTGGAGAACCGGAAGATCAAAGATGCGAACCGTGATCACATTGGCAAGCTGATCTACACCTATACGGAATACATTGTACAAAAAGAATTGCCAGCCAATATATCTATCCATGCAGGCGGAGTATTGATTACCGAAGAACCTATTTATGCTTATACGGCCGTAGATCTTCCACCCAAAGGACTTCCTGTCTCACATTTCGAAATGCATGCGGCTGAAGATTTCGGTATTTACAAATTCGATATACTCAGCCAGCGCGGGTTAGGTCATATCAAAGAAACCGTAAAGCATGTAAAGCGTAATCAGGGTATTGATGTGGATGTACATCGTTTCAGTGATTTCAAAAAAGATGAAAAAATAAAAGAGCTGCTACGTCATAGTAAAGCCATGGGCTGCTTTTATGTGGAATCGCCAGCCATGCGAATGTTGTTGGAAAAACTAAAGTGCGATGACTACCTCACATTAGTAGCCGCCAGTTCTATCATTCGTCCTGGTGTAGCCAGCTCGGGAATGATGAAAGCCTACATTGAGCGATTTCGTAAAGTAAGAGCAGGTGGCACTTATGAAGTTATTCATCCGCTGATGTATGAGCTGATGAAAGACACGTACGGTGTAATGGTGTATCAGGAAGATGTGATCAAGGTAGCGCATCATTTTGGTAAGCTTAGTTTAACTGAAGCAGATGTACTACGGAGAGGAATGTCGGGCAAGTACCGTTCACGGGAAGAGTTTCAGCGTGTAAAAAATCAGTTCTTTGAAAATTGTGATCAGGAAGGTTATGATCAGAAAGTGACGGATCGGGTCTGGTTTGAAATCGAAAGCTTTGCCGGCTATTCTTTTGCAAAAGGTCACTCGGCCAGCTATGCGGTAGAGAGTTATCAGAGTTTATTTCTAAAAGCCCATTACCCGCTGGAGTTTATGGTCGGTGTGATCAACAACTTCGGAGGATTTTATAAAACAGAGTTTTACTTTCATGAGGCGCGAATGAACGGTGCACAGATTGAAGCACCATGTGTTAACCACAGCGACTACCTCACCACCATTTATATTCAGCAGATCTACATCGGCTTCATCCATATCAAAAGCCTGGAAGAGAAAATAGCACAGCAGATCCCTGCAGAACGAAAAAAGAATGGCATCTATCGAAGCCTGGATAATTTTCTAAGACGCACTCCGGGCATTGGCCTTGAGCAGCTGCGTATTCTGATTCGTATCGGTGCCTTTCGTTTTACCGGGAAAAACAAACAACAGCTGCTGTGGGAATGCATGCTTTACTTCAGCAATGCCAAAGCCAAGCCCACTACCACCATCGATCTCTTCGACACCGAACCGAAAAATTATCCATTACCTGTTCTCCAGAGAAATATACAGGAAGATGCTTTTGATGAAATCGAATTACTCGGCTTTCCCTTATGCAATCCGTTTGATCTGCTGGCATCTCCCTTCTATGGAGACATAACCGCAAAAGAATTGAAAAATAAAAAAGGGAAAGAAGTTCATATAGTAGGATACGCAGTTACCACCAAAGATACACGCACAAAAAAGAATGAGCCGATGTCCTTCGGCACTTTCTATGATGTGGAGGGTGAGTTTTTTGATACCGTACATTTTCCTGATGTCACTGTCCGCTATCCCTTTCGCGGAAGAGGCTTCTACGAGGTAAAAGGAAAAGTAACGGAAGACTTTGGTGTGTTTACTATTGAAGTAAGCCATATGAATCGATTACCGATGATCAACTCGCGCACGGAACGGCAGTATCAGGAAAGTGATTTAGGTTCAAAGGTATTCCAGCATTAAGCAACTACTAAATGGTGCGCGTTTGCAATGCGTACCGTTCTTATTTGAAAATTATTTAACTATCTTCATACATGTCTGAAAAATATAAAATACGTAATCCGGACGCAATGTATTTTGTTACAATAACGGCTGTGGGATGGGTAGATTTATTTACCCGACCAGAATTAAAACACGTCATCATTGATTCACTTCGGTATTGTCAAAAAGAAAAGGACTTGATCATTCATGCCTGGTGCTTAATGCCAAGTCATCTGCATTTAATCATTAGTTCATCAAATGATTTATCTGCCATTCTTCGTGACTTCAAAAAATTTACCAGCAAAGAACTAGTAAGGACCATTGAAGAAATTCATGAAAGCAGAAGAGGATGCATATTGGATTTATTCGGAGAAGTTGCAGATCACCTGAAACGAATAAGAAATTATAAAGTCTGGCAAGATGGCAATCATCCGATCCAACTTTTTAATGCAGCTATCACCAGGCAAAAACTGGATTATATTCACAACAACCCAGTTGCCGATGAAACTGTGGGGGAACCTGGTGATTATCTTTTCAGTTCTGCAAGAGATTATTATACCAATAAGAAAGGATATCTTGATTTGGTAATGATTGAGTGAATAATAGTAAGCAGTGATAGTAAGCACGCGTTGCAAACGCGCGCTAATGAAGATTATTATACTAATTAGTGCGCGTTTGCAACGCGTATCGTTACTTATTCAGCACGCGTTACAACGCACGCCAAATAAAGTAGCCTCGCACACAAGGAAAAGGAAAGCCTGCCGATCTAAGCCGTGGTGTCGCTTCAGAAAAAAATCTCCGTTGAGGCAACGAGGGCAGGGTGCTCCAACTGTGGTTCTTTCTCTAACGCACTTGCCCAGAGTTGTTCATCAAATTTTTTAAAGGAATCCAAATTGATCAATACCTCATGCGCCTCCTCGTTTTCAAACTGATCAAAATGCATGAACGTTTTCCCATCTGGTAATAACCAGCAGCCATATTTTATACCTGGATGATTGAGCGTTCTCAACTCTTTCACTATCTCCGCTATGTTGGCCTGATTGACGGGTGCAAATTCAAGCGTGGTGGTATAATGTACACGTACTACTTTCATAAACTTTCTCGATTTTTAGTTGGTTGTTGTCTGCTTGATTATTAGTGCAATTTCGGTATTGCAAAATAAAACGAGAGGGTGTGGTCATGACAATTTAAGGGTGAATCGCGTCACTGAAGTGAATTATTGGGCACGCGTTGCAAACGCGCGCCAACGAGCCAACGAAGCTAACGATGCTTACTTAAAGGCGCTTTAAACATTTCATATCCATTTCACAGGTCGATTCCGAACAATGAATTGGATCAATAGCAATAAAATGCTAAATAGGGTGCAGATTTTTTTCGTTTTGAAAGTCTCACGACTTTAGAGTATCTCAAACCATTTAAACCCTAACTAATTTGAAACGCAGAGATTTTATGTATCTGTCGGGCATGGGCACTGTTGGTGCTGCTGCCATGCTGTCCGGCTTACCTGCAATGGGTAAATCCATTGATCCGGCACAAGCACTTGAGCGCGTAGACGTTGCCCTGAAAAAGCAATTGGCGGATGTCGCTTTGAATGCAGCACGAAGTAAAGGTGCTACCTACACCGATGTACGCATCGGGCGTTACCTCAATCAGTTTGTGGTAACACGCGAAGACAAAGTACAAAACATTGTGAATACCGAATCGTATGGAATGGGGATTCGCGTAATCGCCAACGGCAGCTGGGGATTTGCCGCCATCGATAAGATGGACAAAGACAGCATTGCCAAAGCAGCGGAAACTGCAGTAGCCATAGCAAAAGAAAACTCACGCCTTCTGATTGAACCAGTGCAACTTGCTCCACAAAAAGGATATGGTGAAGTAAGCTGGAAAGCACCCATCGAAAAAAATGGCTTTGAAGTTCCCATCAAAGAAAAAGTAGATCTGCTGCTTGGCGTGAATGATGCCGCCATGAAGTCAGGAGCGAATTACATCACTTCCCTCCTCTTCCTGATTAACGAACAAAAGTATTTTGCCTCGACTGATGGTTCATACATTGATCAGGACATTCACCGCATCTGGCCTGCATTCTTTATTACAAAGATCGATGAAACTACGGGTAAGTTCGAAACCCGTAATACACTGAGCGCGCCAATGGGTATGGGATATGAGTATCTCAATCACCGCCCACAGGATAAAATCACAGGTGGCGGTGGCGTAAAATTATATAAAGGCCGCTACGACATGCTGGAAGATGCAAAAGCAGCTGGCGCACAAGCCGGTGAAAAACTGAAAGCAAAATCAGTGGAGCCGGGTAAGTATGATCTGATCCTTGATCCGTCACACTTGTGGTTAACGATTCACGAATCCGTAGGTCACCCTACTGAGCTCGATCGTGTATTGGGTTATGAAGCCAACTTTGCAGGAACCAGCTTCCTGACATTAGATAAATGGCAATCGAAGAAATTTAAATTCGGAAGCGACATCGTCAACTTCACTGCCGATAAAACAGCGGTGAATTCATTAGGCGCTGTAGGCTATGATGATGAAGGTGTGGGTACTGGAAAATGGGATCTGATTAAAGATGGTGTCCTTGTGGACTATCAGGTGATCCGCGACCAGGCTCACATACTTGGTCTGAATGCTTCCCGCGGATGTTGCTACGCAGACAACTGGAGCAGCGTTCAGTTCCAGCGTATGCCTAATGTTTCATTACAACCCGGTAAAGAAAAGAAGAGCATTGATGATCTGATCAAGGGTGTAGAAAAAGGAATTTACATCATTGGCGATGGATCATTCTCGATCGATCAGCAACGCTATAACTTCCAGTTTGGCGGTCAGTTATTCTATGAAATCAAGAACGGAAAAATCGTGGGCATGCTGAAAGATGTAGCTTATCAGGCGAACAGCCAGGAATTCTGGAACTCATGTGTGGCGATTGCCGATGAAAGCGATTACCGGTTAGGCGGAGCATTTGGTGATGGCAAAGGACAGCCACCACAAAGCAATTCCGTATCACACGGTTCTTCTACGGCACGTTTCAATGGAGTCAATGTAATTAACACAGCACGAAATATCGGATAAGATTATGCCTATACTAACAAAAGACGAAGCCCAGGCTTTAATGAAAAAAGTACTGAGCTATTCCAAAGCAGATGAGTGTGAAGTGAATCTGAGTGGTACCGACAGCGCAAACATCCGGTATGCACGAAACTCTGTTTCTACCAGTGGTAAAATAAGCCAGAGTCAATTGGTGGTCTCCTCCGCTTATGGAAAGAAATCAGGTGTTGCTACCATCAATGAGTTCGATGATGCGTCACTGGAAAAAGTGGTGCGCAGATCAGAAGAGCTGGCACAGTTAGCTCCTGAAAATCCGGAGTACGTTTCTTTTCTTGGCCCGCAAACTTATGCAGAACCTAAAACATTTGTAAAATCCACTGCAGAGATTACACCTAAGCTGAGATCGGATCTGGTAGCGCAAAGCTTACAGGTAGCGAAAGATGGCAAAGCAATAGCTGCCGGATTTTTAGAAGACAACAATGGCTTCACCGCCATGATGAACTCCAAAGGTCTGTTCGCTTATAATACTTCTACCAATACCAATTTCTCTGTAACAGTTCGTACCACAGATGGTAAAGGCTCCGGTTATGCTACACGTGGGTATAATGATGTAACCAAACTGGATACCAAAACAGCCACACAAATAGCTACAGATAAAGCACTCAAATCCGCCACGGCAAAAGCCATTGAACCTGGAAAATATACAGTAATCCTTGAACCCGCTGCGGTTGCAGTTCTATTGGAAAATATATTTTTCAGACTGGATGCACGGCAAGCTGATGAAGGTCGCAGCTTCTTAAGCAAAGCCGGTGGTGGTACACGACAAGGAGAAAAGCTGGTGGATGAAAGAGTAAACATTTATTCCGATCCGCTCAATCCCGAGCTTCCTACCAGCACATGGAACGGTGACGGACGCCCGCAGGAAAAAGTATCCTGGATTGAAAAAGGCGTGATTAAAAATCTTTCCTACTCCCGCTACTGGGCCGAGAAAAAAGGTGTGAAAGCAGTACCCGGTCCTGATGCTGCCATCATGGAAGGCGGAACAAAATCGCTGGAAGAGTTAATCAAAGGAACCAAGAAAGGTGTGCTCGTTACACGCCTGTGGTACATCCGCGATGTAGACCCTCAGTCTTTATTACTAACAGGGTTAACCCGCGATGGTACTTTCTATATCGAGAATGGAAAAATCCAATACCCGATCAAAAATTTCCGTTTCAATGAGAGCCCGATTATTATGCTTAATAACCTCGAAGAGTTGGGCAAAGTAGAACGTACGGTAAGCGTGGAGTCAAACCAGAGTTATCTGCTTCCTCCATTAAAGGTGAGAGATTTTACCTTTTCAAGTTTATCGGATGCAGTTTAAACATCAACTTTATCATTATTGAAATTATTGAAAAAATCCCTGAATAACCTTCAGGGATTTTTTATTTCAGACCGGGTTTAAAAAATCTATTGCTCGCCAAAGGATTAATTGTTAAATCGGAGTAGCAACTTTTTTCGCTGATAAGCGTCTTACTGATATTATTTAACAATTAAATCCTAACCAATTTGAAACGCAGAGATTTTATTTACCTGTCGGGCATGGGCACTGCCGGTGCTGCAGCCCTGCTCTCCGGCATACCGGTCATGGGAAAATCCATTGACCCAGCTCAGGCTCTTGAGCGTGTAGACGTTGCCTTGAAAAAGCAACTGGCCGATGTGGCGCTTAATGCTTCACGAAGCAAAGGAGCTACTTACACAGATGTTCGCATTGGGCGTTACCTCAATCAGTTTGTAGTAACGCGCGAAGATAAAGTGCAGAACATTGTGAATACCGAATCTTACGGGATGGGCATTCGCGTACTGGCCAATGGAAGCTGGGGGTTTGCGGCCACTGATAAAATGGACAAAGACAGCATTGCCCGTGCAGCAGAAACAGCAGTAGCCATTGCAAAGGAAAATTCAAGGCTTTTAACAGAGCCGGTAAAGCTTGCTCCCCAAAAAGGCTATGGCGAAGTAACCTGGAAAGCTCCCATCGAAAAGAATTCATTCGAAGTTCCGATCAAAGAAAAAGTAGATCTTTTACTTAGCGTGAATGACGCTGCGATTAAAGGCGGAGCAGATTATATCAATTCCATCCTCTTCTCGGTTAACGAACAAAAATATTTTGCATCAACAGACGGATCATACATTGATCAGGACATTCATCGTATCTGGCCCACCTTCTTCATTACAAAAATTGACAAAGCGACCGGAAAATTTGAAACCCGCAATGCATTAAGTGCGCCAATGGGCATGGGTTATGAATATCTTAATGCCAGACCTCAGGATAAAATTCAGGGTGTAACTACGTTGTATAAGGGCAGGTATGACATGCTGGAAGATGCCCGTCAGGGTGCTGCCCAGGTGGGTGAAAAGATGAAAGCTAAATCCGTAGAACCTGGCAAGTATGATCTGGTGCTTGAACCAGGCCATCTTGGATTAACGATTCACGAATCGGTAGGTCACCCTTCTGAACTGGATCGCGTATTAGGTTATGAAGCGAACTATGCAGGAACCAGCTTCCTGACATTGGATAAATGGCAGTCTAAAAAATTCCAGTTTGGAAGCAAGATGGTAAATATTGTAGCGGATAAGACTCAGGTCGGATCACTTGGTGCAGTAGGCTATGATGATGAAGGAGTACAATGTGGCAAATGGGATATCATTAAAGATGGTGTTCTTGTAAACTATCAGGTAATTCGTGATCAGGCGCATATTCTTGGATTAGATGCTTCGCAAGGTTGTTGCTATGCTGACAACTGGAGCAGCATTCAATTCCAGCGCATGGCCAACATTTCACTACAGCCTAACCAGTCGAAACACAGTGCTGAAGATGTAATCAAAGGTGTAGAGAAAGGAATTTACATCGTGGGTGCGGGATCATTCTCGATCGATCAGCAACGCTATAATTTCCAATTCGGTGGTCAGTTGTTTTATGAAATTAAGAATGGAAAAATTGCAGGCATGTTGAAAGATGTAGCCTACCAATCCAATACTCAGGAATTCTGGAACTCCTGTGCGGATATGGCGGATCAAAGTGATTACCGGATGATGGGATCTTTCTTTGATGGAAAGGGACAGCCCGGACAAATCAGCGCGGTATCGCACGGTTCATCTACTACACGTTTTAACGGAGTCAATGTAATTAACACAGCACGAAACATCGGATAATATTATGCCTATACTTACCAAAGACGAAGCCCAGGCTTTAATGAAAAAAGTGCTGAGCTATTCCAAAGCAGACGAATGCGAAGTAAACCTTAGCGGTACCGACAGCGGCAATATCCGCTATGCACGTAACTCCGTTTCCACCAGCGGCAAAGTGAGTCAAACTCAGTTAGTGGTTTCTTCTGCTTACGGAAAGAAATCAGGTGTAGCTACCATCAACGAGTTCGATGATGCTTCATTGGAAAAAGTAGTGCGCAGGTCGGAAGAGCTGGCACAACTTGCTCCGGAGAATCCGGAGTACATGTCGGTGCTCGGCCCGCAAACTTATGCAGAGCCTAAAACATTTGTGAAGTCAACTGCAGATATTACGCCTAAGCTGAGATCGGATTTAGTAGCGCAAAGCTTACAGGTAGCCAAAGATGCCAAGGCAATAGCAGCAGGATTTCTTGAAGATAACAATGGTTACTCTGCGATGATGAACTCAAAAGGTTTGTTCGCTTACAACACGTCCACCAATACTAACTTCTCTATTACTGTTCGTACAGAAGATGGCAAGGGATCCGGTTATGCCACACGTGGTTATAATGATGTGACTAAACTGGATACCAGGACGGCCACACAGATTGCCACTGACAAAGCCGTTAAATCAGCAGCCGCAAAAGCCATTGAGCCCGGAAAATATACCGTGATCCTTGAACCTGCAGCAGTAGCCGTATTGCTGGAGAGAATCTTTTTCGGATTGGATGCCAGGCAGGCAGACGAAGGAAGAAGTTTTCTAAGCAAAGCAGGAGGCGGTACTCGCCAGGGAGAAAAGCTGGTGGATGAAAGAATCAACATTTATTCTGACCCGCTTAACCCTGAACTTCCTACCAGCACATGGAATGGCGATGGCCGCCCGCAGGAAAAAGTATCCTGGATTGAGAAAGGTGTTATTAAAAATCTTTCCTACTCCCGTTACTGGGCCGAAAAAAAAGGAGTGAAAGCAATACCCGGGCCTGATGGCGCAATCATGGAAGGTGGTACCAAATCATTAGAGGAATTAATCAAAGGAACCAAGAAAGGTGTATTAGTTACACGCCTGTGGTACATCCGTGATGTGGATCCGCAATCCTTGCTACTAACGGGTTTGACACGTGACGGTACTTTCTATATCGAGAATGGAAAGATCCAGTACCCGATCAAGAACTTCCGTTTCAACGAAAGCCCGATCATCATGCTGAATAACCTCGAAGAGTTGGGCAAAGCAGAGCGCACGGTAAGTGTAGAATCCAATGCAAACTATCTGCTTCCCCCCATAAAGGTGAGAGACTTTACATTCTCCAGTCTTTCGGATGCGGTTTAACTGAAGTAACGAAAGTAATCCTTTGACTTTATAGTCCCCGGAATCGGTTTCGGGGACTTTTACTTTTTCCACCAAAAGGCATAGTTTCCGTTTATATAATTCAGGTTCAAAAATTCAGTATTCAACGTTTAAAATACAAAATTGCAAGTCGTAAAAATCGGAATTGGGAACTGGTATCATGCACTTAGAGAATAAATTCTTCTTCACCCGCCTTCAGTATGAATCAGGGGACTGGGATGTAGACCAGCGCATGCCTTCTAATTTGCTCAACTCATTGATCGAATACACTACGCTGCCCGTGGATACGAGGGAGAACATCATATCGCTTGGCAGTGAAGAAATTTTCCGTTGTCCATTCTGTTATCTCAGCGGTCATAAACTGGTAGAGTTTACCGCACAGGAACGTGCCAACTTTGAGAAGTACGTCACCAACGGTGGTTTTGTTTTTGTCGATGATTGCAACCATGATATTGACGGACTCTTTGCCAAATCATTTGAATCGCAAATGGAGCGCATTTTCGGAGCGGAGGCATTAAAAAAAATTCCTAATCATCATCCCATCTATTCTTCCTTCTTCAACTTTGAGGGCCCTCCTACTACTGCACAGGAACTAAATGGCTGGGGCGATGACATTGTTCATAATTATCTGAAAGCCGTGGAGGTAAATGGGAAGATTGGTGTGTTGTACAGTAACAAAGATTATGGTTGCGAATGGGATTATGATTTCAGAAATAAACGATTTTATAAAATAGACAATACACGATTTAGTGTGAACATTGTGATGTATGCACTGACGAGTTAAACGTTAATCATTATCCGTTAAAATGTGCTGATGATCAGCCAGCGGTTCACTAACGATTTAACTACAACTATTAATTATTAACAGATAACATGAGCACAGAATTAAGTACGGTAGAAAAATCAGTTCAGGAAATCATTGCCGATTTAAATAACCTGAAACTGGAAATGAAAAAGGTGATTGTTGGCCAGGAAGAAATCATTGACCAGCTGTTAGTCACCTTTCTTGCGGGAGGCCATGCCTTACTGGAAGGTGTACCCGGCTTGGCAAAAACATTGATGATCCGCACGCTTTCCGAGGCGATTGAACTCAAATTCAAGCGCATTCAGTTTACACCGGATTTAATGCCTACTGATATTATTGGTACTGAAATTCTTGAGGAAGACCACACCACAGGTAAACGGATCTTTCAATTCAACAAAGGCCCGTTGTTTGCCAACATCATTCTGGCCGATGAGATCAACCGTACTTCACCCAAAACACAATCGGCCTTGCTTGAAGCAATGCAGGAATTTGAAGTAACCTATGCAGGCACTACGTATCCGCTGGAGCGTCCTTTCTTTATCCTTGCTACACAAAACCCGATTGAGCAGGCAGGAACATTTCCACTACCGGAAGCACAACTGGATCGATTCCTTCTTTATATCCGCATTGGTTACCCAACTGCAGAAGAAGAACGCGCCATACTGGAAAGTACTACAGGTAAAAAGAAAGCTCAAATTAACAAAGTGATTGAAGGCAGTAAAATACTGGTAGCACAAAAACTGGTACGTGAAGTTCACATCAGTTCAGATTTAATCAACATGGTAAGTCAGATGGTGAGGGGCACGCGTCCTGATCAGACAGAAGTGAAGTTTGTAAAAGAATGGGTACGATGGGGAGCGGGTCCGCGGGCAGGCCAGGCGATGATCCTTACGGCAAAAGCAAGAGCTTTATTAAAAGGACGTTTCGCAGTTACGCAGGAGGATATCCGTCACGTAGCGTACCCTGTACTTCGTCATCGTATTTTGATGAATTTCAAAGCAGAAGCAGAAGGTGTCACCTCTGATGAAGTAACAAAGAACCTGATTGAACACGTAACGGCTTCACTTCGCATTGCACCGTAATAATAAGTTAATCACAAATACTATTAACAAATAACTATTAACTGGACCAATGAATTCCGAAATCAAAGAGCTGCTGAAACCTGAAATCCTGAACACGGTGAGTGGGCTGGAGCTGGTAGCGCGCGTCATTGTGGAAGGATTCATGAGCGGAAGCAACAAAAGCCAGAGTGTTGGGGCTGGTCAGGAATTTAGTCAGTATCGAAATTACCAGCCGGGTGATGATCTTCGTCAGCTGGACTGGAAAATGTTTGCCCGTTCGGAGCGGTATTACATCAAGCAATCGGAGATTGAGACGAACATCACTGTTAAATTCATGCTGGATGCCAGTCAATCAATGTCCTACAAAGAAGATGGGCTTTCCAAATTTCATTTTGCCAAAGTAATGACCGCTGCACTGGCCTATCTGGCCCGGAAGCAAAGCGATACCTTTGGATTATATGTCGTCAACGATCAGCACATTCACTCCATCGAGCCGCGTTTTGAACAGCAGCAATTTATGCGCTTTCTTAATGAACTGATTTCCGTAAAAAGCGAAAGCACGTGGAAGAAAGGTAATGGGCTCGAACATCTCTACAATCATCATGGAAAGGAATTGATTATTTTCATTACTGATTTCTATGACGATAATAAAGACCTGCAACATTTTATCGGGCGATTAAAAACTCCGAGAAATGAAGTCATCGTTTTCCACCTGATCGGTAAGAAAGAAATGGAATTGAGCTACGAAGGTGCATTTACCTTTGAAGACCTCGAAACAGGCCAGCGGATCAAAGTAGATACCCGGACACAACAAAAAAATTATGTAAACGAAATGCGCGAGTGGATCAGTGCCTCGCGCAACTGGATGCTGGAAAAGCAAATCAATTATCAGTTGGTCAGCATTGATGAACCAGTAGATAAAATGCTTCGCAGTTTTTTAACCATTCGTAAAAAACTAATGCGCTGATGAGTTTCGCTAATCCCTTCTGGCTTTGGGGGCTATCCGCCCTTACTATTCCTCTCATCATTCATTTGCTCAGCCGCAAAGAGGGGAAAGTTATCCCTGTGGGAAGCCTCCGCTATCTCAAAGATGCGAACACGCAACAATTTAAAAGCCTTCGCCTGAATGAGCTTTTGTTATTAATCCTCCGTTGTCTACTTCTTAGTATAGTCGTTCTTTTTATCAGCGGGTTACTGATTCAAAAAAACACCAAACAAAAATGGGTAGTACTGGAAGATAAGCTGAAAGACCATCCACAGGCTAAATCATTAGCTGATAGTCTGATTGCGCAAGGCTACGAGCTTCATTCATTATCCACCGATCCTCCAACAGATAAAGAAGCTTTATCCACTTCCTCCTACTGGGCGCTGCCTGAACAATTACGATCAAAGGCCATTTCCGAAGCCGTCATTATTTCTACTGCCAGAGCGGAGGGATTTAAAGGAACGCGTGTTCAATCGCCTTCTTCCATAAAGTGGATCACAATAACCCCATCCCGGAAAGAATATTTAATTGCTGCTATCCGAAACACGAAAGATAGTGTACGCATTAAAATCGGGTCGGTATACAATGAAAACACGCATTATAAAACAAGCAGCGCCAGTAGTATTCCCGGTGAAGCTATTTTCAGGTCAGATACTGATTCTGTTTCTATCATTTCTCCGGATACCATCAGGATTACTTTGGCAAGCGATCCTGCCTTCCGCTATGATAAACAAATAGTCCTTGCTTCTCTAAAGGCCATTCAGGCAACCGTAGCCACACGTCTGATCATTAAAGAATCAGGTGTGGAGGCAGAGCAGGCCGATTCCACCGATGTATTGATCTGGCTTTCAGAAAAACCGTTACCGGTATCAAAAGCAAGAACCATCATCTATTACAAAGGCAGCGCTGCCTCCCCCCTCTTTCAACAGGAGTCTGATTCACAGTGGCAACTTTCCAAACGGCTTCATGAAGAAGTGGCGCTAAATAAAAATCTTGCGCTTGAACTCTTGAAGATAATTTTACCTGATCAGGAGCAGTGGGAAGTCGCAGATAAAAAAGATCAGCGTACAATGCCCGAAAAAATGATATGGTCAGCTGCCAATGACGGCTCAAAAGAAAACGTTCTTCTCGCAGGCTATACCCCGCTGGATCATTATCTTATCATTTTAATCCTTATAGTGTTGATCACGGAACGAATGATCGCGTATAAAAGAAATCAATGAGTACAGAGCAGCAGCTTTTAAATAAAATCAAAAATCGCTATCTCTTTCTGAGAGGTAGCGAAACGGCTTTGCTTGCATTGGGCGTTACTTTTTTCACCTTTGCTGTGGCGGATTTCTTTTCCGGATCTTCAGCCGTGCCGTTGATATTCGCTGTAAGCGCTGGTCTTGCCATCGTTGCTCTCCGCATCACTTCATTAAGCCTGTATCGCCTCAGTGAAAAGCGCATTACCTCTTACCTCAATCATCACTACCCTCAACTGGAAGCAAGCGCTGACCTGCTCTTATACACGGAAGATCTTTCTACACTTCAGCATTTGCAAAAATCAAGCGTCTATCAAAAACTGCGCTCCCTGGAAGCGGAGATACACTTTCCTCATCACATCCGTTTAGCAGTGGTTGTCCTTTTGGCAGGCATCGGTATCTGGGTAGCATCCGGATATTACCAACCAACTGTTACTCCTCATTCTGTACGGAAAAATAATTCACCGGCCATTTCTTCTTCCGATGAAAAAGAAAGCGCAGCGGTTACACTAAATAAAATCAGCATCACCGTTCAGCCACCTGCTTATACGCAAGCTGCCTCCGCCACTTCAACTCACCTCCCGCTGAAAGTAATTGAAGGCAGCCTCGTAAAATGGAATTTCCAATTTGATGGCACACCTGCGAACCTCTCGCTTATCTTTTCAGGAAAAGACAGCGTTCAGCTAAAATCAGGGAGAGGAACGTACACATTTCAGCGTACCATCAGCGATGGTGGCTTCTACCAGTTTGCCTGGACAGATGGGGGAAACAAAATCCACCAGTCGGATTACTTTCCTATTGAAGTAATTAAAGACGAAGCTCCACGTATTGCTGTTGAAAATCTGGCGCAGTTTATTGAGTTAAAATTAACAGACCGCCTCATCATTGATCTTAAAGCTACCTTAAGCGATGACTTTGGGTTAAAAGATTCCCACATCATAGCCACGGTAAGTAAAGGCAGTGGCGAATCGGTAAAGTTCCGTGAAGAGACGTTGCGTTTTTTCAAGCCTTCACAGTTCTCCGGGAAAATTCAGCAGGCATCACGCTCGATCGACATCATGAAGCTGGGACTTGAGCCGGGAGATGAACTGTATTTTTACATCGAAGCATTTGATAATAAAATCCCTTCCGCGAATAAATCAAGAACCGAAACGTTCTTTATTGCTTTACAGGATACCGCATCGTATGAGATGACGGAAGACCAGGGGCTGGGTGTTGACCTGATGCCGGAATATTTCCGCAGCCAGCGACAGATCATTATCGACAGCGAAAAACTACTTGAAGAGAAAAAAGAAAAGAAAATCAAAAAAGAAGACTTCAATTCCAAAAGTAATGAATTGGGTTATGACCAAAAAGTATTGCGCCTTCGCTATGGTCAGTTTATGGGAGAAGAAGCGGAGTCCGGAATAGGAATACAAAACACGCTTCCCTCCGAAGAAGACGAGAAGGCAGAAGATGTGATGAAAAAATTCGGACACACGCACGATACCGAAAACGAGCATAACCTGGTGGGCGATAAAAAACAATCCGGCAGTGCCGATCATGATCATGACCACAAGGCGGGTGCTCCACAGGAAGAAGACAAAAACCCAATGGCGGCTTTTACTCACAGCCATGACAATGCAGACGAAGCTACTTTTTTCGAACAATCCATCAAGACAAAACTGAAAGTAGCACTTACGCTGATGTGGGATGCGGAATTGTACCTGCGCATGTATCAGCCGGAACAATCACTTCCCTATCAATACAAGATTCTTAAGCTGCTCAAAGAAATCAGTAACGATTCGCGCGTGTATGTGCATCGTTCTGGTTTTGATCCTCCTCCATTGAAAGAAGAGAAACGATTAAGCGGAGATTTAACTGAACTTAAAAATTCGTTTCATCAAAACACGACACAGAAAGAGCAGGCTTTTCCTGCTATCCGACAGGCCTTGATCACCCTGGAAGCTTTATTGCAAAAAGAAAATCCAGTCATCACTGCTGCCGCTCAGACCCAGCTACAAAAAGCAGGAAATGAGCTGGCTGGCGTGGCGGTACAGCAACCTGGAGCTTATCTTAAAAGTCTTTCATTGCTGAAATCGCTAATTACCGCTGAACTGGAGCCCAGTCAGATGAGGTCAGCTTTAATTACCATACGTGAATCGTTCTGGAAAGTATTACCACCCGAAACGGTTTCACCTGCTGCAAAACAAAATGTGCTCCATTCGTTGGATCAGCAGTTTCTACAACAACTCGAAGAATTAAAGCATGAACGCTGACGGATTGATCTTCTATTCTGTTTTTCCTGTATGGATCGTGCTTGGTGCAGCCTCACTGCTTGGCGCATTTTTTATCTGGAAAGAAATTCAGCGCAGGCATCGCTACCTTGCCTGGAGAATCATTGCACAACTGGTTGTCCTCCTTTCCCTTATCGGATTAATTCTCCGGCCTTCCATGAAAACAGAGAAGGCCATCGGTGCCGCATTACTTCTGACCAGGGGCTATGATAAAAATGCAGCAGACAGTTTGGTGCGTGCGATTGGTTTGCGCACTATCCGTGTATTCGATGCTGCTTCGTATTCCAACTCGGAAACACTGTCTTCATGGCATCTGCTGCAAAAAGATGCCAAAGACATTCGTTTTGTTTTAGGTGAGGGAATTCCTGCGTCTGCTTTAGATGAATTTGATTTACATTTTGATTACATAAAAGGAACCATGCCCTATGGAATCACCCAGTTAAGTATTGAACCGCTTAAAAAGAATCAAATTAATTTTATTCAGGGACAAGTAAATTATAATGACGGGCCGGCTACATTGAAACTTGTTGGCCCTGCGGGAGTGGAAGATTCTCTGCAACTGAAAGGCCAGGGTACTGTACCTTTTTCCCTTTCCATCTTAGCCAGGCAGGAAGGAAAATTTATTTATCAATTGAATTTAATAGCCGGTGGCAAGATGATCGGATCCGAAAATCTTCCCGTTGAAATCTTGCCAGAGAAAAAGCTCACCATTCTTTTCCTGCAGCAATATCCTTCCTTTGAAACACGCTATTTAAAAAATTACCTGGGAGAAAAAGGTCATGCCGTAACCATGCGTTACCAGGTTTCCAAAACTGTTTTTCGCTATGAATACGCCAACAGAGATAAGCAAGTGTTCCCCAAACTGAGCAGCCAGCTTCTGAGCGGAACTGATTTGCTGATGACCACTCCTGAAGCACTCAAAGATCTCAGCGCTGGCGAATCTCAAACTTTGCAAACAGCAATGAAGGAAGGGCTAGGGGTCTTGCTATTATTCAGCCAGCCCGTAAAGGAGCTGCAAAAGATTTTCCCTTATGAACTAATACCTGTGAATACCGATACCGTGTCACTGGCTTCCTTGCAATGGAAAGATAAGCTGACATTACCAGCCACTCCGTTACGGGTGAATGCATTACCATCCATACAAGCTTTGTTTAAGGACAAGGAGAACAAAATCCTGTCCGGTTATTTTTATAATGGTTCAGGAAAAACAGGTTTCCAGTTTTTAAATGAAACGTACCGGTTAATGCTGGAAGGGAAGGTGAATGAATATGCCCGTTTATGGTCACCACTGATTGAAAGCACTTCGCGCAGGAAGCAGGAGAATTTCAAAATCAACATCACTACGCCATTTCCCTGGTTTGCTGAAGAGCCAATCCATTTTGAAATCATCTCTTCGTCAGAGGCCCCTGAACTGGCGTATGACAGCATTCGGATTCCTTTGAAGGAAGATGTAGGCATCAGCCAATTATGGCATGGTACGGTTTGGGTTGACCATTCCGGATGGCATCAGCTCTCTTTACAGGATTCTACCCGTTTCAATTTCTATGTGTCGGCAGAAAAAGATTGGGTAACGCTCAACAAAACAAATCTTTTGTTGAGAAACAGGACTTACAGGGCAGAAGGCCGTTCAGGCAGTTCTCTGATTACCGGATATCGCCCCGTATCTCCTCTCTTGTTTTTCCTGCTCTTTATTTTTGCGTCCGGAGTACTCTGGCTACTGGCCAAGTTGTGACTTAATTGGCACGTTAGGATTAAGAAAGTTATTCAAATAACTTTGCTCCATATATGTGCCGTTCAACCAACCTGATTTATTTTCTATTTCTGCTTCTTTTCATTTCCTGTAAAGAAAAATTAACAGGAGATGGGGGGAAAATCATCGGTCGCTGGGAAGAGTCCGGAAAGAAATTTGACCTTAAAGACTCTACGAATTCGGTGATCTGGTACGAATTTGATAAAGAGACCAATGCCGACAGTTACGTGGGTGAGTTCACTTATAAATTAGATACACTTAAAAAAACATTGATCGCCACTACCAACATGGTCGGTACCGATGGGCACACTAAATTCAAACAGGTTTTTTTTGAAAAGAACTATCAGATTAGGAAAGATACTCTGGTTCTGAGCTACACTTCACCTACTACGGGGGCTTTGATCAAAACTACGTTGGTGAAAAGAGATTAATCATTCTCTGTCTTTCAGTCTAAAGACAAACTTCAGACCCGACCAGACCTCGTCTACTGCGCAGACCTTTACGTCCACCAGGCCATTTGCAAGTCCGAAATCACGAATTTTACCTTCATCTAAATCGGTGACTACCTTAGAAGATTTCTTGGGCCAGGATATCCACATCATGCCCTCTTTTTTCAATAACGATTTGTGCTTTACATACTCCTTTTCAAAGATCTTCATTTCCTTCACAAAGAGATGAATAAAGTCGATAGATTGTTTAACCGGTTTCGATTTTATCTGGACACCTTCCGGCAGAGGGTTAAGCCAATCCCAATACAATTCAGGCTCATTAAAAATAATACACTGATGTCCTTCCTTTATTCCAAGTTTCTTTAGCAATGGTGTTCCCGAATATCCGGCCATGCGATGATTATTTAACAAGTGAAGTGATTGCCTTTAAACAAAAAATGCCTCCGATAAATCGGAAGCATTTTTAGTGATGGAATGAGCTTAGTTATTTCCTTTGCTTAGTTTATCCATTTCAGCATTGAAAGTATCTTTGAACTTTTCATAATCGTAGTCGATTTTCAAACGTTCATCTTTAGAAAGACGTTCGTTGTACTTAGCCACGAGGTCATCCGCAGATAATTCAAGTGCAACATATGTTTTATAAGTATTATCACCTGTTTTCATCAGCTTTTCGCATTTAGTTACGATCCCTGATAAAGTCTGGTCTACTACTTCGCGGTTAAGGCTCTCGAAACGTTGTTCCAGTTCTTCCTTATTATTCATCGTACGTGAGTTCACATAATTGTCAGTTACTGTTTTCACAGTAGTCTGGATCGCTTGTGCCAGTTCGTTACGCGCATTGGTCAATGCTTTCTTTTTAGAAGTCACCTGATCCATGCTTTCGCCCATCGAGTTGGAACGGAAAAACTTGGATGTGGTGAAAAAATCAGGGCCTGAACAAGGCACTATGACCTCTGTCTCTCCTTTAGGTAATTTCTCTTTTCCTTTACAACCGGCAATAACTGCCGCTGCAATTACGATCACTACAAAAGAAAGGTTTGTTAACTTTTTCATATACGTGGGATAATTTTTAGTTATGCAATTTAATTAATGCAATTAACAGGCCAACACTAAATGCAATTCGATTTTATAGTTCAAAATTCAAAAACCTCATTTTTACTGCAAAATCGCATTCAGGAGCTCCGGAAGTTTTTCTTTTTCCAAACTTTCCAGCGATTTGTTATACGCTTCCTGGCTCGACCGGTCAAAATCAAGGCTATATCCTTTAATCCGGTCCAAGGTAGCCGCATAAATCTCTTTATTATCCTTTGCCGCTGCTACACGAATCACTGCGGTGACATACGTAATATAGATGCTTCCTGAGACGGCTCCTTTTTCAGAGTTGGCATTCACATTCAGCAAAAGCTCGGCCTTGCTTTTGTCATCCGTGAATTCGAAGCCTGAATTGGTGAGGTAATTTTTTATTTTGTTAGTCAGTTGCTGATTGCTCTTATCTATGTCCAGACTTTTTTCAATAGCCGTAGCATAAACCAGGGGCCGCTGTACTTTCAAAAGAATGTTAGCTTTGGGCACTGCCAGTTTTTGTGCAATCAATGCATAGATATCGGAGGCATTGTCGCCAGCAAAAGAAAGTAAGTTCAACTTCACCGCTACTGTCTGTTCCAGATCGCGTGCGCTGATTTTCGTAATCAGTATTTTGGTTTGGCCGCTTTCATTTGTCTTATAATCCGGAAAAACATCGCCTGCTCCCTTTTCAAAAGAGGCTTTCAGGGGCAGATCGGCAATGCCTTTCTTTGAATCCTTATAACTTGCCTTTACCGTTACGGTATGCTCATTCAATGCTACTCTGCGGTTCAAAACAATTTCTCCTGGAGTAATGATCAGTTGCATCTTATCCAGCAGCTGCTGAATGTTGGCATAGATTTCATTAGTCAGTACAATTTCTTTTTCTTCAAACATAATGCGAATGGGCTCTGCCAGGTACTTCTCTACCGCCCTGAACCCCTGGAAATAAAAACCAAGCGCCTGTACGTTTTCATTTGCCCGTTCCGATTGCTTGGCTTTGGCGAAAAAATCCAGCGCAAGCGTTACGGCATTTCTCTTTTGCTCGTCTTTAATTTCTTTGTAGCGTTGTTTGGATAACCGATAATACGACCAGTAGTTTTTTTCATCCTGCCATGCATCCACCTGCTCGTATTCTTCAATCTCATCGGCTACTGTGGTTTGTATGATCTGTTCATATTTTTCCTGAAATTCTTTATTCGCATCAATCTGACTTAGCACAGACGTGGAAGACACATTTACTTTGATCTCCGAAACGAGATCGTCTAACGCACTTTTTTTTGCTGATTGTATGTAATCATTGGTGCCATCTTTCACGCTATGGCCAATACCGATATAGTAAATGTCCTGAGGCGGCTTGGCTGAAAGCCAGGAGGGTTTGGCGTTTTGCAAATTTGTTTGCAGACTGGTATTGACCGATGGGCTGCATGCTACTATCAAAAAAAGCGAGGGGATAAAGTATTTCACAGAATAAGCAGAGGTTTTATTCGTTGTTCACAATGCGACATTCATGCCAGTTTATAATGCATTGGAGTAACAAATCTACATGCTTATACTTGTTGGCGATGAATATTGTTTTAATTTTTTTAGCTTTAAACCTATAAATCAGCAGGTTTTATGAAGAAAGTGATGTTTTTTTTGTGTGGCCTGGTCATGATTGCCTGCCAGGAATCGGAATCGGTTAGCGATTTTACGGGAAATGAAACCACCTATTCGCTTCAGCAGGCATCCGCTTATGAGGTCAACGGCACCATCTTATTCAAGGAAAAAAAGGACGGAAGTACAGTGGCCGAGGTTCAACTCAGCGGCACAGATGGAAATTTGAAATACCCCGTGCATCTTCATCTCGGAAATATCTCTACCCCCAATGCTGCAGTTGCGCTTTTGCTTAGCCCGGTTGCCGCAGAAAACGGAAAAAGTGAAACCTCCATCAGCAAACTGGCAGACGATACTGCTGTTAGCTATAAGCAACTAATCGCCATGGAAGCATGTATTAAAATCCATTTGGCCGAAAACGGCCCTGATCGTGATATTATTCTTGCCGGAGGAAATATTGGCAAATCGAGCTTAAATGAAGCGACAAGCGGAAGGACTGGCTTCAGCGTTTGTAAATCAGAATAGCGTATCGGTTATTCTTGAATAGTTGATTTTCAGGTCGCCCCAATAACATCTCTAAGAAAGTTAAAAGCTAATTTTTATCAGTGATTGACTACGATTAACTTTTAACCATTAACAATTAACTGATCCCAGCTTCATTAGAACCGGCCATTGCTCCAATATAGTCACGATTCATACGTGCAATATTGGTAAGCTTAATCTCTTTAGGACATTCGGCTTCACATGCTCCGATATTAGTACAATTACCAAAGCCCTCCTCATCCATTTGATTGATCATCGCCACTGCCCTGCGATCGCGCTCCGGCTGCCCTTGCGGCAACAAAGCCAATTGAGATATTTTAGCAGACACAAATAACATGGCTGCTGAGTTAGGACAAGCCGCCACGCAGGCACCACAACCGATACATGCCGCAGCATCCATCGCCTTTTCGGCATCGTCTTTATTTACAGGAAGATTATTCGCATCCTGTGCCTGTCCGGTATTCACACTCACAAAACCTCCGCTGGCAATGATGCGATCGAACGCGCCTCTGTCCGTCACCAGATCCTTAATGACAGGGAAAGCCTTTGCACGCCATGGCTCCACATAAATGGTATCTCCATCTTTGAACGTACGCATATACAGCTGGCAGGTAGTAGCGGCATGATGAGGGCCATGTGCCCGTCCATCGATATACAAGCTGCATGAACCGCAGATTCCTTCACGGCAATCGTGGTCGAATGCAATTGGCTCTTCGCCCTTACGAACGAGGTTATCGTTCAGCACATCTACCATTTCCAAAAAAGACATGTCTGAATTGACGTTATCAATACTATAGTCTACTAACTTTCCAGGTGTGTTAGTATTTTTTTGACGCCAAACCTTGAGGTTGAATTTCATAATTCCTTATTATTTATAACTTCTTACCTGCATTTCAATGTTTTCATACACCAATGCCTCCTTATGTATGATCGGATCTTTATCTACGGACGTATGTTCCCACGCAGCTACGTAGGCGTAGTTCTCATCATCACGTTTTGCTTCACCGGAATCCTGATACTCCGTGCGGAAGTGACCCCCACAGGATTCATTTCTGTTCAGCGCATCAATCACCATCAACTCACCCAGCTCAATAAAGTCAGCCACGCGGCCTGCCTTATCAAATTCAGGATTAAACTCATTTAATGTACCTGGAATATTCACATCACTCCAGAAATCCTTGCGCAATTGCTGAATCTGTTTTCTCGCTTCTGCCAAACCTTCTGCTGTGCGGGCCATACCACAGTACTCCCACATGATCTTGCCCAGATGCTTATGAAAATCATCTACGGTTCTCTTTCCTTTTATACCGATCAGTTTTTCTGATCTGATCTGCACTTCCTTTTCCGCTTCCACAAAAGCAGGATGATCAGTAGGGATAGGCTTGACAAAAATTTCAGAAGAAAGATAGTTTCCGATGGTATACGGAATAACAAAATATCCGTCAGCCAAACCCTGCATCAATGCCGAAGCACCAAGACGGTTGGCTCCGTGATCACTGAAATTGGCTTCACCCAGGCAATACAGTCCTTTAACGGACGTCATCAGTTCATAATCTACCCAAAGGCCTCCCATCGTATAATGGACAGCCGGATAGATCTTCATGGGTGTTTTTAGTGGATCTTCGTTGGTGATGTTTTGATACATTGGAAAAAGCTCACCATAGCGTGCTTTCACTACATCTATACCTAAGCGTTTGATCGCATCAGCAAAGTCAAGGAATACTCCGAAACCCGATGGAACAATACCTCTTCCGTCATCACACGCTTCTTTTGCTGCACGCGATGCGATATCACGCGGGCAAAGGTTTCCGTAAGATGGATATTTTCTCTCCAGGTAATAATCGCGATCGTCTTCTTTAATGTCTTCTGCTTTTTTCTTTCCATCGCGGATGGCTTTTGCATCTTCTTTCATCTTCGGCACCCACACACGCCCATCATTACGAAGCGACTCACTCATCAGGGTAAGCTTGGATTGATAGTCGCCCGTTACCGGAATACACGTAGGATGAATTTGTGTGTAACAGGGATTTGCAAAGTAAGCTCCTTTTTTATGCGCTTTCCATGCCGCAGTTACATTGCTTCCCATCGCATTTGTCGAAAGAAAGAATACGTTTCCATATCCGCCACTGGCCAGAATAACCGCATGCGCAAAGTGACGTTCTAATTTCCCTGTAATTAAATCACGGGCGATAATACCACGTGCTTTGTCCTCGATCTTCACTACCTCCACCATTTCATGACGGGAATACATGGTTACATTTCCCAATCCGATCTGGCGTTCCAGCGCTCCGTAAGCACCAAGTAAAAGCTGTTGCCCGGTTTGACCACGTGCATAAAATGTTCTGGACACCTGGGCACCACCAAAAGAGCGGTTGTCCAGTAAGCCGCCATATTCGCGGGCAAAGGGAACACCCTGCGCTACGCACTGGTCAATAATATTTCTTGATACATCCGCGAGACGATATACGTTTCCCTCACGGGCACGGAAGTCACCTCCTTTAATGGTATCGTAAAACAAACGATAAACAGAATCGCCATCGTTCTTATAGTTCTTTGCTGCATTGATACCTCCCTGTGCAGCAATAGAGTGCGCACGTCTGGGAGAGTCCTGAAAACAGAATGCCTTTACTTTGTAACCCAGTTCTGCAAGCGTAGCCGCTGCTGAAGCTCCGGCCAGACCAGTACCCACTACGATTACTTCTACCTTACGCTTATTGGCAGGATTTACCAGCTTTGCATGCTCTTTATAATTGCTCCACTTCTCTGTCAACGGACCGTGCGGAATTTTGGAATCGAGTTCAGCCATATTTTTTTGTTTGAGAACTTAACGTTGAGCTTAATTTCAAATAAATGAAATGCTTATTTTATTAACTGGAAGTAAATAGAAACAGGCATCAAAGCAAAAATGATGGGTACAACAATGGAGAATGCAGTACCGGCAAATGCAATTGCTTTATTATACTTCGTATGACTTAGTCCAAGAGTTTGAAATGCACTTTGGAAACCATGAAGCAAATGCCAGAAGAGTGAAAAACATCCTAAGATATAAATGACTACCACTACCGGGTTTTGAAAAATCTCCAGCATCATCTGATACAATGGCAGCTCTTCGCCTTCTGTAAATTGGTTAGCACGGTTCGGTATCCAAAAGTGAGAAGTATGAATCACTAAAAATATAAGTATCAGCGTACCGAGCAAACCCATGCTGCGGCTATACCATTTGCTTTTTTCAGGATGCTTTACATGGCTATACTTCACAGGCCGTGCGCTGCGATTTTGTTTCCATAGCAACAGACCATCGATAATGTGAAAGAGAAAGCCTGCGATCAGGCCGATCTCAAGCGTTCGCACAATTGGATTGGTGCCCATGAAGTGGCCATAATAGGTGAAGGTTGCGCCTCCATCATTATAAAAGATCATGGCATTGATGGTACAGTGGATGATCAGGAAGCTGATCAGAAACAAACCCGTAAGCGACATTAAAATTTTCTTGCCGATAGAGCTTGTAAACAGGTCGGTAAACCAATTCATAAGAAAGTCTTTGTAGAGATATTTGAACTGGCCAAAAGTACTTCTCAAAGCTTTACCAAACAATCCGACCTGTTATTTTAAAGGGTTCTAAATAGGTAATTGCATTAAACAAAATAGGATGAAGTGGAAAGGATTTAAAGAATCTCAAAAAGAAAAATGATGAGCGCAATTGCTGCAACCATAACGAGTAAAAACCATTGCTTCTTAAAAAAATTGGCAATACTCTGGAACAACGTTTTCATACGAACTTTAAAGGTTGGTTAATTTTGTGTTTGATATCAACCAACTTCACTCCACCCAATTAAGTAGCTGAAAATGAACAGATTTATAAATCAGACCACTTTTTTTTATCCAGAAAAAAGAAAACTTTTCCTGAAATGGGAATGTTGTTTGGTGTATTGCAAGAGGGTATTTTTACTTTTTCAACCACTACCACATTAGTTATTCATGTATTTGATTTTCGACACGGAAACCACTGGTATTCCGCATAATAAGACTGCACCCATCACTGATCTTGATAACTGGCCACGCCTGGTGCAATTAGCGTGGGAGTTGCATGACGGAAAAGGAAAGCTTCTCTCGCAACAAAACCATATCGTTTATCCGGATGGGTTTGATATTCCCTACAAAGCCGAACAGATCCACGGTATATCTACCAAACGTGCGCAGGAAGAAGGGATACCGCTCAAAGAAGCATTGGCTTATTTTATCACTGATCTTGGCAAGGCAAAGGTGGTGGTTGGGCATAACATTGAATTTGATATCAATATTATCGGAGCCGAATTCATCCGTACTTCTTTTGCTCCTGAACAACTGATCACTCTTCAAAAGGTAGATACCGGGCTTGCTTCCGTTGAATTTTGTCAGTTGCAAGGCGGGCCGGGAGGCAGATTAAAAATGCCACGCCTGCTGGAGCTTCATGAAAAGCTGTTTGGAAAAGGATTTGGCGATGCACACGATGCTGCGTATGACGTGGCGGCAACAGCACGTTCTTTCTTTGGGCTTATCGAACGAAGAGTAGTCACTCCTTTCGATACCACACCCATTGAAGAGATTGAGTACGAAGAGCCTAACCTGGATGCCGGCAACTCCAGCAAACGCGAAAAGAAAAAAGGAGTTGATTATGGCGCGGCCGATGGAAACGAAAAATTAATTGATGCCCCCTTCTGCCATCTTCATCTTCACTCGCAATATTCGGTACTTCAGGCTACACCCGATGTAGTAGAGATTGTGGCGAAAGCGAAGGCCAACAACATGCAGGCGGTTGCTATTACCGATCTGGGAAACATGTATGGCGCATTCAAATTTGTGAGTGAGGCGTTGAAACACCAGATCAAACCCATAGTAGGTTGCGAACTTTATCTTGCTGATGAGCGTAAGAAATTAAAATTCACCAAGGACAATCCCGACAAAAGATATAATCAGGTATTGCTGGCTAAAAACAAAAGCGGCTATCATAATCTTGCAAAACTTTCTTCCACGGGGTTCATCGAAGGACTGTATGGCATTTATCCACGTGTAGATAAAGAACTGATCGCGCAGTATAAAGAAGGAGTAATCGCCACCACAGGGGGGTTAAATAGTGAAATCCCTCATCTGATACTCAATGTGGGCGAACGACAGGCAGAAGAAGCATTCAAATGGTGGCACGAAACCTTTGGTGAAGATTTTTATGTGGAACTCAATCGCCATGGTATCGCAGAAGAAGATCACGTAAACCAGACGCTTCTTCGTTTCTGCGAAAAGCATAACGTGAAATACTTTGCTGCCAACGAAACGTACTACCTCGAAAAAGAAGAAGCGAACGCACACGATGTTTTGCTTTGTATCAAAGAAGGGGAATTCCAATCCACTCCTATTGGCTATGGCCGGGGCACACGTTATGGATTACCCAATCACGAATTCTTCTTCAAGTCGCAGGATGAAATGAAGACGCTTTTCCGCGATCTGCCGGAGTCGATTAAGACCATATCGGAGATCATTGAAAAGATCGAAACGTATGAACTCAAGCGCAACGTTCTTCTTCCCAAATTCGATATCCCTAAGGAATTCAATTCGGAAGATGAATACCTTCATCATCTTACTTACCTGGGGGCTAAAAAACGATATCCTGAAATCTCCCCGGAGATCAAAGAGCGTTTGGATTTCGAGTTAGAGACCATTAAGAAAACCGGTTATCCGGGTTACTTCCTCATTGTACAGGACTTTACCAACAAAGCAAAAGAGCTGGGTGTATCGGTAGGCCCCGGCCGGGGTTCTGCTGCGGGTTCTGCAGTAGCCTACTGCATTGGTATCACCAACGTAGACCCTATTGCCTATGATTTACTGTTCGAACGTTTCTTAAATCCGGATCGGGTATCACTTCCTGATATTGACATTGACTTTGACGATGAAGGTCGTGATAAAGTCTTGAAGTATGTGATCAATAAATACGGCTCCAACCAGGTGGCACAGATCATTACGTATGGTACTATGGCAGCCAAGTCATCCATACGCGATTGTGCGCGGGTAATGGAACTGCCGCTGGCGGAATCCAATAGCATGGCCAAGATGATTCCCGAACGCCCCGGTACATCATTAGCCAAAGCATTCGATGAAGTAAAGGAGCTCAACGACATAAAGAAGGGAACAGATAAGCGCTCTGATGTATTAAGGCAGGCTATCGTTTTGGAAGGTTCACTTCGCAATACGGGAACACATGCCTGCGGAGTGATCATTACACCCGATGATCTGACCAAGTTCGTTCCGGTATCTACAGCCAAGGATTCGGACATGCTGGTGACGCAGTTTGATAACAGCGTGGTGGAAAGTGCGGGGCTGCTGAAGATGGACTTCCTCGGGTTGACCACACTTACCGTGATCAAGACTGCCATACGAAATATTAAAAGCAGGCATGGCGTAGAGATCGATGTGGATACGATTCCACTTACGGATTTAAAAACGTATCAGCTTTACCAGCGCGGAGATACCACGGGTACATTCCAGTTTGAAAGCGAAGGGATGCAAAACTACCTCAAAGGACTGAAGCCCGATAAGTTTGAAGATCTGATTGCGATGAATGCCTTGTATCGTCCGGGGCCGATGGAATACATTCCTAACTTCATTGCGCGTAAGCATGGACGCGAACCCATCAAATACGATCTGGCGGAAATGGAAGAATACCTGAAGGACACGTATGGCATTACCGTCTATCAGGAGCAAGTGATGTTGCTTTCGCAAAAGCTGGCCAACTTCAGCAAGGGCGATGCGGATGTGTTGCGTAAAGCAATGGGTAAGAAGCAGAAGGACGTGCTTGATAAGATGAAGGGCAAGTTCATCGAAGGCTGTAAAAAGAATGGTCACGATGAAAAGATCTGCGAGAAAATCTGGACCGACTGGGAAGCGTTCGCTCAGTATGCGTTCAACAAATCGCACTCTACCTGCTACTCGCTGGTCGCTTATCATACTGCTTATCTCAAAGCCAACTATCCGGCCGAATACATGGCTGCGGTATTGACGCACTCACAAAGCAGTCTTGACAGTGTTACTTACTTCATTGAAGAATGCCGTAAGATCAACATTGAAGTGCTTGGTCCACATGTGAATGAATCGGGTGTATTCTTTGAGGTAAACAAAGAAGGCAAGATTCGCTTTGGATTGGGCGCCATCAAGGGTGCCGGTGAAGCAGCCGTAGAAGCCATCATAGAGGAACGCAAGTCACACGGTTCATTCCAGGATGTATTTGAGTTTGCCAAGCGCATGAGCAGTCGTGCTGTAAATAAAAAGACATTCGAATGCCTGGCGTTATCAGGTGCATTGGATTGCTTTAAAGAATACCATCGCAGGCATTATGTATACGCCAAGGAAGGAGACATTAGTCTTACTGAAAAGGTGATCAAGTATGCCAGCAAACTGCAACAGGAAGCGATGAGTGCGCAAGCCAGCTTATTTGGAGGAAGTACAGGCACTGCGATGCCGTTGCCTAAAGTGGATAACATCGAACCCTTCACTGAAATCGAAAAACTGCATTTCGAGAAAGAAGTGGTTGGTGTTTACATCTCCGGCCATCCGCTGGATAATTTCAAGTTTGAGTTCGATACATTCTGTAATTCACCCGTGTCTGCCCTGGCTGATATTGAATCCTCAGAAGGAAAAGAATTCAAAGTGGGAGGAATCGTTTCTGCTGTAGAACACAAGCTCACCAAAACCGGAAGACCTTTTGGTAAAATGGTGGTGGAAGATTATTCAGGCAAGTTTGAGTTCCTTTTGTGGAGCGATGATTACCTGAAATTCAAATCTTTTCTGATGCCGGGATTATTCCTGTTTATCGAAGGCAATGTGGTAAAGAAAAACTGGGGAGAGCAAAATCTCGAGTTCAAGATCAGGAACATTGAAATACTGAATGAGCTGGCATCCAAACGTGTGATGGGTCTTGCCTTGCGCATACTCGCACCATCCATTACCTCTGATTTTGTAGATTCGCTGGATAAACTCTGCAGGAAAAATGCAGGAAAAGGAGTGCTGCGTATGTATATAAAAGACGATGCGGAGTCGATTCAGACAGAACTGATGGCACGCGGTATTCAGATTAAACCCACCAATAATTTTATCCGGGATTTAAAGCGAATGGCCGAAGTAGGCGTAATTACCGACAAGAACGATGTCCGCTGGCTAACGGACCAGGTGAACAAACCGGAGACGGCTGCTGTACTTGGAACAAATTCGCCTACCTTTGTGTTGGATAGCATAGAATCATTAGAGACTGTAGAGCTGGAATCGTAAACACTTTAATCATATAAATAACATGGGAAAAGCAGTTGTATTAACAGATGCAAATTTCGACCAAATTGTAAACTCAGATAAACCTGTATTAGTTGATTTCTGGGCAGAATGGTGTGGTCCTTGTAAAATGATCGGCCCGGTAGTAGAAGAACTGGCGGGAGATTATGAAGGCAAGGCGGTAATCGCCAAGCTCAACGTAGATGAGAATCCACAGGTAACAGCAAAATTTGGTGTACGCTCTATCCCTACTCTTCTTGTTTTCAAAAATGGCCAGGTCGTGGATAAGCAAATCGGTGCCGTGCCGAAATCTGTGTTAGCATCCAAGCTGGAAGCGCAGGTAGCTTAATTATAATTGGACAATTCGTCCATTTGAAAATGAGCCAATGGTGTTTAGCCATTGGTTTTTTTTATGTTAAAATATTCCGGAGCAACTGGCTAAGTGGACTTTGGTAAATCAGGGAAATAATTTATCAATGAGAGAAACTTATCTCAATCTTATACATCAGTTTTTTTATACCTTAGTGATAACGATTTACCCCCAACATCATCACCTGCATATGAAACCGATCCTTTTTCTATTGGCTTTTTTGTTCGTTGCTCAAACCACTATGGGGCAAGGCTTTGATAAAGACAAGATGTTTTATGCCGGCAAAGCTGAAAAATACAAACGACTGAAAAATACAGGAATGCTGCTTTCCATTGCTGGCGGAGTACTTGCTGTAGTGGGCATTTCTAAAATAAATGACTCTGCATCCAACACTACTTACTACAATGGAACTTATTACAACAACTCCAACTCCAATTCAGGAGGTGAAACCGGAGCTCTTATGTTTCTTGGAGGTGTGGCTGGACTTGGCGCAGGCATTCCGCTTTGGATTGTAGGCGCTCACGCGCAACATAAATATGAACGTAAGCTGGAAGGCATCGGTGTACGGCTGAATATCAATCAGCAAAACAAAGGGCTGACGTTGAGCTATCGATTTTAGCTCACCTATATATTGACCTTTTTCAAACGCTCTACCATCTCTGATACGGCAGGGCAAACCAACGTATTCTTATACGTAAGATCCATGATCTGTACCATCTTCTTGCGGTCGGTATGCGGATATTCGCGACAGGCTTTGGGACGGTCTTCATACACCATACAATAGTTCTCTGCATCCAGGAAAGGACAAGGTGACGATTTCAGCACATAATCTTTATCTTCATCTACCCTCAAATACTTATCTATAAAATCGCCTGGCTTCATACGTATTGACTTTGCCACGCGCTCAATATCATTCTGATAAAAGATAGGACTGGTGGTCTTGCAGCAGTTGGCACATTCCAGGCAGTTGATCTCTTCAAAGACTTCTTCATGTATTTCATGAAAGGCATCATCCACCTTACGGGGATCTTTCTTCTTTAGTGATTGAAGAAATTTCTTATTCTCTGCGGCCTTGTTGTGAGATAATTCGCGAAAGCGGTCAAGATCCATGCTGCAAAATTATAGATCAATGTCAAAGAAAACTATTTTTGTTTTGTATGACTACCTCTCACATCCTGACCACCATAAAAAAACACATTACGCTGACCGATGAGGAAACCTCTTTTTTTATTTCCCAGTTCCTGCCATTAAAGGTAAAGCAGGGGGAAATGCCTGAAAAAACAGGCGAACCCAGCCGTTACTTTATTTACGTTAACTCCGGCTGCCTGATGAGCTATTTCACCGATCCGGAAGACAATGATCATGTCATGCAGTTTGCCACGGCAGGATGGTGGACGGGGGATCTCCCCAGCTTTACACAACAGGTTCCATCCATTCACACCACCCGCGCCCTCACCGACAGTGAGGTACTTTTATTACCCAGGCAAAGCATGGATCTGTTACTCGAAAAATATCCAAAGTTCGAACGCTACTTCCGTATTCTGTTCCAAAACTCTCTTATTAATCACCAAAACCGGCTTATTCAGAGTCTTTCATCCAAAGCGGAAGACCGATACCTCGCTTTTCAAAAAAAGTATCCATCACTCGAACAATACGTTCCACTCAAATACATCGCCTCTTATCTCGGTATCACTCCTGAGTTTTTGAGTAAAATCAGACGAAAACTGATGCATAAATAGTAATCCCTTCTTAACCTTGTTCAAGATCATTGCCGGCCTTTCTTAACCTAGTTCTATGTACCGGGAACCGGGTTTGCCGTTTATTTGTATTGTCAATGAGACAATAACCGAATAAAAAAATAACAATTACAACTATGGCAACAGCAACTAAAACAAAATGGTCAATTGATCCAACTCACTCAGAAGTTCAATTTAAAGTGAAGCACTTAGTGATCTCTACCGTAACGGGATCTTTCAAAAAATTCAGCGGAGAGGTAATCAGCGAAAGCGATGATTTCAGCAATGCTGAAATCAACTTTTCACTGGATGTAGACAGCATCGATACCAACCAGCCTGATCGTGACGGACATTTGAAATCAGAAGATTTCTTTGCTGTAGCCCAGTACCCTACGATTACATTCAGCAAAGGTGTTTTGAAAAAGGTATCGGACGAAAAATATAAATTATTGGGTAACCTTACCGTACGCGATGTCACCGCAGTAGTTGAGTTAGACGTGGAGTATGGCGGAACAACAAAAGATCCCTGGGGAAACATCAAGGCGGGTTTTGAATTGAATGGAAAGATCAACCGTAAAGATTTTGGCTTAAGCTGGAGTGCGTTGACAGAAGCAGGTGGAATGGTAGTAGCCGATGATGTGAAGCTGCATATGAACGTGGAGTTGGTAAAAGGGTAAGAAAGTAATGTGGGGTTTGATCGAAGGGTTGCTCGTAAGAGCGACCCTTTGTTTTTAGCGATAGCAGATTCCTTTATACGAACAGAAAACGCACGGAGTCAGATCGGTAGTTTGCCGGAAAGGAATCGCTGGATCAAGAAGTTCAAGGAGTGTATCCTTCAAATGGGTTTCAAATTCCGCAAGGAGTGGCTTCGCATCGGTAATCCTGGTTTTAGTTCTCCCTTTCCCTATTTCATGACCAAATACAAAACTCTCCGCGAAGATATTTTTACGATTCAATAATCCGGGTTGTATTTTCTCTACACTGAGTGGCTTCCGCAGGTAATAGACGTAGGCATACAACAAAGTTTGAAAAGCGGCTTTGTTACGTTTGCTGTCATGCGCAAAAAGGGAAGCGATGCTTTCAAAATTCAATTCATCTTTTCCGGTTTTGTAATCAATCACACGTATCACATCCTGTTTCCGATCAGCACGGTCTATCTTCCCACCAATCTTTACTTTTCGGGTTTCGTCTATTTTGATGAATTCAGAAAAACTTTCCTCGAGCATGGTCAATTGAAATGGAGCATAGAATTTGTCACGTTCCAGTATTCGCCTGGCAAATTCTTTCACAATCTCTTTCACCACCACGCGTTGCCCTTCATATACTACTTCTTCTTTTTCATCGATGAAGTAGTGCGTCCTGAAAGCACGCGCGATCAATAGATCAAGTCTTTCATCAATGTTTTCAAAACTATTCTTCTCCACAAAACCGTCACCTTTTACTTTTGTTTCTTCATAGAACCAGTGCAATACATTGTGCAGTAAGTTTCCAAACACACGTGCATCCAGATCTTCTTCTACTCCATCGGCTTCCGAAAGTCGGGCTATATGTTTCAGATAGTATTTGAATGTGCACTCGATATAATCATTCAATGTAGAGGGAGAAAGCCGGCCGTCAGAATCCTCATCTCCTACCGCCACTACCCGATTCAATAGCTTCATGATCTCCGCTGACTTTTCTATTAGAATCGGTTTCACTTCATGAACATGAACCGGATTATGCAAAACGGATTTCTCAATCTTCAAACCCGATTCCAGTAAAAGCTGTTGCACATAGCGACTCATCTCACCATTACCTATAATATCCGGTTCCGTGTTGTAATACATCTGTATACGATCTGCCCGCTGAAGCAACCGGTAAAATAAATATGCATACATGGCATCCTGATGTTCATACGTGGGAAGGTTGTACGCTCTTCTTATACTATGAGGAATATACGAGCCTTGTCGCGCAGGGGCTGGAAGCATTCCTTCATTGAGGGAAAGTACAAACACATTTTCAAAATCAAGGTTACGTGTCTCCAACACCCCCATGATCTGCAGACCTTTCAATGGCTCTCCACTGAATGGAATTTTTTGCGATAACACTACCTGCCTGAACAATTTCTGAAACCCACGCCAGTCCGTTGACTGCACGGCCGACTGTAGTACTTCATGCAGACGGGAAAGATGTTTGTGAAAATGATACGCGTATTCGCGATCAAAGCTCTGCTTATCAGCAAAACCAGCTCCTAACTCTTCTACAATGTGAAGCAAATAAGCAGACGCTTCCTGTGGTTCTATCATTCGAAATACTTCGTTAATAAAACCTTGCGAAGTCTGTAATTCTGATGCCGAAATGTAAATGCGATTGCGTTCAATAATATCGTCATGAATACGCTGCGCTTCATCCCCGGCAAGGGAAAGAAAATAAGCATGACTTAAAATAGCGGTGACCTGACGATGACTAAACGACTGACCTTTGCTCTGCACTTGCATCTCAATAATAATATCGAGCAAATTATAAAGCGGTGTGTTTCGCAAAGGGAACCCCATGGTCACGTTAACACTTTGCAATGATTCAGGAAGTGAATTCATTACCGGAAGCAACATACTTTCATCCGGCAGAACTACCACGGTATTACCCTCCACAAAATCAGGATCTAAGAGCAACTCTTCCAACTTGCCATTCACCAGCTTGGCTTGGCCAATACGTTGCGAAACTCCGGTAAGATGAATACCCTTTTTCTCTTTTGTGAAATATGCAGGCGCCTCCGCAGGAAAAGTTTTGCCCAGCACCGGATGTTTTCTATACTCACGCATGAACTGTCCCGCTTCCTGAACTCTATCTTCGAGGTAATAGGCATCCATATCCCAATAGACATGTGCTCCGGCATCTACATATTTACTGATCACTACTTCTTCTGCTTTGGTGAGCGCGTTGAAGCCAATAAAAATAATTTTATCCGCCTGCACAGTTGAAGTAGTCTTTATCTTATCGGCTACCTCCCGGTGAATCATACCTTCATAGCCGAGTCCCTCCTTCTTTAATGATTTGGTAAAGGCCGCATACACTTTAGGAAGCCTTCGCCAGATCTTTAAAAACTCTTCTTTATTCGTGGAAGGTTTCTCTTCGAAGTGAAGCCAGAAATCCTTTAAGAACTGCTTTTGCTCATCAGTGAGATAGTCAAAAGTTTCATCCAGTTCCTTCAGCTGACTGAGATCTTTAAAAAGCTGTGGCGCATTGACAAGATACTTATCGACCTCTTCAAAATCGCGAAGGAGCATCTCCCCCCAGAAATAAAACCGATCGAACGGATCATTAACACCCAGAACCTCCTGATACACCTGATACAACCGGAAAATCAAAGAGAGATGATCCGGTGAGCGCAAATCGGAATGTTCAGTAAAAAACTCTTCGATGGTAATTAACCGCGGAGCCCACATGGGTCTGGCAATACTATCTGAAAAATATTTTTGAAAATAGACCGCTGCTCTTCGGTTAGGGAAAACAAGGGTGAGGGTATCCGGCTTGGGATACGTTTTAATGATGGTCTCTGCTACTTCTTTAAGGAAAGGAATCATAAACTAAAAGAGACTTAAGTTTGATTTACTCACCACTTCCTCCACGCTCATCTCTTTCAGATAAACCAAATACGCTTCTACATTGGGGTAGCCCATTTGAGCAAGAACCGTAGCGTAGGTTTCCGCTTGCCTGCGGTCCTGCTGTTTACGTTCACCTGTTTTGTAATCAATCACTACCGTACGCTTGGCATTGAATACTACACGGTCGATACGATGTTGCCCCTGATTAGGCAAAAGTATAGCCGACTCTGTTTTCACCTGCCATTCTTTACCAAACCATTCGCTTATCTGCTTATGTTGAATCACTTGACGCACTTGTTCCTCCACTTCTTTTCTTTCATCTTCCGGTAATGCATGGTTTAAAAAGAAATCATGCAGTGCTTCTTCCACCTGATTCTTATAGTGAATCTTTGACAGTACATGATGCACCAGAATACCGTGATTGATTTTACTCCTTTTCTCTGAGAGCGTTTGTTCAAAATACTCTGTTCCCTCTCTTTTAATGACCAATTTCTTCCTCCAGTCGTGCGAAGGATAACGACTTAACGTTAATGCTTTGAACTCTGTTGACTTTTCTGTTTTATGCAATAATTCCAAAGTGCCTGCTTCAAATGTATTTCCATCAAAGGAAGCATCCTGTTGCAACACTTTATACACCAGATCACCAGCCGAACTTATTTTATCTGACGAAGGCTTGGGAGCAAATAGGATCAATCCTTCTTCTGCACGGGTGAAAGCAACATACAATACATTTAAGTTATCCAGGTGTGCTTTGGTGTATTCCTCTTTATATTCTTCCCTGAAAAAAGTTTTATCCAAACTTGAACTATAGCGCACAGCCAGATGACCCAATGATTTGAAAGGGGCCAGCTCCGACTTCACCCAAAGTAAAGGCTGCATTTCATGATTCAGTTTCCAGCTGCAAAAAGGAATGAGCACAAATTTATACTGCAATCCTTTCGACTTATGAATGGTAATAATATTCACTGCATCCACCGAAGCAGATACCTGGATGGATTTCCTGTCTTTATACAATTCCCACCATTCGAGAAACGCAGTGAGATCGGTTTTCTCACGCGCTGAAAACTCTAACACCAAATCCTGAAATGCCTGAAGGTAAGCGAGCTCTTCTGTGGCTTCACCTAATTTAAAAATGCGAATAAGTTCTTCCGTAAGTTCAAACAAAGAAAGGCGCTTAAACTGATGGTACTGCAAAAGAAATTCTGCCGGAAAAATTTCAGAAAGGTGGTTTTTACCTGCTTCTGAAAATACGTGTGAAAGATCTTTGTCTCTTGAAATCTCGAACGCCAGTTGCCCGCGCGCGATCGCATCATTCGGATTGTTTAAATACAGCATGGCGCTGATCAGCAAACTCACGGAACGCGAAGTATCCAAACGGAGCGATTCATTTGAAACCACTTCGTAACGGTAATTGGGTTTTGCTTCAGGCGAGCTTCTGAATTGCAAAAGATAATTGGCAATACGTTGTCCTTCTTTATTGGTGCGAACAAGGATGGCAATATCTTTCAACACCGCTCCCTGATCCTGTAATCTTTCCAGCCACTGAGGTAATTCTTTCAAGGCCTGTTCCTGCCAGTCTCCGTCCTCCTCTTTGTCAAAAAAATCCACATGCACATAGCCTTTATCGGGAAAGCGGGAAACATTTTGACTCACATCAGAAAAAACTTCCTGTGGCAAAGCTTGTCCGGCAAGTTGCTCTACAATTACGGATGCTTTGGTGAACAGATGATTATTAAACTCCACTACTTTGCCTGCACTTCGGTAATTGGTATTGAGTGGAATCACTTCCGTTTGCTCGTTACCAAATTCCTTTACCACGTTGCTTTGCAGCAATCCAAGATCTCCTCCGCGCCAGCGGTAAACCGACTGCTTTACATCACCTACTATAAAATTCCGATAGTTCTGATCTCCGGCTTCTTTGAGCAAAGGCAAAAAGTTTTGCCATTGAAAGGAGGAAGTATCCTGAAACTCATCAATGAGGTAGTTCTTAAAAAACGAACCTACTTTTTCATAGATGAACGGAGTATCGCTGTTATTAATAATTCCATTAAGAAACTGCGGAGCATCGGAAAGCAACATGATGTTATTCTCCTGCTTGTAGGTCATTAGCTTGCGCGTGATATCCGAAATCAAACCAAAGGCATAAAAATTCTTCATTACCTCCACGGCCGACTTATACCGTTCATAGTTCTTTTCATCGTAGTCGGCCATCTCGTTGAGCAACGGCATCAGTTGTCGCTCGGCAAGGTCTTTCAGTTTGGCATAATTCAGGCTTTTCTTTGCCGGCCAGTCGGACGAACTAAGCATGGCTGATTGAATGCGGGAGCCTTCTGCTGAAAAATATTTTCCGCGTGCAAACTCCTGAAAGTATTTCAGCGCTGTGCCCTGATCCTTATAACTAAAATCGTCTGCACTGATTCCATTTGTTTTGATCATCTCCATCGCTTTCACAGCAACGCCCTTCATGGAGTTTTCAAAAACAGCAATCTCTTTGCTTAGTGTATCTAAAATTTCTTTATAGACATTTCTATCTTCAGCAGGCTGTAACATCTCCCGCTCTACCGCCTTGAATTGTTCTTTAAAAATTTCCTGTGAGAAGGAGCGTAATGCATACGTGATGTTCCAGTTCTCTCCTTCCGTAAGTCGATCGCGCGAAAACTGCACGACCCAATCGGTAAGCTGTTTATTTTGCGGGCCTAATTCATCCATCAGTTCGCCAATCACTTCATCCATCACCAGGTCATTGTCTACCTCCAGGCGGAAGTTTCCAAGTAACCCTGCTTCGCGGGTAAAAGATCGGATGACACGCTGAAAGAAAGAGTCAATCGTGCTGATGGCAAATTGTGAATAATGGTGCAACAGGGAAGAAAGCACTTCGCGGCTTTTCTCCTGCAACGTTTTATCATCGAGAAAAAGCTCTTTCTTTATTTCTTCGGATAAATTATTCTTTTCACCACGGGCAAATTCATCCAGGTAAAGGAGAATGCGTTCCTTCATTTCCTGCGTGGCTTTGTTGGCAAAAGTGACAGCAAGAATATGCCGATAGTAGTCGGGCTGCCGCTGCAGGGCAAGTTTAATATACTCCTTGGCCAGCGTCCGCGTTTTGCCTGAACCTGCCGAAGAGCGATAGATGGAAAAAGTTTTTGACAAATTCTGTATATGATTAGCTTAAACTATTCAATACCCTTTTGGTTCCCGTTTCACATGACGAATACGCAATATTCTGATCTGTGAATCGGAATATTTGTAAGCTATACGTAAGGAGTATCTTTCAAACGCTCTGAAATGACCGGAATTATTTCGCTTAAACTTATCAGGAGGAAACTTTTCAGGATTGGAGGGAAGACTCTCAATGATATCCGTTATTCCTTGTCGCACTTTTTCAGCATTACTAACGGACTCTTCCTTAATGGTATCATGTATTTTTCTAAACGCAACAGAGGCACGGGTATTCCAAACAATGGAAGGCCTCGTTTTTTCTACCATTTTAGCATTTCCTTTTTCAGATCATCATGGCTTATAAAATCACCTTTACTGATTTCATCATCGGCTTCCTCCAATTCACGATTATAATCCTCTTCGCTGATATATCCTTCCTTTTTTAGTCCATATTGCAGGATGTATTTCACTGCTTTCAACAGTGAAATATCGCTCACACGATTCAGTTCACTGATGATTTCCTGCCGCTCTGCATTGATATCCATACCATTCAAGTTTACTTAATCAAAGATAATCAATTTCCTGTTCCAGGGCCATTGAGAATCCCTGTGGCAAAGAAGTTATTTCTATCCATAAATCGAAATAAAAATTTAACTTGTGCCCTATAGTCTATGTTGCGCAAACTGTATTTCCTTGCTCCCAAGATTGCTTATTCTTTCCCGGTTCAGCTTTTATTAAATAACTTCCGGAGAAACCAAGTACTTATTCTGTGCTGGATCATCCTTTTTGCCATGATTACGGGCAGCTTTGGCAAATACCTGGGAATTCCCTACCTCTTTCTCGACCCCGAATACTTAAACAAAGTCAACTTCACCAGCTTCTTTATCATGGGTGCAGTACTCGCAGGGTTCACCACCGCCTTTCACATCACCAGCTATATCAATGATGGCCACCGGTTTTCTTTTGTAGGAACGTTATCCAAACCTTTCACCAAATTTTCCATCAACAACAGCATACTGCCGGTGATCTTTCTGAGCACGTTTCTCTATGAAATTATCCGGTTTCAACTTAACAATGAATACTCCTCCACTACTCAGCTGATCTGGAATGTAGGAGGATTACTGCTGGGCTACCTCTTCATGACATTGCTCTTTTCTCTTTACTTTTGGCTTACCAACAAGGACATCTTCAAATATGTGGTTTGCCGCATCGATGAAAAAATAAAATCCAATGTAAAGATTACCCGCGCCAGCGCCATGAAGAAGCTGGACATTGCACGCAAAAAACAAGTGCGTGTGGATTTCTATATCGATTACAATTTTCGTGCGCGCAAAGTAGAGAACAATCACTTCTACGACCGGGCTACTATTCTACAGGTATTTGATCAGAACCATTTTAACCTCGTGGTGATCGAGCTCTTTATACTTGCGCTCGTTCTTCTGCTTGGCTTGTTTAAGGACTATCCCATTTTCCAGTTACCGGCAGCATCGAGCTTTGTTATATTCCTTACCATCTTCGTGATGCTGGCAGGTGCATTCAAGTATTGGTTTGGAGGCTGGTCCGCTACTGCAGGTCTTATTATTTTCCTGCTCCTCAATTACCTCGTGGGAGAAGATTTTTTCTCCAAACGCTATGAAGTATTTGGATTGAACTACAACACGGCACCGGCCCCCTATTCGATTGAATCCCTGCGCCTGCTAAACGACAGCACCCGTATGGAGCAGGATAGAAAAGAAGTATTGCCCATGCTGGAAAACTGGCGTAATAAATTTGCTCCGGGCAAAAAACCGAAGATGGTTTTTCTTTGTGTGAGTGGTGGTGGCAAGCGTGCTGCGCTCTGGACATTAACTTCACTTCAAACGATTGACAGTGTATCGCAGGGAGAACTGATGAAAAAGAGTATCCTCATCACAGGCGCTTCGGGTGGACTGATCGGTGCCAGCTACTTCCGTGAATTAAAGTTGCGCGAACAACAAGGGCAACCCATTCATCCCTATGCGGAGATCCATCGCCAGAAAATCTCCACGGATAATTTAAATCCGCTCATCTTCAGCTTGCTGGCTAATGATCTTTTTGTAGGTTTTACGCGATTTGAATATGCCGGGCTTACGTACGAGCGCGACCGTGCCTATACCTTCGAGCAGCAGCTCAGTGAAATTACGGAAGGGCTGATGGATAAACCAATATCCGCTTATAAGCAACCGGAGCTGGAAGCGATCGTCCCCATGCTCATTCTTACCCCCACGGTGGTGAATGACGGGCGTAAACTTTACATCGCCTCACGGCCCGTGTCGTTCATGAATTACGAATTAAAAAATTTCACCAACTATAATGCGGCCAAATTCAGTGGTGTTGACTTCCATCGCCTGTTTGTCAATCATGGAGCGGACAGCCTGCGGTTTCTTTCCGCCCTGCGCATGAGTGCTACGTTCCCTTACATCACCCCCAATACCACCTTACCTTCCGATCCTCCGGTGCAAATTATGGATGCGGGCATCTCGGATAACTTTGGGTTGTCGGATGCGGTGCGTTTTCTTTACTGCTTCAAAGAGTGGATTGCAGAAAATACATCAGGGGTAATCTTTGTATCGATACGCGATTCGCCCAAGCTGGGGGCAATCAACCCTAAAAAAGGGCAGACCATCGTAGACAACCTCACGCAGCCCATCAGCAGTGTGTATAACAACTTCGAAAATTTCCAGGACATTAATAGTGATATGCTGATTGGCCATGCGAAGACATGGTTTAAGAATTCCATCGATCGGGTCGACTTAGAGTACCAGGCGGAGAGCTACACTCCTATTCTGCAAAAGATGGACAGCATCCGGCAGAACAATGCACGGGCATCATTAAGCTGGCGATTAACAACACGAGAAAAGCAAAGTATCGAAGTGACAATTAACTCCCCTGCCAACCAACAGGAGATACGAAAGCTGAAGAAGCTTCTGGAGTGATCCTATCATTTAAAGATGAGTTGATTTGGAAATTCGTATCAGCGTGACAGGCTTTATTACTTAAGATGCTGGAAATAAAAAAATGAATAGCCATTTCTGACTATTCACTTTCAAATCTTCAATTTTCAGATTAATTTATTTCAATCTCTTTTCTAACTCATCCACTTTGGCCTGTGCATTGGCAAAACCAAGTGATACGGATTTCTTGTACAGCTCAAGCGCTTCGCGAAGTGTTTCTTTCTTTTTACGGGGAGCAAGCTTGGTACGGTTAGCAGCTTCTTCCACTGCCTTGCCACGCTCAAAATAAGATTCTGCTTCCGACATTTTGCTTTGAATCATCAACTCCTGAATACGGGCTTCGATCAATGCAAGCTCTTGTTGCTTTGCCACGATCTGACCTTCTTTATCGGTCAGTTCTGCTTCCTGAAGTCCAACAGTAGTAATCAGGTTTTGATTCTCATTTTTCAATTGATCTACGTTCGACTGAAGCTGGGCAATCTCTACGTTACGTGATTCCAGATCTGCTTTCAACTTTTTGATAGTCGCAGAGTAAGCGTTAGCAGTTCCTTTAGACTTCTTTAAAGATTTTTCAAGGTCATCAATTTTGCCCTGTGTATCTTTCACATAGTTATTGATGTCTTTCATGCGTGAAGTGTAGTCTTCATAAGTAGTACCTTCTACCATATTGACACGCAAAAGCTGGCGATTGGCATCGATGGAATCCATTAGAACACCAACCTGTCCAAGGGTTTCTACAAACTGCTGACTTTCCTGAAGTTCGGTTTTCAAAGAGTCTACTTCGGTCTTCAGCTTTTCTTTCTCTGCACCATCGCAGCCTATCAATAAAGCACCTGCTACCAGGGCAAAAAGAAGTTTCTTCATATCATTTGGATTGTTTTGTTTTAACAAAAATACGCGGTTTAAGTCTTCACTCGTGTAAAACAAAATATTTTTTCATCCATTCACCGAATTATTCAGCATTGGCGTAGATTTGCCTCCGTTTTGCAAGTATTTAGTACTCTTTTATATAGATGCCCAAATTAATAACCACGCAAACGCGTATTGCAGACCAGGGCAAGCCTAGGATCATTATCATTGGTGGTGGATTTGGTGGCCTCGAAGTAGCCAAAGGCCTCAGGGATATAAAAGCCCAGGTAGTACTTTTCGATCGGTACAATCATCATACTTTCCAGCCGCTTCTCTACCAGGTGGCCACCTCCGGGCTAGAGACCAGCTCCATCGTATTTCCCTTCCGAAAACGTTTTGCGAAGTACAAGGATTTTTATTTCCGACTGGGCGAGGTAACTCAGATCAAACCCGAAGAAAACTATATCGAGACTTCCATCGGAGGTCTCCAATACGATTATCTCATCATCGCCACGGGAGCAGCCACTAATTTCTACGGAATGCAGGATGTAGAGGCAAACGCGATGCCGATGAAGACCATCACCGACTCCATCAAATTACGGAACCGCGTACTACGCAACATGGAAATGGCGTTGCTTACAGATGATCCGGAAGTAACCAACAGTTTAATGGACTTCGTCATTGTAGGCGGTGGCCCGACCGGGGTTGAATTGGCCGGAGCATTGGCTGAACTGAAGCACAATGTATTTCCCAAAGACTACCAAGAGCTCGACATGTCTCACATGGATATTCACCTGGTCGATTCAGGATCGCACCTGTTGCATGCCATGTCAGCTGTTGCGTCTAAGAAAGCGCAGGAGTACCTGGAAAGAATGGGAGTAAAGGTTCACCTGAACTGTGCTGTAAAATCGTACGATGGATATGAAGTGCTTTTCAATACGGGAGAAAAGCTTATTTCGCGTACGTTGATCTGGGCAGCAGGTGTAAAGGGAAATCCAATCAGCGGATTGCAGCCTGAAACTACCGGACCTGGCAACCGGCTGAATGTGGATGCCTTCAATCGCGTAAAAGGATACGAAAATATTTTTGCCATTGGCGATGTAGCGTTGATGGAAGGGGATGAAACCTTTGCCAAAGGCCACCCGCAAATGGCACAGCCCGCCATGCAGCAGGGCCAATTACTGGCAAAGAACATCCGAAACATGATCCGGAAAAAGCCATTGAAGCCTTTCCGTTATAAAGACCGGGGCAGTATGGCTACTGTGGGAAGAAACAAGGCCGTAGCCGATCTGAAATCATTCAAGGTGCAGGGCTTCCTTGCCTGGTGCATCTGGATGTTTATTCACCTGATCTCTATCATTGGATTCAAGAATAAGCTCTTCACATTCACCAGTTGGGTGTGGAGCTATTTCTCATACGATAAAAGCAACCGTCTTATCATCGGCCGCCCGAAGGAAGACATCTGATCATGGATTCAAAAACTGGACATCGCCTTACCGCTGCAGGAATACTAATTTCACTGGGAATTATCTATGGTGACATCGGCACGTCTCCGCTTTATGTATTTAAAGCAATCATCGGAGAGGAAGAAATCTCAAGACTACTTGTCCTCGGTGGATTATCGTGTGTATTTTGGACGCTCACCACGATCACTACCGTAAAGTATGTGTACCTGGCATTGAATGCCGACAACAAAGGCGAAGGCGGCATCTTTGCGCTCTATGCATTAGTAAGAAGATATAAAGCCAGCTGGGTCATCTACCCGGCCATCATTGGATGTTGCACTTTGCTTGCCGATGGATTTATCACACCAGCCATCAGTATCTCTTCGGCTGTAGAGGGTATCACCATTGATTATCCACACATCAATACAATACCCATCGTTATCGGCATTCTGATTCTTCTTTTTTTCTTCCAGCAATTCGGAACAAACATTGTAGGAAAAATCTTTGGCCCGGTAATGACCGTTTGGTTTGTGCTGATTGGCACATTGGGAATTTATCACCTCGCTGATAATTTTGATGTGTTCCATGCCGTCAATCCCTATTATGCTTATCAGTTTCTCACCCAATATCCCAATGGATTCTGGCTGTTGGGAGCAGTTTTCTTATGCACCACCGGAGCAGAAGCGCTTTACTCTGATCTGGGCCACTGCGGCAAGGCAAACATCAGAGTGGGCTGGATCTTTGTTAAGATAGCGCTCTTCCTCAATTACTTTGGACAGGGTGCATGGCTGCTCATGCACGAGGGAGAAAAACTGGACGGACGTATTCCTTTTTACGCCATGGTTCCGGACGAAATGTTGTTATTCACCGTGATCATTGCCACCATGGCCGCTATTATTGCCAGCCAGGCATTGATCTCCGGCACATTTACGCTGGTAAATGAGGCGATGAAGTTAAAGCTATGGCCGAGCACACGCGTTCGCTACCCCAGCCAGGTGAAAGGGCAGATCTATCTTCCTGCCATTAACTGGTTACTCTTGTGCGGTTGCATCATGGTGGTGCTGGTATTCGGAGAATCCACCGCCATGGAAGGTGCGTATGGATTAGCCATCACATTGAATATGCTGATGACGACTACTTTATTGACTTTCTACTTCAGCACAGCCAAGCACTCCAAATTCCGGACCGTTATAATTGCTTCTGTGTTCTTCAGCATAGAGTCTTTATTCCTCATCTCTAATCTTGCCAAGTTCCAACAGGGAGGCCGGTTCACGTTTGCCATTGCTCTTGTGTTCTTCATCATGATGTTTGTCTTATTAAAGGCGCGGAGAATGAGAGAACGCCATACCGAGTTTGTCGATCTGAAACATTATATACCGATGATTCAGGATCTGCAAGCCGATGATACTATTCCTAAAGAATCAACCAACCTCGCTTTCATGGCCGTGGCGGACAGCAAACGCTACATTGATTCTAATATTATTTATTCCATTTTTAAGAAGCGACCCAAGAGAGCGGATGTGTACTGGTTCATCCACGTAGACACGGTAGATAGTCCGTACACTTCCAAATATTCGGTTGATACCATCATTCCTAAAAAATGTTTTTTCGTTCGTATCAAGCTCGGTTTCAAATCAGACCATCGTGTCAATCTGCTTTTCAATAAGATTCTGCACGACATGGCAGAAAGTGCCGAGATCGATTTAGTGAGTCATTACGATTCATTGCGCAAACACAGCATGCCTGCTGATTTCAAATTCTTTATTCTTCACTCCCTTGCTTCGGTAGACAGTGAGATTTCTTCCTTTGATAACCTGATCATTCAGGGTTATCGTTTCATCAAGCATTACAGTTTGTCTACGGAAGAAATGTACGGCCTTGAGCTGGCCAACGTAGAAGCCGAAAATGTTCCAATCATGGTAGGCCCTCCAGCCAAAGTGCGCATCAAACGCGAGAAGGAAGATGCCGAACGGGAAAAGGAACTACGCTACCACGGCCATATCGACTGACCGGCCTAAAATAGGGAAGATGGAAACGTGTACGCTGATTCGATTTTGATTTTTTGCTAAATTCGTTACATTGAGTATCAAAATCATGCTATGGCTACTATCCAGAAAAAAGCTATAAAAAAAAAGCAACTCAGAAAAGTCAAGAAAGGGGCAGCTAAAACCAAAATGAGCGCAAAGCGCAAGCGCTCCATTGAAAAAGCAATCAATTTTTGGGAAACACTGCAGGTCGATTTAAGTAATTTTAAATTTGACCGGGAAGAAGCCAATGCGCGATGATTGCTTTGTAGACAGCAATGTGCTTCTCTACGTGCTGGACAAGACTTCATTTAAACAAGAAGCGGCCTTTATACTGTGGCGACAGGGTATAACGGTAAGTACACAAGTGGTGATGGAATTCACGAATGTATGTTTACGTAAGTTGAACATGAAAAAGCAGGATGCTTTTAAAAATGCATTGAATATCATGGAGGGAGCTGTCGTAAAACCAATTACAGAAGAAGCTATACGTCTTTCTTTTAAAATATCCATTAAATATGGATTTAGCCATTGGGACAGTCTCATCATATCTGCTGCCCTGCAAGCCAGATGTAACACACTGTATTCAGAAGATATGAAACATGATCAATTGATAGAAGGCAAGCTCAGAATCGTCAATCCATTTCTTATAAGTTAGCCCCATCACGGCCACATCGACTGACCGCCTTCGGACAATTTCGTTCGCTTTCAGCTTCCTTTAAAAGCAGGTATCCTCCGATTCCATACAGAATTGAAGGATTTCGGTTATGGCACTGATTTGGGGAAAGTCGCTCAGGAAAGATTCCTGAAAAAAATCTTCAGGTATTTGTATCCGGCACCCAAAATCAAAGTACATCCATCATGCTGAAAAACTATATCGTTATCGCCCTGCGCAACATCATGCGCAGTAAAGCGTATTCCCTCATCAATGTATCCGGACTTTCACTTGGTGTAGCATGCTGCCTTCTGCTGGCGCTCTACATCCAGGATGAGATGAGCTACGACCAGCACCACCAACGGCTGAACGATCTTTACCGTATCACTACGCAGTTTGAATCCGATCTTGGAATCGATGAGCAGGGTTCGGTCTCTCCCCCTATCGCTATGACGATGCGCGATGAGATTCCTGAAATTGAATCAGCAACACGATTGCTCAATCCTCCCGGGGTAGCGCAAAACCTGATCAAGTACGGGGATAATGTATTCTATGAGAAAGACGGGCTTATTGCGGACTCCACACTCTTCGATGTACTCACGTACGAATTCGTGGAGGGAAACGCAAAGCAGGCACTGACAGATGCCAATACGGTTGTCATTACCGATAAGCTTTCTTCGAAACTCTTTGGAAAAGAATCCGCCCTCGATAAAAGCATTTCCATCAGCCAGGGAGGAAGAGCAATCAATTTCAAAATAACAGGCGTGGTCAAAGACAACACCAAAACTCATGTTCATGCTAATTTCTTTACTTCCATGACCAGCGATGGCTGGGCGGAATATCTTCGCTCGGACGATGCTGCAAATGAATGGGCAGGTCAAAACTTTGTCCCTTCTTACGTAAAGCTTTCTCCCGGTCACAATAAAGAAGAGGTGGTAAAGAAACTTAACCAGGTATTGTTGAAATACGGTGCTGAAGACATGAAAGCGCTGGGCATGCATAAAACACTTGGTCTCGAGCCCGTCAAAGATATTTATCTTAAATCGGATGTTGGACAAAGTCCGCGCATCACGTACATCTATGTCATCGCTTCCATTGCGGTATTCATTCTTTTGATCGCGTGCATCAATTTCATGAACCTGTCTACCGCCAGAGCCACCAAGCGTGCCAACGAGATTGGTGTACGTAAAGTAATGGGAGCTTTCCGAAGTTCACTGATCGGACAGATCCTTGGAGAGGCCATGGTCATTGTAGTAATCTCGATTATTATCAGTGTGCTGCTCATGCAGCTGGCATTACCTTTCTTCAATGATCTCACAGGTAAGACCATCTCTTTCGGTTCGGAAAATAGGGGCTATTTCGTTATCGCGCTCTCATCGATTACCATTATCACAGGTTTAGTAGCGGGAAGTTATCCTGCATTCTACCTCTCCTCCTTTCAGCCTGCACAGGTACTGAAAGGAAAATTTGCCATGACCAATGCTTCCGGCTGGCTGAGAAGAGGGCTGGTGGTCTTTCAGTTTATGATCGCCATCACGTTAGTGTGCGGCATGATTCTGATCTCGCAGCAGCTGAGCTATATGCAGGAGAAAGATCTGGGATTTGATGCCAAAGCAAAAATCATTTTACCGCTTCGTACGGGCGATGCTCAAAACAATTATAACAGCATTAAAAATGAATTAGCAAAAAACAATTCCGTCAAGCAGGTATCCGGAACGAACTACTTACCCGGCTCGCCTATCTTCAGCGACATGTCTTTTTATACAGACGGAGGTAATATGGATAATGCCGTCAACAACAGGCGCAATACCATCGACTATGGCTACATGGAGCTGCTGGGAATAAAGCTTATTGCCGGAAGAAACTTTACCGACAACCCGGTTATGGAAAGAAGTAAACTGATTATCAATAAAGCATCGGCAAAGAAATTCGGAGTTGCACCTGAAAAAATAGTAGGCCAGCAGCTTCACTTCGAGTGGCAGGGAAAGAAATATGATTTCGAAATAATTGGTGTGATGGACGACTATCACCAGGGATCACTCAAAGAAGAAATCAAACCTACGATGTTTGAACTGACCGATTCCGTAAGACGTTTTGATTTCCTCATTGCCAATGTAGACACACGCAACTTTGCCAGCACTATTGCGGCCATGGAACAAACCTGGAAGAGCCTGGTAAATGACGCTCCGTTTGAATACTCCTTCCTTGATGCGAACATTCAAAAGCAATACGAAGAAGACAGGAAAGTATCCCGCATCATTACCAGTTTCACCTTCATCGCCATGTTTATTTCATGTCTTGGCCTTTATGGCTTATCCACCTACATGGCCGAAAGACGCTTTAAAGAAATAGGAGTACGCAAAGTAATGGGAGCAAGTGTCAACCAGATTGTCAGTCTGATGTCATTGGAATTTATAAAACTGGTGAGCGTGGCGTTTATCATTGCTGTTCCTCTTGCCTGGTATGCGATGGATAAATGGCTGGAAGGCTTTGCTTATCATATACCAGTGAATGTGATGGTCTTTGTCTATGCCGGAGCTGCTGCATTACTTATTGCCTTGCTTACGGTAAGTATAGAATCGATCAGAGCAGCATCTGCCAACCCCGTTAAGGCGTTAAGGAACGAATAAAATACTTTCTGCATATGCAAGCTATTTTAGTTTGCACCACATCATAGAACAGAACACGATTATCCAACACGGTCATGCTAAGGAATTATTTCAAAATTGCGTTGCGAAGTCTCCTCAGGAATGGGGTGAATAAATACAAGATGCAGGATATCCGGTAGAAACATCCGAAATCCTGTATCCGGCATCATACATCTGGGTCCGTTTAAAATTAGAGTTAATCACTATGCTCAAAAGCTACTTCACCATCGGCTTGCGTAATCTTTTAAAACAAAAAGGTTATTCATTCATCAAGATTTCCGGGCTGGCTTTTGGTCTTGCTGCGAGTATGATCATTTACCTGTATGTGCAGGAAGATTTGTCGTACGATAAGTTCAATAAAAACTATGATCACATTGCCCGGCTGGTTACGATCGATCAGGCCGAAGGTGTAAGCAGCAAATTAGTGGCCGTAACTCCTCCTGCGTTAGGCCCCGCTGCGGAGACAGAACTTCCGGAAGTAATAAAAAGTGTACGTCTGAGCGGAGGTGGAAAATTAGATTTAAGCTATGAGGATAACTTGCTGAAATGCGATGCCGGCTTTCGTACCGAATCTTCTTTCTTCGAAGTATTTGATTTTAAAATCCTCGAAGGAAAGAAGACAGGCACATTGGATGAACCCAACTCCATCGCGATCACACAGAAGTTAGCCAAACGCATTTTCGGTGAAGAGGACCCGATCGGCAAAACAATTAAGCTAAATCAAAACACTGACCTGCATGTGGCTGCGCTGGTTGCCGATCCGCCAAAGAATTCGCATCTGCAGTTCGATCTGCTTCGTTCCATGACTCCGGCTCAAAACGAAGATGGCTATCGCCAGTTCCTACAATCGTGGCAGGGAATCAGTATGTTCACTTACCTCCTGCTCGACAAGCCTTTAAACGCAACTGATCTTAACTCAAAACTGAAAGCATTAGCGGATAAAAATAATGCCGTTCCTTTCTTTGTCCCTACCGCACAGCCGCTGAGCGATGTTCACCTTCGCTCTAAAGAAATCCTGTTCGAGACCAATGCCAACAAATCGGACATACTGAATGTGTATGTATTATCTACGATTGCCATCCTGATTCTTATCCTGGCCGCTGTTAACTTCATGAACCTGGTGACTGCCAAATCAAGCAGCCGCGCCAAGGAAGTGGGAATGCGCAAAGTGATTGGAGCAGTACGTCAGCAATTAGTGATTCAGCATCTCACCGAGTCCATCATTGTAACATTGATCGCTGCCGTTATTGCTTTTACCATCGTAATCGTTGCTACGCCTCTTCTGAACAGTACGTATCAGCGCTTTGGTGATTTTATGATCCTGCTGGAAGCAAAAAATATGTTGCTTCTTGCTGGTCTTATTCTCTTTGTCGGATTACTAGCCGGAATTTATCCTGCGTTTGTCCTTTCCTCTTTCAAACCGGTAATGGTATTAAAAGGAGCTTTCAAAAACACCACCACCGGAATACAGCTACGCAAAGCGCTGGTGGTTCTTCAGTTTACTATTTCCATTGCCCTGATGGTGGGTACAGGCATTGTCTATCAGCAAATGCGTTTCATTTATACGGCCGATCTGGGCTATAGCCGTGATCAGGTCATTACCATTCCGCTCAACGGACAGAATGTAGCTAACGCAACTACCCTGCGAAATGAGCTCCTTAGAAATCCGAACATCCTTTCAGCGGGCACATCCTCTACCCGCATCGGGCAACAACTTGGCCGGACTGCTATTGTACCGGAAGGTTATCCTACCGATGTCAACATGATCACCAGTATTATGACGGTAGATGAATCCTTTATCCCCACCATGGGAATGAAATTCAAAGAAGGAAGAAACTTCTCTCTCGCCTTCAAAGATTCATTGAGCATGATCATTAACGAAGAGATGTTACGCTTTCTGAAATGGACAGAAGGGGAAGGCAAAACCATCGGTCTTCAAACCGGACCTAATCCCACTGATCTAACAATCTATACGATAGTCGGTGTAGTCAAAGATTTTCATTTTGCCACCATCCGTCACAAGCTGGAGCCGATGTTTATGTTATACAATAAAAACAATCCTTCGCTCTCCATTAAAATAAAGGCAGAACAGGTAAAAGAAACGATCGCTTCTGCGGAGCAGACCTGGAAAAACATCAATCCCGGTGCTACGTTCGAATACGCTTTCCTCGATGAGCAGTTTGCCAACCTGTATCGTAACGAGCAGGCTTTCGCCATGATGTTCACCCACTTCACTGTGCTGGCTATGGTCATTGCAGGGTTGGGATTGTTTGCATTGTCCGCATTCACAGCCGAGCAACGCAAAAAAGAAATCGGTATACGCAAAGTACTGGGCGCCAGCAACGGAAACATTCTGTATCAACTTTCTGCCGAATTCATCCAGCTCATCTCCATTTCATTTGTAGTAGCCAGCATGGTGGCTTATTTTGTGATGAGCCAGTGGCTGAACGACTTTCAGTACAGCATCAAAATCGGTGCAGGCATATTCCTGCTAGCCGGAACTACTTCTATACTGATTGCCATGCTCACCATTAGCTTCCAGGCATTAAAGGCAGCATTGAGTAATCCGGTGAATGCGTTGAGGAGTGAGTGATGCGGGATATAGCGGAGTACTTTGCCATTGTGTAGTGTAGTGGGTAACGCTACATTACGGCCCTAATAAAAGTCAGTACGAACGGTTTAGGTAGTTTGCAGGTGAAGAGCAGAAGAGGAGCCATAGCGTGCTGCAAACTGAAACATGTGATGCGCTTTCTTTTCATACGAATTCGGGTCGGTGGAACTAGCACCGGGTTCGTCCAGCGGGTTTATCTTCTGCCGGAAAGTTGATTCCGCCCTGCAGCCACGCCACACTGCCCTGAATGCAGGGAGAAAGCGTAAGCTTGCCAGCCAGCACATTCGAATAAAAGGTATCGAAATTCCACGAGCCACCTCCTGCTTCACTCGGTGCCCACTTCATCTGGTTGTGCGGATAGCCAGGATACGCTTTGTTTCCTCCCCCCGACCAGATATCGCCTTCGTCCCAGCTCCAGTTGTGATACTCCCTGATAAAACCTACCGCCTGCATACGGCTGATAGGATCATCCACAAAAGCGTTCACTCCCATAAACTGATCGATGGTGATCACGGGAGCGCTGACTTTCATTGCTGCTGTTTTAACACCCTGCGAAAAAGCAGCGATGGAGACAAAAAGGAAAATGAGTATTAAATGGTTGCTTCACTTTGATTCAGCTTTAAAAATGATTGAATGCAATGCGGACAAAAGTTAGTTGAATTTTAGTGGAATTCATCTTTTTTGTAAAGAGGTAAGCTTCATTTTCACCAACTCTTCGGCAACACAAACGTCAGCAATAGAAAGACAGGAACCGATATCCCTGGCGTTCCTTTTTTTTAAGGAGTTAATGCAATAAAAACAACTTGCCCAGGAGTAAAGCACAAGTGGACGCCTTGCGCTAATTGAGTGAGGCGGTTTTCTTTTTTATCTAAACTCAATTCACTTTCGCCATTAGCTCTTCACTTATAGCTCGCAACTGAAGCAGCTAATCCTCCGACCGATGATCCTTTAAAAATCCAGACAAGAGGCTTAATCATAATAAGAATCTTTATAATCTATCAAATACCAATTCCCCGCTTTACGCACAAAAGTAAATTGGATGTAATATGTCGTATCACTTCTATTGATGATTTTTTTAATAACCTCATTCTCTTTCTGCGAGGAGATCAATTGAAACACTGTCGTATCTATATCTCCAATACTATAATCTTCAATGGAATCGGATTGAATATTTACCCGAGTATGTTGAAATACAGAATCAGTGTTAAATCGGACATAAAAAGGTCCAAAGTCTTCATGTTTCTTTTGCCCGCAAGAATACAAACCAATTATTATTGTTATTAGTAAGACAATTAACTTTCTCTTCATCATTCTCATAGATTAAAATTTACATTCACTGTTTTTATTTTTCTCTCTTGATTGGAATATTTTCTAGTTGTTGTTGGATACGTTCCATTAATCTATTCATTCGCTCCTGCGATTTTTGGTATTCATTAATCAACTTCAAAAGTTGGGCTTTATTTTTAAAAGCTTGAGAACGAGAAACATATTTATTTCCTTCTGAATTACTATCATCCGTATTTTCTGTGACATTACTTTCTGAATTAGGATGAAGAAGTTCTTGTAAGTCTTCAATTAAAGTTGCGTCAATTGGAGTTCCATCTTTCCGCATCACCAAGTGAAGATGAGGTGCAGTGGCTGTCCCCGTCTGTCCCACTTCGGCAATAAGCTGGCCATCTTTCACTTCATCATTTGGACGAACTTTTATTCCTCCATCTCTAAGATGTGAATAACGAGTTGTATAACCATTTCCGTGATCTATTTCTACAAAGTTTCCATCTCCCTTATTATTACTATCCACTCGGGTCACTTTACCTTGAGCCAAAGCATGAATTGGATTACCTTCTGGTGCTCCCAAATCATTAGCTAAGTGAGATTTCATTACAGGCGTACCGTCAGCATTTTTATTTTTTGGATGTTGAACTGGTGCACTGGAAAAACCTCTTCTACCAACCTTAGCTTCTCTTCCTGGCCCGAAAATCCTGGGCCATGGAATCATGCCGTCAATATCTATATTTGTAATTGGATTATCGAATCCATAAGCATACACACTCCACCTGCGCATTTTTTCACTCAATGCATCAATCACTCCCCATCTTCCAATCTCAGGCATATACATTCTTGCTCCATAATCCATCCAGCCAATATTCAATTCATCCTGCTTTTCCTTTCCGTTGTAGAGATACTGATTGGCAACACTGTTCTCTCTATTGTAGGAGTTGAAGCTGAGCCCGAAGGGATAGTAATTATCTGATTGAATAATTAGTGATTTCGTATGCGTCACCTTAAAGTCATCGAAGTAGACCTCCACCGGAGTTTCATTCTCATTACTCAACCAAATATAAATAAATCCAGGCTCATCGATAACGATCTCACTATCCGGTTTCAGCCAGTCGTGATTTACGTCCGTGC
>Ga0307515_10000068_pt1 | contig 242305 bp, 235 predicted proteins | sample 17_EM_MG_FD_194513 | JGI IMG/M metagenome (GOLD analysis project Ga0307515, IMG submission 194513) | Populus trichocarpa ectomycorrhiza microbial communities from riparian zone in the Pacific Northwest, United States - 17_EM | ecosystem: Host-associated > Plants > Roots > Unclassified... | reverse complement strand
AGATGGTGACGACATCGCCGAGCTTGTGCGTGAAGCCCTGCCCCGGCGCATCGCGATCCTCGACGGGCGCAAACAGCGTGCCCATGAACAGCATCAAGCCATCCGGATACTGGTGATGCGGGCCGATGGTCTGGGCCACCAGGTCGAGCGGATCGCGACTGATTTCCTTCATGGTGCTTGCGCCCTTCAGAACAAAACCGTCCAGGCCGGAAATCGTCAGCGCCAGATCCGCATTCCGGACATGGTCGATGGAATAGGTTTCGTCGAACAGACGAATGAAAGGGCCGATAGCCGAGGATGCGTTGTTGTCCTTGGCCTTGCCGAGAAGAAGCGCGGAGCGCCCCTCGACATCGCGCAGGTTGACGTCGTTGCCGAGCGTTGCCCCCCTGACACGGCCCTGGCTATCGACCGCGAGCACGATTTCGGGTTCCGGATTGTTCCAGCGGGAAATCGGGTGCAGCCCGACAGAAGCACCCCAGCCGACGGAGGCCAGCACCTGCGCCTTCGAGAAGACCTCTGCGTCCGGGCCGATGCCGACTTCAAGATATTGCGACCATACGCCTTCCTCGATCAGAGCTGCCTTGACGCGCGCAGCCTCTTCGGAGCCGGCCTTCAGATCGCGCAGGCTGTCGCCGATGAGCGCGGTGACGCGCACCCGCATCTTATCGGCCAGGGCCGGATTGCCGGCCGCCTTTTCTTCGATCACCCGCTCCACCATCGAACGCGCAAAGGTAACACCGCAGGCCTTGACCGCCTGCAGGTCGCAAGGCGCAAGGAGATGCAGGGCTGCGAGATCGCCGGCCGCCTCGACCGAGGTGGTCAGGACAGTTTCGAGCTCGGCTATCCGCTCGCCAGTCTGCGCTCGCACATAAGCGACCGGGTCATCCAGTTCGAGCAGATCGCGCATCGTCGCCGTGGTTCTGGAGGTGATGTCGAAAAGCGTGCCACCGCGGAGCACGACCAGCGCCGGGCCGGCAACGTCCGGCCGCCAGACACGCCCGACGAAGGTTCCGGCTTGAGAAAAATCGACAATCGTCATGCTGTTTACTCCTCCGCGCGCAGCAACATCGCCGCGCTGCAGGCATGCACATTCGCGGCCGCCTGCAAGATAGCCGGAGCCGTCCTACGGGCAAGGTTTAAATCGGTGAAAATATCCGTGCCCACAGGGAAACAAACCTGCAGGAAAACGACGATCGCCCCAATTGTTTTCACCTTCCGGGACTGCTGGTCTATTCAGTTTTACTGATTTTCTGATAGCACAACACGATACGATCAAGCCGACGACATCGCCCGTTGCGAACACGGGAACCAATGGGGGATAGACCATGAGCTTTACCGAGACGACGAGGACCTCCTGGTTTTCGCGACTGAAGAGCGGCCTTGCCGGCCTTTTGATCGGTCCGCTGCTGGTGATCGGGATGATCTGGCTCCTGTCCTGGAACGAGGGCCGCTCGGTTCAGACCTACAGGGCGCTTGCGGAGGGGGCAGGCATCGTCGTTTCTGTCGATAACGGCGCCATCGACCCGGCCAACGAGGGCAAGCTCGTCCACATCTCAGGGCCCGTCAAACCCGACGGCACGCCGGAGGATCCGATGTTCGGCATTACCGCGGAAGGTGCCGCCGGCATCAAGCGCAAGGTCGAGATGTTCCAGTGGGAGCAGCAGAGCGAAAGCAAGACGGAAACGAAGCTGGGGGGCGGCGAGGAAACCGTGACGACCTACAGCTACAAGAAGACCTGGCGTTCGAGCCAAGTCGATTCCTCCGATTTCAAGATTCCGGACGGCCATCAAAATCCTCAGATGCCGTTCGACAACGACCGCTTCACCGTTGCCAGCGCCAGCATCGGTGCCTTCACCGTGGACGGCGAGGCTGTGGCGAACCTCGGGGAGGACAGCGCCGTGAAACTGACGCCCGACGTGCTGGCGCGTGTCCGCGCAGCACTCGGCACCGAAAAGCCCGTCAATGCCGATGGCGTCACCATCTATGTCTCGCAGAACCGCCAGAGCCCGGCCATCGGCGATCTGCGAATTAGCTTTACCCGCCAGGACGTCGCACAGGCGAGCTTCGTCGGCGCACAGAAGGCGGCGACACTGGGCGAATACACCGCATCGAACGGTCGGTCCCTGTTCCTCAGCGCAGCCGGCAGCGCCTCTTCCGCCGAGATGTTCGAAACGGCACAGAGCGAAAACACCCTGATCACCTGGCTCATCCGTATCGGCGGCCTTGTCGGCATGTTCATCGGCTTTGCCATGATGCTGTCGATCCTGCGCATCATTGCCGATGTCATTCCCTTCGTCGGTTCGATCGTCGGTTTCGGCACATCGGCGATCGCCGCGATCCTGACCCTTTTGCTCGGACCGCTGGTGATTGCCATCGCCTGGATCGCCTACCGGCCGCTTCTCGCGATCGCCATTATCGCCGTCGGCGCGCTTCTCGCAGCAGCGACAATCTACCTGCGCCGCAATCGCACAGTTGCAGCACCGATACCGGCTCCGACCACCTGACCGGATCAGCGCATCCGCTTCCTTTCCCGCGCATCTGATACCAGATGCGCGGACCTTGTGGCCTGCTTCAGGCAGGACAGCGCTTCGCTCCCGTCACACTCCAACCGGAAGCCCCGGCATCATGTTTCTCGCGTCAAAACTGTTCTGGTTGCTTGCCCAGCCGCTATCGCTGGTGTTCGTCTGCCTGATTGTCGCAATCCTGCTGGATGCGGCAGGGCTGGAACGGACCCGCGGGTTCTTTTCCGCGGTGGCCGTCACGCTTCTGTTCCTGACCCTGTTCACAACCAGCGGCAGCTATCTGCTGCAAGCCCTTGAAAACCGCTTCCCACGCCCTCAAAATCCGCCGGCCAGCGTCACCTGCATCGTCATCCTCGGCGGCGCATTCGAAAACGAGGTGATGGCAGCGCGCGGCGGCATGGAATTCAACCAGTCTGCCGACCGTTTCGTCGAGGGCTTGCGCCTGGCACGGCTGTATCCCGATGCGCGCATCCTGGTCTCCGGCGGCGACGGATCGTTCAGCGGCGCCTATGGTGGCGATGCCCACGCCTCAACAGCCTTCTTCTCGACCTTCGGCATCGACCCCGCCCGCCTGATCCGCGACGAAACTTCGCGCACGACGTTCGAGAATGCGACGAACACGAAGGACCTGCTGGAGAGCAACGGTCTCAGCAACTGCCTGCTGGTCACCTCCGCCTTCCACATGCCCCGCTCGGTCGGCCTGTTCCGTAAACTCGGCATTCCCGTTGTGCCCTGGCCGGTCGACTACCGGACAAGCGGCATCGTGAGCCTCTGGCCGGATTTCAGCCAGCCGGCGCTCAATGCGCAACTGACGACCACCGCCATGCGCGAATGGACCGGCCTTCTGGCCTACTATATCGGTGGCCGTACCCATGCGATCTTCCCGCAATAGCATCGTCGGCGGGGCGGTTTCCGGCGTTGACGCAATCGGGCCTATGTGGTCCTTCTGCCCTTGATGATGGAGCCTGGCCATGCCGATACTGGAAATTCTCGACTATGCGGGCGTTGCCGTCTTTGCCGTGACCGGCGCGCTTTCTGCCTCGCGCAAACAGCTCGACATCATCGGCTATGTCTTCCTCGCCTCCGTCACGGGCATCGGTGGGGGGACGTTGCGGGATGTCATCCTCGGTTCGACACCCGTCTTCTGGGTGACGAACCCGATCTATCTCCTGGTCTGTACCGCCGCGGGCCTTGCCGTCTTCCTGTCGGCGCACATGATGGAGTCCCGCTATCGGCTGCTGGTCTGGCTGGATGCGATCGGACTGTCGGCCTATTGCGTGATGGGGGCCGCAAAGGGGCTGGCTGCAACGGGATCGCCCGCCGTTGCCATGGTCACCGGCATGCTGACGGCGACATTCGGCGGTATCCTGCGCGACCTTCTCGCCGGAGAGCCCTCCGTTCTCCTGCGTCCGGAAATCTACGTGACGGCTGCGCTGGTCGGCGCCGGCGTGTTCACCGGAGCGACCGAACTGGGTGCGCCGCTGATCGTCGCATCGGCGCTCGGCGTTGTCTCTGCCTTCCTGGTCCGCGGCGGCGCACTCCGCTACGGATGGACGCTCCCGACGGGCCGCGCGGGGCCGGGCAGGCATCCTGACGATGTCATGTAACGGACCGCTGGCTAGCGCTTCGGGCGCAGACGGATGACGACATCGACATGGGCGATCTCCATGCCTTCCGGCGGCTCCGGAAGATTGCCGATGGAGATGTTGTTCACCGGAATGTCCAGTACCTCGTTGTGACCCTCGACGAAGAAATGGTGATGGTCGGACACATTGGTATCGAAATAGGTCTTTGCGCTTTCGACGGCCAACACGCGGATCATGCCGGCTTCGGTGAACTGATGCAGCGTATTGTACACTGTCGCCAGAGACACAGGCACACCGGCGGTGACCGCTTCTTCATGCAATTCTTCCACCGTGAGATGGCGGTCGCCCTTGGCAAAGATCAGGTCGGCAAGCGCCATGCGCTGACGCGTCGGCCGCAGGCCGGAGCGGCGCAGTCGTTCTTCCGAACAGGTGTCGAGTGCAGTCGCCATGCAGCAGATCCAGGTCGTCAAGCTATTGCAGAATGCTTTTCCACTGCCGATATAACTTTTGCTGCGAATGCTTTCAATAGTGCACAGCCGAACTGGAGCTGCATGCGGCCGGAAATCGGTCCGAATCTGGGGGCAAAGCCATTTATCTCTGGCTGTTGAGACCTCCATCATGTATGCGACGGCGGAAATTAGCCTTATCCTTTAACAGAGGAATGGGTCAGGCCGGGATGAAGTCTGTATGCTTGTGCTTCATTTCAAACCGAACTTGCTCTAAAGCAGGTCAACGAAAAATCTTGTCTAGTGGGGAAACGACAGTTCATGACGACCAGACAATCCAGCTTCAACTATGAAGAAATCCTGACATGCGGTCGTGGTGAATTGTTCGGCCCAGGCAATGCGCAGCTGCCGCTGCCGCCGATGCTGATGGTCCACCGGATTACCGATATCTCCGAAACCGGTGGCGCTTTCGACAAGGGCTATATCCGGGCCGAGTACGATGTCCGTCCGGACGACTGGTATTTCCCATGTCATTTTGCAGGCAATCCGATCATGCCGGGTTGCCTCGGCCTAGACGGCATGTGGCAGTTGACCGGCTTCTTCCTGGGATGGCTGGGCGAGCCCGGACGCGGTATGGCTCTGTCCACGGGCGAAGTGAAGTTCAAGGGCATGGTTCGCCCGACGACCAAGCTGCTCGAATACGGCATCGACTTCAAGCGCGTGATGCGCGGCCGGCTTGTCCTGGGAACCGCCGATGGCTGGCTCAAGGCCGATGGCGAGGTTATCTATCAGGCCAGCGACCTGCGCGTCGGCCTCTCCAAGGAAAAAGCGGCCTGAACCACGGCGCCGCCGCACGCAAAGACACGAAAGAAAAGGTCATCGACATGAGACGGGTTGTTGTCACGGGTCTGGGTATCGTTTCCTCCATCGGGAACGATGCGGAACAAGTCACCGCGTCCCTGCGTGAAGCGAAGTCGGGCATTTCGTTCTCGAACGATTTTGCCGAGCATGGCTTTCGCTGCCAGGTCTGGGGCGCCCCGAACATCGACGTGACCGACCTCGTCGATCGTCGCGCCGCGCGCTTCCTGTCACAGGGCGGCATGTGGAACCATGTCGCGATGAAGCAGGCGATTGCCGATTCCGGCCTTGAGGACAAGGATGTCGGCGGCAACGAGCGCACCGGCATCATCATGGGGTCCGGCGGCCCCTCGACGCGAACATTGATCGAGGCTGCCGAGATCACCATCAAGAACAACTCGCCCAAGCGGATCGGCCCGTTTGCCGTGCCGAAGGCGATGTCGTCGACGGCGTCGGCCACGCTTGCCACCTGGTTCAAGATCCACGGCGTCAATTATTCGATCTCGTCGGCCTGCTCGACGTCGGCGCACTGCATCGGCAACGCCATGGAGATGATCCAGTGGGGCAAGCAGGACGTCATGTTCGCCGGCGGTCACGAGGATCTCGACTGGACCATGTCGAACCTATTCGACGCCATGGGCGCCATGTCCTCGAAGTACAACGACACGCCTTCGACTGCCTCACGCGCCTATGATGTATCCCGCGACGGCTTCGTCATCGCCGGCGGTGCCGGCGTGCTGGTTCTGGAAGAGCTGGAACATGCCAAGGCGCGCGGCGCCAAGATCTACGCCGAAATCACCGGCTACGGCGCAACATCCGATGGCTACGACATGGTCGCTCCATCCGGCGAAGGTGCCGTGCGCTGCATGCGCCAGGCCCTGGCAACCGTCGATGGCGAGGTCGATTACGTCAACACGCACGGCACCTCGACGCCGGTTGGCGACTCAAAGGAAATCGGCGCGATCCGCGAAGTCTTCGGCGACAAGATCCCGCACATCCAGTCGACAAAGTCGCTGACCGGCCATTCGCTGGGGGCGGCCGGCGTGCAGGAATCGATCTATTCGCTCCTGATGATGCAGGCCGGCTTCATCGGCGAAAGCGCGCATATCACCGAACTCGATCCCGAATTCGACGGCGTGCCGATCGTGCGCAAGCGGATCGACGACGTCACGATCAACACCGCACTGTCGAACTCCTTCGGCTTTGGCGGTACCAACGCAACGCTCGTTTTCCAGCGCTACAACGGATAAATCGATGACCGGCATCATGAACGGAAAACGCGGGCTCATCATGGGCGTCGCCAACAGTCACTCGATCGCCTGGGGTATTGCGCAGGCACTTTCGGCGCAGGGCGCAGAGCTTGCCTTCACCTACCAGGGCGAAGCGCTCGGCAAGCGAGTGAAGCCGCTGGCGGCAGAGGTGAACTCGGATATCCTGCTGCCCTGCGACGTCGAAGACATCGCATCCGTCGATGCGGTCATCGAAGCGCTCAAAGAAAAATGGGGCAAGCTCGACTTTATCGTCCACGCCATCGGCTTCTCGGACAAGAACGAGCTGAAGGGTCTCTACGCCGATACGTCGCGCGAAAACTTCAGCCGGACCATGCTGATCTCATGCTTCTCCTTCACGGAGATTGCAAAGCGTGCCGCAGAACTGATGACGGATGGCGGCACCATGCTGACTCTGACCTATGGTGGCTCCGTCCGGGTCATGCCGAACTACAACGTCATGGGCGTCGCCAAGGCCGCTCTCGAGGCCTCGGTGCGCTACCTCGCCTCCGATTACGGCCAGCGCGGCATCCGCGTCAATGCGATCTCGGCCGGTCCGATCCGCACACTCGCCGGTGCTGGCATTTCGGATGCGCGCGCCATGCTCTCCTGGCAGCAGAAGAACTCTCCGCTGCGCCGTACGGTAACGATCGAGGACGTCGGCAATTCGGCGCTCTATCTGCTTTCACCACTCTCCAGCGGCGTCACCGGCGAAATCCACTATGTCGATTCCGGCTACAACATCACCTCAATGCCGGTGCTGGATACGTTGAACAGGGCAGACAGCGAGTAATATCAGGGATCGATGATAGATATCTGTCGTCGCGTTCTCAGGCCGAGAGCCAGAGAACGACGAGAACCGCCGCCACGATGACGCCGAAGATGATCAGTTTCTTGCGGGTCTGGTTGAGCGCCTCCGGGTTGATCGGCGCGTGAGCGCCGGTCTGGAATGCCAACGGAACCTCCGACGTCAATCCCTTGCCGATGCCGCTCTGGATATCTTTCGCGATGACTTCCGCGACGTCCTCGGTCACAGGCGGGCGGGCAGGTCCAAATCCCATCGTCTTGCTCCATGGAATGCCGTGCGCCCGAAGGGGCGCACATCGGCGCGACAGCAAAATGGTGGACCCGAATCGAATGCAACGCAATCGCCGCTGAAAAAATCTTTGGAATGGGACATTCTGCAAAGCAGCCATTGACCGTCAGAAGGACGTGCAGAGCGGCCCACTATGTATAGTGAAGCGGCGTTGGCAGTGATCAGCGCTTGCCCCACAGCACCTTGAAGCGGGCGTTGCGGCAGGTCTCGCCCCATTCCTTGAAGGTCTCGCCCATCACGGCCTCGTAGGGCATGCCGCGATTGGCGACAAGCATCAGCTTTCCGCCGATCTTCAGCGCCTTTGCCGACGCCTTGATCATCGCAACGCCGAGCGAGGGCTCAGCAGCGTGGCCTTCATGGAACGGCGGGTTCATGACGATAAGGTCGTATTTGTCGCGGGTATCCTCGCTCGTCAGGTCGTGCCAGAAGAACCGCGTCGGCACCTTCGGGGCATTGGCCTTGAGGTTGATCTTCGCAGCTTCCAGCGAATGATGGTCTGCCTCGAACAGATCGATGCCCTTGAGGTTCGGCGCGCGCGCAGCGAGCGCGACGGAGAGATAACCCCAGCCGGCACCGAAATCGGCCGCGTGGCCCTTGAAATCGTCCGGCAGGCGGGAGGCCAGCAGTTCCGAACCGTCATCGATGCGGTCGTGGGAGAACATGCCCGGAGCGGTGTCGAAGCGGCCTTCGACGCGGACCGGCTTCTTGGAGAATTTCGCGATCACATCCTGCGGATCTTCCGGGCGCCCGAACCAGAAGGCGACGCCGTGATATTTCGGCAGGCTGTCTCCGCCCCAGCCAAACTGGGCAACCCGCTTGCGCAGCGGCTGGACGCCGTCTTCCTTGGAGCCGGCAACGACGATCAGGCCACCGATCTTCGTGCGCTTCAGCGCCTCGGCTAGACGATCCTCGTTCTCTCCCTTGTGCTTGCACAGAAGCACGAGGGCCGCATCATAATCTTCACCCTCGACGACAGGCGACACGTCGGCTCTGGCAGCCTCAAGACCGCGGTAGAGCGGTCGCAAGGCCTGCACGGCGACGATCGAACCTGCAAAGCCCTGCGGCAGCTTGTAGCCGGCCTCGGCCCCCAGAAACAGCACGCGCTCGCCTTCTCCGGGTGCGGGCAGCACCCCGTTGTCGAACGGATAGAACAGGGTTTTCAGCGCGTCGCGGCTCATGGTCGAGGTCCTTTGAGCATGAGCCGAAACCAGCTGTTTCGGATGACCACGCTCGAGTTTGAATTCCGGAGGAATAGAAAGGGCGCGGAACGATTGCTCCGCGCCCGGCAGTCCTGTTTCAGGCAATCCGCTTATTCAGCAGCTTCGCCTTCGCCCTTGGCGACTTCCTTGCCGGTTGCCTGATCGACAACCTTCATGGACAGGCGAACCTTGCCGCGCTCGTCGAAGCCCATCAGCTTGACCCAAACCTTGTCGCCTTCCTTGACGACGTCCGAGGTCTTGGCAACACGGTCGGAAGCCAGCTGCGAGATGTGCACGAGGCCGTCACGCGGGCCGAAGAAGTTGACGAAGGCGCCGAAGTCGGCAGTCTTCACAACGGTGCCTTCGTAGATCTGGCCGACTTCCGGTTCTGCGACGATCGAGTGGATCCACTTGCGGGCCGCTTCGATCTCCTTGCCGGACGAGGATGCGATCTTGATCGTGCCGTCGTCTTCGATGTTGATCTTGGCGCCGGTCTTTTCGACGATTTCGCGGATGACCTTGCCGCCGGTGCCGATGACTTCCCGGATCTTGTCGACCGGGATGTTCATGACTTCGATGCGCGGTGCGAATTCGCCGAGTTCTGAACGACCCTGGCTGATGGCACTGGCCATTTCACCGAGGATGTACTTGCGGCCGCCCTGTGCCTGGCTCAGCGCAACCTTCATGATCTCTTCGGTGATACCCGCGATCTTGATGTCCATCTGCAGCGAGGTGATGCCGTCATTGGTGCCTGCGACCTTGAAATCCATGTCACCGAGGTGATCCTCGTCGCCGAGAATGTCGGAGAGAACGGCGAAGCGCTCGCCTTCGAGGATCAGGCCCATGGCAATACCGGCGACCGGCTTTGCCAGCGGAACGCCGGCATCCATCAGGGCAAGCGAAGTGCCGCAGACGGTTGCCATCGAGGACGAACCGTTCGATTCGGTGATCTCGGAGACGACACGCAGCGTGTAGGGGAACTGATCGACAGCCGGCAGCATTGGGCGAATGGCGCGCCATGCAAGCTTGCCGTGGCCGATTTCGCGGCGGCCCGGGGAGCCCATGCGGCCCGTCTCACCGACCGAATAGGGCGGGAAGTTGTAGTGCAGCAGGAACTTTTCCTTGTACATGCCGGTCAGGCTGTCGACGTATTGTTCGTCTTCGCCGGTGCCGAGCGTGGCGACGACGATCGCCTGCGTTTCACCGCGGGTGAACAGCGCCGAACCATGCGTGCGCGGCAGGATGCCGACTTCCGAGACGATCTTGCGAACCGTGTCGAGATCGCGGCCATCGATGCGGCTCTTGGTGTCGAGGATGTTCCAGCGAACGATCTTGGCCTGCAGATGCTTGAAGACGGCACCGATGACTTCGTTCGTGTACTTCGGCTCTGCGCCTTCAGGGAAGAAGTGTGCCTTCACCTTGGCCTTGACGGCGTCAACGGCAGCGTAGCGATCGGCCTTCTGGGTGATCTTGTAGGCAGCGCGCAGCTCGGTCTCTGCCATGCCGAGCATTTCGGCTTCGAGCGCGGAATGATCTTCCGGCGTGAAGTCGCGCGGCTCCTTGGCAGCCACTTCGGCGAGCTTGATGATCGCGTCGATGACCGGCTGGAAGCCCTTGTGACCGAACATGACAGCGCCGAGCATGACGTCTTCGTTCAGTTCCTTGGCTTCCGATTCGACCATCAGGACGGCGTCCTGCGTGCCGGCGACGACCAGATCGAGGATCGATTCAGGCATTTCGTCGAGATGCGGGTTCAGGACATACTGGCCGTTGATATAGCCGACGCGTGCGCCGCCGACCGGGCCCATGAACGGGATGCCGGAAATTGTCAGGGCTGCCGAAGCGGCGACCATGGCCAGCACGTCCGGATCATTTTCCAGATCGTGCTGCATGACGGTGACGACAACCTGCGTGTCGTTCTTGTAACCATCGGGAAACAGCGGGCGGATCGGGCGGTCGATCAGGCGGGAAACCAGCGTTTCTTTTTCCGACGGACGACCTTCGCGCTTGAAGTAGCCACCCGGGATCTTGCCGGCGGCATAGGTCTTTTCCTGATAGTTGACGGTGAGCGGGAAGAAATCCTGGCCCGGCTTCGGCGACTTGGCCGAAACGACGGTGGCGAGGACGATGGTTTCGCCGTAGGTGGCGAGAACGGCGCCGTCAGCCTGGCGGGCGATTTTGCCGGTTTCGAGCTTGAGCGGGCGGCCTGCCCATTCGATTTCGACCGTGTGGGTATCGAACATGTTTTGTCCTTCGTGTGCGGACCCTGCCATTCGCGCCGCAGCCATCAGGTGGCGCGGACGACGGAAAGATCCCGCTAATATGACAGATCACGGGCAAGACAGCGGGAGGCTTCCATTCTGGCTGGCGGGTCATTCCGCCCATGGAGGCCGATGGCTTCCGGGCTTGAAAAACGGGCAAGCGCCGAAGCACCCTGCAATCCTGCCCCATGACAGGTCATCGGTTGTTTCCGCAGGGCCGGCCCATCCGGCCTGCTGGACAATCCGCCCTTGTGCGTAAGCCGGTTCGGCGCGCAGGAAGGCGGCAGTGACGGAACAGATACGTTCCGCAAAAAGACGACCGGCGGGCGCCCTCCGTCAAGAGGGACGCCCGCCGGGCTAAGGCTTAGCGGCGGATGCCGAGGGCAGCGATCAGTTTGGTGTACCGTGCCTCTTCCTTGCCCTTGACATAGTCAAGAAGCGAACGACGCGTGGAAACCATTGCAAGAAGGCCACGACGCGAGTGGTTGTCCTTCTTGTGGCCCTTGAAGTGATCGGTCAGGTTGTTGATCCGCTCGGTGAGGATCGCAACCTGGACTTCCGGCGAACCGGTATCGCCTTCGACGATCGCGTATTCCTTGATAAGCGCAGCCTTGCGCTCTGCAGTGATCGACATCGTGTATCCTTTCGATTTTTAGGATTTCGGGTCGCCTGCAGCCGGGATGTCGTCCAGCTGCGGCCGTGAAAGCAGAATGCCTTGGTCTTCGACGTCGGCCTTTTGCTGGCGCTGCCTATAAACCATCCCGCACCAAAAAGAAAGAGGCGTGCCGAGCGATGGCCCCGCGACCGGATCTGGCCTGGTTCAGGCCCTAGTTCGGGGCTGCGCGGGGGTGCATCGGCGCAGATTTCAGGCTTTCTACGCTGCCGGCATTGCAGATCACATAGGCTCCGAAGACCCAGCCGCGCGGCGAACCGTCGACTGAGACCCGTATCCATGTCTTTTCCCCGAGGCGACGTTCTTCCAGTTGCTCGACCTGGTAGCCGTTCGGCAGGGTACCGATGATCATGCCATTCGGCCCGTCGCGGACGTTCAGAGGCGTACCGGTCGGGTCGGCAACCGTGCAGGCCGCCTGCACGAGGTTCGCCGGAAAGGCCGCCAACAGAACAAGCCCAAGCCGGTACAGTGTCTTTCGCATGCCATCCCTCCGCCTATCGCTGGTCAGTCCTCATCATTGACAGGATGGGCGTACAGCCGCTCCCGCGGGATCGTCACACGCCATTCAATGCCGTCCCGGTGCATCTGCCGCTCCAGCTTCGCATCCAGAGCCATGCCGAGCATGCGCTCCAGCACCATGGTACCAAAACCCTTGCGGACGGACGATTGAGTCTGGGGATTGATCTCGGCGCCGCTTTCCCGCCAGACGATCAGAAGCTGCTTCGAGGTCAGGGACCAGTCGAGTGCCACCACACCCTTGTTGTTGGCCAGCGCACCATACTTGGTGGCGTTGGTGGCAAGCTCGTGCAGCGCCATGCCGAGCGTCTGCGAAACCTGCGTGTCCAACCGCACCGCCGGTCCATAGAGGCGGACGCGGGCGGGATCATCCGGGACGAAGGGCTGCAACTGGTTCTGCACTAGTTCGCGCAGATCCACACCCTGCGCCGCATTGGCGATCATCAGGTCGGTGGAGCGGGCCAGCCCGGCGATCCGCTTGCGAAAGGTATCGGCAAAGTCCGCCGGGTTATCGACAGCGTTCAGCGACTGGTTGAGCATCGACTGGATGACCGTCAGCTGGTTCTTCGAGCGATGCGCGACCTCGCGCATCAGGAAGCGGATCTCGTTTTCTGCCTTGGCCCGGGACTGTGCCGCTTCCGACAGCGCGCTCGAAACGACCTCCAGTTCGGAGATCATGTGCCGGCGCACAGGGATCGGCCGACCGACGCCAAGCAGATGGGCGTCCCGCGCCAGTTGCTTGATGCCCCGCGAAAGGATACGGGCAATCGCAGTCGAGCCTGCAAGGGCAATCGCGGCAAAGACCACACCGCCGATCGACAGCCAGAGATAGGACCAGAGAGCCGGTGCATCGACGTCAGAATTTTTTGCCCAGGCGACCACCCGCCAGCCGGTGACGACGGAAAACTCGGTCACCGTCCTGTAGGTAACGCCATCATGCGTGGCGCGTCCGACACCGACCTGCAGGGCCGGCACGATATCCATGAAAAACGGCTTGCCCGGCGCCACCTTGGCATCGGATGAAACGATCACGTTGCCGACGCCATCGATCAATACAGCATCCCAACCCGGCGACAGCGTATCCCGGTTGACCGCCTTTGCCATGCTTTCGGCATCCTGCGTCAACGTCAGCAGATAATCCCCGTTGCCGTTCGGCGTCCGGGCCGGCAAATAGACGTTGTAGACCCACTTCTTTGCCGTATTCCCGAAAAACACGTTGGAAATCAGGGGGCCGTCTCTGGAAAACGCTTCATCGACCGATTTCGGATCCGCCGATTTCTTCAACGGCGTGCCAAAGGGGACGCGGGTGTTGAACAGCTGGTTGTGCGACCGGTCGATGACAAGCAGGTTGGAATCGGTCCCCGCCAGGGCAGAGGACGCCCGATCATAGAGAGTGCGCAGATCATGTGTGTCGCTGGATTCCGTAATCGACAACACCCTGAGCGTGGTCAGCATGCCCTCCACTTCACGCTCGATGATACGGGTCGCCGAGCCTGTCGAAGCCTTGAGCAGCGATGTGACCACCTGCTCCTGCTCGTCGGAGGTGCGTTTCAGGATGACCATCGAAAAAATGAACGACGGGATGATGGCAACCATCAGCAGCACGGCCAGATAGAACGAGAAGCGACGCTGCCCCGTAAACCGCAGAAAGTCCCGCAGCCGACCAGTGGTCCGAGGACCCTGCCTGTTCTGAGCCTCGTTCAAACCTTCCCCACCCGATCCACCTGTCGATTTATCGTCTGCTCAACTGCCGTATCGCCGTTCTCACGTCCGGCGCTGCGCGACCCCCCAAGCTCCGATTCTGCCCTACACTTCGCTCGTAAATCGCAAGGCGAATCTCCGCATAATCGACAAACATCATGCGTTGGCGTGCCGCGGAAGGCAAATGGAACGAGCGGGGCGAATTTTCAACCGGTGGCGAAGACCCGCTTCGGGCGAAATTCACCCTCGCCGATTTCACCGATGGCGATGAGCTTGCCGCGTGCCGTGGCGTAAGCCTCCGGCTCCGACAGAGGTGCGTCGCGACCGCGGACGATAATCGGATTGCCCATTTTCAGGCGATGCGCCTGCTCGTCGGTCACGGCAATATGCGGCAGGTTCGACAGAGCCTCGCCGGTGTCGATCAGAAACGCGTCGAGGGCCGCCAGCCGTTCTTCATCGCTCTCCATGCTTTCCAGCGCCACCAGATCGGCAAGCGGCACCATGCTTTCCTCGGCAAACGGCGCAACGAAGCTGCGGCGAAGCGAGGCGATATGGCCGTAGCAGCCGAGGTCGCGGCCGAAGTCGCGGGCCAGCGAACGCACATAGGTGCCCTTGCCGCACTCGATCTCGAAATGCGCGAGATCGGCCGTGCAGCCAAGCAGCGAAAGACGGAAGACTTCGACTTCGCGCGCCGGAATATCGACAGTTTCGCCTTCGCGCGCCAGATCATAGGCGCGATTGCCATCGATCTTGATCGCCGAGAACTGCGGCGGCACCTGGTTGATGACACCAGTATAGTTCGGCAGCAAAGCGCGGATCTCTTCCTCGGACGGACGGTTGTCGGACGATTGCGTCACCTCGCCCTCGAGATCGTCGGTCGAGCGCTCCTGCCCCCACGCGACTGCAAATTCATAGATCTTGCGGCCATCCATGACGTAGGGGACGGTCTTCGTGGCATCGCCGAGCGCGATCGGCAGCATGCCGGAAGCGAGCGGATCGAGCGTGCCGGCATGACCGGCTTTCTGCGCCTTGAACAGCCACTTGATCTTCGAGACGGCTTCAGTGGAGCCGAAATCCAGCGGCTTGTCGAGGATCAGCCAGCCGGAGATCGGACGGCCCTTGGGTTTGCGGGGTCTGGACATGAATTTAAGCTCTTTTTTTGCGAAAGGTCGCGGCGGTCCTGGCGACACTGCCATCAGGCATTTTCTGGCTGCTGCTCTTTTCAAAGCCGAGCGCGTAAAGCCGCCGGGCGATGAGATATCCGGCAGCGACCGTGCCGCCATTGTCCACGCGGTAGTCATCGCGCAGCGTCTCGACGATCAACGGCTCAAGGGCGCCCAGCGGCGGCTTTCCGGACACAGCGGCCCCCAGCAGCAGTTTTTCATTGTAGGGCGAGTAGATGATAGCTTCGAGCGCCTTCATCTCGCGATCGCCATGGGCAATGTCCTTGCTCGGCCGATAGGGAAGACCGGAGGCGACCAACATTTCGACCAGGCGGACCGCTTCGGCATTGTCGAACCGGGCAAGACCGCTGCGGTAGAATTCCTGGCGCTGCTCGAAGGTCCATGCGTTGAGTTCGTCGAGAGTGATATGCTTTGCCATCACGCCCCGTTTTTATCGTTCGGGCCGTCTTTATCGTCCGGGCCGGCCTCGTCCTTCAGGTCACGCATCACTTCCGGCGAACGCAGCAGTGCGTCGATCTTCTTGTAGTTGTCGAAGCTGGTATCGTCCTTGAAGCGCACTTCCGGCATGTATTTCAGCTGGCGCAGGTGCGGGGTCAGGCGTCCGCGGATATATTTGGCATGCCGGTTCAACGCCTCGATCGGAGCCGCATGGTCTGCGACGCCAAGCGGCGTCACGAAAGCGGTCGCGACCCGCAGGTCGGTCGACATGCGGACTTCGGAAATCGAGAGCACGGTCGTCTCGATCAGAGGATCGCGCACCTCGCCGCGCTGCAAGACCTGGGTCAGGGCTGCGCGAACTTGTTCGCCGACCCTCAGCATGCGCTGCGAGGGGGCGGAGGATGTGGGTTTGCTCATGATTTTTCCGACGGGCTTTATCTTTATCTGCGTTTTCTGGAACGCGACCAAGGCGGTCCAATGCAACTTTCGGGCCGAAAGGTCAAGATGGACCCGGCCGCGCACCGCTTCTGTCGTTCAGCCTTCTCGCCGGAAATAGCATATTTCGCGTGCCTTGACGCCGAAAACCCGGCCGCAGGGACGACCGGGTTTCGAGGAGGAGGAGGTCAGTGAAGTGGCTGTTGCCTTACTTGCAGATGCGGATCTTCTTGATGACGAGATTGCCGTAATAGTCGTAGGACTTGATCTTCTTGATGACGCAATATTGCTGGTGGTAGCCTTCGTAACCATAGCCGCCGGCCTGCGAGGGGGCGGCAAACGAAAGGGCAGCGACGGCGGCGATGGCCGCGGAGAGAACGATCTTGCGCATGGGGTGTATCCTTTGATCCGGGTTGCCGATGAGGTCGTCTCATCCATTGACCCGACAATGCCATGGCGTTCAGATGCCCGCTGTTTCGCATGGAACAGGCATAAAAAACCCTTGATGCCTTGAAAGACCATGCGCTGCGTGATCAATCTGCAAGGATATTGGACATCGGAGGCGAAATGCGGGTTCTCGTGGTGGAAAACATGGCCGGGTCCGACCTTGGCCTGGTCGGCGTCGCCCTTTCGGAAGCCAATATCGAGATCGACCTGCGGCAACCCTTTTCCGGCGACAGCTTGCCCGGCGGACACGACGACCACGACGCCATCGTCGTGCTTGGCGGCGGCCAGAGCGCGCTCGACGACGATACCCATCCCTATCTGCCCGATCTTGCGGCGCTGATGCGCAATTTCGGCGATGCCGACAAGTCGGTGCTCGGCATCTGCCTCGGCAGCCAGTTGCTCGCCCGCGGTTATGGCGCGACCAATATCCTGGGCGCTGCACGCGAATTTGGCTGGCAGCACGTGCACCTGACCGACGAAGGCACGAACGACCCCATGCTCGGCGGGATCTCGACCAGATTCCCGATCTTCGAATGGCATTCGGACACGTTCACGCTGCCTGACGGTGCATTGCATCTCGCCACCAATGGCACGGCCACGCACCAGGCCTTTCGCATGGGTCGGGCAGCCTATGGCACGCAGTTCCATTTCGAGGCGAGCACCGCGGTGGTCGAAGACTGGAACCGCAACTTCGCGACCATGATCGACGGTATCGACCCGACCTGGCTTTCGACCTATCCGGACCATGCCGCAAAACACGGCGAAACCGCTGATGCGGCCGGCCTTGCCATTGCGCGGGCCTGGGTCAGGACGATCGAGACTTCAGGGCGCGAATAATTCCAAGACCCCGGCGCAGGACCGTGACGGCAGCGCCCAACGCGATCACGAAAAGGGCGATGGCCAGAACTTCGTCACGCCCTCTCCAGAGCGGCTCCAGCGTCGAGATCAGTGCTGCGGCCGTGATCGTTGCCATACGCTGCGGTTTTGCCATCGGGCCGGAAAAATCGCTCGGCAAGCCGTTGGCGCGGCCGAGTTCCCGGACATAGGCGGTCAGAACGGCAAAACTTGCCGCCGCCCAGCCGAGTTCCGGCACATCGATACCGTAGCCGACGCCGGTGAGGATCAGGATATCGGCGATACGATCGGGGAATTCGTTCCAGAACGGTCCATCCGGCGCCCCCTTGCCGCCTTCGACAGCGACCATGCCGTCGAAGAGATTGCAGAGCAGCCGCAACTGGCAGAACAGCGCAGCGCAGACCAGCATGGCGATCCGCCCGGTGCTTTCCATATAGCCTGCCCACCAGAAGGCGCCGCCGGCAAGGGCGGCGGCTACCATGCTCGCCTGCGAGATCTGGTTTGGCGTGACCGAGCGCTGCGCCAGCCATCTGGCTATGCCTTGCGCCCAGCGTGTATTGCGGCTGGCGAGCGGCCGACGGTCTCCGGCGTTTTCGGTCATCAGGGCTTTCCTTTGCCGGCTATCGAATAGGTATAGAGCGTCGCATAGCTGGTCGAGACGACAAGCGGCACGGCGATCGTCTTCAGGATCTCCGGCGTGCCGCTCAACGCATGAATGGCCACGAGCACCGAGGTCGAGGCCAAGCAGACAAGCAGGGGCGGCGCCCAATACGCGGTGCTTCCGCGAAACCGTTTCGACAGATAGTCAATGCCGGTCTTGAGGAACAGCGTCAGCATGGCCGACAGCGCCCCCTGCACCAGTCCGGCAACAAGCGGTCTCGGCATCGGATGCGCGCGATTGGCAAACACCGCCCAGCCGCCCATGGCGAGGAAGGCAAAAAGCACATGCACGATGCCGGAGCTTGCGAGGGCACGAAGCCGCCCGTTCATGTCAGCGACCATCCAAAGCGGACGAGGTGGAAGAAGATCGGCGCGGAGAAGACGACGGAGTCCAGCCGGTCGATCAACCCGCCATGACCGCCGATCAGGTGGCCCCAGTCCTTGACGCCGCGATCACGCTTGATCGCCGACATCACTAGCCCGCCGAAAAAGCCCATGATGGCAATGGTGAATGCAAGCAACCCCGCCTGCAGCACCGAAAACGGCGTGATCCACCAGAGGCCAGCGCCGATCAGCGTGGCGCTGGCCACCCCGCCGACAAAGCCCTCGACCGTCTTCGACGGCGACAATCGCGGCGCGATCTTGGTCTTTCCGAAGAGCTTGCCCCAGACATATTGCAACACGTCGCTAAGCTGCACGACGATGACCAGGAAGGCGATGAGCAGGACGTTTCGATCCTCATAGCCTGGAATATCCAGGCTGAGCAGCGCCGGCACATGGCTGGCGCAGAAGACGCAGATCATCATGGCCCATTGCACTTCGGCAATGCGGATGAGAAACCGCTCGGTATCACCGCGAAACACCGCCAGGATCGGCATGAAGAGGAAGGCATAGACCGGGATGAAGATCGAATAGAGCCCGTACCATTCGGTGGCGATCAGGTAATACTGGACCGGCAGTACGATAAAGAAGGCGCAGGCGAGCGCCCAATGATCGGCGCGCCGCGTATTGGTCAACGTCACGAATTCGCGCAGCGCCGCAAACGAGCAGAAGGCGAACAGAACGACGACACCGATGCGGCCCGCGAGAAAGGCAACGCCGATCAGCGCCACCATGATCCACCAGGCATTGATCCGGGCATTGAGGTTTTCGATGACGGCGTTGGAGCCATCCGGCGACAGCCGCTTTTTTAGCACGAAGCCGATGCTGGACGCAAGGATCAGCACGCCGCCAACGCCGAACAGCAGAAGCAGGAGGTCGGAACCGGCTGCACTCATTGTCCATCTCCCGAAGGCTTTGGCGCCAGCGCCAGCAACGCTTCCGTCGTCCGCTGGAGAAAAGCCTCGCGTGCCTCGTCGGGCTGAAGCCTCAGCACCTCGCCGAACGTCACGGTGCAGATCAGCGGAATCGGCACGATTTCACCCTTGGGCATGACGCGGTTGAGATTGTCGATCCACACCGGCACGAGATCGATGTCGGGCCTTGCCGCGGCGAGATTGTAGAGCCCGCTGCGGAACGGCAGCAGCCGCGCCTCGGTCTCGTTACGCGTACCTTCGGGAAACAGGATCAAGGACGAGCCGGTATCAAGCGCGCCCGTCATGACCTCGATCGGATCCTGTTTGCGTTTTTCGCGGTCCCGCTCGATCAGCACCGCATCGAAAACATCGCAACCGATGAAGCGGTTGAGTTTGGATTTCTGCCAGTATTCGGCGCCGGCAACCGGTCGCGTCCGAACCCGCATCCAGGGTGGCAGCACGGACCAGATCAGGATGAAATCACCATGGCTGGAATGATTGGCGAAGTAGATGCACTGGCGCTGCGGCGGGCCGCTATCCGGCCAGATTGCCCGCACCGCCGTGACCGCGCGCGCAAAGACGACGATCATCACTGCAACGGCCTTTGCAAACAGCGCCTTCATCAATTTCGCCCCGCCCCCTCTTCATGGCCCCCCATGAATACATCGACATTCGATATTCGCTCTCGGTCAACCCTCTGGCAAGGAGAAGACGAGCCGCCGCCGCAATGCGCGGCGGTTGTTGTTGAAACGGTTTTCAGGCACGGTTTATTCTGAAAATCCGGTTCCCGGGCATCAACTCAAAAGACCGAGCCTAACAAGACCACCCGCCACCGATCGCCAAACATCCACGGGACGTCCCGTACCGGACAAACGGCTCTTTTCTCAGGCGACAGTCTCAGGCGCTGGCCGTCTCGTCTTCCGTCGGCGCATCCGGGCCGTTCTTCTTGACCGATTCGATGCAATTCTTCGCGCTGGCCTTGGAGGCATAGGTCTCGGAGCGAACCATGGTCTCGCCGTTCGCAGACTTGAAGCGCACGAAATGCTGGCCGTCCTTGCTTTCGACGATCTCGAAACGGTAGCCCGAGCCGCTTTCCTCCTTGGAGAGATCGACGGTCGCGGCGCCCGGCGCATTCTTCTTGATCGATTCGATGCAATTCTTGGCGCTGGCCTTCGAGGCATAGTTTTCCGACCAGACCATCACTTCGGAATTGTAGACGAACTGGGTGCGATATTCGCCCTTCTCGTTCTTCAGGATCTTGAACTTGTGCATTGCAGACACCTTTCATCGCTCCGGCAGAACATCCTCCGGCCCTGCGCAGATCAAGGTGTAATGGAGAGAATCCGGGAGTTCAAGTTGCGGATCAGCCTTCGCCGCCATTGTCGCCGAAGGTAGCCACTGTGATTGCCCATTTGCAGCCTGTCACTCTATGCCAGAATGGCATCCGCCGCCTTTTCCGCGATCATGATCACCGGCGAGTTGGTGTTGCCGGACACGATGGTCGGCATGATCGAGGCATCGACGACGCGCAATTTCGAGAGCCCGTGCACCCGCAATTGCGGATCGACCACGGCCATCGTGTCGCTGCCCATCTTGCAGGTGCCGACCGGATGGAAGATCGTCGTGGCGATATCGCCGACCCGGCGGATCAGGTCCTCGTCGCTCTGATATTCCGTACCCGGCAGCATCTCCTGCGGTTGGTACTTTTGGATTGCGCCCGCCTGCATCAGCCGCCGAGCATGACGAATGCAACTGGTCGCGACCATCCTGTCGCCTGCGGTCGAGAGATAATTCGGCCGGATTTCCGGGGCGATGGAAAGGTCCCGCCCACCGACATGCACCGTCCCCCGGCTTTCCGGCCGAAGGTTGCAGACCGACACGGTGACTGCGGGATAGCGGTGCAGCGGCTCCCCGAGCCGATCTGTGCTCAAGGGCTGCACGTGATATTCGAGATCGGCGGTCGCAACCGCCGGATCGCTTTTGGCGAAGATGCCAAGCTGGCTCGGCGCCATCGACAGGGGCCCGGACCGGCACAGCATATATTCAAGCCCCATGCCCGCCCGCGTGAAGAGGTTATGATAGAGTTGGTTCAGGGTCTTTGCGCCCTCGATCCGGAAGACAGTTCGGATCTGCAGGTGGTCCTGCAAGTTTTCCCCGACACCCGGAAGCGCATGGCTTGTTTCGATTCCTGCATGGGAGAGAATATCCGGGCGCCCGATACCTGACAGCTCCAGGATTTTCGGCGAGTTGATTGCCCCGGCAGACAGAATAACCTCACGGTTGGCGCGGGCAAAGTGGGTCTGCCCCTTCAGCCGGAATCGCACGCCGGTCACCATACTGCCGTCGAATTCCAGCCGCTCGGTTTCAGCCCCGGTCAGAACGCGCAGATTGGCCCGCTTCATCGCCGGGCGCAGGAAGGCTTTTGTGGTGTTCCAGCGCAATCCGCCGCGCTGATTGACCTCGAAATAGCCCGAGCCCTCATTATCACCGTCGTTGAAATCGTCGGTCTTGGGGATGCCGAGTTCTTCCGCTGCATCGCGAAAGGCATCCAGGATCGGCCAGGAAAGCCGCTGTTTTTCCACCCGCCATTCGCCGCCGGCCCCGTGCATCGAAGATCTGCCGCGATAATTATCCTCCGATTTAACGAAATAGGGCAGCACGTCGTCCCAGCCCCAGCCCGCATTGCCGGCCTGCCGCCATCCGTCATAATCCGCGGCCTGACCGCGCATGTAGATCATGCCATTGATCGACGAGCAGCCGCCGAGCACTTTTCCGCGCGGATAGGGAAGCGACCGGCCATTCAGGCCCTCTTCCGCCGCCGTCTTCATCATCCAGTCGGTGCGCGGATTGCCCATGCAGTAGAGATAACCGATCGGAATGTGGACCCAGTGATACCGGTCGCTGCCGCCGGCCTCGAGCAGCAATACCCGGTTCCTCGGATCGGCAGAAAGCCGGTTGGCGAGAACGCATCCCGCCGATCCCGCGCCGACGACGATGAAATCGTAGCTTCCGGCATCGATCGCTGCATCATTCACACGCATGGTCACGCCGCCACTCCCGCAACAATGGGCTGCACCGCCGTCAGACGCCGCCAGAGCGGTGCCATCGCATCAGTGATATCGTTATAGAGAGCGTAACGCCGCGTATAATGCGCCTCAAGCGAGACGTTCGGACGGTAATGCCGGTCGGTCTGGACCATGGCCTCGGCGCCGGCGCCGAAATCGGCGAAGATGCCGACACCGGTGCCGGCCGCGATCGCTGCCCCCAGCGCGCCGGTCTCGCGCGAGCGGGCGACCGTGACGGGTACGCCGAGCACATCGGCAAAGATCTGCGGCCACATCAGGCTGCGCGATCCGCCACCGGAGAGCACCGCCTCGTTGAACACGGCACCGGCCTTGCGGATCGTTTCGACATGCGCCCGATGGCCGAAGGCGACGCCTTCGAGAAGCGCACGAACGAGATGCCCCTTGGTGTGCCAGCCGGCAATGCCATAGAAGCCGGCGCGGGCATGACCGTCCTGCTGGGCGCCGTAGAGATACGGGTGGTAGAGCGGATCGTCTGCTAAGGGCTCGATTGCCCCGGCGAGCGCGCAAGCCGCATCGAAGGGCGAAACGCCTTCCTCGTGCCCACCATCGAAAAATTCCCGCACTAGCCACTCAAGATTGGCAGCCGAGGTGGCGCTGTTCTCCATCGCCATGTAGCGGTTGCGGTCGAAGGTAGAGGACATGAAGACCGGTCCTTCGAGGTCGGGACCGTCGATGATGACCTGGTTGATGCTCCATGTGCCGGCGATGATCGAGGCGCTGCCGGTGTGCGTCACGCCCGAGCCGAGCGCCGAGGCGACGACGTCGAACAACCCGCCGACCACGGGTGTACCCGCGGCAAGTCCGGTCTGCTTTGCCACCTCTTCCGTCACCGTGCCGGCAACATCGGCGCTTTCGATCAGCCGCGGCAGGAGATCCAGACAATCGCCCAGGCCATAGGCCTCCATTAACGCCTTGTCGTAACCGCGCGCGGCAAGATCGAGCAGCCCGGCGCCGGACATGTCCGACACCTCGCTGACGCGCTCGCCTGTCAGGCGGTTGACGATGAAATCCTTGGAGAAGAACACCGTTCCGATCCGGCTGAACTGCTCCGGCTTGTAGCGCTTCAGCCAGGCCAGCAATGTCGGTGTCTGGGATGGCCATGGACGCTGCCGGGCGATCGGCTGGGTAAGATCGCCCACGCCCTCTCCCGCCCATTGCTCGACAAGACCGGTCGCCCGCGTATCGATCGACTGGATGCCGAGCAGCGGAGCACCGTCGCGATCGAGCGCATAGAGGCCGTTGCCATGCCCGGCGCAGCCGATCGCCGCGATCTCCTCCGGCTGGACTTTCGCCCGCTCGATGCAGGCGCGGATAACTTGCCGTGCATTCGTCCACAGTTCGTCAAGTCCACGCTCGACATGACCGGGGCTCGGCATGCGGCTGTGCCCTTCTTCGCAGGCATAAGCGATTTCGTTGCCCGCCCGGTCGAAAATCACCGCCTTAATGACGGTGTTTCCGGCGTCGAGCCCCAAAAGATATTGTTTCATTCTGAACCCCTCCCAAGGTTCTGACAGAGTTTTGCGCGATTCCGGCAGAAAACACAGGCCTTACTTCCTCTTCTCCCCGACGGGGAGAAGGTGGCCCGCAGGGCCGGATGAGGGGGCGGCAGGCTCTGAATTCGCCGCCCCCTCATCGCCTCGCATACGCTCTACACTTCTCCCCGGTGGGGAGAAGAGGGAATTCACCCCTTACCCCTGCTGGTACCGTGCGAAAGCCTGTTCGCCGCTGGCGTTCTCATGGATGATCGCCATCAGTCCGCGCACCACGGCACTTGGATTGGCGTGCTGATAGATATTACGCCCGTAGACCATGCCCATTGCGCCCTGCCGCATCAAGGCCGCGGATTTTTCGAAAACGATCCGCAAGTCCTCCTTGCCGCCGCCGCGCACCAGAACCGGGCAGCGGGCCGCTTCAACAACCCGGTGAAAGTCTTCAGCATTGGTGGTCGGGTCAGCCTTGACGATATCGGCGCCCATCTCGCGGGCCAGCCGCGTTAGCGTGACGATCTTGTCGGCATCGCCATCGACCATGTAGCCGCCTTTTTCCGTGACCGGCTGCATCACCAGCGGTTCGATCATCAGCGGCATGCCATACTTGTCGCAATCGGCGCGCACGCGGGAAATGTTCTGCACGCATTGGCGAAACAGGTCCGGTTCGTCCGGCAGCATGAACAGGTTGACGACGACGCAGGCTGCATCCATCTCTAGCGCACCGATCAGCGGCTCGGCCTCGTTCTGCAGCACCGCCCACATGTCGCGGTGGCGGATGCGGTTATAGGGATTGCCCATGTCGATGCGCATGACGAGCGCCGGCTTGTCCTTGCCGGGCACGTCCTGCAAAAGGTCCGCCTGACCGTAATTCATCTGGATCGCATCCGGCCCGGCGGAAACCAGTGCGGTGACGACCGCCTTGATATCTTCCAGCCCGTCGAGGAAGGACGGCTCGTTGCAGACGCCGTGATCGATCGCCACGTCGAGGCAGCGGCCATTGCCGAACAGCCGGTTCATCCGGACTTTGCTGTTGTTTCGCATGTTGTGCTCCTTGGTTCGTTCCTTGCGGAAAGCATGTCTTCATCGACGCCGTGGCGTTCGTTGAGAAGGGTGAGGAAACGGTCGCGTTCGCTGGCACGCTGCGCGGGTGTCCAGCGCTTTTCCTGCACGAGCAGATCGAGCACGGCATCCATCATGTCGAGCGAGAGTTCGCCAGAGATGGCCAGCGTCGTGCGGCGCAGCAAGAGATCGTCGAGATGTTCGACGGCTTCCTCGCGAGTCAGGAACTGCAATTCACGCATTGAGTAACCGGGATGCGGCAAGGCGGCGTCAGGGCCTTCGGCGATAAATTCCGCAATTGTTTCGGCGTCCGTGCCGTAGCGGCCGAACAGTTCAGCCATGCGCGCGTGGGAGAGACTCTTGCGGGTTGCCACCTGCGAAAGCCACATGGACACGTTGTCAGGGAATGCCCGCCCGCCGCCAATCGGCCGGTCGATTGTTGCAACACGCCGTGGCTTTCCGAGCCGCTCCAGCGCCATATCGGCCGCCAGCTCTCCGAACGACCGGAACGTCGTCCACTTGCCACCGATCATGCACAGCACGTGAGGACCACCATCCTTCGGCTCCACAAGCGTGCAGAAATGGTCTCGTGGAATACGGCCTGTAAAACTGTCGGTGCTGGCTGGCAGTGGCCGCACGCCGGCAAACTGGAAGACGATCTCCTGCGACCTGATCTTGATGTCGGGCAGCACGAAGGCCAGCGATTGCAGGATATAATCCCGCTCGTCCGCCTCGCAGCGCACCGTTTCCGGATCATCGACACGGATATCGGTGGAGCCGACCAGAACCTTGCCGAGATAGGGAAACAGGATGCAGATGCGCCCGTCCTCGTTCTCGTAATAGATCATGTGATCAGCAAGTGCCGCGCGCAGCTCCGCATTGTCGATGATCAGATGCGATCCCTTCGTACCGCCCATCAGCGGCGCCGGCCGCGCTTCCGGCGAAAACAGGGTTTCGTTGGCGATGTCGATCCAGCCGCCGGTAGCATTGATGATCAGCGCCGGCTCGACGGCGACTGACGCGCCGTCGATCTGGTCTTCGACACGGTATCGGCCATCCTCCGTGCGCCGCAGTTCCGCATAGTTCAGTGCCGCCGCTCCGAACTTGGCGATGAGGCCATCCTGCAGAAGCTCGATGCCCAGCCGTTCCGGATGGCTGACCCAGGCATCGAAATAGGTAGCCGAACTCTTGATGCCCGGATGAAGCGCCGGCCACTTTTCAAGCGTCGTGCGGCGTCCGCGGAACTGGTGGCGCGGCATCAGTGCCCGCTTGCGCGTCAGGAAATCATAGATGCTGAGGCCTGCCTTGATGGCAATCGCGCCGCGCCTACTCGGCCGTCGTGTCAGCCCCAGAAACCGGACGATGCCATTGCCCAGGCCGGAAAAGATATCGAACACCGGCACCGTTGTCGGCAGTGGCGCGACATAATGCGGCGCGTTGCGCAGCAGCCGGTCGCGCTCGACCAGCGATTCCTGCACCAGCTTGAACTCGCCGTTTTCCAGGTAGCGAAGCCCGCCATGCACCATGCGCGACAGGGCCGAACTGGCGCCGGAGCAGTAGTCGTGCTTCTCGATCAACAGCACGTTCAGCCCCTGCAGCGCCAGCTCCCGAAAGACGCTGATGCCGTTGATGCCGCCGCCGATGACACACACGTCCACCTTCGGGCTCTGGCGGAGCCCGTCCAATATTTCTTCCCGTTTCATGATGGCGATCCGCTACCTGTCCAAATCAGTCAGTTTCGCCGCTATGGCCGTGTCGATGGCGGCAAGCTCGGCCGCTTCCAGCCGGATCGTCCCGGCCCGCGCGTTGTCGATTGCCTGTGCCGGATTGCGTGCCCCACACAGCGCAAAGGTCACGCCGGGCTGGGCAAGCGTCCAGGCAATCACCGTCTGGGCGATGCTGGCGCCATGCTTGTCCGCGACCGGCCGGATCGCGTCGGCCAAGGCCGTTGCCTTCTGCCGATTGCCGACCGAAAAGCGCGGATTGTCCTTGCGCTGGTCGTCTCCGGAAAAGACCCGGTCCGGACCGATCGTGCCCGACAGCAGCCCCAGCGCCAGCGACGAGTAACTCAGCGTCGCAATGCCGTTGGCCTTGGTCAGCGGCAGAAGCTCCGCCTTGATCTCGCGGTCGATCATGCTGAACCGCTCCTGGATCGCATCGAGACCACCGACCGTGATATAGGCACTCAGGTCTTCCCTGCTGACATTGCTGGCCCCGATCGCCCGGATCTTGCCTGATGTGCGCAGGTCTTCGAGCGCCCGCATCGTCTCCTCGATCGGCGTCGTCGGGTCCTGCCAATGGGTGATGTAGAGATCGATATAATCGGTCCCGAGCCGCGTCAGGCTTTCCTCGACCTCGTGAAGGATTGCGTCGCGGCCGAGATAACGGTGCACCGGCTTGCCGTCCTGATCGAAGAAGTGCCGGCCCTTCTGCGTGTGCCAGACGAGGCCGCATTTGGTGGCGATGACAGCCTTGTCGCGGCGGCCCACCAGCGCCTTGCCGACGATTTCCTCGGAGCGCCCGAGCCCATAGGCCGGCGCCGTGTCGATCAGCGTCACGCCGGCATCCAGCGAGGCCTGGATCGCGGCGATGGATTCCTTCTCATCCGTCCCGCCCCACATCCAGCCGCCGATCGCCCAGGTCCCAAGCCCCACCGCCGAGGCGGAAACGCCGGACTTGCCGATCTCACGTATCAATTGCTGTCCAGTATGGTGCTGCCCGCTCATGCCCGTCTTCCTTCACTATTTGCCAGTGCGAGTACCCGCGCGCCCGTCGCCTCGTCGGTCACCAGCGTATCCAGATGATTGCCCCTGAGGAGGCTCAGGATCGGACTGACCTTGTTCGGCCCGCTCGCCACCCCGATCTTCGTGGGGATCGAGGCGAATTCCGGCAGCGTCAGCGAAACCAGCGACCGGTTGAGGCTGTAGTCGCAGACCTGGCCCTGGTCATCGAGCAGATGGGCCAGCAATTCGCAGGAGGCGCCGGATCGCTCGATTGCGGCGCGATCCGTGCTCGATGACGGATGCAGATCGTAATAACTGCTGTCGTCCGACAGGATCGAGCCGATACCGACCACAGCGATCTTGGCTTCACGCGCCCGTTGAAATACATCGGCGACAGAGCGCATATTGATCAGCATGCCGCGCTCGGCAGCGCTATCGGCAAACAGCGGTGCGTGGATCTGATAGGAGCGCCCGCCCAGCCGCTCGGCCATCATCGTCGAGACGTGGTTGACGTCGGTATAGTGCTTGCCCTGGACGCAGCCGGTCGCCGGGATGACCTCCACGGCGTAGCGCCGCTGCGCCTGCAGGCCGGCGACCACAGCGCTGACACCCTTGCCGCCGGTGATGCAGATGGTGTCGCCATCGGTGATCTCCTCCAGCAGCAGACGCGCTGCCGCTTCGCCAACGGCTTGCAGGGCCGTCTGCAGATTGTCGGACACCGTCGGCACGACGATCGCGCGGCTGATGCCGCCGAGCGCCACCAGTTTTTCTTCCATATCCACCAGCGGCTCGACCGGCGACTTGATCTTGATCTCGACGAGACCGAGTTGGCGGCCGCGCTTGATCAGGCGGTTGACGGTGGCGTGCGATATGCCGAGCTGGTCGGCGATCTGTGCCTGTGTCAGCCCTTCTAGGAAATGCAGCACCAGCGCCTGGTGCATCTGCCGGGCGATGACGATTTCCTCGCGCGGCGCGTTGACGGCTTTGAGTTTGGCGATCGGCCTATTGGGCGACATATCAGGCAGCCTTCCGCTTGTGCAGGAAATGATCGATGGAAACAGCGGCGAGCAGAATGCAGCCTTTGATCATGTCTTGCCAATAGACGGAGACGTCAAGCAGGATCAAGGAGCTGGTGACGACGGAGAGCAAAGCGATACCGAGGATCGCACCGAGGATGGTACCGGAGCCGCCGTTCAGTGAGGCACCGCCGATCACTGCGGCGGCGATGATGTTGAGCTCCATGCCGACGCCGAAGGTGGGGGTCGCGGCACCGAAGCGGGACATATAGATGACGCCGGCAACACCGGACAGCGTGGCACAGAGCACCGTCACCCAGAATTTCACCTGGTTGGTCTTGATGCCGGAATAGAGCGCCGCCTTCTCGTTGCTGCCGGTATAGAACACCTTGCGAAAGGCGGTTGCCCGGCGCAGCAGGAAATCGAACAGCACGACGACGGCGACAAAGATCAGGATCACGTAGGGAACGCCGTAGAACGTGCCCTGCCCGACGGCCTTGAACGAGGGCGGCAGCGTGAACAGCGACAGCGGCGTGCCCTTGGTGATGATCAGGCAGATGCCGCGCACGATGACCATGGCCGCAAGCGAGGTGATGAAATGGTTGAGCCCCACCACCGTCACGAAAAAGCCCATGACGCAGCCGATCAGGCCGCTGGCGATGATACCGATCAGGGACGCGCTCCACGGGTCGAACCCCATCAGGAACAGCGATCCGGACAGCACCATCGAGAAGCAGACAACCGAGCCGACCGACAGGTCGATGCCGCCGACGATCAACAAAATGGTCATGCCGACGACGACGATGCCTTCCACCGAGAACGACATCAGCATCGCCCGAAAATTGCCGAGTGTCAGGAAGTGCGGCGAGGCAAAGCTCATGACGATGCCGAGCGCCAGGATGATGGCAATCAGCCCCGCCTCGCGCATTGTCCCAATCCGTTTCCAGCCGGGTACCCGCGCCTGATGTGCCGTTGTCGCTATAGCGTCTGCCATGGCCGTGTCTCCTGTCCCTGCTTTTTCTTCACGCGGCATGCTCTGATGCCTTTGAATTGTTGTGACCACCGATGCCGGATGCGAGCCGCATGATCGCCTCTTCCGTCATCGCCTCGCCTTCGACCTCGCCAGCCACCGTGCCCTCGCGGATCACCAGCACCCGGTCGCAGAGCCCCAGAAGCTCCGGCAGTTCCGAGGAAATGACGACGATGCCGATGCCGGAGCGCGCGAGATCACGCAGCAGACGGTGGATTTCCGATTTCGCCCCGACATCGATGCCGCGCGTCGGCTCGTCCATCAGGATCACCTGGGGATCGACCGCCAGCTGCTTGGCGATCGCCACCTTCTGCTGGTTGCCGCCCGAGAGAGACGAGACCGGCATGTCGATACCGCCCATGCGCACGCCGAGCCGCTTGACCATGTCCCGTGCACGATCGGCCTCGGCCTTGGAATTCATTAGGCCCAATGGCCCGGTCAGCGACTTGAGATCGAGAACGGCGATGTTCTGCGCGATGGAAAGATCGAGGAAGATGCCGGAGCCCTTCCGGTCTTCCGAGAGATAGACGACGCCCGCCTTCACCGCCTGCGCATAGGACCGGATCAGCAACCGCTGTCCATGCAGTTGCACGTCGCCTGTCGTCACCGGTCGCAACCCGCAAATGCCTTCGGCAATCTCAGTGCGACCGGAGCCGATCAGCCCGCCGATGCCCAATATTTCGCCCTTGCGCAGTTCAAAGCCCACATCCCTGAAACGGCTGCCATCGCCGAGATTGCGGACACTGAGAATGGTTTCTGCCGTCCGCTCCGCCGGCGCCTGTTTTTCCGGATAAAGCTGGGTAATCTCGCGGCCGACCATGCGGCGCACCACTTCATCCGGCGTCAGATCCGCCACCTTCGCCGTCGAAACATAACGTCCATCGCGAAACACGGTGACGCGGTCGCAGAGGCTGAAGATTTCCGCCATGCGGTGGCTGATATAAATGATCGAAATGCCCTGCGCCTTCAGATCGCGGATGATGCCGAACAGAACCTGCGCCTCCGATTCCGTCAGCGCCGCCGTCGGCTCGTCGAAGATCAGCACGCGGCAATCGAGCGTCAGCGCCTTGGCGATCTCGACAAGCTGCTGGCTGGAAATCGAGAGGTCGCCGACCTTGCGGCGCACATCGATCGGCGCCAGCCGGTTCATCACGACCTGCGCATCCCGCTCCAGCCGGCCATAATTCATGAAAGGCAAACGCCTGCGGTTCGTCGTCGCCATGAACATGTTTTCCGCCACCGTCGCATCGGGGCAAAGCGCGATTTCCTGATGTACGAGACCGATACCCAGCGACTGCGCCACCGCCGGCGACGCCACTTTCACCGGCTTGCCATTGACGAGGATGTCGCCCTCGCTCGGCTGCAATACACCGGCGATGATGTTCATCAGCGTCGATTTGCCGGCGCCGTTTTCGCCGCACAGTGCATGGACTTCGCCCTTTTCCAGGTCAAAGCTCACATCCGTCAAAGCCTTGATAACACCGAAGTGCTTGCTGACATTGCGGATTTCCAGAATCGGCACCGACGCCATCACAGTCTCCTCCTGAACGCTTGCGGTGGCTGTCCGGAATGATACATCCCGGACAGCCGCCACGAAGATTACTCCTCGATACCCTTCGTGCCCCGCCGCTTCAGATACTTGTCCCAGTAGAAGTCGTCGGCATTGTCGGCCGTGACGATCGACAGGCCGTTATCGACGAAGGGAATGCTCATCGGGTTGAAGCCGGCGCGCTTGGCATCGTTCATGGGGTCGATGAGTTCCGGATGCTTGGCAAGCCAGAGAAGCATGAAGCCCATATAGCCCTGCATGCCCTGGTTCGGGTTGATCGAGCCGAACACTTCGCCGGCCTTGATCATGTCGAGGATGTTGGCGTTGACGTCGGCGCACATGACGAGGATCTTGCCGCCGTTTTCCTTGTTGGCCTGCGACGCGCCGATGGCCGAATTGGCTTCCGGCATGAACACGGCACCAAGGTTCGGATTGGCCTGGATAAGGCTCGAAAGCGCCTGATAGGCCTTGGTCGGATCCTGGTTGGACGCTGCGCGGCCGACCAGCTTCATGTCAGGGTATTTTTCAGTCATGCGGGCGATGAAGGCAGCGATGCGCTTGTCGTGATTGTCCTGACCCGGATTTTCCAGAACCGCGTATTCGCCCTTGCCGCCCATCTTCTCGGCGATCGCATCGGCCGCATAGGTGCCTTCGCGGGTGTTATCAGAGGTGATGAAGGAGATGCGCTTGGAGAGCGGCGCATCGGCGGCGAAGGTGACGACGGCCGTGCCCTGATCGATCGCCCGGTTGATCGGCTCGATGAACGGGTCCGAGTTCATCGGATGTACCAGAATGCCGGCCGGGTTCTGGGCGAGTGCTTGGTCGAACGTGGCGATCTGCTTGTTGACGTCATATTCCGGCGTGCCGGTATAGGCGGTCTCGCAACCGAGCTGCTGGCCCGCCTGCTTGAACATTTCATAGACCGGGAACCAGTATTCGACGCCCGAGACCATGACGTTCATGACGTATTTTTCGCCCGGCTTGCAGCGAAACGGATTTTCCGTTTCAGCGCTGGCAGCGCCGGCAAACAAGGTGGTTGCAAGGACCGCCATTGCGGTCGTGCTTAGAAAATTGCGCAAGATTCCTCCTCGAGGCCGAAGCCCCTCCCAATATCCGGTGGCGCCCTTTTGGGCGGCCGATGAACCAATGAAGACCGAACTTCCTCCTCGAAGTTCGATGAGGGGAGATAAACGCAACAGATGTTGCGTGTCAATATAATTCATATGTAGAAATATATTTCACATAGATCGCGCAATAGACTGACGTTGCCCATACGAGAGCGGACCCGGGCAAGGATTATGTTCCGAAGGAAGGGGAAGGAGACCGGCGCGCAGACTGCTGATAAACAGGGGGGCCTTTAAAACGGATGCGGCCACCGCACTCTCCGTCTTCCTCGCCCTTGAGGCGGGGCTCCAACGACCCGACATCCGTCGGGTCAAAAGACGCTTATCGCTCAAAGAATTGGGCGGCTGGGCCCCTGTGACAAGCAAAGGGACGACGGAGGATAGTGAAGCGCCTCTACGACGCCCGACAATCATCGCATGGTGCAGAACAATAGGTATCAGCGAAATGAAGGGCATCAGCCCCTCACTCGTCACCCATCTTCAGCGCTGCGATAAACGCCTCCTGCGGGATTTCCACCTTACCGAACTGGCGCATGCGCTTCTTGCCGGCCTTCTGCTTGTCGAGCAGCTTGCGCTTGCGCGTGGCGTCGCCGCCGTAGCACTTGGCGGTGACGTCCTTGCGAAGCGCCGAGATGGTTTCGCGGGCGATCACGTTGCCGCCGATCGCGGCCTGGATCGGGATCTTGAACATGTGCTTCGGGATCAGCTCTTTCAGCTTTTCGCACATGTCGCGACCGCGTTTTTCGGCGGCCATGCGGTGGACCATCATCGAGAGCGCATCGACCGGCTCGCCATTGACGAGGATCGACATCTTGACCAGATGGCCTTCCTGATGGGCGGTGATCGTATAGTCGAACGAGGCATAGCCCTTGGAGATCGACTTCAGCCTGTCGTAGAAATCGAAGACGACTTCGTTGAGCGGCAGGTCATAGGTGAGCATGGCGCGGGAGCCGACATAGGTGAGTTCCACCTGGATGCCGCGGCGGTCCTGGCAGAGCTTGAGAATGCCGCCGAGATGTTCGTCGGGCGTCAGGATCGTCGCGCGGATCCACGGCTCGTGGATTTCGGCGATCTTGACGACATCAGGCATATCGGCCGGATTGTGCAGTTCGCGCTCGGTGCCATCGGTCATGAACAGCTTGTAGACGACGGAAGGCGCGGTCGCGATCAGGTCGAGATCGAATTCGCGCTCGAGACGTTCCTGGACGATTTCAAGGTGCAGCAGGCCAAGGAAGCCGCAGCGGAAACCGAAGCCCAGAGCGGCCGAGGATTCCATTTCGAAGGAGAACGATGCGTCGTTGAGACGCAGCTTGCCCATGGCGGCGCGCAGATCCTCGAAATCGGCGGCATCGACCGGGAACAGGCCGCAGAAGACAACGGGTTGCGCCGGCTTGAAGCCCGGCAGCATGTTGGCGGTCGGGCGCTTGTCCTCGGTGATCGTGTCGCCGACGCGGGTATCGGCCACTTCCTTGATCGAGGCGGTGATGAAGCCGATCTCGCCCGGGCCCAGCGCATCGACGGTGAGCATCTTCGGCGTGATGACGCCGACGCGTTCCACCTGGTACTTGGCGTCCGTGCCCATCATGCGTACGGTCTGGCCCTTCTTGAGGACACCGTCGAGAATGCGAACGAGAACGATGACGCCGAGATAGGTGTCGTACCAGCTGTCGACCAGCAGCGCCTTCAGGGGCGCGGTCTCGCCCCCTTCGCTTTTTGGTGCCGGCAACTGGTGGACGATGGCTTCGAGAACGTCGGGAATGCCCAGGCCCGTCTTGGCGGAGATCAGCACAGCCTTCGAGGCGTCGATGCCGATGACTTCCTCGATCTGATCACGGATGCGGTCGGGCTCGGCGGCTGGCAGGTCGATCTTGTTGAGGACGGTAACGATCTCGTGGTTGTTGTCGATGGCCTGGTAGACGTTGGCCAGCGTCTGGGCTTCGACGCCCTGGGATGCGTCGACCACCAGAAGCGACCCCTCGCAGGCCGACAGCGACCGCGAGACTTCATAGGCGAAGTCGACATGGCCGGGCGTATCGATCAGGTTCAGCACATAGGTCTCGCCATTGTTGGCGACATAGTGCAGGCGCACCGTCTGCGCCTTGATGGTGATGCCGCGCTCCTTCTCGATATCCATCGAGTCGAGAACCTGCTCGGACATCTCGCGCGCGGCAAGGCCGCCGGTCGACTGGATCAGCCGGTCGGCCAGCGTCGACTTGCCATGGTCGATATGGGCGACGATCGAGAAATTACGGATATGCGACAGGGGCGTCTTTGAAGGTGTTGTGCTCATGCGCCCGCATACAATGGAACCTTAAAAACTGCAAAGAATTTTACCGATTGTGTCCGACGAAATGCGGGAAACACAGGCTCTTCGCCAAAACGTGCTCACAAAACCCGAGCCATGCGGTCAACCGGCTGCGCCTTTTCAGACGATCAGGAAATCGTCGGCTGTCAGTTTGAGGTGGCTGTCGAGCCGGGCGATCTGGACGGCAGCCGTCTTGCCGGTCCCGTCGGCATCGTAGAAAAGCTTGCCGGTCTGGCTGTCGTAGATCAGCCGGTCGCCCGCGTCCGCCGCCTTCGTGCCGATGAGCAGGGCCGATGTTTTCAAGGCGCCGACCGGAAGCCTGGTGAAGATGTCGTGATCGAGCGCGAGCCGGTCATCGACAATGCTGAAATCCGTCAGCGTATCGACATTGCCCGAGGCCGGCTTGGTATCGAAGACGAACTGATCCTTGCCGCTGCCGCCGGTAAGGCTATCCTTGCCCGCACCGCCATGGAGCTTGTCATTGCCGGCTCCGCCGGACAGCGTGTCGTCACCAAAGCCGCCCCGCAACTATCGTTCCCGTCGCGCCCGGTCATTTTGTCGTTTCCGGCCAGACCGTCGATCGTGTCGGCGAGCTTCGAGCCGCGCAACGTATCCGCCTGCGCTGTCGGCCGGATATAGGCGGGGTCGCCGTCATAGGTGCCTATCAGCCTGTCGAGATCGCGCTCTGGGGCCGCGAAGGGGATGAACCCGTCTGCCAGAACCATCTTGTTGAACGCGTCGATGCGCGCGCTGCCACTGATATAGTCAACCACGAAGACCGGGATGCCCTTGTCGAGGAAGTCGCGCTTGAGGATGGCGATCGTCTCCTCGTCCGGCTTCAGGACATTGTTCTCGTCCTTATCGCCGCGATAGTAGAGATCCTCGACCGCGATGCCGCCGATGACATCGAGATAGGCCTTTTTGCGTGCGCTGTCGCTGCCCAGATCATTAAGGATCCAGGCGCCGTTCTGAGGGATGACGAAAAAGTCCGGATTGGTTTCGCGCGCATGTTTCGTCAGCTCGACCACGAAATCGACCATGCGCTGTGCGGCCTGTTTCTGGTTGGCGGGGTCGCCCACCTTGCGATCGGCCTTCGAGACTTCCGCGCCCCAGAAATAATAGGCGTCGATGATGTCGAGATAGGCCGCATCGAACCCGGCCTTGACGATCGCGTCGAGATCGCCGGTCTTCTTGTCGTTGAACATGGTGTTCTGCCAGTCCGCATCCCAGAACCGCACTTTGCGCGATTCCGGCCAGTCGGGATTGACCGGCCCGAGCCAGTCCGGCGCCTCCTTGGTCAGCTTGCCCGTCGCCTTGCCGGTCGTGGTCCAGTCCGCGTCCCAGTAGTCGCGGAAATCTGACGCTTCGCCGATGGAGATATAGGAGACGACCACGGACCGGCCGCCCATGCCGTCCTTCATGCGAGTTACTTCGTCTGCGGAAAAGCGTCCCGCGTTCGTGCCGTCGCGCGAGGAATCGATGACGAGCAGATCATGGGTGGCCGAGATCAACAGGCCGACATCTTGCGGGTCCCCGTTCAGCCCCTGCAGCTGATAGCCCCAGTTATCCACGGCAACGGTGCCGGTAGACGTCTTGAACTTGAGCATGATGCCGCTCCGGTTTGCTTTTCCCGATGGAATGAATAGGCGATTTCCGGCCTATCGCGATAGTCGCCCTCTGCAAACAGCATCAACGAAGTTTTCATTTTCGTGTTTCAGGAAGGCGGGCCAGCCTCACGGAATGCCGCGACCGGTCTTCTCGCCATCCATCAGCGCACCGGCATTCGGCATCTGCGCACTCTTCATCTCGAAATTGTCCCGCAGGTGCGGCGGCACGGTTTCCCGGAACTTGAGCCTGATAGCAACGAAGACGGCATAGGCGAGCGCCGTGCCCATGGCCGCGTAGATGAAGGTCTTCGGGCCGAAGACCGGCGTCAGAAGCGTGATCGACAGGGGAATGATCGTCGCGGCGATCGACCAGCACATCAGGAGCGTCGAGGCGAGCGGCACGAAATCTGTTGGGGCGGTGCGATCATTGGCATGGGCATTGGCGATCGAATAGACCGTCTCGACGGCACCGGCGAAGACGGCAAAGACCAGCATCAGCAGGATCAGGTTGGCAAAGGAAACGAACAGCGCGACGACGCCGGCGAGCGCGATCAGCAGGCAGACGAGAATCAGCACGATGCGCCGGTCGATCCGGTCGGACAAGACGCCCATCGGATACTGGATGAAGATCAGCCCGAACTGCATGACCAGCATCAGAAGCGCGACGTCCCCTTGGCTCACCGAATTGGCGGCGGCATAGATGGGAGTGAACCCCTGCACCGCCATCGACAGGCCGCCTGCGGCGAGAACGCCGACGAAGGCGACCGGCGAGTTGCGCCAGACGAGCGGCACATCGACGCTGACCTTGCCGGGCGGCGGCGGGTTGGGCAGGCGCGTCAGCCCGATCGGCAGGATCGCCAGCGTCGTGAAGAAGATGGTGAGGATCGGCGCCAGATTGCCTTCTGCGGGTATCTGGCCAAACAGCCAGGCGCCCAGTCCGATGGCGATGACATAGATCATGTAGAACAGCGACATGGCCCTGCCGCGCCAGCTATTGGCGGCGGCGTGATTGAGCCAGCTCAGCGTGATGATGAAATTGATGTTGCCGGCCATGCCGTAAATGCCGCGGGCCAGAACCCAGAGCCAGGGAGAGACCCCGAGGCTGATCAGCACCGCCGACAGGATGACCAGCGCCATCGAGCAGGAGAAGGCCCGCGCATGGCCGACACGACGGATCATCGGCCCGGCAACGACGCAACCGGCCAGGCCGCCAAAGGCAAGAGCGGTCACTGCCGCGCCTGCGACTTCCGGCGAGCTGCCGCTTTTTGCGAGCATGAACGGCACATAGGCGAACATCATGCCATTGCCGATGCCGACGCCGGCCATCGACAGCACGATGCTGGTGATCGACAGGACGGAGGATGCGGATTTTTCAGGTTCGGACATGGATTTCCCGGCTTGAAGCGATCGACCGTGCCGCCGTCTTCGACAACCGATTGCTAACATATTGAGCAGGCGACGTTTCCGGCTGCGATAGAGCGGCACCTTACCGCGTCTTGCTGCGCCGGCACTATCGCCGCAGCGGCATGGCAGCTGTTTTTTCCAAAAGCGCATCTTCGCCATTGACTCCACTATAAGATTATTTAAATCTCTTATAATGGAAAATTCGGAAACCTGCTTCGAAACCGATATTGGCGCCCGGGTCCGCCTCATCCGGCTGGAGAAGGGCTTGACCCTCGATGATCTGGCCCGGCAGTCCGGCGTCAGCCGGGCCATGATTTCGCGCATCGAACGGGGAGAGGCCAACCCCACGGCGCAATTGCTGGCGCGGCTCTGCAGCGCGCTCGGAACGACGCTTTCGCGGTTTTTCGCCTTGCAGGAGGCACCTTCAAACCCGCTCTCCCGGCACGCCGACCAGCGCAGATGGCAGGACCCGGCCTCGGGCTATATCCGCCGCTCGGTCTCGCCGGAGGGCATGCCGACGCCTGTCGATATCGTAGCCGTCGATTTCCCGCCCGGCGCCCGCGTGGTTTTCGACCCGCATCCCCCCGAGACCGAGATGACACAGCATATCTGGCTGTTCGAAGGCCGGATGGTGATGACCACCGAAGGCGAAACCCACGCCCTCGAGCCCGGTGACTGCCTGTTCATGACCCTTGGAAACGGCCACAGCTTCCACAATCCGTATCCCGAAACGGCGCGCTATGCCGTCATTCTCAATCGCAGGACCGCAAAGACAAGATGACCGATATCCGCATCCACAGTCTCACCGAAGACCAGACCCGGCAGGCGCTGCCGGCGCTCGCGTCGATCCTCGTCGATTGCGTCGATGGCGGCGCTTCCGTGGGTTTCCTGTCTCCATACACGCAGGCGGACGCCCTGGCCTTCTGGGACGGCGTGAGGACAGCCGTCGGCGATCAGGCAACGGTGCTGCTTGTGGCCGAGGTCGATGGAGAGATTCTCGGCACCGTACAGCTCGGCATCAAGCTGCCGCCGAACCAGCCGCATCGCGCCGACCTCAAGAAACTTCTGGTGCATCGGAAGGGGCGCGGCCTTGGCCTCGGGCGCGCCCTGATGGAAGCGGCCGAAGCGGAAGCGGCAAGGATCGGCAAACATGTCCTGGTCCTCGACACCGCAACGGAGAGCCCGGCCGAAGCAATCTACGAACGGCTCGGCTGGAGCCGGGTCGGCGTCATTCCGGACTATGCAATGATGCCCGACGGCAGCTATTGCGGCTCGACTTTTTTCTACAAGCATCTCTATCGCTGAGCTCTTCAGAACCGCAATCGGCCGGCAGAGAACTCATGCCCAAAAATGTCCCCTCGATCTTTCTGAAAACCCGGCCTTTTGGCGTTTCACTCCATTTTGTGTGTCGGTGCTTCATGATAGGCGAATATTAGCCGAGAGGCTTGTATTCAGAGGGAACCCCATGACGATCATTTCCAACCGTGCGCGCCTTTTCGCGCTGTCCGTCTTCATGCTCGCCTGTGGCTTGCAGTCCGCAACAGCCGCTGATGTCACCTTCCAGATGATGAACAGCCATCCGAATGCCGTCGAGGTCGAACTCTACAGCCAGGATCGCGACCATGTCTGGCCGGGCAACAATCAGATTTACTATCTTGACGACGGCGAGACCAAGCAGATCCCGCTGTCCTGCGACGAAGGCGAGAAAATCTGCTACGGCGCCTGGGTGTCCGGCGACAAGGGCACCTATTGGGGCACGGGTCCTGAGAATGCCGAAACCTGCGACGATTGCTGCTATACCTGCCAGGGCGGCAACACCGAGGAAATCAACCTGACGGAATAGCCGTCGCGCTTTCGCAGCGCGCCGTTTTCGGGCGCGCTGCGACACTTCTGCCTGACCTCGGAGGATAGTCTGTTAGCGGGGATTCCTGGCAAAACCCTTGACCAGGATTGGACCGGTCGGCCGACCGGTGGGCGATCCGCCGGCCTGCTCGATGGTGATTTCGTACAATTGCTGCTCCTGCGGCTGCGGCAGTGCCGGACCATCAAGAACAATGGCCTCCGAGCGCGGCAGAAGACCGAGTGAAACCGGACCCATCTCCTTCGACGGCAATGTCCAGACCTGCATCGTCCGCCCCTCCGGTACATCGAAATCCGCAAGCGGCGTGATCCGCGCCGACGTGTCGCCGAAATCCTCGACGAGAACCAGCGGCTCACCGGCCGTGTTCATCAGCACCGCAACGACGCGCGGCTCCGGCCGGGACAGGATGCTCCAGCCAAGACCGACCGCCAGAAGCAGCGATGCCGCCAGTCCGGCAAATGCCGTCAGGCGCCAGCGTGCTGCGGGATTGTCGTTGGCTGCACCGCGGACGGAAGCGACCGCCGCTGCCGATGGCGCGGCAGCGAGGCCGGACGCGATACGCTCCCACAGGGCATCAGGCCCTTCCAGCGGAGGGGTCAGCATATCGAGCGCCAGAAACCTGTCGCGGCTGGCGGCCACGGCGGCCTGCAGGTTCGCGTCTGTTTCGAGATCGATTTCCACCCGCACGTGTTCGGCTGCATCCAGCAGGCCAAGCACGTATTCATCGGCAATCTCATGGATATCGCGGTGCGTTTCGCTCATGCCATACACTCCCGCAGCGACGTAAGCCCACGCCGAACCCACGCCTTCGCCGTGCCGAGAGGCACCTGCAGCCGGCCGGCGATCTCGCCATGGGTATAGCCCGACATATAGGCCATCAGGATGCAGCGCCGCTTGGCTTCATCCAGACGCGACAGGCAGTCGCGCAGCCGGTCGTGCTGGTCGAGATCGGCCCAGATGTCACCGGAATGATCGACATGCGCGGTCTCCTGGAGGGCGTCAAGCGCGTCCGTGTCCGCCAGTTCGAACCGTTTGCCGTCGCGCAGAAGATTAAGCGCACGGTTGCGGGCGATCGCATAGATCCATCCCCGCGCCGAGCCGCGAGCCGGCGCATACTGTGCCGCCTTTGTCCAGATCTGGATGAAAGCCTCCTGCACGACGTCTTCGGCAAGATCGCGCCGGCGCAGGATGCGCTGGGCAACCGCGACCATCCGGCCGCCTTCCCGCTGGAAGATCAGCTGCAACGCGGCACGATCGCCACGCGCGCATCGGCCGAGCGCATCCGCCAGTGTCTGCTGATCATCCTGCATCGTGTTTCCGTTGCCTTCCTCTCGCGCGTGCTTCTGCGCGTCCTCGACAGAGCTAGTGCTCCCACCGGTCATCGGCAAGCGACAGGTGGGCAGGCCTTCAAGGATCGATATATCCAGCGTTTTTGTCATGACAGGTCTACACGCAGCGGGAGCCTGCGGATGCATGGGGCGAAAATAAAAAAGCCGCCGCTGCATCCAAACTCTCTGCTCATGTGTCTACAGGTTGGAAGGCGACCGGAGATGGTGGTTTTCCGCTGAAGAATTGACACAAAAGGAGACTTGGGATGACCACCATGAAAACTGCACTGATCGCATCGACAGTTCTTTTCGCCAGCACGGCTGCCGGTTCTGCCGCTCCGGTCCTCGGCCTCACCGGCGAAAAGACGCTGGTCATGTTCGATACCGCAAGCCCGGCCGTGACCAAGACGATGGATGTCACCGGCGTCGATAGCCTCGTCGGCATCGATTTCCGTCCCTCGACCAAGACCGTCATCGGCGTGACCCCGGACAGCACGATCGTCTCGATCGATCTTGAAACCGGCGCTGCGACGGTCGTCGCCAAGATGAACACGCCGCTTGCCATCGATGATGCGCCTGTCGTCGTCGATTTCAACCCGATGGCAGACCGCCTGCGCTTCATGACCGGTACGACCAACCACCGCGTCCATCCGGACACCGGCGAAGTCACCGTCGACGGCTCGCTGGCTTTAGAGGAAGGCGACATGCACAAGGGCGAAACGCCCAACATCGTGGCAGCGGCCTACATCAACTCTTACGGCAAACCGGAAAAGACCGGCATGTTCAACATCGATGCAACGATCGGCGGCCTGATCCAGCAGACCAAGCCGAATGATGGTACGCTGAAGGCCATCGGCAAGCTCGGAATCGAAGGTGCTGCATCAACCTATGCCTTTGACGTGCAGACCACGGAAGACGGTAGCAACACGCCCTGGCTCGTGAACGGCGCGAAGCTCTACACCGTGAACCTCGAAACCGGCGCAGCCACCGCAGCCGGCGACATCACGGGCGCCACCGGCGACATTCGCGACATCGCCGTCCTGCCGGCGATGTAAAAAGCCCGGATCGCCCGGAATTGGCAACGATGTCGCCGGTTTCGGGCGAACCGCAGGCTTTCCACCGAAAATCAAAAGTTTTGGAGCATTCGTCCCCTGCCCTTCATCTTCCCGCCGCAATCGGTAGTATGAAGCAAAGTGAGCACCAACGGGGACCATCGATTCCATGATCAAGAGATTTACCGTGCTGGCCATCGCCGCTGTCTATCTGTCCGGCTGCACGACGACGGACCCATATACGGGCGAACAGAAGATGTCGAACACAGCCGGTGGGGCGTTGATCGGCGCTGGCCTCGGTGCCGCAACCGGCCTTCTGGTCGGCGGCAGCGCGGCCGGACGGCGCGATGCAGCGCTCGTGGGAGCCGGCATCGGCGCGCTCGGCGGCGGCCTGATCGGCAACTACATGGACAGCCAGGAATCCGAACTGCGGGCGCAACTCCAGAACACCGGCGTTTCCGTCACCCGCGTCGGCGACCGCATCGTTCTGAACATGCCGGAAAACATCACCTTTGCCACCGACCAGGACCAGATGAACCAGAGAGCCTATCCGACGCTGGATTCCGTCGCGATCGTGCTGCGCAAGTTCAACAAGACACTGATCGACGTCGATGGCCACACGGATTCGACCGGTAGTGCCAGCCACAATCAGGATCTTTCGGAACGGCGCGCCATATCGGTTGCCAACTATCTCGGCTCGCAGGGCGTCGACCAGCGCCGCATGTCGGCTGTCGGCTATGGTCCCGACCGGCCGATCACATCCAATGCCAGCCCTGAAGGCCGCGCCCAGAACCGCCGCGTCGAAATCTCGATCGCGCCGATCAAGGAAGGCTGATCAGTCCTCGGAAAGAATCGGCGAGCCTGATATTCTGTCCGTCTCTCCATAGACGGCAACGCAACTGCATGGGCGATGGTTTGCTCTCTCTTCTCCCCAATGGGGAGAAGGTGGCCCGAAGGGTCGGATGAGGGGGGCCGGAGGCCACCTCATTTCGGCTCCGGCTTCGCCGGCCCCCTCATCGCCTCGCATATGCTCGGCACTTCTCCCCGCTGGGGAGAAGAGGGAGATCGAGGCACGCTGTCGCCATTCACATACTCTTGAAGGACAAGTAAGCAACACTGACAGAGTACCGGACCCTGTCCGCTTCCCAAAATGATCTGCCTCAATCGAAAAAGCGCGACGTCACGCCTTGGGCGGATAGGCGTGCTCTTCGCCCCTGAAATCCGACACTGTGAAACAGCCGCCGCCATTGTCCTCGATCGTCGAGGCGCTCACCACCGCCTTGCCGTGGCCGCCCGGAATATCGAGGATGTAGGCGGGCTGGCAAAGGCCGGAAATGTGGCCGCGAAGCGCTGCGACCAGCGCCTGGCCCTCAGCGATCGTCAGGCGAAAATGGCCAGTCCCGGGCGCCAGATCGGGATGGTGGAGATAATAGGGCTTGACCCGGTTTTCCACGAAGCCGCGCATCAGCGCCGCAAGCGTCTCGACGTCGTCGTTGATACCCTTCAGCAACACCGACTGGCTGACCAGGACGACACCGGCATCGACGAGCTTTGCAATGGCGCGGCGCGCGTCCGGCGTCAGTTCGCGCGGGTGATTGGCGTGCAGCGCCAGATAGGTCGCCTTGCCGCTCGCCTTCAGGGCGTGGATCAGCGCTTCGTCGATCCGCAGCGGCTCGACCACCGGCACACGCGTGTGAAACCGCACGACCTTCACATGCTCAATCGTCGCCAATCGCTGCATGATCTCGGCAAGACGCCGGGGTGACAGCACCAGCGGATCGCCGCCCGTGAGGATGACTTCCCAGATGTCCGGATGCGACGCGATATAGGCGAAAGCTGCATCCATCGCGCCCGGCGTCAGTGTACCCAGCCCTTGCGGACCAACCATCTCGCGACGAAAGCAGAAGCGGCAATAGACCGGGCAGACATGCACCGCCTTTAGCAGCACGCGATCGGGATAACGATGCACGATGCCCTCGACCGGGCTATGCGCCGCGTCGCCGATCGGATCCTGTAATTCCTCCGGCAAAAGCGTCAGCTCGGCTATGTCCGGAACGAACTGCCGGGCGATCGGATCCTGCGGATCGTCGCGATCGATCAGCGCGGCCATCGCCGGCGGGACTGCAATGGCATAACGCGCAGCCACCGCATTGATGGCCTCCACCTGTTCCGGTGGGATCAGCATTACATCGCGCAACTCGCTTGCGGTGCGGATCGGTCGGACGGCGTTCATCGCGCCTCACCCGCCGTTTCGGGCACAGGCGCCCAGATCACCTGATCGATACGCGTGGCGCCGGTTGCCAGCATGACCAGCCGGTCGAAGCCAAGCGCGATGCCGCTCGCCTCGGGCATGATCGTCAGGGCCGACAGAAAATCTTCGTCCAGCGGGTAGGTCTCGCCATAGACCCGCTGCTTTTCGACCATCTCCGCGCCAAAACGGCGGCGTTGCTCCGCGGCGTCGGTCAGTTCGCCGAAGGCGTTGGCGAGTTCGACGCCACAGGCATAAAGCTCGAAGCGTTCTGCCACGCGCGGATCGTGGGCTGTCGGGCGGGCAAGCGCTGCCTCGGCAACGGGGTATTCATCCAGTATAGTGGCGCGTCCGAAACCCAGATTTGGTTCGATTTTTTCGACGATTACCCGGCTGAAGAGATCCGCCCAGGTATCGTCATCGGCGACTCGTATGCCGGCGGCCTTCAGGCTTGCGGCAAGATGGTCCCGTTCCGTTGCACCCGCTGTATCGATGGAGGCAAGCAGATCGATACCGGCGAAACGCTGGAAGGCTTCGGCCACGGCGAGCCGCTCGGGCTCAATGAAAGGATCCGCCTGACGACCGCGCCAGGTCAGTTGCTTCGCCCCGACGGTCTCTGCGGCAAGGGCCAGCATCTCCGCAGCATCGCGCATCAACGTTTCGTAACCCTCTCCCACCCGGTACCATTCCAGCATGGTGAATTCCGGATGGTGCAGCGGTCCGCGCTCGCGATTGCGATAGACATGGGCAAAACAGGCGATGCGCTTTTCGCCCGCCGACAAGAGCTTTTTGCAGGCGAATTCCGGCGATGTGTGCAGGTAAAGCGGCGTGCGGCTGCCGTCGTGGTGGATCGCTTCGGTTGCGAAGGCATGCAGGTGCGCCTCGTTGCCCGGCGAGATCTGCAGCGTTGCCGTATCGACCTCGATGAAATCGCGATCGCCAAGGAATCCGCGCAACGCCGCTTGGATCCGGTTGCGCCCGAGGAGAAAACCACGGCGGTCGGCATGGACATCGGGTGTCCACCAGGGAGAGGCGATGGGCATGGCGGTCCTGTTTTCAACTCTTTCGGGTTGGCTGTATTCGGTGCGAATTGGCGGTTTCTTGAACCTTGCTCGCCGTCACACTGGCAATTTGCGCAAATATAGGTTAGGTGCGGCCCGAAAACTTATTCCGGCGTCCTTGACGCGCATATGTCGTGCGCTCCTCTACGACGCATCCAGCACAGTTACAAGGAAGACTTATGGTCAAGGTAATCGCCTCCTCGGTCCGCAAGGGCAATGTTCTCGAAGTGGACGGCAAGCTGTATGCCGTTCTGACCGCCGCGAACTTCCATCCCGGCAAGGGAACACCGGTGACCCAGGTCGACATGCGTCGCATTTCCGACGGCGTGAAGGTGTCCGAGCGCTGGCGCACGACCGAACAGGTCGAGCGCGCCTTCGTCGAAGATAGCGACCATACCTTCCTTTATGAAGACGGCGAAGGCTTCCACTTCATGAATCCGCAGACCTACGATCAGGTCGCCGTTTCGCCCGACGTTATCGGCGATGACAAGGCCTATCTTCAGGAAGGCATGGTGGTTCAGCTGAAGATGTTCGAAGGTCTGGCGCTGGCGCTGGAACTGCCGACCCGCATGACGCTCGAAATCATGGAAACCGAACCGGTCGTCAAGGGCCAGACGGCGTCGTCCTCCTACAAGCCGGCGATCCTTGCAAACGGCGTGCGCACCATGGTCCCGCCGCATATCGGCGTCGGCACCCGCGTCGTCATCCTGACGGAAGACGCCTCCTACGTCGAGCGCGCCAAAGACTGATTGGTTCTCAACAAGTCCAGACATGAAAAAGGCGCCGTGTGAGATTCACGGCGCCTTTTTTAGTTCAGGCAACTGATATAATTTAATGTTTCAGTTCCGGATAGTGCTCCTCGGCTTCCACGCCGGCTTCCGTCTCGTCATAACCTTCAAGGGTAACGGACACATTGTCCTCGACGCTCAGGCCGCCTTCCCGGCGAACCGGAATGCGGGCACCGTTGTCGCGCACCAGAACAGCCTCACCGTTGAAACCTTGCTGCAATAGCCAGTCGCGTGGCGCATTGAGACGAATGCGCACCTGCTTGCTGTCGTCCTCTTCGCGGGCAACGACGAGTTCATAGGACACCGGCTTGGACTGGCCATTGATTTCCAGCATGCCGCTGCCGTTTCCTTCGTCTGCAAATGTGAGCATTGTCTTATCTCCTTGCCTGTTTCGGCTCAGCGCCGGACGGCGCGTCCAACCGCAATCAGAATACATGCGCCGATGAAGCCGATGATCAGGTAGGCGAGCCATCCGGTGAAGCTCATGCCGGCAAATGTCAGGATCGCGTTCAGCACCACGGCACCGATGATGCCGAGAAGGATGTTCATGAACAGGCCCATGCTGGACTTCATGAACTGCTCGGCCATCCAGCCGGCAAAACCACCGATAATGATCGCTGCAATCCAGCCCACACCATTCACATCCATAATTGTCTCCTGGGTTCAACCAATGATTTTCGTCATGGCTAGAACGACCTCAGCCGGATTTTGTTCCCGCGGCGGTCCGCTGCATAAGCGCCCCTGATGCTTAGGGCCACGAATATGAATTTGCCGCGCATGCACAACTCCGCTAGAGCGGACCGGTCGATGGGATGATAAACGGCAGTTGGAAAATCAGGCATGGAACAGCGGCTAGCAGCAGAATCACCAGCACGCGGCGTCAGCACTGCCGCCGCCCTGACCGGCGCCATGATGTGCCTGCTGTCGATGTCCAGCGTCCAGTTCGGGTCCGCCTTCTCGGCATCGGCAATCACCGCCTACGGCGCCTTCGGCACGACATGGATGCGGCTGCTCTGGGCAGCGGCGATCCTCGCACTCATCGTTCGTCCCCCGATTTTCAGCTATTCACGGGCGCAATGGCTGACCGCCGGACTTCTTGGCGCCGCCATGGCCGGCATGACACTGTGTTTCTTTGCGGCCATCGAGCGCATTCCGCTCGGTCTTGCCGTCGCGATTGATTTTCTCGGGCCGCTTGCGGTTGCGACCTTTGCCTTCGGGCTCGGCTGGCGGCTGGTCTGGCCGCTGATTGCCGGCGCCGGCGTGCTGATGCTGGCCCATGATGGCGAAGGATGGATCGGCGATACGACCGGCATCCTCTTTGCCTTTGGCGCGGCAACCGGCTGGGCGCTGTACATCATCCTGATGAAAAGGGCGGGGAAAGCCTTCGAGGGTCTGCAGGGCCTGTCGATGTCGCTGATCGTCGCCGCCGTCGTTGCAACGCCCTTCGGCCTTCTGGACGGTGCAAGGATAACAGTGGAGGGCGCGTTCAGCATCATCGGGCTCGCGATCCTCGTGCCGCTCCTGCCCTATGCACTGGAAATGATCGCGCTCCGGCGCATGACCATGTCGTCCTTCGGCATCCTGATGAGCCTGGAACCGGCCATCGGCGCACTGGCAGGTTTTCTGGTTCTGAGCCAGCCGATGACGATGGCGCAGATCGCCGGCACGGTTCTGGTGGTTGCAGCCTCGGCCGGCGCGACAGCCACCACCGCCTGAAAAAGGCTGCATTTAGAGCGCGCAATTTGCAAAGCCGATGCTAGGATACCGCCGAAAAGTCTAGGTTCCCTGTTTCGAGGTGCGCATGTTTCTGCTGTCCCACATGATGAAAGCCTTTATCAAGAAGGGCCGGTTGACGGTCATCGACGCCGACGGCAAGGCCCACGTGTTTTCCGGCGAGCCGGGACCAGAAGTGACGATGCGGCTGACGGACAAGAAGCTCTACCGGACACTCGTCTTCAATGCGGAGCTTGCAGCAGGCGAAGCCTATATGGACGGCACCATGCGCTTCGAGAATGGCTCGACGCTCAAGGATTTCCTGACGCTCTTTTCGATAAACCGTCTGTCGCTCGGCTCCTACCCGATCCAGAAAGCCTTGCGCGCGGTCAAGATGCGGTTTCGCAACCGGCAGCAGTCCAACCGCAAAGGCCAGGCGCAGCAGAACGTTGCCCATCACTACGATGTCGGCAATGAATTCTACAAATTGTTCCTCGACGAGAACATGCTCTATTCCTGCGCCTATTTCCGCGAAGAAGGCGAGACGCTGGAACAGGCGCAGCGCAACAAGCTCCGGCTTCTGGCCTCGAAACTCTGCCTGCGGCCGGGCATGAAAGTGCTGGACATCGGCTGCGGCTGGGGCGATCTGGCGCTCTATCTTGCCCAGCTCGAGGATGTCGAGGTTCTGGGCGTCACGCTGTCAAAGGAGCAACAGGCGCTGGCCTCGCAGCGCGCGAAGGATGCAGGGCTCGAAGGCCGTGTCCGTTTCGAGCTGCGTGACTATCGCGACGTCGATGAGCGCTTCGACCGGATCGTTTCGGTCGGCATGTTCGAGCATGTCGGCGTCAGCCATTACGACGAGTTCTTCAAGAAGCTGAATGCGCTGATGCCGGACGACGGCGTCGCAGTCATTCATTCGATCGGCCATATGAGCCCGCCCGGCATGGCCAGTGCATGGCTGCGCAAATACATCTTTCCCGGCGCCTATTCGCCGGCACTGTCGGAAGTCTTCCAGGTGGTCGAACAGAACAGCCTCTGGGTGACGGATCTGGAGTTTTTGCGCGTGCACTATGCAACGACGCTGAAGCACTGGGTCGAACGCTTCGAGACCAACCGCGACAAGGTGGTCGAACTCTATGACGAGCGTTTCGCCCGCATGTGGGAGTTCTACCTGATCAGCTGCGAGATGATGTTCCGGACCGGAAGCCAGCTCGTCTTCCACATGCAGCTGTCACGCCAGCGAGACGCAGCACCGATCGTGCGTGACTACATCACCGATCGGCAGAAGGCCTATATGGTGCGCGAAAAGACGCTCAATCTGTCGCTGTAACGGCGGCAGGCTCTGCCGGGCCTGACCACTGCAGCCGCTTGTAGTCGAAGCCGTATTCGAGCGTCGGCTTGACGACGGCGAAGAATGGCGAGAGATCGAAATCGCGCGGCGTATACAGCGAGTGGTGGCGGATGTGCAGGATTTCCGAGCGCGAATAGGTCGAGGTCGCAGCCGCCCGTCCCGGCGCCCGTGTCACTTCCGGCAGGATCGGATAGCGGATGCCCTCGAAGGCCTGCGCGATCAGCGTCGAGCAGATGGCCCGCGTCGGATCGCCCGAACCGAAGGCGAGCATACGGCGGCGCCAGCGCACCGGCACGGGTGGCGTCGGCATGAAATAGCGCAGCATGTCGAAGATGTTCTTGAGATCGTATCTGAGGCCGAGCCGCGCGATCATGAAGGAGACGAGCATGGTGCGATCGTCAGGCGTCAGCCCGATCGGCCGGCAGATGCGTGTGTTGTAGGTCGAATATTTGTTGAGCGGCACGGCGACACAGCCCTCGCCCAGATTGACCTCGATCAGTTGCGGCCGGTCAATGATCGGCAGTGCCGCCTGATCAAGCGTCAGCGGGATCTGGTCTCCGGCAAAGAAGGCCGCATGCGACCAGGTCGATTGCGTCAGGTACTTGATCGTCGCGGACATTTTCTGGTTGCCCTCGACGAGCAGCACATCGCCGGGCCGAAGCGTGCGGGCGAGCGTTTCCGGATCAGATGGCGTATAGGGCTCATAGCCCGAGGTCTTGGTTTCGAGACGCCCCGCAACCACGCGACCGAAGCGGTCGAGCAGGGTGTCGCGGCCGGAAGAAAACGGCTTGATGGCGGATGTCAAACAGGACCCTCCCGGTCGTTGCCGGTCATTCTATCCACCGCCACCCCGGCGAGTCGAGAGCGACAGTCCGTGAGATCGCCCTCCCGGCGCTCACCTTTCCGTCACGACTCTTGATGATCATCCCCGCTTCAAGTCTGCATCGCGTTATCCTATCTAACGGAAGGCGCGCAAACGGAAGGACACGTCGCGATGGATTATCTCTGGCTGAAAGCCCTGCATGTGGCAGCCATCATCACCTGGATCGGCGGCATGCTCGCCCTGTCCGTCGCGGCCCGCACCTTGCCGGCCGTCGGGGCGGAGCGACAGACTGCCATAGTCACCTTGCGAAAATGGGACCAACGGATCACGTCGCCGGCCATGGGCCTTGCCTGGATCCTCGGGCTGGCGCTGACCTTCATGGGCGGCTGGCATTCCGCCATCTGGTTCATGATCAAGTTCGCGCTCGTTCTCGCTCTGTCGGCGCTGCATGGCATGCAGGGCGGCGCGTTGCGGCGCATGGAAAATGACCCGGCGATGGCGGCCCCCGCCGTTCTGCGACAAGGCCCGGCGATGACCATAACAATCGTTCTGCTCATCGCCATCCTCGTCATCGTCAAACCGTTTCAATAGCGCTTATCGGATTGACACCGGCGCCCCGTATTCCTAGTTTAGATTTATTCTAAACTAGGAATACGGTCATGCTGTCGCGATTTCTCCGCCCGTCCAAACGTCCGCTCCAATCCCTGAGCGAACAGGAAATCCTTGCGCTGGCGATCTCCGCCGAGGAGGATGATGGCCGCATCTATCTCGCCTATGCCGATGCCTTGCGGACGAACTACCCGAACTCAGCCCGGGTCTTCGAGGAGATGGCGGAGGAGGAAAGCCACCATCGGCAGATGCTGATCGATCTGCATGTGGCGCGTTTCGGCAACCGCATTCCGCTGGTCCGGCGCGAACATGTCCGGGATTTTCCGGAGCGCAAGCCGGACTGGCTGATTGCCAACATGCCGATCGAGACGGCCCGTGCGCAGGCCGAGGTAATGGAGGAAGCGGCGCATCGATTCTATCTGGAGGCCGCTGCCCGCTCCGAAGATGCACCGACCCGCAAACTGCTTGGCGATCTGGCGCTCGCAGAAAAATCGCACGAAACGCTGGCACGCCGCCTTGGTGAAAAGCATACGCCGGGTGACATCATAAAGGAGGAAGACCAGACGGCGCATCGCCAGTTCCTGCTGACCTATGTGCAGCCGGGGCTTGCCGGACTGATGGACGGCTCGGTCTCGACGCTGGCCCCTATCTTCGCCGCCGCCTTCGCAACGCAGGACACCTGGCAGACCTTTCTCGTCGGCCTGTCGGCATCGGTCGGTGCCGGCATCTCCATGGGCTTCACCGAAGCCGCCCATGACGATGGCAAACTGTCCGGCCGCGGTTCACCGATCAAGCGCGGGCTTGCCTCCGGAATCATGACGGCGCTAGGCGGCCTTGGCCACGCCCTGCCCTATCTCATCCCGCACTTCTGGACCGCAACGGCCGTAGCTGCTGTTGTCGTCTTCGTCGAGCTTTGGGCGATCGCCTTCATCCAGAACAAGTACATGGAAACGCCGTTTTTGCGGGCCGCTTTCCAGGTCGTTCTCGGCGGCGGTCTGGTGCTGGCGGCAGGGGTGTTGATCGGGAATGCGTGAGGAAAGATTTTGGCTCGTCATGCTCGGGCTTGTCCCGAGCATCTGCAAAAGGCCACGATGAAACCTGTGGTCCAGATGGTGATGGCAGATCCTTGGGACAAGCCCAAGGATGACGAAACAGGGCAATGCCTGCGGCAGGATCTATCGGTTTTTAATTCCCGACCGAACCGACGAGAACTTCCGCGCCGTTTTCGATGGTAACCCAGCGCCCGGTGTTGAACGAGGCCTGACGCTTCAGGAAGCGGTAGGGCGTCTTCGTCCAGATCTTCACCTGGTCTTCGAGATTGTCGAGAATGAAATCGCCCTGCGCGGTGCGCACGGTCAGGACCGCGTGGCCTTCTCCGTCAGGCTTGCGCACCACGGTCATCAAAAGGTCCGAAGCCGAAAACCCTTTTTCCAGCAGACGCTTGCGCTTCAGAAGCGCGATGTCTTCACAATCACCGGCACCATCGGGATAGGCCCAGACTTCGTCGCGACCGTAAAGATCCATGTCGGTAATCGGGGTGATCTCGCGATTGACGGCGGTATTGACCGCGCGAATGGTTTCCCAGCCGAAGCCGGTGACCCGCGGTGGAACCGAGGACTTGGACTTGATCTGGCATTCGGATTTGAATTTCTGGCAGAATTCGTAATGCCCGATGGGCTGCGATGTCACGTTGCCGGTCTGCATCCAGAGCGACGTCGCACTCTGCGCCGGAACGGCTGCACCTGCCGATGCGAACACGGCAGCAAGAGCTGCGACCAACCCCTTAACCCCAGTTACCTTCGACATCCACGTCCCCTGTGGCTCGGCTAAAGGGGCGTTCATGCCCCTGTTCAACGCCGCGCAGTCTCTTCAGTCTCGACGTCAGCTTCCGCGAACTTGATCCGGGCACTGCTCTATTCGTTAACAAAGAGTTAATGACTTTGCGGCGTTTGAGTCAATCTTGAGAAATGGGGATTGATTTATATGGTTAAGAACTGCGGCAAAACCGCATCACGAGGGCCTTCCGCGCCGCTTAGGCCATGCCGAGCATCGCACTCACCGCCTCCTTGAGCTTGGCGATGTCCTGCGGGCGCGACAGCCGGTGATCGCCATCGCGAATGAGCGTCATCACGACATCATCGGAGGGCAGATGTTCCATCAGCTTCAGGGCATGGGCGTAGGGCACATCCGGATCGGCCATGCCCTGCAGGATGTGGACCGGGCATCCCGTTTCGATGATGCCGGATAGCACCCGGTTGTCGCGGCCATCCTCGATCAGCGCGCGGGTGAAGATATTGGGCTCGGCGCTGTATTCGGAGGGTTCCTCGAAATAGCCGCGCTCGGCCAGCGAGTGCCGCTCGGTCTCGCTCAGATTGGGCTCGATGAGATCAATGGTGAAATCCGGCGCCGGCGCGATCAGCACGAGGCCGGCGATCCGATCGCCTTCGCCGCGCTTGCGCAGTTCGGCGATGGTGCGAAGCGCGATCCAGGCTCCCATCGACGAGCCAACGAAAAGCATGCGGCGGGCACCGACATGATCCAGCACCACCAGGCTTTCCTCCAGCCAGCGCGAGATCGTGCCCTCGGCAAAGGCACCGCCGGATATGCCATGGCCGGAATAGTCGAAACGCACGCAGCCGGCGCCGATCGCAGCGGCATGGCTCTCAAGCTCGACAGCCTTGGTGCCCGTCATGTCCGAGCGATAGCCGCCGAACCAGACGAGGCATGGCAGGCTCTGGCCGGCGGCTGCGGGCAGGACATACATGGCGATCCGCCGCGGCGATCCGCTACCGGAAACGTCGATATGCGAGAGTGCGGGGGCCGGAAACGATGCGGACATCGGCATTTCCTCTTCAAAAATGACGTTTCTTGCTGATTTTCTTTCTAAAACAGATTCGCGACCACTCTGACAGGTGGTGATTTTCCAGAAGAGCTGTGCTATTGACTCAGCCGCAGTAGTTCAGACAGTGCAAACAACGGCAGATATCCGGCACTCACCGGACAACACGCCTATTGCTCACGACATCGACATATCGAAACAACTCGAGGAGAGTACGACCATTCGCAGACCGTTCAAAACGGACGCCCCGACAAAAGACGGGCCCCGCTCAAACAAGGAAATCCGGATTCCCCGGGTTCAGCTCATCGACGCCGAAGGCAACAACCAGGGCATCGTTCCGACCGACGAGGCCATCCGCATGGCGGAAGAGCTTGGCCTCGACCTTGTGGAAATCTCGCCGAATGCTGAACCGCCAGTCTGCAAGATCCTGGATCTTGGCAAGCTGAAATATTCGACCCAGAAAAAGGCGGCCGAAGCGCGCAAGAAGCAGAAGATCATCGAGATCAAGGAGATCAAGATGCGTCCCAACATCGACACGCACGACTATGACGTGAAGATGAAGGCGATGAACCGCTTCTTCGAAGAAGGCGACAAGGTCAAGGTGACGCTGAAGTTCCGTGGCCGTGAAATGGCCCACCAGGAACTCGGCATGAAGCTTCTGCTTCAGGTCAAGGAAGACACGACGACCGTCGCCAAGGTGGAAGCTGAGCCGAAGCTCGAAGGCCGCCAGATGATGATGGTCCTGGCGCCGAAATAAGCCGGACGACCGGGATTCTATCGATTGGAAAGCCGCCGCAGGGCGGCTTTTCGCGTTTTCGGAGAATCCCATTGCACTTTTGGGACAGCGCGGTTATAAGCCGCCGTCCGAACGGTCCGGCAGGGCATGCCGTGGCCGTTCTTTACGCTGGAGACGACCTCGTCAGTCGATCTCGACATCAAGAAAAAATGGAGTAGCAAAATGCCCAAGATGAAGACGAAATCCTCTGCCAAGAAGCGGTTCAAGATCACCGCGACCGGCAAGGTCCGTGCAGCTGCCGCAGGCAAGCGTCACGGCATGATCAAGCGGTCCAACAAGTTCATTCGCAATGCGCGCGGAACCATGGTGCTGGCTGAGCCTGATGGCAAGAAGGTCATCAAGAACTACCTGCCCAACGGTCTCTGAGATCATCGGCTTTTTGGATTATTAAGGAGATCATGAAATGGCACGTGTAAAACGCGGCGTGGCAGCCCACGCCAAGCACAAGAAGACACTCAAGGCGGCCAAGGGCTTTTACGGCCGTCGCAAGAACACCATCCGCGCCGCCAAGGCTGCCGTGGACCGTTCGAAGGCATTCGCCTATCGTGACCGCAAGGTCAACAAGCGCAACTTCCGCGCTCTCTGGATCCAGCGCATCAACGCTGCCGTTCGCGAACACGGCCTGACCTACGGCCGCTTCATCGACGGCCTGTCGAAGGCTGGCATCGAAGTCGACCGCAAGGTTCTGTCCGACATGGCGATCCATGAAGCGGAAGCGTTTGGCGCGCTCGTTGCTGCGGCCAAGAAGGCACTTGCGTACCTCAAGGATGCAGGCACCACCAACGAGTTTGAAAGCGCGGTCAAGTAAACCAGCGCTTCCCAACCTTGATTTAGTATTGGGAAACCCGCGCTGGCAGGGCTGGCGCGGGTTTTTCTTATGGGATGAGACCGGCCGTGGACGACAAATCGCAGGGTGCCGTCATGGTGCCCGAACTCAGCGACGACGATATAGCGACGATGCTGGCAGCGCTTGCCGGCGGGTCGCTGCGTGTCGAACGGGTTCAACTGTCGGACCGGATCGTCTGGATCAAGCGCTATCGCGGATCGGGCTTGAGGCTGGGCGCGCGATTGCAGGGGCTTGCCGCCCGGATCACCGGCCGCAGCATCCTTCGCCCGTCGCCGCTCTTGAAGCCGGAAGACGCAATCGACCGCGAAGTTCGCCAGATCGCCGCCTTCACCCGCGCCGGTTTCCTGACACCGACCATCTATCTTCGCAGCAAAACCGCGCTCGTCCTCTCGCATCTCGGACGGCCGATCAGCAAGCAGATGGGCATGCTGACGGCGATGGACATCGACGCGCATGACGACCTCCTGGTGCGCTGCGCGCTGGAACTCGGCAATCTGCATGCCGCCGGCCTCTGCCACGGCCGACCGCATCCGCGCGATTTCATTCTGGACGAAGGACGCTTTGGCTTCCTCGATTTCGAGGAGGAACCGGCCGCCGTCATGCCGCTCGCAGTCGCCCAGGCGCGCGACGTCTGGCTGCTGTTCCTGCAGATCGCCAGCCGCTGCCTGAAGCCGGAAACACCCCCACGGGCCTATGCCGCCTGGAAGAATGCAGCGCCCGCCGAAGCGGAAACGGCACTCCGGCAAGTCATGCCGCTGTTTACAGGCTTTCTGCCGCTTGCGCGCTTTCTCCTGCGCCTGCGACGCGGCCAGGACCTTATCCGCTTTATCGCGGCAACCGATTTTCTGGCGTCAGTCACCGGGGCGCAAGCCCGAACAAACTGAAATTTTCCTATTCCCGCATCGAGGCACAAGCATGAGCGAACTGGACACACTTGAACGGAACCTGATGGACGCGATCACCGCCGCTGCGGACGAACCGTCGATCGAGGCGGTGCGCGTCGGCGCGCTCGGCAAGAAGGGGTCTATTTCCGACCTCCTCAAAACGCTTGGCACGATGACGCCGGAGGAGCGCCAGACCCGGGGTGCGGCGATCAACGCGCTGAAGACTGTCGTGACCGAGGCGCTAACTGCGCGCAAGGCAGCACTCAAGGATGCCGCGATCACGGAGCGTCTGGCACGCGAAACCGTCGATATCAGCCTGCCGGTCCGCTCCTCGCCGACTGAGCGCGGCCGCATCCACCCGATCAGCCAGATCGTCGATGAGATCACCGCGATCTTCGCCGACATGGGCTTTGCCATGGCGGAAGGTCCCGATGTCGAGACCGACTACTACAATTTCACGGCGCTGAACTTCCCGGAGGGCCACCCGGCCCGCGAGATGCACGACACGTTCTTCTTCCAGCCGGACGAGAACGGCGAGCGCAAGGTTTTGCGCACGCACACCTCGCCTGTCCAGGTGCGGACGATGGAAGCCCAGAAGCCGCCAATCCGCATCATCATTCCGGGCAAGACATACCGGCAGGATTCGGACGCGACACACTCGCCGATGTTCCATCAGGTCGAGGGCCTCGTCGTCGATACAAAGGCGAATGTCGCCAACCTGCGCTGGGTGCTGGAAGAATTCTGCAAGACCTTCTTCGAGGTGGACAATGTGACGATGCGCTTCCGCCCGTCCTTCTTCCCCTTCACGGAACCGTCCTTCGAGGTCGATATCCAGTGCGACCGCTCGTCCGGCCCGATCGTCAAATTCGGCGAAGGCACCGACTGGATGGAAATCCTCGGCTGCGGCATGGTGCACCCGAACGTGCTGCGATCAGGCGGGCTTGATCCCGACGTCTACCAGGGCTTTGCCTTCGGCATGGGGCTCGACCGCATCGCCATGCTCAAATACGGCATGCCGGACCTGCGCAACTTCTTCGACGCCGATGTGCGCTGGATGACCCATTACGGTTTTCGCCCGCTCGACATGCCGACATTGTTCGGCGGCTTGAGCGCGTAATCGCAGAGATATTTCCGGCCACCAGGCCGCATGTTTGACGAGAAGAGAAGACCGATGAAATTCACCCTCTCCTGGCTCAAGGACCACCTTGAAACCGATGCCACCCTCGAACAGATCTGCGAGCGCCTGACTGCGATCGGGCTGGAGGTCGAGCATGTCGATGACAAGGCGGCCTACAAGCCGTTCGTCATCGCAAAAGTCGTCTCGGCGGAGAAACATCCGCAGGCTGACAAGCTGAAGGTGCTGATGGTCGATACCGGCACCGGCAGCCCGGTCCAGGTCGTCTGCGGTGCGCCGAATGCGCGCGCGGGCCTCGTCGGAGCGTTTGCGGCGCCCGGCGCCTATGTGCCCGGCATTGATGTGACACTGTCGGTCGGCACCATCCGTGGCGTCGAGAGCCGCGGCATGATGTGCTCGGAAAAAGAACTCGACATGTCGGACCGTCACGACGGCATCATCGACCTGCCGGAGGATGCGCCTGTGGGCACTAGCTTCGCCGCCTATGCCGGGCTGGACGACCCGATCATCGAGATCAACCTGACGCCGAACCGTCCGGACTGCACCTCGATCTTCGGCATTGCCCGCGATCTTGCAGCTTCCGGCCTCGGCACGCTAAAGGCACCGAAAACCCCAGCCTTCGCCGTTTCCGGCGAAACGCCCGTCAAGGTCAGGCTCGACCTCTGTGATGACACCCATCTCTGCCCCGGCTTTGCGCTTCGCCTCGTGCGCGGTGTGAAGAACGGCCCGAGCCCACGCTGGATGCAGCAGCGGCTGATCGCCATCGGGCTCAGGCCCATCAATACGCTCGTCGACATCACCAACTACATGACCTTCGACCAGGGCCGTCCGCTGCACGTTTTCGATGCCGCCAAGGTCAAGGGTGACCTCGTCGTCCGCCGCGCCGTCGAGGGCGAAAAAGTGCTAGCGCTCGATACGCGCGACTACACGCTGTCGCCGGCCAATGTCGTGATTGCCGACGACAACGGCATCGAATCGATCGGCGGCATCATGGGCGGCGAGCATTCCGGCTGCGACGAGAACACCGTCGATGTGCTGATCGAATCGGCGCTCTGGGACCCGATGAACATCGCGAAATCCGGCCGAGCCTTGAGCATCATCACTGATGCCCGCTACCGCTTCGAGCGCGGCGTCGATCCGGAATACATGGTCCGCGGCCTCGAGCGCGCCACCGAACTGGTGCTGGAACTCTGCGGCGGCACAGCTGCAAAAACCGATGTCACCGGTTATGCCGGCTACACGCCGAAGCAGGTCGAATTTCCGGTTTCCGAAGTCCAGCGCCTGACGGGCCTCACGGTTGGTGCCGAGGAAAGCATCGCCATCCTCAAAAATCTCGGCTTCGGCGTTTCGGGATCGGGCGAAACGGTCAACGTCTCCGTGCCGTCCTGGCGCCCGGATGTCGATGGCAAGGCTGATCTGGTCGAGGAAGTGCTGCGCATCCACGGGGTCGACAAGATCGCGCCGGCACCGCTCGAAAGCCAGGGTGCCGTCAGCGGCAAGATCCTGACGACCCTGCAGATCCGCACGCGCGTCGCCAAGCGGGCGCTCGCGTCGCGCGGCATGCTGGAGGCCGTCACCTGGTCGTTCATCTCCAAGGCGCAGGCCGAGCTTTTCGGCGGCGGCAAGCCGTCCCTGTCGCTGGCAAACCCCATCGCATCAGACATGTCCGACATGCGGCCGTCGCTGCTACCCGGCCTGCTCACGGCCGCCCAGCGCAATGCCGACAAGGGCTTTGGCGACGTGGCGATCTTCGAGGTTTCCGGAACCTATGAAAACGACACACCGGCCGGCCAGCGCCGCGTTGCCGGCGGCATCCGCCGCGGCACGGCCTCGCTTGCCGGTGCCGGCCGTTCCTGGTCGAACAGCCTCAAGGGCGGCGGCAAGCCGGTCGATGTCTTCGACGCCAAGGCCGACGCCATTGCCGTGCTCGAAGCCTGCGGCGTGCCGATGGGCAATGTCCAGTTCGAGGCCGGCGGCCCGTCCTGGTACCATCCCGGCCGTTCCGGCACGATCAAGCTCGGCCCGAAGATCGTGCTCGGCCATTTCGGCGAATTCCATCCGAAGGTGCTGGAAGCACTCGACGTCTCCGGCGCGCTCTGCGGCTTCGAAGTCACTCTCGACGCCATGCCCGAGCCGAAGAAGAAGGCCACCCGCACCAAGCCGGCATTGGAGCTCTCCCCCTTCCAGGCCGTCAAGCGCGACTTCGCCTTCGTGGTCGACAAGTCCGTCGAAGCCGGCGCCATCCTGAAAGCCGCCTCCGGTGCCGACCGCAAGCTGGTGACCGGCGTCAACGTCTTCGACATCTTCGAAGGAGCATCGCTTGGCGAAGGCAAGAAGTCGGTCGCGATCGAAGTCGTCATCCAGCCGGCAGATCGCACGCTGACCGACGAGGATTTCGAAGCGCTCACGGGCAAGATCATCGCCAATGTCACGAAGACGACGGGTGGGGTTTTGCGGGGTTGAGTGGGGAATTTGAGAGGGGCGATTTTTCGCCTCTCTCAATGTTCTGATTGCTACTCGCCGCCGTGTGATCGCGATGAAAGCGGGGCACGCGTCTGGCTGCACCAGAAGCCGACATTGGCTCGGCTCAAATGACTGACCGATTTGGGTCCGATTGCTAACCGTCCGCTGCTAGCGCATGCATGGCAATAAACAGCCATCGCGCCGTGGGCTCTCCATCGGGGGTGAGCCCACGGCGCGGCCGCTTAGCGGATGACGTCGTAACGCGTCATCGTCATTGAGGATGCGTCGATCATGCTCATGAATTGCGCCGCAGCCGGCGCTTTGGCGAAGCTGTCCATCGAAGCCTGAGCGGCATCCACCGACTTCCAATGCACGACAACAAGCCACTTGCGCCCGCTGACGGCCGTCTCACGCGAAACGAAGCCGGGTTGCTTGCTGACATGCTGATCCTCGATGGCTTTGTCGACCGGGGCGAAGGCCTCGACCGAGACGCCGTCTTTCAAATTCATCGTCACGATTTCTACAACACCCTTGTCTTGGGCCATCACTGCACCTGTCATGGAGGAAAAGAGAATGAGACTGGCGAACAGAACGGATTTCATAATATCCATCCTCAGAACTTGCCGTTGCCATGCGCCATTTCGGTCGGGATAGCGGCAATCGTATCCCAATGTTCGACGATCTTGCCCTCCTCGACGCGGAAGAGATCGAAGAAGGCTGTCGGTGTGTCACCCAGCTTGCCTTCGGACGCGGTGAAGACAAAATTGCCCTCGGCCACGATCAGGTGCCGCTTGGTGTAGGCCAATGCCTGCCCGGCTTCCGCCATCGCCTTCAGCGCGGCACCAAGACCGTCAAGCCCATTGCCAACCATCGGATTGTGCTGGGTGTAGGTCGTGGTCGAGATGTAGTCGGTGATTTTCTGTGGTGCGGCGCCAAGCAGGACGTCATTGACGAAGGCTTCAACCAGCGCACGGTTCTCAGGGGTCTTGTCGAGATCCCGGATTTCGGTCGCGCCGTCCGTCATCGAATTGCCATTGACTGTTTTCGATGCCGGGACGCCGGCCTGCAAATTGTCCCAATGTTCGGCGACCTTGTTGTCCTGGACCCGGAACACGTCGAACGCCACCATGGTCTGGCCGCCAAAGGCCTGCGCATTGTCATAGGTCGAATGCATGACCACCAGATTTCCTTCCGACAGAACGCGATGGGTCGTCACGGTCAGGCCGGCGTCCTTGAGCACAGGCAGGAAGCCGAGAATTGGGGCCGCCCCTGTCGGCACACCGGGATTGTGCTGGATGTAGTCTTCCTTCAGCAACTGGCCTGCAGCCGCCGGATCAAACTTGGTGAAGAGCGCGGTTACGGCACTTAATACGGTTTCCTTCGGGGTCATTATCAATCCTTTCAGTTGGGCTGGGTTGAGTTCAAAGTGAGAGTTTGGACTACGGAGATGGTAAACTTCGTGCCCCATGGGTCCACGATCACACCGACAGGCAGGGTATGCGGCTGCACGAGCAGTTCGATTTCGGCGAGCCCCGTCGAGCCGGGACTGCGCTGTTTGGCGCCACGGGAGTGCCAGACATTGCCGGCAAGGTGGTGGTGGTAGCCGCCCGAACCGTACCAGCCCGCCGAGGGCAAGCGCGCCGTTCGAGTCAAGCCGAGCGTCCCGGTCATGAAGGCATCCGCCGTCTCGACATCACCCACCCGCAGATGCACGTGGCCGATTACCGTTCCGTCCGGCGTACCCGTCCACTCGCCCGAAACTTTGGCGAGGTCCGAGAGATCCAGCGGCAACGTGGCCATCTCGATCTCGTCGCCATGGCGGATCCAGTCGGACCGAGGCCGATCGACATAGACTTCGATCCCATTTCCTTCTGGGTCATTAAGATAAAGCGCCTCACTGACGAGATGGTCCGACGCGCCATCAAGCTGCACGCCGACTTGCCGAATGTGCCGTGTCCAAAGGCCAAGGTCGCGGCGTGAAGGAAGCAGGAAGGCCGTGTGAAACAGCCCCGCTTCGTTCGGACGGCGCTGTGCCGCCAAGTCCTTGCGCAGTTCGACCAATGGGATGCCGTTCACTCCCAGGAGCGCGGATTCGCCGTCGCGACCAATCGGAGCCAAGCCGATGACGTCTTCATAAAACGCCGCCACGACATCCAGATCATTCACGGTCAGAGCAATCCGCCCAATCGAAAGCGGGGCTTCGGAAGCGCTCATCTTCGGTCTCCATTTCTTATCGTGACGCAATCTAGCACTGGCCATTATCGACAAAAATAGCGATTATGATGCGTCAGTTTCGCCGTTATGGAGACAATCAGGTGGATAAAGTTCAGGGAATGCGGACCTTCGTCGCGGTGGTCGAGGCTGGTTCGTTTGCTGCCGCCAGCAAGCGTCTCGGCATCACCGGAAAGCTTGTCAGCAAATACATCGCCGCGCTTGAAGCGCAGCTCGGGATGAACCTGCTTCACCGCACCACCCGGTCCATGTCCTTGACGCATGACGGACGGATCTACCTGGAGGGGTGCCGGCGCGTTCTGAACGAGATCGATCTCTTGGATATCTCGCTCGAATCCTCTCGCGGCTTGAAGGGAATGCTGCGCGTGGCGGCACCGCTGACTTTCGGGGAAACGGCCGTCGCCGCCGCCGCGCTCGAGTTCATGGAAACCCATCCGGAGGTGACGATCGAACTGCAACTATCCGATGAATACGTCGATCTTGCCGAGGAGGGTTTCGACCTCGCCGTACGCATCGGCACGCTGAAGGACTCGAGCCTTCTCGCCCGCAAGCTCGGAGAAGCGAGGCTGCTGGTTGTGGCCGCTCCGTCCTATATCGAGCGGTACGGTGCGCCGGTCCATCCCGACGAACTCTCTGCTCACATATGCATTCGCGACACCAACAACCCCGACCCCAACCGCTGGCCCTTCCTCATCGATGGCCAGCAGGTGCAGATACCGGTCAGCGGCCCCTTCCTCGCCAATAGCCCACCTGCCTGCCTGCAGCCCACGCTGGCAGGCAAGGGTATCTTCATCTGCCCGCATGTTTTTCTGGGCGATGACCTTGCCCAAGGCAGGCTCGTCCATCTCTTGCCTGGCTTTCCGTCGCGCACCATCGCCATCCAGGCAGTCCAACTGCCATCGGCCTTTAGAAAGCCAAAGGTCTCCGCTTTCATCGACATCTTGAGAAGGCATATCAAGTAGCGAGGCTACTGGATTAGCCCTTTCTCTCGGCTGCCTCTCACGGCTAGCGCCCTTAAAGTGTCATAGGAGCGGCGTCTGCTTTCAGGGTACGACGAAGCTGTTTTCAACGTCCGATATGAAGGCGCAAAGCAGCCGCATCCTTCAGCAGCGAACAAAAGTCTGCTTTGGGCAGGAGACGGCTTTGCGCCATTCGCTCCTTCACCGCAAAAAATCATCCCCGTTTTCCCCGCCCCAAAACCCTGCCGTATCATGGCACCTGTTCTCATCGCCGGAGTGTTTCGCGAGACGGTCGCGGGCAGGTGGGAGCCGGCGCCTCGTGCGCGGAGCCGTAACGTGCGGCTTGTGCCGGGGTGATGTCTGCTGGGGGTGGTTCGTCCACCTCAAATGTCTCCCCCGGGTTTCCAAAACCCCGGTTTGGGTCCGCCATGCAAGCAGGGGAAACTCTCCTGTCCAGCGAGGCAGCGCAGGCATTTCAAGGGGCCGGAAGCCCTGAAAAACGCCGAAGGCCACGCAGATGCGGAGCCATATATTTAAACTTTACAGAGGCCCCGCATCTGCGTGTGCTCTCCAACTGAAGGATTGAACCGGCCCGGGTCGCCGGTGCGGACGCTAAGGCGTGTTCTTTGAAAGAGGGCGAATGGGACGGGCGGGATTTTGTTTCACAAGGCGCATCCCCATCCTCCGTCATGCCTGTGCTCGTCACAGGCATCCAGTCACCGCGCGTCGCGAAAAGAGTCTTTCGCGACGCAGACGCGGCGCGCTGGATCCCGGAACAGGTCCGGGATGACGGAAGCGGATTTCGAGGTTTTGACAGGCAAGATCATCGCCAATGTCACGAAGACGACGGGTGGTGTTTTGCGGGGGTAGTGGAACTGCTTTCTAAAAAGCGAAGTGGCTAAACTTCAAGCGTTGATCAAGGCGTTTCGCCGCCTTGATTCATCGTAATTTCATCGGCCCTGTACGATTTTTATAAGCTTTGGTGTCGGTTTCCCGCGATCCGCATCAAGAAAGTCCTGATAACTCATCCTTCCATCCGCGATTGCATTCATCAGGCGGACACAAAAAACGCGCGGTGCGTCTTTTACGGACGTGTTCACGAGCATTGCGCCTATGCGCCGCGTTTCAGCAGATTTGGCACTTCGCGTTACGGTGCATTGTTTAACCGCCTCCTTCGTCAATCGCGGACTACCTGCCATCGCAGTCTGCATCGTCTCATATTGTGAGGCGGACTGCGATGTGCAGGCTGTTAAAGCGAAAACGATTAAGCCGATACCGATTAGATTCTTTTTCAAGATTTAGTGCCTCATCCATTTATTCAAGTTTGGATAAAGCAGCCCGTTTGGAAAATCAATTGCTATGCACTACCGATTGGTCATCGCCTGCATCGCCTCGGTATATCGCGCTCCCGCCGCTGCTTCCGGCGTGATGATTGCACCCAGCGTCGCAAGCTCCTCTGGCGACAGGACAATCTCCGTCGCCTTCGTGTTCTCCTCGATGTTGCGGATCTTGCGGGCGCCGGGGATCGGCACGATGAAATCGCCCTCGGCCAGCACCCAGGCCAGAGCCAGCTGCGCGGCCGTCACGCCCTTCTGCCCGGCGATCTCGCCGAGTTTGGCGACCAGTGCCGCATTGGCATCGAAATTTTCGCCCTGGAAGCGCGGCAAGCCACGGCGCATGTCGTCGGCACCGAGATCATCGAGCGTGAGCTTGCCGGTCAGCATGCCGCGCCCGAGTGGGCTGAAGGGCACGAAGCCGATGCCGAGTTCGCGGCAGGTATCGAGCACGTTCTCTTCGGGTTCGCGGGTCCACAGGGAATACTCGCTCTGCACGGCGGCGATCGGATGCACAGCCTGCGCCCTGCGGATCGTCGCAGCGCTGGCTTCCGACAGGCCGAGCGTGCGGACCTTGCCTTCCCGCACCAGATCGGCCATCGCGCCGACGGTCTCCTCGATCGGCACGTCTGGATCGACGCGGTGCTGGTAGTAAAGATCGATGACGTCGATGCCGAGCCGTTTCAGCGACGCTTCGGCAACGGCCTTCACATTCTTCGGACTGCTGTCGACGCCGGTCAGTTGCTTGACGAGACTGTCTGTGGTCGAGACGCGGAAGCCGAACTTGGTGGCAATCGTCACCTTGTCGCGATAGGGGCCAAGCGCCTTGCCGACGAGGATTTCGTTGGCAAAGGGGCCGTAGACTTCCGCGGTATCGAAAAAGCTGATGCCGATCTCGACGGCCCGGTGCAGCGCCTTAATCGAATCCGCTTCATCCGCGCCGCCATAGGCATGGCTCATGCCCATGCAGCCCAGGCCGATGGCCGAGACAGTGAGTTCGGGTCCGAGGTTTCGTTTTTTCATGGAAATATCCTTTCAGGAAGTCGTGCCGACCGGGTGCGCTTTGCAAAGTATCAGCGCGACGTTTCCGGCCTTGCCAAACCTAGTGCCCGACGCATCGTTTGATAATGGGTGCAAATCTCAACAGGTTGATCTATCAAACAGAACAATGAACCGGAACCAACTCACCCATCTGGCGGTCTTTTCGGCCGTCGCTGCCCATCGCAGTTTTCGCGCCGCGGCGAAGGAACTGGCGATTGCGCCATCGGCTGTCAGCCACGCGGTGTCCAGTCTCGAAGAATATCTCGGCGTCAGGCTTCTGGCGCGCACGACCCGCAGCGTCTCCTTGACGGAGGAAGGAAACCTGCTTCTCGCGCGTCTCGGGCCGGCGCTGACCGAAATCGATCTCGCGCTCGATGCGGTGACGGAGGCGGGCAACCGACCGGCCGGAAATCTGCGCATCACCACGCCGCGCTTTGCGGCGGATCTGTTGATTGCGCCGCGCCTTGGCGACTTTCTGTCCGCCTTCCCGGACATTACCCTTGAAATAGTGGATGAAGACGGTTTTACCGATATCGTCGCAGCCGGCTACGATGCCGGCATCCGGCTTGAAGAAAGCCTTCAGGGCGATATGATCGCGCTGCGTATCGGTCCACCGATGCGCAGCGCCATCATAGCCGCGCCCTCCTATTTCGAGAGGTTTGCAAAGCCGCTGCATCCGCGCGACCTGCTTCATCATCGCTGCATCCGGCGGCGCTTTTCGAACGGCACGGTCTACAATTGGGAATTCGAAAAGGAAGGCCAGGAAATCACGGTCCCGATCACCGGCCCGCTTATCCTCGGCGAGGACCGGCCGATCATCGTCGCTGCCGTGGCCGGCGCCGGGCTCGCCTTTTCCTTCGAAACGCGCGTCCGCACCGAACTGGCCGACGGACGGCTGGTGAGGGTGCTGGAAGATTGGTGCGAGCCCTATCCCGGACCCTGCCTCTATTATCCGAGCCGCCGACAGATGCGTCCGGCGCTCCGGGCCTTCATCGAGTTCTTCCGCTTTTCCGATTGATCGCGAAGATGGATCCCGGTCTGCGCTTCAAGCCACTTCGCTGGCATAGATGCGGGCAAGCCCGGTGTGGATATGGGCCAGCACCTCCTCTGCGCTGATCGACAGGTGCCGGGCGATCAGGCTGCTGGCAGCCTGCGCATCCCCGGCTTTGACGGCAGCCAGGATGAGGGTGTGTTCGCCGAGCGAAGCGGCGCGCCGCCCCTCCTCCTCCAGATTGATGCGCCGGACGAAGCGGATGCGGGCATTGATATTGCCGAGATAACGGACGCGTTCGGCATTGCCGGCAAGGCCCGCCAGCCGGATATGGAAATCCTCATCCGCCGTCACCAGCGCATCGACCGACAGGCCCGACTGCCTGGCAAGCACGTCCTGCCAGTCTTTCGTCAGCGCCTCCAGCGCCGCAGCATCGGCATGCCCGCAGGCAGCGCGCACGGCGGAGACTTCAAGATCGGCGCGCACGGCAAACAGGTCGGCGATTTCCTTGGCGCTCAGTTTCCGACAGAAGAAGCCTCGGCCGGGCTCCATCACAACGAGACCATCGGCAATCAGCCGGTTCAGCGCCTCGCGGACCGGCGCGCGGCTCATGCCAAGCGAAGCCGCCAGTTCAACCTCGTTGATCCGCTCGCCCGGGCGAAACCCGAAGCTTACCGTTCGATCGCGCAGATGTAGATAGGCGCGCTCCACAGTGTTTTCCGCAGGCGCAGGCTTGGCGGACTTCATGTCGTCGTTCATGGCGTTCCCGATACTTTATTCCTTTGGATTAACACGGCAGCTTGACTCGCACAACAAATCAGAACAATCATTCGTCAGCGCTGTCGACAGATTGGTCGGCAGAAAAATTCATCAGGAAAGGGAACCGCATGTCACCTGCCAACATCGCCGCTCTCCAGGAAAAGCTGCTGTCCAAGCGTGCCAAGACGCTGCTTCATCATCCGCAGGGCATGGGCAACTATTTCACCTTCAAGACGGCGATCGATATTCTCGGCCTCGACTGGAACGATGTTGCGCCGGGCGGCGTCTACAATGTCACGGGGCCTGGCTATTTCGACATGGGCTACATGGCGAACCATATCGGACCCTCCAAATCCGCGCTGGACGCATTCCTGAAAGCATCGACCCATGAAAAGCTGGCGATCTATCCGCCGGACTGCATGCCGGAACTGAAGGCGCTGGTCGCGACGAAGAAGTTCGGGCGCAGCCTCGGGCCTGATTTCGAGGTGATGGGCGTCGAGGGTGCGCAGGGCGGCATCGGCTATACCTATCTGACCTTCCTCGACGAAGGTGACGAGGTGATCGTCACCGATCCCGGCTATTTCCATTTCGTACCCGCAGCTGAAGCCTGCGGCGCCAGGGTCGTGCCGATCGAACTCAATGCCGGCAACGGCTACCGCCTGCAGCCGGCGGAGGTCGAAGCAAAGATCACCGCCCGGACCAAGATGATCGTCGTCTGCGATCCGATCAATCCTTTCGGCACCGTGCAGACCCGCGACGAACTTCTGGCGCTCGCCGACATCGCCCGCCGGCACGATCTGGTGATCTTCAACAACGTCACGCACAACACGCACCAGACCGACGATTCGGCTGAGCAGATCCCGATGGCCTCGCTGCATTCGGACGAAACGCCGATGGATCATGTGATTTCTGTGAGCGGCATGTCGAAGGGTTATGGCATGCCGGCGATCCGTGTCGGCTTCATGGCCGGCCATCCGGCACTGCTGCGCGGGGCCTTCCTCACCAAGATGGAAATCACCAAGATCCACATCAACTATCCAGGCCAGTATGCGGCGCTTGCCGCCATGCAGGACGCGGATTATCTGGTCACGAGCACGCAGACGATCCGGCGCAACTATGCCCATATCGCGCAAACCATCGCCATGACCGAGGGCGTCTCGATCCCCGTGACGCCATCCTACGGTTTCTGCATGATGGTCGATGTCTCTGGTACCGGCGTGACGGCGCAGGAAATCACCGTCGGCCTGCTCAAGGAAAAGATTGCCGTCATCCCGGGCGATGGCCTGGGCGACGTCAAGGCGGCCGACTATCTGCGGCTCAACTATTCCCACCCGGACATCGCCTGCTTCGAGACCTTCCGGAAGGCGCTCCCCAAGGCCATCGCCGAAGCGCAGGCCGGCCTCTACGTCGAGGCTGTGGCGCAGTTCTTCGAAAAGGCCGGCACGGCGCGCGGGCGCGCCATCATCGACCAGATTGCCGAACGACGGGCGCGGGCCGCACAGTTGCACGCAGCGGAATAATGCCCACAAAACGAGGGCACGCTGCCAATCGGAAGCGTGCCATTCCCCTGTTCCTTTTTCGCGGAGCAGGCAGACCGAAGGCTGACAAGGATCGGGTGGCGGACAGGGGTTTTGCCGCTACACTGAGCTTTTCGGGGGAAAAGCGCCGATGAAATCACCCAAATCCATGCGCGGTCTGGAGGATCTGGGCCGTGCGCGACTGTCGCGGAACTTCTTCCTACGTGATTTTCTGCAGTCCGAGATTGCCAGCATCCATGGCATCAGCAATGTACCGGATGATCCCAAGCTTGCAATTGCGGCAGGCACGCGCCTTTGCGAGGAATTGCTCGAGCCGCTGGAGGCGACCTTCGGACGGCTGCATGTCCGCTCCGGCTACCGGTCGCGGCAGGTCAATGGCTTTGGCAATCGCAACGGGCTCAACTGCTCGACGAATGCGGCAAGCGCTGCCGATCATATCTGGGATATGCGCGATGCCGATGGCTGCATGGGCGCGACCGCCTGCATCGTCGTTCCCTGGGCATGGGACCACCGGGACAGCCTTGGCGGCTGGCAGTCACTGGCATGGTGGATCCATGACCACCTGCCCTATTCCTCGCTCTGCTTCTTTCCAAAGCTCTGGGCCTTCAACATCCAGTGGCACGAACGGCCGCGGCGGGACATCCGTAGCTACATCGAACCCAGAGGACTTCTGACCAAGCCGTCCATGGCCAATCACGCCGGCAGCCATGCGGAACTCTACCGGGGTTATCCTGACCCTGCTGCTGTTCAGAAACTGATCCGGTAGCGGACGTGTCCGTCTGCCTCGGTATAGTGGTCATAGAGCCGCCGCGCCGTGCTGTTGCCCTCGTCCGTGTGCCAGTAGAGGCGCGCCCAGCCGTTTGCCTGCGCGAGCGATACCAGATCATCCAGAAGAGCCCGTCCGATACCTTTTCCGCGGGCTGCCTCTTCGAGAAACAGGTCCTCCAGATAACAGACGGGCTCTTTCACCCAGGTTGCGTCATGGATCAGGCAGATGGCGAACCCAAGGACCGCACCATTTTCGGCCGCAACCCGCATGAACAGCGGCACGGACGGGTCCATCACCTTTGCCCAGGTGGCCGCAGTCACCTCGGCGCTGACGGCAACCTTGTAGAAGGCCACATAGGCGGCCCAGAGACGGCGCCAGTCGGCTTCATCGCCCGGACGCGCATCGCGGATTTCGATCGTCATTCACACACTCCAAAGTCTGTTGTCATGGGTCAGTCGCTTGCTTCATTGAGCAGGCGCATATGCTCGTCCGAAAGCACCAGCGCGGCCGACCTGGTCAGGCTTGCCAGTTGTTCAAGACTGGTGGCACTGGCGATCGGCGCGGTCACGCCCTTGCGCGCCATGATCCAGGCCAGCGCGATCTCCGCCGGTTTTGCACCGAGATCGGACGCGACCTCGTCGAGTGCGCCCAGAATGCGCATGCCGCGCCCATCGAGATATTTTTCGACCCCGCCGCCGCGCACGGATGCACCCAGATCCTTGTGCGACCGGTACTTGCCGGTGAGAAAGCCGGAAGCAAGGCTGTAATAGGTGATGACGCCGATATCCTCGGCCATGCAGAGATTGCGCAACGGACCTTCGTAGCCGCTGCGGTCGTAGAGATTATATTCCGGCTGCAATACATCATAACGCGGCAGGTTTGCAGCGCGAGCGGCATCGAGCGCTGCGCGTAGCTGGGCCGCGTCAAGATTGGAGCAGCCGATGGACCGCACTTTTCCCTCGGACCGCAGCCTGTCATAGGCACCGAGCGTTTCCTCATGGGCCGTCTCGGGATCGGGCCAATGGGACAGGTACAGATCGATATGGTCGGTCTGCAGACGGCGAAGCGAATCCTCCACGGCCTCGATGATCCACCGCGCCGACAGCCCTTTCTTGCCCGGCCCCATTTCCGAACCGACCTTGGTGACAACAACGACATCGTCGCGTGACCGGCCGGAGCGCTTCATCCATTTTCCGACGATCGTTTCGGATTCGCCGCCCGTATTGCCCGGCGCCCAGGACGAATAGACGTCGGCGGTATCGATAGTATTGAAGCCCGCATCGAAGAAGGCGTCGAGCAGGTCAAAGGACGTTTTTTCGTCCGCCGTCCAGCCGAAGACATTGCCGCCGAAAACCAGCGGCGCGATCGAAAGGCCGGTTTTGCCCAGTCGGCGCTTTTCCATTGATTGTACTCCCTGACACGGGATCTGAGGGGCAGAACCCTGATTGCGTCTTCCTGACATAAGGCAGGACAACGGGCTTTCATACCATTGCGCAGGAGATTCTTTTTCAAGCCGCCCGGCTTGCCGGGCACGTACCTCTGTGTGCTTGCGACACGGATCGAGTATCAATGCCCGTGACTGTAACACACTCAATCTGCTGCATAATTTTATTCCGGATCGGATTCCGCTTCCTATCGTTATGCGGTAGTGTGCGCGCAGTTTCTATAAGGAGGAAAACCCATGTTGCGTTTCGGTATTCTGTCGACGGCCAAGATCGGCCGCGAACTCGTTGTTCCGGCCATTCAGGATGCGGAAAACTGCGTCGTCACCGCCATCGCCAGCCGGGACCTCTCCAAGGCCCGGGCTATGGCGGACCGGTTTTCGGTTCCGCACGCCTTTGGTTCCTATGAGGAGATGCTGGCCTCCGACACGATCGACGCCGTCTACATTCCGCTGCCGACCTCGCAGCATGTGGCGTGGACGATCAAGGCGGCGGATGCCGGCAAGCATGTTCTGTGCGAAAAGCCGATCTCGCTGAAGGCGCAGGAGATCGATGCACTGATCGAAGCGCGTGACCGCAACAAGGTTCTGATCTCCGAAGCCTACATGGTGACCTACAGCCCGGTCTGGCGGAAGGTCCGCTCGCTTTTGGCGGAAGGCGCGATCGGCCGGCTGCGCCACGTGCAGGGAGCCTTCACCTATTTCAACCGCGATCCCGGCAACATGCGCAACGTGCCCGAACTCGGCGGTGGCGGATTGCCAGATATCGGCGTCTATCCGTCGATCTCGACACGGTTCGTCACCGGCAAGGAGCCGGTTCGTGTCCAGGCAACGACCGATCGGGATCCGGAATTCGGCACCGACATCTATTCCAGCGTCCGGGCGGACTTCGGCGATTTCGAGCTGAGCTTCTACATCTCGACGCAGCTTGCCGCCCGCCAGGTCATGGTGTTCCACGGCGACAAGGGCTTCATCGAGGTGAAATCGCCGTTCAACGCCGACCGTTACGGCGCGGAAGAGCTGGAACTGACCAACCAGAACCACGCGCAGTCCCAGATTTTCCGATTCCAGGATGCCCGCCAGTACAAGCTGCAGGTCGAAGCCTTCTCTAAGGCTGCCCTGGGCGAACAGGAAGAGATCGTACCGCTGGAAAGCTCCGTCCTGAACCAGAAGCTGATCGATGCCATCTACAGGGCGAGCGACAAGGACGGCTGGGAAATCGTCTGATCAAAAACAAAACCCGTCCTTCTTTCGAAGGATGGGCTTCAATTCAAAGCATCAATTGTTGATGGTCGCTTGCGTTTGCTGAAGCAAACCGATGCTCAGGCGTGTCGGCGCGAACCGGCGATCATCGACAGGCCGAGCATGCTGGCGATGCCGGCATTGTATCCGAGCAGGGCAAGCACCAGCGAAACCCAGGACACCGATCCCGCACCGAGCAAAGCCGAAAAACCGAAGGCGGCGACGATCAGAAAGCCGCACATCATACACCCCAGAACCGAACGGGTGCCCACGGCCAGCATACCAATCGCTGTTGCGGTCAAAATGAGCATTTCGCTTCTCCTGTGGATGTCTCTACATCCGCAAGATTGCACGCGGCCTTCTAAAGCCCGTTTAAGTCAATTCCTAAAATTTTAGCGATATCGATCGGAAATCGCTTGAGATCGAGACCCGGGCATTCTGCCTCTGCAACGGCGCTATGAAAAAGCATTTGCCTTGGCCTGGATCGATGAATTTACTGCCCGGAACGGCCATATCTGCACGGCGTCGAAACGGCCCTGGGCATAGGCACCCGTCTGGTTGCGGCCGAGAAATATCTGCCCTGCCGTCGCCGCGCTGACGGCATCCGATGCAGCCGGTCCGCCATTGTAGGCGGCCGCGCGTCCCGAACCATTCCACCCGGCACAAAGACCAAAGGCGGGCAGCGGAACGCTGACGGAAGCGATGGCCAGAGTGTTTCCCATCAGCAGGGCCGTCTGTCCCGAGTTGAGGCGCAGCAACTCCTCGCCGGTGCCGATCCCGATGAAGCGACCAAACGTCCCTTGATTGCCTTGACCCTGCACGGCAACCGTCGCGGCTGTTCTCTGCAGCAAGGCTTCCGCCGACGGGGAGAAACGACAACTGTCGGCACTGCGGCTTGCCGCCGCGCCGGACGTCTGGATGAAGGAACTTGCAACGCTTCCCGTCTCGACCTGGGCGCGGCTCAGCGAGCCCGTCACCGTGAGGGTGAGCGTGGTCGAAGATGCCGTCAGCGTCACGGGGGTAGCTTGGGTGACGGTGCCGCTGCCGGCACCGGACAATGCGAGCGAGCCGCTGCCACGGCAGGAAATGGTATACTGCGTGCCGCTGGAAACCGTTACAGTCTGGGTGGCCGGCGCATGTGCATTGAGGAAGAGGTTGGTCGCCGGCCCCTCCAGAAGCAGTTGCCGAACCCCGTTGCGATAGTCGAAACGGGGCGTGTCGACAGCAGCCTGTTGCGCTGTGCCGGACGCGTCGAGATATTCGGCAGCGGAGGCTCGGGTAAAGATGAAAAGGTCGGCGAAAGCAGCGATCCGCATCCCCCCGAGCGCATCGGCCGTCGCCGCACCGATACCGCCGGCGGCAACCGTCGTCAGCGCATGCCGATTCCTCCGGAAATCGGCGATCAGGGCAGGCCCGCGAGCAATGCCATCGGCGGTGTCCGAGGCATAAAGGCCGGGCGCCGAGAACCAGGCTGCAGCAAGAGGCGGCGGATTGAGGCCGAGCGACACATGAAGCGCTGTCATCACACAAGCCCCACGATGCCGGTCGCCGTGGTGCCCGCCGCCAAGACGCGATCGATCCTAAGCGGCAGCGTACTGCCACCGGTCACGCCGGACAATGTGACGGCCTGGCCCGACAGCATGCGGACGGCAAGCGCGCCGCCGGTGCCGATATAGACCGCGCGGGTTACTTCGGAGAGATCGACCGTATCATTCGGGGTGACGGCGAAGGCGTGCGTTGCAGGGCTGGTCAGCGAAGGGATATTGCTGGAAAAACGGTCTGGCATCGGAATTCCTCTTTGATTGACGATGTCCCATGATGCGCCGGTGCGCGCAGCCGGGGACGAACGGGGATCAACAAAGGCCTGTTGAGGGCGCATGCCGAAGGCTGGCAATCGGCGGATGAAAGCGGCAAAGTGCGGATATGAGTTCCTTCTTCGAAACAGATTCGCCCAGCAATCTCACCGAATATTCGGTCTCGGAACTGTCGGGCTCGATCAAGCGGACGGTCGAGCAGGCCTTCGACCAGGTGCGCGTCCGGGGCGAGATCTCCGGCTATCGCGGTCCGCATTCCTCGGGTCATGCCTATTTCGCCCTGAAGGACGACAAGGCGCGCATCGACGCCGTGATCTGGAAAGGCACGATGGGACGGCTGAAATTCCGCCCCGAAGAAGGCATGGAAGTGATCGCCACCGGCAAGGTCACCACCTTCCCCGGCTCCTCCAAATACCAGATGGTCATCGAAACGCTGGAACCGGCGGGCGCGGGCGCGCTGATGGCGCTGATCGAGGAACGCAAGCGCAAGCTTGCCGCGGAAGGCCTGTTCGATGCGGCGCGTAAGCAATTGCTACCCTACATGCCGAAAGTCATCGGCGTCATCACCTCGCCGACCGGGGCCGTCATCCGCGATATCCTGCACCGGATTGCCGACCGCTTTCCCGTGCATGTCATCATCTGGCCCGTGCGCGTCCAGGGCGAGGGATCGGGCGCCGAGGTGACGGCTGCCATCGAGGGGTTCAACGCGCTTGAGCCCGGTGGCCTGATCGCACGGCCGGACGTTCTGATCGTCGCCCGTGGCGGCGGCAGCCTCGAAGACCTCTGGAGCTTCAACGACGAGGCGGTGGTGCGGGCCGCTGCAGCGTCCGACATTCCGCTGATCTCCGCCGTCGGCCACGAGACCGACTGGACGCTGATCGACCATGCGAGCGACCAGCGTGCGCCGACGCCGACAGGGGCGGCCGAGATGGCGGTGCCTGTGAAGGCGGACCTCGAAGCCTCCGTCTCCGGTCTTTCGGCCCGGCTGAAAGCGGCGATGAGCCGGCGGATGGACGGACGGCGACAGGACCTGCGTGCGCTTGCCCGTGCGCTTCCTTCCCTCGACCAACTACTCGCCTTGCCGCGCCGTCGTTTCGACGAAGCATCGGCCGGACTTGGCCGCGGCCTGACCATGAATACGGCCAACAAGCGCCGCCAGTTCGAACGCACGGCGCTCAATCTTCGGCCCGACATGCTGTCCAGCCGGCTCAACGACCGGCGCCAGCGGCTGCAGGACCGGATGATTCGGGCGGAACACATCATTGAACGCCTGCTGCAGCGGAACCGGACCCGCATCTCGACCGCGGATGCGTCACTCCGTTCCCTGCCCGCGCGCCTGTCCGGACAAATTCACCGGGCGCAGGACCATCTCTTCGGCCTTGCCGCGCGCGCCGACAAGGCTATCCTTTCGGACGTTCGCCGCCGGCAGAGTGCCGTTATGGCGCACGACCGCATCCTGCAGTCGCTGTCCTATCGCAACGTGCTGAAGCGCGGTTATGCGCTGGTTCGCGACGATACCGGCATGCCGGTGAAGGAAGCGACCGCCCTGAGCAACGGCATGGCAATATCGCTGGAATTCGCCGATGGCTCCGTCAATGCCGTGACGGGGGATAGCGGCGCCCTTTCACCTTCGCTTGCACCGCAGCCACGGAAACGCGTGGAAAAACCGGCGCCGGCCACGCCGCCGAAACAGGGCAGTCTGTTCTGATGCGCATCCTGATGGTCCTTGCCCATCCGCTGTCCAACAGTTTTGCCGCCGGCATTGCATGTGCGGCCAGGGAGGCTCTGGAGCAGAGGGACCACAGCGTCGATCTGCTCGATCTTTACGGCGAGAATTTCGATCCGCGCCTGACCGCATCCGAACGGGGCGGTTATTTCGACGTGCCCTACGACGTCTCCGCGGTGTGCAGTATTGTCGAGCGGCTTCAGGCGGCGGATGGATTGATACTCGTCTTTCCGCAATGGTGGTTCAATTTCCCGGCCATCCTGAAAGGCTTTTTCGATCGCGTTTTCGCTCCCGGCGTCGCCTTCGATCATGATCGTTCCGGCGGCCGCATCATCCCGAAGCTGACCAATATCAAGCTGTTCTGGGCGCTGACCACGACGGGATCGCCCTGGTGGGTGGTGCATCTCTATATGGGCAACCCGGTCCGCCGGCTGCTGAGACACGGAATTGCCGCCTTCTGCGCAAAAAACGTCGACTTTCGGATGCTGACGCTGCACGATATGGATCGCACCGACGACAACCGACGCAAGGCGCATCTGGAGAGAATACGGAAAGCTCTTCGACGGGTCTGAATTTCCATGCAGAACGAAACGCTTACGTAACGATCGAAGGCTAGTCTTGCAGCATCACTGCGTCAGGAGTGCTTCGTGCCGGTCGAACTGTCTCCCTCCCAGGCCCTTGGCCTCTGGCATGCCGTCTCGCTGGAACAGGTGCGGGTGGACAAGCGCGACCTGACGCTGCGGCAGATCTCGATCCTCCTGCAGATCTACCTCGTACCGCCCCCGCATACGGTGCGCGGACTGGCAACCATCCTTGGCGTAACTAAGCCGGTGATCACCCGCGCGCTCGATACGATGGGCGATCTGGGACTGGTGACGCGGGTGCGCGACGAACGCGACAAGCGCAATGTCATCATCCGGCGCACGGTCGATGGCGCGCTCTATCTTGAAAAACTCGGCGACCTGATCATTGATCAGGGACGCAAGCTGCCTATCTGAGGACAAATGTCTGATCTTCCTGACCGCCGGCTCAATGCCTATCGTCCCGATCTTGCCGAAGAGCGCCTTCGCGGCGTTGTCGAGGCCCCTAACTATGTCACCGGTGCAACATCCGTTGTCTGCGTTCCCGTGGTGCAGATGCGCGCCCGCCCGGAACTTGAATGCGGCACGGATACGGAACTGCTACTTGGCGAGACGGTGCGCGTGCTCGACACCGATGGCGGCTGGGCCTGGGTCAAGGCCGATTTCGACGATTATGTCGGCTATGTTCCGGATTATGCGGTCACCCCGGTGGTTCGCAGCCTAACACATATCATCACCGTCCCGCGGACCTTCGTCTATTCCGGTCCGGATCTGCGCTTCCCGACCGTTCAAGCGCTGTCCATGGGAAACCGGATCACGGTGGTCGATCAGCGCGACACGCGTGGCACACGCTATTTCCTGCTCGAAAGCGGTGAGGCCGTGATTGCCAATCACTGCGCCGAGGTTTCGACGCCGCTTGCCGGCGACTATGTGAGCGTCGCGGCACGTTTTCTCGAAACGCCCTATCTCTGGGGCGGCCGCTCAGGCTTCGGCATCGATTGTTCGGGCCTAGTGCAGCTGTCGATGATGATGACCGGCAGCACCGCGCCCCGCGACGCGGATATGCAGGCAAACGGCCTTGGCACCGCTATCGATCGGGACCAACTGCGCCGCGGCGACCTCGTCTTCTGGAAAGGCCATGTGGCGATCATGGAGGACGAAAACACCCTTCTGCATGCCAATGGCCACACCATGTCGGTGTCGCACGAGGGGTTGAATGAGGCGATCGACCGGATCGGCTGGCTCTACGACCAGCCAACAGGCTACCGCCGGCCTTGAGCGCCAGCCCGGTCAATAGCCGGCTTTGCGATCCACCAGATGCTGCAGCGGCAAGCCACCTTCGACGCGGTCGATCTGCTGCTCGACATGGGTAAACAGGGCCCGCACGTCGGACGAGGCTGCGACATGGGGCGTCACATAGACGGTGTCCATAGCCCAGAATGGGCTGTCGGCCGGCAGCGGTTCCTCCTCGAAGACATCCAGCGACGCACCGCCGAGCGTTCCGTCCTGAAGGGCCGTGACAATATCGGCTCCGACCTGACTGCCGCCACGACCGCCATTGATGACGACGGGCGCACCGAACGGGCCCTTGCGGCTGAGCTTCGAAAACAGTTCCGCGTTGAAAATGCCTTTGGTGTCCACCGTCAAGGGCAGGAGACCGACGAGGAAATCCGTTTTCGACAGGAAGGCATCCAGTTGCGCGCCGTCGAAAGTTTCCGTGCCCTCGATGTTTTTCGCAGAGCGCGACCAGCCGATGGTCCGGAAGCCCATGATTTTCAGCTTGCGGATGGCATCCTGCCCGAGCACGCCAAGCCCCATGACCCCGACGGTGACATCGGCGGCTTCCGGCTGGCTGAGGTCCTGCCAGACGCGGCCTTTCGCCTGCGCTTCATAAGACCGGTGCTGGCGAAGATGCAGCAGGCATTGCAGGACGATCCACTCGCTCATCCGCGTCGTCAGGCTGCGGTCGACAAAGCGGACCAGCGGCACATCGGGAAGATGCGGCAGTGTCAGCACATGATCGACGCCGGCGCCGCCGGAAAAGACGACTTTCAGATCCGGCGCGCGGGTGAAAAGATCGGGTTCGGATTTCCACACGACGGCATAGGCAATCCCTGAGAGATCGCGGCCTTTGTGGACCGGATCAGCGAGATTGATGACCTCGCGACCGGGAAAGGCTGCTTTCAGGCCATCCTCGACCTCGCGCGGAATGAATTTCAGGTCAATGATGACGGGGCTTTTTTCAGGCATGGTCTTGGACTTTACTGGTTTACGGCGGGCACGTTAACCGCCTTCATATCGAAGGCGGCGGCCATCAGGGCCTTGGTGTATTCTTCCTGCGGGGAGGTGAAGATCTGTTCCGACGGCCCCTGCTCCACCACCTTGCCCAGCCGCATGACGATCATGTCGTTGGCAAGCGCCCGCACGACCTTCAGGTCATGGCTGATAAACAAGTAGGCGAGCGCGTGCTTGGCCTGCAGGTCCCGCAGCAGATCGACCACCTGCGCCTGCACGCTCATGTCGAGCGCCGAGGTCGGCTCGTCGAGCATGACGAATTGCGGCTTCAGCACCATGGCGCGGGCGATCGCAATGCGCTGACGCTGCCCCCCCGAAAATTCGTGCGGATAGCGCCAGCGGGTCGCCGGATCGAGACCGACCTCCTCGATCGCCGCCGCAACGCGGGCGTCACGGTCCTTTTCCGACAACGAAGGTTCGTGAACCTTAAGGCCTTCGGCAACGATGTCAGCCACCACCATGCGTGGGCTAAGCGAGCCGTACGGATCTTGGAACACGACCTGCATGCGGCTGCGCAAGGGTCGCATCTGCTTGAAGGTGTAACTGTCAATGTCGCTGCCGACGAAGCTGATCCGGCCCTTCGACGAAATCAGCCGGGTCAGCGCGAGGCCGAGCGTGGTCTTGCCCGAGCCCGACTCGCCAACGACGCCCAGCGTCTGGCCGGCGCGCAGCGTGAGGTCGATGCCATCCACCGCCTTGACGTGATCCACCACCTTGCGCAGGAAGCCGGCCTTGATCGGAAACCAGACCTTCATATCGTTTGCCTGCATCACCACCGGCTTCGACGTGTCGGAGACCGGCGGCGAGCCCTTCGGTTCGGAGGCGAGCAGATGACGGGTATAGGCATGCTGCGGATTGGCGAAGATATCTGCCGTCGGCCCCGTCTCGACGATCCTGCCCTTGGTCATAACGCAGACGCGATCGGCGATCTTGCGGACGATGCCGAGGTCATGGGTGATGAACAGCATGGACATGCCATGCTCATCCTTGAGTTTCTTCAAAAGCTCGAGGATCTGCGCCTGCACGGTGACATCGAGCGCCGTTGTCGGCTCGTCGGCGATCAGAAGCTCGGGACGATTGGCGAGCGCCATGGCAATCATGACCCGCTGCCGCTGGCCACCCGACAATTCGTGCGGATAGGCGGCAAGCCGCTTTTCCGGCTCGCGGATGCCGACCTGATGCAGCAGTTCCAGGACACGGGTCCGCGCAGCCTGTCCCTTGATCCCTTGATGCAGCTCGACGATCTCGGCGATCTGCCGCTCGATCGAATGCAGCGGATTGAGCGAAGTCATCGGCTCCTGGAAGATCATCGTGATGTCGTTGCCGCGCACATTGCGCAGCTCCGCATCGGAGGCCTTCATCAGGTCCTTGCCATTGAACAGGATCTCTCCGCTCGGATGGCTTGCCGCCGGATAGGGCAGAAGCTTGAGGATCGAATTGGCAGAAACCGATTTTCCCGAGCCAGACTCGCCGACCAGCGCCACGACCTCGCCACGCTTGATGTCGAATGAGACGCGATTGACAGCCAGCGATGTATTGCCGCCCTGGTGGAAGGCAACCGAGAGATCGCGCACGGAGAGGATGGGGTCTGTCATGAGGCCAGGCTTTGCAGGAGGGAGGTGAGGGTCGGGACGTCGGGGCGGACAATTCTCAGTGGCTGGACTGTTTCCGCACCGCCGTAAATCGGATGCAGGAGATCATAGGTGTCGAGGATACCAGTATCAGCAGTCAGGAAGTGCGAACATGCCGATCCGATTGCGGTTGACAGATGAATGGCATCCGGCAGTTTGAGGCCTTTGTTTTTGGCTCTCAAGACGGCTGCGTATGCCAGAACAGACCTGGAAACCGGCGGTACATTCAACCAAGCGCTTGTCTGAATGAAATTCTCGTAGCGATTTATCAAAATCCCGTCCGCTTCACGGTGAGGCTTCACCAACAATTCCGAAAGACTGAGTTCACTCGTGACAAAACCTTGGCTCACGCGCGCAGCGGCCATTAGAAAGCGCGCTATTGATCCATCCAGCGAAATCGTTTCTTCCAGCGCATAGATGAAGATATTCGTATCGAGATAGACCCTCGCAACGGGAGCTGTCATTCATCGTCCCATTCATCCCGTAACGCACGGATGCGCGCGACGGCCTCGTCAGAGTCTATCGATGGCCTTCCTAAAGCCTTGTAGCTTCTGATCGATTCAGCCATTTCAGCAGCGCTGAGTGGCTTTCTTGGCTCCATTTTGAACAGCATTTCTAATTTCGGCGTTTCTTCGACGATTACCGTCACTTCCGCGTTCTCATCCATGCCCTCACGCAAATCCTCGGGAAGTTTGGAAACCGGATAGTGTTCTCGCACAATCTTGTTCATCGGCGTTGGTCCACATTGGCAGGATGGACGGCTATCCTACCGTTGGCGGCTCGAATTGACGAGAGCCACAATCTCACCGGAACGTCTTTCTCGGATCAAACGCATCACGGGCGGCTTCGCCGACGAAGATCAGCAGCGACAGCATGACCGACATGACGACGAAGGCCGTCAAGCCAAGCCAGGGTGCCTGCAGGTTCGACTTTCCCTGGCTGATCAGCTCTCCAAGGGACGGCGAGCCGGGCGGCATGCCAAAGCCGAGGAAATCGAGCGAGGTCAGGGTGGTGATCGAACCAGAGAGGATGAAGGGCAGGAAGGTCAGTGTCGCCACCATCGCATTCGGCAGGAGATGCCGCCACATGATCGTCGCATTGCCGACGCCAAGCGCCCGGGCAGCCCGGACATATTCGAGATTGCGCGCCCTGAGAAACTCCGCCCGGACGATGCCGACGAAGCCCACCCAGGAGAACAACAGCATGATCCCGAGCAGCACGAAGAAGCCGGGCGGCAGGATGGCTGCGATGATCAGCAGGATGTAAAGCACCGGCATCGACGACCAGATCTCGATGAAGCGCTGCAGCAGCAGGTCGGTCCAGCCGCCGAAATAGCCCTGCACGGCACCGGCCGACACACCCACGACTGCCGATGCGATGGTGAGTGCCAGACCGAACAGCACCGAAATCCGGAAACCGTAGATCATCCTGGCCATGACGTCGCGCGCCTGATCGTCGGTACCCAGCCAGTTGAGATTGCCGAGCGTGCAGCCCGGGTCCGCGTTGCCGAGCGGATAGGCCGAGCAACGTTCTGCCGCGTCCATCAGCCAGAAGGGCGCAGTCGGAGCGGAATGCGGAATATTGGAATTGGCGGTCTGGTAGGAATAGCGGATCGCAGGCCAGATCATCCAGCCATTGGCGTTGATTTCGTCCCGGATGAAATCCGAGCGGTAGTCGGTCTCCGCCAGGAAGCCGCCGAATTTTTCCTCCGGATAATCGACCAGAACGGGCACGAGAATTTCGCCCTTGTAGGACGCGATCACCGGCCGATCATTGGCGATAAACTCGGCGCAGAGGCTAAGCCCGAACAGAAGAAGGAAAATCCAGAACGACCAATAGCCGCGGCGGTTCGCCCTGAAGTTCTGCCAGCGCCGCTTGTTGACCGGCGACAGCAGTCCCTTCTTCGGCACGACGACGGCGCCGGTCGAAGCAATATCCGCCATCAGACATCCCTCCGCTCGAAATCGATGCGCGGATCGACCCAGGTGTAGACCAAATCCGAGAGAAGTCCGACGAACAGGCCCATCAGCGAAAAGATATAGAGCGTTGCAAAAACGATCGGATAGTCGCGCTTGACCACGGCATCATAGCCGAGACGTCCGAGACCATCGAGCGAGAAGATATATTCGGTCAGAAGAGAGCCGGTGAAGAAGGCCGAGATGAAGGCGCTCGGGAAGCCGGCAATGATGATCAGCATCGCATTGCGGAACACATGGCCATAGAGCACCTGCCGGTCGTTCAGGCCCTTCGCCCGCGCGGTCGTGACATACTGCTTCTTGATCTCGTCGATGAAGGAATTCTTGGTGAGCAGCGTTGTGGTGGCGAAGGCCGAAAGCAGCAGCGTGATCAGCGGCAGCGTCATGTGCCAGAAATAATCGCCAATCTTCTGCCACCAGTTGAGCTGGGCGAAATTGTCCGAGACGATGCCGCGCAACGGGAACCAGTCGAAGAAGGATCCGCCGGCGAAGAGGACGATGAGCAGGATGCCAAACAGGAAACCCGGCACCGCATAGCCGACAATGATGATGCCGGAGGTCCAGACGTCAAAGCTCGATCCGTCCGAAATCGCCTTCTTGATACCCAGCGGGATGGAGATCACGTAGGAGAAAAGCAGGATCCACAGGCCAAGCGAGATCGAGACGGGCATTTTGTCGAGGATCAGGTCGATGACCGAGGTATTGCGGAAGAAGCTCTCGCCGAAATCGAAGCGGATATAGTTCCACATCATCTGGCCGAAGCGCTCGAGCGGCGGCTTGTCGAAGCCGAACTGCTTTTCAAGCTTGGCGATGAAATCGGGATCGAGCCCCTGCGCACCGCGATATTTCGATGAGGTCTCGTCGTTGAACGCGCCACCCGCCAGATCGCCGCCACCACCGGAGAGCCGGTCGCTCCCCTGGTTCTGACCCGTCAGGTCGGCGATGACCTGTTCGACGGGACCGCCCGGTGCAAACTGGATGACGGCGAAGGATATAGCCATGATGCCGACGATCGTCGGGATCATCAGGAACAGCCGGCGAAGGATATAGCCACCCATCAGCGGAAACCTTTCGGGAAAGGCCTGCTTTGCGCGCCGTCCAAGCTCTTACCGTCCAATGCGTACAACCCCTCATCATCATTTGCACGGCGCAGTCCAGCCACCATGATTCGCCATTTTTATATGGAGCTTAGCTATACCGGCAATGCAAGCCCACTCACTTGCTCCCCGCCTCGGCCTCCTTTGACCACCAAACATCCGGGAAGCCGAGCGAATAGGTCGGCAGTTCGGCGGGACGAGACAGTGTGTTGCGATAAGCAATGCGCGCCGTCTTGCCGTAGAAGAGCGGTATGACATAGCTATGGGCAAGCAGCACCCTGTCCATCGCCTTGATGGCAGCCACCTGTTCTTCGCGGCTCGGTGCAAAGATGATCATCCTGATGAGTGCATCGACTGCGGGATCAGCGATCCCTGCATAGTTTCGCGAACCCTGCTGGTTTGCAGAGCCCGAGCCCCAGTAATCGGCCTGCTCGTTGCCGGGATTCATCGTTTCGGCCCAGACATTCCAGACCATGTCATAGTCGAAAGAGCGGGATCGATTGGTATATTGAGCGGGATCGACAGTTCTCACGCTGGCGTCAATGCCGATCTTGCGGAGGTTCTGCGCATACGGCAGCGCCCAACGCTCGAGAATGGGACTGGCCAGCAAAATCTCGAAGGAGAATGGCCGACCGGTCTTGCTGTTGACCATTTTGCCCCCCTTGATCTCGTAACCGACCTCGCCCAGGAGACCGATCGCCGTCCGCAGATTATCACGACTTTTCTGCGGTGACCCGCCGACGGGATTGGTGTAGGGTTGGGTGAAGACCTCCGGCGGAACCTTGTCCTTCATACCAAGGAGAATTTCCAGTTCCCGTCCTACGGGAAGCCCGGAGGACGCAAGTTCCGTGTTCCAGAAATAGCTATCGATACGCTTATAGGCATTGAAAGCGACAGTGCGGTTCAACTCCTCGAAATCGAAGGCGTAGTTCAGTGCCTCGCGCACCTTCCGCTCTTTAAACAGGTCGCGGCGTATGTTCGGGACCAGGGCCTGCATGATGCCAGTGGCGCGGAAGGGATTCTCCAATTCCTCGCGCTTCACCCGACCATCCTTCATGGCGGGAAAGTCGTATCCCGTTGCCCAGCGGGCAGAAGAGTTTTCGTACCAGTAATCGGCAACGCCAGCTCGAAATGCTTCGAACTCCACATCACGGTCGCCAAAGTATGTGTAAGAAACTGTGCGGAAATTGTTCTGGCCAACATTTACATTCGTGTCCTTACCCCAATAATCATCGCGGAGTTCGAGGACGATTTTTCCACCCGGCGAAAAGGAAGCTATTTTGTAGGGTCCGGAACCCATGACCGGTTCCAGCGTCGTCTTGGAAATATCGCGTGGCTTGCCGTCGGCTCCCGTACCCTCCCACCAGCTTTTCGGCAGAATGGTGAGCTGTCCAAGAATCTCCGGAAGTTCCTTGTTGCCCTTTTCATTGAAGGTGAATGTCACATCGCGCTCACCCGTCTTCTCTGCACGAACGACGTGGGCATAATAATTTGAGAGGAGCGGGTTGAGCTCCTTCGCCTTGTCAAAACTGAACACGACGTCATCGGGTGTTATGGATGTTCCGTCGGCCCATTTGGCCTCTGAACGCAGTCTGAAGGTCGCACTCGATACATCGCTCGGATAGGAAAGACCTTCAGCCAGAAGTCCGTAGGATGTCAGCACTTCGTCATCAGCCGACTTCATCAACGTATCAAACACCAGCGTCACGCCGGATGCCAGATCGCCCTTGCTTAGAATGGGGTTGAACGTATCAAAGGTGCCGGCAACGGAGAGGTTGAGGTTGCCACCCTTCGGTGCTTTCGGATTGACGTAATCGAAGTGGGTGAAGCCCGGCTTGTATTTGAGTTCGCTGATCGAGGAGTTCCCGATGCGGAAGTCATGTTCCTGCGCCGAAACCACAGACAGGGAGACAAGAAAGAGCGGAAGCGCAATAAGCGCCGATCTCAGTCTCAAGCCTATCTGCAGCATCCGGCCAATCCCCTTTTTCTGTTCAAGTCTTTGTTGCCCATGAGAATAGGCAAAATCCGGGCAATTGACAGGACCTGCCTCAAATCAGGCCATATTTTTGCATCACATCCGCTTGAACCCGCAAGGCTGACACAAAGGCGGGCTGCGACAGTGCCGAAGGACGGCGCACCGATTCTACATATTGCGGGAAATGGCAGGACATGGCTTTGGCGACAACACGGTTTTTGCGGCAGGTCGGCGCGGTTGCGCTGGGGTTTGCGATTGGGTCGAGCCTTGTCTTCGGCGATGTCGCCCATGCCGCTGATGGCACGCCTGCCAAGCAATTGTTCGGCAAGGTGCAACTGCCGAGCAATTCGGCGGCATCGCCGATCGGCTTTTATGCCAAGGGCTGCATGGCCGGAGCCGTGGCAATTCCGACAGACGGACCGACATGGCAGGCGATGCGGCTATCGCGCAACCGTCGCTGGGGCAATCCGGCGATGATCTCGCTGCTCGAACGATTTTCGCAGGATGCCGTCAGCCTCGGCTGGGGATCAGGCATCCTGATCGGCGACATCTCGCAACCGCGCGGTGGGCCGATGCTCACCGGCCACGCATCGCACCAGATCGGCCTGGACGCAGATATCTGGTTCCAGCCAAAGCCGGCGAAAGCACTGTCAGCCGCGGCCCGCGAGGACATGCCCTTCGTCTCGATGCTCGACAAGAGCAAGTTCCTGACCGTCAATCCCAAGCGCTGGACCAAGACCCACGCGAACCTGGTGATGCAGGCGGCGAGCTATCCGCAGGTGGAGCGGGTTTTCGTCAATCCCGCGATCAAGAAGAAGCTCTGCGAGACTTGGACCGGCGATCGCGGTCTTCTTGGCAAGGTTCGCCCGGTCTATGGCCATGACGAGCATTTCCATATCCGCATGCACTGCCCGTCAGGCGCTGCAAACTGCAAGGCGCAGGCCGCCGTTACCCCGGGTGATGGTTGCGACAAGTCGCTTGCCTGGTGGTTTACAAAGGAACCCTGGGCAAAACCGGCGGTCAATCCGAATGCCAAGCCTGTCAAACCGCGGTTCACCATGCTTTCCGATCTGCCAAAAGCCTGTACTGCAGTTCTGGCAGCCCCTGCCGCATCGGAAAAATCCGCGACCTTCGGCACCGCCTATGCCGCGCAGCCTGCAAACGACGCGGATGCCGCAATCCAGGACGTCATCAACACGACGGCCGGGGACCTTCCGGAGAGTGAAATTCCGATCCCGCAGGCGCGGCCGGCGCTCCAGTAGCAACGACGATCCACCCCCTTCAACGCGGCTGTTCAAGGCCGGCACTCTGTTGTACAGAACGATCAAATCGATTTAAATCACCGGTCTGCATCGGCCGGGCTTTGACGCCGATTTCAACAGGGGATGCGGTATGGACAGCCGGAAATGCGTTGCGCTGATTGCGCATGACCAGAAAAAGGACGATCTTGCCGCCTTCGCCAGAGCCAATGAAGCCGTGCTGGCGACATGGAAGATCGTCGCCACCGGAACGACCGGCGGCCGTGTGCAGGATGCCTGCCCGAGCCTCGACATCACCCGATTGAAGAGCGGCCCGCTCGGCGGCGACCAGCAGATCGGAGCGATGATTGCCACCGGCGATGTGCACATGCTGATCTTCTTCACCGATCCCCTGACCGCCATGCCGCACGATGTCGATGTCAAGGCGCTGATGCGTCTCGCTACAGTCTACGACATTCCAATGGCGCTCAATCGGGCGACCGCGGAACAGTTGATCGACTTCCAGCATCCCTGATACAGCTACCAGCGCCGCGCGTCATACGGGACGACAAGAACGGAACGCCATCATGCTCACCGATACAGACAGCCACCTCACCTTTCCCATCCTTATCGGCGATATCGGCGGGACCAATGCACGCTTTGCGCTGCTCGTGGACGCCTTTGCCGAACCCAAGCTGTTCCCGATCGTTCCGACCACGAACTACGCCAGCATCGAAGAGGCATTGCAGACCAGCATCCTTGACAAGACCTCGGTACAACCGCGCTCGGCGATCATCGCGGTTGCCGGCCCGGTCAAGGGCGACGAAATCCCGTTGACCAATGCCGGCTGGGTGATCAAGCCGCAGGACATGCTCAGTGCCCTTTCGCTGGAAGACGTGATCATCATCAACGATTTCGAGGCGCAGGCTCTTGCCGTCGCGTCGCTCGGCGAAGAGGGGCGGGAGCAGATCGGGCCGGGCTCGGTCCTCGAATCAGCGTCCTGCGCAGTCCTTGGGCCCGGAACCGGCCTTGGCGTCGCCGGCCTCCTGCATGCCCGCCATACCTGGTTTCCCGTTCCCGGCGAAGGCGGCCATGTCGATGTCGGGCCGCGCAGCGAGCGCGACTACCGCATTTGGCCTTTCCTCGATCCGATCGAAGGCCGCATCTCCGCCGAACAGCTTCTCTGCGGCCGCGGTATCATGAACATCTACCAGGCCGTCTGCGCGGCCGATGCCATTGAGGCGCCTCTCACCGACCCCGCGGCAGTGACGACGCATGCGATGGCCGGCAGCGACGATGCAGCCGCGGAGGCCATTTCGCTGTTTTCCACCTATCTCGGCCGTGTCGCCGGCGACATGGCGATGATTTTCATGGCGCGCGGCGGCGTGTTTCTCGCAGGCGGCATCTCCCAGAAGATCCTGCCAGCGCTGAAGAAGCCGGAATTTCGGCTGGCCTTCGAGGACAAGGCGCCGCATTCCGAGCTTCTGCGGACCATTCCGACATTTGTCGTCACGCATCCGACGGCCGCCCTTTCCGGCCTTGCCGCATATGCCCGCACGCCTGTGCGGTTTGGTGTGGCAACAGAGGGACGCCGCTGGAGAAGTTGAAGGCGCCGCCAGCACGCAGACTCGCCAAACCCGGATCAAGGGACTATAGAGCCCGCTGGAACGCAACGTTGTCTCCCAAGCGCTGCGGCTGAAGGAAATCAGGTTGAGCCAAACCAAATCAAAGCTGCCGGCGGTCGATCGCGAGACAATCACCAGCGTTCTGAAGCGGGTGATTGCGGAAAACGGGCGCGCCCATATCCGGGGTTATGCCTTCGCCATTGCCTGCCTCGTCGTCGTCGCCGCAACCACCGGATTTACCGCCTGGATCATGGAATCGGTGGTCAACGAGGCCTTCGCCAACAAGCGCGCCGATGTCGTACTCTATATCTGCGGCGCGATCTTCGTTGCCTTCGTGCTGCGGGGGTTCGCGACCTATGGCCAGGCCGTGGCGCTGGCCAAGATCGGCAACAATATCGTCGCCAGCTATCAGCGCCGGCTCTATTCGCACCTGATGGCGCTGAGTGTCGGCTATTTCTCCGATTCCCGATCCGCCCGCATTTCCGCCCAGATCAGCCAGAATGTTTCCGGCATCCGCGACGTGCTCAACATGACCGTCACCTCGATCGCCCGCGATCTGCTGACGCTCATTGCGCTGATTGGCGTGATGATCGGCAAGGACTGGCTGCTGACCGTCATCGTTTTCGTCATCGCGCCACCGCTTCTAATCGGCCTGCGCTACATATCGCGCCGGTTGCGGCATGCAACCCGCGAATCCGTGGAAATCAACAGCCACGTGCTCGGCGCCATGCAGGAAACCATTCAAGGCATCACTATCGTCAAGGCCTTCACGATGGAAGACCAGCTGAAGACCAAGGTGGAGACGATCATCGACCGCGCCGAGAACCGCGCGAACCGCATCGCCCGGCTGAGCGAGCGCACGGCGCCGATGACCGAAACCTTCGCCGGCTTCGCAATCTCGAGCGTGCTCGCCTATGCTGCCTTCCGCTCGATCTACAACGACGTGCAGCCGGGTGCTTTCTTCGCTTTTGTCACTGCGTTGCTGATGGCCTACGATCCGGCGCGACGCCTCGCCCGCCTGCAGGTTTCGCTGGAACGCGCGGTCGTCAATGCGCGCATGATATACGAAATCCTCGATACCGTTCCGCACCAGCGCGACAAGCCCGGCGCGCGGGAACTCGTACTCGAAGGCGCGCAGATCGAGTTTCACAATGTCCGCTTCGGCTACAGCCAGGGCGAGGATATTCTCAAAGGTGTCAGTTTCGTTGCCGAAGGTGGCAAGACGACCGCGCTCGTCGGCCCTTCCGGCGCGGGAAAATCGACCGTCATCAGCCTGATCCCGCGCTTCTACGATCCATCCCAAGGCGAGATCCGCATCGACGGGCAGGACATCGCCGGCATCACCAAGCAGTCGCTGCGCAACGGCCTCGCCTATGTTTCGCAGCAGCCATATCTCTTCGAAGGCTCGATCCGCGACAATATTCGTTACGGTCGCCCCGGTGCCACGGACGCCGAAGTCGAAGATGCGGCAAGGCTTGCCTTCGCCCATGATTTCATTCTCGCGCAACCGCAGGGCTACGATACGCCTGTCGGCGAAAACGGCATCACCCTGTCCGGCGGCCAGCGGCAGCGCCTGTCGATCGCGCGGGCGCTGGTGCGCAAGGCGCCGATCCTCTTGCTCGACGAAGCCACCTCGGCACTCGACACCGAATCGGAAGCGGCCGTGCAGAAGGCGCTGGATCATGCGATGGACGGGCGCACCGTCGTGGTCATCGCCCATCGTCTGTCCACCGTCGTCAACGCCGACAAGATCATCGTCATGAAGGATGGTCTTGTCGTTGAGGAAGGGACCCATGAGGCGCTTGCACAGCGCAACGACGGTCTTTACGCTCGACTGCACAATCTGCAGGGCAATGCCGCGCAGACCGTTGACGATGCGGTATTCGAATGATGTCAGGACAGGCAGGAACGATGAGCAGTGAGGACATGAAACTCGTGGTGGTCGGCGCAGCCGGCCGGATGGGCCAGACCCTGATTCGCACCATCCATGCCATGGCGGGCGCCCGTGTATTTGCTGCGATCGAGCGTCCCGGCTCGCCTTTCGTCGGTCGCGATGCCGGGGAGGTTGCGGGGCTGGGTCCGATCGGCATACCGATCTCCGACCAGCCCCTCAAAGCCTTCGTCGAGGCGGAAGGCGTGCTGGACTTTACCTCTCCCGCGGCAAGCGTCGAATTCTCCGTGCTGTCCGCGCAGGCGCGCATCGTCCATGTCATCGGGACCACTGGCTGCTCAGCAGCCGACGAGGAAAGATTTGCCGCCGCCGGCCGCCATGCGCGTGTCGTCAAATCAGGCAATATGAGCCTCGGCGTCAATCTGCTCGGCGTTTTGACCGAGCAGGCGGCGCGTGCGCTTGGCCCTGACAGCTGGGACATCGAAATTCTCGAAATGCACCACAAGCACAAGGTAGACGCGCCATCCGGTACGGCGCTGCTTCTTGGGCAAGCGGCAGCCAAGGGCCGCGGCATAGACCTTGCGGAACGGTCCGTGCGCGTCCGCGACGGCCATACCGGTGCCCGCCCTGTCGGCACGATCGGCTTTGCGACGCTGCGCGGCGGCTCCGTCATCGGCGAGCATTCCGTTATCCTTGCCGGCGAAGGCGAGCAGGTGACGCTGTCGCACAGCGCCACCGACCGCTCGATCTTTGCGCGCGGTGCGGTCACCGCCGCCCTTTGGGCGCGCGACCGCAAACCAGGCTTCTATTCCATGCTCGACGTGCTCGGGCTGTCCTGAACATTCAATCCCCGGAGGAAAATCAACATGAGCGGAACCCTCGTCCTTGTGCGCCACGGCCAGAGCGACTGGAACCTGAAGAACCTGTTTACCGGCTGGAAGGATCCCGACCTGACGGCACTCGGCATCGAAGAAGCCAATGCCGGCGGCAAGGCACTTGCCGATTACGGCATCAAATTCGATGTCGCCTATACGTCGGTGCTGACGCGCGCGCAGCACACGCTGAAGCTCATTCTTGACAATGTCGGCCAGCAGGGTCTCGAGACGATCAAGGACCAGGCGCTGAACGAGCGCGATTACGGCGATCTCTCCGGCCTCAACAAGGACGACGCCCGCGCCAAGTGGGGCGAGGAACAGGTGCATGTCTGGCGTCGTTCCTACGACGTGCCGCCGCCGGGCGGCGAAAGCCTGCGCGATACCGGCGCGCGCGTATGGCCCTATTACCTTACCGAAATCCTGCCCCGCGTGCTGCGCGGCGAAAAGGTGCTGGTGGCAGCCCACGGCAATTCCCTGCGTTCGCTGGTGATGGTGCTCGACCGCCTGACCAAGGAACAGATCCTCGCCCTCAACCTCGCGACCGGCGTGCCGATGGTCTACAAGCTCAACGCCGACAGCACCGTTACTTCCAAGGAAGTGCTGGGCGATATGTCGGCCGCGCATTGAAGCGGCCAGATCTCGAATAGGAAAAGGGTCGCTTCCGCGGCCCTTTTTATGCCTTCCCGGCCTCCCAGCCGAGCATGGCGCGCTTGCGCGTCAAGCCCCAGTGATAGCCTGTGAGCGCACCGCTCTTGCCCAGGGCCCGGTGGCAGGGGACGACGAAGGAGATGGGGTTGCGGCCGATCGCTGCGCCGACGGCGCGGGATGCAGTGGGTTGGCCGATATCGCTAGCGACATCGGAATAGGTCACGGCCTTTCCCATCGGGATTTTCAGGAGTGCCTGCCAGACCCTGATCTGGAAATCCGAGCCGATGAGAACGACGCGCAGGGGTTCGCCCGCTTGCCACTGGTCGGAATTGAAGATGCGCGCTGCATAGCCTGCCGTCGTTGCACTGTCCTCGACATAGAGCGCATTCGGCCACCGTCCCGCCATATCCGCAAAGCTTGCCTTTTCGGCGCCCGCATCGTTGAAGGCAAGGCCGGCAAGACCCCGATCCGTGATCATGACCAGCGCCACGCCGAAGGGCGATGGATGGAAGCCGTAGCGGATGGTGAGGCCTGCACCACGCGCCTTCCATTCGCCCGGCGACATCGCCTCGTGCGTCACAAACAGATCGTGCAGACGGCCGGGGCCGGACAGGCCGAGTTCGTAACTCGCTTCCAAAAGCGGCAGTCCCTCGCGACCGAGCAACCGCTTGGCATGATCGAGCGTCACGGCCTGCAGGAAGGCCTTTGGCGACAGGCCCGCCCAACGCGTGAAGGTTTTCTGAAGCTGCGTCGGCGACTGGCCAAGCTGTCTCGCGATCGCCTCCAGCGACGGCTGTTCCCGATAGTCCTCGGTCAGCAGTTCGACGACGCGGCTGACGGTCTCATAATCGCTGCCCTGCGGCGTGATCTCTATCGGAACGGATGTGGTGATGGTCATGATCCAGTCTCCTTGATGGGAGAGATAACCATCCGGACACCGGCGATACCACCCGTTTCTTGTGTTATCGCCGCTTCACCGTCGCCAGCGCGCCGGCAAAGGCCTTGGCGAAACTTTCGCGATCGTCGCGGTTGAGGAAGGAGCCGATATCGGTCGCGCGGCGCCGGTCGCTGAGCGACATCGATACGATGCCGATTTCCTCGTGTCGGGCGATATGAAACCGCGTCCAGAAGGGATTGAAGCGATGTTCGGTCATTCGGCCAGCCGGCGTGAACTTGCGCACCGAGACATCCAGCCGCGAAACGCTGACCTCCTCGCGGGCGCGGGCGGCGCGGTAATTCAGGAAGAAGGCGCCGAACAGGAGGGCAAAATCGAGCCCGAAGAAGACCATGACCGGCCAGGCCCCGATAAGCCAGAAAAACACCACATGAACGAGGGTCATCACCGCAGCGATCAGGAGGAAGACCCTGAAGCCCCGCAGGCCAAGCGAGCGATAGGGTGTCAGTTCCGCTGAAAAGACGGGCTGTTCGTTCGGCGCTCTCTCGGCGTTGCCAGGGTTCATGGCATAAGATTATAGATGCGACATGAAAAACGTGAAGCCCAAATCCGCGCTCCCCGCCGCGAAACCCAGGATCGCGACAGTCCGCCGCGCCGTCAAGCGCCCCAAGACTGCCTATAGCAGGCAAGAAATCTCCGAAATCTTCCGCCGCTTCTCGATCCAGAGACCGGAGCCGAAGGGCGAACTGGAACACGTCAATCCGTTCACGCTCGTGGTTGCCGTGGCGCTTTCCGCGCAGGCCACGGACGCCGGCGTCAACAAGGCGACACGCGCCCTGTTTGCCATTGCAGACACGCCGGAAAAGATGCTGGCGCTCGGCGAGGACAAGGTCAGAGACTATATCAAGACCATCGGGCTCTACCGCAACAAGGCCAAGAACGTCATCGCGCTTTGTGAAAAGCTGATTGCGGAGTTCGGCGGCGAAGTGCCGCGCACCCGCGAAGAGCTGATCACCCTGCCCGGCGTTGGCCGCAAGACGGCCAATGTCGTGCTCTCCATGGCCTTCGGCCACGCCACTATGGCCGTCGATACCCACGTCTTCCGCATCGCCAACCGGCTCGGTCTGGCGCCGGGAAAAACCCCGGATGCGGTCGAGGATCATCTGATGCGGATCATCCCCGATGAGTATCTCTACCACGCGCACCACTGGCTGATCCTGCACGGGCGCTATTGCTGCAAGGCACGCAAACCGGAATGCGAACGTTGCGTCATTGCCGACATCTGCAAGGCGGCTGAAAAGACCAATGCGATTCCCGCCCCGCTGGTCGAGCTCCCGGCACAGATCACTTGATCGTCAGCGCCGATCATCAATCCTTGGGATTAGCCCGCCGACGTTCCGTCAAAGAACAAACAAGCGCAGCCGTCGGCAAGGCGAAACCGAAAAGCGAAGCGTAGAGCCAGCCGCCTTCCGCATAGAGCCAGCCACCCAGAGCCGAACCGATGGCGCCACCGGCAAAGAAGGTCGCCATGTATAGCCCGTTGAGGCGGCTGCGATATTCCGCACCGAGCGCGAAGATGGCGCGCTGGCCGAGCACGAGATTGGTCGTGACGCCGAAATCAAGCAGGACGGCAGCGACGGTCAGCAGGCAAAGTGCAAGCGTCGAGCCGGCTGGCGCGATGTGCGTGATCACGAAGGCGAGGGCCACCGAGAGCATCGCAAGCCGCGTTGCAACGAAACTCCAGCCACGATCGGCCATACGCCCGGCAATGGGCGCCGCGATCGCACCGGCGGCGCCGGCCAGCGCGAACAAGGCGATCTGTCCCTGCGACAGGCCGAAATCGGGGCCGGAGAGTAGCAGGGGCGTCGTCGTCCAGAACAGGCTGAAGGCTGCGAACAGGAAGGCCTGGTATACCGAGCGACGGCGCAGGATCGGCATCGTTGCGACAAGGCGCGCCATCGAGGCGAGGAGCGCGCCGTAGGTCATCCCCGTTTTCGGGATACGGGGCGGAAGGGCGCGGGAAAGAACAATCGCCAGGAGCACAAGAACACCGGCTGAAAGGAAGAACACCATGTGCCAGGGCAGGAATTCCGCAATGAAACTGGAGGCCGGACGCGCCAGCATGATGCCGACCATCAACCCACTCATGACATTGCCGACCGCCTGCCCACGATGGGCCTCCGGTGCCAGATGCGCCGCATAGGGCACGATGATCTGGATCGCGACGGAACCGAGGCCGATGAAAAAGGCGGAGGCGAGAAACGGCATCGGGGTAGAGGCAAGGCCGGCCCCGACGACGGCCAGCGTTCCCAGCGCCATGACAGACAGGATCAGGCGGCGGTTCTCGAACAGGTCGCCGAGCGGCACGATGAACAGCAGGCCAAGACCGTAGCCGACCTGCGTCAGCGTGACGATCAGTCCGGCAGCAGCCGGGCTCAGGCCGAGCGACATGCTGATCGGCCCGATCAACGGCTGGGCGTAATAGAGGTTGGCGGCGATCAGGCCACAGGCCGTGGCGAGGAGAAGCGTCATCATCGACGACAGGTGCGGCACGACAGTGCCATCATGTGGGGATGTTATACCGGTCACCATGGTCTCCAGATATATGGTCTTGAGATGAGAGCTGAATTCAATCGAGGATGCGGGACGCGACGTCGGCGGCGGCCTTCATCTGCGCTTCCGGCCGGCTGGTCTTGCCGACCACCCGCATGCCCTGCAGCAGGAAAAGCAGCAGAAGCGCGGTCGAGCCCGGATCGAGTGACGTTGAAACGGACCCGTCCGCCTGTCCGGCGATCACCAGATCGCGCATGATCGTCTCGTTGGCCGCATGCGCCTTCGCCACCCGCTCCGCAACAACCGGGTCGTTGGCTGCGAGTTCATTTGCCATCGAGACAACCAGGCAGCCGCGCCGGCCCGATGCGCCATGGGCTGCGCCGGCGTGAAAGGCGAAGGCTGCCCTGATCTTCTCACGAGCGTTTTTCCCTTGCGCGATGGCCTCCTCCAGCTTGCCGCTGCGAACCGTCCTGTAGCGATCGAAGGCCGCGAGCAGGATGCCGCGCTTGTCGGTAAACGCCTTGTAGAGGCTGCCAGCCGTCAAACCCGTCGCATCGGCGAGATCTGAAATCGATGCGCCATGATAACCGCGTTCGGAAAAGACTTCGATGGCGTCGTCGAGCACCCTGTCCGTATCGAATGCGCGCGGTCGGCCGCGAGCCCTGCTTTTCTGCGGATGAGGTGTGGCGTGTTCGATCATGCGGCTACATATAGGAAACGATCGTTTCCGAAATCAAGCATTATTTTCCGGACGGTTGATTTTGTTCTTTTCCCTTCCAAACTTCAGGAAATCAGCTATGACCGGAAACCGACTGAGGCAAAATTCCGGGCGGTTCCTGATGACGACATTCGACGTTCTGACGATTGGCAATGCCATCGTGGACATTATCGCGCGGTGCGACGACGCTTTTCTCGTTCACAACGGCATCATCAAGAGCGCGATGAACCTGATCGATGCGGACCGCGCGGAGCTTCTCTATTCGCGCATGGGCCCGGCTCTCGAGGCATCGGGCGGCAGCGCCGGGAATACGGCCGCCGGCATCGCCAGCCTCGGCGGCAAGGCTGCCTATTTCGGCAAGGTTGCCAACGACCAGCTCGGCGAAATTTTTGCCCACGATATTCGTGCGCAGGGGGTGCATTTCCAGACTGAACCTCTTGAAACGTTTCCGCCGACGGCTCGATCGATGATCTTCGTTACCGAAGACGGCGAGCGCTCCATGAACACCTATCTCGGAGCCTGTGTCGAACTCGGTCCCAAGGATGTCGAGCCCGAAGTGGTTGCGAATGCCAAGGTCACCTATTTCGAAGGCTATCTCTGGGATCCGCCGCTCGCCAAGGATGCGATCCGCGAATGCGCCAGAATTGCCCATGACAATGGTCGTGAAGTGGCCATGACGCTGTCCGACAGCTTCTGCGTCCATCGCTACCGGGCTGAATTCCTAGAGCTGATGCGCTCCGGCACCGTCGATATCGTTTTCGCCAACCGCGCCGAGGCGTTGGCGCTCTACGAGACGGAAGACTTCGAACACGCTTTGTTGATGATTGCGAAGGATTGCAAGCTGGCTGCCGTGACGATGAGCGAAGAAGGCTCGATCATCCTGCGGGGCGAAGAGCGCGTCGAGGTCGAGGCAACCAAGGTCAACCGCGTCGTCGATACGACCGGCGCCGGCGATCTCTATGCGGCAGGTTTCCTGTTCGGCTACACCACGGGCCGCTCGCTTTCCGATTGCGGCAAGCTAGGCAGCCTGGCAGCCGGCATCGTCATCGAGCAGGTCGGCCCGCGTCCGATGGTCTCGCTTTCGGCGGCGGCGCGGGAGGCGGGTCTCGCCTGATACCAGACTGTTTTTTTATAAAGAATCTACTTGAAGGCTTCGCCCGGATAGGCGCCCCAGATCTCGCCCTGCGAGATCCAGCCGTCGACGCCTTGAGCCTCCGCGTGGCACCAGTCACCATTGCACTCGCCGACATGCACCACGACGCCGGGCTCCATGCGGGCGACGATCGCGCCGGTCGACTGCGGTTCACGGCGCATGTTGACGAAGATACTTTCGCCCTTGCCGCGCATCCACGGCGCGGTCACCGCCGTGCGGTCGCCGGATAGAAGCGCCTGGTTGACCCAGCCTTCCGTTCCATCCGCATCGCGGACGCGGCGCCAGTTATCGTATTCCTGGATGATCTCCACCGGGATGCCCGGCTTCAGGTAGCGCCAGGCAACGGCATAGTCGAGGCTTGGGCCGACACGCAGGTTGACGCTCTTCGACTTGAGGCTGACAAAGCGCGGCAGCGGCAAGCCGCTCGCGCCCTTGGCGGCCTGTGCATGGGCTGCGGCCGGAACCAGCAGGGTCAGGGCTGACGCTGCGGAAAGGATGAAGCTGAAAACAAAGTGACGCATGACGAAATCCGTTTTCCGAACCAAATCAGGGACTTGCAGCTACAATCATGACAAATCCGACCGGACTGCGGCAAATCCCATGAAGACCTGCGAGTTTTGTTTGTCTTCCACACCGGGTCTGGTAGAAAATGTACTGCAGGGATGACGATCCCCCATCTTGGTTAAGAACCCGTCAACAAGGCCAGACCAGCAGCGATGACAGCGAAGAAAAAACCCAAGGTGTATATCACCCGAAAACTGCCGGATGTCGTTGAAACCCGCATGCGGGAACTGTTCGATGCCGAACTGAATATCGATGATACGCCGCGCAGCCAGCCGGAGCTGGTCGCCGCCGTGAAGCGCGCCGACGTCCTGGTGCCGACGGTGACGGACCGCATCGATGCGGCCCTGATCGAGCAGGCAGGCCCGCAACTGAAGCTGATCGCAAGCTTTTCCAACGGCGTCGACAATATCGACATCGAGGCTGCGGCGCGCCACGGCATCACGGTCACCAACACGCCGAACGTGCTGACCGAAGATACGGCCGACATGACCATGGCGCTGATCCTGGCCGTTCCGCGGCGCCTGACCGAAGGGGCCCAGATCCTCATGGACCGCAAGGGAGAGTGGGCGGGATGGTCGCCGACCTGGATGCTCGGACGCCGGATTTCCGGAAAGCGGATCGGTATCGTCGGCATGGGCCGCATCGGTACCGCCGTTGCCCGCCGTGCCAAGGCCTTCGGCCTCTCCATCCACTATCACAATCGCAAGCGGGTAAGCGCCGAGACCGAGGAAAAGCTGGAGGCGACCTATTGGGACAGCCTTGACCAGATGCTGGCTCGGGTCGACTTCGTCTCGGTCAACTGCCCGTCGACGCCGGCGACCTACCACCTCCTGTCGGCCCGGCGCCTGGCCCTGATGCAGCCGACCAGCTATATCGTCAACACCGCCCGCGGCGGGATCGTCGACGAGGCGGCACTGATCAAATATCTGCGCGAGGGCAAGATCGCCGGTGCCGGGCTCGACGTCTACGAGAACGAACCGGCCGTCAATCCGAAGCTGATCAAGCTGGCAAGCGAAGGCAAGGTCGTGCTTCTGCCGCATATGAGTTCGGCGACGCTTGAGGGCCGCATCGACATGGGCGAGAAGGTGGTGATAAACATCCGCACCTTCTTCGACGGCCACCGCCCGCCGGATCGCGTCCTGCCAAACCGATGATTGCGATCGTTACAGCGTCTTGCGCATTTCGATGAAGGTGAACCGTTCATAGCCGGGATGGCGAAACTCGCCCGTCTTCACGAAACCCCAGGCAGTGAACACCGCGTGATTTTCAGACAGCTCTATGCGCGTCTGGAGGCGCAGGCGAGGCAGGCCGAGTTCGCCGGCACGGGCCGTGGCGGCATTCAGCAGTCTCCGGCCGATGCTCTTTCCCTGCATTGACGGCGCCACCGCGAGCTTGCCGATATAAAGGCAATCCGGCTCCGGCTTGCAGAAAATGCAGCCGAGCAGCGTTTCTCCGTCGATCAGGACATAAGCAATCTCGGACAGTGCCTTGTTTTTCAGGGAGGATGGCGTGAGGTCGAGCGCAGAGGATGGCGGATCGATGCGGCCGTTCATGAAAGCGAAGGCATCAAGGATCAGCGACAGCAATCCCTGCCAGTCGGCAAAATCTTCGTCGAGCCGAACGAATTTCATTCTCTCCCCGAACGGCGATAGCGGATGGTCTCGAACCGGGCCGCAAGAGCGTCGTACATCATCAACCTGCCGACCAGCGGTTGGCCGGCACCGGTGATGAGCTTGATGACTTCCATAGCCTGCAATGTACCGATGACGCCCGTCAGGGCGCCGACGGCGCCGACCTCTGCGCAGGAAGGGACGACGCCGGCTGGCGGTGGCTCGGGAAAGAGGTCGCGATAACGCGGGTTGAGACGGTCATCTGCTGTCTGCTTCCATGGCTGCAACACTGTCAGCGAGCCGTCGAGCCGCCCGACAGCACCGGTCACCAGTGTCACCTGTAGCCGCTCGGCCGTATCGGCCACCAGGTAGCGTGTCGCGAAATTGTCGGAGCCATCGACCACGATGTTATAGGCGGAAAGCAGGGCCTCTGCGTTTTCTGCCTCCAGTCGCTCCATGTGCCGGACGACACTGACATGCGGATTGAGCCGGCCGATCGCATCCGCAGCGCTTTCCACCTTGGCGCGGCCGATATCCGGTGTGCCGTGGATCACCTGCCGCTGCAGGTTGGACAAGGAGACCGTATCGTCATCGACCATGCCCAACGTCCCGACACCGGCAGCTGCCAGATATTGCAGCACCGGCGCACCCAGACCACCGGCACCAACAACCAGCACGCGTGCCATCTTCAGCGCCTGCTGCCCTGCCCCGCCGATTTCGGGCAGGACGATGTGACGCGCATAGCGTTCGATTTCGGACGATGTCAGTGGTTCTGCGGTCATGATATTTCAACTCATCCTGAAACCGTGCCGTTGGCAACGGTGAGAAACCGAGCGCGATCGCCCAGTGCCGAAAACATCGCCTGGTCCGTGCCCGTCATGAAAGCCTGGCCACCGAGATCATCGACAAGATCAAAAAGCGCTGCCCGCCGGCCTTCGTCGAGATGGGCAGCAATCTCGTCCAGCAGCAGGACCGGCGCATGGCCGGTCATGTTGGCGACCAGCCGGGCGTGGGCGAGCACCAGGCCGACCAGCAACGCCTTTTGCTCGCCGGTCGAGCAGCGCGCCGCTTCCATGTCCTTGGCGCGGTGACGGATCAGGAGATCGCTGCGGTGCGGACCATCGAGCGTACGCCCGGCGCCTGCGTCGCGCCAGCGGCCATCTTTCAGCATGACCAGATAATCCTCCTCGAGATCGAAGGCGGGGCGATGCCATTGACCGTCGAGGAATCCGGAGAGCGCGAGATCGGCGGCAGGAAAGACGCTACCCTCATTGTTTTTTTCCACCAATGCAGCAAGCAGTCCCAGCATTTCCTGCCGGGCAAGCGCCATGGAGATGCCAAGCTCGGCCATCTGCCGCTCCAGGCCCGTCAGCCAGGAAGGGTCAGGGCGCGGTTCCGACAGGAGCTTGTTGCGGCTGCGCATGGCACGCTCATAATCCGTAGCGCGGCGTCCATGCTCGGGATCGAGCGACAGGACAAGCCGATCGAGAAAACGGCGGCGATCGCCGGAAGGGCCGGTGAACAACCCGTCCATCGCCGGCGTCAGCCAGAGCACGCGCAGATGATCAAGCAATTCGTCGACGGTCTTTGCCGGCGTGCCGTTCAGCCTCAGCCTCCGCACCTGTCCGTCCTCGGCCCCCAGGGTCCCCGTGCCGATCTCGACGGAACCTGCCATGCCTTCCACCTCCGCAAAGACTGAAAACCCTCGCTCTGCCCCCACACGGGCGACGTCGGCATGGGCAGCACGGCGCAGGCCACGGCCAGGCGTGAGGAACGATACAGCCTCCATCAGGTTGGTCTTGCCGGCACCGTTGTCTCCGGTCATGACGATATGGCGATCGTCGAGATCGAGCGACAGTCCTGCATAGTTGCGGAAGTCACCCAGCTTGAGACGAGAGAGAAAGACCTTGTGCGGCATTCGGCATCCGGATTCGATTGACGCCAGAGAGCTAAGCCTAACGGCCGGGGATGGCAAGGCGACAACCCGCCGTTCGGAGCATGACCAGTCGTTTCAAAAGCATGATCGCGACCGCAGGACGCCCCTTGCGAAGACAGCGCGCAAGATGTTTTATCGCATTCTGCCGGCGGGGAGCGCAAAGCGGCATATCTGGGGGACGTATGAGGGCAAGTCGTCGAACGATCGTCAGGATGGCACTTGCCGCCCTGGCACTGGGTATCGCGCCGCAGGCGCTGGCAACGACACCAGGGGCAATCGCGCCAGAAGAGGTGATGCGAAACTGGTATCGGCTGGTTCTCGAACTCGTTCGTCATACGCCGACCTATTCGCCACCGGTTGCGAGCCGTGCCTTCGCCTATCTCGGGGTAACCGCCTTCGAGGCCTTGGCGAGCGGTTCCGGCAATCTGCAATCGCTGGCGGGACAATTGAACGGGCTGCGCGCCCTGCCGCAACGCGACGCCGCCGCGATCTACGACGAAGCGAGCGTCGTCGATACCGCAATGGCTTTTGCCGCAAAAAACTTCTTCAGCAACACCGGTCCGACCGGCCAGCGGGCGCTGGTTGCCATGACCGCCAAGATGCGCAAGACCGTAACATCGGGGCTGCCGGCTGATGTCATTGCCCGCAGCGAAGCGCATGGGTTGGCGGTCGGCCAGCACATTCTGGCGTGGTCGCTCGATGATGGTGGGGCGGTCGTCGAAAACATGGGGTTTCCGCTCGAATACGCACTGACGGAAGCGCCAGGGCACTGGGTGCCGACCAGCCTCGTGGCCCAGCAGCAATTGCCGCTCCTGCCGAACTGGGCGAAGAACCGCACCTTTGCCACGCCAAATGGCGCCGCCTGCGGGCTGCCGAACCCGCCCGCCTATTCCGAAGACAAGGGATCCGATTTCTACAAGGAAGCGCTTGAAGTCTATACCGCCGTCAAGGAGATCACGCCGGAGCATCGGACCGTGGCTCGCTTCTGGTCGGACGATCCGATGCTTTCGCCGACGCCGCCGGCCACTGGATCTCGATCGCGCTTCAGGTTCTTGCCCGCGACAAACACGATGCGGAGAAAACCGCCGATGTGCTGGCCCGGCTGGGCATCACGCTGGCCGATTCTTTCATCGGCTGCTGGGACGCTAAATTCAATTTCGATCTGGTTCGGCCACTCACCTATATCCGCCGCGTCATCGATCCGAAATGGGAGGCACTGCTGAACACACCGCCCTTCCCCGAATATCCAAGCGGCCACAGCACGCAGTCAGGCGCGGCGGCGGTCGTGCTTGCACATATGTTCGGCGAGAATTTCGCTTTCGAGGATGCGACCCATCAGGCCGACGGACTGGCGCCGCGCACATTCGCAAGTTTCTGGGCAGCAGCCGAGGAGGCAGGCATATCGCGGCTCTACGGAGGCATTCATTTCCGCTCGGCGATCGAGCGCGGCCTCGACCAGGGCCGCTGCATCGGCGCCTATGCCACCGCCCTGAAAACCCGGAGATAGGCCATGCAGGCGAGATGTTTCGTACTGGCGCTGATGGTCGCATACCTTGCCGGCGCGCCATCGCTGGATGCTGCAGAAACGGCCGCCGGCGTGCCCCTCTTTCATGAGGAAACGGCAACAGCCGGCGTCGGCAGCATCTATGCCGGAGACTGGCAATACATGGTCGGAGGCGGGGTTGCGACTTTCGACTGCAGCAACGACGGCTATGCGGACATGCTGCTTCCCGGCGGCGAAGCTCCGGCCAGATTCTACAAAAATATCAGCAAACGCGGTGGCGATCTGCACTTTTCCGAGGAACCGAGCGGGCTCGAGATCGACAAGCTCACAGGTGCCTATCCGCTCGATATAGACAGCGATGGCATCATCGATCTCGTGCTGTTGCGCGTCGGTGAAAACGTCGTGATGCGCGGGCTTGGCGGATGCCGTTTCGAGCGGGCAAACGAGGCTTGGGGCTTCTGGGGCGGAGACGGCTGGTCGACGGCGCTTGCCGCCACCTTCGAGCGCAGGGCCGACTGGCCGACGATCGCGATCGGCAATTATGTCAACCGTTACGAGGAAATGTACCCCTGGGGGACCTGTACGGACAACCGCCTGCACCGGCCAGCCGGCAGCGGCAAAAAGCGATTTTCAGCGCCGCTTTCCCTCAAACCCAGCTTCTGCCCGCTCTCCATGCTTTTCACCGACTGGAACCGATCCGGCACGCCAAGCCTTCGGATCTCCAACGACCGGGAATACTACAAGGGTGGACAGGAGCAACTCTGGCATGTCGATCCCGGTCAGCCGCCTCGCGCCTATACCGCCGACGAAGGCTGGAAGAACCTTCGCATCTGGGGCATGGGGATCGCCAGCTATGATCTGGATTTCGACGGTTATCCGGAATATTTCCTGACCAGCATGGCCGACAACAAGCTGCAATCGCTGGCCGCACGTCCTGTTGATGGCAAGCCGAAGCCCGGATATGCCGATATCGCCTTTGCCCGAGGCGTGACCGCACATCGTCCCTATACCGGCGGCGAGGTCCGGCCGAGCACGGCCTGGCACACCCAGTTCGAAGACGTGAACAATGATGGCCTGGCGGATCTGTTCATCGCCAAAGGTAATGTGGCGGAGATGCCGGATTTTGCCCTGAAAGACCCCAACAATCTTCTGGTTCAGGGAGCGGACGGCAAGTTTACCGAGGTCGGCGACAAGGCCGGTGTTGCCAGCATGGCCACGGCGCGCGGCGCGGCCCTTGCCGATTTCAATCTTGACGGGCTGGTCGATCTTGTTGTCGTGAACCGCTGGCAGACGGCGCAGATCTGGCGCAATGCAAGCACAAGTGCCGGACGCTGGATGGAATTCGACCTGCAGCAGCAGGCCGTCAACCGGGCCGCGATCGGCGCCTGGATCGAAGTCCGCCGGGGCGAGACCGTGATGCGCCGCGAGATCACGGTGGGCGGCGGCCATGCTGGCGGCCAGGCCGGATGGCATCATTTCGGCCTTGGCGACACCGCCAGAGCCGATGTCCGTGTCATCTGGCCGGACGGCACCGCAGGCGACTGGGAAAGCCTGGAGAGCAACAGCTTCTACGTTCTCGAACGCGGCAAACCGGCGAAAACCTGGACGCCGCGTTAGAGAGGACGGCAACCCTCTTGCAGAGATTCTTGTGGCAACGAGAACCGAAGGGCTCTGCCTTCGGTATATCCCATCGTGCGGCTCACTCGATGTCGAAGAAATCCTTCATGCGGGAAAAGAAACCCGCCGATTCCGGATTGTTGTCCTTCGACGAGAGGTCCTCAAATTCCTTGAGCAGTTCGCGCTGACGTTTGCTCAGCTTCTGCGGCGTCTCGATCTGCATCTGGATATAGAGATCGCCAACCTGGCTGGAGCGCAGCACCGGCATGCCCTTGCCCTTGAGGCGGAACTGCTTGCCGGCCTGCGTGCCTTCCGGCACGGTCACACGCGACTTGGTGCCATCGAGGGTCGCAACGTCGAACTTGCCGCCGAGGGCCGCGGTCGTAAAGGAAATCGGCACGCTGCAATATAGATCGGCACCGTCGCGCTGATAAAACTCATGCGGCTTGACCGACAGGAAGATATAGAGATCGCCCGCCGGGCCGCCACGCACGCCGGCTTCGCCTTCACCGGACAAGCGGATGCGCGTGCCGTCCTCGATACCGGCCGGGATATTGACCGAGAGCGACCGTTCTTCCGTGATCCGACCATGGCCATGGCACTTGGTGCAGGGGTCGGCGATCGTCTGGCCGCGACCCTGGCAGGTCGGGCAGGTCCGCTCGATCGAAAAGAACCCTTGCGCGGCCCGAACGCGGCCCGAGCCCTGACAGGTGGCGCAGGTAGTCGGCTTTGTCCCAGGCTTGGCACCGCTGCCGCTGCACAGATCACAGGTGATAGACGTCGGAACGCGGATCTGCGCGGTCTTGCCAGCATAGGCCTCTTCGAGGCTGATCTCCATGTTGTAACGCAGGTCGGCCCCGCGCTCGCGGCCACCGGCGGACCGGCGCTGGCGACCGCCGCCCATCATCTCGCCGAAAATGTCCTCGAAGATGTCGGAGAAGCCACCGGCACTGCCACCCATGCCTGCACCGCCGCCCATGCCGCCCTGCTCGAAGGCAGCGTGGCCGTAACGATCGTAAGCCGCGCGCTTCTGCGGATCTTTCAGGGTCTCGTAGGCCTGGTTGATTTCCTTGAACGTCTTTTCCGATTCGGCATCGCCGGGATTCTTGTCCGGGTGATACTTCATCGCCAGTTTGCGGAAAGCGCTTTTCAGCTCTTTCTCGTCCGCTGTTTTCGCAACGCCGAGCGTTTCGTAAAGATCACGTTTCATTCTTGCAGATTGCCCTGTTGAATAGGCGCGCCAAAACCGGCTGCGCGGCGGTCGCCCGATTTCCTTGCGACAGGATTTAGTAAACCTTCAAGCGCGATACCATAGGCAATACACAATCCTGACTGTTTTTTATCAGAAAAGCGCCGGTTCAGGCCGCAGCCTGCTCCTTTGTCACGTTGACAGGCGCCCTGCCCCAGCCGAACAGGCGGTTCAGCGCTTCGCTTACCGGCTTTTCGAAGTAGCGATCGGACGCCATGGCCACCAGTATACTGACCAGGATCGGAACGATCAGGAACTGGTAGAAGGTTAAATAGCCGGTCGGCTCGATGATGCGACGCCAGACCACGGCGAGAAGAACGGTTTCCACGATGGGGTGCCAGAGATAGATGCCGAAGGACACCCGGCCGGCCGGCGACAGGAGCGCGAGAAAGCGGGCGCCCTGCGGATTGTTCCTTTCAACCAGCGCCGCCAGGAACATGGCAAGCCCGAGAAGGCCGACGATCAGATAGGAAGGCCAAAGCATCAGCATGCCGCCGATGGCCAGCGCAAAGGCCGCCCAGGCCAGCGCATGCGACCGCCATTGCAGCTTGCTGTCGCGCACCATCAGCATCACCACGCCGCCGATCGCGAAATCGGCAAAAGCGCGATAGGCACCCCAGGTATCTGCGGCGAGCCAGCTGTCGAAGGGAATGATGCCGGCGCGCGTCGCAACCTCAAGTAGAGCGACACTGGTAATGGCGAGCAGTGCCAGCCCCTTGACGCCGCCACGCCGGATGACGAACACGTAGACAGGTAGCAGAAGATAGCAGAACCATTCGGCCGAAAGCGACCAGGACACATAGTTGAAGCTCAATTCCTGCGTCGTTCCCCAGGCCTGGAGCAGCAGGATATTCTGGGGCAGCAAAGCGAAATCATAGCGTTCCGGAACGGTCGACGTGACGATGCCCAGATGGACGGCGACACCGACCGCGATGAAGATGAAGAGCGTTACCAGATAGAGCGGATAGAACCGCGCCAGGCGCTTGACAAGAAAAGCCCTGTAGCTCGTCCAGTCCTTCAATTTGTCGCCGTAGCGCAGAAGAATGAGAAAGCCGGAGATCATGAAGAACATGTCCATGAGCGGCAAAAGTCGCTCCAGGAAATGGCTCGCATTGTATTGCAGGGTATCGCCGGGGCCAAACCGCAGGAAATGATAGCTCATCACCAGGAGAGCTGCGAAGAGGCGCCAGGATTCGAACAGTCTGAAATACATGCGCCGTCTCCGTTGGCGCCGATAAGCACGCCGCAGCATTCGCCTCTTGATCGGCGATCACCTTCACTAGCGGCAAATCCTAGCAGGATCTCACAAATCATCCGTTAAAGTGAACGGACACGGTAAACATCGCGCCGCTGTCAGCCCAAGGTCAGACAGAGCAAATGGAAAAACCCGGAACTCGCGTCCCGGGTTTTGAAAAAGGCGTCCTTCAAGAAGAATAAGGCAGAGATCAAGCCGACTTCTTGCGGTCGTCCTCGTCGTTAACTTCCTCGTAGTCGGCATCGACGATGTTGTCGCCATCGCGGGCAGCGTCTGCTGCCGCATCGGCGTTGGCCGCTTCCGCCGACTGTGCTTCGTACATGGCCTGACCGAGCTTCATCGACGCCTCGAGGAGCGTCTGGGTCTTGGTCTTGATGTCTTCGGCATCCGGCTCGGACGCTTCGACAGCCGTTTTCAGGCTGGCAATGGCATCGGAGATCGCGGTGCGCTCGGCTTCCGTGACCTTATCGCCGAATTCCTTCAGCGACTTTTCCGAGGAATGAATCAGGCTTTCGGCCTGGTTCTTCGCTTCAACGCCTTCACGACGCTTCTTGTCGCTCTCGGCATTGGCCTCGGCATCCTTGACCATCTTCTCGATATCCGCGTCGGACAGACCGCCCGATGCCTGGATGCGAATCTGATGCTCCTTGCCCGTACCCTTGTCCTTGGCTGAAACCTGCACGATGCCGTTGGCGTCGATATCGAAGGTGACTTCGATCTGCGGAATGCCACGCGGTGCCGGCGGGATGCCAACCAGGTCGAATTGGCCGAGCAACTTGTTGTCCTGGGCCATTTCGCGTTCGCCCTGCGAGACGCGGATGGTCACGGCGTTCTGGCTGTCTTCGGCCGTCGAGAAGGTCTGGCTCTTCTTCGTCGGGATCGTCGTGTTGCGTTCGATCAGGCGGGTGAAGACGCCACCGAGCGTTTCGATGCCGAGCGACAGCGGAGTGACGTCGAGAAGCAGAACGTCCTTGACGTCGCCCTGCAGGACGCCGGCCTGGATGGCGGCGCCGAGTGCCACGACTTCATCCGGATTGACGCCCTTGTGCGGCTCCTTGCCGAACAACTGCTTGACGACTTCCTGCACCTTCGGCATGCGGCTCATGCCGCCGACCAGGACGACTTCGTCGATCTCGGCTGCAGTGACGCCAGCATCCTTGAGGGCTGCCTTGCAGGGTGCCACGGTGCGCTGGACGAGATCGTCGACCAGGCTTTCGAACTTGGCGCGCGACAGCTTCATGGTCAGGTGCTTCGGACCAGACGCATCGGCGGTGATGAACGGCAGGTTGATTTCGGTCTGCTGCGAGGACGACAGCTCGATCTTGGCCTTTTCGGCAGCTTCCTTGAGACGCTGCAGGGCGAGCTTGTCGTTCTTCAGGTCGATGCCCTGATCCTTCTTGAACTCGGCTGCAAGATATTCGACGAGACGCATGTCGAAGTCTTCACCGCCAAGGAAGGTGTCGCCGTTCGTCGACTTCACTTCGAAGACGCCGTCACCGATTTCCAGAACCGAAATATCGAAGGTGCCGCCACCCAGGTCGTAGACGGCGATCGTCTTGCCGTCCTTCTTGTCGAGGCCGTAGGCAAGCGCTGCCGCCGTCGGCTCGTTGATGATGCGCAGGACTTCGAGGCCGGCGATGCGGCCTGCGTCCTTAGTGGCCTGACGCTGGGCGTCGTTGAAATAGGCAGGAACGGTGATGACGGCCTGCGTGACCTTCTCGCCGAGGTAGGATTCTGCGGTTTCCTTCATCTTCTGAAGGATCATGGCGGACACCTGCGATGGCGAGTATTTTTCGCCGTGCGCTTCTACCCATGCGTCGCCATTGTCGCCCTTGACGATCTTGTAGGGGACGAGGCCCTTGTCCTTTTCAACGAACTTGTCGTCATACCGGCGGCCGATGAGGCGCTTGACGGCAAACAGCGTATTTTCAGGGTTGGTGACAGCCTGACGCTTGGCCGGCTGGCCGGTCAGACGCTCTCCGTCCTCGTTGAAGGCGACGATCGAAGGGGTCGTGCGCGCACCTTCTGCATTCTCGATGACCTTCGCGTCCTTGCCGTCCATGACGGCGACGCAGGAGTTGGTCGTTCCCAAGTCGATACCGATTACTTTAGCCATGTCGTTCTCTCCTTGCAGCGGACTGTCAGAACCCGGTCAGGCATTCATTTGACAGCCCCTAACGGGATGGGTTTGCGGATGTTATCGCAGCGATGACTGCGGTGATAGGGGCTATATAAGGACCGGCGTTTGCGACTGCAAGACATCGCAGAACCGCAAATCCTGCGAAATCGGCACGTCCTAGAAGGAAATTCGTGCGTCGTCGCCGTTATGCGCAATCATCCTACATGATTCGAGCGGCTGTATTTCCCCTTGCTGCATTTTTCCGGCGTCAAACATCCCCGCCACCTCCAGCCAACGCATAATTGCCCAACCGAAATGAAAGCGGATTGTGGTGGCCAATGATTGCGACAGACCCGACTGAACCAGACCATCTACAATCCAGCTATCGATATGCAGCGATGGCCGTGGAGCTCCGTGCGCTGGCTAAGCCTTCGATTAAAAGCCGGCTTCCGCCCGGAACAGCCGCGCATTGCCGCCGGCACTCCCGACGGCGGACAATGGGCCGGCGAAGGCTCTGAGAACCAACCGATCCTCGTCAGCCGTCGTGGACCGCGCGGCAGCGGACAAGTCCGCATCCTCGGCAGATGGCAAGCCGTCACGCCCGCGCAGGAGGCCCGGCTGGCGGTCAGCATGGGCAGGATGCAGGAGGCGCTGCGGGCCGTTCGGAGACGTGAGCCAAACTGGAAGCCGACGCCGCAAGCCTACGAAACGGTCGAGGGGCTGATCCGGGCGAACGAGGCAATAGCGCAAGAGGCGATGCTTCGTGCGCTTCAGCTGAGGCTACCGCGGACTGGGATAGGGCCACACGCAAAGGAGTGGATTGCCGCGCCGGCAACCAAAAGGCGACTATACAAGGCGGAGCAGACAAGACTTGATCGCATGGGTAGCAGCGACGGATGCCACAGGTGTGGTACAAAGGTGCCGGGAACGCCAAGTGGCCATTTTGTTGGAGATCATCAAGTACCACAATCACTGGGTAAACCGAGCAGGATTTACCCACACTGCTTGTGGTGCAGCCGATCGCAAGGCGGCTTAATCTCTACAGGGAGGTATTAAATCGATGCCTGTTCAAACACTTACGATTACACCTGAATATCTAAGCATATATGCTGCCGGGCATCGGAAGGTAGATATTCCCTTGCATATGGATAGACAAGGAATATTCGCTTCACCTGACTGCATCAACATTCCGGCACTTCCTTGGAATGAGGGAGATACGCACCTGACGTTCGGACCAGCGTCCGAGATTATGGAGACGAGGCGGCCCGACTTTGACGGCGTTTTGAACACCCCTAACAACGAGATTGTCCTGTTTGATGCGATTGAACCTGAGTTCGCCATTTCGCAGGTGCCCTCGACGAAAATGCGTATTCGGGTCTGGATCAACCATCCCGCCAGTCCCGATCATGTTACGATTGCCTGGGGGTAAGTCATTCGGCGCGACGCACGTGTGCTGGCGGGCAAAAGGAACCGCAGGGCGGACTTTTATCGAAGCGGAGATTTTGGCTCTATGACCGTACAACGCCTATCGATCGCTCCGGAATATGTCAGCTTCTATGTCGCCGGCCGCCGGAATGTTGACATTCCAATACATATGGACCGAACAGGCGTCCTTCCTTCGCCTGACTGCCTTAACATTCCCGCCCTTTATTGGAACGATGGCGACACCCATGTCACGTTCGGCCCGGCGCCCGAGATCACGGAGGCAAGACAGCCCGATTACGATGGCATTCTGAACACCCCCAACAATGAAATTATTCTGTTTGACGCGAATAACCCCCAATTCGCTATCGCGCATGTTCCATCCGGGAAAACCCGCATTCAGGTCTGGATCGACCATCCGACGGAGCCGGAAAACATCACGATAGCCTGGGGATAAGCAGAGGGCTGCGCTCACCCACCTAAAAGAATGTCGAGCAGGGTCGTTCGGCGCGTGCCGGTCTGCTGCTGGCCGACGTCTGCGGGCGGAACCAGGCCGTCGTCGAGCGGTACGGCACCGGTCTGTTCGGCGGTGACGGCCGGCCCGTCGCGGGCGGGGCCCTCGTTTGTATCGAGCGTGCGGGAGATGATGTCGAAGAGTTCGTCTCCACTCTTTTCAGGCGCAGGCTGGCCGCCCTCGAACACCGGCACGCCGACCGTGCCGAACAGCGGTGATGGCGAAAGGCCCTCATGCGCGGCGGTCATGAAGACATTCCAGGCCTTGGCCGGAAGACCGCCGCCGGTGACCTTCTTCATCGACTTGCCGTCGTCGTTGCCGAACCAGATACCGGTCGTCAGATTGCTCGTATAGCCGACGAAAAGCGCATCGCGGAACGATTGGGTGGTGCCGGTCTTGCCGGCCGCTTCCCAGCCCTTGAGCCGGGCGTTCTTGCCGGTGCCCGAGGTGATGACCTTGACCATCATCTGGTTCATCTCGCTGACAATGGCCGGATCGAGAACGCGGGGCGGATTGTCATAGGTGTTTTCGTACAGGACCCTGCCATCCGCGGTCGAAATCCGCCGGATGACGTGCGGGGTCGCCTTGAAGCCGCCGTTCATGAAGGGCGCGTAAGCGGACGTCAGCTCCACGAGACTGACCTCCGACGTGCCGAGCGCGATGGAAGCATTGGCCTGGAGCTCGGATTCGATGCCGAGGCGATGGGCGAGCTTGGCGACGTTTTGCGGGCCGACCTCCATGACCAATTGAGCGGCGATGGTGTTCAGCGAATCGGCCAGCGCGCTGGTCAGCGTCACCTCGCCGCGATATTTCTGGTCGTAGTTTTCCGGCGTCCATTTGCCGATCCGCACCGGCGCATCGTTGCGCACCGACATCGGTGTGCGGCCGATCTCCATCGCCGCGGCATAGACGAAGGGCTTGAAGGCCGAGCCCGGCTGGCGCTTGGCCTTGGACGCCCGATCGAACTGGCTTTCGGCGTAATCCTTGCCGCCGACCAGGGCGCGGATGGCACCGGTGCCATCGATCGCAACGAGGGCCGCCTGTGAGGCATTCAGTTTCGGTCCATCCTCGACCAGACTTGCCGAAATCGCGGCTTCCGCCTTCTTTTCCAGGTCGAGGTCGAGCGTCGTATCGACGATCAGGTCTTCCTTGATTTCGCCGACCATCGCCGGCAACTGGTCCATGACCATGTCGGCGACATAGTGCTCCGATCCGGACCAGAAACTCTTCGAGCGGGTCGGGGCCTGCGACATGGCCGTCTTGATTTCCGAATCGGTGATGAAGCCTTCCTCGCGCATCGTGCCGAGAACGACCTGCGCGCGGGCTTCGGCCGCCTGCGGATCGCGCGCCGGCGACAATCGCGACGGCGCTTTCAGAAGACCTGCGAGAAGTGCGGCCTCGCCGAGATTCACATCGCGCGCCGACTTGTTGAAATAGCGGCGCGAGGCCGCCTCGACGCCATAGGCGTTGGAACCGAAGAAGACGCGATTGAGATACATCGCAAGGATCTGGTCCTTGGTATATTTCTGCTCCAGCCAGACGGAGAGCAGCACTTCCTGCACCTTGCGCTCCAACGTGCGCTCCGGCGAGAGAAACAGGTTCTTCGCCAGCTGCTGGGTGATGGTCGAACCGCCCTGGACCATGCGGCCGGTGGTGACATTGGTGACCATGGCGCGGGCAAGCCCGAGCGGATCGACACCGAAATGCGAATAGAAGCGCCGGTCCTCGATGGCGATGACCGCCTGCGGGATATAGGGCGACATGTTTTCGAGCGACAGCGCCTCGCCGCCGGTCGCGCCGCGATTGGCGATGATGTCGCCGCTGACGGCCAGGATCTTGACGTTCGGCGGACGCTCGGGGATCGTCCAGCTTGTGGCATTCGGCATGCGCGCGCCATAATAAAGGACGAGACCGGCAACGCCGATGCCGCCCCAGATGCCGAGTACGAAGCACCAATAGACGAGCGAACGCACGAGACCGAGTAGACCTCCGCCAGAACCACCACGTGAGCCGCCGCGACGGCGGGCTGTCTTTTTCACGGACTGCCGGGTGGCGGATGATTTGGCGTTCGACGACTTGCCCGACGATGATGAAGTGCGACCTGTCTTTCCGCCGCCGCTTACGCGATCACCGGCCGAGATGTGCAGATCATCGCCATCGCGTCCGCGCCCGCCCTCGAAGGACGGTTCAATCCGCTGACCTGATTTGCGTTGTCCTGCCATGCCGAACCGGCGCTGCCCCATCTTTCGGGTTTCGTGTCACTGTTTGCCGGTCGCCAAAAACGACCGAACGCCGTTGCGACACGCAGGCCACTTTCGAACGTGCGATGAACTGTAAATGCGGCAATTTAAGGGGGCGTTAACGATCGAGAAAGACCATGCTCCGAGTCTCAACTATCTTGCCAGCCTTTCGTCTGCGTGGTTGCCGTCCGGGAGGATGTTACATCCGAACGGTTGCCTGCCGCGGCCAAACAGTCGATACCTGCGGCATGATTGACTGGACCTATCTTCAGCAAAACTTCGACTGGCTCGGCCATATCGTCGAGGCGATCGTCATCGCGGCGGTCTTTGCCCTGGCTGCGATGATCCTTTACGAGCGTCGGGTGGCTATTCTCATCGGGCTCGCCTTCGCAGCCGGCCATTTTCACGGGCGCGAGAAGCGGGACTATGAAATCAGCGTCGACATGCCGCCGCCGCATCTCGACGGCTATCTGATGTGGCGCTGGAGTTGGGACCAGGCGACGGATTTCTGGCCTGTCGCCCTTGTCCTCTTTGCAGTGTCGATGGTGGTGTATTGGCGGTCTCGTCGCTGAGACACACCGCCTCTGGAGCAGGATCGACCAAAACCAAGCACGAACTCATCGAAGGCAGCGCTTATGCCCGCAGCAAAAGCGCCGTGCCGTAAAGTCCGACCGCGAAAACCGTATGCGCCACCAGATTGAGCGCCCGCACCTTGTTGGCATTCGGCAGCTTGGAGGCCGCCCAGCCGATGCCGAGACCGGGCTGCAGGAGAAACCATCCGGCGCCGACCGTCAGTATGCCAAGGACGAAGGCCGGCAGGAATGTCGGCGCAGCAAACCATGCTGCGCCGCCCCACAAGGCCAGAAAAATGCCGTAGAGAATGCCGACGGCGTAGTGGCTGATCCACCCGAGTGCCTGTTCCTGTGCGTAGGGTTCGGATTGCGCGATATTCTCATGAAAAACCGTGCCGCGCGGCAGATGCCAGAACCAGCGTCCCACCGGCGCCCAGTTCGGCCGGGACTCGCCGAAAACCTTCCAGAGCACGATCGCCCAGATATCCATGAGGATGGTTGCGCCGATGCCGATCACTACGCCACGCCATAAAAGCTCAAACACGGGAATTCCACTTTATCGAGGTTCAGGGGGTCGATAAGAGCATCCCGGGTTACCGTTTGCAACGCTGTCCCTGTCGGGGACTTGTTTGTTCCCCAAACTCGGGGCATCGTCAAATAAAGGCGTGGCCACAACCGTATCAAACAGGACGGATTCTGAGCGCGACGCGATAGTCTGGAAAATTCGGGGGATTTCATGGGGGGCCTTGAAACGTGACGATCTTGGGCTTTCCGGGCATGCTCATGCGTTTTGCCATGCTCGCGACCGCCATGCTGCTTTTGGCTTTGCCGTTGACGGCCAGGGCAGAAGGGCGCGTGGCGCTTGTCATCGGAAACTCCGATTATCAGCATGTCGATCGCCTGCCCAATCCCGTCAACGATGCGGAGGCCATCCGCGATACATTCGCCCGGCTCGACTTTCAGGTGACACTGAAGACCGATCTTGGCAAGGCGGCTCTGGAGCAGGAACTGGCCGATTTCAGCGACAAGGCCAGCGGTGCGGATATCGCCGTCGTCTTCTATGCCGGCCATGGCATGGAAATGAACGGTGAAAACTATCTCATTCCGGTCGATGCCCGGTTGCGCTCCGACAATCGCGTGAAATTCGAAACGGTCTCGCTCAACGACATCCTGTCCTCCATCGAGGGCGTCAAAGGACTGAAGCTGGTTCTTCTCGATGCCTGCCGCAACAACCCGTTTTCGGCCGGGATGAAACGCTCCCTGGTGACCCGCTCGATCGGCCGGGGCCTCGCGAAGGTGGAGACCAATCCGGGCGTGCTCGTCAGCTATGCAGCCGCCGCCGGAACGACCGCCGAGGATGGCAATGAGAAACACAGCCCCTACACGACAGCACTTCTCGATCATCTCGAAAAACCCGGCCTCGAGCTCAGTCTGATGTTTCGCCAGATCGCCGATCAGGTGCAGCAACGGACGGAAGGGCGCCAGACCCCCTTCGAATACGGTCGCTTGCCGGGCTTCAGCATCTATCTGCGATCACCGGTCGAGCAGGCCGCGCTTAAGCCGTTGACAGCCGATCCACAACCGGACCCCTGCCGCGACGCCGGATTGCACTGGGCCGCTATCGATGACAAGGCCGAGCGGGCGCTTTTCGAAGACCACCTCAAGCGCTTCGGCACTTGCGCCTTCGCAACATTGGCGAAAAATGCCCTGGACCGGATGGACGCAACGACAACAGTGCAAACGCCGGTAGCGATACGCCCGGTGACTCTGGGCAGCGGAAAAGCGGACTTGGCGCAGGCAGACTTGGCGCAGGCAGCGGCTGACGGCGCTGCCATCATCGTGCCGGTGCCGGACAGTGGCAATGGAGCCAATACCCCTGCGACCGAAGTCGCAGCGCTTGACGCGACGGCAGACCCGGCAGCCTTGCCGGCCGACACTGTCATCGAGCCGCCCGAGGATGCAGCCATCATCGTGCGCGGGATCCAGGCGGAGTTGCGACGGGTCGGCTGCACCGCATCGGGGCCGGACGGAAAATGGGGACCGCGCTCGCAAGGGGCTCTGGAGAGATTCATCAGGGCCGGCAAGAAGACCGTCGCGTCGCTTTCGCCGTCTCGCGATATTCTCGACATTCTGAAACAGTCCACCGGTCGCGTTTGTCCGCTCGATTGCGGTGTCCGGCAGATCGTCAAGAACGGGCAATGCGTCGCCAAAACCTGTGCCGCCGGTCAGACATTGTCTGCCAAGGGGCAGTGCATTCGCGACGTCAGGGAAACGCGCCCTGCCAGCAAGTCAAAAAGCGTCAACAAAGCAAAGCCGGCGCGCAAGCAAGCGACCGTTGCCGAGAACCGGACGACGAAAGACACCAGGACCGTCGAGCGTGCGATCCAGCCGAAAACGGCAGGCAGCCAGAACCGCGCGAACAAGGCCGATCCGTTCGGCCGCAAGTGCCAGTCGATCCGCTTCTGCTTCGAAGCCGATCACTGAGCAGGCGGCGGGCTGGCCTCTGCTATTGAACGGTCGGCTCCGGATCCTCCAGAAACGATTCGATGCCATCGCGCTCGACTGTGGCGAGGAACTCCTCATAGGCATCCTTGTCTGTCGGAAAGGGCTCTTCCCAGACCGTCAGGCCTTCATCCTGATCGATGACCTCCAGCGACCAGGGACCGGTGCTGCCGGCAATCCGAAAGATATCGACGAGCACGGTGATGCCATCGGCCGTGAATTCGCCGGCATAGTCCGAGTGCTCGTAGTTCGGCTCGTTGTCGTTCATCTGTCTGTCCTGTTGGTCCCTGCGCTAGCGATGAGCATCTACCATCCCCGTGACAGGCACAACATGCTCAGCTTCAATTTCATGGTCGATCCCAGATTTGCACAGGATCGGGCCGCTCGGAACAAACCCGCTCTCTAGGCGTTGTTGCGACATCATTAAACGTGGAGAACCACCATGGCTGAAATCATCAATCCGGATATCAAGGCACTGCGCGAAGAAGTGGCGCGGCTGACGAAAATCGTTTCAGCGCAGGGCGCGAAGGCCTATACGGATGTTCGCGAGCGCGCCGCCGATGCCTATGACGCAGCAGCGCCCCAAGCCAAGAAAGCCGTTGCCCAGGTCCGTGCCGAAGGCAGCGCCATTGCCGGCGTCGCCCGTGAACACCCCGCTGCCGCCGGCAGTGTCGTCTTCCTCGCAGCAGCGGCAGGCATGCTGGTCGGATATCTGCTCGGTTCGCAATCCGAACCCGAACAGTCCCGTTACTGGTGGCGCTGATCGCGGCGCCAGCCTTGCGCCTTGCGCATTGCTGCATTGCAATATCGTGCCTATGATTTAGGCTGAGAAGGCGTAGACTACAAACATCGAAGCAATGCACCTCCTCCCGCAGAGCTTCGATGTTGCAGATAACCCACTCCTCCTCCCGGGGAAGTCTGCAGGATCGGCAACACTCCTCCTCCCAGTTGCTGGTCGGTTCTAATTTGAAAAGCCCGCTGCCACCTCCTCCCGGCTGCGGGCTTTTCTCATTCTGGCGATCGTCGCCGATGTGAACCGTTGATCCACAACAATTTATGCGAAAACACGCTGAAAACACCATTTGCACTGCACGGTGGCGAGCCGATAAAACACAATGTTAACAACGCGCAAAATGAAATTGTGGAAATAAAACTTGACGTTTTCGCCCCCGTCACTTATCTGCTGCGCTGTCGATATTTGTTAGATGACTTTGGTTTTTGCGACTTTGCGCGCAACCGGACGAACTTTCCTTCAGATTCGAACAAATGCCGCTTCCTTGCGTTTAGGAGACGGTCCAACACAATTTGCTAGAGAAAGGGATCCGTTATGGCCACTGGCACTGTAAAATGGTTTAACTCCACAAAGGGCTTCGGCTTCATCCAGCCGGACGACGGCAGCCAGGACGTTTTCGTCCACATTTCGGCTGTTGAACGCGCTGGCATGCGCGGCCTCAACGACGGCCAGAAGATCAGCTTCGAGCTCGTCAAGGACCGCAAGTCCGGCAAGATGTCTGCAGACAACCTGCAGGCCGCTTAAAGCAAGCAAGGCGCGCCTGTCGCGCCAAATGCTTATTGCATTTGAAAAAGGTCGGGTCAGCCCGGCCTTTTTTGTTTTTTGCCGCTACTGGGGAACTTAGTGGCAGCGACGGAATGTACGGCTCTTCACGATGCGGCACGGCAGATCTTTAAATCGCCGCATCGACGGTGGAAGCTGCGCCGGACCTCAACGGAGCAGCGCCATGAAACGCCTGTTTACCACCATGCTCGTCCTGATCGGATTGACCCCGACCGGCAGCTTCCCCGCCCTGGCGCAGGATGCCAACAGCTATATCGACGACCGGTCTGACGGCGCGGCCCTCATTCGATCGCTTTACAACGCGATTGCGCGTCAGGAGTATGCCCGCGCCTACAGCTATTTCGGCGATCAGAAGCCAGCCGGAGGCTACCAGAGCTTCGTCGACGGCTACCGGGACACGGTCGACGTTGCCGTGCGGACCGGCCCGGTAACGCCGGAAGGAGCAGCCGGGAGCACCTACGAGCCCGTTCCCGTCGCGGTCAGATCCATTGACAAGGCCGGAAAGGAGCAGGTCTTTGCCGGCTGCTACCTGACGCGCATCGCCAGCGCCACTGCGCAGGAGCCACCCTTTGCGCCGCTCCATATTGAAGGTGCCGAACTGGAAGAGGTGAAGGGGCCATGGGAGAATGCGGTCCCCAAGGTCTGCCATATCCCTTCTTGATTGCCGGTCCGTCCGATCGCTTGCCGATCAGGCTTGAGGATCCTGGGGATTGTCGCGTGCACGGACGAATTGCGCCCGCTCGAACACGACGACGACGCAAAGCGCCATGACGAAAGGAACCAGGAGGTAGAACAGCCGAAAGATTGCGAGCCCGGCCAGGACACCGACAGGATCCATCTCCGGCAAAGCCGCGATGAAGACGAGTTCGAGCACGCCCAGGCCTCCAGGCGCATGCGACAGAAGCGCTGCCGAAAAGGACGCCAGGAACACGCCAAGGATCACCAGGAAGCCGGGGTTTCCGGCTTCCGGCAGCGCAAAATAGATGATCCCCGCAGCACCGATCAATTCGATCGGGGCGATCGCCAATTGCCGCAATGCCAGCGACGGCTTCGGATATTCAAGCCGGAACCAGCGCGTGGCAATGGGGCGGAACCCGACGAGACTGCCGATGAGGTAGAGACCGATCAAGCCGAGAATGATGACGCCGGTCGAGATCGCAGCCTCCACGGGCAGGAAGGAAGCGAAGCGCGCGACGATTTCCGGCTCGACGATCAGCACGATGCCGAACAGCATCGATGTTCCGAGAACAAAGGTGAACGAACAGAAGGCAACCAGCACGCCGACTTCGCCGGCCGTGTGCCCTTTGGATTCATAGGCCCTGTAGCGCACCACCGCGCCGGAAAACACCGATGCGCCAACGGTGTGCGACAAGGCATAGGCCGTGAACGAACAGACGGTGATGAACCACAGCGAAATCCGGTGCCCCAGATGCTCGAGCGCCAGATGATCATAGGCGGCAAGCGCCGCATAGGCGACCAGGGTTGCGCAGGCAGCCAGTATCCAGCCCTTGAGCGAAACAGCCTCTATGCTTGCTATGAAATCACCGAGCGACAGATCGCGCAGTTCATGGAACAGGCCGTATAGCGAAAACAGGATTGCTGCCAGGCCGATCGCCGGCCAGACGAATTTTCGTGCGGTCTTCATGCGTTAATCGTTCTCGCCACACAGACCTTTGCCGCGCCGACGTCAGCCTGCCGCCGGTGGGCAAGCGTCTCGGGTTCACGCATTTCAGCCTTAAGCAACCGCGTGCCGCTGTTCTGTTCGCAACTCTTCATCATCAGGAAAAGACCATCCCCTCCCGCCGGGGTCAAGGGCGGGAGGCTCGTTCGGCGAGGAAACATGCCGGCCATCAGGCCGCAAGCGCGTCCAGAATGCGGATCCAGGAGCGAATGCCCTTGTGGAAGGACTGCAGGTCATATTTCTCGTTCGGCGAATGGATCCGGTCATCCGACAGTGCGAAGCCGACCAGCAATGATTCCATGCCAAGCATCTTCTGGAAATCGCCGACGATCGGGATCGAACCGCCCATGCCGATGACGACGGCCGGCTTTGGCCATTCGTCCGACAGTGCCATTTTCGCCGTATTCAACAAGGCGGAATCATAGGGCAACTGGATCGCTGGCGAGCCGCCATGCGCCTGGAATTCGACCGAGCAATCGGTGGGGACTTTTGATTTCACGTAGGCCCGGAACGTCTCGCGGATTTTCGCCGGATCCTGCTTTCCGACCAGACGGAACGAGACTTTGGCGGAGGCCTGCGCGGCGATGACGGTCTTGAAGCCTTCGCCGGTATAGCCTCCCCAGATACCGTTGACTTCCGCGGTCGGCCGGGCCCAGACCAGTTCCAGAACGGAACGGCCCTTTTCGCCTGATGGCACCGAAAGGCCGATCTCGCCCAGGAATTTCTCCGACGTCTGGCCGAGCGTTTCCCATGCCGCCTTGATCTGGCTCGGCGTTTCCTCGACACCATCGTAGAAACCGTCCAGCGTCACCCGGCCTTCCGCATCGTGCAGGCCGGCAAGAATGGCCGACAGGCTGTGGATCGGATTGGCGGCAGCACCGCCGAACATGCCGGAATGCAGATCACGATCAGCCGCCGTGAGGGTGATTTCTTCGCCGACCAGTCCGCGCAGGCCGGCGGAGATTGCCGGTGTCTCGCGATCCCACATGCCGGTGTCACAGACCAGCGCATAATCGGCCTTCAACTCGGCAGCGTTCGCTTCCAGGAAGGGTTTCAGCGAGGGCGAGCCGGATTCCTCTTCGCCCTCGAACAGGATCGTGACCTCGCATGGCAGGCTGCCATGGGTTTCCTTGTATGCCCGGCAGGCCTCGACGAAGGTCATCAACTGGCCTTTGTCGTCGGATGTGCCGCGGCCGGTGATGACCTTGCGGCCGCCGCCGATATCCTTGATCGACGGCTCGAACGGGGCGACTTCCCAAAGATTGAGCGGATCGACCGGTTGAACATCGTAATGTCCATAAAACAGGACGTGCGGCGCACCCTTGGTGCCGGCGGCATGGTGAGCCACGACCATTGGATGACCGGGCGTATCGCGCACGGAGGCCACAAAGCCAAGGCCGTTCAGTTCGGAGACCAGCCACTCGGCCGCCTTGCGGCAATCGGCCTTGTAGGCCGGATCTGTGGAAATCGACGGGATGCGGACCAGATCGAAGAGCCGCTCTAGGCTCTGGGGGAGATTGGAGTCTGCGCGCTCGAGCGTCGGGGAAATACGTGCCATCATGCGAATCCTTCTTGTTCCGGCGAACCGTAAAGAGGAATCGCGACACGTTTAAGTAAAATCTTTTGATGGATCGATGGGGATGCGGTTATGTCCGGGTCCCGTTGGCGATGGCCATGCGCATATATTCCAGCATCAGCTCGCGTTCGAAACGGCGGAAGCCGTACAGGAGCGACTGGTCGGCGGCAAGAGCTGCGTCCTTGGCGTCGACCTCTATGGCTTTCGCCTTCTCCGTCAGGAAGACCTGTTGGGCCCGTTTATCGCCAGGGTGTTTCCGGCGGCTGATCAAGCCGTCACGTTCCATGCGTGAAAGCGTGTTGGCCATGGTTGCCTGCTCGACGTCCAGCCGGTCGAGAAGTTGTTTTTGTGTCAGGCCTTCCTCGGCCCAAAGTTCCAGCAGGATTGGAAACTGGCCGGGTGCGAAGCCGAGCTTCCGGCTTTTCTCCTGCAGGGCACGGGAGAAATTCTTGGCCAGCAGGCTGGCGAGGTAAGTCGCTGAATCCATCCGGTTGAAAGCCATGTTCATGGGTACGCCGAAACACGTTGAAAAACAAGATTCATTGCAGGCGATGCACTGCGCAAAGCCCTGCACGGCATGGATTGATACAAGGAGGCTGGCTCAAAGACAAAGACCGCCATGGCGGAGGCGGGGCCATGGCGGTCTTGTCAATCTGGGACAAAGGCCCGGAGAGGGGGGATAGGCCTTTGTCCTTCATCCGGCTTCGGCGGGGGACAGGCCATCCGCCAGATGACGGCGTGTTCAGGCGCCGTTGACTGAGATTTGTGGTTTCAAATGTGGCTTTTCAAGGGATTTGGAGAAGGCGCCAGATTACAAATTGGTAACGTTTCTGTGAGGGCCCTCAATTTTGGGCAGCAGACAAAAATATCCTGCCGCGAAAATTGAAATATGGACGCCCAACGCGGCCCGCGCTATCCCTTCTTCCCATGAAAAAAGGTGATCATCTCTTCCTCGTCGACGGCTCCGGCTTCATTTTCCGCGCCTTCCACGCCATACCGCCGCTGAGCCGCAAATCCGACGGTCTGCCGGTCAATGCGGTCTCCGGCTTCTGTAACATGCTGTGGAAGCTCCTGACCGACGCGCGCGACACGTCCGTCGGCGTGACGCCGACGCATTTCGCGGTGATCTTCGATTATTCCTCCAAGACCTTCCGCAATGAACTCTACGACAAATACAAGGCCAACCGCTCGGCCCCGCCGGAAGACCTGATTCCGCAATTCGGCCTGATCCGCCATGCGACCCGTGCTTTCAACCTGCCCTGCATCGAAAAGGAAGGCTTCGAAGCCGACGACATCATCGCCACCTATGCGCGGATGGCGGAAGCGACCGGCGCGGACGTAACGATCGTCTCCTCGGACAAGGACCTGATGCAGCTCGTCACAGTCAATGTGTCGATGTACGACAGCATGAAGGACAAACAGATCTCGATCGCGGAAGTGATCGAGAAATGGGGTGTTCCGCCGGAAAAGATGATCGACATGCAGGCGATGACCGGCGATTCGACCGACAATGTGCCGGGCATCCCCGGGATCGGCCCGAAAACCGCGGCGCAATTGCTCGAGGAATTCGGCGATCTCGACACGCTTCTCGCCCGCGCCGGCGAGATCAAGCAGGTCAAGCGTCGCGAGAACATCATCGCCAATGCCGATCTCGCGCGCCTCTCGCGCCAGTTGGTGACACTGAAGATCGACACGCCCATCGACATGGAACTCGATGCACTGCACCTGGAACCGCAGGACGGACCGCGGCTGATCGCTTTCCTGAAGGCCATGGAGTTCACGACCCTGACCCGGCGTGTCGCCGCAGCAACGGAAACAGATGCGGATGCGGTCGAGGCTGCTCCTGTGCCCGTCGAATGGGGTGCCGAAGCGCGCGGACCGGACCTGGACAAGGGTGAACTGGCGGCTACCCCGTCGCCCCCCTCCGAGCTTTCCTCTGCCACCTCGCCCGCACGCGGCACGGCCGCCGCAGCGGCAACCGTCCTGATCGATGGCGCTGGAGGCGCGCAGACGCCGCAGGCCCATGCGCAAGCGCGTGCAGAAAGTTTTGCCACCGCCAAGATCGATCACGCCGGCTATGTCGCGATCCGCGATGTCGCGACGCTCGACGACTGGATCGCAAAGGCGCGCGACGCGGGTCTCGTTGCCTTCGACACGGAAACGACCTCGCTGGATGCGATGCAGGCCGAGCTTGTCGGTTTTTCGCTGGCAATTGCAGACAATAGCAACGACCCGTCGGCCAGGACGATCAGGGCTGCCTATGTGCCGCTGCAACACAAGACCGGCGGCGACGACCTGTTCAGCGACGGCGTGAAACTGGCTGTCGACCAGATCCCGATGGACGAGGCGCTGCCGCGGCTGAAAAGCCTGCTGGAAGATCCCTCGGTCCTCAAGATCGCCCAGAACCTGAAATACGACTACCTGGTCATGAAGCGTCATGGCGTCACCATCCAGGGCTTCGACGATACGATGCTGATGTCCTATGTCGTCGATGCCGGAAACGGCAACCATGGCATGGATGCGCTTTCGGAGCGCTGGCTCGGCCACCAGCCGATCAGCTACAAATCGGTCGCCGGCAGCGGCAAGTCCGCGCAGACGTTTGACTATGTGGACATCGACAAGGCAACGGTCTACGCAGCGGAGGATGCCGACGTGACGCTCCGGCTGTGGCATGTCCTGAAGCCGCGGCTGGCCGCGAAAGGTCTCGTCTCAGTCTATGAGCGACTGGAAAGGCCGCTGGTTCCGGTTCTGGCGCGCATGGAAGAACGCGGCATCACGGTAGACCGGCAGATTCTGTCGCGGCTTTCGGGCGAACTGGCGCAGGGGGCCGCCGCGCACGAACAGGACATCTATGCGCTCGCCGGAGAAACTTTCAATATCGGCTCGCCCAAGCAACTCGGCGATATCCTGTTCGGCCGCATGGGTCTGGCAGGCGGATCGAAGACGAAGATCGGGCAATGGTCGACCTCGGCGCAGGTGCTGGAAGATCTGGCCGCCGAAGGCCACCCCCTGCCGCGCAAGATCGTTGACTGGCGCCAGTTGACCAAGCTGAAATCGACCTATACGGACGCCCTGCCCGGCTTCGTCCATCCGGAAACGAAGCGCGTCCATACCTCCTATGCGCTCGCTTCGACGACGACAGGACGCCTCTCGTCGTCCGACCCCAACCTGCAGAACATCCCGATCCGGACGAGCGAGGGCCGCAAGATTCGCACCGCCTTCGTCTCGACGCCCGGCCACAAGCTGGTCTCCGCCGACTATAGCCAGATCGAATTACGGGTGCTCGCCCACGTCGCCGACATTCCGCAATTGCGCCAGGCCTTTGCCGACGGCATTGACATCCATGCCATGACGGCATCGGAAATGTTCGGCGTTCCCGTCGAGGGCATGCCGAGTGAGATCCGCCGCCGCGCCAAGGCGATCAACTTCGGCATCATCTACGGCATCTCGGCCTTCGGCCTTGCCAACCAGCTATCGATTGAACGCTCGGAAGCCGGCGACTACATCAAGAAATATTTCGAACGCTTTCCGGGCATTCGCGACTACATGGACTCCACCAAGGCCTTTGCCCGCGAAAACGGTTATGTGGAGACGATCTTTGGCCGCAGGGCACACTATCCGGACATCCGCTCGTCCAACCCGTCGATGCGCGCCTTCAACGAACGCGCCGCGATCAACGCCCCGATCCAGGGATCCGCTGCCGATGTCATCCGCCGCGCCATGATCCGCATGGAGCCGGCGCTGCGCGAGGCGGGACTTGCGGATCGCGCCCGCATGCTCCTGCAGGTGCATGACGAACTGATCTTCGAAGTGGAGGATGCAGACGTCGGGCAGACAATTCCACTGGTGGTGTCGGTCATGGAAAATGCCGCCATGCCGGCGCTCGACATGCGCGTGCCCTTGAAGGTCGATGCGCGTGCCGCCCACAATTGGGACGAGGCGCATTGACACCCTTCCAAACCGGAGCACATCTGATGCAGCAATTTCCCGTATTCGACCTTCTGGCCTTCGAGACGGGCGATGCCGCCGAAAAGCAGCGTTTGGGCCGGGTGGTCGATGACATCTGCCGGAGCACCGGGTTTCTGGCGATCAGCAACCACGGCGTCCCACAGGCGGTGATCGACGGCGTTTGGGAAAAAGCCCGCGACTTCTTCGATCTGTCTCCGGAGGCAAAGCAAAAAGCGCGGGCGCCCTACAAGGGGTATCCCTACGGCTATCTCGGGCCGGAACTGGAAGCGCTGGCGAAGTCGCGCGACATCGACAGCCCGCCCGACCTCAAGGAGAGCTTCAACGGCGGTCCTGTTGTGCGGCCTGCCTCCGTCACCGATCCGGAAGCTCTGGCCTTCTGCTACGCCCCGACGATATGGCCGGCCCAGCCTGCCGGTTTCTTCGATGCCTGGACGCGCTACTATGCGGCGCTGGAGGATCTCGCCGCCAGGGTCATGCGGCTGTTCGCGGTGGCGCTGGATCTGCCGGAAACCTATTTCGAACGGTTCATCGATACGCCGATCAGCGCGCTTCGGGCATTGAATTATCCGGAGCAGCACGTTGCGCCGAAACCCGGTCAGTTGCGTGCGGGCGCCCATACGGATTACGGCAGTCTGACAATTCTTTTGCCACAGGCCGGCTCGAAAGGCCTGGAGATCATCACGCCGGATGGCCAGTGGACGCCGGTCCCGCCTGTCGATGGCGCCTTTGTCATCAATATCGGCGATCTGATGGCGCGCTGGACCAATGATCGCTGGGTCTCGACGCTGCATCGCGTCGTCAATCCCTCGCCGGACGAGGGCGGCATGGCCCGCAGGCAATCACTTGCCTTCTTTCATCAGCCCAACTGGGATGCGGAGATAAGCGTGCTCGACGCCTGCCTTGCGCCGGGCGAAACGGCGAAATACCCGCCTGCCCTGTCCGGCCCTTATCTCATGAGCAAATTCAAGGCGACGACGGCCTGACGCAGAATGTCAGGCGGCGGTGGCCTGGCGGAAGCTGTCGAAGAGCCGGCGCAGACCTTCCCTGCCCTCGATCGCAAGATCGAAACGTTTTCCGAACAGCAGCCACTCGCTGCAAAGGCCCTTCATCATCCAGCGCAGGGCCTGGGCGGCAGATTGCGGCGTCCAGCGCGCATCGAGAGCACCGCTGGCCATGGCGGAGGCAAAGGCGTTGACCAGCAGCCTGGTATGGTGCGCGTCAACCTCCTGCTGCCGCTCCAGCACGGGGGCGAGATCGCTGCCATAGTCGCATCGTAGCAGGATGGACAGAATGCGTTGCCGCTGTTCGTCCTTTTCCATCACGTCGAGCCATTCCGCAACATTCTTTTCGATAAAAGCCAGCGCATCGGTATCCCCGTTTGCACCATCAGGCTCCAGCATATCTTCCTGGGGAATTTTCACGGAATTGTAGAGCGCGAGAAACAGATCGGTCTTGTTGGCGAAATGCCAGTAGATCGCACCGCGGGTGACGCTGGCTTCACGGGCAACATCTTCCAACGTCGCGGTCGATACGCCCCTGGCATAGAAGACCCGCTCCGCAGCATCGAGGATTCGGTGCCGGGTTTCCTCTGCCTCGGCCTTGGTCCGGCGCATGGTGCCTCCTGTCATCAGCAGAATGGCCCGCCGTAAGACGGGCCATTCAGATTATTCGCCGGGAGCGGGCGCGGTTGTCGGTGTTGTTGTTTCGGTCTCTTTCTTCCTGCCCCGCTCGAAAAGCCGGGCTATGAAAACGAAAAAGACCGGTACGAAGAAGATCGCAAGCACCGTCGCTGAGATCATGCCGCCCATGACGCCGGTGCCGATCGCCCGCTGGCTGCCCGAACTTGCCCCCGTGGCAATGGCGAGCGGCAGCACGCCGAGCGTAAAGGCGAGCGAGGTCATCAGGATCGGCCGGAAACGCAGATGCGCCGCCTCGACCGTGGCGTCCAGCAGCGACTTGCCGCTCTCGCGCAGTTCCTTGGCGAACTCGATGATCAGGATGGCGTTCTTCGCCGAAAGACCGATGATCGCGATCAGGCCGACCTTGAAATATACGTCGTTCGACATGTCGCGCATCAGGACCGCCAAAACCGAGCCGATGACGCCGAGCGGCACGACCATCATCACCGCGACAGGGATGCTCCAGCTTTCGTAGAGCGCGGCAAGGCACAGGAAGATCAGCAGGCAGGAGAGCCCGATGAGCAGCGGCGCCTGCGTACCGGACGCGATTTCCTCGCGCGACTGGCCGGACCATTCATAGCCGAAGCCAGCCGGCAGCTGTCCGGCAAGGCGCTCCATCTCGGCAATGGCTTCCCCGGAGGAGAAGCCCGGATTCGACTGGCCGCTGATGCGCACCGCCGGATAGCCGTTATAGCCGATCGTCTGGGTCGGGCCGCTCTTCCACTCGATATGGGCAAAGGCCGAGATCGGCACCATGCCGCCGTTCGAATTGCGCACGTTGAGCTTCAGTAGGTCGGATGTCTGCATACGCTTGTTCTCGTCCGCCTGGACGGTAACGCGCTGCAGGCGGCCTGCATTCGGGAAGTCGTTGACATAACTCGAGCCGAGATTGGTCGAGATCGTCGCATTGATATCGGCAAAGGCCACGCCGAAGGTGTTGGCCTTTTCGCGATCGATCACGAGATCGACCTGGGCAGCATCGGGCAGACCGTCGACGCGAACACCGGAGACGATCTGGCTCTGGGCCGCAAGCCCGAGAAGCTGGTCACGCGCGGCAGCAAGTGCCGTTGCGCCCTGGCCACCGCGATCCTGCAGGCGGAAGGCAAAGCCGTTGGTCGTGCCCAGACCCTGAATCGGCGGCGGCGATAGCGCGAAGGCGATGGCGTCCTTGATCTGGCTCATGGCACCGGAGGCCCGTCCGGCGATGGCGCTTGCAACATTGTTGGCGTCGCGCTCGCTCCAGTCCTTCAACGTCACGAAGGCAAGGCCGGCATTCTGTCCCGTACCGGAAAAGGAGAAGCCGCTGATCGCGATGATGCGATCGACCGCCTCTTCCTTGCCAAAGATCGCCTCGGCCTGCTCGATGACTTCCGTGGTGCGGTTGCCGGTCGCTTCCGACGGGAGCTGCATCGAGACGATGACGAAGCCCTGGTCTTCATCCGGAAGGAAGGACGAAGGCAGCTGCATGAACAGGTAGACAAGGCCGCCGAGCAACACGACATAGACCAGCATGAACCGGCCTGTGCGGCGGATCATGCCGGAGACCCAGCCGCTATAGCCATGCGAGGCCTTGTCGAAGCCACGGTTGAACAGGCCGAAAAAGCCGCGCTTGGCGTGGTGATGGCCTTTCGGCACCTGCTTCAGGAAACTGCCGCAGAGTGCAGGGGTCAGCGTCAGCGCCAAAAGCGCCGAGAACAGGATGGACACAACCATGGTCAGCGAGAACTGCTGATAGATGACGCCGACGGCGCCGGGGAAGAAGGCCATCGGGATGAACACGGCCGACAGCACCAGCGTGATGCCGATGACAGCGCCGGTGATCTGCTTCATCGCCTTGCGCGTCGCTTCCTTCGGGGTGAGCCCCTCTTCCGACATGATGCGCTCGACGTTCTCGACAACGATGATCGCATCGTCGACGAGAATACCGATGGCGAGCACCATGCCGAACATGGTCAGCACGTTGATCGAGAAGCCCATGGCCAGCATGGCTGCACAGGTGCCCATCAGGGCAACCGGCACGACGAGTGTCGGGATGATCGTGTAGCGAATGTTCTGCAGGAACAGGAACATCACGAGGAAGACGAGCGCGACGGCTTCGAGCAGGGTGTGCAGCACCTTCTCGATGGAAATCGCCACGAAGGGCGACGTATCGTAGGGGATCGCATATTCGACGCCCGGCGGGAAGAATCGCGCCAGTTCGTCCAGCCGCGCCTTGATCGCGGTCGAAGTATTGAGCGCATTGCCCGTCGGCGTCAGCTGGACGCCGATGGCGGCGGACGGCTTGCCGTTGAGACGCGTCGAGAACGAGTAGTTCTGGCCGCCGATCTCGATACGGGCGACGTCACGCAGGCGAACGGCAGATCCGTCCGGATTGGCCCGCAGCACGATCGCGCCGAATTCCTCGGACGAGGTCAGCTGACCCTTGACCAGAACCGATGCGCTAATCTGCTGGTTGATCGGGTTCGGCTGAGCACCGATGCTGCCGGAGGCGATCTGGGCGTTCTGGGCGCTGATCGCCGCGGTGACGTCGCCCGTCGTGAGGTTGAGGCCGAGCATCTTGTCGGGATCAAGCCAGATGCGCATCGAACGTTCGGTCGAGAACAGCTGCGCGCGGCCGACACCTTCGACACGCTGCACTTCGTTAAGGACGTTGCGGCTGAGATAATCGCCGAGCGCGACCGCGTCCATCGAACCATCCGTCGAGGTCAGCGCCACGATCATCAGGAAGCCGGAGCCGGCCTCCTCGACCTCGATGCCCTGCTGCCGCACCGAATCCGGCAGCCGCGGCTCGACACGGCGGACGCGGTTCTGGACATCAATGGCGGCATCGCCGGAATCCGTACCCGGTGCGAAGGTCACGTCGATGCTGACGGAACCGGCGGAACTCGAGGTCGATTCGAAATATTGCAGGCCGTCGATGCCGTTCAGCTCATTTTCAATGAGACGGCTGACGCTCTGGTAGGTCTCCTCCGACGAGGCGCCGGGATAGGTCGTGTTGATCGAGATCTGTGGCGGCGCGACGTTCGGATATTGCGAGATCGGCAGAAGCGGGATGGAGATGGCCCCCGCCAGCAGGATGAAGATCGCGACGACCCATGCGAAGATCGGGCGATCGATAAAGAAACTGGGCATCGATCAGATCCTCACTTGGCCGCTTCGGCCGGTGCGGCCTTGGTTTCGCCATCCGCAGGCTTCGTGTCGGCAGCCTTCGTATCGGAAGACTCCGTAACGGAAGACTGGGCATCCGCCGGTTTGGCATCGGCCGAAGCCGCAGCGTCAGCCGGCTTCCAGTCCGCCGGGGCGACCTTGGCGCCGGGACGGACCTTCTGGAAGCCCTCGACGATGACCTTCTCGCCAACATCCAGCCCCTTGGAGATGACCCAGCGATCGCCGGAAACCTGGCCTGTCGTGACCGGGCGCAATTCGGCCGTGTCATCGGCCTTGACGACATAAAGCTGGGCATTGCCGGCGGTATCGCGCTGGATGGCCTGTGCCGGTACGCTGATGGCGTTCTGCTCGATACCCTGCTCGATCAGGACGCGGACATACATGCCCGGCAGAAGATCGCCGTCCGGATTGGGGAACTCGCCGCGCAGCGTCACCTGGCCAGTCGTTTCGTCCACGGCAGCCTCGGAAAACAGCAGGCGCCCGACATGCGGATAGGGACTGCCGTCGTCCATGAGGAGATGGACTTTCGCTTCATTCGGATCACCGGAAACGGCGCCGGTCTTCATCGCCTTGCGCAGGCGGATAAGATCAGTCGCCGACTGGGTAAAGTCGGCATAAACAGGGTCGAGCTGCTGGATGGTGGCCAGATTTTCGGTACCATTGGCGCTGACAAGGGCGCCTTCGGTGATCAGCGCGCGACCAATGCGGCCGCTGATCGGTGCGGTCACGCTGGCATATTGCAGATTGAGCTGTGCCGTCGCGAGGCCGGCTTCGGCAATCGCCACATCGGCATCGGCCTGCGCCAGGGTGGCCACAGCGTCGTCATATTGCTGGGCGGAGGCAACATTGGATTTCTTCAGTTGCTCCTGGCGGTCAGCAGACTGCCGGGCCTGAAGCTGGACCGCTTTGGCGCGGCGCAGCGTGCCTTCCGCACTTTCGACCTGCACCTGGAACGAGGCCGGGTCGATCCGGTAGAGCACGTCACCTTCCTTTACCATCGAGCCCTGCTCGAAAACCCGCTGGATGACGATGCCGGTGACGCGGGGACGAACTTCGGAGACGCGGGTCGCGGCGATGCGGCCCGGCAGATCATTGGTGATCGTCACCGGCCCGGCGCTCGTCGTGACCACAGCGACCTGGGCCGGTGGATAGGCTGGTGCAGCCTGTTTCTGCTCTTCCTTTTCCTGGCACCCCGCCAGGGCAAGAAGCGCGGCCGTCGTTGCAGCCAGTATCAGTCGGTTCATCCGCATGGGTTCATCCATATCAAAAATGGCTCAGCCGGGCATTTCCTGAAGGAGGCGAAACACGGGGCTGAAATACCGGAAAATCACGGAAACACCGATGCGGAGAGGCCTCTTCGCATCGGTGTTTCAAATATACAAACAGTTTTGTATGTTAAAGTTCCGCAGATGGCAAGACGATGATGCAGCGCACAATAGGCTTCACCGAACTGTGATCGGCAGCAGATCAAGCGATCACGAGATCACCCGGTCATCGACACCGAAGCGGTGCATGCTTGCCTTGTCCGGCGTCGAATAAACAACATCGTCGACGGCATAGCGATGTTCGCCAAACAGGCGAACCGTCAGGAGACCGGTCACTTCCGTTTCAAGGTAGAGGATCGTATCGGCACCGAGATGCTCGACATGGATGACCTTGCCCTTCCAGTCGCCGCTTTCGCGCGACAGGGCGATATGTTCGGGGCGAATGCCGACGGTCTTGGCCTGCACGTCGTCCAGCCGCTCGCCCTCGATGAAATTCATCTGCGGCGACCCGATGAAACCAGCGACGAAGGTGTTTGCCGGCTTGTTGTAAAGCTCCATCGGCGAACCGATCTGCTCGATCTGACCGGCGTTGAGAACGACAATCTTGTCTGCGAGCGTCATTGCCTCCACCTGATCATGCGTCACATAGATCATCGTCGCCTTGAGGCTGCGGTGCAGGCGGGCAATCTCGAGACGCGTGTTGACGCGCAGCGCCGCATCGAGGTTGGACAGGGGCTCGTCGAACAGGAAGAGTTTTGGCTCGCGGACAATCGCGCGGCCGATGGCGACACGCTGGCGCTGGCCGCCGGACAGCTCGGCCGGGCGGCGGGCGAGATAGGGCTCGAGCGAAAGCATTGCGGAGGCCTTGCCGACCTTGGCATCGACTTCGGCCTTGGGCGCGCCCATCTGCTTGAGGCCAAGGCCCATATTGTCCTTCACCGTCAGGTGCGGATAGAGCGCATAGGACTGAAAGACCATGGCGATGCCGCGTTTGGCCGGCGGCGTGCTGATCATCTCCTCACCGTCTATCTGGACGCTGCCGGAGCTTGCATCCTCGAGTCCGGCGATGACCCTCAGAAGCGTGGACTTGCCGCAGCCGGACGGACCAACGAAAATGACGAACTCACCATCCTTGACCTCGAGATCGATGCCCTTCAACACCTCGTGGGTTCCGAAGGCCTTGCGGATGGATTTCAGTTGAAGTGATCCCACGGGGTGCCCCTTGTTTTTTTCTATCGCCTTGCCTTCACCCGTCATTTCCTGCCGGGCGGGACATGCTGTCCTAAAGTTTGACCGGCTGGCCGCTGCGCACGCTCTCATCCGCCGCAAGGCAGATGCGCAGCGACTGCACGGCGTCGTTCATGTGCCGGTCGAGATCGATGTCTTCGCGGATAGCCTTCAGCACATAGGCCTGCTCGAAATCGCAGAGTTCCTGATGGCCGGGCTCGCCGTCCATCTTCAGGTCCTCGTCCCGATGCACGAACTTTCCGTCGGCACCGGTTTCGGCCTTGTGGATGCGGATCACGGCCGTCTTGGTATGCGTGTCGATGTCGTCGGACCTGGCGTTCGGATCCATGACGATCGAAACCGAGCCGTTCGGCGACATCACATCCTTCACGAAAAAGGCCGTCTCCGAAATCATCGGGCCCCAGCCGGCTTCGTACCAGCCAACCGAGCCATCCTCGTAGATCACCTGCAGGTGGCCGTAATTGTACATGTCCGGCGCAATTTCGTTCGACAGGCGCAGGCCCATGCCGCGCACTTCGACCGGCTTGGCATCGGTGATCTGGCACATGACATCGACATAATGCACGCCGCAATCGACGATCGGCGGCGTCGTTTCCATCAGCGACTTGTGCGTCATCCAGGTCGGGCCCGAGGACTGCTGGTTGAGGTTCATGCGGAAGACGTAGGGTCCGCCGAGTTTTCGGGCTTCCGCGATCAGCCGGATCCAGGACGGATGGTGTCGCAGGATGTAGCCGACGACCAGCTTCTTGCCGGCTTTCTTCGCCGCCGCAACGACACGCTCGGCATCGGCGACCGTCGTTGCCAACGGCTTTTCGATGAAAACATCGCAACCGGCTTCGAATGCCATCACAGCATAATCCGCATGGCTGTCCGAATAGGTGCAGATCGAGCAGAGATCGGGTTTCAGCGTGTTCAGGGCTGTTTCGAAATTGGGATGGATGTCGTAGCCGCCCAGTTCCGGCGCCAGCACCGGCTTCGACCGGTTGACGAGGCCGACGATCTCGAAACCGGGATTGTTGTGATAGGCGAGTGCGTGGCTGCGGCCCATATTGCCAAGACCGGCAACGAGAACACGGATGGGTTTGCTGCTCACTTGACGGCTCCTGCGGTAATGCCGCGGATCAATTGCCGCGAGAAGATGACGTAGAGAACGAGGACCGGCAGAATTGCCAGCGACAGTGCTGCGAGAACCGCATTCCAGTTGGTGACGAACTGGCCGATGAAGACCTGGGAGCCGAGCGTTACCGTCTTGGTGGCCTCGCCGGGTGCGAGGATCAGCGGAAACCACAGATCGTTCCAGATCGGGATCATGGTAAAGACGGCAACCGTCGCCATGGCAGGGCGTACAAGCGGCAGGACGAGGCGGAAGAAGATCGCGTATTCCGACAGCCCGTCGATACGGCCGGCATTCTTCAGGTCGTCCGACACGGTACGCATGAATTCCGACAGGATGAAGATCGCAAGCGGCAGGCCTTGCGCGGTGTAGACGAGGATCAGCGCCGTCAGCGTGTTGACGAGGCCGGCGGCGACCATGCCCTGCAGGATGGCGACGGTGCCAAGCCGGATCGGGATCATGATGCCGATGGCGAGATAAAGCCCCATCAGCGTATTGCCGCGGAAACGGTATTCCGAGAGCGCGAAGGCGGCCATCGCCCCGAACAGCAACGCAAAGAAGATCGAGACGACCGTGACGATCAGGCTGTTCTCGAAATAGCCGATGAAATCGCCCTGCTTTAGCACCGTCGTATAGCCGATCAGGCTGAAGGTCTCGGTTGTCGGCAATGCCAGCGGCGTGCGGAAGATGGCATTCTTGTCCTTGAACGAATTGAAGATCGTCAGGACAACGGGGAACAACGCGATCACCGTATAGCCGGCAAGGGCGAGATGAACGAAGCCGGAGCGCAGCGGCGACATGCGGGCCTTTGACATGGATCCGTCCCCCTAGAACTGGTAGCGGCGAACGCGCCGCTGGATGCCGAAGAGATAGAGCGAGACGCCGGCTAGGATGATCAGGAACATCACGGTGGCGATCGTCGCACCCATCGAGCGGTCGCCGAGTTGCAGCTGGAACCCGAAGAAGGTGCGGTAGAGCAACGTGCCGAGAATATCCGTCGAGCCATCCGGCCCGGCAAGCGCGCCCTGCACCGTGTAGATCAGGTCGAAGGCGTTGAAATTGCCGACGAAGGTCAGGATCGACACCATGCCGATGGCCGGCAGGACGAGCGGCAGCTTGATCTTCCAGAACTGGCTCCAGCCCGTGATGCCGTCGCACTCGGCCGCCTCGATCACCTCGTCCGGAATGTTCAGAAGCGCCGCATAGATCAGCATCATCGGAATGCCGACATTCTGCCAGACGGAAATCAGCGACACCGTGATCAGCGCCGAGCCGGGCTTGCCGAGCCATGGGCCGAACATCCATTTCAACCCGACAATATCCATGAAGAACGGCGTAATGCCCCAGATTGGCGACAGGATGAGTTTCCAGATGAAACCGACGATGACGAAGGACAGGATCGTCGGCATGAAGATTGCTGTGCGGTAAAAGGTGGCGAGCCGAAGCTTCGGGATCGACAGCATTGCGGCCAGCGCAATGCCGAGCGGATTTTGGATCAGCATGTGGATCGTAAAGAACACAAAATTGTTTTTCAGCGCCCGCCAGAGATCCGCGGCCCAGCGTTCGTCGCCGAACAGGACCTGGAAATTCGCCAGACCGACGAAGGCCGGCTGTCCATCGACCGTGTTGTACAGCGACAGGCGCAGGGTTTCGATGAGGGGCAGGATCATCACGGCCGAATAGACGATGACCGCCGGCAGCAGGAACACGAGAATGTGCCAGCGCGTGCCGCGCTTCGGGACCTTCATCTCGTCTTCAGAAAATATGGCGTTGCTCATGCCCTGCCGCTCCGACCCGTTTTTTGTCAATCGTCGCACGATGCGACAGGGACATGCGCTGCCGGTCCCCGCCGCGCATGCCACACCGGCACCCCGAAAGGGCCGGCAGGATATGATTTCAGATTACACGATTTCGCGCTCAATGCGCGGCGTCTGCATACCTCCCCCCTGAGGGGGGAGGTCGCGCGGAACGCGCGGGTGGGGGTGACTAACCGCACATTCCGGTATCACCCCACCCCGGCCCAAAGGCCCGACCCTCCCCCTCAAGGGGAGGGTAAGTTCCTTACTTCGCAGGCTTGTACCAGCTGTCGAGGCCCTTCTGGAGCTTTTCGGCAGCGACTTCAGGCGTATCGGTGCCGTTGATCACGTTGGCCGATTCAACCCAGGTCTCGTTTTCGAGGTTCGGCGTGCCGCGCGACAGGATCTGATAGGTCGAGCGGATCGTCGGCTTGCACTTTTCGCGCCAGGACACGAATTCCTGAGCGAGCGGGTCCTTCATCGCAACCGGCGTCGAGTTCAGGCTGAAGAAGCCCGGCAGCGAGTTGGCATAGATGTCGGCGAATTCCGGCGAGGCGATCCAGGTGAGAAGCTTCTTGGCTTCTTCCGGGTGCGCGCTCTTGGCATTCAGGCCGACGCCGATGTCGTTGTGGTCGGAGATGTAGCAAGCGTCACCTGCAGCCTTAACCGGCGGCGGGAAGGCGCCCATCTTGAACTGGGCCTGCGTGTTGAACAGGCCGATTTCCCATGAGCCGGCCGGATAGATGGCGGCGCGGCCGAGCGTGAACAGGTTCTGGCTGTCCGGATAGGTCTGGGCTTCGAAACCGTCGCCGAGGTAATCCTTCCACTTGGCGAGAACCTTGTAGGGCTCAACCCAGCCGGCGTCGGTCAGCTTCTGCTCGCCCTTGATCAGCGCTGCGCGGCCTTCCTCACCCTTCCAGTAGGTCGGGCCGATGTTCTGGTAGCCCATGGTGGCGGCTTCCCAGAGATCCTTCGTGCCCATGGCGAGCGGGATGTAGGTGCCGTCCGCCTTGATCTTGTCGAGCGCCGCGAAAAAATCGGCTTCGGTTGCGGGAATAGCGATTCCGAGCTTGTCGAAGGCGTCCTTGTTGTAGATGAAGCCGTGGATGACCGACGCCATCGGCACGCAGAATGTCGCTGCACCATCGTCCGTCGTCCAGGCGGCCCTGGCCACCGGCGAGAAGTTCTCCATGCCGGCAAGACCGGTGAGATCAGCAAGGTGCTTCTTGTTGTAGAGTTCGAGCGAGGCATCGAACGGGCGGCAGGTGACGAGATCCCCGGCCGAGCCGGCATCGAGCTTGGCGTTGAGCGCCGCGTTGTATTCGGTCGGCGCGGTCGGCGCGAACACGACCTTGATGCCCGGGTTCTTGGCTTCGAAAGCCGGGATCAGTTTTTCCTGCCAGATGGTCAGGTCGTCGTTGCGCCAGCTTTCGATGGTCAGCGTGACGTCTTCGGCATGCGCAAGCCCGGCGGAGCCGAGAATGCTGGACGCCAGAAGCAATCCTTTCAGTGCAGTGCGGGTCATTACGTTCTCCCTTTTATAGGCGCCGGCATGGCGCGGTTTTGGAACCCAGAAATCAGTGCGCCGCGATAAGCGACAAGGCACGGCGCAAGCTTTGACCGGCTTCGGTAAGCGCTGCTTGTGCAGCGGCCACGTCGCTTGCCCCAGCAGCAAGCAGAATGGCTATCTTTACCGAGCCCGATGACAGTGTGAGATAACGGCCGGCTTCCGCATCGCCGATTTCGGCAATATCCGAGACGATACGGATGGCGCGACCGCGCAGTTTCGCATTGTCGGCCTTCAGGTTGACCATGTGCCCGTCATGGACATGGCCAAGATGAATGCCGACGAGCGTCGAAAACATGTTGAAGGCGATTTTCTGCGCCGTTCCCGCGCCCATCCGCGTCGAACCGGAAACAACTTCCGGCGGCGTCTGCAGAAGAATGCAAATCTCGGCGTCCTGAAACAGGACAGCACCCGGATTGTTCGCCATGGCAATCACGTGCGCGCCGTTCTTGCGGGCTTCGTCGAGGGCTGCAAGCGCATAGGGTGTCGATCCACTGGCCGAAACCGCGATCAGGCAATCGCCCGCGCCGATGCCGGCAGCCCGCACATCCCGGCGCGCCAGATCCATATCGTCTTCATAACCGCCCGCGAGATCGGCAAGGCTGGCGGCACCGCCGGCGAGCAGCACGACGACCTTGTTCAGCGGGATCCCGTAGGTGCCCGGCAATTCCAGCGCATCGGCCATCGCCATCAGACCCGAACTGCCGGCGCCGGCATAGGCCAGGCGTCCACCGGTCGAAAGGCAATCGGCAGCGATCCGCGCCGCCATGGAAATCGGCTCGATCGCGGCATCCACAACCTTCGCTGCAGCCTGCTGACCGGCGGCAAGCAGACGCAACGCCAGTGCCGGATGAATGGCATCCAGACCCCTTGCCTTGTCGTGACGCTCTTCGGTCTTCGCTGACGGCATTGCGCGTAATCTCCCTCTGCGCAAATTAATGCCAAAAAAATACCAATTGTCTAGGAAAAATTAACTTCTGGCCAAAGAAAATTTTCATCCATCAAAATAACCGTTATTATTCCGCATCTTAGGCGATAATTCCAATTAAAGACCAAATCCCCCTTGGTTAATGGTATTTTTTTGGTATCATTTTTCTCGGAGGTATCCATGCCAAACTACATTCTGGGATTTGACGGCGGCGGCACGAGCTGCCGCGCGGCCGTAGCCAGCGCGGATGGCAGGATCTTGGGCCGCGGAAAAAGCGGTGCCGCCAATATCCTGACCGACCCCGATACGGCTCTGGTCAACATCGTCGATGCCGCCCGGGCTGCGTTCGGCGATGCCGGCATCGATCCCGCGCATATGGGCTCTGCAGCCGCGGTCCTGGGACTGGCCGGCAACAATGTCGGCGACGCGGTCCATTATGTGAAACAACGCCTTCCCTTCGCGAAAGCCGAAATTGTCTCGGACGTGCTGATCGCGCTCGAGGGCGCGCTGCCTGCCGGTGATGGTGCGGTCGCAAGCCTCGGCACCGGCACCGTCTATGTCGTTCGGCGGGGTGCGGCCGTCAGTTACATTGGCGGCTGGGGTTTCACGATCGGTGATCTCGGCAGCGGCGCCCGGCTTGGCCAGGCCCTGTTGCAGGAGAGTGTGCTGGCATTCGACGGCATCCATCCGTCGTCGCCGCTGACCGATGCCGTGATGGCGGAATTCCATGACGACCCCCGCGAGGTCGTCGATTTCGCACGCCAGGCACGGCCGGGCGACTTCGGCCGCTATGCCCCGCGCCTGTTCGAGTTTGCCGGCAAGGGCGATCCGGTTGCGCTCCACCTGCTGAAGGCCGCGACGACGAGCATAGATGAGACGCTCGATGTCGTCGTGGATCGTGGCGGGAAACCGATCTGCCTGCTCGGGGGGCTCGCCGTTCTCTACCGCCCGTGGCTTGCCGAGCGCCATCAGTCGCTGTTCGTCGAGCCTTTGGCGGATGCGCTGACCGGTTCGGTGATGCTCGCGGCAAAGCATGCCGCGGCAATTTCGGAGATGATCGCATGACCGAGCAGCTCGAAGCCATCCTGCCTCTCGACGGCCTGCAGGCCGGCGGCGCCGGTCCGCTGTACCTGAAGCTTCGGCAATCCCTCGAAGGCGCTATTCTTTCGGGCAAGCTCAATCATGGTGACGCCCTGCCGCCGGAGCGCGATCTCGCCGACTATGCCAATATCAGCCGCGTGACCGTCCGCAAGGCCGTCGATGACCTGGTCAAGGATGGTCTTCTGGTGCGCCGACACGGCTCTGGAACCTTTGTGGTCAAGCCTGTGAGCCGCGTGCAGCAGTCGCTGTCCCGCCTCACGTCTTTTACGGAAGACATGGCGCGGAGGGGACTGACGACACGGGCGCAATGGATCGAGCGCGGCCTGTTCCAGCCTTCGCCGGACGAGATGATGACGCTCGGGCTTCCCGCCGATGGTCTCGTTGCCCGGCTCGGACGCTTGCGCATTGCCGACGACATGCCGCTCGCCATCGAGCGGGCCAGCATATCGGCGGAATTCCTGCCGGATCCGCTACGGATCGGCTCCTCTCTCTATGCCGAACTCGACAAGACGCGGTCCCGGCCGGTGCGTGCCGTGCAGCGGATTTCGGCCTGCAACATGAAGGATCCGGATGCGGCGATGCTCGGCATCCCGGTCGGATCGGCGGGTCTGTCGATCGAGCGCATTTCCTATCTTGCCTCCGGCCGGGTCGTGGAATGCACGCGCTCGATATATCGGGGCGATGCCTATGACTTCGTGGCGGAACTGACCCTGTCGGATTCGTGACCAGACAAGATTATTGAAGAAAGACAAGACGATGCAAACCAACATGCGGCGCGAAATCGACGAAATTCCGGAAGCGGCGGCCCGACTGCTCGATCGCTCCAAGGATGCTGTCAGGGCAACCGGCCTTGCGCTGCGCGAGAAGGATCCAGCGTTTCTCGTCACGATCGCGCGTGGTTCCTCCGATCATGCCGCTTTGTTCCTGAAATATGCGATCGAGCTCACAACCGGCCGGCCCGTGGCTTCGCTTGGGCCATCGCTCGCCTCGATCTACGGTGCCGACATGCGCCTTGCGGGTGCTGCCTCGATCAGCATTTCCCAGTCCGGCAAGAGCCCCGACATCGTCGCCATGGCTGAAGCCGCGACCAAGGCCGGCGCCGTGACGATTGCGCTCACCAATACGATTCCCTCACCGATTTCGGAAGCCTGCACCCATCCACTCGATATCCAGGCCGGTCCGGAGATTGCCGTCGCCGCGACCAAGTCCTATGTCAATTCCATTGTCGCCGGTCTCGCCGTCCTAGCGGAATGGACCGATGATACCGCCCTTCGGCGCGCGGTCGCCGATCTGCCGGCACAATTCGCCAGAGCCGTCAAACTCGACTGGCAGATGCTGGCGGACCACCTGACCGAGGCCGAATCGCTCTTCGTTCTCGGCCGCGGTCCCGCACTCGCCATCGCCAGCGAAGCAGCGCTGAAGTTCAAGGAAACCTCCGGCATGCACGCCGAAGCCTATTCGGCAGCCGAAGTGCTGCATGGGCCGGTGGCGCTGGTCGAGAAGAAATTTCCCGTGATCGGCCTTGCCGCCCGCGACGCGGCCGAGGGGTCGGTGACCGGCATTCTCGACAGTCTCGGCGCAAAGGGTGCGCTTGCCTTCGTGACGTCTGCCCAGGCCAAAACGGCCAAGGTGCTGCCTTTTATCGAGACCGGCCATCCGATTACAGATGCGCTGGCGCTGATCCTGCCATTTTACGGCTTCGTCGAATCCTGGTCCCGCGCGCGCGGTCTCAACCCGGATGCCCCTGTGGCCCTCAAGAAGATAACGGAAACACGATGACAGCAGAACAGGCGATCATCGGCGCACGGATTTTCGATGGCCAGACATGGCATGATGGCAGGACGCTGCTTATCGATGACGGGATCATTTCCGGCATTGTCGATGATGGTGCCCGATCGGATGGCGTGCAGACCATCAACGCGGCCGGCCGATTGCTGGTCCCCGGCTTCATCGATCTGCAGGTGAATGGCGGCGGTGGCGTCATGCTCAATGACCGGCGGGACGTTGACGGCATCCGCACGATCTGCGCGGCCCATGCGCAGTTCGGGACCACGGCGCTGCTGCCGACGCTGATCACCGACACGTTCGACATCCGCGCAGAAGCGATCGCGGCCGGCCGCCAGGCCAAGGCCGAACGGGTTCCCGGCTTCATTGGCCTGCATCTCGAGGGACCACATCTCTCGGTGGCTCGCAAGGGCGCCCATGATCCGGCCCTGATCAGGCCGATGGATCAGGCCGATCTTGACGCCCTGCTTGCCTGCCAGGGCGCTTTCGATGCGATGATGATCACGGTTGCGCCGGAAAACGCGTCCGTGGAACAGGTCTCGGCGCTCTCCGCAGCCGGTTTTATCGTCAGCATCGGACACACGGATGCGGGCTACAACACGGTTGCCGCCTATGCGGATGCCGGGGCGCGCACCGTCACCCACCTGTTCAACGCCATGAGCCCACTCGGCCACCGCGAGCCCGGCGTGGTCGGCGCGGCCCTTGATCGCGGCGATCTGTATGCCGGCATCATCGCCGACGGTTTCCATGTCGATCCTGTCTCGATGAGCATTGCCCTGCGCGCCAAGGCCGGACCCGGCCGCATCTTCATCGTCACCGATGCCATGTCGACCATCGGCTCGGACCAGACCGGCTTCATGCTCAACGGTCGCGAGATTTTCCGCAAGGATGGACGGCTGACACTGGCCGATGGAACGCTGGCAGGAGCGGATATCGACATGCTGTCTTCCGTGCGCTTTGCACACGAGACGCTTGGACTTCCGCTGGAGGAAGCCATCCGCATGGCCTCGGCCTATCCCGCCGAGGCAGCCCGGATCGATCAAAGAAAGGGTCGCCTGCTTCCGGGGCTCGATGCCGATTTCGTGCTGCTCACCCCGTCCCTCGATATGGTCTCGACGTGGATCGGTGGCGCCTGCGTTTTCGAAGCCTGAAGACGCGTGCCTACCAAACGTGCTTTACAAGCTCCGCCTTCAGGCCAGCCACAATCGCTGCACTCGTTTTGCGGGCAACCGACGGCGCAAACCCAAGTGAAACGACGCGCTGGTCTTGAGCCGGCTCAGCAATGGAACAGGACGAGTGGATTTCCGACACGGGCAGCCGCGACAGCACCCCGGCGACCGTCGTTGAAGTGACGCCGGAGCCGGGCATGATCGAAATCCGGCCGGCGGCCTGTTCGACAAGCACGGCAAGCTGCGCGATGCCGTCCGGTGCGGTCTTTTCGCCGCCGGATGTCAGGATCCGTTCGAAACCAAGCGCAATGGCGCTTTCCAGCGCTTCTGAAAAATCCGGGACGAGATCGAAGGCGCGATGCAGCGTCAAACCCATGCCGCCCGCCCTTGCCACAAGGTGCTCCAGGGCGTCCACGTCCAGCCGACCATTGGCGAGACCGGCACCTAGCACCACACCGGCAAGCCCGGCTGCCCGCGCCGCATCGATCTCGATATCCATCATGCCGACTTCGCTCGCGCTGAAAACGAAATCGCCGGGCCGGGGACGGATCATTGCATAGACCGGTACGGGCGCATTTGCAGCCATCGCCATCAGGCCTGCGGTCGGCGTCAAGCCGCCCAGCGCGAGGGCGGAGCACAATTCTATCCGATCGGCACCGCCGTCCACCGCGGCCTCCAGGCCGGCGGCATCGTCAACACAGACTTCCAGCACAATCGATTTCATGCCCCTGCTCCGCGCAAACCGAGGATGGCTGCACCGATCAGGCCGGGCTCGACGCGGCATTCGCCGCGCACCACAAGCCGCCGGTCGAAGCGCCGCAGGACACGGCCGCGAACAGCCACATCGAGCAGATGCAGAAGCGGCTCCACGTTGGAAAGCCCGCCCCCAACCGGAACGACCGTCGCCCCCGTGATGTTCACCGTCAGCGCCAGCGGCGACGCGACGAGATCGACCAGCACATCGATTGTTCGTGCGGCCTGAACATCGCCCGAAAGCCAGGCCTGTGTGATCGCCTCGCTCGGCAGCGCGATACCGTGCAGGGAAAGATGCAGGCGCTCCATGCCCCGCGCGCCGCCAACCGTATCGACGCAACCGCGCTGGCCGCAGCCGCAATCGTAGAGCGGAATGGCGACGGGCGGATGTCCGGCATGGGAGGCGACGATGGGTCCATGCCCCCACTCGCCCGCGAAACCGCCGGCCGCATTGATCAGTCGGCCATCGACCACCAGACCGCCGCCGACGCCGGTGCCGAGAATGGCACCCAGCACGATACGGTGACCGCGGCCGGCACCGATACCGGCTTCCGCCAAGACAAAGCAGTCGGCGTCATTGGCGATCAGTACCGGAAGTCCAAGTTCGTCGGCAAGTTCGGCAGACAGGAGGCGGCCGTCGATGCAGGGGATGTTGGCGCACTTGGTTGCCTGCGTATCCGGATCGACAACCCCGGTGATCGACAAGGCAATGCGTTTCGGCTCACCGCCAGCCTCGTCAAGCACCGCCCTCAGCACGTTTACAAAAGCGCCGAAATCATCGAGTGGCGTGGGCTTCCGCCCGAGCGGCACGATCCGGTCCGGCGCATGGGCGACGGCGCCCTTGATCGCGGACCCGCCAATATCGAAACAGACGATCATGCTTCGCCCCGGATGACGGCTTCGGTTGCAAGGGCGGCGAGGACAGTGTCATCCCCATAGCGGGCTATCTTTTCGAAGAGCTTATCTGCAAGCCGGACCGAATCCGGCGCTCCGCCCTTCAACAGCGTCGTGCGCGATGCCACCGATCCGATTTCGTCCTGTCCGCTCATTCCGTTCCCCGCTTGCGACCACGCCGCGCATCCAATAGGCCATGGCAGAACTGAAAACCAGCCGTCACCGCACCCTATCGCCACGGAGCGGTTTTTCCAGAGACGGCCGCAGATTTCCCACGATTTCGCGGCTGTGACCACAGCAGGTTCTCACCTGCCCTTGCCTGCCGGATGTCGCCCGCCTACATCGGGCAGGCCGGTGATATCTCCGGAAAATGGCAAACGGGTGGATTCATGATCTTCGACGCAGCGCGACTTGCCTTCTCCAACCTCTTCGCACCGGAAACGCGTTCCGTGTTCTGGAAGGTGATCGGCCTGACGCTGCTGGTTCTGGTCGCCGTGTGGTTCGCGCTCAAGGAAGTGCTGTCCTATCTGGCGCTGCCCTGGCTCAGCGGGTTGTTGCCAGTCTCGGCCGAATTGGCAGGCTGGTTCACCTTCATCATCGGCCTTTTTGCAAGTCTCGGGTTGGCGCTGGCGCTCGCGCTGCTGATGGCGCCGGTAACGGCGCTGATCGCCGGGTTCTTTCTGGACGATGTCGCTGAAGTCGTCGAAAGGCGCGACTATGCGCTCGAACCCGCAGGCCGCGCCCTGCCGCTGGGCGAAGCGATAATCGGCACGCTGAAATTTCTCGGCGTCGTCATCATCGGCAACATCTTCGCGCTGTTTCTACTGCTTGTTCCCGGCATCAACCTCATCGCCTTCTTCCTGGTGAACGGCTATCTGCTTGGCCGCGAGTTCTTCGAATTTGCAGCGATGCGGTATCGGACACCGGCAGAAGCGCGCCTGTTCCGCGCCAAACATTCAACACCTGTCTTCCTCGCCGGCCTGCTCCTCGCTGCGTTCCTGGCCGTTCCGATCCTCAACCTGCTGACGCCGCTGTTTGCCGCCGGCATGATGGTCCATCTGCATAAGAAGCTGACAAAATGCGACCCGGATTTCATGCTCCGCTGAAGTACACTCGCATGGATACGCTGATCGCCGGGCTCAATGCGCAGGCAACCTTCGGAATTCGCAAGGTCATTTCCTATGTCGCGGAAAGGCTTAAGCTGTCGCGTGCAACGATCGACAACCGCCTGCCTACTGTCCGGCAACACGCGAAATCAAAATGGGAGACAAACTGATATGCCTTTGCCGATGCGGGACTTCGCGCTGGAAACCTATATGTCCAAATGGGAATTTGCGGCGCGCTATCATATGACGGCCTCCGATGCGCAAAGCATCCGTCTGACGGAGCTGCTTTCCTATGCCAGCGACGCCGATCGCGCGGATTTCGAAAATCTTGGCCTCGGATATACCGAAACCTCCGGCGCGCCCGTGCTGCGACAGGAGATCGCCCGGACCTACGACACGATGGCGCCGGACGAGATCCTGTGTTTTGCCGGTGCAGAGGAGGCGGTCTATGTTGCAATGAAGGTTCTGCTCACCGAAGCGGACCATGCGATCGTCATCACGCCGAACTATCAGGCAGCCGAAACGATCCCGCTCAGCATCTGTGCTGTCACCGGCGTAGCACTTGATATCGACAATGACTGGAACCTCGACATCGGAGAAATCGCGGCGGCGATCCGGCCGAACACCCGGCTGATCTCCATCAATTTCCCCAACAATCCGACCGGCAAGATCATTCCGCGCGCGGATCTGGACGCGCTGGTTGCGCTTTGCCGCAGGCATGGCATCTGGCTGTTCAGCGACGAGGTCTACCGCCTGATCGAGCGCGACCCGGCCTTGCGCTGGCCCCAGGTCGCCGACATCTACGAGCGCGGCCTGTCGCTGAATGTCATGTCCAAGGCCTATGGCTTGCCGGGTCTTCGGATCGGCTGGCTGGCCTGCAAGGATCGTGACGTGCTCGGCCGGTTCGAGCGCTACAAGCACTTCCTGTCGATCTGTAATTCAGCACCCTCTGAGGTGCTGGCGCGCATAGCGTTGAAGAATCGTGAGCCGATCCTTGCCCGCAACCGCGCCATCGTGCGCACCAACGTCGCGGCCCTCAATCTCTTCTTCGCGGAATATCCGCACCTCTTCGACTGGCGCGAGCCGGATGGCGGTTGCGTCGCCTTCGTCCGCTACAAGGGGGCGGATGGCGTCGAGGCATTCGCCCGCCGGGTCGTGGAGGAAGCGGGCGTGTTCTTCCTGCCATCAAGCATCTACCGGTCCGATCTCAACCCGGTGCCGACCGATTGTCTGCGGGTCGGCTTCGGCCGGATCAACGTGCCTGATGGTATCACCGCGCTGCGCAACTGGCTGACACGCAACACAGTCTGACGACGCGCTCAGTCAGCCTCGCGCAGCCTGTAACCGACGCCGGTTTCGGTTGTCAGATATTGGGGCTGGTCGGGGACCTGCTCGATCTTCTGGCGCAACTGGCGGACATAGACGCGCAGATATTGCACGTCGGCGCCTCGACCCCAGACCTGCTCGAGAAGGAAGCGGTGCGTCAGCACCTTGCCGGCGTGCTGAACCAGAACCCGAAGGATGTCGTATTCTTTTGGCGAAAGCTTTATCTCCCGCCCCTCGACGCGGACGATGCGCTTCACCAGATCGACGGCAAGTCCGCCGGCCTGGAAAACGGGCTTTTCGCCCTGCTGCTGCAGGCGGTGGCGCAGCGCCACGCGGATGCGCGCCGCCAGTTCGTTCATGCCGAAGGGTTTTGGCACATAGTCGTCCGCGCCCTCTTCCAGAGCGCTGACGATGCCCGCCTCATCGGTGCGGCTGGAAAGAATGACGATCGGAATACCCAGCCCCTCCGCGCGCCAGTGCCGCAGCAGTTCGTGTCCCGGCATATCCGGAAGACCGAGATCGAGCAGGATCAGATCGGGTCGGTCGATGCGAACCTGCTCCTGCGCTGCCCTGGCATTGCCCGCTTCGCTGACGATGTAGCCCTGCGTCCCGAGACCGACCTTGAGCAGCCTGCGAATGGGCGGCTCGTCATCGACGACCAGGATTTTCACGGCGGACAGCGTCATTTGAAATCTTCCAGGCGAGGGGCAACGGATGCGGCGGGCAGCGCGATGGTGAACATGGCGCCGGACCGATCCGTCCGGTTCGACGCAACGATCGTTCCGCCCATCGCTTCGATGAAGCCGCGGCAGATCGAAAGGCCAAGCCCGGTACCGGCGCGGACGTGATCGCCTTTCTGCACGCGGTAAAACGTATCAAAGATGCGCTCCAGGTCATCAGGCGGAATGCCTGGGCCTTCGTCAAGGATCAGCAGAAAGATCTGCCCGCCATCCTTCCAGGCCTTTGCCGTGATCGTCGTACCCTCGGGCGCATATTTGGCGGCATTGTCCAGCAGGTTGAACAGGACCTGCTCGAACAGCACCGGATCGACGCGGATCATCGGCAGGTCGTGCGGCAGCATGACGGCAGTTTGGTGCGCGCCGAGAATCTTTGCGGCGCGCCGCAGGGCACTGCCGACGATATCGCCGAGAAAATGAAGGGCGGCGTTCGGCTCCATGGCCCCGGATTCGATCTTCGTCATGTCAAGAAGGTTGGCGATGAAGCGGTTCAGCCGTTCCGATTCGTCCATCACCGTGCCAAGCAACTCCACGCGGTCCTCTTCCGGCAGGACCGGCGCGTAATCGCGCAACGTCCCGGCCGCGCCCATGATTGCCGACAGCGGCGTCTTCAGATCGTGGGAGATCGAGGTGAGCAAAGCCGAGCGTAGACGGTCCGCCTCCGCCTGCAACCGTCCCCGGTCGACATCGGCCACAAGCTGGATACGTTCAATCGCCAGCGCAGCCTGATCCGCGAGTGCATCCAGGAGGCGCTGCTTCTCCGGCGTCAGAAGCGGGCCTTGCCCGTCATTGTCGAGACCGATGACGCCGACGGCGGCGCGGCCGGTGCGCAGCGGCACGTAGAGACGTTTTGCGCCCGGCAGGGTATCTGCACCGCGCCCGGCAGCGCGATTGTGCTCCCATGCCCAGCGCGCAGCGGCAATATCGGCATCGACCAGCGTATCATCCGGCGGATAGCCGGCCTTGACGGCGATCGTATCGCCTTCCGGCAAAAGCAGCACAACACGCACCTTCAGCATGGAGGCGAGCTGGAAGGCGGTCGCCCAGAGCACGTCATCCAGCGTGCCGGTGCCCGCCAGCTTCTTGCTGAACAGGTAGAGGTCCTCGGTGGTGCGGGCGCGCTGCCGCGCCGCCGTCGCCTGCCGCTGCACGCTCGCCGTGAGATTGCTGGCGATCAGCGCGACGCCGAAAAAGAAGCCGAGCGCCACGACGCTTTCCGGGTCGCTGATATCCAGCGTGTAGAGCGGCTGGAGAAAGAAGAAATTCAGCGCAAAGGCGCTGATGATGCAGGCATAGAGCGCCGGTTTCAGGCCCGCCGTGACGGCCGAGGTCAGCACCGCCATGAGAAAGACCAGCGCAATGTTGCGGACATCCAGCGACTGGTCGAGCAGAAAGCCGAAGAGCAGGGCACAGCCGACATAAAGCGTGCTCATCGCATAGGGCTGAATTTCGAACCGACGCGGCGGCGGCATCGTCCTCACCCCGGGGATCGCCGGACCTGCATCCTGTTCATTGCCGGAAATGACGTGAACGCTGGTTTCGCCGGCATTGCGGATCAGGTCGCTCGTCGTCGAGCCCTCCAGCCTTTCGCGCCACCGTGACTTGCGCGGTCGACCGATGACGATATGGGTCACGTTGTGCGCGGCCGCATGCCGGATGATTTCTTCAGTCACGCTCTGGCCGGGCAGCGTGATCGCCTCGCCGCCCAGTTGCTCTGCCAGCCTGAGTGTTGCCGCGACCCGGTCTCGATCCGCTTCGGACAAATGCACGGCGCGCGCCGTCTCGACATGCACTGCCGACCACGGCGCGCGCAACCGGTCGGCAAGCCGCACGGCATAGCGCACCAACGAGGCGCCACGGGCCGTTTCATCGACCAGCACCACGACGCGATCCCCGGCCGCCCACGGACCGGAAATGGCATGCGCCTGCATATGGTTCAGCAGTTGATCGTCGACACGCTGGGCGGTGCGCCGGAGCGCCAGTTCCCGCAGCGCGGTGAGGTTGCCGGGGGAAAAATAATTCTCGAGCGCGCGCTGCGCTGTCTTCGGGACATAGACCTTGCCGTCATGCAGGCGCTTGATCAGGTCGTCCGGGGTGATGTCGATGATCTCGATGTCGTCGGCACGGTCGATGACCATGTCCGGCACGGTTTCGCGCACCCGGATCCGGGTGATCTGCGCGACGACATCATTGAGGCTTTCAATGTGCTGGACGTTCAGCGTCGAATAGACATTGATGCCGCGGGCCAGAAGTTCCTGCACGTCCATATAGCGCTTGGGGTGCCGGCTACCGTCGGCATTCGTATGGGCTAGTTCGTCCACCAGGACGAGCGCCGGCCGGCGCTTGAGGATGGCGTCGATATCCATCTCCTCGAGCTTGCGTCCCTTGTAGTCGACCGCCGTGCGCGCAATGACCTCGAAGCCTTCGACCAGCGCCTGGGTCTCCTTGCGGCCATGGGTCTCGACCACGCCGATCACGACATCGACACCATCGGCGATCTTGGCGCGGCCTGCCGTCAGCATTTCATAGGTCTTGCCGACACCAGGCGCCGCGCCGAGGAAAATCTTCAGGCGACCGCGCGTCTCGCGCTCGGCGCGCTGAAGAAGCGCGTCCGGGGACGGCCTGTTTTCCATTTCGCGGCTGTCATCTGCCATGCGGTTTGGTCTTTCTCGCCGGCGCGCGACGATTAAATTGTCGCCGCTTTAAAACGTCAATGCCCTTCACCCCGACTTTGCTGCAGGGGTGAAGGGCCGCTTTACGGCGTCTGCGGTTACTTCGTCATAGAAGCATCAAGGCTCAGGTTCAACGCCAGAACATTGACGACGGGCTCGCCCAGGAGACCGAGTTCTCGCGCCTCGATCGCCTTGTCGACCAGCCCCCGGACAAGGCCTTCATCAACGGCCCGCGCCTTGGCAACACGCGGAACCTGAAAATAGGCCGCTTCCGGCGTGATCTGCGGATCAAGACCGCTGCCGGAGGTGGTGACGAGGTCCATCGGCACCGGCTGTCCCGGATTTTCCGCCTTCAGCGCCTCGGCATCGGTCTTGATACGGTCGATCAGCTTGCCGCTGGTCGGGCCGAGATTGGAGCCGCTGGAAGCGGCGGCATTGTAGCCATCGCCCGCAGCTGAAGGCCGGCCGTGGAAATAGGCTTCGGTGGCGAAAGCCTGGCCGATGAGTCTCGAGCCGATCAGCTTGCCGTCCTTCTCAATCAGGCTGCCATTTGCCTGTGCGGGAAACAGGGCCTGGGCGATGCCGGTCATGCCGAGCGGATAGGCAAACCCGGTGATCAGGGTGATGATGACCGTCATGATCAGGGCAGGTTTGAGTTGTTTCAACATCGGGGTAATCCTTTAAACGAGACCAAGGGCGGTGATGGCCAGATCGATGGCCTTGATGCCGATGAACGGCACGATGACGCCGCCGAGGCCATAGACGAGCAGGTTGCGGCTGAGCAGTGCACCGGCGCCGATTGCCCGGTATTTGACGCCGCGCAGCGAGAGGGGAATGAGGCCGACGATGATCAGCGCGTTGAAGATGATCGCCGAAAGGATGGCGCTCTGCGGCGTTGCCAGTCCCATGACGTTCAGCACCGCCAGCTGCGGGTAGAAGGCCAGGAACATGGCCGGGATGATCGCGAAATACTTCGCGATGTCGTTGGCTATCGAGAAGGTCGTTAACGCCCCGCGAGTCATCAGAAGCTGCTTGCCGATTTCGACGATCTCGATGAGCTTGGTCGGGTCGCTGTCGAGGTCGACCATGTTGCCGGCCTCGCGCGCCGCTACCGTGCCAGTGTTCATGGCGACGCCGACATCGGCCTGCGCCAGCGCCGGCGCATCATTGGTGCCATCGCCGCACATGGCGACCAGCTTGCCCTTGGCCTGCTCCTCGCGGATCAGGGAGAGCTTGTTTTCCGGCGTTGCCTGAGCGAGGAAATCATCGACGCCAGCCTCGGCGGCAATCGCTGCCGCCGTCATCGGATTGTCGCCGGTGATCATCACCGTGCGGATGCCCATGCGGCGCAACTCCGCGAAACGCTCGCGGATGCCACCCTTGACGATATCCTTGAGATGCACGACGCCGAGCAGGCGGCCATCGCGGACCACGGCCAGCGGCGTGCCACCGGCCCGGCCGATTTCGTCGGCAATCGCCTGGATCTCGCGAACCGTTTCCGTAGCAGGATGGGCGCCGACCATCGTTGCTGCGCTTTCGCCGACATACGTGAGCACCGCCTCGACGGCGCCTTTGCGGATGACGGACCCCTCAAGATCGACACCGCTCATGCGGGTCTGGGCGGTGAACGGCACGAAACGTGCCTTGAGGGTGTTCATGTCGCGGCCACGGAGACCGTACTTCTCCTTGGCGAGCACGACGATGGAACGGCCCTCGGGCGTTTCATCGGCAAGCGAGGCGAGTTGGGCGGCATCGGCGAGATCCTGCTCGGACACACCGCGGACGGCACGGAACTCGGTTGCCTGGCGATTGCCGAGCGTGATCGTACCAGTCTTGTCGAGCAGCAGCGTATCGACGTCGCCGGCGGCCTCGACCGCACGGCCGGACATGGCAAGGACGTTGAACCGGACGAGGCGGTCCATGCCGGCGATGCCGATGGCCGAAAGCAGCGCACCGATGGTGGTCGGGATCAGCGTCACGAACAGGGCGACGAGTACGATGACCGGGATCGAGCCGCCGGCATAGGTGGCAAAGCTCGGTATGGTGGCAACGGCCAGGACGAAGATCAGCGTCATGCCTGCAAGCAGGATGTTGAGCGCGATCTCGTTCGGCGTCTTCTGGCGCTCGGCGCCTTCGACCAGCGCAATCATCCGGTCGATGAAGGTCGAGCCGGCGGCGGCCGTGATACGCACGCGGATCCAGTCGGACAGGACCTGCGTGCCACCGGTGACAGCTGAGCGGTCGCCGCCCGATTCACGGATGACAGGTGCGGATTCGCCGGTGATCGCCGCCTCGTTGACGGAAGCGATGCCTTCGATCACTTCACCGTCGGAGGGGATGATCTCGCCGGCTTCAACCAGAACGATATCGCCGACTTTCAGGCTCGTGCCGGGGACCATTTTGAACTGGGTACGATCATCGCCCAAAAGCAGCTTGGCCTGCGTTTCGGTGCGGGATTTACGCAGCGATTCTGCCTGCGCCTTGCCGCGACCTTCGGCGACGGCTTCGGCGAAATTGGCAAAGAGCACCGTGAACCACAGCCAGATATTGAGCTGCAGCGAGAAGCCGAGATCGGCGCCGCCGGTCACGAGATCGCGCAGGAAGAGAACGGTGGTCAGCGTCGAAACGACCGCGACGACGAACATCACCGGGTTTCTGGCGAGGCTGCGCGGATCGAGCTTGGCGAAGGCGCCGCCGACCGCCGGGATAAGGATGCGAGAGTCCAGAAGGCTCGCAGATTTGGACTGGTTCATGGGAGAACTCCAGTGTCTCTAATTCTGTGACGGCACGGGGACCGGACGGTCAGCCGTGGAACAATGCGGTGAAGGCGTGGGCAAGGCCGGCAACCACCAGCAGCACAACCATCATGACGAGCACGATGCTGGAGCCGGTGCGGCGGTCTCCCCCGCGCGCCGGACCATCGGCGCGCGGTTGGAAGAGGTCCTTGAACATCGGGGAGCGACGAACCATCATCATCTCCTAGAATGTCTGGCCGGAGATCATCGCCAGGTGCTCGACGATCGGTCCGAGCGCCAGCGCCGGGAAGAAGGTCAGGCCTCCGACGATCAGGATCACCCCGACGAGCAGGCCGACGAAGAGCGGACCGTGGGTCGGGAAGGTTCCAGCCGAGGCAGGCACCGTTTTCTTGGCGGCGAGCGAGCCGGCGATGGCAAGCGCCGGGATGATCACCAGGAACCGGCCCATCAACATGCCGATGCCGAGCGTCACGTTGTACCAGGGCGTATTGCCCGTCAGGCCGCCGAAGGCAGAGCCGTTGTTGGCCGCCGCCGAGGTATAGGCGTAGAGGATCTCCGAGAAGCCATGCGGGCCGGCGGTTCCGACGGAAGCGACGGCGGACGGCATCACCACGGCGATCGCGGTGAAGATCAGCATGGCAAGCGGCAGGCAGAGGATGGCAAGCACGGCCATCTTGATTTCCTTGGCCTCGATCTTTTTGCCGAGATATTCCGGCGTGCGACCGACCATGAGGCCCGCCACGAAGATCGTGATAACGATGAACATCAGCATGCCGTAGAAACCGGCGCCAACGCCGCCGACAATGACTTCACCGAGCTGCATGTTGATCAGCGGGATCAGGCCGCCGAGCGCCGTGAACGAGCCGTGCATTGCATTGACGGCACCGCAGGATGCAGCCGTCGTGATGACGGCGAAAAGCGATGACAGTGCAATGCCGAAGCGGACTTCCTTGCCCTCCATGTTGCCGCCATCGATACCGAGGGCATGCACCAGCGGATTGCCGGCAGCTTCAGCCCAGTAGGTCACCGCGACGCCGGCGACGAAGAGAACACCCATGGCGGTGAGGATTGCCCATCCCTGGCGCTGGCTGCCGACCATTCGGCCGAAGACATTGGTCAGCGCTGCGCCGATCGCAAAGATCGCCACCATCTGGATGAGATTGGAAATCGCGTCCGGATTTTCGAACGGGTGGGCCGAGTTGGCGTTGAAGAAGCCGCCACCGTTTGTGCCGAGCATCTTGATCGCCAGCTGCGAGGCAACGGGGCCGACGGCGATGGTCTGCTGCGCGCCTTCGAGCGTCGTCGCGTTGACGTAAGCGCCAAGCGTCTGCGGTACGCCGAGATAGACGAAGACAACGGTGAGCAGGATGCACAGCGGAAGCAGGATGTAGAGGATCGACCGGGTCATATCGACCCAGAAATTGCCGACCGACTTGCCGGACGCACGCGCGAAACCGCGGATGACGGCCAAAGACACGGCGATGCCCGTCGCCGCGGAGGCGAAGTTCTGCACCGTGAAACCGGCCATCTGCACGAGATAGGACATCGTGCTTTCGCCGCCGTAGTTCTGCCAGTTGGTGTTGGTGACGAAGCTGACGGCGGTGTTGAAGGAAAGTTCAGGGCCGACGGCCGTCATGCCGGCGGGATTGAAGGGCAAAGCACCCTGGAGCCGTTGCAGAAAATAAAGAACGACGACGCCGGAAAGGCTGAAGAGCAGCATGGCGGCCGCATAGGTCGTCCAATGCTGCTCCTCCTTCTCGCTGGTGCCGGAGAGGCGATAAAGCCCGCGTTCGACGGGAACGAGGAAGGGCGACAGCAATGTGCGCTCGCCGCTGAAAACGCGCGTCATGTAGCCGCCGAGCGGCTTGACGAGCAGAATGACGATCCCGCAGAAGGCGAGGATCTGGATCCATCCGTTTAGGGTCATGGTGTTCACTTTCCGAACCTGGCACTTTGGGAAACTAGAAGCGCTCAGGGCGAATGAGGGCGTAGGTGAGGTAGACGAGCAGGACCGCAGTCACGCCGCCGCCAAGGATGTAGTCGACAAGCATTTTCTGATCCTTCGGGTTACAGGCGATCGCAGGCGGTCGTATAGGCAAGCGACAAGGCGAAAAACAAAACACCGATCCCGATCATGAGGATGTCCATCATCGATCGTTGCTCCTTCTGTGCGCGAAACTTTTCCCGCCCGGCAATCGACAGGGCGGAATGGACGAACAGCCCCGGCGCGCCAGGCTGGCCACGATCCGGAGCTTGAATTCCACACGCAATATGCGGCCGAACCGCATCAAGGTTCGAGACCGGCGGAAGAGGAAAGAAATAAAGATCCCATAAAGGTTTGCGCCATCGCGTCACGCAGATCGCTGGTGCCGGAGACTGAAGGGGATCGGGATGGCTCCCCGGAAGGACCCACCAGGGACAGCTCTCTGATCGCGGATCTTCGTCCGTTCACGCGCGTGCCGGGAGCGAGATCACGCTTTCCAGCCGAAGCACCTGGAACGTCCTTGACGAGGACGAACGGAAACAAAACGCCAAAAGCTGTTCCGGCAGAAACAGGCAGCCTGAATGTTTCTCCAATAAGACCGTCTTGCGGCAAAGCAACGGAGCCGCCAGTGATCCATCTTGACTTTTGTCGGTGCAAAATTCACTGATCAAGGGTGCATCGATGGGGACTTGCATGAAGAACGGGATCATCCGGAGTGCTCTTGCGGGAGCAGCGCTTGGACTTGCGCTGCCCGCAGCGGCGGAGCCGGTGGCGCGCAGCCTGCCAGCGGCAGGCTCGGTCATTGCCCGCAAATCCGGGGAGGAAGTCCGCTTTTTCGATGTCTCCAGCTGGCGTCATGTCGATCTCGCCCAGGATCTTCTCAGCGGCGACGTCCTTCGGACAAATGCGACCGGGCAGCTGGCCGTGCTTTTCTCCGACCGCACGCAGGTTCGCCTCGGTCGCAACACGTCGCTGCTCGTCAAGCAGATGGCAAATGCGGAAAACACCAGCCTCGAACTGCAATCCGGCACGATCTGGGCCCGCGCCGAACGCGGCGGCCAGGGCCTCACCGTCGATACGCCGGCAGCAGCGGCAGCCATTCGCGGCACCGACTGGACCTTGACCGTCGGCGCGGACGGAAAAACATCGCTGATCGTGCTGGAAGGCGTGGTCGAACTCAGTAACGCCTTCGGCAGCGTAGAGGTTTCGCAAGGGGAAGGCGCCGTTGCCGCCATCGGCAAGGCGCCAAGAAAGTATATTCTCGTCGACCTCAAGGAACGAGAACAGGTTCTTCTTTACAGCGACCTGCGCGGCGCCTTGAGTGACTTGCCGATAAGCGGGCTCGGCACCGCCAACGCGCGCGCCGAACGCGCGCGTATTCTCGCTATCCCTGATGCCGACCGCCGCGACGAGGATTGGCTGCTGTTAGCTGAAATAGCCCTGGAGCACGATGGACTTAAGGTCGCACGGGAGGCCTTGGACGGAATACGCGGCCCGTTGCAGGAACCGCTAAAGGCACGGGCGACACTGGTTGAAGCAATCATTGCAGGGTTGGAAACACGCTATGAGGAGGCAGCAAACCTGTTCGCATCGGCAGCGCCCGGCCTCGTTGCAGACCGCCGGGATGCCGCGCTGCATCTCCGCTGGTTCGTGGAGGTTCTCGCATATCCCGATCGTCAGATGGAGCCGCCCGGACGGAGCGGCCGGCACCTTACTCCGACGGCAGCACTCGCCATGGCGATCGCCGCGGGCCATATCGGTGGACAGCCGGAAGCCATAGAGATGCTCCGGGCCGCAGAACGACGTTTTCCGCACGATGCGCGCCTGCCGGCGGCGCGCGCGAACCTTGCCTATCAGATCGACCGGCGAGAAGAGACCATTGAGGCGCTCGCGCGGGCCCGATCAATCGATCCGGAAAACCCAGTCTATCTCTTGATCAATGCGCGTTTTCGCTCAACGGTCTACAGCGATCTCGATGGTGCTTTGGCCGATCTGCAGCGTGCCGCCGAGCAGGCCCCGGGCATTGATGCCATCTGGAATGAGATCGGCATCGTGCAAAGCGATCGCAATGCGATTGTGGAGGCAGATCGCGCCCACAGCAGGGCAGTCGAGCTCAACCCAAACAACGCCGTTGTCCGCGCCAACTATGCACGTTTCCTGATTGATAATGAGCAGCTTTCAGCGGCAAAATCCCAGATAGACGGGGCGGAAGCTCTCGATGCGCAATCCTATGCGGTCCTTGCAGCGAAGGGACGCTACCTTTTAAGAATCGGGAGAACTGCAGAGGGCGAAGAGGCCCTTTTGCAGGCCTCGGCTGTCAACCCGACCTACGGCGACAGCCTGATCGGCGTTGCTATCGCCGCCTACCAGCGTAACGCAACAGACGAAGCGGCACAGGCACTGGATAATGCCGACCGCTTCGATCCTGAAAATCCCTCCGTGCCGCTTATCCGATCTGGTATTGCCCTGGACAGTTACGAGGCCGACCAGGCGATCCAGAACGCCCGCGAGGCCGTACGGCGCAGCCTGAGACGCGGCGGTCATTATAGTGGCTACGATACCAATCGTCAGGTTTCCTCCTATCTTGGCGTCGCACTCGACAATCTTGGACTTACCGAATGGGGTCAGTTTTACGCCGACAAGGGCTTCGATCCCTTCCAGGGATCGAGCTACATCGACGAGGCGGCAGCCGGCCGCGTATCGCCCTTCATTGCGACCACGCCGCTCATGTCGCCGGATCAGCGCGTTCAGTCCGGCGCCAGCACGGAAGCCTCCAAGTTGCAGGCGACGCTGCTCGACCCGCTTTCGCTGGCAGGGACGGGCGGACGCAACTCGCTCGAACAGATCGCCTTTTCTGAGGCCACTCTGGGCACCGGTATAGTTCTCGACGATGGAAAGGCCGGATGGACGAGCGATCTCCTGGTACAAGGCACCACGTTCAGCCCGATGCCCATGAGCTATTACGTGCAGGCGCAGGTCGAACGACTGGACGGTCCACGCGAAAACGACGAAGCTGACCTTGCCGGCGGTCTCTTCCAGATCGGGCTGCACCCGACACTTCAGGACCGGATCTATGTTTTCGGCAGCAACATAGACGTAGATACCGGCTTTCCCGGGCAGGCTGCGTCTCCCACGCTCTACGATGAAAGCAAAGGACGCGTTTCGGAGCTTGGCGCTGGCTGGAGTCATACGATCTCCGATGAGAATATTCTTCAGTCTTTTATCGTCGGCCGCGACAGTGATGTGACGCGAACACTTAACTATTCGGATTCTCAAGGCCCTTTCCATATTGATGATTCTATCCGCGACCAATCCTTGACCGCTGGTATCGGACATATGATCGGCGTTGGACCTTTCACCTTGCGATACGGTACCGAATTCGCCGCATCTCACTTCGATCAGTCGCTGGTCTATACCGACACGCCGACAGGTGACGTTTTTTTCACGGATGGATCGTCTGGAAACGGACGTGCCGCCCGTGCCTATGGCGACATTGTCTGGGATCTCTCCGATGAACTCCAACTGCAGGGCGGCGCCCATTTCACATGGTTCGAAGGTGGCGATTGCGGCTGCGTCGACCCGCGCATCGGACTCGCTTGGTCACCGGTCGACAATCACTGGCTGCGCGCCTTCTACCGGGAGGACACGCAGTTCCTGTCCAACTATACGCTCTCGCCAATCTCGACAGTCGGCTTCACGCCACTCGATATCCCCCTCTTTGCCGGAGGGCAGACGAAGACATCCGCGGTCCGCTGGGATGCGGAGTGGTCGGAGCGCTTCTTTACATCGGTCGAGTACCAACACCAGGAGATCGACGGCGTTTCGATCGACATTCCCCGACTGCTCGAGAGCTTCAGTACCATCAAGGGCACGATCGACAGTGTTAATTTCAGCGCAAACTACTGGATCGGTAGCGGCCTAGGGGCGTTTGGCTCAGTTACCTGGAACCAAAGCAGGGATACGAGCGGATTTTTTCGAGGTGACTTCGGCTTGCCACTGGTTCCCGACTACAAGGCGCAGGTCGGTCTCACCTATGTTCACCCGTCACGTGTGAAAGTGGCGGTGGCGCAGACCTTCGTTGGCTCGCGGGTCGGGGCTCCCTTCGGCATAGAGATCGAGCCTTATACGACAACGGATGCAGCGGTCAGCTGGAAGTCGGAGAGCGGTCACATGGAGGCAAGTCTCCAGCTTCTCAATATCTTCGACAATGATTTCGAACTGGCCTTGGGTATTCCCGGGTGGGGGCCGACCATCAAAGGGGCCGTGAAAGTGCGTTTCTGATGGCGTCGGAACGCAGCAGTCAGGGCAAATCGCCTAGGAGCCGAGACGCGCGTCGGCGGGGCGGCCTTGCTGCACTTTCCGTTGTCTCGACGCTTGTTCTTTCGCTGCTGCTCCTGACCTCCCCATGGGCCCTCATCGAACTGCGCAGTTTCGACTATCTGTCGACCATCGCGCCGCCGTCTTTGCCGGCAGATGGGCCGATCATCGTTGCCATCGACGAGCCATCCATGGCCGAGATCGGCAGTCAATGGCCGTGGCCGCGCGAAATCCATGGCCGGCTGATTGCAGCACTGAGACAGGCAGGGGCGAAAGCCATCGGTTTCGACGTGATCTTTGCGGAACCATCGGCCGCTCCGGAAAACGATGCGGCGCTTGCAGCGGCACTCGGGCCGGATGTGGTTCTTGCCGGCGACGAAAGCCTGATCCGCGCGCCGCAGGCCGATCAGCTTGTGCGGACAGCGCCGCTCGTGGAATTTTCGGCGCGGGGCGCCCTCACCGGCATTGCCTCCGTGCATCTGGGCGGAGACGGCGTCCTGCGCCAGATGCCTGTGTATCCGGACGGCTTTGCAGCGCAGCTTCTGGCGGTGGCAGAGGTACCGGAGACAGGGACGCGGACAGGGACATCCGTGGCAGGGCAGAAGCAGAACAGGTTGATCCAGAGCTTCGGCCCCGCCCGCACCTATCCCACCTTGTCCTATTATCAGGCGCTTGATCCGGAAAACTTTCTTCCACTGGGAATTTTCAGGGACCGGATCGTCATCGTCGGCCTGAGCCTGCAGAATGCACCCACCCTGCAGACCGGCGGCATCGATGCCTTCGCAACTTCCTATACGGTGCACTCGGAACATCTGGTGGCCGGAGCGGAGGTCCAGGCGACGATCGTCGATAATCTTGCCCATGGGCTTTCCATCGAGCGGGCGGGATTTTTACCTTGCCTCGCCGCGGTCGCACTCGGTGTCCTGCTCGCCGCGCTGCTTGTCCGTGGCCGGACAGGCCTGTCGACTGTTCTCGTCAGTCTTTCCGCCGTGCTTGTGCTTGTCGCCGGAAGCTCTCTGCTCTTGCACTTCGGCCGGATCTTCGTCTCGCCGGTGGGGCCCACTTTCGGCTTTCTCTTCGTGGTTACCGGCCAGGCCGCACTCGATTATGCGGCAGAGCGCAAAAGCAGGCGCGACATCACCCGTGCATTCTCGCGCTATCTTTCCCCGGCGCTGGTCGAGCGGCTTGCCCATGATCCGTCACAGCTGAAACTCGGCGGCGAGCGGCGAACACTGACCATCCTGTTTTGCGACGTGCGCGGTTTTACCACCATTGCCGAAGCCATGAAGGACGACCCGGAACGCCTGACGACGCTGATCAACCGGCTCCTGACGCCACTGTCGGACATCGTGCTGCAAAGCGGCGGCACCATCGATAAATATATCGGCGATTGCCTGATGGCCTTCTGGAACGCGCCGCTCGACGACGAGGCCCATGCCCGTCATGCCGTGGCAGCAGCCCTCGACATGCTGAAGGCAATCACCGCGCTGAACAACGAACTTGCACAGGAAGCGGCGATGAACGGAACGGCATCGCCACCGCTCCTGCGGATTGGCATCGGCATCAACACGGGTGACTGCGTCGTCGGCAATATGGGCTCGACGCGCCGCTTCGACTATTCGGTGCTGGGCGACAGCGTCAATCTCGCATCACGCCTCGAGGGCGAATCGAAGAATTACGCCGTGCCGCTTCTGATCGGCGAACAGACGGCAAGGCTGTGTGCCGGCGATTTCATCATTGCAGAACTGGACAGCATCATGGTCAAGGGGCGCACGTCCCTGTCGCCAGTGTATACGGTTCTCGACGCTGCGCCGCCGGATGCGCTTGCAGAACACGCGGCGATGCTCAGGCGTAAATATGAGGGTGGCCTTCCCGCAGACGACCCTGCCTTCGGTTTGCTGGAGCGAGCCATTCCGGAACTCAAGGAATATTACGCCATGATGCGGTCGCGCCTGCCCTGAACCAATGGGAGGCGGGCGCAGACCTCCAAGGCATTATCGCGCGTTGCCGAAAGAGGCGATCGTCGCCTCGCAGGCCCGCACGAAATGGGCGGACGGGCCATCCGTGCCGCTGGCCAGGCGGCTGACGCGCGCGCCTTCGAGCAGCATGGAAAGCGTATCCGCCAGGAGTTCGGATTGGGCAACGCCCGCCTGCCCGCAGAGCAGGACAAGCCGCTGGTGCTGGGCGGTCTTGAAGTTCTCGATCACGACATGGGCCGGATGGCCCTGCTCCTTCAGCTCCACGGCGGCATTTGCGAGATCACAGCCATAGGGCTCGTCCGTCAGACATTGCGCACGGGCTTTCACCCAGCCATGCAGTTGAGCCATGGCATCGCCGGGATGGGCCGCTTCAAGCTCCTCCCAGAAGGCGGCTGCCTTTTGCGAGGTGAACCGCAACGTTTCGCAGATGAGATCGTCCTTCGAGCCGAAATGCCGGTAGAGCGTCATCTTGTTGGTTTCGGCGGCTTCCGCGATGGCATCGACGCCAATGCCGCGAATGCCGTGCTGGCGAAACAGATCGCATGCCGTCGAGACGATACGGTCCCGCGGCGCCGGACGTGCCGGCTGACAGTCCATATCCGATTTCGGCTCGGAACCGCGTTTGGAATTTTTCTGCGTCATGCTTATTGACATAGGTGTGACCGGTCGGTAACTATTGCGATGTTACTTACCGGTAACACTACATTTTATCAAAGTCAAGGACGGCTCCGAACCGGCAAGACGCGAAAGACCAAGGAGACCACCATGTATCAGACCCAGACCGATCTGACCCTCAACGAGGTCCTGACTGATCCGCTGATCCGCGCCGTGATGCGCGCCGACGGCGTGCAGATGGCGGAGTTCAAATCCCTGCTCCACACAGCGGCCAGCGCCATTCGCCAAAAACAAGCCGCCAGGGAACCATCAGGCCGCGCACCCGCACGCCAGCCAGAGGCGGGCTTTGCCGAAGAAGGCCTTTTTGCCGGGCGTAAACGGCGCTTGCTGGCGATGATCAAGCCTCCGGGCGGAGCAAACGACGCCATGTGCGTCGGCTGCTACTGATCCCGTTGACAAAAGACCCCGGCCGGCTCCTCCACCGGCGGTGGTCTTTTGTCACACGCAAATGGAAGACAATAGGGCATCTGGAAGGCTGGCGTATCGGGCAGGTCAGCTGCGCAGGCCCGGTGCCTCTTGTCCGGTTCGGGCGACGTATTCCGTGTAACCGCCACCATACTGGTGGATACCGTCCGGTGTCAGCTCCAGCACGCGATTGGACAGCGCGCCGAGGAAATGCCGGTCGTGCGAAACGAAGAGCATTGTGCCCTCATATTCAGAAAGCGCCTTGATCAGCATTTCCTTGGTATCGAGATCCAGATGGTTGGTCGGCTCGTCGAGCACCAGAAGGTTGGGCGGGTCGAACAGCATGATCGCCATGACCAGCCGGGCCTTCTCGCCGCCCGATAGAACCCGGCAGCGCTTCTCGACGTCATCGCCGGAGAAACCGAAGCAGCCTGCCAGCGCCCGCAGCGGCGGCTGACCTGCCCGTGGAAACTCATTCTCCAGCATTTCGAGCACGGTGCTTTCGCCGTCCAGCAGATCCATCGCATGCTGTGCGAAGTAGCCCATCTTGACGCTTGCGCCGAGCGCGACGCTGCCTTCGTCCGGATTGGTCGAGCCGGTGACGAGCTTCAGCAGTGTCGATTTTCCGGCGCCGTTGATGCCCATGATGCACCAGCGCTCCTTGCGGCGCACGACGAAATCCAGATCTTCGTAGATCGTCCGGCTGCCATATTTCTTGTGCACTTTCTTGATGACGATCACGTCTTCGCCAGACCGCGGTGCCGGAAGAAAATCGAAGGAAACCGTCTGGCGGCGCTTGGGCGGCTCGACGCGCTCGATCTTGTCGAGCTTCTTCACCCGGCTCTGTACCTGCGAGGCATGCGAGGCGCGTGCCTTGAAACGCTCGATGAACTTGATTTCCTTGGCCAGCATCGCCTGCTGGCGCTCGAACTGGGCAAGCTGGTGCTTCTCGTTCAGCGCCCGCTGCGCCTCGTAGAAGGTGTAGTCGCCGGAATAGCTGTTGAGGGAACCGCTATCGATCTCGATGATCTTGTTGACGATGCGGTTCATGAACTCGCGATCATGCGAGGTCATCAAGAGCGCGCCTTCGTAGTTCTTCAGGAAGGCTTCGAGCCAGATCAGGCTTTCAAGATCGAGATGGTTTGAGGGTTCGTCGAGCAGCATGACGTCGGGGCGCATCAGCAGGATGCGGGCCAGTGCCACGCGCATCTTCCAGCCGCCCGAGAGCGCACCGACATCAGCGTCCATCATCTCTTCGGTAAAGCTCAGGCCAGCCAGCACTTCGCGGGCGCGGCCATCCAGCGCATAGCCGTCAAGTTCCTCGTAGCGCGCCTGCACCTCGCCGTAGCGTTCGATGATCGCGTCCATTTCATCGATCTGGTCCGGATCGACCATGGCCGCTTCCAGCGCATGCAGTTCGGCAGCAACGACACTGACAGGGCCGGCACCATTCATGACTTCGGCGACGGCGCTGCGGCCTTCCATCTCGCCGACATCCTGATTGAAATAGCCGATTGTCACGCCCTTATCGACGGAAACCTGGCCTTCGTCCGGCTGCTCCTCGCCGGTGATCATCCGGAAGACCGTGGTCTTGCCGGCGCCGTTTGGCCCGACGAGCCCGATCTTTTCGCCCCGGTTGAGCGCTGCGGAAGCCTCGATGAACAGAATGCGGTGGCTTAGCTGCTTGCTGATATTTTCGATACGAATCATGTGGCGTCAAAATCCGGAATGGTTGCGGCACCCTGTTGCCGAGGGTTTTCGAGGCCCATAGCAGTTTTTTCCGCACTGCACTATCGCTTTGGCGAACGGGCGCGCCATCTGATGACCCTCGCGACTGCGGGCGATCTTGAGTGGCTCGTATTTTAGCGCTAAGGCAGGCTGGCCGGTATGTTCACCGCGTGGCGGGTACGGCGTTACCTGGTGATGAATACCGCTGCGCCACACAATGGTTCAATCCGTTTCGACGGGAAACAGGCTCGGGCTCGAGCTGGAGAAAAGATGAACGCTTCCACCGGCGATACGTCCGCAGCCCCCACCGACATGCGCAAGTTCCTGACCCTGCTCGTAGGGTCGGTCGGCGTTGTCTACGGCGATATCGGCACCAGCCCGCTCTATGCGTTCCGGGAAGCCCTGCGCCCCTTCGTCCATGACGGCGTCAGCGCCCAGGAGGTCATCGGTCTGATTTCGCTGATGGTCTGGACGCTGACCATCATCGTGACATTTAAATATGTGCTGTTCCTTCTGCGCGCCGACAATGACGGCGAGGGCGGCACTCTCTCTCTCCTCGCGCTCCTGATGAAGAAGACCGGGCGCTATATGCCGGTGCTGTTCTTTGCCGGCATCATCGGTGCGGCCCTGTTCATCGGCGACGCGATGATTACCCCGGCTTTGTCCGTTATGTCGGCGGTCGAGGGGCTGAAGTTGGTGACGCCCGTGCTCGGCGATTATGTGCTGCCGATCTCGGCCGTCATCATGATCCTGCTGTTCATGGTCCAATCACATGGAACGGCTGCCGTCTCGAATTTTTTCGGACCGATCACGGTTGTATGGTTCCTCGCACTGGCTTGGGGCGGCCTGCTCCACATCTCGGACGATTATGAGATCCTCCAGGCGCTCAATCCGCTGAATGCCATATGGTTCATCACCCATGCAGGTTTCGTGGGCCTCATCGTGCTGGGCGCGGTGTTCCTGACCGTGACCGGTGCCGAAGCGCTCTATGCGGACCTCGGGCATTTCGGCCGCAAACCGATCCAGGTCGCCTGGTTCATCCTGGTCTTTCCGGCGCTGGCGCTGAATTACCTCGGACAGGGCGCTTTTGTGCTCGCTCATCCCGAGGCTGTCGAAAACCCGTTTTACCTGATGTATCCGGACTGGGCGCTGCTGCCGATCGTTCTCCTTGCGACGGCGGCGACCATCATCGCCAGCCAGGCGGTGATCACCGGCGCCTTTTCGCTGGCCCGGCAGGCCGTGCATCTTGGGTTCCTGCCGCGGCTGCAGATCACCTTCACATCCGAGACCAATACCGGCCAGATCTATGTGCCGGCCGTCAACATGCTGCTGTTTGTCGGCGTCATGGTGCTGATCTTCACCTTTGGGGATTCGGAATCGCTGGCCACCGCCTACGGCATATCGGTGACCGGGGCGATGGTCGTGACGACGCTGATGTGTATCCAGTATCTGCGCTCTGTCTGGGGCTGGTCCGCGGTCACCTCGGCGCTCGTCCTGCTTCCGCTTCTTTTGCTTGAGGTGGTGTTCCTCGGCGCCAACCTCTTGAAAATTCACGATGGCGGCTGGGTACCGGTGCTTCTCGCCTTCGTCATCATGATCGTCATGTGGACCTGGCGGAAGGGATCGCTGATCCTGCGGCAGAAGACGGCGCGCAACGACGTGCCGCTGGCGATGTTCATCAAATCCATCGAACGCAAGTCGGACCATGCCCCGGTTTCGGTGCCGGGCACAGCGGTGTTTCTGACGAGCGTTCCGGATACGACGCCGGCCGTTCTTCTGCACAACATCAAGCACAATCACGTCCTGCATGAGCAGAACGTCATCCTGACCGTCAATACGGCGGATGTGCCTTATGTCCCGGATGCGCAGCGCGTGACGATCACCAGGCTGTCGGAGCGCTTTCTGCGCATCGAGGTGAGCTTCGGCTTCATGGACGACCAGAACGTCTCGCGTGCCTTGGCCTTGTGCAAGAAGGCGGGCTTCAAGTTCGAGATCATGCAGACGTCGTTTTATCTCGGCCGGCGCAACATCATCAGCGATCCAAAGGCGGGGCTTCCCGGCTGGCAGGACAAGCTCTACATCGCCACCGCCGGCATCGGCATCGATCCGTCCGCCTATTTCCGCCTGCCGGCCAACCGCGTGGTGGAGATCGGCGAGCAGGTCGTCATCTGATGCTGCGCTGGGCGATCATCGGCACGAGCTTTATTTCGGAGACGATGGCGCGGGCGATTGCAGAAAGCGACGGATCGCGCATCGAGGCCGTTTTCGGACGCGATGTCACACGGCTTGCCGATTTTGCGGATCGTCATGGCATCGAGAAGCGCTACACGAATTATGACCGTCTGCTGGACGACCCTGAGATCGATGTCGTCTACATCGGGCTGCCCAACAACGTCCATCACCAGGCGGTCATCAAGGCCGCCAACAAGGGCAAGGCGATCCTTTCGGAAAAGTCGCTGACGACAACCATGGAAGACGCGAACGCCCTTGCCGCGGCAGTCCGATCCACGAATGTCTTTTTTCTGGAAGGACTGATGTATCTCAGCCATCCGCTGATCGATCACCTGGGCGATATCATCCGCTCCGGCCGGCTCGGCACGATCCGCTCGGTATCCGGAAGTTATGCCGCGGATATCTGGCAACTGGTCAATCCACTCGGCAAGGGCACGATCTACAATCTCGGATGCTACCCTGTCTCGCTGCTGCATTATGTGATCCAGACGGCATTCGGTGCGGACGCCTTCGGCCGCAGGACTGTGAGCAGCTTCGGCAACATTTCCAGCCACGACGGCAATATCTGCGATGCGGCGCTGAGCGTCCGCTTTTCCAACGGGGTGATGGCGACGCTGCAATCGACGGACAGCTACGGCATGAATTTCGATTTCGCCATTCGTGGCGATCTCGGCACGTTGGGTTTCCTGACAAATCCATGGTTGCCGAATGCGGGTGAAAACCGGTTGGAACTCAAGCTCTACGGCGCGGAGCCCGAAATCATAACCGTGACCTCCCACAAGGATGCTTTCGGGCATCAGGTGATGCGTGTCGAAGACTGCCTCCGAAACGGTTTGACGGAGGCGCCGCGCCCCTCCCCGCGCCTGCAGGATTCGATGGAGATCATGACCTTGCTGACGGAGTGGGAAGAGGCATGCGGCCCGGCCCGGGCATAGTCTTCTGTTTCCCGCCGAACAGCATCTTGTTATATTTCTATCAAAACGCTATTCATAAAGTTCATTCCGGCGCGTTGACTTGACCGCGGGACCGGGAAGGCTCCAGGGAAAACCAGCGAGGCTTGGGTTCATGAACACGCGTAAGGGACAGCGCATATCCGCATTGTCCGATGCCCTGTCGCAGCACCGCGTTTTGCACATCCGGAATGCTGCCCAGATTTTGGGTGTCTCCGAAATGACTGTGCGGCGCGATGTGAGCGCCAATACGGACCGTTTCGGATTTCTCGGAGGCCACATCGTACCCGCCACCGACAGCGAAACCGACAATCCCTATGAAATCTCGAAGGCAGCCGACAGTCATGCCGTAGCCAAACGGGATGTCTGCACCCATGCGGTCAGCTATATCCACCGTGATGAAACAGTCTTTTTCGATTGCGGCACGACGCTGCCCTATCTCGTCGATCTTCTTCCCGATGACATTCATCTGACGGCGGTGTGCTACGCGCTCAACGTTGCCGAAAGGCTGGCGCGCAAGCCCAATGTGCGCCTCGTCATGCTCGGTGGCCTCTATCATCCCACCTCTGCCTCGTTTTCCGGGCCTTCCGGCCTGGAAACGCTCGATTCGGTTGTGATCGACGTTGCATTCCTGTCAGCAGCCGGCGTCGATAGCCGGCGGGGCGCCACATGCGCGCATTTTCACGAGGCCGACATCAAGCGCAAGGCCATGTCCCGGGCACAGAAAAGCGTGCTTCTGATCGACAGCAGCAAGATCGGCAAGCTGAAACCGGCCTTCTTCAGCGACATGCAGGCGTTTGACGCCGTGCTGACCGAGCACGGGGCGACAGACCTTTCCGCCTGAGCAGTATTTTCAGCGCCGTTTCAAAACGATCTTGACGTCTTGCTTTTGTGATGAAATCATCAGCGCAATGATAAAAAAATAACAAATCGTGTATTGTGTCCCACTCAAGGATGCAGCCGGGAGGAAGCCAAGTGGAAGCAGAATTTGCCCATCGCCGCGCCGCGGTCGATCATGCCGATGGCGGGACGCTGTCGAACCACGCCGGCCAGCGCAATCCCGGAATGCCGCTCGACCTCTCCTGGGTGATGGATACAAGGGTCAATCTTTCCGCCACGGAACGGCGCGTCGCGACCCTGCCCGGGCGCCGCACGGTCAAGAAGGACGCGCAGGCCGCCTGGCTGCTCAAGGCCGTGACCTGCATCGATCTGACGACGCTAAACAGCGACGATACCCCGGAGCGCGTCAAGCGGCTCTGCGCCAAGGCGATGAACCCGGTTCGCCCAGACATTCTCGACGCTTTAGGAATGGGCGCGCGCGCGATCACCACCGGTGCTATCTGTGTCTATCACCGTTATGTCGGCACCGCCGTGGAGGCGCTGGGCGATTCCGGCATTCCGGTCGCCGCCGTGTCCACCGGCTTTCCCGCGGGCCTCAGCCCGCATCATCTCAAGGTCAAGGAGATCGAGGCCTCGGTTGCCGAAGGTGCCAGGGAAATCGATATCGTCATCACCCGCGAACACGTGCTGACCGGCAACTGGTCGGCACTCTACGACGAGATGACCGAGTATCGTGCCGCCTGCGGCGATGCGCATGTCAAGGCGATCCTTGGCACCGGCGACCTGAAGACGTTGCGCAACGTCGCCAAGGCCTCCTTGGTCTGCATGATGGCAGGCGCCGATTTCATCAAGACATCGACCGGCAAGGAAGGCGTCAATGCGACGCTGGCTGTCACGCTGACCATGCTGCGGGCGATCCGCGCCTATGAAGAACGCACCGGCATCAAGATCGGCTACAAGCCGGCCGGCGGTATTTCGGCGGCCAAGGACGTGCTGAACTACCAGTTCCTGATGAAGGAGGAGCTTGGCCGCGAATGGCTGGAACCCGATCTCTTCCGCATTGGCGCATCGAGCCTGCTTGCCGATATCGAGCGGCAGCTGGAACATCATGTCACCGGCGCCTATTCGGCCCTCAACAGACACCCGATCGGATGATGACGATGACCGCCGCGATCTCTAATGTAGCAAAGTATTTCGACGACATGTCCTACGGCCTAGCTCCCGAAGCCGATACCGAAGCCCGCGCCTGGCTCGCGCGCCATGCCTCCGGCTTCGGCCATTTCATCAACGGTGCCTTCGTGCCGTCGGCCTCGGGCAAAAGTTTCGACACGTTCGAGCCCGCGACCGGCAAGGTGCTGGCGCGCCTCAGCCTTGGCGACAAGGCCGATATCGACAGTGCCGTTTCAAGCGCCCGCAAAGCGCAGGTGCAGTGGGCAAAGCTGCCCGGCCATGCCCGCGCGCGCCATCTCTATGCGCTTGCCCGCATGATCCAGCGCCATGCCCGGCTGATTGCGGTGGTCGAGGCGATCGACAACGGCAAGCCGATCCGCGAGACCCGCGATATCGACGTACCGCTCGCTGCACGGCATTTCTATCATCATGCGGGCTGGGCACAGATCCAGAATACCGAATTCGCCGATCACGTGCCGGTCGGCGTCGTCGGCCAGATCATTCCCTGGAATTTTCCTTTCCTGATGCTGTCCTGGAAGCTGGCCCCGGCACTGGCGCTCGGCAATGCCGTCGTCCTGAAGCCGGCCGAATTTACCTCGCTGACGGCGCTGCTGTTTGCCGAACTGGCCACGGCCGCCGGCCTGCCGGCAGGTCTCGTCAATATTGTTACCGGCGAAGGTGAGACGGGTGCGCTTCTGGTTGATCATCCTGAGATCGACAAGATTGCCTTTACCGGATCGACCGATGTCGGCCGGATCATTCGCGAACGCACGGCCGGCAGCGGCAAGTCGCTGACGCTCGAACTCGGCGGCAAGTCACCCTTCATCGTCTTCGAGGACGCCGATCTCGATGGCGCCGTCGAAGGCGTGGTCGATGCCATCTGGTTCAATCAGGGCCAGGTGTGCTGCGCCGGTTCCCGTATCCTCGTGCAGGAAGGCATCTCCGCGCTTTTCCACGAGCGCCTGAAGCGCCGCATGCAGACGCTCAGGGTCGGCCAGCCGCTCGACAAGTGCATCGACATGGGCGCGATCGTCGCGCCGGTACAGTTGAGCCGCATCGAAAGCCTGGTGAAAAAAGGTGTTGCCGAAGGCGCGACGCTGCATCAGGCGACTATCAACCTGCCCAAGGGCGGCAGCTTCTATCCGCCGACGCTGCTCACCGGCGTCCAGCCGACATCGACGGTGGCGACCGAGGAAATCTTCGGCCCGGTCGCCGTGTCCATGACCTTCCGTACGCCGGAAGAGGCGATCCAGCTTGCCAATCACAGCCGCTATGGCCTTGCCGCCAGCGTCTGGAGCGAGACCATCGGGCTTGCACTCAATGTCGCGGCAAAACTTGCCGCCGGTGTTGTCTGGGTCAATGCCACCAACCTGTTCGACGCAGCTGTCGGTTTCGGCGGAAAGCGCGAATCCGGTTTCGGCCGCGAGGGGGGCCGTGAGGGCTGCTACGAATACCTGAAGCCGAAGGCCTGGCTCGGCCGCAAGGCACGGACCGTTCCGGCCCAGCCGCAGATCAGGACCACCACCGGCGACTTCTCGCAACCGACCATCGACCGCACGGCCAAACTGTTCATCGGCGGCAAGCAGGCGCGTCCGGACGGCAACTATTCCCGCCCTGTCGTGTCGCCCAAGGGCAAAATCCTCGGCGAAGTCGGGGAAGGCAATCGCAAGGATATCCGCAATGCTGTCGTGGCAGCGCATGCTGCGTCCGGCTGGGCCAGTGCCACGACGCACAACCGCGCGCAAATCCTTTACTACATTGCCGAAAACCTCAGCGGCCGCGCCGACGCCTTTGCCGAGCGCATCGGCGCGATGACGGGCGCATCTGCCTCCGCTGCAAAAGCGGAAGTTGAAGCTTCGATTGCCCGGCTGTTCACCTATGGCGCCTGGGCCGACAAGTATGAAGGCGTCGTACATCAACCACCCTTGCGCGGCGTGGCGCTCGCCATGCCGGAAGCGCTGGGCGTTGTCGGCGTCCTCTGCCCGCCGGAAGCGCCGCTGCTCGGGCTCATCAGCCTCGTTGCGCCGCTGATCGCTGTCGGCAACCGCGTGGTTGTCGTGCCCAGCGAGCCCCATCCACTGGCCGCGACGGATTTCTACTCCATTCTGGAAACATCCGATGTCCCGGCTGGCGTCGTCAACATCGTCACCGGACCGACGGACGATCTGGCCAAGACGCTCGCGACGCACAATGATGTCGATGCGCTCTGGGCCTTCGGCATGGCCGAACTTTCGGCGATGGTCGAGAAATTGTCCGCCGGAAACCTGAAACGGACCTTCGTCGATCATGGCAAGGCCACCGACTGGCTGGACAGGACCGCCGCGGAAGGTACGCTCTATCTGCGCCGTGCCGTGGACATCAAGAACATCTGGATCCCCTACGGCGAGTAAGGGGAACCGGACAGGCTCGGGCGGATCCCGTTTCGAGACCGAGACAATGAGGGAGGACTTTCATGCTGAAGAATATTGACCCGGCGCTGAACGCCGATGTGCTGCACGCGCTGCGCTCCATGGGCCATGGCGATACGCTCGTCGTATCCGATACCAACTTCCCGTCCGATTCCATTGCCCGCCAGACCGTGCTCGGCAAGCTGTTGCGGATCGACAACGTCTCGACCGCCCGCGCCATCAAGGCGATCCTCTCGGTGATGCCGCTCGATACGCCGCTGCAGCCCTCCGCCGGACGCATGGAGATCATGGGCGCGCCGGCGGAGATTCCGGCCGTCCAGGGCGAGGTCCAGGCGGAAATCGATGCGGCGGAAGGCAAGTCGGCACCGATGTACGGCATCGAGCGGTTCAAATTCTATGAGGAAGCCAAAAAGGCCTATTGCGTCATCACCACCGGTGAGAACCGCTTCTATGGCTGCTTCCTGTTCACCAAGGGCGTGATTCCGCCGGAAGCCGTTTGAGAGCGGGGAGATCGTCATGAAGGCGGGCGTTTCGATCCTCGGGATATTCGTGGCCGATACGGCCTATCTGGCCAAGCGGATGCCGAATGTCGGTGAGACTATTACCGGCACCGGATTTTCGGTCGGCCCCGGCGGCAAGGGCTCCAACCAGGCGGTTGCTGCGGCGCGCGCCGGCGCGGAGGTCTCGTTCATCTCCAAGATCGGCCGTGACACGTTCGGCGACATGGCACTGAAGACCTATGCGGAAGCCGGCGTCCGGCCAAAGGTCGTGCAGATGGACGACATGCCGACAGGGGCTGCTTTCATCTATGTCAATGACGAGAACGGCGACAACGCGATCATCGTCTATCCCGGCGCTGCCGGCACGATCGATATCGCGGATGTCGAGGCCGCGCGCGAGACAATCGAGCAGTCCCTTGTTTTCGTGACGCAACTGGAGCAGCCGGCAGAGGCTGCGCAGCGCGCGCTCGAAATAGCCCATGCGGCCGGCGTCACCACCATCTTCAATCCGGCACCGGCCGAAAGCTTCCCGGAAGCGATCTATCCGCTCTGCGACTACATCGTCCCGAACGAGACCGAAGCCGCCGCTATCCTCGGTTTCCCGCTCGATACGCTGGACGCTGCGCGCCGTGCGGGCGATGTGCTTCTTTCCAAGGGGGTAAAGACAGCCCTGATAACGCTTGGCGAACGTGGTGTTCTCTATCACGCCGCGGATCGATCCATCCATGTGCCTGCCATTTCGTCGGGGACTGTGATCGACACGACCGGTGCCGGCGACGCCTTCGTCGGTGGATTTTCCGCAGCACTTTCGCGCGGTTTTGAGCCAGTGGAGGCCGTGCGCTTCGGCTGCGCGACCGCCGGGATCGCTGTGACACGACGGGGCACGGCACCGGCGATGCCGCGCCTGGAGGAAATCGAGAGCCTGCTCGGACGATAAATATACGCTTGATGCCGGCGAACAGGGGCTGAACCGGCTCGGAAGAGCTGAATAGGGGCGGGAGCGAATTGCTCTTCAGGGGCTTGGACAATTTCGCAGCGACTGTTTGCCCCACAACGGGATTTCTAGACACAAGAAATTTGACGTCCGCTTGTCCGGTATGCTTTCACTATGCAAGACGTCGGCGCAGTCTGCGAGACCACAGCTCGCTCCAGAGGCGGCGCGGCTTTGTGGCGGTGCGACATGCGTGGTCGTGCAACACTTGGAGAATGTCGCAGACAGGCTGCAATTGTGCGATCGCCCGCCCTAAAATCGCGCTCATCATCAATCATTCTCGCAGGCAGGATTGCAGGCTATGGCAGAGTTTCCGTCCAAGGCAAAAGTCGTCATCATCGGGCTCGGCGGCATCGTCGGCGCATCCATCGCCCACCATCTCATCGAGCGCGGCTGGGACGATATCGTCGGCATCGACAAATCAGGCATCCCGACCGATATCGGCTCGACGGCGCACGCTTCCGATTTCTGCTACACGACCAGCCACGACTATCTCTCGGTCTGGACCACCCAGTATTCGATCGATTTCTACGAGAAGATGGGCCACTACGCCCGGATCGGCGGTCTCGAAGTTGTCCGCACCGGTGACGACACCTGGATGGAAGAGATCAAGCGCAAGCTCTCCTCCGCCAAGGCCTTCGGGACGCGCGCGCACTATGTCTCGCCTTCGGAGATCAAGCAGATGTTCCCGCTGATCGAGGAAGATCAGGTCATGGGCGGCATGTTCGATCCCGATGCCGGCCTCGTCGTTCCGCGTTCGCAGACGGTTGCGGGCAAGCTGGTGGATGCAGCCGAGAAATCCGGCAAGCTGCAGATCTTCGGCAACACGCCCGCTCAGTCGCTGATCGTCGAAGGCGGCCGCATCAAGGGCGTCGTCACCCATCGCGGCACGATCATGGCCGATCACGTGATCGTCTGCGCCGGTATCTGGGGCCGCCTGATCGCCGAAATGGTCGGCGAGGACCTGCCGGTCATGCCGGTCGATCATCCGCTGACCTTCTTCGGCCCCTACAACGAGTTCGAAGGCACGGGCAAGGAAATCGGCTACCCGCTTTTGCGCGACCAGGGCAACTCCGCCTATATGCGCGACACCGGCGATCCGAAGACCACCGAGGGTGGCCAGATCGAATGGGGTTATTACGAGCAGACCAATCCGCGCATGTGTCATCCGCGCGACATTCTCGAAAAGCATGAAGCACGCCTGTCGCCGTCGCAGCGCGACCTCGACATGGAGCAGATCCTCGAGCCGCTCGAAAAGGCTATGGAACTGACGCCGATCCTCGGCGAACTCGGCTACAATGAAGGGCATTCCTTCAACGGCCTGTTGCAGGTTTCCGCCGCCGGCGGCCCTTCCTGTGGCGAGAGCCAGAAGGTGCGCGGTCTCTGGTACTGCGTCGCCATCTGGGTGAAGGACGGCCCTGGCTACGGCAAGCTGATCGCCGACTGGATGACCGACGGCCGCACCGAGATCGACCACAACTCGATCGACTATGCCCGCTTCTACCCGCACCAGTTGACCGAGGAATTCATCGCAAACCGCAGCTTCGAGGCTGCCCAGAAGATCTATTTCCCGGCCGTGCATACCCGCGAGCCCTATGCCTCGAGCCGCAGCGTCAGGCGTTCGCCCTTCCATGAGCGCGAAAAGGAACTCGGCGGCTACTTCATGGAGCTGGGCGGCTGGGAGCGCGCCCATGGCTACGCTGCCAACGAACACCTGCTGGAAAAATACGGCGACAGGGTTCCGGTTCGCGAAAACGAGTGGGACAACCGCCATTTCTGGCGCGTTTCTAACGCCGAACATCTGGCGATGAGCGAGGATTGCGGCATCGTCAACCTCTCGCATTTCCACATGGTCGACATTGAGGGCCCGGACCATGTCGAACTGCTCGAATGGCTCTGTGCCGCCAAGATCGGCGGCGACGGCAATATCGGCAAGGGCATCTACACCCACTTCCTCGACGACGAGGGCATGGTCCGCGCCGACTTCACCGTCATCCGCATGGCCGACCGCTGCCGGCTGATCAACGGCGCCGACGCCGGCCCGCGCGACTTCCACTACATGAAGCGCGTGGCGCAAGATCGCGGCCTTGACGTCACCATCACCGACGTTTCGGAGAAATACATCACCATCGGCATCTGGGGCCCGAATGCCCGCGACACACTGAAAAAGGTTGTTGCCGATCCGGCCGCGCTCGATCCCGACAACTTCGCCTTTGCCGCAATCAAGCAGATCGAGATCGGCGGCAAGTCCGTCACAGCCTTCCGCATCTCCTATGTCGGAGAACAGGGCTGGGAACTGCACATGAAATACGAGGACGGGCTGGCCGTCTGGGACGCGCTGCGCTCCACCGGCGTCATGGCCTTCGGCGTCGAGACCTATGCCAACTCGCGCCGCATGGAAAAGAGCCTGCGCCTGCAGAATGGCGACCTGCTGACACAATACAATCTTCTTGAGGCAGATCTGGCGCGTCCGAAGGTCAAGGAAGCCGATTTCCGCGGCAAGGCCAAGCATCTGGAATACAAGGCGAGGCCGCATCAACCGGCCATGCTCTGCACGCTGGTCATGACCGAAAACACCGACAGCAAGGGCGTCAAGCGGTACCCGGTCGGCTCGATGCCGGTCATGGATCCGGAAACCGGCGACGTCCTGATAGATGAACTGGGCCGCCGCTCCTATACGACCTCCGTCGCCTTCGGTCCGACGATCGGCAAGAACATCGCGCTAGCCTACCTTCCGCACGCCTATTGCCAGGAAGGCCGCAAGCTCAATGTCGAATATTTCGGCGAGACCTATCCGGTCGAAGTCGCCGGCGTCGGTTACAAGCCGCTCTACGATCCGCAGAACCTCAAGCCGAAGACCTGATCCGGTCAGGCTTCGTATTCGAACCTAAACTGTCGGATGCCCGCCACACAGGCGGGCATTTTCTTATCCGGCTCATAGGTTGTCCGTGACCGTGCGATGTGATGGATATCGGGATCGAACGTGCAAAGAATTCAATGAACTATCAGCGCAATTCCATTGAATTCAGGTGCGAAACCGACACAATGGCCGACAGGTTTCGGTCGGTCCCGGTTAGGGCGTGACGAACAGCAGAAAACGGGAGACTGGCATGTCGGCAGAAAAAGTTGCGATCATTACAGCGGGCGGCAGCGGAATGGGCGCGGCGGCAGCAAGGCGCCTCGCGGCCGACGGATTCAAGATCGCCATCCTGTCCTCGTCGGGAAAGGGAGAGGCGCTCGCGCAGGAACTCGGCGGCATCGGCGTGACCGGTTCGAACCAATCCGGCGATGATCTCGCCCGGGTCGTTGAAGCGACCCTCGAACGCTGGGGGCGGATCGATGCCCTGGTGAACAGCGCCGGCCACGGCCCCCGCGCCCAGATCATAGAGATCACCGATGAGCAGTGGCATACCGGCCTCGACGTCTATCTTTTGAATGTCATCCGCGCCGTGCGTCTGGTCGCGCCGGTCATGCAGAAACAGAAGTCCGGGACGATCATCAACATCTCGACCGCATGGGCCTTCGAGCCATCGGCAATGTTTCCAACGTCTGCCGTGTTCCGGGCCGGTCTGGCTGCCTATACCAAAGTCTTCACGGACACCTATGCAGCCGACAATGTGCGCATGAACAACGTCCTGCCGGGATGGATCGACAGTCTTCCGGGAACCGACGAGCGGCGCGACAGCGTGCCGATGAAGCGTTACGGCACAAGCGAGGAGATCGCCGCAACGATCGCCTTCCTCGCCTCGGAAGGCGCCGGCTACATAACCGGCCAGAACATCAAGGTTGACGGCGGGCTGATGCGGTCCGTCTGAGGAACATCACGTGGCAAGCGGATCATCGAAGTCTGTGACCGGTGTTCATTTTCCGCTTGTTGCAGCCCAGCGATTGGCCTGCCAGGGTGCTGGTCCGCGGAAGGGCTCCGGCCCGTATCCAGATTGATCGAGGTCATCGCTTCTCTGATTTTGCAGCCGGTGTGAACCGGGCGGCGAGGCATGCGTAGAAGCCCTCAAATATCAGCCGTACAGGAACATCGTCGATGGCCAAGATGATCAGGAAAGCGGAATTGCCGACGAAAATCTGCGCAACGTGCGGCCTGCCTTTTGCATGGAGGCGGAAGTGGGCGAAAACCTGGAACGAGGTCAAATTCTGCTCGGAACGCTGCCGTCAATCCAAGAACAAGCGCGACGTCACCATTGATCACGCATGAACCCGATATTCTATTGAAGCGCCTGCTCGAACGCGCCAATTTTCGCGAGATCGCACCGCCCGGCCCGGCAACGGTGTGCTTCCTTGAAAGGAGACGCCGGATATAAATTTCCCCCGCGGGGCCTTGAACCGGAGCGGCATGCTTCCCAAATCACCGCCAACCCGCTGGTCCGGGCCCCTCTGGCAGGTGCCCGGCGCTCTTGCGATGTCGGACCGTTTCCGACAACGCACGCCGGTGGAGAAAATCCCCTTGGATACTGGTCTCTTGTTTATCGACTGGCTGGGAAAGCCCGTCTGGATGTGGTTGAGCTTCCTTGCGCTCGTCATCACCATTCTCTCCTTCGACCTTGGCATCCTGCACAAGGAGAACAAGGAGATCGAGGTCGGGGAAAGCATCAAGCTATCCGCCCTCTACATTTCGCTTGGCCTTGCCTTCGGCGGCTGGGTCTGGTGGTATCTCGGCCCTGACGCGGGCCTTGCCTACATGACGGGCTTTGTCGTCGAAAAGACGCTGGCGCTCGACAATGTCTTCGTCATCGCCCTGATCTTCTCCTTCTTCGCGGTTCCCCGGCTTTACCAGCACCGCGTGCTGTTCTGGGGCATCCTCGGCGTCATCGTGCTGCGCGCTATCATGATCGGCGTCGGCGCGACGCTGGTCGCCGAATTCTCATGGCTTCTCTATGTCTTTGCCGCGTTCCTGGTCGTCACCGGTTTGAAGATGCTGTTCATGAAGGAGGCCGAGCCGGATATCTCCAACAATGCCCTGGTCCGCTTCATGCGCCGCCGCTTCAACGTGACGGAGACCCATCACGGCGAGCGCTTCTTCGTCCGGCAAGCGGATCCGAAAAGCGGCAGGCTCACCTGGTTCATCACGCCTCTGTTCATGGCGCTTGTTCTGATCGAGGTGGCCGACGTGATCTTTGCAGTCGATTCGGTCCCGGCCATCTTCGCTATCACCACCGACCCGTTCCTGGTCTACACGTCGAACATCTTCGCTATCCTTGGTCTGCGCGCACTCTACTTCGCCCTTGCCGCGATGATCCACCGCTTCCGCTACCTGAAGCCGGCACTGGCAATGGTCCTCGTCTTCATCGGTTCGAAGATCTTCGTTGCCGATCTGCTGGGCCTTGAGAAATTCCCGGCCGCTCTGTCGCTCGGCATCACCTTCGCCATCATTGCCAGCGGCGTCGTCTGGAGCCTGGTCAAGACACGCCACGAGAAGGTGGAGGCATGATGTTTCATCACGCGCTTCCTCCCGAAAGCCGCGAACCCGACGAGGGACCGGACGCTCGAAAAGGCGGGGGGATTACCTCCGCCCATCTGCGGCAACTGAACGAGGAGGCTGTCCACAAGGGCAGCCTTTCCATCGGCGAGATGGTTGCGACAATGGGCGCCTCGAGCATCGCCTTTACAATCCTGGTGCTGGCGCTTCCTGCCCTCACCCCGATTCCCGGTCCCTTCGGTATGGTCTTCGGCAACTGTCTGGCGATAGTCTCGCTACAGATCATCGCCGGTGCCCAGCACCTGAAACTGCCGCGCTTCGTCGCCGGCCGTCGCATGTCGGCGGACACGATCGCCCTCATCGTTCGCCACACGGCACCCGCCATCGCGCGGATCGAAAGAATGCTGCGCCCCGACCGACTGCCAGGCCTCGCCGGCCCGACGGCGCAGAGGCTGCTCGGCATTCCTGTCTTTCTGCTCGCCATTGCCATTGCATTGCCGATCCCGTTCGGCAACGTGCTGCCGGTGATTGCCCTGATCGTGATCGCGACAGCCTTGTTGGAACAGGACGGGCTGGCAGCGACAGTGGGCCTCGTCCTTTCCGTCGTTGCATTGAGCGTCACGATTGCCCTGCTCTACGGCGCTCTCTCAACCACAAGCTGGTTGTTGGCGTAGAGAAAATCCGTGAGGGATTCGACAAAGAGAAAGGCTTCAGCTTCAAGCCGCAAAGGTCTGCATGAACCTTCGAGCCCGGTGCACTGCTGGCGCCGGGGCGCTACGGAAATGCATGCGTCTGCGGCGTCGACATGGCAACCGGAACCGGCGCTGCCGTTTTGACAGATATGGGCATTGGATTGCTCCGGGATTATCTGCCTACGGTGACGTCTTGCTGTTTGGCGAGGATGCGACAGACTGTTTTTTCGCGATGGCCATCACCCATGTATGAAATTCTCGGCCATAGGGCTTCTCGAATGCAGCACGATCCCACGCGAGATAGTAGCTCTCGGGAAGCGGAAGACGGATGTCGAAGGGCACCACGAGTGTACCTGCCTGTATCTCCTCCTCGATCATCGAAACCTGGGCCAGGACGAAGCCGTGTCCATTGACAGCGGCATCGATTGCGTTGCTGGACAGCGCGAAAAACAGGCCCGAGAGCTTTTCATTGATGGTTACGCCAACGCGTTGCGCCCACTCGCTCCATTGCGGCGGGCGGCTGTAGTGCGATTCCCACTCGATATTGAGCAAAGGGAATTTGAAAAGCTCGGCAGCCGTCGACAACGTTTGGCCCCCCAGCAGGCGCGGAGAGCAGGCCGGGACCACCCAATCGGTGTAGAGGGCCGCGAAGTGGGAATGCACCTCCGCACGCTTTCCATAGGTTATGCGGAAGTCGCTTTGACCGCCCGACAGGCTGGGTTCGTCATCCTTGCCAATGATGCGGACGTTGGCGTCGGGATAAAGGGTCTGCCACTCGAAGATCTTGCGGCCGATCCATTTGTTGACGACCGAACTGAGAGCCGTGAGAACGATTCCGGTCTGGCTGCGCGCCCGTTCAAGAACATCGACGGAATAATTCAGCTGGCTGAACCCTTTGGCAACCTCCTTGTGAAGAAGAACACCCCAGGATGTCAGCTCCACACGGCGTCCGATGCGTTCGAGAAGCGTAACGCCGAGATGATCCTCAAGCTTGCGGACCTGCTGGCTGATCGCGCTGGGTGTCACGCCGAGTTCTTTGGCAGCGCTGCTCATCGTGCCGCACCGGCCTACGGCCTCGAAAGCTTGCAGCGCATGGAGGGGAGGCATCGCCATTTAGGGTCTCCAATTCTCCTTTTTGTTAAGTTTTTCTAAACAAGAACGCAACGGAAATCCGCTTGTCCCGCAGCGCAACAAGGAAAATACTGTTCGCAATAAAGCCAGAAACGGGGAAGAAGAAGATGTTTCTCAAGAATGCCTGGTACGTTGCCACGTGGGATCACGAAATCGGGCGCGACCTGACACCGGTCACGATGCTTGGCGAAAACATCGTCCTCTATCGTCTGCAGAATGGAAAGATTGCCGCTCTTGAAGATGCCTGTCCCCATCGCAAGCTCCCTCTGTCGATGGGACGGATCAAAGGCGATGACGTCGAATGCGGTTATCACGGACTGACCTTCGACTGTTCCGGCGCCTGCACCCGCGTGCCGGGTGCAGAGCGTATTCCGCATGTGGCCTGCGTCCGGTCCTACCCGGTTGAAGAGCGTTACGGTCTTGTCTGGATCTGGATGGGAGATGCCGCAAAAGCCGATGCGGCCGAGATTTTCCAGGTCGAGCATTTTGGTGATCCGTCCTGGGGCGTCAATCGCGGCGAGTCGATGACGATCAACTGCAATTACCTCTACATGACCGACAATCTGCTGGATCCGTCCCACGTTGCCTGGGTGCATCAGAGCTCTTTCGCCAGCTCGGCTTGCGAAGAAACGCCTCTGGAAACGACGGTGAAGAGCGATGGGGTCGTGGTCTGGCGCTGGATGCTGGATTCGGATCCCGCACCCTTTTACGCCCCCTTCCTGCAGTTCGAGGGGAAATGCGATCGCAAGCAGCATTACGAGGTGCGTTATCCGAGCAATGCCATCATCAAGGCGATCTTTGCGCCGTCCGGGTCCGGTGGCGAGGGCCGCGAATTGCCGGACAATACGTTCCTGATGGACAGCTACAACTTCATGACTCCGGTCGATGAGAACCGCACGAAATATTACTGGTTCCAGATGCGCAATTTCGCGCCTGATGACCCGGATGTCTCGGCGCGTTTTGCAACATCCGTACGCGGTGCCTTCGAAGAGGATCGTGTCGTGCTGGAAGCGGTCCATCACGGGATCGCCAACAAGCGGACTCCCAACCTCGACCTGAAGATCGACGTGGGACCACTGCGCTTCAGACGGAAGCTGTCACAGATGATCGAAAGCGAAACTGTGGGTTTGGCCGCTGCCGCGGAATAAGCGCCTTCGCTGGCGTGTCTTTACGATCCGATCTTCGACCGCTTCATAAAACAAGGCGGAGACGACAAAAAATAACAATCGGGAACATAGCAGGTGATCGGCAAAAGCCGACACCAGCGACAAATCGGGAGTATCCTTGATGCGCCACATCAGGCAGCCTGAGCTCTATTCTGTTGATTACAATGTGCTGCGGCAGCGTTTTCTCTCCGCCGCGCGTCGGTCCAATGCTGCCCTGTTCGAATACAAGCATCCATTGCATGGCCCCAGTGGAGAGCATCTTTTCACTGATGTGGCCTATCTGGGTGAACGCAACGCCTCGAAGAAACTCGTCATTTTGTCCGGCACACACGGGGTAGAGGGGCAGTTCGGATCGGCGTGTCAGGCTGAATGGCTGGCGGCCAACACGCCTGTGAAGCTTCCTGCCGATACGGCAGTCGTCTTCGTTCATCTCATCAATCCCTGGGGAACTGCGTGGAGCCGACGGGTCAACGAAGACAATGTTGATCTCAATCGCAACTTCATCGACTGGCAGGTCGCGCCTCCCCGCAACGATAAATATGCTGAACTGCATGAGGCTTTCGTGTGTCCCGAATGGGATGGCCCCAATCGCGACCATGCAGATCAAGTGCTGTCGCAAGCGAGAACATCAGCAGGTGGCCACGCCGGGATTGCGGCCATCGTCGAAGCAGGCCAGTACGATTGTCCCGACGGACTGTTTTATGGCGGTAGCGGCCCGGTATGGTCGAACCGCACCCTCAACGACATCTTGAGCACCTTTGTCGCCGGTGCTTCGGATGTCATCATCTTCGACCTGCACACCGGCGCCGGGCCATACGGATATCCCGCTCTGCTCTCGGTCGCCGAAGAGGACCATGCAGGCCTGCAATGGGGCACGAGCACCTACGGACATGCACTCAAGGTGGTGATGACCGGCAAGGGTGCGACAACCGATACCGGAATCGCCGCTACGGCGACCGGATATGTGTCGGCCGCAGTTCGACGCGCCTTGCCGAACAGCCGCGTGCTGCCGCTTGTGATCGAGTGCGGGACGCTTGATGGCGCGGTGGTGATGGACGCCGTGAAAGCAGATAACTGGCTGCACCTCTTCGGCAAAGTCGAATCTCCGCTCGGCCAGAAAATCAAGAAGGCGCTAAAAGCGGCATTCATCCCCCATGATCCTGAATGGCAACAGAACTGTTTGGCGAGAAGCCTCCGATATTTCGACCGCGCGTTGACGGCGCTTGCCTCTGTCGCTCGTCCCGAAACAGGTGGTGACATCGCAAAGAACGAAGTCTCCATTTCCGACTGGCCCCCGGCGGTTCCGTTGAACACCAAACGCCATGAACGGCCTGCCGTCGAGGTTCGCGATCTTCACAAGAGCTTCGGCACCCATGAAGTTTTGTCGGGCGTTGGTCTGAGTGCCGATCCCGGTGAAGTCGTCTCGATGATCGGATCATCGGGTTCCGGCAAGAGCACGTTTCTGCGCTGCATCAACCTGCTCGAACAACCGAGCAGCGGAACGATTGTCGTTGACGGCGAGGAAATCCGAATGAAGCCCGCGAAGGGCGGGCGGTCTCATCCCGCGGACATGCGCCAGGTCGAGCGGATCCGCGCGCGGGTGGGAATGGTGTTTCAGAACTTCAATCTCTGGCCTCACATGTCGGTGCTGGAGAACATCATCGAGGCTCCCGTCCATGTTCTTGGCGAACGTCGCCAGGATGCGGTCGAACACGCGCATCAGCTGTTGAAGAAGGTCGGGCTGTCGGAAAAGCATGCCCAGTATCCAGGGCAGCTTTCGGGTGGCCAGCAGCAGCGCGCGGCAATTGCAAGAACGCTGGCGATGCGGCCGAAAGTCATCCTGTGTGACGAGCCGACATCCGCTCTCGATCCGGAACTCGTGGGCGAGGTCCTGCGCGTGATCCGCCAGTTGGCGGAGGAAGGCAATACGATGATCCTCGTGACGCATGAAATGCAGTTTGCACGCGAGGTCTCTCACAAGATTCTGTTCCTGCACCAAGGGAGGGTGGAGGAAGAGAGTACACCGGCGGAGTTGTTCACCAATCCGCGATCGGAACGCCTGCGTCAGTTCCTGTCCCGGACTTTGTAACCCAACCGCTGACTACTCGAGCCGGTCGATATCCGGCAAATCAAACGCAACAGACAACCAAATAGGGGAATTCGCATATGAATCTGAAAGTCCTGTCACTCGCCTTGCTTCTTGCCGGCGTCAGCACGGCGCACGCCGCCGAAGGGGAACTGTCGATCGGCACCGAAGGCGCTTATCCGCCATGGAGCATGGCCGATGCTGCCGGCAACGTGACCGGTTTTGACGCCGATGTCGGTAACCTTCTGTGCACGAAGCTCGCTATGAAATGCCGGTTCGTCGTGCAAGCCTTCGATGGCCTGATCCCTGCCCTCAAGGCAAAACGCTTCGATGTGATCGTCTCGGGAATGTCGATTACCCAGGATCGTAAAAAGGAAATCGATTTTTCGGTCGGATATGCTGAACTCGCAAACATGTTCCTGGTGCCCAAGACGTCCGATCTGGCCGGCATCAAGGACATCGACGCTTTGCTGAAGGGTTTGGACGGCAAGACGATCGGCGTTCAAACCGGCACGACACACGCTCATTTCATCGAAAAGCGCGTACCATCCGCCAATCTGAAAACCTACGACACACTCGACAACATGCAGATCGACCTGGCCAGCGGCCGCGTCGAGGCGGCATTTGCAGACGCCTCTGCCCTCCAGGACTTTCTTGCCAAGCCCGAGGGCAAGGACTTCCAGTTCGTCGATGTCAAAGTCCAGAGCAAATTCGATTCCACCCTCGGTGAAGGCATCGGCGTGGGGATTGCCAAGGAGAACACGGAGCTCAAGGCGAAGATCGACACGGCGCTGTGTGAACTCGTTGCCGATGGGTCGATCGGGAAATCGAGCCAGAAGTGGTTCAAGATGGATATCTCCCGTTCCTGCAACTAAGACGTCCGCCCCGCACGCCGCAAACGTGCGGGGCTCTCATTCCGTCGCCGCCGACAAGGTGCGCACGGTCGAAAATGCTGACAACGCCTGTTGCCGACAAGGCATGGGAATTTGCAGCGGAACTCAGGGCAAATCTCATGGATGCTAGTCTGATCCTGGTTTGGCAGGGTGGTTGGATAAGGGCCATTCTGCAAGGCGCTGCGATAACGATTGCCGTCGGCACGGTGAGCATGATTGCCGGGGCGTTGATCGGAACCCTGTGCGGTGTCATCAAGTGGGCGCGGATATTCCCGCTGACGCTTGTGGTGGACGCTTACACCTCGCTCGTGCGGGGGGTACCTGAACTGCTGATCATCTATCTGTTGTTCTTTTCCTCCGTGCAGTTTGTCACGCAGGTTGCCACGGCGTTTGGATATGCTGCTCTTGCGGACAGCGGTTACGCCTTCATCATTGCAATCGTTGCCATTGGGACAATTTCTGGCGCCTACTCGACCGAGGTCATCAGGGGAGCATTGGCTTCCATCCCGCCGGGCCATATCGAAGCTGCGCGGGCACTGGGAATTCCCGGACGCCGCATATTCAGACGCATCATCATCCCGCAAATGCTGCGCATTGCCATTCCCGGCATGAATAATGTCTGGCAGACCACCATCAAGGACACGGCACTGGTCTCTGTGGTCGGGCTCCAGGAACTGATGCGTACCGCCTCCGTTGGCGCTGGCAGCACAAGAAATCCCCTGATTTTCTACCTCATCGCAGCCGCGGTGTATTTCGCCATCACCCTGATCAGCCAGGCTGGATTTGACAGGATCGAACGCCTGGTTGGACTGAGGTCAAGGAAGTAGCGCGATGGATATGGAATTTTTAGAAACTTCAATGCCTTTCCTTTTGAGAGGCCTCTCGACAACGGCGGCTCTCACCGCGATATCGGTTGCAATCGGTTTTAATCTCGGGCTTGGCCTTGCCTTGATGCGCCTGTCCGAAAACCGCTTCCTTGCCGGTTTCGCGAAATATTACAGCCTGGTGTTTCGCGGCACGCCGCTGCTGGTGCAACTGTTCCTGTTTTACTATGGGCTCGGCCAGATCGGCTTCATCAAAAGCAATGCCATAACATGGTGGGTCATCAGCGATGGTGCGCGCTGCGCGGTCATGGCCATGGCGCTCAACACTGCAGCCTACACATCCGAGATTCTGCGCGGTGGACTGCTGTCCATTCCAGCAGGCCTCAAGGAAGCTGCCAAGGCCGCCGGAATGTCGTCATTTCTGCGCTTCCGCCGGATTGAATTCCCGCTCGCCATTCGCCAGGCGCTGCCTGCTTACGGCAATGAGCTTATCCTCGTCGTCAAGGGTACAAGCCTTGCTTCCACAATCACGGTGCTTGAGATCACGGGATATGCAAAGCGCCTGATGAGCCAGACCTTCGCGATTTTCGAAGTCTTTGCCCTGGCAGGCGCCATCTACCTCGTCATTAACCTGACCCTCGTCATGCTGATCCGCCTTCTTGAGGGACACCTGATGCGTCACGAGGCGCGATAATCCGCTGATGTTGACGAATGAATCGCAGCAGTCAGGTTTGCCTGCGCCGCGCTCTCACAGAGCGCGGCATTGCCATGTCAGCCGATAACTTTGCCGGGGTTGAGGGTGCGGCGATTGTCAACGGCAGCCTTGATTTGCATCATCAGGGCGAATTTCACAGGGTCGGCTGTCTCACGCAACGCGTGAATACGTTTGGAGCCGATTCCATGTTCAGCCGAGAACGATCCTCCGGATTGCGTCAGGTCTCGATAGAGCACGGATTCGACGGCAGCAGCCTTTTCAGGCGTCAAATCTGCCCCTGCCGCGTTCAGGACTATATGAAGGTTGCCGTCGGCGATGTGGCCAAACAGGTAAGGATCGAAGGCTGGTTCGATCGACCGGAGTTCCGGCAGGCATCGGGCGACATAGGCTTCGATTTGCGACAAGGGGACGGAGACGTCAAAGGAGGGCGCGCCCGGATGTCTGCGATAGATGAGATCCGTGTCCTCTCTCAAGCGCCACAACTCGGCCTCCTGCGCCCGCGACGTTGCGACAACAGCGGACATGTCGGGATACTTCTCAGACAGTTCCTCGTAGATCCGGCCGAGTTCCATCTGAAGCTGTTCCTCATCGCCGCCGCCAAGCGACAGGATGAGATTGACGGGATAGTCAGGTGCGTAGTCAGCTGCCGACCAACGATGTTCGCCCGCCGTTAAGGAGAAAAACGAGCTCCAGACGGCTTCCGCGGCACGCATGTGGCCGTATTGTATGGTCAGCCCGAGCCTCGTTGCCTCAAGAACTGCTTCCACAGTGGGAAGCCCGAACAACGCAGTTGCGGTCGCTGCGGGAATCGGCTCCAGCTTGACGGCGACCTTGGTCACGATACCAAGTGTGCCCTCCGCTCCGATGAAAAGGTGCTTGAGGTCGTATCCGGCAGCGTTCTTCACCACGCGCGTCAGGTCGGAGTAGATCGAACCATCCGGCAGCACAGCTTCCAGCCCGAGCACGCGATGCCGCATCACGCCGCAGCGAAAAGCCGAAATTCCGCCGGCGTTGGTCGAAACCATGCCGCCGATCGTGGCAGAACCGCGCGACGGCAAGTCGATGCCTGGCTCGAGATTATGCGCCGATGCGTCGTGCTGCAAAGCTTGAAGCGTAACGCCCGCCTCCACCACGGCCACTCGCTCATCAGGGTAGATCGCGACGATTCCGTTCAAACGGGCTGTGGACAGAACGATCTGACCGGGCGCGGAAACGCTCCCCCCTACGAGCCCGGTTCTACCGCCCTGTGGGACAACCGAAATGCCATGCGCAACGGCGCTTTTTATGATTGCCGCAACGTCCTGCGTGGACGATGGAAAAGCCACGGAAGTAGCCCCGAAATTCGCCGATGTTACGCCATAGTCAAGATTGGCAACGGCATCACCCTGCTTCAGGTTCGACCTGCCGATGATCTGGTCGATCTCGTTGAGAAAGGCGATCGGCAAATCCGTTGCCGAGTGAGCATCTTGGTCGATCATGACGCGACTTTTTCCTTGGAAAGCTTGTCTTTCAGCAGGCGCGACGCCGAAAGGAAACGATCATTTTCCACCGGAAGGCCAATTGTTACCCGGATAAACGACGCAAAATCCGGTTCTTTCCAGGGCTTGACGATAACGCCGTGGGAGAGGAAATGATCGAAGGCAATCGCGCTGTCACAGCCGACGTCGATGAACAGAAAGTTCGTCTGGGATTCCGGAACAAGAAGGCCAAGCGAAATGATTGCCTCAGCCATGCGCTTGCGCTCCGCTACGACGCCGGCGACCGAAACCCGCATCCAGTTGTCGTCTTCAAGTGCTGCAACAGCGGCCAGTTGCGCGGCCGCATTGACGTTGAAGGGTGTCTTTGCAGATGACATGGCTTGCGCCAGCCGTGCATCGGAGGCAACGGCATAACCCACGCGCAGCCCTGCCAGGCCATAGGCCTTTGAAAACGTTCGGAGAACGACGTAGGAAATCGCGCTGTCCGCCAATATCTCGAGCCCATCGGGCGTATTCTCGTCGCGGAATTCAAAATAGGCCTCATCGAAAACAAGCAATGTTTCCTTCGGGACAGCCGCGATGAGGCGTGAGAGCTCGTTCTGTTCGAGCGCGGGTCCCACGGGGTTTGAAGGGGAGGAGATGAAGAATATCGAAGGCTTCTTCCGCAATGCGCGCGCCATAGCCTCAAGATCGAACCGAAGATCTTTCGTCATCGGTATCTTGATGATTTTCGCACCGTTCGCTTTGGCCTCGATTTCGTGGAGACCAAAGCCGGGCGTCATTGCGACCACGGTGGAAAATGGGCGCAGGACCGCACGGCAAACGGCAGCGATCATCTCCTCGGAACCATTTCCGATCACAATTCGGCTCCCGTCAACGTCCAGCTTTTTACTGAGCGCAGCACGCAGGATTACACAGGCGGGATCCGCATAGCGCGACGGATCAACACTGGCCAGCGCAGCGGTGACCTTTGGGGAACAACCGTAGGGATTCTCGTTGCTGGCGAGGGCTGCAATGTCGTTCAACCCGGTCTTGCTGCGCGCCACGGCAATGTTCATTCCGGCATTGTAGGGCGGCAGTTCCGCAACGTTCGGATTCAGTCTGAATGTCTCGGTCAAGGATTGATCTCGCTGATTTGGATGAACGCTGGAAACTGGATTCAAAGGTCGAGCATGACTGAATTGACTGGCCTGGAGCAGCAGAGAAGAACCCGCCCGGCTGGAACGTCATCTAGCGGCTCTTCGACATATTCCACATCGCCGGAAACGAGGCCCTGGACACAGCTTCCGCAAACGCCTGAGCGACAGGAGAATGCCGGCTCGATTCCCCTGTTTTCAAGAAAGCTCAAAATCGATTCCGAGGTCGGATCCCACTCGAATCTGGCATTTGATTTTCCGAGAACGATCTCGATGCCCGCACTTTCGACCTCTGGCGGTTGAGCGATGTTCAGACTGACATCTGGTTTCGTCTTGGGCTGCGATGGCGAAAGCAGGGAGGCAGGCCCGAAAAACTCGTAGGCAATCCTGCTCTTCTCAAGCCCGAGCGAAAGAAGAAGGTCGAACATCGCCTGCATGAACGGCGGTGGGCCGCACATATAGACTTCATAGTCGTCCAGCGGCAGCAGCGATTGCAATGTCTCTCGCGTGATAAAGCCGGTCGAATGGAACAGTGCGGCCTTTGCGTCTTCCTCCGTCGGAAAGCGATAACAGTAGTGAACATGAATGTTGCCCCGCACCGCGACGAGGTCTCGTACTTCCTCGCGCAGCGCGTGGATGCTTCCTCCGTCGCAGGCATGGACGAACCAGACGGGTCGGTCGCTTTCCCTGGCCAGCACTTTCAACATGGAGACCGTGGGAGTGAGCCCGACACCGCCGGACAGCAAAATGACCGGTCGCTGACTGGATTTATCGAGCTTGAAGGCACCGCGAGGCCTTTCGATGTGGACGATCGAACCTTCTTCCACCATGTCATGGAGCCAGCACGAAACGAGGCCGTCGGCCACATCCGGGATTAGTGCCGCCTCCCGTTTCACGGTGATGCGATACACCCCTACTTCGCTCGGTCCCGACGAAACCGTGTAGTTCCGAACAATCGGTGCCCCACCATGGGGATGGGGTATCTGGATCGTGAGAAACTGCCCCGCTTCGAAGGGCCACCAATCCGCAGGATTGACGGGCGTCAGGTAAAAAGACGTGATCGTGGCACTCTCGCGGACTTTTCGCTTTACCTCGAACGGCCGAAAGCGCGGATCCAGGGTATTCGCCATGACTTGCTTGTCCTCGTGATTGCTGTGTGGACGATCAGACGGTATCGCCTAGAGGCACAAACCCCTCGAAGATTCACCTGCAATTTGGTCGTCACCAATCTGCCGCCTTAACGCTGACCTCGGCTTATCCCTCTGACACATCTCATTATTTGCGTTTCGACAAAGAGAGACAATCCCGCCGTCGATGTGTTTCTGTTTAGAAAACCTAAACTATCGGCACGTCTCGAAGTAAGTCTGCGTCAAAGGAGATGTGGGGAGTGACCGCAGTGCTTCTGCAGTTTCGCCCGGAGCACTTCACCGATGCTTGGCGCATGAATGGCGACTAAAGATTGGTTTGTTGCAGCGAACCAATCAAACGCATCGCTATGTTCGATAATCCGGAGCGCACTCCTCGCGGAATCGGTGATGCGCTGTCGGCCTTCTGAAATCGCCTCTGACTATGGCTGGGCGATAAAGGCTCAAGATCGTATCGCGTGACCGCCTTATTTGCAGGGCGGCCGACAAGGATGCTTCTGCCGCCTCTATCGACGTTGCGGACGGGTTGGGTCAAAGGCAGGTCCAGTGCCCTTCGGCGCCGAGCTTTTTGACGACCGCGAGCAAGATTTTTCGCACCTCGGTTACCGTCCGCGTCGGCGGATGGTTGACCGGCATGTCGAGAACGAGGCGACGGGCGAGGCCTGGGCGCGTCAGGGCGATTGCCGACAGAGTTCCACTTTCCTGCTCGGCGTGAACCGCGCCGCGTCCAAGGATCGTCAGCCCGAGACCGGCGCGGATTGCCGCTTTCGTGCTTGCCACGCCTTCGATTTCTTGGACGATATTGAGCTCCAGACCGAATATCAGAGCCTGCCGCTCCAGCAGAATGCGAATACCGTGGCGGCGTGGCGGCAGGATCAGGGGTAGGCCAAGCGCCTGTTCCACCGTCAATGCGGTGTCGGGCGCAAATCGCCCCGATGGGCCGACCATGTAGAGCATTTCTTCGAAGAGGGGCGTGGATGTCGGCTTGGCCACGCTGTCGAGCGTGACAGCAAGATCGTGGACACGCCTATCCACTGCTGCCCGAAGCGCCTGGCTGTCACCCTCGCTAATCGTCAGGCGGATCTTCGGAAATCGCTCGGAGCACTCCGCGATCACCGGGATGGACAGTGTTGGACAAATCGAACCCAGAATGCCGAGCGAGACATCGCCCGTCGGATATTTCGCCCGCTCTTTCGTCGCTGTCTCTGCCTGGTCGAGCGCGCGAAGGATGGCCTGGGCATGGGTCAACAGCGTCTGTCCCGCCTCCGTGGCGATCACCCCCCGCGGTGTCCGGTTCAGGAGCTGTACGCCCAGCTGCTCTTCAAGGCCACGCATATGCAGGCTGAGCGCCGGCTGCGCGACGCCAAGTTCGCCGGAGGCGCGCGTGAACGACCCCAGTTCGGCAATCTTTGCGAAGTAGCGCATCTTCAACAGATCAAGAGCCATCCGGTTCTCCAAAGAATGACATACTGAAATGATATATCTGATATCTTCAACATATATTTGTTTGAATAGCCCTGTCACACCTAAAACAGAATGGCAGCGTGGCTGCACGCGGGACTTTTTCCTTCCCGCGTCACTCGCGCGTGATCTCCGCGATCAGAGAAACGCTTGAGTCAACCCATCATGCAGAGGCTATCATGATCCACATCAAGCAGATTCCAGAACGCCCGAGCCGGAAGGCGATCGAGGCGATCGCCAAATTCTCGCCGGCAACATTGCATGAGGCGCAGGGACGCCGGGGCGCGCTCTCCTCGCGCCTGAAGCCGATCGATTATCGGATGAAACTGTGCGGCCCGGCTTTCACCGTCAAGTCCGCACCGCGCGACAACATCATGTTGCAACTTGCCATCAACTACGCCAGGCCGGGTGACATCATCGTGGTGTCGGCCGGCGAGTACGAAGAAGCCGGATCCTTCGGCGACGTTTTGGCCAATGCCTGTCTTGCCAAGGGCATTGGCGGTCTGGTGACCGACACCGGCGTGCGCGACACCCTGCAGCTTCGCGATCTCGGCTTTCCAGTGTTTTCCCTGAGTGTCTGCATCAAGGGGACGGTGAAGGAAACGCTCGCGGCCGTGAACGATCCGATCACCATCGGCGACGAACTTGTCTATCCGGGCGACATCATCGTCGGCGATGCCGACGGGCTTGTCGTCATTCGAAAAGATGAAGCGCTCGCCGTCGCCGAACTCGCCCAGGCCCGCGAGGATGCCGAAGCCGGCTATATCGCCGCCTACAAGGCCGGCAAGTCCGTCATTGAAGTCAGCAATCTCGAGCCGGTTCTGAAAGCCAAGGGTCTTGTCGTCGATCTTTAGTTCGCAATATCATCGGGCGGTGCCTTTCAGGAAAGCCTCCCGAAACACCACCTGCAAAGCCGCGCATCAACGATGATGCGCGGCGTTTTTCATGAACCGCTGCGCACGTTCTCGCGCCACGGATCAGCGGTCAATCGACTTGCCAAACCAGACTCCATCAAAACTTCGTCTGACCCCATCGCGCCCGTACTGATGTAGTCAGATTGAAAGCCGGCGCTGCTCCTATCAGCGGAACGATGGCGGGATTAAGTATGGGTGCCGTATGGATCTTTCGAAAATAAAGACGCTGATCGATTTCGTCGGCCAATCGAATATCACCGAGCTTACGGTCACCGAAAGAGATACGACTGTCCGGATCTTCCGGACGCGGCCGTCGAGTAAAAGCGTGTCGCCCTTGTTTTCAACGGATGCACCCGCTGGCGATCCGTCTTCGACCGCAGCGACAGTCACCGAAATCTTCTCGCCGGACACGGCGTCCATATCGGTCCATGCGCCGATCTTCGGCGTGCTGCACACTACCCCGGCGCCCGGGGAAAATGTGTTCATCAGGCTTGGCGATATGGTCGAGGCAGACCAGACCCTGTTCATCATCGAGGCGATGAAAGTGTTCAACACGATCGTCGCACCCCGCGCGGGCCGCATTCTCCATATCGCCGCTATCGACGGCAGCGAGGTCGAGGCAGGTGAGATCTTGGCGGAGATCGCATGATGCGGAACGGTCAAAACAGTTCTGCCGAAGAGATACCCGGTTTCGACACGGTATTGATCGCCAATCGCGGCGAGATCGCGCTGCGGATTTTGAGGGCCTGCAAGGATCTTGGCCTGAAGACGGTCATGGTCTGCTCGCAAGCCGACAGGCAGGCAAATTACGGCGCTCTCGCCGACACCTTTCTTTGCATCGGTCCGGCAAGTGCCGGCAAGAGCTATCTCAACAGGGATGCCATCCTTCTCGCAGGGCGCCTCACGGGCGCCGGCGCGGTTCATCCCGGCTACGGATTCCTGTCGGAGAACGCTGCCTTCTCCGCGGCTGTCGAGGACGCGGGCATGGTGTTCATCGGGCCGACGGCAAAGTCGATCGCAACCATGGGCGACAAGATCGCCGCCAAGAGCGCGATGATAGCCGCGGGCGTTCCCTGCGTCCCGGGGCCGGATTCCGCGTTGCCCGACGACCGCACGGCCATCGAGGCCATTGCTTCGGAGATCGGCTATCCGGTCATCGTCAAGGCGGCGGGTGGCGGCGGCGGGCGCGGCATGCGCGTGGTTCCCGATGCCGGCGCGCTGCATGAATCCGTCGCTGTCACGCGCGAGGAGGCCCGGCAGGCCTTCGGATCGCCGGCGCTCTACATGGAGAAATTCCTCCAGCACCCCCGCCACATCGAAATCCAGGTGCTCTGCGACGTGCATGGAAACGCGGTCTGGCTCGGCCACCGCGATTGCTCGATGCAGCGCCGCCACCAGAAGGTCATCGAGGAAGCGCCTGCGCCCGGTATCGCACCTGATGTCATCGGACCGGTCGCGGAGGCCTGTGTCAGGGCCTGCCTGCAGATCGGCTATCGCGGCGTCGGCACCTTCGAATTCCTATACGAAGACGGCAGTTTCTATTTCATCGAAATGAACACCCGGCTGCAGGTGGAACATCCGGTGACGGAAATGACCGGCGGCATCGACATCGTCCAGGCCCAGATCAAAGCTGCGCAGGGCATTCCACTCGACGTCGTTCAAGCCGATGTCACCGTGGATGGCCACGCCTTCGAATGCCGGATCAATGCTGAAGATCCCACGACGTTTCTCGCTTCGGCCGGCACGATTACGGCGTTGACGCTGCCCTCCGGTCCCGGCATCCGCGTCGATACGCATGTGCATGCAGGCTACAAGGTTTCGCCCTATTACGATTCCCTGATCGGCAAGCTGATCGTGCACGCGCCGTCGCGTGCCGAGGCGATCGTTATGATGCGCGCTGCGCTCGCCGAAACGGAGATCAAGGGCATCTCCACCAATCTGCCGCTGCTACGCCTGCTGTTCGAGGACAAAGGTTTTGTAGCCGGTGGGACGGACATTCACTATCTCGAAAAATGGCTGAATCAACGGAGCACATCATGAGCAGGGTGGACTTCGGCGACCCGGCCGTGATCGCCTCCCTTGCGGCGGCGCTTGAAACCGCCGGCGTCGATGGGATGGAAATCGCGCAGGACGCGCGCACGGTGCGGATCGTCATTGAACGTGGGGGCTTGGGTGCCGTTGTGCAGGTCGATGCGTTGCGGCCCAGCCCCGCAGCTACCCCTGCAATCTCTGTCGCGGCGCCGCTGGCGGGTCTCTTTTGCGGCGCCCATCCTGCGTCCTTCGCCCCACCGTTGGAACTTCCGCGAGAGGTTGTAACCGGCGACATGCTTGGCTTCATCCGGATTGGACCAATCCTCCTTCCGATCAAGGCGTCCGGAACCGGAACCCTGATGCGTTCGCTTGCGGGGGATGGTTCTCTCGTCGGTTATGGCGACCCTCTTTTCGAAATCGAACCGCGCCCATGACCAAGCCCATGCCTGATACGATCCACGCAATTCCAGAACATGCGCGCAGCACCCCTTCGCCGCAGCGGCGGCCTCACATCTCCACGATCGGCGCCCGCGCCTTCCTGCTGGAGGCGCCCTGCGATTTCGATCTCCCGGCCCAGCGGCGGATCTGGGCGCTTGCACGCGCGCTCCGGCAATGGGACGATCTGAGCGAGATCGTGCCGGGCATGACCAATCTTCTCGCCATCTTCAAAACGACGCCCGAAGATCCGGAGGTCGTGACGGCGCGGCTTCGCGAAGCCTGGGAACGGGCCGAAAGCATCGATATCAGGGGCAAGACAATCGAGATCGGCGTTATCTACGGCGGCGAGCATGCCATCGACCTGGCCGCGCTCTGCGATCACACGGGATTGGCCGACCGGGAGGTTGTCCGCTTGCATCACGAGGGCACCTATACGGTCTTTGCCTTAGGAAGCGCGCCGGGTTTCGGTTATCTCCATGGACTGGATCCACGCATCCATATGCCCCGCAAGACCGTGCCCTCGCTGAGAATGGCCAAAGGCTGCGTCACCATCGGCGGCATGCAGACGGGTGTCGCGGTGCTGACCGGTCCGAATGGCTGGAACTCAATCGGTTTTGCCGATCATCAGATGTTCGATCCCCAAGCGGCCGTGCCCGCGATCATGGCGCCCGGTGATACCGTGCGTTTCCTGCCGGAAAGGATCGAACTTTGATCGAGATCCTGAACACCGGGCCTTTGAACACGATCCAGGATCTCGGCCGGCCGGGCTACCGCGATATCGGCGTGACGGCCAGCGGTGCCATGGACCCCCTGGCGCTGAGGATCGCCAATCTGCTGGTCGGGAATGACGAAGGCGCTGCCGCGATCGAAGTGCAGACCTTCCCGTTTCGCCTTCGTTTCAGCCGAGCGACGGCCTTCGCGGTGACGGGCAGTGGACGTGCGACAATTGACGGCGTTGTTCTTCCGCCTTGGTGGTCGCAAACGGCAGGTGCGGGCCAGGTTCTCGAAATCCTGCCGTCTCCGGCATCGGCGCGCGCCTATATCGCCTTTGCCGGAGGGGTGGACGTTCCGCTCGTCCTTGGCTCGCGCAGCACCTCGCTGCGGGGTGCATTCGGCGGGATCGACGGTCGCTCACTGACCAATGCGGACATCCTTGAACTCGGCACGCCTGCCGGGACGATCTTGCCCGCCGACGGGCTGGGTGTCGTGCCGCCAGAAACTGCCCTGTCCGCATTGTTTCCGGTCGCAGCGGACGCCACCCTGCTCGTCCGGGCCTTGCCGGCTGGCGAACATCACCTGTTCGGTGCCGATGCCGAACACTTCTGGAGCCAGAGCTGGAAAATCTCCGCGCAAAGCGACCGCACCGGATATCGGCTTTCCGGGGAGCCCGTGCGCCCCGAGGCGCCGGTGGAAATGCGCTCCTACGGGATCGTTCCGGGCGTCGTGCAGGTGCCTCCTGGCGGCGAACCCATCGTGCAGATGAGCGACGCCAACACCGCGGGCGGGTATCCGAAGATCGCCGGCGTTCTCGAAGCCGATCTCTGGCGGCTCGGCCAGGCCCGCATCGGTAGCCGCCTGCGTTTCGTCCGCTCCTCGCATGCAGAGGCGCGAGCGCTCGACCAGGCCATTGCCGCCTATATGGACGATGTCCGCGACACCTCGCAGATGGTGATGCGGGCGCTGAAGACGATAGCAGGACGATAAGCGCGCTTGGAACAAGGAATGAGCTGATGAAGATCGACCTGAATTCCGACATGGGAGAGGGCTTCGGCCCCTATCGCCTCTGCGATGACGAGGCTTTGATGAAGGTCGTCTCCTCGGCCAACATCGCCTGCGGCTTCCATGCCGGCGATCCAGACACGATGGCACGCATGGTTCGCCTCGCCAAGGCGAGCGGTGTCGGCGTCGGCGCCCATCCGGGACTGCCGGACAGGCAGGGCTTCGGCCGCCGCGAAATGCCTTTTTCCGCCGACGAGCTGCGCCAGCAGATGCTCTATCAGCTGGGCGCCCTAACGGCGATTGCCAAGGCGGAGCGGGTGTCCGTCGCCCATATCAGCTTCCATGCCGCGATGGGCAACATGGTCAATCGCGATCCGGCTCTGGCGGATCTGATGATGGACGCGATCCGCATGGCCGATCCGAGCCTGATCGTCTTCGCCATGCCCGAAAGCATCATTGCGCATGCCGCTGCTCGCGCGGGCCTGAAAACCCTGCTCCTGTTTCTGGCCGACCGCGCTTATGATGCGCATGGCAAACTCGTCGCCCGTGGTTTGCCGGGCGCCGTCGTCAAGGAAGAAGACGCTCTTCGCGCCCGCGTCCGGCAATTCCTCAAGACCGGCACCGTCACCACCATCGAGGGCGGAAACCTTGCCGTGCCGGCGCGCTCCATCCTTGTTCACAGCGACACGCCGGGATCACTGGAACTCGCGCGGATCGTGCGCAGCGAGATTGAGGCGACGGGCGCGATGATCGCCCCGGCTGCCGAAATCGTCAGCTAGTTCCAAACTCTCCTCGTTTCTCCTTCAACACCACGAAAGTCCTGTCCGATGCCCGCAATCGCAGACCGCCTCAAGAACGTTTCCATCTCGGCCTCCGCCGCCATGACGCAGCGCGCCCGTGAGCTTGCCGCGCAAGGCGTCAACGTCATCAGCCTGTCGGCCGGCGAGCCCGATTTCGCCACGCCGACGTACGCGGTCGAGGCGGCACATGCCGCAGCTCTTGCCGGTGATACCAAATATCCGACGATGGACGGCACGCCGGCCCTGAAGGCGGCGATCTCGCGCAAGTTCAAGCGCGAAAACAATCTCGACTACGAGGCAAGCCAGATCATCGTCTGCGGCGGCGGCAAGCAGGTCATCTTCAATGCGATACTGGCCACCTGCAATCCCGGCGACGAAGTGGTGATCCCGGCGCCGTCCTGGATCAGCTATGCGGATATTGTCAGGTTCGCCGGCGCCGTTCCCAAGCCGGTCGCCTGCCCGCAGGACGCCGGCTTCAAGCTGCGTGCCGAGGACCTGGAGGCCGCGATCACGCCGCGGACCAAATGGCTGTTCCTGAACTTCCCGAACAATCCCACCGGTGCGGCCTGCTCGCGCGCGGAGATGAAGACGATCGCCGAGGTCATGCTGCGCCATCCGCATGTGTGGATCATGACCGACGACATCTACGAACACCTGATCTATGACGACTTCGAATTCTGCACGATCGCCGAGGTCGAGCCGAAGCTTTATGATCGCGTTCTGACCGTCAACGGCGCGTCCAAGGCCTATGCGATGACGGGCTGGCGGCTCGGTTTCTGCGGCGGACCGAAGGACCTGATCTCCGCCATCGGCAATGTCAACGGCCAGAACGGCGGCGGCACGGCGACCGTTGTTCAGGCGGCGGCGACCGCCGTGCTGGATGGGCCACAGGACCTGCTTTTCGAGCGGGCCGCCATCTACAAGCAGCGGCGCGACTTCGTCCTCTCCGAATTGGCCAAGATCAATAGCCTGAACTGCCACAAGCCGGAGGGCGCCTTCTATATCTTTCCGAACATGTCGGGGCTGATCGGCAAGACGAGCAAGGGTGGGCGGAAGATCGAGAGCGACACCGATTTCGTCATGGCGCTCGTCAACGAGCATCATGTCGCCACGGTGCAGGGTGCCGCCTATGGCATGAGCCCGTTTTTCCGCATCTCCTATGCCACCAGCATGGAAAAGCTTAACGAGGCCTGCGCCCGGATTTCCCAATTTTGCGCCGAAATGCGCTGAGTTTCAGCGATTATCCGCGCGGCAGCTTCAGCCGCGCGGTCAGTTCGATCAGGATGTCCTTGACGGCGGCAGCCGGCTCCGAGAGCGGCGTGTGATCGGAGACGCACAGCGACAGCGTTTCCTCGATCCGCGGCGAGACCATGCGGCAGATCAGCGGCTCGCTCGCCTCCGTAATGATCCGATCGGCGATGGCCCTGGGCATGATCGTTGCCCCGAGACCGATGCTGACCGCCCGTGTCAGGGTCCTGACGATTTCCACTTCGCCGACGACTTTGAGATCGGTTCGGGTCCGCGTGAATGCCGTATCGACGGCACGCCGGACGAAATTATAAGCGGGCGGCATCAACAGCGGAAGGTTGTCCAGCGCCGTGATGGGAACCGGCTTGTCATCGACCTCGATGGCGAAATCCGGATGCGCCACCAGAAAGAATTCTTCGCTCAGCAGGGGCTCGAAACGAACGCCCTTGATCGGTCCGGAACCATGGATCAGCGCCATCTCCAGACGACCGGTCATGATCATCTGGCTGTAGGTCTGGCCGACGCTTTCGGTCAGATGCAGGAGAATGCCGGGATGGCGCTTGCGCGTCTCGGCCAGCAGATCGACGGAGAGCGTGGCAGCGCTGCTGAAAGGCACAAGCCCGACCGAAACGCGGCCGGCAAGCGAATTTCCGGCCGCCGACGCATCGGCCTGGGCCTGGTCCATCTGGCGCAGGATGATCTGCGCATGACGATAAACGGCATGGCCGGCATCGGTCATGCTGACGCCCTGCTGGCTCCGGTTCAAAAGCTTCTGGCCGAAATGCTCTTCCAGTGACGCGAGTTGCTGGCTCAAGGCCGGTTGAGCCACATGCAAGATATCGGCGGCGCGCGTGATGCTGCCGGAATCAACGATGACGATAAAGGATTTGAGCCGCCTGGTGTCCATTCTGACGCAATCGATCCGAACATTTTCGAGCATATGGTACAGCCGTTCACTGTAATTGCAAATCGAAAAATACAATAAATTTCATATACTTACGGAACTGCGCATCGATCGGTGTAAAAAATTTTGGAGCTTCATCTGCCGGCAGCTGCATAATTCTTGGGCGCCATAAGGCTTGCTTATTGCTCCAGAGATAATCGGTCTTAGGCAGCGCTTTGAAGTTCAACTAATGTTCAAAAAACAACAGGGGAATAAGAAATGTCGTTTTCCGATTACAGGACAGCGCTGGTTACCGGCGCCTCTTCCGGTATTGGCGCGGCCGTCGTCGAGCGGCTCTGCCGGGAAAATATCGAGGTTCACGCGCTTGCCCGCAGCGCCGAGCCGCTGCGGATACTTGCCGAAAAAACCGGCTGCATTCCCCATGCCATCGACGTGACCGATCGCGCGGCGCTTGCCGAACTGACGGCGCAGATCGAGTTCGACATCCTGGTCAACAATGCCGGCGTCGATCGTCCCAAGAAATTCCTGGAATCCGACGAAGGCGATATCGATCTTCTGATCGACGTCAATCTCCGTGCCGTCCTGCATCTCTGCCGCATGGTCGTACCGGGCATGGTCGCGCGTGACAACGGCCATGTGATCAACATCTCCTCAATCGCCGGCGCTTATAATTTCGGTGGCAACTCCTCCTATCATGCGACCAAGGCAGCCGTCAGCATGCTGTCCAACCAGCTGCGCCTCGATGCCTTCGGCAAGCGGGTGCGAGTCACGGAAATCTGCCCGGGCCGGGTGGCGACCGACATCTTCGCGCATGTCCATGGCGACGACCCCTCGATCCGCGAGCGCTTCATCGACGGTTTCGAACTGCCGGAAGCCGCCGACATCGCGGAAGCCATCGCTTTCGCCATCGCCGCACCCATCGCCGTCAATATCGGCCATATGGAGATCACGCCCACACTCCAGGTGATGGGCGGCCTCCAGACTGCCAGACCGGCAACGCCTCGGGCAGTGCCGTCCTCCAAAGGGCTATCCTCCAAAGCGCGGGCCTCCAAAGGATCGAAGCCGTGACGGGGTTTGATCTCTCGGCGATCCTGACCAACCCGGAATTCGTCGCGATGCTGCTGCACGGCATCGAGATGACGTTCATCATCGCCATCGGTTCCTGGACCCTGGCGATGACGCTTGCCATCCTGCTGCTTGCACTCCGCTTCTCGCCCGGCCGCTTCGGCAATGCCTTCGTCGCCGGCTATGTCTCCTATCACCGCAACGTGCCGACGCTCGTGCAGCTGATGCTGTGGTACTTCGGCATCTTCACGCTGTTGCCGGACTGGTTGACCTCTTGGCTGGCAAGCCACAACGCCGAAGCGATCTTTGCGATCATCGGGCTCGGGCTTTGCCAGGCTGCCTATTTCAGCGAGGATCTGCGATCCGGGCTTCGCTCGGTCAGCCCGGGGCAGATGGAAGCCGCCCGCGCGCTTGGCCATGGTTACCTGTCGGCGATGCGCTTCGTCATGATGCCGCAGGGGGTGCGCAACGCCTTGCCGCCGCTGATCAACCACAGCGTCTCGCTTTTCAAGAACAGCAGTCTCGGCGTCGTGATCGGCGCGTCCGAGCTGACGCATGCGGTCAAGGAAATCGAGAATCTCAGCTTCCGGACCTTCGAAATCTACCTGATCGGGACAGTGCTTTATCTGTTCTTCTCACTTCTCATCATGGCCGGCGGCGCCTATGTGTCCATGCGCGCCGATCCCGCCACGAGGGCGCGGGCATGATCAACGATATCATCGCCATTTTCCACGACTACTGGCTCCTGCTCCTGATCGGACAGTATCCGAACGGACCGCTGGGCGGGCTTGCCAACACGCTGATCCTTTCGGCGCTGAGCATTGCTCTAGCATTTCCGCTCAGCATCCTGCTGGCGCTGGCGCGTCTTTCCAGATGGCCGTTCCTGCGCTGGCCGGTGACGGTGCTGGTCTACGTGACGCGCGGCGTGCCGCTCCTGATGCTCATCCTCTGGAGCTACTTCCTGGTTCCCTTGCTCACGGGCGCCGATGTCCCGAGTTTCGTGACGATGCTGACGACACTTGTCGTCTATCAGGCCGCCTTTCTCAGCGAGGTCGTGCGGGCCGGGATCGTCGCGCTTGGCCACGGGCAGATGGAAGCCGCCAAGGCTCTCGGGCACGGCTATTTCGGCGCGATGCGCTTCGTGATCTTGCCGCAGGCGCTCTACAACATGATCCCGAGCATCCTGTCGACCTTCGTTTCGACCATTAAGGATACGACGCTCGGCTATGTGATCAACGTGCCGGACCTCACCTTTGCCGCGAGCCAGGTCAACAACCAGCTCCTCACGCAGCCCTTCCAGGTCTTTCTCATCCTGGCGGTCATCTACTACGCGATCTGCTGGTCACTGACCCACGTCGCCTATCGTCTCGAGCGCCAGATCACCCGCAGGCGTGCCGGCCTTAACGGCGTCCGCCCCGCCGCGGTAATCGCGCCCGTCAAAATCATATCGGAGCAGCTATGACCCCGTCAGTTTCACCGCAGGATGTGCATGCGATCCGGATTTCCAAGGTCTCCAAACAGTATGGCGACTATCAGGTCCTGAAGGAAATCGACGCTGAGGTCGCCCGGGGCGAAGTGGTGGTCATCTGCGGGCCGTCCGGCTCCGGCAAATCGACGTTGATCCGCACGATCAACCGTCTCGAGGAGATCAACAGCGGGGCGATCTCCTTCGACGGGCAGAATATTCACGCGCCGATGAAGACCCGGGAGCTCAACCAGCTCCGCAGCCGGATCGGCTTCGTCTTCCAGAGCTTCAACCTGTTTCCGCATCTGTCCGTGGTCGAGAACGTCTCGATGTCGCCGGTGCGGGTGAAGGGCATCGCCCGCGATGTCGCCCATGACCATGCGCTGCGTCTTCTCGACCGCGTCGGACTTGCCGACAAGGCCAATGCCTATCCCGGTCAGCTGTCAGGCGGCCAGCAGCAGCGCGTGGCCATTGCCCGTGCGCTCGCCATGGAGCCGCCGGTCATGCTGTTCGACGAGCCGACAAGCGCGCTTGATCCGGAAATGGTCGGGGAAGTGCTGGCCGTCATGAAGAGCCTGGCTGCCGACGGCATGACCATGCTGTGCGTGACCCATGAAATGGGGTTCGCTCGCGACGTTGCCGACCGGATCTGGTTCATCGACGCCGGCCAGATCATCGAGATGGCGACGCCGGAGGAGTTTTTTACCAATCCCCGCCATCCCCGCGCTCAGCGTTTTCTCGCCGATCTGCGGCACTGACCTCGACAAAAACCAAAAGGAGAACAGCAATGACCATGAAACACATCGGCCTCAGTTTTGCCATCGCGGCAACTGCCGCCATCACTCCAGCCAAGGCCGACCGGCTGGCCGACATCCTGTCTGCCAAGACGCTGCGCTGCGCGACCTTCGCCGACGTGCCGCCCTTCGCCTCTCCCGATCTTAAGACCCGCGAGATGGCCGGCTTCGACGTCGATCTCTGCAATGCGATTGCAAAGCAGCTCGGCGTGACGGCCGAGGTCAAGCCGGTTTCCGTCGAGGCGCGCGTACCGGAGGTCAAGCTCGGTCGCGTCGATATCACGGTTGCCAATCTTGCCTATACCCAGACCCGCGCTGAACAGATCCAGTTCAGCGACCCCTACTATCTCGCCAAGGAAATGCTGATCGTTCCGGCCGATGATGCGGGCCAGAAGAAGGCCGATTTCGCCGGCCAGCGTATCGCCTCCACCAAGGGCTCGACGTCGGAAATGTCGATCAAGCTCAACAAGTCCGAGCCGCTGACATTCCAGGATACCGCATCGGCCTATCTTGCCGTCCAGCAGGGCAAGGCGCGCGGCATGGTCGCCAATACGATGACGACGACGAAGTTCGTCAACGAGTCCCAGACCAAGGGCAAGAAGATGCGGATGATCCAGGATCCGATGCTCTTCCAGCCGATCGGCATCGGCATGGCGAAGGATGAGCCGGCTCTGACGGCCAGGATCAACGAGGCCCTGCATGCGCTCGACGCGGCCGGCGAAATCAACAAGATCTGGGACAAGTGGCTTGGGCCGGACACGGAATACAAGATGACACGCACCGACAAGGTGGTGCCGATCAGCGAATTGAAGTTCGATCCGATTCCGTGAACGGCTAGTATATCCGAGAATTGCTTCCTTCGCTTCGTGCAAACCGTCGAGGTTCAACATACCGCCTCGACGGTGGTGTCCGGAGGCTGGCTATTCTCCAGCCTCAAAAGGGCCCTTCCGTTTCCAGGATCACTCCGAATGAACATTCACCGATCGGGCCAAGGCGACCGCGCAATCGCAACAGCGAGTAAAGGCCTGTTTCGAGGCTGCTTGTCGGTGAAGAGCAAGGATTGACAGATCAGCCTGCTCGACAGCAGCGGCTCAGGGGAGCGGACGGCACCCAACCTTCAGGATGCTTCGCGGCGTGGTATCGACGCCATTTGCACCACCACTCTGCGCAAGACAAAGCGGGCGTCCGCCTGGTCCAATCTTCGGTTTGCCTGCTGCGTTTCAGGGCGACGGACGGCTTCTCAACTGCGCCGTCCGATCGATTTCCAGTCGCAGGAAACAGGCTGCATCAACCAGCCAGCCATTTTCCCAGAAAATAATACATCTGCGGGCGCCACCATTGCCAATCGTGGTTCACTTCCTCGCCCCAATAATCGACCCAGGCCGGGATGGACTTCTCGCGAAGAACCGCTTCCAGAGCTCCGGTTTCTTCCAGCATTTCGTCTTCCCACGCACCCCGTCCACAGCAGAACGTCAGACGCAGCCCGCGGATCTGCCGGAGGACGTCTTCATCCTGAAGATTTGATATATATATCAAGATCCAAGGCTGCAGCTTTCTGCTGCGTGACAACCCCGACGGCTATATCAGCGCGGCGGTCACCGACTGGGTCAACTGGCAATGGGGACCATCCCGGTCGACTTCCTGGCGCTCGTGGTGGCCGGCTTGGGTGCTGAAACCCTGCTGCGGCGGACAAGGGCGGGCTGGCGTCTGAGAGCCGTCGGCTCGAACGAGTATTCCACTCGCAGGGCAGGCATTCCCGTCGAAATCACCTTCATTGGCGGGTATGTCGCCTGCTCACTGTTGACCGGCATCGGCGCGATCATGCTGATGACGCAGATCGGCGTCGGAGGTGCCGACAGGGCGTGAACTACACGCTTGCCAGCATCACCGCAGTCGTTCTGGGTGGAACAAGCCCGTCAGGCGGGCGAGGAACGTTCATCGGAACGTTGCTGGGGCGCGGTGCTGCTGACCGAGGTGCTCAACGCCATCACGTTCCTTGGATTGACCCAGAGGCGCTCGCAGCCACTGAGGAGTATTGATCGTATCTATTTTTCTGATACACATCAATTTCGCATTTGAGGAAGCTGTATGAGCACGCGATTTCTGATGATTGGGCCGGAAGATGGGAAAGAGGTACTTAAGTGTCTTGCAGCGCCTGCGCGGCTTTCCATGCTGGAACTCCTGCACGCTCGCGGACCGCTCAATGTCAACGAGATTGCCGACGCGCTCGGCTTGCCGCAATCGACCACGTCGACCCATCTGAACCTTCTGGAAGAGGCAGGTCTCATCCGTACCGAGGTCTCCAAGGCGCGCAAAGGCAGCCAGAAAGTCTGTCATGCCGTCCACGAGGAAATCGTGCTTTCCTTTGCCAGCCCCGCCAAGACAGGCAAGAAGGTGATCGAGGTCGCGATGCCTGTCGGTCTCTACAGCGGTTATGAGGTTGCGGCCCCCTGCGGCATGTGCTCGCGCGACGGCATCATCGGTTATCTCGACAGCCCCGACACCTTCCTCACGCCTGACCGGATGAAGGCCGGATTGCTCTGGTTTACAAGAGGATACGTCGAATATCAGTTTCCGAATAACGCCCGCATCAAGGGTGCTGAAGTCAAGGAACTCGAGATCGCGCTGGAGCTTTCATCCGAGGTCCCCGGCACCTCCGACAACTGGCCTTCCGACATCACGCTTTCCATCAACGGCAAGGGTATCGGCGCCTGGACCTCGCCCGGCGATTTCGGTGATCGGCGCGGTAAATATACGCCTGACTGGTGGAAACTCAGGGGCAGTCAGTATGGGATGCTTAAACATTTCCGCGTGACGGAAGAAGGCACGTTCATCGACGGTATCAGGATTTCCGATACCTGTCTTGCCGACCTTGACCTGCTCGAACATCGCTCGATCCGACTGCGCATCGAGGTTCCGGAAACCGCCGAACATCCCGGCGGAATCAACATTTTCGGCCGCGGTTTCGGCAATTACGACCAGGACATCGTCCTGCGCCTGAAGACCTGACCCATTCCTATCCTTTTGTCGATCTCCGTGAAACCGGTTGACGACCACGCAATCGCGTGTAATGTACCCGACAAAAGGATATATATCTGATATTTCGATATATAGATATACAGGGAGGTTAGCATGCGCGCAGTCGGCACCGCACACAGCGGTTTCGTTATCGGTACTATTGATCCACGTCTTTACGGCTCGTTCGTCGAACATCTCGGCCGCGCCGTCTATTCGGGCATCTACGAGCCGGATCATCCGACAGCCGACAAGAACGGCATGCGCCAGGACGTCATCGACCTCGTTCGCGAGGCCAATGTTCCGATCGTGCGTTATCCCGGCGGGAATTTTGTATCAGCATACGATTGGGAAGACGGCCTCGGTCCGCGCGAAGAGCGTCCCGTGCGCCTCGACCTCGCCTGGCACAGCTCCGAGAGCAACCACGTCGGCATCCACGAATTCGCCGATTGGGCGGAATCCGCCAACACCGACATGATGCTGGCTGTCAATCTCGGCTCGCGTGGCCTGGATTCGGCCCGTGCCTTCCTCGAATACGTCAATCATCCGGGCGGCAGCTACTGGTCGGATCTTCGTCGCGAGAACGGCCGCGAAGAGCCCTGGAACGTCAAGATGTGGTGCCTCGGCAACGAGATGGACGGACCTTGGCAGATCGGCCAGAAGACTGCGGAAGAATACGGTCGCATCGCGTTCGAGACCGCAAAGGCCATGCGCGCCTTCGACAAGTCGATCGAGCTCGTCGTCTGCGGCTCGTCCTCCCCGAAAATGCCGACCTATCCGGCCTGGGAAGCGACCGTTCTCGACTACACCTACGATTCCATCGACTACATCAGCCTGCACATGTATTTCGACAACCATGCCGATGACACCGCGGATTATCTCGCCCAGAACGCCCGCCTCGACGACTACATCGCCACCATCGCCGGCGTCATCACCTATACCAAGGCCAAGAAGCGCTCGAAGAAGGATGTGTATATCTCCTTCGACGAGTGGAACGTCTGGTACCATTCCCGTGAGGCCGACCGGAAGGTTCTGGAAGGCAATGACGGCTGGCCGCATGCCCCGGCCCTGCTCGAAGACATCTACAATTTCGAAGACGTGCTGCAGGTCGGCTGCATCCTCAATACCTTCATCCGTCGTTCGGATGTGGTGAAGGTCGGCTGCCTCGCGCAGCTCGTCAACGTCATCGCCCCGATCATGACGGTTCCGGGTGGCCCGGCGTGGCGACAGACGACATTCTTCCCCTATGCCTATGCGTCCCAGTACGGTCGCGGCACGGCGCTGAACCTGTCGATCGATGGCCCGAGCTATTCGACCAACTTCGCCGAAAGCGTCTCCTATCTCGACGTTTCCGCCGTTGTGACCGAGGCCGATGGCGCACTCACCTTCTTCATCGTCAACCGCCACCAGACGGAAGCGATCGCACTCGATCTCTCCCTCGAAGGCTTTGGCGACCGAAAGGTGATCCTCGACAAGGTCATGGAAGGCCACGATCTCCGTGCCGTCAATGGTCCCGGAGCCGAAACGATCGAACCGCGAGACGGTTCGGGCGCATCGGTCACCGACAGCCGTCTCGTCGCCGCCATCGCGCCGCTGAGTTACCGAATGATCCGGCTCGGCGCATAGGACGGCAACGACGGGGAGGAGAAACCATGTCGGCATCGATCGAAATTACCAATGTTACCAAGCGCTACGGTGCACTCACCGTGCTGGACGACATTTCGTTGTCCATCAAGGCCGGCGAGTTCGTCGTCTTCCTGGGGCCTTCGGGTTGCGGGAAGTCAACGCTTCTGCGGATGATCGCGGGTCTGGAGGACGTGACGGATGGCACGATCTCTGTCGCCGATCAGCGTGTCGATACGCTGCCGCCCGGCAAGCGCGGTGTCGCCATGGTGTTCCAGTCCTATGCGCTCTATCCACATATGACGGTTGCCCAGAACATGTCCTTCGGCCTCGAAAACATCGGCCTGCCGAAGGAAGAGATCAAGCGCCGCGTCAGCCAAGCGGCAGCGACCCTCGAAATCACCCACCTTCTCGATCGTAAGCCGGCAAAGCTGTCCGGCGGCCAGCGCCAGCGCGTGGCCATAGGCCGCGCCATCGTCAAGGAACCGAAGGCGTTCCTGTTCGACGAGCCTTTGTCGAACCTTGATGCGGCCCTTCGCGGCCGCACAAGGCTCGAGCTTGCCCAGCTTCACGCCCGCCTCGGCAGCACGATGATCTTCGTGACGCATGATCAGGTGGAAGCCATGACGCTCGCCAACCGCATCGTCATCATGCAAAACCGCAAGATCGAGCAGATCGGTACACCGATGGAAATCTATCGCCGTCCGGCAAGCCGCTTTGTTGCAGGCTTTGTCGGTTCGCCGGCCATGAACTTCGTGCCGCTCACGAGCGTGACCGACAATGGCAACACGTTGACGATCGCGACAAGCGGCCTCGGGGATATCCATGCCGCATTCCGCCTGCCATCCAGCTTTACGCCTGATGGTGCGAGCCTTGGCATCCGCGCCGAAGATGTTGCCGTGCTGCCTGCCGGTCAGGCGGGCATTGCGCTCAGGGCCGAAGTCGTCGAGCGGCTTGGCGATCGCACGCTAATCTACGGCCAGCTTTCAGACGGCACGAAACTGACGGCCGAAACCGACGGCCGCAGCGAAGCCCGCAACGGCGATACATTGCAGATCGCGCTCGATACCACCGCCATCCATCTTTTCGACGACGCCGGCATCGCCCACCATTCGGAGGGCGACTGATATGGCCGAAAGCTATCGCCGCAGCCAGTGGAGCAACGGCCTTTTCGTTCTCCCCTACCTGTCCGTCTTTCTGGTTCTCCTCGTCTTCCCGCTTTTCTGGGGCGTCTGGCTGAGCCTGCACAAGGTCGATCTCTTCGGTCCCGGCCGCTTCGTCGGTTTTGGAAACTACGCGCGTGTGCTGGCCGATCCGGTCTTTCTACAGGCGCTGCGCAACTCCGTCATCTTCGTGCTGGTCAGCGTTCCCTCACTGGTGGTGCTCGGATTGTTTCTGGCGCTCGCGCTCAACAAGACGACACGGACGACATCCTTCCTGCGCGGCCTGTTTTTCTCCTCTTCCGTGCTGTCGGTGACGATCGTGACGCTGATCTGGCGTTTCGTCTTCATTCCCGGCGATGGCCTGCTGGCGGTGTTTTCCGAACAGTTCGGCATCGAGCCGGTCAACGTCCTGTCGACAAGTGGCTGGTCGCTGTTTTCTGTCGGCGTCGCCACCGTCTGGTGGTGCCTCGGCCTGCCGATGATGCTGTTCCTCGCCGCCCTGCAGCAGATCCCGAACGACCTCTATGAAGCCGCCGCCCTCGACAACGCCAGCCCCTGGCAGGTGCTGACCCGGGTCACCCTGCCCTCGATCACCCGCACCATCATGCTGGTGACGATCATCCAGATCGTCATGCAGTTCCAGCTGTTCGGTCAGGCGCAGATCATGACCAATGGCGGCCCGAACGGCACGTCACGGCCGCTGGTCATGTATATTTACGAAGTGGGCTTCGTGCGCTGGGATGTCGGCAAGGCTGCAGCGGCTTCCGAGTTCCTGTTCCTCATCATTCTTGTCGCGGCGATGGCTCAATACGTGGTCTCCACCCGCAAGTCGGAGGTCTCCGAATGAGCCCCGATCAAACGACCTACCGCCCCGAAGCCCTGACCGGCAACCGCACGCTGTTGACGATCGCCATCATCCTCTCGATCGTGATGATGGCTCCCGTCGCCTGGCTCGTCGGCCTGTCGATCAAGGACAACAAGGAGCTGATGCTCGGGACGGAATCCGTCTTCGAGTTCCCCTACACGCTCATCAACTATGTCAACATCCTCTACTCGTCACAGGCCTTCGGCTGGTTCTTCAACAGCCTCGTGGTCGCGATCGGACAGACGGTCGGCGTGCTGATCCTGGCGTCGCTGGCAGGCTATGCCTTTGCCCGCCTCGAATTTCCGTTCCGCAAGACGATCTTCGTCATCGTGCTGTTCGGTCTCGCGGTGCCGGAACAGGCGGTCATCATCGCCCGCCACCAGATGTTCAACTGGTTCGGCCTGCACAACTCCTACCTCGGCCTCATGCTGCCCGGCCTGTCATCGGCATTCGGCGTCTTCCTGATGACGCAGTTCTTCAAGGCGATCCCCAAGGAGATCGACGAGGCAGCGCTTCTCGACAACGCCTCACCGCTGCGAGTCTTCTGGAAGGTGCTTCTGCCTCTGACCCTGCCGGCGCAGGCAACGCTTGGCATCTTCACCTTCCTGCATGCCTGGAACGACTACTGGTGGCCGCTGATATCAGCAACCAGGAAAGAGATGTTCACGCTCACCATCGGCATCGCTTCGTCGCAGACCAATTTCGCCCAGAGCGAAGGGCTCGGTTTCCTCAGCGCGCAGGCGGTTTTCGCCAGCCTGCCCGTGCTGATTGTTTACGTGATTTTCCAGCGCCATATCGTCACCGCGGTTTCGGGTGGTGCTGTGAAGTAACTGCTGCTGTGGCCGGGAGGAGTTGGCCGCAGCAGGTTTCAACCAGGGGCTAGGAGCCCCTTCAAAGGGAGAGATAGACCATGAGACGTTTTCTACTCAGCACGGCAGCCCTGATTGCGCTGACCTGCGGCACCTCGGCGCACGCCCAGACCAAGATCGAGCTTCAGCGCTTCTTCGGCGCCTGCGATGCCGACTACGGCAGCGTCACGGATGTGTCCAAGGCGGTCGGCGAATGCGGCATTATCACCTCGCTGGTCAACAAGTTCGAGGCCGACAATCCGGATATCGACGTCAACGTCACCACCGTCGAATGGCCGGGCTATGACCAGCTCAACGCCCAGCTCGCCTCGGGCGCCGCACCGGACGTCGTTTCGATGCACTATTCCGCGATCTCCGACTACCAGTCGCGCGGCCTGATCGACCCGATTGATGACGTCCTCTCCGCCCAGGGCATTGCACCCGACAGCTTCACCGATGCTGCCCGCGGCGGCGTCACCAAGGAAGGCAAGCTCTACGGCCTGCCCTTCGACAACTGGACGATGCTGTTTCACGTCAACCTGAACCTGATGAAGGAAGCCGGGCTCGTCAACGCAGATGGCACGCCGATCCTGCCGAAGTCGGTCGATGAACTGATCGCCCAGGGCAAGCAGTTCAAGGAGAAGACCGGCAAGCCTTACCTCGTCCAGATTCTTGCCAACGAGACGGCAGCCTATGCCCGCGTACTCTACACGCTGCTGCAGCAGCAGAACGCCGACTTCTTTGCCGATCCGACCAAGATCACGCTCAACACACCGGAAGCCAAGAACGTCGTCGAGCTGATGAAGAAGATCAAGGATGAAGGTATCACCACCACCGGTCTCGATTACGCCGCTTCCGTCACCTCATTCACCAATGGCGAAGGCGGTATTGCCATCAACGGAACCTGGCTGATCGGCGATTTCGTCGCCCAGTCGGAGAAGGACGGCACCGCCCTTTCCAAGGGCTATACCGTTTACCCGATTCCGCAGCTCTATCCGGGCCAGGACAGCACCTACGCGGACGGACACAGCTGGGTCATGCCGCACAAGGACCGCACACCCGAGCAGACGGAAGCGATCGGTAAGCTCTTCAAGTTTCTGGCCGACAACGACTACGAGTGGGCCCGCACCGGCCACCTGCCGGCGGTCAAGGCCGTCTTCGACAAGCCGGAATTCAAGGCGCTGCCGCATCGTGAAAACATCGCGAAAATTGCTGAAACAGGCCGTTCGCTACCGGGTGCCGTCCAGCGCCAGTTCGCGATCCAGGACATCATCGGCGAAGAAGTCGGTGCTGCCGTCAATGGCGACAAGACCGTCGATGAGGCTTTGACCAGCGCGGAAAGCCGCATCAACGACCTGCTCGCCAACATCTGATCCGGCGACAGACGATCTCCCAGAGCGGGGCGTGGGAACTTCGGTTTCCGCGCCCCAATATTCCGCAGGTGCCTCGCATCGGGTTCTTCCTACTGCGCCAAGCTCTTGAGATAGATCGACAGCAGCTGCGTCTGCGAGGAAATGCCGAGCTTGCGGTAGACGTTGCGGCGGTGGACCTTCACCGTGCCGGTGGAGATGCCGAGCCGCAGCCCGATTGATTCCGACGAATGGCCCTGCAGGACAAGCTCGATGATCGAGGCTTCGCGTTCCGTCAGGTTGAGATTGCGCCAGACGCGGTCTGCCGCCGGGTGAACCGGTTTGCGTCCGCCCTTGCCCTGCCTCAGTGCCGCATCGAACCGGCGGCCAAGATCCGGCCAAGTATGGCGAACCAGTCCTGCCACCATCGGCTCCGCCTTTTTCACCAGCGCGAACTCCGCCGCCGAAAAGGCGCCAGACTTTTCCCGGCGCATCAGCGACAGAACCACGGTGATGCCGTCCTCCAGCACGATGAAAAACCCGATCTCCTCCGCCAGCCCGGTCTGTGTGTAATAGCTGCGGAAATATTCGCTGGAGAAGAACCGGTCCGGGGCAAGCTCGCGCATGCGCCAGACGCCCGGTTTCGGCTCGCGGGCGGCATGGTAGAACGGATCGAGCAGGAACGGCCCGGCCTGATAGAGGCTGACGAAGACGACATGTTCGTCCGGCGTAAACGTGCTGTAGAGATCGAGCGGCCGTTCCTTTTCGCGATAGGCGAAGATGACCGCATAGTCGAAGGTGACCAGCGATCGCATCAACGAACAGAAAACGCCGCCGGCCTCTTCGTCACCGGTGTCGACCGCTCCAATCATTGGACCGATCGTCTTGAACAGTGCTTCCAGATCGATGCCCATGCGCCCTGTCCAGTCCTTGCAAAAAAGAACGGCAATTGCCTTCGGGATATACACCTTCCACAGCGCTGGACGGCTTTAAATACCTCTTTCGGGGTATATACCGCAAACAGCCTGCTTGAATAGGTTAATGCCAGACGGTGAGAAACGGGGCAGTCGCAGGATTGTCCGGTATTCTAAAAATAACCGCGGGGAATTTTAACGTGACAGCCGCTCCAGCGAACGACATCGAGTTCCGTTCGGTTACCAAGCGCTATGGCAGCGTGACCGCCGTATCGGACATCAATCTGGCCGTGCCCAAGGGCGCGTTCGTGGCGCTGCTCGGGCCTTCCGGCTGCGGCAAGACCACGTGCCTGCGCATGATCGGCGGCTTCGAGCAGCCGAGCGAAGGCACCGTACTGATCGACGGCCGCGAAATGAACGGCGTGCCGCCCTATCACCGCCCCGTCAACATGGTGTTCCAGCACTATGCGCTCTTCCCGCATTTCGATGTGGAGCAGAACGTCGCCTATGGCCTGAAGCAGGCACGGCCGAAGCTAGCGGCATCCGAGATTTCGGCGCGGGCGCGCGAAGCGCTCGACATGGTCCGCCTCGGTGGCTTCGAGAAGCGCCGCATCCATGAAATGTCCGGCGGCCAGCAGCAGCGCGTGGCGCTTGCCCGTGCCATCGTCAACAAGCCGTCGGTGCTTCTGCTGGACGAGCCGCTGGCGGCGCTGGACAAGAAGCTGCGCACCGCCATGCAGATCGAGTTGCAGACCTTGCAGCGCGAACTCGGCATCACATTCGTGCTCGTCACCCACGACCAGGAAGAGGCGCTTTCGATGAGCGACATGGTCTGCGTCATGAATGCCGGCAGCATCGTCCAGATGGCCAGGCCACAGGACATCTACGACAAGCCCGCCGATCTCTTTGTCGCCGATTTCGTCGGCAAGACCAACCGCATTGCCGCAACGGTCGAGGCCGATGGGTCGACGCTGCGCCTGTCGAACGGCATGGCGTTGGCTGCGAAATCCGGTTTGAAGCCCGGCGCTGCCAATGTGGCGCTGCGCCCGGAAGCGATCGGGCTGACACGGCAGCCAACGGGAGACAGCAGCCAACTGGCCGGTACCGTCACCCACCGCATCTTCCTCGGCTCCACCGCCGAATACCAGATCAGCGTCGACGGCCTTGGCGATTTTCTCGTCACGGCCGACCGGCGCAGCGTGCAGGAAAGCGACCTCGTCGAACCGGGCGAACGGGTCGTGCTGAGTTTCGACCCCGGCAAAGTGCATGTTTTTCCGGTCTGAGGAATGGCCGTACACGTCAAGACAAAAAAGGGAACGAAGTCATGACAAAGTGGTACAGAGAAAATGCCCCGATCACTGCAGAAAATCTGACGGAAGAATGGATGCGCCTGAAGCGCGGCTCGGTCACCCGCCGCCACTTCCTTGGCGTTACCGGTCTTGGCCTCGCCGCAGCAGTCCTCGCCCGACAGCCGGGTTTCTTCAGCTCGCCGGCTTACGCTCAGGACCTCGGCACGACCATGTCGCTCGCCACCTGGCCGAACTATCATGACCCGGCAACCTTCGAGGCCTTCACAGCCGCGACCGGCGTTGCGGTTGAAGTCAACGTCTTCGGCTCCAACGAGGAAATGCTGGCCAAGCTCCAGGCCGGCGGCACAGGCTGGGATCTGTTCGTTCCGACCAACTATACGATTTCCACCTACGTGAAGCTCGGCCTGATCGACCCGCTCGACATGCCCAAGCTGCCGGCGTTCTCTCAAGCCGCGCAATCCGCCCGCTTCACCTCGGAAGGCGCCATCGACGGCACGACCTATGCCCTGCCGAAGAACTGGGGCACGACCGGCATGGCCGTCAACACCTCAAAGATCAAGACGAAGATCACCTCCTGGAAGGACTTCTTCGAAGTCGCCATGACCGAGGCCGACAACCGCGTCATGGTTCACGACTATCAGCTCACAACCATCGGCAGCGCGCTGGTTTCCCTCGGTTATTCCTTCAATTCGATCAAGCCGGAAGAACTTGCCAAGGCCGAGGAACTGCTGATCAAGGTCAAGCCGCATCTCTACGGCATCAACAGCGACTACCAGCCGGGCATGCGCGCCACCGATGCGTGGATGACCATGTGCTGGACCAATGACGGCGCCCAGCTCAACCGTGATATGCCGGAGATCGCCTATATCCTCGGCAGCGACGGCGGCGAGATATGGACAGACTTCTACGCGATCCCGAAGAGTGCTGCCAACAAGCCGGCCGGCTACGCGTTGCTCGACTACCTGATGAAGCCGGAAAACGCCGTCAAGGAACACATCGCCAACGGCGCGCCGACGACCGACAGCCGCGTGCTCGCTTTGCTTCCTGCCGACGTCACGTCGAACAAGATCGTCTATCCGGACGAGGCATCGCTGACCAAGCTGGAATTCGGGGCTGCCGTGACGCTGACGGACCCGGCGCGCGCGGAACTGATGGCCCGCTTCAAGTCGGCTTGATTTCTCTTCTCCCCAGCGGGGAGAAGGTGGCGCGTAGCGCCGGATGAGGGGGGCCGAAGGCCACTATCTGACTATCACGCGTGGCTCCGGCGACGCCATCGCCCCCCTCATCGCCTCACTGCGTTCGGTACTTCTCCCCGCTGGGGAGAAGAGAGAGTTCGCGGTTGAGATCCTATCGATACAACCGACACCAGAGACAGATCCCGAAAGTCGAAAGCGCCATGCCCCTCACTCCGGACAGAAAACGACAGCTGACGACCGCCGCGCTCGTTGCGCCGGCGGCGATCTGGCTGTTCGTCTTTCTTGTCCTGCCGTTCATGGCAATGGTGGTGTTTTCCTTTGGCGAGCGCGCCCCGGAGGGCGGTTATCAGCCGGCCTTCACATTGGCCCAATTCGCCAACCTGCCGTCACGCGCCGCAGCTTTCTGGAATACGATGATGATCGCGCCACTCGGCGCCTTTCTGTGCCTGATCGTCGCCTATCCCGTCGCCTATTATCTGGCGATCAAATCCAATCCGAAATACCGGCTGGTGCTGGTCTCGCTCGTCGTCGTGCCCTTCTGGACCAGCCTGCTCGTGCGGACCTATGCCTGGATGTATATCCTCGGCTCGCGCGGCATTCCCAATCTGCTCGGCATGATCGGCATCGAGGACGTCAGGCTTCTCAACACGCAAGGTGCGGTGCTGCTCGGCATCGTCTACGGCTACCTGCCGCTGATGATCATGCCGATCTATGTCAGCCTGGAAAAGCTCGACCGCCGCCTGCTCGAAGCCTCGGCCGATCTCGGCGCCAGGCCGGTCTCGACCTTCCTCAGTGTTACCCTGCCGCTTTCGCTCCCGGGCGTCATGACAGGCGTGGCGCTCGTCACCATCCTTCTGCTCGGCGAATACCTGATCCCGCAGCTTCTCGGCGGCGGCAAGGTGTTCTTCATCGGCAATGCGCTGGTCGATCTCTTCCTGCAATCGCGCAACTGGCCGTTCGGCTCGGCGATCGCCGTGACGCTGGTCGTCGTCGTGGTGATCGTGCTCAGCGTCGCCATGCGCATCGCGTGGAAAGTCTCCGGCTCCAGACAGGTGGACCTCGTCTGATGCGCGCGCTCGTCACCTTCGTCTACCTGTTCCTCTACGCGCCGATCGCGCTGGTGGTCTTGTTCTCGTTCAACGCCGGCCGCAGCGCCAGCGAGTTCACCGGCTTCTCGACCATGTGGTACGGCAAGGCGCTCGGTAACACCTTCCTGATCACCGCCCTGCAGAACAGCCTGATGATCGCCTTTACCAGCGCGGTGCTCGCCGCAATCTTCGGCACGATGGCAGCGCTCGGCATGCAGCGCTTGAGTTCGCGTGGCCGGGCGATCTTCGACGGGTTGTTTGCCGCAGCCATCGTCGTGCCCGGCGTCGTCATCGGCATTGCGACGCTGGTGGCGCTGGTCGAGGTCTTCTCCTTCCTCAATCCGGCGCTGGCCTCGATCTGGCCGGGCGACAAGCCGCCGCAACTCGGCCTCGGCTATGGCTCGATCATTGCCGCCCACGGCCTGTTCTCGCTGGCCCTGGTGACTATGATCGTCAAGGCACGCATCGCCAGCCTCGGTCGCGATATCGTCGAGGCCTCGAGCGATCTCTATGCGACACCGTTCACCACCTTCCGCCAGATCGTCCTGCCGCAGATCCTGCCATCGGTGCTCGCCGGTTTCCTGCTCGCCTTCACCTTTTCGTTCGACGATTTCATCGTCGCCTTCTTCGTCGCCGGCTCGAAGACGACGCTGCCGATCTACGTCTTTGCCTCGATCCGCCGCGGCGTGACGCCGGAGATCAACGCGATCGCCACCATGGTCCTGGTCGCCTCGCTTCTGATGATCCTCATTGCCCGCGTGCTGATGCGGGACAAGACACCAAAAGCGCAGGGCGGGGAGTAGACTATGATCCTGAAAGACCGGATTGCCATCGTTACCGGCGCCGGCTCCGGCATCGGCCGGGCGGGTGCTATGATCATGGCCCGCGAAGGCGCCCATGTGGCCGTCGCCGACCGCAATGCTCCGGGTGCGGCGGAGACCGTGTCAATGATCCGCGACGCCGGCGGCAGCGCGGAAAGCCTGATCCTCGACGTCACCGACGACATTTCGCTACAGGCGGGTATTGCTTCCGTGCTGAAACGCCACGGCCGCATCGACATCCTCCACAACCACGCCGGCGCGCAGATTGCCGGAGATCTCGAGCAGGTGGAGGTCGAGGGCTTCGATCGCTCCTGGAGCCTGAACGTGCGCGCCCATTTCATGGCCGCCCGCCTCGCCATGCCGGCGATGAAGGCGCAAGGGGCCGGCGTCATCCTCAACACCTCGTCCTCTTCAGGCGTGCTCTACGACCGCGAAATGATCGCCTACACCACGACCAAACACGCCGTCATCGCGATGACCAGGCAGATGGCCGGCGACTATGCGCGGTTCGGCATCCGCGTGAACGCGCTCTGCCCCGGCTGGGTCGATACGCCGTTCAACGGACCCTTCATTGCCCAGATGGGCGGGCGCGATGCGATCGAAGCCTATGTGCGCGAAAAGGTGCCGATGGGGCGCTGGGCCCAGGTCGAGGAAATCGCCGAGTCGATCCTCTTCCTCGTCTCCGACCGTTCATCCTACATGACCGGCCAGATCCTGGTGGTCGATGGTGGCGAAGCCGTCATCTGACATTCTGAACGCATGGCGTCTGTCCTCCAACACCGCAAAACCCTGTGACCGCCTTGAACGGGATCTGAGCTGGCAATATATTATCGAATGACCTAACGCGCGATCGCATTTGTCGTGCTTCACTTGCTCCATTGAGATTGGAGTTGATGGATGCGCGGCGGCGATGTGATGGCACACTGATCGAGCCTGGGCATCGGTGAAGAGCCGCAGGCCGAAGGGCGGCCAAAGCGGCGAACATGGCGAACCACCATCGGATAGCGGCGGCCGGAATGCGGAAGCAGACTTCCACGGCGAAAGGCGTTCCAACGAGACGCATGCTTCAACGACCGACCCGGATGCAAGGCTTTTATAAGAAAGGCAAGGAAGCCAAGCTGTGCTTCATGGGCCATGGGCTGATGGAGAACCACTATGGCCTGCTGATCGACGCCTGCCTGACGGAGGCCTGACGGAGGCCAGCGGATAGGCCGAACGGGTCGCGGCGCTTACCCTGATCGGACCCTTCGCTGAGCGGCCACAAGCGATCACGCTGGGTGCGACAAGGCCTATGACACAAAAGACTTCGTCAAGGATTTGCGGTCGATGAGGGTGACACCCCATGTGGCGCAGAACATAAATTTCATCCGAGATGCGCTAAATTGAACTAAGTGCCCAATCTTCATGCCCGTGGCGAATTCGTATTACAAAAATTGTCTGCTCGTCTTCGCTCCGACATACGATTAGATGCGCTTTGAAGGGGTGAATTCTAACGGGCGGATCAAGCTCATCCCGTTCGCGCGCGATGCGTGGATTGACCACCATCACATCAAATAATGCGAAAAGTTCATCGTGGTAGCGTTTTGCCTGGACTGCTCCGAACATCCGGACACCTTGCTCGGCGATCGCAATAATGTCCTCTTCCGCTTCGACAGAAAGCAAAAAATTCATGACGTGCTGGCACGAGCCATCGCCTCAGCGAAGAGTTCAACCTTTGACCGAATACCAATACCACTTTGGAGCCCGGCCTCGACGAAGCTTTGCATGGCGGCAATCTTATCGTTTCGTGTCTGGTCGCGTCGGATCAGGTCGCGCACGTAGTCGCTGGTATTCGAATATCGCCCGCTCCGCGCCTGGGCCTCCACCCAATCCTTCATTGGGTCTGGAAGAATACATTCATCGTGGCCATTGATAACCTCCATTTGAACGCACTCTACCGATTATGACAAAGTTTGTGAAAAGCTCGATGCTTTGCGAGATGCGGACTAGTTGTCTCATTAGCTTAAGATTCAATAGCTTAGCGACATCTTGCGTGTCCCCGATTATGGAACTTATAGCTCAGAGACGGATCTCGGTGCTGCGGCGATACGCGAGATTCTTGTCCGCACTGTCGTCGATGCAACCGCATATCGTTCTGTCGGGATAGGCAACCTGATACAAGCAGGTTTCGCCAGACGCAGCCGTTGGATGTACCGCTGTAGTGAGCAGCTGCCTCGCGTACGCAGCCGCCCAGAATAATGTCGCTGATGATCGGTTTTCTGATGATTCAAGCGGTGGCGGCATGCCGTGCAAAATCAACTTCGAAATCTGCCCCGGTCTTGGCTTTGATCTCATCGACCGTAACGCCATCTGCCAGACCAGTCAGGACCATGCGAACAGCGCCACGTTTCTGGATTTCGAATACGCCGAGGTCGGTAATGACGAGGTCTGCAACACGACGTCCCGTTATGGGCAGCGTGCACTCCGACAGAAGTTTTGGCTGGCCCTTGGCCTGATGCTCCATGACAACAACAACCTTTTTGACGCCCGCGACCAGATCCATGGCGCCGCCCATGCCCTTGACCATGTGGCCCGGAATCATCCAATTGGCGAGGTCGCCATTGGAGGCCACCTGCATCGCGCCGAGGATCGACAGATCGATGTGACCACCCCGGATCATCGCAAAACTGTCTGCGCTGGAGAAATAGCTCGTGCTAGGCAACTGGGTGATGGTTTGCTTGCCCGCGTTGATAAGGTCAGCGTCTTCCTCTCCCTCATACGGGAAAGGCCCCATTCCAAGCATCCCGTTTTCGCTTTGCAGACGCACGTCGATGCCATCGGGGATGAAGTTCGCCACCAACGTTGGTATGCCAATGCCGAGATTGACGTAGAAACCATCCTTGAGTTCAAGAGCGGCGCGCGCCGCCATCTGTTCGCGGGACCAAGCCATCAGAGTGCTCCTTCCAATTGCGCGCTGCGCTTTCGCGTCGTTCGTTGTTCGATATGCTTGACGGGGGCAGGAACATGAACGATCGCTGAGACGAAGATGCCTGGCGTATGGACCTGATCTGGATCGATGTCTCCAGCATTCACCAAGTGCTCGACCTCGGCGACGGTCACCTTTGCAGCCGTCGCCATCACCGGATTGAAATTGCGGGCGGTCTTTCGATAAACGAGATTGCCCTCGTCATCGCCCTTGTAGGCATGAACCAGAGCAAGATCTGCGAAAAGCCCACGCTCCATGATGTAGTGTTCGCCGTCGAATTCCTGAACAGGCTTGCCTTCGGCAATCAAGGTTCCGTAACCGGTCTTGGTAAAGAATGCAGGTATGCCGGCGCCGCCGGCCCGAATGCGCTCCGCAAGCGTCCCTTGTGGATTGAACTCGAGTTCGAGTTCGCCCGACAGGTACTGCTGGGCGAAAAGCTTGTTTTCGCCAACGTAGGAGGAGATCATTTTTCGGATCTGGCGTGTCTGCAAAAGCGTGCCGAGACCAATGCCGTCAACGCCGGCATTGTTTGAAATAACCGTCAGGTTGCGCGCGCCGGAGAGACGAACTGCATCAACTAATGCCTCCGGAATCCCGCACAAGCCGAAACCACCAGCCATGATCGTCATGTCGTCATGAAGTAACCCAGCGAGCGCCTCAACAGCACTTGCGCGAACTTTATCCATCCCATCCTCCCGAAAGGCGAGCATTGCTCCAATGTCGAATGGTCGGATTTAACCGGTGGCCGAACAAAATGGGGAGTGGTATAAATACTGCACTCTATCATCTGAAAGCCAAAGAGGAGGTTTGGTTGGAAAGCGGGTCCCTGCGTTTTGCGATTTCCGATATGCCAGTCCCGGTGGCCTATGCCACCCATCGAATTATTCGTGATTGCAATGAGGCTTTTGCGGATCTGTTCGAGCGCAAGCGCGATGAGATCATCGATCGAAGCTTTGCCCGGCTCTACCCGCGCGTTTCGGATTTTGTTCGCATTGGCGAGATGTGGAGCGTTCATCTGTCCGGATCCCGCCGATATTACGACGAGCGGATTATGAAGACTGCAGGTGGGCGTCGTTTCTGGTGTGCCGTCAACGGACGCAGCCGCACTCCCGACAATCCCTTCGCAGAAGCGATCTATTGTTTTCAGCCGATGATACGGCCAGTGGACGATGACCACCCGAGCTTAAGCGAACGACGGCGGCAAATCTTGAGCATGGTCGCTCAGGGTAAAACGAACAGCGAAATTGGGCTTGAACTTGCGTTGTCCAAGCGAACAGTCGAGGCGCATCGCGCACGGATCATGCGCAAAATCGGCGTCCGAAACACTGCGGAACTTATTGCGTGGTTCTTGAAGCAGCCTCCCCCATCAAATGACGCAAGTTGGGAAGATGGCGCAGCCTCGCCCGGTCGCGTTCCGTTTCTGGTTTGATTTCCCACCGCTCTGAGAGAAGTGTTCATCTTGCGGATGGGGTGGCCATCCAGCCCAGTTGTTCCACTTTATATCATCTGCTTGACATGCTCGGGGCGAAAGAACGGCTCGAGCATGTCTTGTGTGACGGCATTGACATGCACCGGTGACCAGCGCGGGGTTCGGTCCTTGTCAATGATTGCGGCCCTGATACCCTCATAAAAATCGGGGGCCCTCAGCACCTCTCGACAGGCGTTGAGCTCTCGTTCGAGGCATTGCGAAAGACTGGCAGACTGATGGTGGCTTTTGCCTCCGGCGGACGCCGTCGCAGCGAGATTGCCGGTTTGCGTAGGGAGCAGCTGATGGTCGAGCCGCCAATCACCGTCGAGGGCGGCCCTCCCCTGCCCTCTCTCGCTATCCATCTGGGGCGGACCAAAACGTCAGGAACTGAACACGATGAGGTCGTCTATTTGACGGGCCGGCCCGTGGATGCCCTGAACGTCTGGCTTGCGGCTGCCAAAATTGAGCGCGGAAGTATTTTCCGGAAGGTTGATCGTTGGGGCAACGTTTCGAAGCGGGCGCTGGAGCCGAGTGCAGTCAACCAGATCGTCAAGCAGCGGGCGGCGCTGGCAGGGCTGGAGCCTGGGGAGTTTTCCGCGCATGGGTTGCGGTCCGGCTATCTGACCGAGGCTGCCAATCGCGGGGTGCCGCTACCAGAGGCCATGGAGCAATCCCGTCATCGATCCGTGCAGCAGGCGTCAAGCTATTACAACAGCGCGACAAGGCGCAGTGGAAAGGCAGCGCGTCTCCTGTAACGGCCACCCTCCAATCTTTTTATGTTCCCGCGGGAACGCAGCGCTATCCAAATCTCGACTAATGACGCTCCATGTTATCAAGGAGCAGCCGCATGGAATTCCTCTCATTCCTCAAGAGCCCCGAACGGATGATCGCGATTGCCGCTGTTGTCATCTGGCTCATTTCGATCGCCCAGGCTGCTGCATTATCGCTTGTCTGAATCGATGGGTTCTCGAGCACCTATACGGCCACGTCGGGTGGCTGCCGATAAGATGCAACCGTCAGCACACTCGCCTTTGATCCGGATCGAACTGTCACCGGGCAAGGGTCGTAACGGAAGTGGCACTCCCTCAGTCGTGACCCCAGCGCAACACCTTTACCGGATGATCGCGCGCCATCAGAATCCGGCTTGATCCGCCCCTTCTCCCCTGTTTCAATCAGGTAGGAGGAATTCCTATGAGCTACGATTGGGATGGAAACAGGACGCGCCTGTTTAAGAATATCCGCATTGGCACAGGTCTCATATTGCTGATTGGGTGCCTGAGCGCGCCGGTCGCCCTTGTTTTGGTGAGCTAAGCAGGATGAATTGCCGCAACGCTAGCCTACCCGCATTTTATTGAACCTGCAGTGTAGCGGTGAGCCCAAATTGGGCTGAAAATTCAATTTCGAGTTTAAACAAATGAAAATCTCATGGATGCTCCTCGTATCGACGCTGATTATCTTTCCGAAAGCGGCGATGGCGACCGTCCAAGTGTCGAAAAACGATGGATGGGTCACCAGCTATAACACCGACGACAAAGTCTGCGTTGCAACACCGCGCACTGACGGCGGTCTCGTTTTTATGGGCTCGCTTGATGGGCGACTGGATCTAGTCTTTAGAAGTCCAGATCTTGCCTGGGTCGGCGCAGGGAAGGCGTACCCATTTACAGTTTACACCGACGGTAAAAGCTGGTCAGGCACTATGCAGGGCCTCCAGGACCACTCCGGTGTAAGCCTTGCAGGCGCCGCGGGCGAATTCCTCTCTGCGTTGAAGGCAGCCTCAGAAATAAGTCTCGAGATTGAGACGGTAAAGCTTGGACCTTACTCCCTTGCCGGGTCGGCTAAGACGCTTGAAACAATCCAGGAATGCGTAGTGGCAGCAAAAAACGGGAGATTCACGCCGCCCCAACCGGTTGATCTCCCGTTGAACGATGTGCTGGAGTGGAAAAAAGACGATTATGGAAAGCCCTTCGTTGCACAAGGATGGACGGCGGTTCTGAAAGGCCAGGATAACAGGGACGGTACTTCAACAACTTTTCTGGAGGCAAGGAACCCACAGGGGAACTCGATCACTGTTGAACTCGAAGGAACGTCCGGTGAACTTGGTGTGTTTCCGTTTCAAGAGGCTCAAGTACCATCCATTTATTTCTCGGCGTTCTCGGGCGGCGCGCACTGCTGCACAAGCGCGGTGGCGATTGTGAGTTACGGAGGATCTTCGGAGCAAATCAAAATCGGCACATTTGATGGCGGTGGTCCATCTCCTCAGGATATCGATGGGGATGGTGTGTTCGAGCTGTACACTGTGGATCAGCGACACCTCAACGCCTTCGGCCCGTACGCAACATCGCTCCCGCCTCATCAGATCCTGACGCTGTCGTATCAAGGCGACAAATTTGACGACGTCACTTCTCAACCAAAATTCCGATCGTTTTTAAGACAACGCTTCGTCGAAAATTACAAGAAGTATAAGGCCGTCGCTGACGATAGCGCCCAACAAGCGGCCATAGCCGGAATACTGGCGTCTGCAAGCCAGCTTAATCTGTTCCCGGCGTTTCGAAATTCCATGGACTCGAAACTCTCGGGCAGGCCGGCAGACGGTTACGATACATGCCGCTCGCCAGAGTGCTCACCGGAGAAGTTGTTCAAGACGCTATCCGAAATGGTTCTCGATCGCTTTGGACAATGGGAATACTCGACAGCCAGCACATTCACCCCAGAGACGATTGCCTTTTTTAAAGCCCTCCAGTCTCGTTCCAGCTTTGGCGACAAAACTGAAGGGGCAGAGCTTTCATGCGAGGAGGCTGCATACCGGTTCGAGGTCCCAGAGACGGGCGCCATTTCCTTCTCCGGATACGAGATCAGCTGTGATGTCGAGACTGCAGTCACACAGGAGGATACATCGGTTGTGTCGGCATTTTGCGATGCTGTGGGCGAGTTTTCCTTTGAAAACTTTATGTTTACCCGAACGGCAAACGGTCTCAAAGTGTCACAATGGAGTAAAGACGTGAGCGGCGCGGCAAGTCAGACTGTCGAGTTCAAGCCGTGTGGCTAGATGAAACCTTGTGCAGCCAGTTCGAGTGGCTGCCTCTCACTTTTGCAGAATCAGATGCCCGACGGTAGAAGCTGGGCAAAAGCTGCTCGGATCTTATCTTGAAAACCATCGCGATCGACTTCGAAACCGCCAATGAACAGCGTGGTAGTGCCTGCTCTGTCGGCTTGGCATGGATTGAGGACAATCGGGTTGTTCGCATTGAAGAGCGCCTTATTCGTCCCAAGGACATGCGCTTCTCCTCCTTTAACATCGCTATTCACGGCATCCGGCCGGAGCATGTGGAGGATGCCGGACAGTTTCCCGAAGTGATGGATGAGTTTGCCGACGAGTTTCGCGGTGCAACTATGATAGCCCACAATGCCGCCTTCGATTTCAGTGTCTGGCGATCCTGCCTCGATCTCTATCGGCAGAGTTATCCGGAACTGTCATACCTCTGCTCCGTAAAGATGGCGCAAAAAGCCTGGCCGCATCTCGTATCACACAAGCTCAACGTCTTGGCTGTGCATCTTGGCCTTACCTTTGCGCATCACAACGCTGCCGAAGACGCCGCAATCTGTGCCGAGGCAGCGATCGCGATTGCAAAATCGCTGCGCGTTCCGCACGTCTGCGACATCCCGGTAGCGATCGGCATGAGGGCCGGCCGTTTATTCTCTGGCGGATACGATGCTTGCACCTGCCGTAGCAAGTGAGGTGAGCCATCTGAGCTGTTACAACGGCCGACGCCCACATTCATCCCTTGACCGGCAGACGCCGGATCAGGCCTACTTCAACGCGCTGGAACCGATAATGGCGGCAGCATAATCGAGGCGGAAATCCACTTAGCGAAACGCCCGAAACTGTTCGGAGAAACCGAGCCAGCTCTGACTGCCCGCCTTCTGCCGTAACTGATTATTCATAGGGAGATACGGCCGGACCGCTGCCAAAACAGCTTCTAGGCCGATACATGCAAAAGGTTCGCGCGTACGCACAACTTAACGCGCCACCCAAACCTATTGAACAAACCTCAACATTTGGTAACTCAGGACTACTGCGCAGCCCTGTAAAACAACGCCCGTCCGGTGGGCATCAACTGCAGAAGGTAGTCAAAGTCGCTGACGTTGGCCGTGAGGACCGTAAAACCCATTTTCTGAGCCTGAATGAAGAGGACACAATCGTGAAGTGCCCGCAGGCGCGCATCTTTTTCATAGCCCTGAAGGCGGCACAGCATGCCGGATAGAAGTGCTGCACGCCCCAGGACGTCATGATCGGGCGCAAAAATACGGTGCGGCTTCATGTCCGTGATGGTCACGCCTATCTGCCGCACGGCCCCCTTTGTACCGGCATGTTTGGGATCCAGCACGCCAACAGTGTGCATCAACTCCTGAATAGCCACGGTCGAATGATTGCTCACTCTGATATCCAGCAGATCGGCGACGACTTCGGGCGCGCGTCTCTGCAGGCCGTCGATATACACACACGTATCGAGAAGAAGCTCCTGGCCGCTGTCTGCCCGATCGCTGACGAACGGGAGTTCATCGTCCTGACGTCGCGCAAGAGTTCGATAGGGATCAAAGCGAGCCCAGCGGACCGCCGCGTCGAAATCAAAGTCTGACAATTCAGAAACCCAGCTTCAGATCTGGATCTACTGTGCCTTGCGTCTTTCGGAACGTGGCTCCGAAATTGTCGTCCAGGGCCACATTGGCCAGTGCAAACTCGATCAGATCCGTGTCGGTCTCAATACCCGTATGTTTTTTCGCCTGTTCAATGAGAGCAGGACTGATACGACCGCCTATCCGCTTGCTCTTTTCACCCAGCAAGCCGGAATGTTCAGCGGCTTTCATCACGGCTTCGAATCGGGCCTTGCTGACCGTTACAAATTGCCCAGCCTTCGCGGACCGGGCGGCCGTTGTCAGAAGTCCGCCCGGCGACGAAGATGCGATGTTTTTTTGGCGGCTCTGTTTTCTCATCGACGACTCCCTAAACAATGGATGTTAGACGTTATTAGATTTTGTCTGACAATACACGATTTGCACCGGGTGCTCAAGGCTGCTGGGCGAGGAACTCGAGTGTCGCTACCTCTCCGAACCATCCCTCTCGTTCTGGTTCAGCCGCAGCTGATCCGCATCCTTGAGAACGCGTTGACGTTGACCCTCCTGACCATCTTTCCGACCGCGCTAGGGGGTGTGGACGGATTGGCGCATGTTTGATTTCTGCCCCCGCAAAGAGCCAACCCCAACCCATTAAATGCTTGTAAGGCCCTGCCGATAATCAACTCGTTTTCTTGGCGCTATGTCTCACCAAATCTTAAATCGTGTGTGCAATTGTTCTGTACCGCCGCTAGACGTAGCGACGACCTAACGCAATAAGGTCTTACCATGAAAAAGTTCGCTTTGGTTTGCATTCTCACTTTTACTGGCCCAATTTTTGCCAACGCAGCGACGCTTGATTTCCCGTCAGACGCCCCTGTGGCCAGCATTACCATTCCGGATAGATGGCAGCCGGAGGGAACAGCAACGGGCGTTGTTGCGACGTCGGACGACGGTGCGGTGTTTATTTCGACTGATGTTGCGACCGAGGAATCGATGGACCAAGTGGTTTCCGATGCCGTCGATTTCCTGACGGATAATGGGGTCAAAATCGACACGAGCACACAGAAGCAGACGCCGGCTACAATGTACGATGGCCTTAGCATCTCAATGGTCGAATGGGAAGGCACAGATAAAGACGGCCCGGTGAGCGTTAGTTTAGCTTTTGTCGTGCCGAAGGAAGACACGGCTGTGGTGGTGACCTATTGGGGCAGCAAAGGAGCCGAGGACAAGCACCAGGACGCCATTGTCCAGATGCTCCTTTCGATCCGAGCGGTAAACTAGAGCAATTTCCCATCAGAAAGCATCATACCCGGCAGCCTGGAAGTAGTTCCGGCATTCGTCAGGTTTGAACTGCTTTATGGCGTCGGCGATGGCCTTCCACAAGTCAGGGATGGTTCTGGCGGCGGCCGCGCGAAGCAAGGCCTTCAGTTTGGAGAATGCCATTTCAATCGGGTTGAAGTCGGGCGAATACGACGGGAGGTAGATCAGGGCTGCTCCTGCCGCTTCGATGGCGTCGCGAACGCCTGCAACCTTGTGGGCGGGAAGATTGTCCATGATGACGATATCGCCAGGCGTCAGTTCGGGAACGAGAACCTGGCTGACATAGGCAAGAAACGCGTCGCCGTTCATCGGGCCGTCCAGCACCATGGGAGCTGCCATGCCGCCCAGTCGAAGGCCGGCGGTGAACGTCGTGGTCTTCCAATGACCATGCGGGACGGATGCCCGGCACCGCTGACCTTTCGGTGCTCGACCATACAGGCGCGCCATCTTCGTTGAAGCAGAGGTTTCGTCGATGAACACCAGACGCTCAGGATCCAGGTCGGGTTGGCTTTCCAACCACTCCTGGCGCTTTTGCATCAAGGCTGGTCGCTCCTGTTCGGCCGCGTGTGCCGTCTTTTTTTACGCGTGATCCCGTGCCGGTCGAAGAACTGCCAGAGCGTGCCGATCCCTGCCCGTATGCCACTCTCAGCCAGCCGCACCTTGATTTCGGCAAGGGTGATATCCGGCGTCGTCTCGTAAAGCGCAAGAATCGTGGCGGCATGGGCGTCGATGTGTTTCGAACGACGGTCGCCGCCCTGCTTATCGGATTGAATGGTTCCGGTGTCGCTGAACTGCTTCTGCAAGCGAACAGCACTGGCGGCGCTCACGCCAAACCGCTCAGTCGCTTGTCGGCGGGACATGCCGGCGGCAATCGCATTCACAACGCGCTGGCGAAGATCGAGTGAAAGAGCTTTAGCCATCCATGCTGGCCTCCTTCACCAGCAGGGAGGTTGAATCAGTTCGACACTGATTTGAAAACCCTGATCGATTCAATCAGACGGGAAATTGCTCTAGTAGGATTGAAGGCACAACCCAAGGCCCATAAGCTGGTCTCCCGATCTGCATCGCGCCTTTGACTTGCCAGCCGACGAAGCTCTTCAATCTCGCCGCGCAACGCGCACGGCTACTTTTACAGTGACGAATTGGAAAGATCTTGAAGTCGCGGAGTTGGGGACACCGCCCTCTTTTTGGCCTTTTCGGCTAAGATGCGCCTTTAAAACCCGCTGCTTCAACACATTCGACGCTTTAAAAGTCACGACGCGGCGTGGGGAAATCGGCACCTCCTCGCCGGTCTTGGGATTGCGGCCGATCCTCTCGTTCTTATGGCGCACCTGAAAGGTCGCAAAAGAAGAAAGCTTCACAATTTCTCCCCGCTCGATCGCGTTACAGACTTCATCAATGACAGTCTCTACGAGTTCTGCCGATTCAGTTCGCGAAAAGCCCACCTTACGAAAAATTCTTTCAACGAGGTGCGCCCGAGTCACCGTTTTTCCGCTCATCATCCCCACCAAATATAGTTGCATGTCGTGTTGCGAGCTCGAACTCGCCGCGAAACTTCCAGATGTTGCCGGCATCTTTGCCGACGACTGCACTTGCATGGTCTGGCGGTTGGCTTGCGCTTCTCCAAGTGCCAGTTCGGCTGTCTCAGGTTTAGCATTGGACTGTGTAATCGATCAACTTCGGTTGGCACGCACGAGGGAGCGAGAGTTGATCTGCTGGCCCCGCGCTGCAAATTTGCGGCCATATTGGGGGATTCGATGGCATACGATTGGGACGGTAAGAAGAGCCGAATAATGAAAATGGCGAGGATTTCCGCAGCGGTTGCGCTAACGTTGATGGCGATGTCTCTGCCTTTGCTTATTCTTGTCTAAAGTCAAACAAGCGGCCGATACGTGGGGTTACACATACCCGCAGGCCATGTCCGGTGGATCGCGCTGACGCCGAACAAGGCGTTAGACATCGGCACTTTCTGCTCCGTGAGGAGCAGCTGATTCTTAACCATAAGCAATTAAATTACCCCAATTCGCGTCGCCGACGTGAGCCTCCCATTAGAAATGGATGCACGGCGCCGCATGAGGGGTGGATCATGGGGTTTACTATCGCAAGGAACCTCACGGCGGTCGGAGTGGCCGTGTCTGTGGGAATGTTTGTTTCGTTCGGATTGCAATATACGGCGCTGGAGCGGCTGAAGGTCAGCGGACCCATCTACGAGCAGATTGTCTATGGCAAGGATCTGATCGCTGATATCCTGCCACCGCCGCTGTTTGTGGTCGAATCCTATATGTTGTCCCACGAAGCTGGCGACTTTCCGGATTTGGTCGAGGTCAATCTCACCAAGATCGCGACTTTGAAGAAGGCCTACGATGACCGGCGCGCTTATTGGCAGACCACGCGCTTACCGCAGGCGCTGAAAGACGAGCTCAATAGAGAGGTTATCGTCAAGGGCGATATCTTTTGGAAGGTCATGGAAGCCGATATTATCCCGGCCCTGAAGGCAAATGACGCCAGTCGGACGGCTGCCGCGATTGCAAAGCTCAAGACCGCTTTCCATGATCATCAGAATGCCGTTGAACAACTGGTCGGAAATTCGGATGCCTTCCTTAAAGCCGAAGAGCGCAATGCGGCTTCCGAAATTCTGACCTGGACAATAGCCGCAGCAGCAGCCGCAGCAGCCTCATTCACCCTGTTACTTTCTGGGCTATATTTCTTCCGCCGACGCGCAATCCTGCCTATTGACGGAATGAAGCAATATATGAGCAGCCTTGCAAACGGTGACTTTTCGGCCGAGGTGCCCTATGCGGACCGCAGTGACGAGATTGGGCAGATGGCGCAAGCCGTCGTTGTCTTCCGAGCGAACTCTCTCGATCGGCGCGAAGGGCATCTGCGAGCCTTAGAGGCAAGGGAAGCCGAGGTGACCCGGGAGCGCCAGCAGGCGGCCGACCAGGCTTCAGCAGAAGCGGAACGCAACGACGTTATCCAGGCACTCACCGATGGCCTCGACCAACTATCCCGGAGAAACCTGGGTTTCCGGATCAAAACGGTCTTGCCGCCTTCCTACGAACCGCTTCGTAATACCTTCAACACCAGCCTTGATACACTGGCGAGCTCAATAAATGCCGTGTCCCTAGCAACGGATACTCTTCGCGATTCATCATCGAACATCGCTGGGGCAGTGCAATCCCTTTCGCAACGCACGGATCAGCAGGCGACGACGATTGACGAAACCTCCGGCGCCCTCGCCAAGATCATGTCTGCCGTCAATCACTCTTTGAGCCAGTCGGTCGAGGCCAAGCGGATGGTGTCTGAGACCAAACAGGCTGCCGGTCAGTGCGCCGGGCTAATGCGCGATGCGATCACCGCCATGCAACGCATCGAAGGATCCTCGGGCCAGATCGGCCAGATCATCAATGTCATCGATGAAATCGCCTTTCAGACCAACTTGCTTGCCCTCAATGCCGGAGTTGAGGCAGCGCGAGCTGGTGATGCCGGCAAGGGTTTTGCGGTCGTAGCTCAGGAGGTTCGGGAACTTGCTTCCCGTTCGGCCAACGCTGCCAAGGAGATCAAGGCGCTGATTTCTTCTTCAAGCGAACAGGTCGGCACAGGCGGGAAACTGGTCAACCGCACCGGCGAGGCCCTGTCCGATATCGAAACGAAGGTCGGACAGGTGAGCGAACTGATCGACGCGGTGGCCTCGTCATCCAGCGAACAGTCGTCTGCTATCGGTCAAATCAACAATACTGTCCACCTTATGGACGAAGTCACGCAGCGCAACGCCGCCATGGCAGCCGAAACCAACGCCGCATGTAATGGGCTTAGCGAACAGGTTCAGGCTCTGGAGGCAGTCGTCTCCGGATTCAAAACAACGGAGGTGCGTCCAAACAATATCTGGCGCGCCGCGTGAAGGAAGATATTTGGCTGGCTCCTCACGCGCTCAATAACACTGGAGGGCGCGAAGCCGCCTGCTCTACGGTATTGCCGCCGCACTGCCTCACATGAAGGCTCAGAAGTCAGGGCACATCATTAACGTGTCCTCGGTATACGGCCATGTCGTCGATCCGGGTGCGACCGTCTACTGTGCCACGAAGCACGCCGTGCGCGCCTTGTCCGAGGGTCTGCGCTAGGAGGTGAAACCCTACAACATCCGGACAACGAACATCTCGCCCGGTGCGGTCAGCACCGGACTTCTTGAGCACATCAGCGAGAAAGATATTCAGGCGGGCACCGGGGAGTTCGTCAGCAAGATCGCCGTTGGACCCGGAACGTTCGCAAGGAGTGTCGGGTTCGCGATCAGCGAGCCGGATGACGTTGATATAAACGAAATCCTCTTCCGGCCCAAAGCGCAGCCGGTCTGACGGAACCGCCATGTCTCATTCGTTCAGCCGACGACAAGTTCTGGCCACCGCGCTGGCGGCTGCGGCAATTCCGCGCGGCGTCATTGCACAGCAGGGGCGCGACCCAAACAACCAGGAGCCGACCGACGTTCGCATCAGGTTGACCTTCAATGGATTGCTGCTGACAGCGACGCTCTACGACAACCCGTCGGCGCGCGACCTTGCCTCCCTGCTTCCGCTTGATCTCAAGATCGAGGACTTCGGAGACAACGAGAAGATTGTTCACCTGCCTCGCAAGCTCACCGAGGATGGTAGCGGCCCCTTCACCAACGAGAGACCCGGCGACCTCTGCTACTTCAAGCCGTGGGGCACCGTAGCATCCGGCTCATATGTCTCCTGAATGATGGCAATGGCGCGCCGGGTTTGCCGAAGACTCCAACTTCTAAGAAAGTGGAGCCATCATGAGCAAGACAGCGAACAAATTCTCCCCCTGAAGTCCGTGCCCGGGCCGTGCAAATTGGGACCGTGTCTTCGGGTGAGTGAAAGCCTCAGCAGGGGCGGAGAGGACTGATGAGATCGACGCATCGACCACGGCGATCTACATCTTGTTCGTGCGACCTCCGCAGATCTCAATCTGTGAAAGCGCAGTTTGAGTTCGGGCGACATCATCAGCAGAGAGTTGGAAGCCGAGGGCATCTGCTTTCGTTAGCAATGCAACTGAGAAAACCTTTTCTCACTTGACAGACATTTTGAGAAAAGGTTTTCTCATAATATGGAGGAAGGGTTTTGAACAAGAGGGTCTTGAAAAAGCGCGTGACGATTCATGACGTTGCAGCGGCAGCGGGAGTGAGTATTTCAACGGCATCGAAAGCTTTGAACGATACTGGCCGTGTGGGCGACGAGACACGAGAGCGTGTGAAGCGCGTATCGGGCGAGATTGGTTTCCGCCCGAACGCTCTTGCCCGCGGCCTGCTCAGTAAGCGCAGCTTCACGATCGGGCTTCTCACCAACGACACCTACGGCCGATTCACGTTACCGGTGATGGCCGGCGTCTCTGAGGCCCTTGTCGATCATGGCGTTTCGGTTTTCCTCTGCGCCATTGAGGACGACCCGGCGCTCGGTCAGATCCATGTCGAAGCTATGCTCGACAAGCAGGTGGACGGCATCATCGCCACGGGAAAACGTATCGATCGCAGCTTGCCGGTCGATCTTTCGAACCTACCGGTGCCGGTCGTTTACGCCTTTACCGAAGGCCGGGCCGATAGCGTCAGCTTCCGCTCTGACGATGCACAGGGTGCACAAGTTGCCGTCGAATGGCTGCGGGCAGTCGGCCGCCGTCGGATCGTACATCTGACTGGTCCGGAAGATTTCTTCTCGGTGCGGGAACGCGCTGATGCTTACAGCAAGGCGACCGGTGGCATTGAACCTGTCCTTTACGGCGTCTGGTCAGAAAGTTGGGGCCACGAGGCCGTGGCCCGGATCTGGAAAACACCTGGTGACAAACCCGACGCCCTGTTTTGCGGCAATGACCAGATTGCCCGCGGTGCGATCGATGCTTTGCGAGAGCGCGGCATCAGGGTCCCCGAGGAAGTGTCCGTCATCGGCTTCGATAATTGGGAAATTGTTGCATCACAGACGCGGCCACCGCTGACGACGGTGGACATGGAACTCAAGGAGCTTGGGCGGCAGGCCGGCTTGACCGTTCTGGCGCTTGCAGAGGGACGGCCCGTCGAGCCGGGCGTGCGCAAACTGCCATGCCGGCTGGTTGTCCGGCAATCGTGCGGGGGGCAACCCCCGCGAAATTAAACAAGGGCGCTGAGGAGAGCGCCCGTTTGGGAGGACTATCATGATCAAGCGTTTATTGGCAGCGACCAGCATCGCGACCCTGTGCCTGGTAGCGAGTGCATCAGCCGCCGAAAAGGTGGAAATGTGGGTTCGCACCGGTATCGGCGATGCCTTCAAGAAAACCGTGGAAGCCTAAAATGCCAGCCACGAAAACCAAGTCGCGATGACCGAGGTGCCGTTTTCCGAGCTGGTGCAGAAATATGCGACGGCGATTGCCGGCGGACAGGCGCCCGACGCCTTGTCGATGGACCTGATCTACAACCCTGCCTTTGCGGCGGCGGGGCAACTCGAGGACCTGACCGACTGGGCGAAGTCCCTCCCCTATTTCAACGCCCTGTCGCCGTCCCACGTCAAGCTGGGCACCTATCAGGATCGCATCTACGGCCTGCCGCTGTCCGTCGAGACCTCGGTCTTCGCGTGGAACAAGGACCTCTACAAGAAGGCCGGCCTCGATCCGGAAAAGGCCCCGACGAACTGGGACGAAATCACCGCCAATGCGGAAAAGATCCGCGCACTCGGTGACGACAATTACGGCTTCTATTTCTCCGGCGGCGGTTGCGGTGGCTGCATGATCTTCACCTTCACCCCGCTCGTCTGGGGTTCCGGGACCGACATCCTGTCCGCCGACGGCAAGACGGCGACGCTCGATACGCCGGAAATGCGCAAGGCCGTCGATATCTACCGCAACATGGTCAAGAAGGATCTGGTGCCAGCGGGTGCTGCCAGCGACAATGGTGCGAACTTCCTATCGTTCACAAACGGCAAGATCGGCCAGCAAAGTCTCGGCGCCTTTGCCATCGGCTCGCTGGTGACGGAGCATCCCGAGATCAATTTCGGAGTTACGTTGATCCCCGGCGCCACCGGCGGAACGTCGTCCTTTGCCGGCGGCGACAATTTCGTCGTTACCAAGGGGACGCCGAAGATTGCTGCCATCAAGGAATTCCTTGAATATATCTACTCCGAGGACGGCCAGAAGATGATGGCGAAATACGGAAGCCTGCCGACGCGCGGTGATATCGCACAGAAAGTTCTGCAAGGTCTCGATCCACGCCTGCAAGTCGGTATCGATGCGATTGCGGTGGCCAAGACGCCCTACACGCTGCAGTTCAACGACCTGATCAACAGCGCCAACGGCCCCTGGGCAACCTTCGTCAGTGCGGCGATCTTCGGTGACGATGTGGATGGTGCCTTTGCAACGGCGCAAAGCGAAATGCAGTCGATCATCGACAGCGGCCAGTAACCCTCCCGACTGGTACCGCTGTGACCGGAAGGCGAAAAGCCCGTCTTCCGGTCACTCTTTTCAGAAATCTCAGCGGAGTACATGGATGACCGTTTCCGGTTCGAATGTTTTGCTGCTCAAACGCAGGCGGTCTCGCAGATCGGGCTGGCGCGGCCTTGTCTATATTGCGCCCGCCATGGCGCTCGTCATCGCATTCTTCGTCATCCCGGTCATCTTCACCGGCTGGATGAGCCTGCACAACTGGCCCCTGATGGGCGGCACACGCTGGATCGGGTTGAAGAATTACGCCCGCATGCTCAACGATGCACGCTTCCTGACGGCGCTTCAGTTCACCGCAACCTATACCGTCGTCGTCACGGTCGCGATCTTCGCCGTCGCCTTCCCCTTGGCGATCTTCGTCGAAAAACAACGGCGCTTCGTCAGCGCCTACCGCACCGTCATCTTCCTGCCCGTCGTCGTCGGCCTTGCCACAGCCTCGCTGCTCTGGGTCTGGCTTGCCAATGTCGATAGCGGCTTCATCGGCCCGGCTCTGAGGGCGCTCGGCTGGATGGACAAAAGCCCGAACCTGCTCGCCACCTTCGACAGCGCCTTCCTGACCATCATCGTCATGGTAGTCTGGAAAATCGCCGGCTTCACCATGATCATTCTCCTGACCGGCCTGCAGGCCATACCCGCTGAGTTGACGGAAGCGGCCCGGATCGATGGCGCAAGCCGCTGGCAGCGTTTCCGGCACCTGACCCTTCCCCTGATGCGCAAGACGATCGCGCTGGCGCTGATCATTTCGGTCACCGGTTCGATCCTGGCTTTCGACCAGTTCTACATCATGACGTCGGGCGGACCGCAGAACCGGATGATCTCGGTGGTCTATTACATTTTCAATCAGTCCTTCGTGTCGTTCCAGCTCGGCTATGGCGCAGCACTCTCGATCGTTCTGCTCGCCATTCTCGTCGCCATCAGCATCGTCCAGCTCTGGCTCCTGCGCGTCCGGGAGGAAAATTCATGACACCGACCGAAACCACGTCCGCAAAGCACCGCCGTGCCCGCAAGGCGGCCTGGTCGAACGGCGCCTATCACGCCACCGGCATCGCCATTGCGCTGTTCTTCCTGGCACCCTTCGCCATCGCGTTTCTCTCCTCTTTCCGCCATGGCGCGGAGGCGGGGCTGCCGCCGTTGCCGCCTTGGCCGACCCATGGCTTCAGCCTCGACGCCTATGAATCGCTAGACAGTTTCGGCGCCGGGATCTGGCAGCATATGTTGAACTCGCTGCTGGTTTCCTTCGCGACGGTCGTCTTGACGGTCATCATCAGCCTGCTCGCCGGCTACGGCTTCTCGCGCTATCGTTTTCCGCTGAAAAACATGCTGTTCATCCTGATCATCGCCACGCTGATGATCCCGTTCCAGTCCATCCTGACACCGCTGTTCATCATCCTGGCAAAGCTCGGCCTCAACAACTCCCTGTTCGGGCTGACGCTCATCTACGTGACGCTGCAACTGCCCTTCTCGGTCTTCATGATGCGCAATGCGTTCGATGCGGTTCCCAAGGAGATCGAGGAAGCGGCCCGCATCGATGGCGCACGCGACCTCCGGCTTCTGGTGCGGGTGCTGCTGCCGCTGGTGCTGCCGGGTGTGGCGACCGTCGCGATCTTCGCCTTTCTGAACGCATGGAACGAGTTCCTCGCAGCCCTGATCCTGCTGTCCAGCAACGAGAAATACACGCTGCCCGTCCTGATGATGGCGGTGCGCGCCGGTCGCCTCGGCGCGGTCAACTGGGGCGCGGTGCAGGCCGGCGTCGCCGTCATGACCATCCCCTGCCTGATCGTCTTTCTTCTTCTCCAACGCTACTACATACGCGGCCTCATGGCCGGCGCGGTGAAATGATCTCGAGAAACGGATAAAGCCAATGAACGCCATCAAAAGAGACCGCCAGTTCCGCCCCCTGCCCGTGCCCAGCGTCGATATTCACGGCCTGTTCGGTGATCGCCAGGACGCGATTTGCGATACGACAGCCGAGACTCTGCTCGATCGTTGCGTCGAGGCCGGCATGGTGGATGCCATCGATACGAGCAAACCCGGCCCAGGCGTGGTGATCCCCATTCAACCCTGGGGCGGCACGACGCAGATGTTCTGGGACTCCGATCTGGGAAAGTCGATCGAGACGGTCGCCTATTCTCTCTACCGTCGGGCAAATCCGAAGCTCGAATCCCGTGTCGATGAGATTATCGACATCTATGAAAAGATGCAGGACAAGGACGGCTATCTGAACGCCTGGTTCCAGCGCGTCCAGCCGGACCGCCGCTGGACCAACCTGCGCGACCATCACGAACTCTATTGCGCCGGTCACCTCATTGAAGGCGCCGTCGCTTATTTCCAGGCAACGGGCAAGCGCAAGCTGCTGAACATCATGTGCAGCTATGCCGACTATCTGATCAAGACGTTCGGCCATGGCGAGGGCCAGCTGCGCGGCTATTGCGGCCATGAGGAAATCGAGCTGGCTCTGGTCAGGCTGGCGCGGGAAACGGGCGAGAGGAAATATCTCGACCTCTGCAAATTCTTCATCGACGAACGTGGCACCGAACCGCATTTCTTCACGGAGGAAGCCATCCGCGACGGACGCGATCCGGAAAATTTCATTCAGAAGACCTACGAGTATGGTCAGGCACACGCACCGGTGCGTGAGCAGACCAAGGTCGTCGGCCATGCCGTGCGCGCCATGTATCTCTATTGCGGCATGGCGGATATCGCCACGGAATACAATGACGACAGTCTGACGGCGGCGCTCGACATCCTTTGGGATGATCTCGTCACCAAGCAGATGTACGTCACCGGCGGCATCGGGCCTGCCGTCTCCAACGAAGGCTTCACCGACTACTACGACCTGCCCAACGAAAGCGCCTATGCCGAAACCTGCGCCTCCGTCGGTCTCGTCTTCTGGGCGAGCCGTATGCTGGGGCGCGGCCCCAACCGGCGCTATGCTGATATTATGGAGCAGGCGCTCTACAATGGTGCGATGTCGGGCCTTTCGCTCGACGGCAAGACGTTCTTCTACGAAAACCCTCTGGAAAGCAGCGGCAAGCATCATCGCTGGATATGGCACCCCTGCCCCTGCTGCCCGCCCAATATCGCCCGGCTGCTCGCCTCGATCGGCTCTTATATGTACGCAATCTCTGACGATGAAATTGCCGTGCATCTCTATGGCGAAAGCCAGGCTCGGTTTGAGGTCGGTGGCGCGAATATCGGGCTTTTGCAAAACACGCGCTATCCCTGGGACGGCGCCATAGGCTTCGATATCACCACCGACCGGAGTGCCCGCTTCGCCATCGCGTTGCGCATCCCCGAATGGGCGGAGGGTTCGACGCTGAAGATCAATGGAGAAGCGATCGATCTCGACGCAGCGGTGATCGACGGTTACGCCCGGATCGAGCGCGACTGGAAAGACGGCGATCATATCGATCTCGATATTCCGCTGGCACCGCGCGTCCTCTTTGCCAATCCGCTCGTGCGGCAGGATGCCGGGAGAGCCGCCCTGATGCGTGGACCGATGGTCTATTGTGTGGAGGCCACCGACAATGGCGATGGCTTGAACGGCATTCAGCTCAGGAGCAACGTTTCGCAGGCGACGATAGCGCAGATCGCCGACCTCGGCGGCGCCGTTGCGCTCGATCTGCCGGTGACCCGCGACAAGGCTGACTGGGGTGACGCGCTTTATCGCACCCGGCCGCCTGAGACGGAGCAGGCGATCGCGCGGTTCGTACCCTATCCCTTCTGGAACAACAGGTCGCCCGGCGAAATGCTCGTCTGGGTCAGGGCGGGCGAACGCAACGATGCATAACGAGACAGCCAGAACCGGGGTCGTCCTCACCGATGTCCGCAAGAGTTTCGGTAACCTGGAGGTCATTCACGGCATCGATCTCCAGATCGCCGAAGGATCTTTCGTCGTCTTCGTCGGTCCGTCCGGCTGCGGCAAGTCGACGCTTTTGCGCATGATCGCCGGGCTCGAAGAGGTCACGGATGGCGTGATCGAGATCAAGGGACGTGATGTCACGGATCTCGATCCGTCCGATCGCGGCATTGCCATGGTGTTCCAGTCCTATGCGCTGTACCCGCATATGAGCGTACGCGACAATCTGGCGTTTGGCCTGAAAATGGCGCGGACACCAGAGGCAGAGATCGAAGCACGCGTCAGGGCGGCCTCGACAATCCTGAAAATCGATCCTCTGCTCGATCGCCGGCCCGGCCAGCTGTCCGGCGGTCAGCGCCAGCGGGTGGCGATCGGCCGCGCGATCGTGCGCAAGCCGGACGTCTTTCTCTTCGACGAACCGCTGTCCAATCTCGATGCGGAACTGCGCGTGTCGATGCGCATCGAGATCGCGCGGCTGCATCGCGAATTGCGCAATACGATGATCTACGTCACCCACGACCAGACGGAAGCGATGACGCTGGCCGACATGATCGTCGTTTTGCGCGACGGCCGGATCGAGCAGACCGGGAGCCCGCGCGAGGTCTACGAAAATCCGGCCAACATTTTCGTCGCCGGCTTCATCGGCTCGCCCCGGATGAACCTTTTAACCGCGCAATGGGGGAAAGACGGATCTGTCCTCCTTGACGGCAGCCGGATTCCGGCTGCGCTGGCGGCGGGTGGACATCCGCCGGGCGAAAAGATCACCCTTGGTATTCGCCCCGAACATATGATCGTCTCGACCGCAGGCGAAGGGATCATGCGTGCCAAGGTTGATTTCTCGGAATATCTGGGCGGTACTCAGTTTCTGTACTGTCAGACTGAGGAAGGACAGTCAATCACCGCAGAACACCGGTCGCCGGTTCCCGTTGACGCTGGCGATACCGTCCATTTTTCGTGGGATAGCGCGCAGCTACGTTTTTTCGACAGTGCCGGAACGCGAGTCCGATGACGCGCCAAGGCTGTTGAGTGTCACCGAAACGTCAGAATGTCAGAATGTCAGAAACAAGATGCTGTCATACATCAAGTTCGGGAAACAGCAGAAAATATAACCCGGGAGTTGTCCACGAGCCTTGGGGGCTATTCACTCCATGGCTCGGGCACACCGAAGTGCTGCTGAAGCCGTGTAGTGGGGATCAGTTGCGGTAGGCTCTAGCTAGCCGACGCTCCTGCGGCTTGAGAATACCGACAAGCTGAAGCCAAATTGCTAATCATTGGATTGCATCTAATGATATCGCCATTTCAGTTCGCAAAGATCGGACGCTCGGCAGGTCATTTTCGCGTGTTTTTAGTGGTACGGTGGTTGCTCAAAAGCTTGCTGATCATGTCCATCACCGTCGCCTTGAAGGGATGTCAACCAACGATACTAATATACAGCTAACGCGCTGAGGTTCCTCAGCCGCAGACATCTGTTTTCACACGAAACGGCTGATACGGGGCCGGAAGCGGCCTGTCCGCTGGTAGAGCGAACAGCTCGTAAGCTGATATGTGAGACCTCGATTAAATCCCTGATAACTGCACCAAGCGGCCAAGAGTCCGATGACCCCATTGCATAGGTTCCGGGGAGCGTTCATCAGACTTTGGTCCCTATCCGCCTGCCAAGGGTCTGACTTCTTTGGGTTGGTAAAACGCGCTATGAACGGGGATGGATTGTAAAGTGAACACGACGGACGCGCGGACACCGGCCGCAGGCATAAGCCTTGCCCGGCAGTTTGTGCTGGCGGCAGCCGTTGTTCTTCTGTTCGGCATGTCGGCGATCGGCTTCTGGGTCAGCGGCCGCATCGAGGATTCCGTGATCCACAATGCGGCGGCGGCAACGGCGCTTTATGTCGACAGCATCATCGCGCCGCTGACGCAGGAACTGGCAAAATCCAGCACACTGGGTGAAGGCGCGCGTCTTGCGCTTACCGAAACGCTATCGCAGGGCGTTCTTAGCGAAAAACTGTTTGCCTTCAAGATCTGGAAGCCGGACGGTACGATCGTGTTCAGCAATGAGGATGGCGCGACCGGCAAGCGTTTCGAGATGACCGACGGGCTGATGGCGGCCAAGGCCGGTCAAATCCATGCCGAATTCGACCAACTCGAAGGCCCGGAAAACGAAGTCGAGCGGCAGAGCGGCATACCGCTCCTGGAAATCTACAGCCCGATCCGGGAGCCCTGGTCCGGCGACATCATCGGCATCGCCGAATTCTACGAGAATGGCGTCGATCTACGCTCGGAACTGACGAATGCGCGACTGCAGAGCTGGCTGGTTGTGGGCGTGGTAACGCTGGCGATGCTCGCTTTGCTGTTCGGCATCGTCGCGCGCGGCAGTCGCCTCATCACCCGCCAGCGCGCGGCGCTTGACGAGAAGGTGGAGACGCTGTCCGCGCTGCTGGCGCAAAACCAGGCTCTGCGCCGCCGGGCCGACCAGGCGACCCACCGCACGGCAGACCTCAACGAGCGCTACTTGCGGCGCATCTCGGCGGAACTTCACGACGGACCGGCGCAACTGCTGGCCTTCGCGTCGCTGCGGCTCGGATCGATCCTTCCCGCCGGATCTTCCGATCAGGACAGCGAAAGGGTCAAGACGGCGCTCGACGATGCGATGCGCGATATCCGCAATATCTGCCGCGGCCTGACATTGCCGGAACTGGATGGGCTCGGCGTCGAGGACGTGTTGAAGCGCGTCGTCGCGGCGCATGAGAGCCGGACCGGAACGCGGGTCGCCTTCGCCTGTGATCCGAGGCTTCTGGACCTGTCGAAAGCCGAAAAAATCTGCGCCTATCGCTTTGTCCAGGAAACGCTCAACAATGCCGCCCGCCATGCCGCCGGCATCGGCCAGCAGGTGACGGCCTCGGCGGCTGGCGGCGGCATCGAGGTCACCGTCAGCGACAAGGGGCCGGGCTTCGACCGCCGCACAGCCGGCGAAGGTCTCGGCCTTCTGGGGCTTGAGGAACGGATCGCCGGTCTCGGGGGGACGCTCGACGTCGACACGCAAAACGGCACTCGCCTGACGATGCGCCTGCCAGGGAACACAATGCCATGACCGAAAACGCCATCCGCATCCTCGTCGTCGATGATCATCCGATGTTCCGCGAAGGGGTGTCGAGAAGTCTTTCGGAACAGCCCGATCTTGACGTCTGCGGCGAGGGTGCGTCCGCCGACGAGGCGATCCGGCTTGACCGGGAGCTTAGGCCCGACGTCATCCTTCTTGATCTTTCCATGCCCGGCGGTGGGCTGCATGCCCTGCGCCTCATCCTCGAACAGTCGCCTGATGCTAGGGTTGTCGTGCTGACAGCCTCAGAGGCCGACGAGGACGTCCTAATGGCGCTCAAGTCGGGAGCGCGCGGCTATGTGCTGAAGGGGGTTCCCGCCACGACGCTGATTGAGGTGGTGCGCGGCGCGGTCGCCGGGGAAAGCTATGTCTCGCCGGCGCTCGCGGCACGGATCCTGGCGGAACTGCGCACGGTTGCGCCGGTGGTTCACAGCCCGGAGAAGGAGAGCTCGCAGGACATGCTGGCAAGCCTGACGCGGCGCGAGGAGGAAATCCTCAAGCTGGTCGCGGCAGGCAACAGCAACAAGGAAGTCGCCCGGCGGCTCGACCTGCAGGAAAAGACGATCAAGCACCACATGACCCGGATCCTGCAGAAGCTCAACGTTCGCAACCGGACGGAGGCCGCCATGTTGTTGCGGGACGCCAGCAATCGGTCGTGACCGTCCCTTGCATGAACGGTTCTAGAATTTCTTGTAGTCGGATATCCGGGCCTTGCGGTTGATCACCACGCGGCCAGCCGGGTCGAACACCTGGTAGCGGCCATTACGGATCTGCGCGCGCCAGCCGCCGTCATAGGTATGGCGGCGCTCCTGTCCGTCCTTGCTCTTGCCGTCACGCCCGGAATCGTCGCTTCCGTCGTCGTCGTCACTGGCATCGCCGCCATTGCCCTTGCCGCTGTGCGAGGAAGAGCCGGAATCATCGGATCCGCTATCATCCGAGCCGTGACCGCCGGAGCCTCCATCATCAGAGCCTGAATGATCGGAGCCCGAGTGATCAGCACCCGAGCCGCCGGAATTGCCGTCCTTTGACCAAGCGGCTTGCGGCGCCGCCAGAATCAGGGCCAGGCCGGCGGCCAGCAGTGCAGCGCGAAAGGCGGCGCCATGAAATCGGGGATCATTCGTCAACATGTCTGCTCCGTGTCATTGACGGTCCAACCGGATCACCGACGCACCCGAAGGGCTGCGCCGGTGTCATAAACCAGGTGCGGGTCCGTGTCCGCATCGATCATCCGGCTTAGCTGCGGCGACCGCCGTGATCATCACCGGCTGCGTCGTCCGATCCGCGACCATGGCGGTTGTGGCCGGGCTGGTCATCGGTGCCGCGACCGTGGCGGACATGGCCCGGCTTGTCGTCGGCGCCGCGACCGTGGCGGACATGGCCCGGCTTGTCGTCGGCGCCGCGACCGTGGCGGACATGGCCCGGCTTGTCGTCGGCGCCGCGACCGTGGCGGACATGGCCCGGCTTGTCGTCGGCGCCGCTGCGCGCGACCTGCGTTTCTTCCAGCTTCAGCAGGAACGCGTGGTTCGGGCCGTCGTCACGGCCGCGACCGCGGCGGGTGTGGCCCGGCTTGTCATCGGCGCCCTTCTTGGCAACGAGGTCGTTGGACTGCTCAAGGCGGGTTGTGCTTGCGGTGGTATCGAGCTTGCCGCTCAGGGCAGCACTGGCCGGGATGGCGGGGGACAGCATTGTCAGCACGATGGCCGAGCGCAGGACGTATTGGGTTATCGACATTGTATTGCTCCTCAAGTTGGGTTCGACTGGTGCCGAAGGCGAAAGCCCGTTGGCATCTCACAGCGACAAGATGCACCGATGCGGCAGGCGCTGTGAACGGCCCTCAGACCTTATAGGGCGCCATAGGGACCTTGGTCCGATGCCAACCAACTGGAAATGAAAAAAGGCCGGTTCACCACCGTGCCTCTTAGAGTCTGACTCGAAAAGCCTTCAATGATATCGGTACCTTGCCAAGCGTCGTGTCAGTACCCGGATGTGAGCGATGGTGATCCAGGCCTCGGCTGATGCGACGGA